>VFQR01000177.1_pt1 | contig 131497 bp, 151 predicted proteins | sample 3512321 | NCBI WGS metagenome assembly VFQR01 (sample SAMN10412374, study PRJNA504923) | tailings metagenome | isolation source: Relicate 3 Philex TSF1 revegetated site | place: Philippines: Tuba, Benguet | collected 2017-08-29 | reverse complement strand
CGACGCTCCAGATCCGCAAACACACGATAACGCCCCTCCGCATGAAGCGCGTCGATCATCCCGGAAAAGAACTGTTCGAAGTTCATCGGTCTTCCTCCTTGATCGCGATCGACAGGGCCGATCATGCTGCCGCCCGGCCGCCGGCGACGGCGGTTCGGGCAGATGGTTCTTGCTTGTCCGGCCCGTCGGCCGTGCGCCTGGAGCCAAGGCTCCAGTTCCATAGCGTTTCCGATGGCAGGGGCAGGATCAGGAACCAATGTTCCAGGATAGCCAGCGCCATCATGGTGGCGAGCAGGGTCATCGAGACCTGCCCGAAGGTTGTGCCGGCGCCGAGAGCCTCGGCCGCCAGCAATACGCAGACAACGGTGGAGACGGTAACGGAAACCGGGAAGAGAAGGTTCATCTCCGACTTTTTGAGGAAGCCCTTGAGGAACTCCAGATGCTCGGGGACGAAATGCTCGTTGAGGTTGCGCACGCCCAGGAAAACATTGAGGCGTGCGCTCTCGTGCATCCACCACAGGATGACGAAGGTCCACAGACCCGTCTGGTTCTGGCCGCCCCAGGTCGCCCAGGCCACGCCGGCGAAGAACACGAGGATCGCCAGTTCGTGCCAGACATTGGCCCTGAGCGCATGGCCGAAATGGGCCCATCCCGAGCAGCCATGCGGACAACGGGTCTTCTGCAGCCCGGTGACGTAGCCCATGTAGAAGCTGATCTCGAGCCAGGCCCAAACGGCGAGCGCCGAGGCGAAGGCCAGGTACGCGTCACCCGCTTCCGTCCCACCGGACGACGCCGACAGCCCCCAGAACCCGGCCGCCGCGATGGCAGTCGCGCCTGCCATGCTCCACTTGAAGGTCCGCTGCGGCAGCCCGTCGAGCCAGATGATGGCCCCGGTGGAGAACCACCACACGAAGAGTGCGAACAGGGCTGGCGCGGCGTATGCCGTCACGGGTTCGTCTCCTACCAGACGGGTTGCATGCGGCTGGTCTCGGGCAGCCGGTTCTCGATCGTCGGGATCATGAAGAGCCCGGCGAAGATGGCCGCCGCTCGGATCCCCAGACCTGCCTTGCGCACGCGCGACCACAGCCCCTGATCCTTCATCGCATCGGCGGCGTCGTTGATCTGGCGCAAGCGCTCAAGGCCGCGGCGGAAGCGCGGGTGGTCGATGTCCAGCGTGAGCGGGAAGACCTGCTGCGATATCTCGCTCGTCAGCCGGAAGACCTTGTAGTCGTACTCGGTCGGATCGACGCCCAGCGCCTTGTGGAATTCCGGCCGCGCATGGTCGCGCACATACATCGTCGCATAGATCGCGAGCAGGAAGAACCTGACCCAGAGGCGGTTGAGCCCGCTCAGATAGCCTGGATTGGCACGCATGAGCAGCGCGAAGGCTTCGCCGTGGCGGAACTCGTCGTTGCACCACTTCTCGAACCATTTGAAGATCGGATGGAAGCGCCGTTCGGGATGACGCTCCAGGTGACGGTAGATGGTGATGTAGCGCGCATAGCCGATCTTCTCCGACAGATAGGTCGCATAGAAGATGAACTTGGGCCGGAAGTATGTGTACTTCTTCGCCTTGGTCAGGAAGCCGAGATTGACCCCGATCCCGAACTCCTTGAGGGAGTCGTTTATGAAGCCGGCATGCCGGGCTTCGTCTCGGCTCATATACGAGAAGAGCTGAACGATGTCAGGATTTTTGCCGCGCTTCTTCATCTCCTTGTAGAGAACGCAGCCGGAGAATTCGGCCGTCAGCGACGAGACGAGGAAGTCCACGAATTCGTTGCGCAGACCTTCGGGCAGGGCGTCGAAGTCGATCTTGTCCCAATCCTCATTGCGCTTGAAGTGGCCCTTGTTCGGATCGCTCTCCATCTCGGCCAGCAGCGCATCCCACTCCTTGCGCACCGACGACACGTCCATCCGGTCGAGAGCCTCGAAGTCGGTGGTGTAGAAGCGTGGCGACAGAAGGGTCGATTCGCGCGCCATGCCGTCAGTGTCGGCCGCCTTGAGCGACAGTTTCTCGATGGTCATGGCTTCCTCCCCGAGGAAAAGCTGAACTCGAGCAGCTCCATGAACTCGAAGTCGCCCGTCATGCGGACCCACAGCCGCTCCGGCGCGGCGGCCTTCGTGACCGTCGCCATGCGGTGCAGCACGCAGCGCTCGCCATAGGGCACGACGATGTCGCCGCCATGCACGTGGACCTCGTCGCCGGGCTCGACCTCGACGCCGTCAAGTTCGACATGGGCGTGCAGGCTCTCCCAGCTGTTCTCGATTTCGATGCGGCAGGGGACGTCGAGCGTCTCCCGCGTCATGCGCAGATGTTCGATCATTGCGGTTCCCTCCCGTGATCGAGAAATGCGGCGAATGCCGCGGCGTTTGCATCGCCGAATGCGTCGAGGCTGATGATGCGCCCCGTTTCGGGGTCGTTGAGGATGATGGCGCCGCTCTCCAGTCTCTGGACGACGAACGGCGTCTCGCGTGACAGATCTCTGCGCAGGCGTTCGCGCGCGAGGTTGCGCATGGTCGAGCGCACGAAGCCACCTTCGCCGATCCCGAGGCGTGCGACTTCCGCACCGCTGCCGGCATCAACGACGATGACCGTCCCGTTTTCGGCGTCGAGGAAGGAAAGTGCCACGCTCTGCGCCGCCGCCGAGCGTTCCCAGGCGCGCGGCAGTTCGGCCTTCGGGCCGAAAGCGGCAAACAGGACCGTCACCGCGATCAGGCAACCAAAGGCGATCGCGGGCTTTCGGAGCGGGTCAGGGCGGTGCGCGTGGTCCATGTCGATGTCCTCAGGCGGCTATTCCGGCGGCGCCGGCAGGTGCGTCCTCGTGACCGGCAACCGCCGGGGCAGACTGCGGGGCTACAACCGCAACGGAGCGGCCGAGTGCCTCGCCAAGCAACGGGATGACAGCGTCGACGTCGGCGAGGGCGCGCAGCATCGGCTGCGGACGCGACAGCGCAAAGGGCCGCGCATTCGGCCAGAGCACGAGATAGGCAACCCTGTGCGGACGTGTCACCTCGAAGGCGACGCTACCGGCACTCTGTCCGTGCCTGCGCACCGACGCCTTGTCGACGAGCGACAGTGGAAGGTTCAGCGTCACAGGCAGGGCCAGTCCGGACCTGATGACCACGCGCCTGGTCGTCAGCGTGTAGACGGTGCTGCGCGCATAGAGCCAGGCCAGGCCGGTCAGGATCGCGATCGACACGCAGGCGGCGGAAAGCGTCCAGACGAGCGCACCGGCCAGGGCTTCTCCGGCGGTCGCTGCCTGCCACAGCGCCACCAGCGCGAAGTACACCGCGACCTTGCGGACGTGGAAGGCGTGAACGGCGAGGCCTCTCCAGTCAGGGGCGCCCTGCCAGAGCATTCGCTCGCCCTCCGGCAGCCGGTCGGGCAGTCCCCTGACAGGCTCGAAGGCGAAGTCGTCGTGATCTTCGCTCACAGCAGTGCCTCCGTACGCTGCGGCGTCGCATAGAGGTGACCACCGGTGAAATAGGCGCAGATGCGGTCCTCCTCGAGGAAGGTGACGCTGTCGGCCGAACGCGTGCGCGGCACGTTCGCGAACTGCGCGGCCGTGATCGACTTGACCTTCACGCTGCGGCCCTTCGCCCGCGTGCCCGGGATGCGCGCCAGGGTCATGGGCACGAGCAGCGGCCCCTTGCCCGGTCCGGTATCGACCTCGAGATAGCGGATGACGTGCTCGGCCCTGTCGACCCAGACGTCGATGACCGTGCCGGCCACGCGTCCGTCCGCACCGAAGACCTGCATGCCGCGCGGATCCGGATCGGTTGCGGGAATGCCGTAATGCGCATCGACGCGGGTCGGGACGATCTTGTTCTTGCCGTCCCAGGTCGTGTCGGGGACATCGCGGCGTTCCGCCCACGCCGCAGGCCCCACGCCGTCGACCAGCGGGTCGCCGGTCGGCGTCAGCGGAGCACCGGGCCAGGCGCCGACCCGGCGTGCTGCCACGGGGCGCGTGTCACGCACGCTATGCGGCGCAGAATAGGTGGTGCCGTCCCTGAGCAGAAACGTCTTGGGCCGCGGGAGCAGGAGGAAGCCGCGGTCCTTGACCTTGCCGGTCGGGTCCGATTCGAGCGGATATCCTTCGCGCCGGTCCTCGCGGCGCAGCCAGAAGATGAGGCCCGCGAAGAACAACCAGAACAGGTAGAGCGTTACCTGCGCCAGGTCGATATAGCCTGTGAATTCGTGCGGATACATGCCTTCCTCCCTGGGGCTCTTCAGCCCGGAAACTGCGCCAGTCCGAATTTCGTCCCGCTGCGGTCGATCTCGCCGCCGGCGAACCGCGCGAGCGGCCCCACGACCGCGAGCGCAGCGAACAGGAGCACGATCTCGATATGGTAGACGACGCCGTAGGCAGCCTCCGGCCGGTCGAAGACCGGACCGAGGTGTCCGCCCGCGGATGCCATCGCCACCGCGTCACGCGTCAACCCGCCGAAGGCGATCGCGATGCCGGCCGCACTGGCCTGGACGGCGCCCCAGGCCCCGAGCGCGATGCCGCTGCCCGCATGCCGGGCGAGGTCCATCGCCGCCGTCAGCAGCCCGACGGTGAAGAGACCGCCGCCGAACCCGATCAACGCGGTGCCCGCGCGGAACATCGATGGCGACTGTAGTGGCGCCGAGCCGATCACGAGCGAGAAGGCGGCAATGCCCACCATGAGGCCGAATGCGGCGAGGCGGAATGCGTTGAAGCCGCGCCCCAGTGCCGTTGCAGCGAGCGCGAGCCCGCAGATCGTGCCCGCGGCGAGCAGCGCCGTCAGCATCGTCGTCGCGCCGACCGACAGGCCGAGAACCTCGCCGCCATATGGCTCCAGCAGCACGTCCTGCATGGTGAAGCCGGCCGTGCCGAGCGCGACGGCCACGAGCAGGCGGCGCGAATGCGAAGCCAGCGCGAAGCGCTGCCAGGCGGCGGCGAAGGTTTCGCGCGGCTGGCCCGGGAGTGTCGCGGCGGGATTGCGGCCTTCCTGCTTCCATAGTGCCAGGAGATTGAGCGCCATGGTCACCACGGCTGCCCCCTGGATGACCTGGATGAGCTTCACATGGCCGAAATCCGCCAGCAGCGCCGAGAAGGCGAGGGCGCTGACCAGCATGCCCACCAGCAGCATGACGTAGAGCAGCGCCACGACTCTGGGCCGCGCCTCGGGCGGTGCGAGATCGCAGGCGAGAGCCAGCCCGGCGGTCTGCACGGTGTGCATGCCCGCCCCGACGAGCAGGAAGGCGAGCGCGGCACCGGCCACGCCCGCATAGGGCACCGCGGCCTCGCCGCCGCCCGACAGAACGAGCAGCGCGAACGGCATGATCGCGAAGCCGCCGAACTGCAGCAGCGTTCCCATCCAGATGAACGGCACTCGGCGCCAGCCGAGGAAGGAGCGGTAGGTATCCGAACGGTGGCCGATCAACGCCCGCACTGGCGCGAAGAGGATGGGCAGCGCGACCATGAAAGCGACCACGGAGGCGGGAACGCCGAGTTCCACGATCATCACGCGGTTGAGCGTTCCGGTGAGCAGCACCATCGCCATGCCCACGGAAACCTGGAAAAGCGAAAGTCTCAGCAGGCGCGGCAGCGGCAGGCCTTGCGTCGCGGCGTCGGCGAACGGCAGCCAGCGCACGCCGAGCCTGATCCACGCATTGGCGAGGCCTGCGCTCTTCGTCATGGCCGCATCACCTCCATCGCCTGGGAGGTGTAGAAGCCATGCGCGACGCGCTGCGAGCGACCGGATCGCCAAGAGGAGCCCAGCATGTCGCAGAGCGCGCGCCGCATCGCGTCGGGCGTCACCGGCTCGATGGCCGGAGCGCGGTCGCCGCGCGGGAACAATCTGCCGGCCGCATGCATGGTCGCGAGCAGCGGCGTGCGCGGCGCGAATGTGAAGACGAGCCTGCGTTCCGTGCGCCGCGCCAGCGTGCCCAGCGCCGCGACCGCATCGGGGAGCGAGTAGTGGATCAGCGAGTCCATCGCGACCACGGCGTCGAAGCGACCGAGACTGTCCGAGAGCATGTCGCCGGACATGAAGTCGACCGTGCCTGTTCCGAGGTCACCGGGCGCGGTGTCGACTGCGAAGCGAACGATCTCCGGCGCGAGGTCGATCGCCGTGACGTTGGCGCCGCGCCGCGCGAGTTCGACCGCCAGGGCGCCGGCACCGCATCCGGCGTCCAGCACGCGCCAGCCCGACAGGTCGTCCGGCAGCATCGAGAGGATGGTGGCCCGCATCCGCGCGCGTCCTTCGCGCACGCTCGCGCGGATGCGGCCGAGCGGCGCCTCGGTGGCGAAGCGCTTCCACGCCTCGACGGCCGTCCGGTCGAAATAGACCCGGATCTCGTCGCGTCGCTTGGTGTAGGCGATCGTGTCCATCAGTCGTAGCCCAGGAAGTCGAAGATCTCGCGGTCCTTCATGGGCGTCGCGTCGAGCTCTTCCGTCCCCGCCCAAAGCGTCTCGGCGAGTTGCATGTACTCGGCCTGTACCGCGCGCACCTCCGGTGAATCCTCCATCTCGAAGAGCGTCGACTTCTTGAGGCGCGAACGACGCACGGCATCCACGTCGCCGAAATGGGCGAGCCGCTTCAGCCCGATCGCGTCGTTGAACCGGTCTATCTGATCGGTCTCCCGGCTGCGGTTGGCGATGACGCCGCCGAGCCGGACGTTGTAGTTCTTCGACTTGGCCCTGATCGCGGCGACGATCCGGTTCATGGCGAAGATGGAATCGAAGTCGTTGGCGGTGACGATCAGCGCGCGCTCGGCATGCTGTAGCGGCGAGGCGAATCCACCGCAAACCACGTCGCCCAGGACGTCGAAGATCACGACGTCTGTGTCTTCCAACAGATGATGTTCCTTGAGCAGCTTCACCGTCTGGCCGACCACGTACCCGCCGCAGCCCGTGCCTGCCGGCGGGCCACCGGCCTCGACGCAGCGCACGCCGTTGTAGCCGTCGAAGACGAAGTCTTCCGCGCGCAGCTCCTCGGTGTGGAAGTCGACGCCTTCCAGAACGTCGATGACGGTCGGGATCAGCGACTTCGTCAGCGTGAAGGTGGAATCGTGCTTGGGGTCGCAGCCGATCTGCAGGACGCGCTTGCCGAGCTTGGAAAAGGCCACCGACAGGTTGGACGAAGTGGTCGACTTGCCGATGCCGCCCTTGCCGTAAACGGCGAAGACCTTGGCCGTGCCGATGGCGACGGTCGGGTCGAGCATCACCTGGACGCTGCCTTCGCCGTCGAGGCGGGCGGCTTCCGCCCGTGCCGTTTTGGGATGTGTATAGACGTTCATGCTGCTGCCTCCACGCCCACGCCCTCGACGCGGTCCTCTAGTTCGTCGCCGGCCCGGCGAAGCGCATCGAGCGTCTCCGGGTCCGGCGCCCAGTAGCTGCGATCGCTCGCCTCGATCAGCCGGCCAGCGAGCCTGGCGGTGGAACGAGGGTTGAGCTCGCCCATGCGCCGACGCATCGCCTCATCCAGCACGAATGTCTCGGCCATGTTCTGGTAGACCCACGGCGCCACCTGGCCGGTCGTCGCGGACCAGCCGAGCGTGTTGGTGACATGCGCCTCGATCTGCCGGACGCCCTCGTAGCCGTGCGCGAGCAGACCCTCGAACCATTTCGGGTTGAGCATGCGCGTCCTGGCTTCCAGGGCGACCTGTTCGGAGAGCGTGCGTACCTTGCCTTCTCCGCGCGTCTGGTCGCCGACATAGACCGGGACGCGCTCGCCGCTCGCCCGTTGCACGGCGCGCGAAATGCCGCCAAGCGTATCGAAATAGTGGTCGACGGTGGTGATGCCCAGCTCGACGGAATCGAGGTTCTGGTAGGCCGCCGTCACGTCGCCGAGAATCGATCCCAGCAGCGCCGCCTGCTTCACCGGCCGCCCGTCGCGGCCATAGGCGAAGCACTTGCGCCGCGTGTAGGCCTCCGCGAGTTCGTCCTCGTCGTCCCAGACGCCGGCATCGACGAGCTGGTTGACGTTGGAACCGTAGGCACCGGCGGCATTGGAAAACACGCGCAGCGCGGCCTGTTCGAGGTCGCAGCCATGCTTCTCGGCGTAGGCGAGCGCGTGCTTTCTGACGAAATTCATCGAGGCGGGCTCGTCGGCGGCCGCCGCCAGCAGGCTCGCCTCGGCCAGGAGTCGCGTCTGCATCGGCAGGAGGTCGCGGAAGATGCCCGAAAGCGTCATCACGACGTCGATCCGTGGACGCCCGAGTGTCTCCAGGGACAAGAGATCGGCGCCGGCAAGCCGCCCGTAGCTGTCGAAGCGGGGTCGTGCGCCGATCAGGGCCAGGGCCTGGCCGATAGGCGCGCCCTCGGTTTTGATCGTGTCGGTACCCCAGAGCACGAGCGCGATGGATTCCGGCAGCATGCCGTGGTCGCGGACGTGGCGCGCCACCAGCCGCTCAGCCTGCCTCGCGCCATCGGCGACCGCGAATGCGCTCGGCAGCCGGAAGGGGTCGAAGCCGTGCATGTTGCGTCCCGTCGGCAGGATCTGGGGCGAGCGGATGAGGTCGCCGCCGGCGACCGGACGCAGGTAGCGACCGTCCAGCGCGTCGACGATAGCCGAGAGCTCGGTGTCGACGCCCAGCCGGCGCGCAAGCAGCTCCAGTTCGGGTAGCGCGTCGCCAATCGGCTTGCGCTCCGCTTCGGGGAGCGCGGCGACGGCCGCGGCGCCCGAGCCGGCGACGATCCGCTCTGCCAGCAGCCGGGGCAGGGCGATGCCGTGCGAGGCGTCGGCGACGGACTGGACGAGATCGGCACGCTCGGCCTCGCTCGCCGCTTCGCCGACGACGTGCAGCCCGTGCGGTATGAGCGTTTCCTCCATCTCGGCCAGGGCGACGACGAGAGCCTCGATCTCGGCGTCCGAGAGGCCATCGGCCGGGTCTCGCTCTTCGAGGAGGTCGAGGGCGAGCGCCTGTGCTGCGATCGTCACGGAAAGCCTGGAGCGCTCTTCCCGAGCGGCCGGCACCGTGCCGCGCCATCTGTCGAGCGTCGCCTTCAGGTCGAGAAGGCCGCGATAGAGGCCGGCGCTCGCAATCGGAGGCGTGAGGTAGCTGATCAAGGTGGCGCCGGAGCGCCGCTTGGCGATCGTGCCTTCCGATGGATTGTTGGCAGCGTAGAGATAGAAGTTCGGCAGGTCACCGAGCATCCGTTCCGGCCAGCATTCGCGCGACATGCCGGCCTGCTTGCCGGGCATGAACTCGAGAGCGCCGTGGGTACCGAAGTGGAGCAGCGCGTCCGCGCCGAAATCCTCGCGCAGCCATCGGTAGAAGCCGGCGAATGCGTGCGTGGGCGCGAAGCCCTTCTCGAAGAGCAGCCGCATCGGATCGCCCTCGTAGCCGAAGGCGGGCTGCACGCCGATCGCGACGTTCCCGAACCGCTCTCCGAGCACGAGGATCGTGCTGCCGTCGGTCTGGTGACGGCCAGGCGCCGAGCCCCACTGGCGCTCGATCTCCGCCAGGTGCGTTTCCCGTGCCACATGGCGTTCGGCCGGGATGCGGGCCATGACGTTGGCCGGTGTTCCGAAGCGCGCCGCATTGCCGCCCAGAAGCCGCTCGCGCAGCGCGTCCGAATCGGCGGGGAGGTCGACCTGGTAGCCTTCGCGCCTGAGCGCCGAAAGCGTGTTGAAGAGCGAACGGAATACGGACAGATGCGCAGCGGTTCCGGTGGCGCCTCCGTTCGGCGGGAAGTTGAAGATGACGATGGCCACCTTGCGCTCTTTCCGCGGCAGATGGCGCAGCGCGACCATGCGCGCGACGCGCCCGGCGAGCATGTCGGCACGCTCGGGCTCGCAGGCCATGTCGCGGCGGCCGGTCTGGCGGCCGTTGCCGGCGGCGGCCGTGCGACCGCCGAATATGATGGAGCCGGTCGCGCCGTCGATCTCGGGCAGTGCCACCATCATCGTCGTCTCGACGGGCGTCAGGCCCTGCTCGCTGGCGCGCCACTGCTCGAGCGACTGGAACTCGAGCGCGAAGGCCGAGAGATAAGGCACGTCGAGCCTTGCCAGCATTGCCTCGGCAGCGGCCGCGTCGTTGTAGGCGGGTCCGCCGACCAGCGAGAAGCCGGTGAGCGAGACGACCGCATCGACGCTTGCGCGGCCCTTGGCCATGAAGAAGCGTTCGACGGCCGGCGTCGCGTCGAGCCCTGCCGCGAATGCCGTCAGGACCTTCAGCCCGCGCGCTTCCAGCGCCCGGATCACGCCGTCGTAGTGGGCGGTGTTGCCGGCCAGAACGTAGGAGCGCATGACGAGAAGGCCCACCGTGCCGGCAGTACCGGTTCCGGGCACCCTGGCGCGGTCCTCGGTGACACGGCCCGGCAGATCCGGATGGTAGAGACCCGTCTCGGGATAGTCCTGGGGCGCGCTCGCTTCGACCGTCTTGCGCAATACCTCGCGGGGGCCGGCCGCGTAGCGTCCGATGAGAAACCGCACGAGGTTGCGAATGTTCTCGTCCGAACCGGCAAGCATATATTGCAGCGTCAGGAAATAGGCGCGGATATCCTGCGCCTTGCCGGGTATGAAGCGCAGGATGCGCGGTATCTGGCGCAGGAGCTTCATCTGCTGGCGGCCGCCGGCCGCGCCGGGCTTATGCGCTCCGCGCAGACGCTTGATGATGCCGATCGCTCCGCTCGGAGCGCCCGACATGGAGAAGGCGCCCAGCCGCGTCGTGCGTACGATCTCGGCCGCCGACAGGCAGCCGATCATGCAGTCGCACGACGCGCGACGCGCTTCGAGCCACGGCTTGATCCTGGTGACGTGCTCCTCCAGGAAGAGCATGTTGGCGATCACGATGTCGGCGCGTTCGACGTCCCGGCGGCAGCGCTCCTCGGCCGCCTCGTCGCCACCCCATTCGGCGACGGCATGAAGTGTCAGCTTCAGCCCGGGAAGTTCCCGCCTCAGTGCATCCCCCGCACGCTCCACCGCGCTCGCCATATGGCTGTCGAGCGTCACGATGGTGACGGCGATCGGGACCGCGTCAGCGGCTGAAATGGGCCTTGGCATCGTAGAGCGTTTCCAGGGTTATGGTTTGGAGCCCGCGCTCGGTGGCGAAGCGCTCGGTGTTGCGTCGTGCCTTGCCCCTCACGAAGAAGGGCACCTTCTTGAGTTCCCTTTCGGCCTCGCCCGACCATTCGAGCTTCTTGTCGATGACGATGACGGCGGCCGGCTCCGCTTGCGCCACGGCCTTCGCATGGGAACCGGCGCGCGGCAGATGCGATGGTGCCGCGCCGTCGGCGAACTCGAAGTCCTCCCGGAACATGCCGAGCAGATGCTCTTCCAGACCCATCATCAGCGGATGGACCCAACTGTCGAAGATGACGTTCGCGCCTTCCTCGCCCATCTGCGGCGAATGACGGGCGGGGAAGTCCTGCACGTGGACAGGCGCGGAAATCACCGCGCAGGGAATGCCGAGGCGCTTGGCGACATGGCGCTCCATCTGCGTGCCCAGAACCAGTTCGGGATGCGCGTCGATGATCGCCTGCTCGACTTCCAGGTGGTCGTCGCTGATGAGCGGCGCGAGGTCGAACTCGGCAGCGCAGGCGCGAACCTCCCGCGCGAACTCGCGGCTGTAGGTGCCGATGCCGCACACCGCGAAGCCGAGTTCGTCGCGTGCGATGCGGGCGGCGGCAACCGCGTGCGTGGCATCACCGAAGATGAATACCCGCTTGCCGGTCAGGTAGGTCGAATCGACGGACCGTGAGTACCAGGGCAGCCGGAGCGTCTCGTGTCGCATCTCCTGGCGCGGCGTGCCGGCCATGGTGGCGAGTGCGTCGAGGAAGCGGGCCGTCGCGCCGACACCGATCGGCGGTGCCGCAATATAGGGTTGGCCATGCGTGCGCTTCAGCCATTCGGCGGCTACCATCGCCGTCTCGGGGTAGAGCACGACGTTGAAATCGGCATCGCCCAGGCGCGTCAGGTCGGCCGGCGAGGCGCCGAGCGGTGCGATGACGCCGATCCGGACGCCGGCCCGCTCGATCAGCGCCCGAACTTCCGTCAGGTCGTCGCGATGCCGGAAGCCGAGCGAGGTCGGGCCGAGAATGTTGCAGACGCGACTGCCCGGTTGGCGCGCGGCGCGTGGCGCAGCCGGGGCAGGGGCCAGCCGGCGTACGAGCTGGTAGAAGGTCTCTGCCGCCCCCCAGTTCTCCTTCTTGGAGTAGGAAGGAAGCTCCAGCGGTATCACGGGGATGTCGAGGCCGAGTGCCGCAGCGAGCCCGCCGGGATCGTCCTGTATCAGTTCGGCCGTGCAGGATGCCCCGACGAGCAGCGCCTGCGGCCGAAAACGTTCGGCAGCCTCGCGGCAGGAATTCTTGAACAGCTCCGCCGTGTCTGAGCCGAGGTCGCGCGCCTGGAACGTCGTGTAGGTGACGGGCGGCCGCGTGTCGCGGCGCTCGATCATCGTGAAGAGCAGGTCCGCGTATGTGTCGCCCTGCGGTGCGTGCAGGACGTAGTGGACGTCCCTCATTGAGGCGGCGATCCGCATCGCGCCCACATGTGGCGGGCCCTCGTAGGTCCACATCGTCAACTGCATGGCACGCCCTCCATCCGGAGCGCGGCCCGGCGAGCAAGCGGGCGTGTGAACAGTTCCGCGAGGTCCCCCGCCTGTTCGTAGCCCTGGATCGGCGTGAAGACGAGCTCGATAGACCATTTGGTCGCGATGCCCTGAGCCTCCAGCGGATTGGCGAGCCCCATGCCGCAGACCACGAGATCGGGCCTCGCCTCCCGGCAGCGATCGAGCTGGCGTTCCACGTCCTGCCCCTCGGACACCAGCGTCCCGGGAGGCAGAAGGGCCAGTTCTGGGCCGATGAAGCGCCGGTGGAGGTAGGGCGAGCCCACCTCGACCGGGATGGAGCCGAGTTCGCGGTGCAAAAACCGCGCGATCACGGGCTCGAGCTGCGAGTCGGGAAAGAAGAACAGTCGCCGGCCTTCGAGCGCCTCCTTGCGCGAAGCAACGGCCTGCCGCGCACGTCGGCGACCGGGTTCGGTGATGGCCCGGAACCGTCCTGGTTCCACGCCGAAGCATTCGGCCGCGGCGCGGAGCCAGGCAGTCGTCCCTTCCTCGCCGAGCGGGAACAGTGATTCGATGATCGTCGCTCCGCGGCCTTCCAGCGCGCGCGCGGTCTCACCCAGAAACGGCTGCGCGAGCAGCACCTTCGTCGCCGGTCCGACCGCTGGGAGCGCCGTGCTGCGCCGTGGCGGCAGGAAGGCGACGTTCTCGATGCCCAACCCCTCGAAGATGCGGCGGAACTGGTCCTCGACCACGTCGGCGAGCGCGCCCGCCACGATCAGCGAGGGCGGCGCGTCGGTATCGGCCGGCGGCAGGTCGCGTGAGAGGGCGGACAGGAAATTGTCCTCGCCCTGGGTGAATGTCGTCTCGATGCCGCTGCCCGAATAGTGAAGCACCCGCACCGCGGGCGTATGGAGCCGCGTGAGGCGCTGCGCAGCCCGCTCGAGGTCGAGCTTGATGACTTCCGACGGGCACGAGCCCACGAGCACGAGAAGCCGTATGTCGGGGCGGCGGTTGAGGAGGCGGTCGACGACCTTGTCCAGTTCCTCGTTGACCTCGGCCATTCCCGCCAGGTCGCGCTCCTCGATGATGGCGGTGGCAAAGCGCGGCTCGGCGAAGATCATGACGCCGGCGGCCGACTGCATGAGATGCGCGCAGGTGCGCGAACCCACGACCAGGAAGAACGCATCCTGCATCTTGCGATGCAGCCATACGATCGAGGTCAGCCCGCAGAAGACCTCGTGCTGGCCGCGCTGGCGGAGCACGCGATCGGTCCCGCAGCCGGGCGTCGGTACCAGCGGCGCGTTCATGGCATTGCCTCTGCCGGCTGCGGGGCGTGACGCTGGTCGAGGCGTGCCGCCCTGAGCTTGAGCAGGAACTGCGTCGCATTGACGACGTAGGCCGCGTAGGCCGCGAGTGCGATCGCCATCAGCCCGTGGGCCCCCGGCCAGCCCAGCCACAGGCCAATGAGGTAGGCCGTGTGCAGCGCCAGCACGAGCATCGAGAAAACGTCTTCCCAGTAGAATGCGGGCGCGAACAGATAGCGCCCGAACACGACCTTCTCCCAGATCGAACCGGTCACCATGATGGTGTAGAGGACGAGCGTCTTGACGACGATCGAGGCGTGGGCGAGCGCCAATCCCTCGCCGGTCGCCATGTAGCGCAGTATCAGTGCGAGGCTGACGAGGAAGACCGCGAACTGCAAGGGCGCGAGAATTCCCTGCACCAGGGTCCATCCGGTCGTGTCCCGCCGCAGCCGTTCTTCCGGCGTGTAGAGCGGCACGTGGTGTTGCCCGTATCGGTGCGGCCTTTGCATCGCGGCGCAGCCACCTCCCTGGTTGCGTCATCGAATGACGCTTGCGCATTTTGGCAGCTTAGCGCCACCCAAACCAAAGTGTCAACAAAGCTTGACGTCATCTGAGAGTGACATTGTCATTTTCGATGGACAGTTTCCGCTGGACATCGATTCAGAAGAGCGTATCGTTGGCGGCAGTTGAGGAGCAGCGCGAAGAAACGCGATGTGACGCTGCCGCACCCCGCCGCATGCGGAGGGTAAAGGGCAGTGCAGAACGCGGTCTTTTCGTTGGCGAACGGAGGGATCGCCAATCATGTCTCAGCGCACCGTATCCGCACACCAGGTCCATCGGAGCGATAGTTCGGCAATGGTCGCGGCAAGGTCCGCGACCTCCGACTTCGCCCGCCTGCTGCGTCCGGGCACCATCGATGTCACCGCGCTGTGCGGGACGGTCTTTCCGGCGCTGGTCGAGCGCAATCCCGGCGTATGGCCGGGTCCGGAGGATTCGGCAGAAAGCCAGCGCGTCGAGGAATTCCTGGCGTTGCTTCTCGATGAGGACGACGATGGCTTCGACGAATTCCTGTTCGCATTCGCCGCCCGTAGCCGCGATCCCCAGCAGGTAGCGGCGTCTCTACTCGGGCCGGCCGCGCGCCTTCTGGGCGACTACTGGCGCATGGATGTCTGCGACTTCATGAAGGTCACCGTCGTCATGTCGCGCATCCAGCGGCTCTTCTGGCGTCTGGCCGGCCTCTATCCTCCACGCGCGCGACTTCGTCACGGTCGAACGGCGCTGCTCACGCCGGGTCCGGCCGAGCAGCACAATTTCGGGCTGGCCGTCGTGGAGGACGGGTTGCGCCGCGCGGGCTGGCAGGTCGACTGCTGCGGTGTCGACGAGCTCGAGGCCTATTACGACCTGGTGGCGTCCAACAGCTATACGCTGGTTGGCGTTTCCGTCAGCGGCAATGCGCGCGCTTCCGACCTGCCGAGACTCATAGGCAAGACGCGCAGACGATCGCGCAACCCGCAAACCAGGATTATGGTAGGGGGCAACCTGTTCCTGGAGCATCCCGAATTCGCGCTTGAAGCCGGATCGGACTTCCTTGCCCTTGATGCGGCGTCTGCGGTGAGTATAGCTGAAACGGCGGCCGCTTCGGTGATGTCGGAAGAACTGGACGTCGTCGCGGCCGAATGAAACGCCATAGCGAAAGCGTCGTATGGACAAGGTTGTCTCGCGCGAGGTCTACAGATCGTTCCGACATAGCGCCGAGTTCTTCTCGGGCCTGGAGCCGGCCACGATCGGAGCCGTCCTCGCCGCGGGATCCGATATCGCTCTTTTCCTGTCGCCCAAGGGCGGCATCCTCGACGTCTCCTATCGCGACAAGGCCCTTCGGGCCTGGGGCATAGATCACTGGGTCGGTCGTGATTTCCGCGACATCGTTACCGTCGAAAGCAGGGAAAAGGTCCGCGAACTCATCCATGAGGCGGGTTCTGTTCCGCTGACGCGCACGCGCCAGCTCAATCATCCGTCCGAAGGTGCCAGGGACCTCCCGGTCGGCTATCGCATCGTTTCGACCGCCGGCCGCGATCGGCTGATCGCGATCGGCAGCGACATGCGCGCCCTTGCCGAGATGCAGCAGCGGCTCGTCCGCGCGCAGATCGACATGGAAAAGGACTATCGCAAGATCCGCGACATCGAATCGCGCTACCGGATCCTGTTCCATCTCGCCTATGAGCCGTTGCTCGTCGTCGATTCGCGCAGCCTTAAGGTCCTCGATGCCAACGAGGGCGCGGCGCGCATGCTGGACAAGCCGATCAAGCGCCTCGTCGGCGCGTCCGTGCTCGGCGCCTTCGCACGCGCCGACCAGGCGGAGGCGTCCGAGACGCTGGCGGCAATCGGCTACCGGGGCCGCGAGGACATTTTCAAGACGCGCTCGGCCAATCTCGACCAGCCGGTCATCGTGCGGGTGACGCCATTCCGCGAATTCGGCAAGACAAACCTGCTCCTGTGTCTCATGACCGAGGAGCGTCCTGGCCTGGGCATGGCCGCCGTCTCGAGCATGCTGGCGATCGCGCGAAGCCTGCCTGACGCCATGGTCGCGGCCGACGAATCGGGCCTCGTCGTCGAGGCCAATGCGGCCTTCCTCGATCTCGTGCGCGTCGTCAGCCTCGATCGCGTCGAGGCCAAGCCTCTCGATACGTGGCTCGGTGGATCGGGCGTGGACCTGCAGGTGCTGATGGCCAATTTGCGCGAGCACGGCGCGGTCCGGCGTTTCACCACCGTCATGCGCGACGATCTCGGAGGCAGCATTCCCGTCGAGATATCGGCCACCGCGATCGCCGGCCCGCAGGGTCGCACCTACGGGTTCTCCATCCGCGAGGTGACCCGGCCCGAGCCGCCGGCCGCACGCATCGATGCGGCCACGCCGGCGACCGCCGCCCAGTTCACCGAACTGGTGGGCCGTGTGCCGCTAAAGGACCTGGTGCGCGACACCGCCGACATCATCGAGAAGCTGTGCATCGAGGCGGCATTGCGGCTTACCGACAACAACCGCGCTTCCGCGGCCGACATGCTCGGCCTGTCGCGCCAGAGCCTCTATATCAAGCTCAGACGCTACGGGATATCGGACGCAGCCGAGGATGACTAGATTTCGTTACAGGCTAAAGTGTCAATCGTAGTTGACGATGCTGGGGTGCTAACCTAAGCTCGGCTTATGGCTGAGCCGAGTTACGCCGAGCGGATACCAGCGTTGCCGACGCCTGCGGCGTGCCTCGAACTCTATAAGCCGATCACCTGGTTTGCCCCGATGTGGGCTTTTGGCTGCGGGGTCGTGAGCGTCAGCGGCCAACTCGACGGACGCTTCCTTTCCGTCGCCGTCGGCATTCTGCTCGCCGGGCCGCTGGTCTGCGGCACCAGCCAGGCCGTCAACGACTGGTACGACCGTCATGTGGACGCCATCAACGAGCCGGGGCGCGTGATTCCTTCGGGCCGGATGCCGGGCGACTGGGCGCTTCGCCTCGCCATCTCGACCACGGTTCTCTCGCTCGCCGTCGCGGCGTTCCTCGGCATCTGGGTGTTCGCGGCCGCCGCCGTCGGCCTCGTGCTCGCCTGGGCCTACAGCGCTCCGCCAGCGCGCCTCAAGCGCAACGGCTGGATGGGCAACGCGGCGGTCGGCCTTTGCTACGAGGGTCTGCCATGGTTTACGGCGGCGGCAGCCGTGGCGGGCGGGTTTCCCGGCTGGCCGGTCGTCGCCATGGCGCTGCTCTACAGCATCGGCGCCCACGGCATCATGACGCTGAACGATTTCAAGTCGGTCGAGGGCGACAGGCGCATGGGCATCGACAGCCTGCCGGTGCTGCTCGGGGTGGATGGGGCCGCACGGCTTGCCTGCTTCGTCATGGCGCTGCCGCAACTGGCCGTCGTAGCCCTTCTCGTCGGCTGGGGCTTCGGCTACCACGCGCTCGCGGTCCTGGCGCTTCTCGCGCTGCAGGCCGTGCTCATGGTTCGTCTCCTGCGGGCGCCGCGCCTCCGCGCGGCGTGGTACAACGCCACCGGCACCACGCTCTATGTGCTTGGCATGCTCGTGGCGGCATTCGCGCTCCGCTCGATGGGAGGCTGAGGCCGTGGCGCGCCATCTCGGCTGGATCGGGATCGCGCGGCTGGGCCTCGTTCAGACCGCGCTCGGGTCGATTGTCGTATTGACCACGGCCACGCTCAACAGGGTGATGGTCGTCGAACTGGCTCTTGCCGCGATCGTGCCGGGCTTGCTTGTAGGGCTTCACTACGGCGTACAGATGCTCCGTCCCCTGTGGGGCCATGCGTCGGATGCGGGCGGGCGCCGCACGCCCTGGATCGTCGGTGGCGTCGCGGTCCTCGGGCTGGGCGGCGTCGGCGCGGCGATCGCCGTCGCTGTCATGGCCGACAATCTCGCGCTCGGCCTCGCGCTCGCCTTCGTCGACTTCCTGTTGATCGGCGTGGGCGTCGGGGCAGCGGGAACGTCTCTCCTGGCGCTTCTCGCGTCGAGCGTGGAGCCGTCCCGGCGACCCGCTGCCGCCACGATCGTCTGGCTGATGATGATCGCCGGCATGGCGCTGACCGCCACGTTCGCCGGCAACATGCTCGACCCGTTCTCCTATGACCGGCTGCTGGCTGTCGTGTCGGCGACCGCGCTCTTCGCGCTGGTGCTGAGCGTCCTGGCCGTGTGGGGCGTCGAGCGGTCCGTGCAGCCCGCGGTTGGCGAGCAATCCCTGCCGCGCGTGTCGTTTCGGCGGAGCCTTGCCGACGCATGGAGCGATCCACAGGCGCGGCTTTTCACGATCTTCGTACTCGTGTCGATGCTCGCCTTCAGCGCGCAGGACCTGATACTCGAACCCTTTGCCGGCCTGATCTTTGGACTGACCCCTGGAGAGACGACGCGCCTGGCGGGGCTGCAGCATGGCGGCGTCTTCGCCGGCATGGTCGTGACCGGCATTGCCGGCAGCCTGTGGGCCCGACGCAGCGACGCCGCGCTGCGCATGCTGACCGTAGGCGGATGCGTGGCGTCGGGCGCGGCGCTCGCCGGTCTCGTCCTGGCCGCGGGGTCGGCCGGCGACTGGCCGCTTCATGCCAACGTCTTCGCGCTCGGTTTCGCCAATGGCTGCTTCGCGGTCGCCGCAATCGGTTCGATGATGGCGCTGTCGGTTGCCGCCGGAAAGGCGCGTACGGGCATGCGCATGGGGCTTTGGGGCGCCGCCCAGGCGATCGGCTTCGGCGCGGGCGGGCTCGTCGGCGCCGCCGGTGTCGATCTCCTGCGGCTGTTGACTGGCGACCTGGCGATTGCCTATGGCGCGGTGTTCGCAATCGAGGCGGGCACTTTCCTTCTCGCCGCGTACATTGCCGCGCGGATCGCCGTCCCGTCCCGCATGACGCGCGGGAACGATGCCCGTGCCGGAATGATCGTGGCAGCCGAATGACCGCGCCGCTTTCATCATCCGACAGGTACGACGTGGCCGTGATCGGTGGCGGCCCGGCCGGCGCGACCGCTGCCGCGGAGCTTGCCGCAGGCGGCGCCAACGTGATTCTGATAGAGCGCGGCGACCGGATCAAGCCATGCGGCGGCGCGATCCCTCCGCTCGTCCTGAAGGAATTCGACGTCGCGGACGACCTGCTCACCGCGCATATCGGCGGCGCGCGGATCACCGCCCCCTCGGGTCGCAAGGTGGAGATGGCCATTGGCGACGGGTTCGTCGGCATGGTCGACCGGGAGCATTTCGATCCGTGGCTGCGCCGACGTGCCGAACGCGCCGGCGCCGAGGTGATGACGGCCCGCCTGACGGGTATGGAACCGACGGATGGCGCCGGCATCCGCCATCTCAATCTGCGCGACGGTGAGGGGAGAGCCCGCCGGATCGCCGCGCGCCTCGTGATCGGTGCCGACGGTGCCAACTCGACGGTGAGGCGTGAGGCCTTCGGCGCTTCGTACCGCCCGCCCTATGTCTTTGCCTATCACGAGATCGTCGCCTCGCCGCCGGGAGGCGTAGGGGACGCGCAGCGTTGCGACGTCCACTACGACGGTGACATCTCGCCCGATTTCTACGGATGGGTGTTCCCGCACGGCCCGGTGACGAGCGTCGGCGTCGGTTCGGCGGTCAAGGGCTTCGACCTGAAGCTGGCTACGCAACGCCTTCGCGCCCGTGCCGGACTGGCAGATGCGCCACTCCACCGTGCGGAGGGCGCGCCGCTGCCCTTGCGTCCCCTGCGGCGGTGGGACGACGGCGCGAATACCTTGCTGGTCGGTGATGCCGCCGGCACTGTCGCGCCGGCCTCGGGGGAGGGCATCTACTATTCGATGCTGTCGGGTCGCCTCGCGGCCGAAGCCGGCGTGACCTTTCTTCGAAAGGGTGACGCGCGCGTCCTGGGCGAGGCGCGTCGTCGCTTCATGCGGAGCCACGGCAGGGTGTTCTTCGTGCTCGGGGCCATGCAGGGCTTCTGGTATCGCAGCGATCGGCGGCGCGAGCGCTTCGCGGCTATCTGCGCCGATCGCGACGTCCAGCGACTGACCTGGCAGTCCTATCTCGACAAGAGGATCGTCTGGAGCGATCCGCTGGCGCATATGCGGGTATTCTTCAAGGACCTGGCCCACGTCGTGGGCCTGGCCGTCCGATAGAACAGCCTATCCGCCGAGCGCCTTCAGTACTTCGTCGGTACGCGTGACGGCCGCCACGTTCTGCATGGCGTAGTCGATCGAGGCGCGATGCCAGTCGGCATTCATCGTCGAACAGGCATCCTCCGGAATGATCATGATGTAGCCCTTGTCGGCGCCGGTGCGTGCCGTGTGCTCGATCGACATGTTCGTCCATGCGCCGGTCTCGATGATCGTGTCGCGGCCCTCGGCCTTGAGAATCGTCTCGAGGTTCGTTCCCTCCCACGCGCTCATGCGGTTCTTCGACACGACATGATCGCCCGGCCTGGGCTCCAGTCCCGGGACCGGCTCCGCTCCCCAGGTGCCCTTCCTCAGTGCATTGGCCGAGATCGCCCCTTCGAAGAGCGGCGCGTTCAAAGTCATGCCGCGGCCGTCGTTCGCGACCTCGAACCAGACGTGGATGACCGGCACGCCCACGCGGCGGCAATGCTCGGCCAGACGTCGGGCATTCTCGATCGCGTTCTGTTCGCGGCAATGGGCGGGTGAGCCGGACTCGGCGAATGCGCCGCCCTCCATGACCACGTCGTTCTGCATGTCCTGGATGATCATGGCGCAGCGCGACGGGTCGAGCCTGAACGAGCCGTCGCCTGCCTGGGCCGGTGGCGAAGCCGGCTGGCGTGTGCCGACCGAATTCCGCGAACGCATGAACGGCTCGTTGCGCGGGCCGATCTTGACGTCGACGGCGTAGATCGACGTCGACGCGGCCACGAAGAGCGTACGCCAGTCCTCGCCACCCCAATGGAGGTTCGCCGGATGCTCGGGGATGGCGACCTTGCCGATATGGTTGCCCGAGCGGTCGAAGACCCAGACGCCCCCCGGTCCCGTCACCCAGACGTTTCCTTCCGTGTCGCACTTCATCCCGTCCGGCACGCCCGATTGCATCGAAGCCTTGATCCCCGACGCGAACAGCCTGCCGTTCGAGAGCGAACCATCCGCCTCCACGTCGAAGACCCGGATATTCGCCTGCTCGGTATCGTTGACGTAGAGCAACTTCTCGTCAGGCGAAAAGCAGATGCCGTTGGGCTGGGAAAACAGATAGCGGTCGACCAGCAGCGTCGGCTCGCCGCCCGCCTGGCCCGGCGCGATCCGGTAGACGCCCTGGAAGCCGAGCTGGCGCGGGCGCTCGACGCCATAGTGCTTCATGCGGCCGTACCATGGATCGGTGAAGTAGATGGCGCCCCCCGAATGGACGCAAAGGTCGTTGGGGCTGTTGAGTTCCTTGCCCTCGAAATGGCTCGCGATCACCTCGCGGCGGCCGTCGGGGGAAAAGCGCGCGACGGTCGACGTCGCATGCTCGCAGGCGAGCAGGTTGAGCTCATGGTCGTAGGTGAGGCCGTTGGCCTTGTTCGAGGGACGCATCACCTCGCGTACACCCGACCTGTCCCAGCGCCGGCGCACGTCCCCCGGCATGTCGGAAAACAGCAGGTAGTGGTCTACCGGATGCCAGACCGGCCCTTCGGTGAAGGTGAAGCCTGTCCCGACCTGGCGGACCGGGGCGTGCTCGTCGATCAGTTCGCGGAACTGCGGCCTCACGGCTTCATGCGGCATCGATCTCCTCCCCGAGCCTGTGTTTTCCGAATGTGCTTCAGACCGGGAACCAGTTGCGCCGCTGGACGGTCTGGCTGATCGGCCCCGGAACCGCCATGTCCAGTCGTCCGACGATCTGGCCGTTCTCGACCTTCGCCGGCTTGTCGTGGACCGGCAGCAGGAACTTCGATCCGTTGAGCAGCTTCTTGATCGCGGCCTTCTCCTGACGCTTCGAGCCGGCATGGTTGCCGGTCACCTGCGGCTCGTTGAGCGAGATCTGGTGGAAGGGCTCCACGATCTGGTTCTGGATGTCGTAGATCACGTCGCCGCAGATGGTGGCCCGGCCCTCGGCGGTCTCGACATGGACGTTCATCGAGCCTTCCGTGTGGGCGTTCGCAGCCTCCAGCACCACGCCCGGTATGAGCTCGACGGGTCCCGACAGTTCGAGGTCCTCGAAGCGCAGCGCGTTCGGCGTGTGGAGCCGCTCGATCAGGTGCTGGATGTCGGGCTTGGGGTATTGCGGGTGCATCAGGCCGGATACCGAACACTCCATTTCGCGCCGGTTGATGACGGCTGTGGTGTTCATGGGAAACTTGTCGTCCTGTCCGGCGTGGTCGATGTGGAGATGGGTGTGGCAGATGTAGCGGACGTCGCCGACCTTGACGCCGTGGCGAGCGAGCTGCGCCTCCACCGTGTTCTCGTGGAAGGCCAGGCCGCGCATGCCGAGCGTCTCCATGATCCGGTTCTCGCGGAAGCCGGTGTCGACGACGATCGGATACTGGCCCCCCAGTATCAGGAAGCCGTAGGTGTAGACGCGCGCAGTGCGCCCGCAATTGCGCCCGAGCACCAGGAAGCTCGATTCGAGCTCGATGTCGCCATAGTCCAGGACCTTGATCTCGAGTGCCATCCTGCCTCTCCTCCCAGTCTTTCCAGTATTCCGCGTCTAGAGCCGGTAAACCCGCTTCGCCGTGTCATAGAAGATCGCCTTCTGCCGGCCGGCGCTCAGATCGTTGGCCGCCTTGAGGAAGGCGCCGACGAGATCGCTGTACCGCGTCCAGAGCTTCTCGATCGGGAAGTTGGAGCCGAACAGGCAGCGCTTAGACCCGAAGATCGCGACCGTGTCGTGCAGTATGCGCTCGATATGGGCGCCGTCGTTCCTGTGGATGAAGGTGCCGAAGGCCGACAGCTTCGACACCACGTTCTCGCGCTCGGAGAGCTTCTTCATCTGCTTTTTCCAGAAGGCGCGTCCCTCGTCCGAAACGTCCTCCAGCATGCCGGCGTGCTGGAGCACGAACGTCACTTTCGGGCATGCGTCGACCAGTTCGCACGCGGCGTCCATCTGGTGCGCGAAAACCTGAAGGTCGAATACCCAGTCGTGCTCGGCAAGCAGCGCGACGTTGCGCTTGACGACCGCGTCGCGGACCACGTCCGCGTTCCGCGCGAAGCGGTATTGGGGGTTCTGGTGCCAGTGGAATTGCTGCCGGATGCCGCGCATCAGGGGATATTGCGCGAGCCTGTCGAGATCGGCGCGCGCATCGCGCTGGGTCATGTCGCAATAGCCGACGATGGCGTGCGGCCAGCCGGTGCGGTCCGCCGTCTGCTGCACCCAGGCCGCCTCGTCGGCCGCCCAGTTCGGCGCCCAGTTCGCCTGGACGTAGACCGACTTCTCCACATTCGATCCAGCGACGTCCTGCAGGAATTCCTCGATCGGGTAGTCGCGCTTGATCGCATCATACTCGCCGAAGATGCGGGGTTGGCTCGGTCCGAGCAGCCACGGCAGATCCGCCTGACGCCAGATATGGTGATGGGCGTCGATGATCTTCATGCCATTCTCCGTTCGAAGCCGAGCACCTCGGCGCAGATGGCGGCGGCACTGGAGCCGTCGCCGAGCCGGTCGATGAATGGCATCACCGAACCGAGCGCCTCCGTCTCGACCGCATAGCCATCCTCCCCAGCCAGCGGCGACAGCCACAGGATCGCCCATGCATGGCGAGACAGGCGCTCGACGGCGTCCGTCATTTCGGCATGGTCGCCGCGCTCCAGCCCGTCCGAAAGCACGACGACGAGCGCGCCGCGCGCGAATCCTGCAAATCGCGGAACGGCGAGGAACGACTGCAAAGCGTCGCCGAGCCTCGTTCCACCGTCCCAGTCGGCCACGAGCGTCGAGGCAATGGCAAGTGCCTGTTCGCGGTTGCGTCGCCTCAGTGCGCGCGTGATGCGCGTCAGTCGGGTGCCGAGCGTGAAGGCTTCCAGGCGGTCGGCGGCTCTCGCCAGCGCATGCGCGAAACGCAGTGCGCTGTCCGTCTGGTTCTTCATCGAACCCGACACGTCGACGAGCAGCAGCACGCGTCGCCGGCGCTCTCTCCGTCCGAGTGCGGGAAGCCGCATCAGTTCGCCGTCGCGACCGACCGCTTCGCGCAGCGCTCGACGCATGTCGAGCCGTCCGCGCCGCTTCGACGGTTCCAGCCGGCGTGACCTGCGGCGCGGCAGGGCCCGCGGCGCCTCGCGGCGGAACCTGCGCAGCGCCGCACTTTCGGAAAGCCCCGCGAAACCGCGCGAGAAAAGGCGTTCCGCCCCGGTCGGTGCGGCACCGGCTTCCTCCGCCTCGTCGGTCTCCGGCGGCTCCATGCCCCCGTCACGATCGTCAAACGCCTCCACGTCTTCGTCGTCTTCCGGCTCGGCCGACATCGGCGCGGCGACCGACTGGCCGAGGAACACGAGGCGGAAGATCGCGTCGAACTCGTCACGTCGATCCGGACCCGGACCGAGTGTTGCGAGTGCCGCGCGATGGATGTCTTCCATCGATCGCGGCCCGAGCAAACCTACGGCGGCGATGAGGTTCTGCACCTGTTCGGGCGCGACGGAGAAGCCGTTCGCCCGCAGCGAGGCGGCGAAATCGACGAAGGGCAGCAGCGGGCGCGGCAGCGGGGTCATGCTTCTGCCTCTGCGCCCGGCCGCGACGATCCCTCACCGACCGCAGAGCCGCCAGTCTGGAACAGGAATTCGGTCATGCCGCGGCCTCCTGCAGCATGTCGTCCAGTTTCGGATCCATGTAGACGAGGTCGTCCTGGTCCTTCAGCGCTACGCCGATCGCGCGGCGGAAGGCAGCTGGCCATGGCGCGCCCTGCTCGTGCAGCAGGGTCGCGGCTTCGGCCCACTCGACCGTCTCTGCCACGCCCGGAGGCTTGGCCAGCGGTTCGCGCCGGAGCGCGCCGACGGCATTGACGACGCGAAAGGCCGTGTCCCGAGCGACCGCGGAAGCCCGCATCATGACGATCTCCGCCTCGCGTGCGGGGTGCGGATAGTCGATCCAGTGATAGACGCATCGCCGCCTGAGCGCTTCGTGCAGCTCGCGCGTTCGATTGGACGTCAGCACCACGACGGGATGCTCTTCCGCGCGCACGGTCCCGCGTTCCGGTATGGAAATGGAGAAATCCGAAAGGAACTCCAGGAGGAAGGCTTCGAACTCATGATCGGCACGGTCGATCTCGTCGATCAGCAGCACGGTGTCGCGTGGATGCCTGAGCGCCTCCAGCATCGGCCGCGCAACGAGAAAGTCGTCTGCGTAGATGTTGACGTACTCGGTCCCTGCCTGGCGGATCGCCAGCATCTGGCGCGGATAGTTCCACTCGTAAAGCGCGTGAGCGGCATCGATGCCCTCGTAGCATTGCAACCGCACGAGTTGCCGCCCGAGGGTCGATGCGATCGCCTTCGCACCCTCCGTCTTGCCGACGCCCGGCGCGCCTTCGAGCAGCAGCGGCTTGCCCAGCGCAAGCGCCAGATATGCGGCCGTGGCCAGCCCGTCGTCGGCGATGTACTGCGCATCCTTCAATGCCAGCGCCAGCCGCTCGGGGCTGTCTATGCCGACGATTGAGCGCCTTATCGGCATGGGAGGCTCCATCCGGCCGTAGTCGGCTTGCGAAGCCGGGCGCGGCACCCCCACCGCTTCATGTCGCCAGGCCAGCTCAATTGCGCCGCCCCTGCGGCTTCGCGCCGCCATTGGCCCGGATGCCGCGCAGGATCTTCTCCGGCGTGATCGGCAGCTCGTCGATCCTGACGCCGACGGCATTGAACACGGCGTTGGCCATCGCCGGCAGCACGGGATTGGCGCACATCTCGCCGGGCCCCTTGCCGCCATAGGGCCCGTCGGGCGCCGGGCGTTCCAGTATGGCGATGTCGTGCGGGGCGATGTCGCCCGGTCCCGGCATCAGGTAGGTGTTGAAATCCTGCGGGCCGTGCTCGCGGGCGGGATAATAGGGCTCCGTGGTCTCCCACGCGGCGTGGGACATGCCCATCCAGGCGCCCCCGACGAGCTGCTGTTCGACGAGGCGCGGATTGAGTGCGCGGCCAAGCTCATAGGCCGAATTCATCTTGAGCACGTTCAACTCGCCCGTCTCGTCGTCGACCTCGATGTCGACGATGAGGGCTGCGTGGGCAAAGCACGAAACCGGAGTCATCTCGCCGGTCTCGGGATCGACCGGCGACAGGGGAATGAGGAAGATGCCCCGTCCCGAGACAGTGCGACCCTGCTTGAACTGGGCGGCGCCGCAGGCCTCGGCCGTCGTGATCGACTTCGACGGCGCACCCTTGACGTGGATGTTGCCCTTGCCGTCGGTCACAAGGTCGCGCGCGTCGACCTCGAGTTCCTCCGCGGCCGCCTCCAGCATCACGGCACGCGCCTCCTGAGCGGCCTGGATGACGGCGTTGCCGACGCGGTGCGTGCCCCGGGAGGCGAAGGACCCCATGCAGTGGGGGCCGGTGTCGGAATCGGCCGTGTCGACATGGACGTCCTCGACCGGCACACCAAGCGTCTCGGCGGCGATCTGCCGGGTCACCGACTTCATGCCCTGTCCGAGATCTATAGACGACAGCGCCACCATGAACTTGCCACCCGGGTTGGAATGCACGAGCGCCTGGGACGGGTCGCCCCCTAGGTTCATGCCGATCGGATAGTTGATGGAGGCGAAGCCCCTTCCGCGGTGCATGGCCATGTCAGCGTCTCCTCAGGCCGGAGATGGACGAAAAGCGCGTCCGCCGCGCATCGCTCGCCGTCTGCGCGGGCGCCGGGGCGGGGGGCGGCTGAGGCGTGCCGTGCGGGGGCTCGCGCAGCGGTTCGTATCGGGGCGCTTCGGGACGCGGCGCGTCGTGGCGTGGCGTGACGGGCACGCTCTCGTGGCGCGGCATCGCGGCGGCCGGCGGCACGGCCGGCTTTGCCTTCTTGTCGCCCTGTGCGTAGGAGCCGGCCGAAAACCCGGTGACAAGGCCCTTCTGGTCGAGCGCCGTGTAGTTGGGGATCGCAGCGCGATCGCCACCCCCGTCGCGCAACGACGACGCCTGCCGAGCGGCCGGGCTCAGGGCCCATTGCGCTTTCTCCGCCGCCACGTGGCAGCATTCGATCAGCGCAGTGTTCTTGGCGAGACGCCTGTGCGCCTTCATGTCCCCGTCGCGATAGGCGTTGAGGATGCGCAACTCGATGGGATCGACGCCGACCTCGGTCGCCACCTTGTCCATATGCGCCTCGATGGCGAAATCGACGCCGGTGATGCCGAAACCGCGCATCGCGGTCGCCGGCGTCCTGTTCGTGAACACGCAGTAGACGTCGGCATAGACGTTGGGGATCGTATAGGGGCCCGGCAGGTGACCCACGCCCTTGATGATCGCGTAGCTCGAAAGCCGGGTGTAGGCACCGGAATCGAAGTAGCCGGTGAACTTGCGGGCGACGATGCGCCCGTCGTTCATCACGCCGTCCTTTATGTACCAGCGCTCGGCGCCGCGCGGCGCTCCTACCTGCATCTCCTCGGCGCGGTCGAACATGTATTTGCACGGTCGCCCGGTCAGCATGGTGCCCAGCGTGGCCAGCGGCTCGTGGAGCGAATCCACCTTTCCGCCGAAGCCGCCGCCGACCGTGCCGCCGATGAAATGCAGGCGGTTCGACGGCGTCCTGAGCAGCTTCGACGTGGTGTCGAGCGAAAAGAACAGCGCCTGGGTGGAGGTGTAGACGACGTAGCGGTCGTTGGTCTCGGGCGCCGCGATGGCGCCGCAGGTCTCCGTCGGCGCCTGCTCGATCGGTGACATCTGGTAACGGCCCTCGACGATCCGGTCGGCGCGCGAGAAGGCGGCCTCGACGTCGCCGAAGCGCAGCTTCTGGTGATCGTACTTGCCGTGGTAGACGAAGAGATTCTTCGGATAGATTTCGTTGACGACCGGCGCGCCCGGCTTGATTGCCTCCTCCACGTCGAGGACGGCGGGAAGCTCCTCCCAGTCGACGCGCACCCTGGCCACCGCGTCGCGCGCCTGGCGCTCCGTTTCGGCAATGATCGCGGCAACAGGCTCGCCCTTGTACGAAACCTTCTTCTCCGACAGCAGCGGCTCGTCGTCGATGCCGAAGTCGAGCAGCGACAGCAGCGTGTTCAGGTTCTGCGGCACATCGCGGCCCGTGACCACGCGTACAACGCCCGGCATGCGCTCGGCCTCCGTCGTGTCGATGCGCCGGATGCGGGCATGGTGATGCGGACTTCTCACGCAGCGTATGTGCAGCAGCCCGTCGAAAAGATGGTCGTCGTAGTAGGGCGAGCGCCCGGTCACATGCCCGAGCGCGTCCTGCCGCTGCGTCGGCTTGCCGATCTCGTTGAGATTGTCGTCACGCTCGTCGGCGAAAAATTCCTTGCGGAACTCGATGGTCATCTCGTTTACCCGTACTGGCGCGCGCCGCCGCGCTTGGCGGCTTCGAGGATGGCATTGATGATCGGCTCGTAGCCCGTGCAGCGACAGATGTTGCCGGAGATCGCCTCGACGACGTCTTCGCGCGACGGATTGGGGTTTCGGTCGAGCAGCGCCTTTGCGGCCATCAGCATGCCCGGGGTGCAGTAGCCGCACTGGGCTGCGAAGCCCTCCATGAAGGCGCTCTGCAGCGGATGGAGCTGGTTTCCCCTCGCGAGCCCGGCAGTGGTCGTAACCTGTCGCGCCTCGACGGTTTCCGCCAGCGTCAGGCAGGACAGATGCGGCTCGCCGTCGATCAGCACGGTGCAGGTGCCGCAGGTACCCTGGCCGCAGCCGTATTTCGGCGTGAGGTCGCCCACGCCGCGCCTGAGCAGGTCCAGCAGGTTCTGCCCGTCGTCGACGAAGATCGCCTTCTCCGCGCCGTTGAGCCGGAACTGGATCGGTTTCCTGGCCATCCTTACCTCCGCTCCGAAAGGAGCCGCTTGAGATGCACGCCCGCGACCTCGCGCCGGTACCACGCCGAGGCCAGAGAATCCGTCGGCGGATCGAGCCCTTCGGTGGCCGCCGCCGCGGCACGGTCGATCGTCGCGGCCTCGAGGCTCTGGCCTTCGAGCGCTCGCTCCACGGCCGTCGCCCGAACCGGTTGTGGCCCCATCGCGCCATAGGCGACACGAGCACCGGAGATGCGCCCGCCCGAAGACGGCAGATACGCAGCGATCGACATCAGCGAGATGCCCTTGGGCTTGACGCGGCTCACCTTCAGGAAGCGGAAATCGCGGGGGTCGCGGGGCCTCGGTACAGATACGGACTGCACGAGCTGGCCCTGTTGGCGCTCGCGGTCGCGCAGGAAGTCGTCGATGGGGATGCCTCGCCCTGCCTGCCCGGCGGTCTCGACCGTGGCGCCGAGCGCGAGCAGCGCCGCGGTGAAGTCGCCATAGGGGGACGCCGCGAAAAGGTTGCCGCCGACGGTCGCCATGTTGCGCACCGCCGGCCCTCCGACCACGCGCGCCACGGATGCGAGAAAGCCCGTTTCGCGGCTGGACATAACGTCGGCCATCGTCGCGCCGGCGCCGATGACGATACGGTCTCCCTCGGCGCGGATCGAGCGGAATCCCGCATCGCGCAGCCGCACGATCAGGTCGAAGCCCTGATCCGCCTCGTTCACGGCACGCATGACCAGCGTGCCGCCGCCCAGGAACCGCGCCGTGCGGGACGCGCCGAGCGCGCGCGCGGCATCGTCGATCCTGTCATAGGTCTCCACCCGTACGGGCATCAGGCCCCTCCATTCGACAGGGGCGCCAGCCCCATGAATTCGCGCACGGCCCGGAAGCCGCCCTCGTAGATTTCCTCGCCGACCTGCTTCTTCAGTTCCTGTTCGCGACCCGGCGGCGTGTCGAAGCGCGATTCCCAGTGCCAGAAGGTTAGGTCGCCGTCGGTGACGGGCACGAGCCGGACATGCGCCACGTAGTTCAGCAGCGGTATCGGCGTGTCGAGAAGGCAGTAGGAGAAGGCCATGTCGATGTCGGACAGCGTCAGCAACTGCTCGCGCAGTTCCGACCCGTCGGCGAGGTGGAAGCGGCGCACGCAGCCGATCCTGTCCGACGTCTGCCCGCGCTCGATATGGCTGTCGGCGACGGCCGGATGCCACTGGTCATGACCGTTGAAGTCGCGCAGCACCTCCCACACGGCCTCAACCGGCGCTTCCATGATCGTGGACTTGACGATCTTCACCATGGCGATGGGGTTTCCGTCGTCTTGGCCAGGAGTGGGGTGGGAGACAGGCGCGGCATGGACCGGCTACCTCGTGAAATGCCGCTTGAGGGCGTCGAAGCCGCCCTGGAAGACATTGGTGCCGATGCCGTTCACGAGATCGTCGGCCACCGCGTCGTCGCATTCGAACTCCGCGGTCCATTCCGCGAATGTCCGGTTGCCGTCGGTGATCGGCGTGAGGCGCAGCGTCGCGACGTAGTCGGTCAGCGGCATCGGTCCTTCCAGGATCGAATAGGTGCAGAACATGTCGTAGTCCGACAGGCCGAGCAGCTTCTCGCGCAGGCGGTCGCCGTTCTGCAGCGTGAAGTCGCGGACACAGCCGACCTTGTCCGAAGGCTCGCCGTTCTCGATGCGGCTTTCGCGAATGCGGGGATGCCACCGCGGAAGGCCGTTGAAGTCGCGCACGCGTTCCCAGACGCGCGCGGCGGGCGCGTCGATGACACTCGATACGAAGACCCTCGGCATCGCGCTACTCCTTGGATCCGCCGGACTTGTCGCCCTTGCCGCCGCCGTCGCCGCCGGACTTCTGTTGCTTGGCCGCCTCGCTGGCGATGCGCTGCATGTCGGAGGCCTCGCGGATCAGCCCGCCCTGTTTGGTCAGGTTGCCGCCCTCGATGCCGATGTCGGCCAGCAGGCTGTCGACCAGCGGCGCCTGCACCCGATAGCGCAGTGCCGAGTTGATGACCTCGTCGGTCATGTTGGCGCGCTCGCCGCCATTGCCCCCGGTGATGCCGTCGAGCTGCATGATGCGGATGTCGTGGATCTTCTCCAGCGGCTTGACCGATGCGGCCACGATGCCTTCGACATGCTCCAGCAGCTTGCGCCGGAACAGGGAATGCCGCGCCGGATCGGTGAGCACGTTCTCGGCCTCGTTGAGGAGCTTCTGAGCCTCCGCCTCGACGGCCCGCCGCACCTTGACGGCTTCCGCGGCGAGCTTCTCTTCCTCGGCCAGCTTGTCGGCGATCACCAGGTCCACCTGCCTGCGGCGGTTGGCCTCCTCGGTTTCCCGTGTCGTCTTGACCCGCTCCTCGGCTTCCGTGGCCCGGGCACGCGCGACATCGGCCTCGGCGCGTGCCGCCGACTCTTCCAGGCTCTTCCTGTAGAGCACTATCGCCTTTTCCATCTGTGCGGACTCGACGTTCTTCTCACGCTCGACCTCGAGTCTGCGCCGCTCGGTCTCGTGGCTGATCCGGGCCTCGTCGAGACCGCGTTCGGAGGCGATGCGTGCGCGCTCGATCTCCTCGCGGGACGCGATCTCGGCTTCCCGCAGCGCCTGCACGCGTGCGATCTCGAGCTGCTCCAGCGAGCGCTGCCTTTCGAGCTTGGCGGCGTCGAGCACCTGCTGGCGGCCGACGTCGGACTTCTCGACGTCGCGCTGCGCGGCGATCTCGGCCTGCTTCACCCTGGCGTCGGCCTCCGCGCGCTCGCTCTTTCTCGCCGCGAGCTCGATGGCGCGCAGCTGCTCCGCCTCCTCGACCGCCTTGCGGCGGGTCACGTCGGAGACCTCGCGTTCCTGCTGCGAGGAGATGCGCTCCAGTTCCAGGCTGGTCTCGACCTCGATGCGCTGGCGCTCCACCGCGTCGCGGCGACGGATGTCGACCGTCTCGATCGTCTTCTCGCGGTCGATCTCGCGCTGGCGGGTCTCCTGCTGGGCGGCGATGCGCTCGATGTCGATGATCTTCTGCTGCGCGATCCGTGCCGCCTCGACGGCCTCGTCGGCGGCCACCTGTGCCTCGTCCAGCACCTTGTTCCTGTCGATCTCGAGCTGTCGCACGGTACGGTCGCGGTTGATGCGGTCCTCCGCCGTCTCGCGCTCCTTCTCGATGCGCATCCGGTCGACCAGCCGGCGCGAGGAGACCTCGGCGCTTTCGAGAGCCTCGTTGCGCTCGATCTCGCGGCTTCGGATTTCCGTCTCCGATGCGATCCGCTCGGCATCCACCTTGCGGGCCTGCGCGATGCGTGCGGTCTCGGTAGCCTCGGCTGAGGCCGTTTCGCGCAGCATCGTCTGCTCGCGACGCGTGATTCGCTCCTGGTCGATCTTGGCCTCGATCTCGATGCGTGTCGTCTCGACGAGTTCGCGCGCGGCGATATCGGCCTGGTCGACGGCTCGGTTGCGCGCGATCTCGCGTTCTCGCGTGTCCTGCTCGTAGGCGATGCGCTCGGCTGCGATCTTCTTCTCGCGGGCGATCCTCGCGGCTTCGGTCGCCTGGTTGGCGGCGATCTCGGCTTCCTGCAGCGTCTTCTGGCGTTCGATCTCCAGCTCGCGGATCTTGCGGTCGGACTGGATGCGCTCCTCGTTCGTGTTCGCGGCCTCGAGGATACGCAGCTTCTCCGTCGCCTCCCGCGCCGCGATTTCGGCCTCCTCGACCGAGCGGCTGCGTTCGATCTCGCGCCGACGGATTTCCTCCTCGTTGGCGATGCGCGCATCCGCGACCGCCAGTTCCTGGGCCAGACGTGCCTTTTCCGTCGCCTCGCGGGCAGCGATCTCGGCCTGCTCGACCTCGCGCTGGCGGGCGATCTCGCGGGTCTGCGTCTCCTGCTCGTTGACGATCCGGGCTTCCTTGACCGAACGCTCCTGTACGATGCGGGCCTTCTCGATTTCCTCGCGGGTCGCGATCTCCGCTGCGTCTATGATCCTCTGGCGCTCGATCTCGCGCTGGCGGATGTCTCGCTCGGAAGCGATCCGTGTTTCTGCTATGGACTGGTCGTTGGCGATGCGCGCCCGCTCGATCGCCTCGCGGGCGATGATCTGCGCGCTCTCGGCCTCGGTCTCCCGTTCGGCGCGCTCGCGGGCCAGCTGGGCCCGCTGCTGCGCCCTGCGGAACTCGACCTCGCGTTCCTGTTCCAGCCGCGCCTCCTCGCTCTCCCTTTCGATCGCGAGCGACTGCTTCTCGGCCTCCAGGTTTCGCGTACGGATCTGAATCATCGCACCCTGTTCGATGTCGTTCCTGAGTGTACGCCTCTCCTCGATGTCCTTGATCAGCGTCGTAAGGCCCTCTGCATCGAAGCGGTTCGACGGATTGAAGAACTCCAGGGCCGTCTGGTCGATGTCGACGATGGCGACCGATTCGAGTTCGAGCCCGTTTCGCGTGAGGTCCTCCTGCGCCAGTTCGCGCACGCGCACGACGTAGGAGCTGCGGTGCTCGTGCATCTCGCCCATCGACATCTCGGCGGCGGCCGCGCGCATGGCGCTCTCGAACTTGCCCACCAGAAGCTCATGCAGGTTGCGCGCGTCGAGCGTGCGCCGACCGAGCGTGGAGGCGGCGATCGAGACCGCCTCGCGGGACTGACGGACTCTGACGTAGAATTCGGCCTCGACGTCGATGCGCATCCGGTCCTTGGTGATGAGCGCCTGCTCGCGGTTGCGCACCACCTCCAGCGCCAGCGTGTTCATGTTGACCGGGGTGATGTCGTGCACGATCGGCCAGACGAACGCGCCGCCGTCGATCACCACCTTCTCGCCGAGGAAGCCGGTCCTGACGAAGGCGATCTCCTTGGTCGAGCGGCGGTACAGCCAGTTCATCACCCAGTAGATGATGGCGATGACGATGACGGCTGCGATGAGCCATAGGATGAGTTGGCCGATGAGCTGCCCGGTCATGGTCTTTTCTCCCGCGAAGGCATTTCGCGCAGTCTGGCGCGCGCTTTGTCGGTTCCGGACGGAACGCGGTTCAGTTTCTGGCGTCGGAGCATCACTTTCCTCCGATCCGCTTGAAGGCTCTGGTCTGTTCGGTGAGGGCGATCTCGGCCGGCAGACGCTCCATCGACGATGCACCGTAGAACCCGTGGCAGTTCGTCGTGTTCTTCAGGACGAACTCGGCATCTTCCGGCATGGCGACGGGACCGCCATGGACGAGCACCAGCACGTCCTTGTTGACCTTGAGCGCGGCCTCGGCCCATGCGTCCACCTTGGCCGGTACGTCCTTGAGTTGTGGCGCCGTTTCCGCGCCGATCGTGCCACCGGTCGTGAGCCCGAGATGGCATACGACGATGTCGGCCCCGGCCTTCGCCATCGCCGTCGCATCGTCCTCGCAGAACACGTAGGGCGTCGTCAGCATGTCCTTCCCGCGCGCCTTGGCGATCATGTCGACTTCGAGCGAATAGGACATGCCCGTCTCTTCGAGGTTGGCCCGGAAGATGCCGTCCATCAGCCCGACGGTCGGAAAGTTCTGGACGCCCGAAAAGCCGATACGCTTCAATTCTTCGAGGAACACGTCCATGACGCGGAACGGATCGGTGCCGTTGACGCCCGCCAGCACCGGCGTGTGCTTGACGACCGGAAGCACTTCCCGAGCCATGTCGACGACGATCTGGTTGGCGTCGCCATAGGCGAGCAGCCCCGCCATGGAGCCGCGCCCGGCCATGCGGTAGCGCCCCGAATTGTAGATCACGATAAGATCGATGCCGCCGGCTTCCTCGCACTTGGCCGACAGCCCGGTGCCGGCCCCACCGCCGATGATCGGTTCGCCGCGGGCCTTCATGGCGCGAAACTTCTCGAGGATCGTCTTGCGTTCGATCGCCATGCCTATCGTGCCCTTTGTCTGCGCTGTGGACGACCGTCGCCGTGGAGCGTCCGGAAGGCCCTGACGAGTTCGGCCGAGAATTCCGGATCGTTGATGTGGTGCGGCACGCGGATGAGCTGCCGGGATGACGTCTGCCGCACCGTGCGCTCCAGGGTCTCGAACAGCGCCTTGTCGGCTACCGGATCGTGGAAAGGCTGGCCCGGCGCGTCGAGCGCGGAAACGCCGCCTTCGGGCAGCAGGAAGCGCACCGGTCCTTCCATCCGGTTGAGCCTCTCGCCGATCCAGCGCCCGATGGCGATGTTCTCCTCAACCGTCGTGCGCATCAGCGTGATCTGTGGATTGTGCCGGTAGAGGTTCCGCCCGTGGAACCGGGCCGGCACGGTCTCGAATGCGCGGAAGTTGACCATGTCCAGCGCGCCGACGGAGCCGACATAGGGCATGCGTGTCCGGATCACGGCGCCGAACCGGTCCTCGGTGGCGGGAAAGACACCGCCGACGAGCATGTCGCATATCTCGGTCGTGGTGACGTCGATGACGCCCTTCACGAGACCACCGTCGATGAGCTTTTCCATCGACTGTCCGCCGGTGCCGGTCGCGTGGAAGACGAGGCAGTCGTAGTCCGCTTCCAGCGCCGTCTGTACCTGCCGCACGCAGGTCGTCGTGACGCCGAACATCGTGATCGCAACGGCAGGCTGGCCCTCGGCGCCCGGGATCGCCTCGCGTTCGTTGCGGGCCTTGACCATGCCGGCCAGCGCGTTGGCCGCATTCGCGAGCACCGTGCTGGTGATGGAGTTGAGGCCTTGAACGTCGGCGACCGAATGCATCATCGTGATGTCGGATGGGCCCACATACTGCCCGACGTCGCCGGAAGCGATCGTGGAAACGATGATCTTGGGCACGCCTATGGGCAGCGTCCGCATGGCAGGCGCCGCCATCGCGGTCCCGCCCGATCCGCCAGCCGCGATGATCCCCGAGACACCCGTCTGGCGCTGCATCCATCGCTCGAAGGCGAGCGTCATGCCGGCCACAGCCTCGCCGCGATCGGAGGAAAAGACGCCGCTCGCGCCGCGCGGGTGGTAGGCCGCGATCTGGTGCGCGGGAATGTCCGCGCCCGAATGTCGTCCGGAAGTGGACAGGTCCGCGATGCGCACCGGCAGGCCCGCAGCGCGGATCAGGTCGCGCATGAAGCGCAGTTCTTCGCCCTTCGTATCCAGCGTGCCGGCGACGATCACGACGTTCTCGCCGGGAGAGGCGAGGGGACGCAGATCGGACTGCATCGAGGCCGGAAGCCGCACGCCGGCGCCGCTGGGGACTGCCGTGGTCGTGCGTGCGGTCTGGATGATCTGGCGCACCGACGCTGGCTTCGACCAGCGGTTCGGCACGACCGGATTGGACATGTAGACCTTCTGAGGCGCCGATTGCGGCTGCGCGGGCGCCGCGGCGGCCTCGCCGGAAGCAGATGCCTCCTGCCGGTGCCCGTCCTCTTCGGAATGCCGGCCGACGCCGAGCAGGCGCTGCTGCAGGTCGCGGTCGGCAGCGAGCTGGGCGGAATCGATCACCCGGTTGATCCGGCCGTTGACCATGATCCCGACACGTGCGGCAACGCCGGTCGCCACCCCGATGTTCTGCTCGATGACGAGGATGTCGATGCCTTCTTCCTCGACCACGCGCAGGAGGACCTCCTCGACGTGATTGACGATCACCGGCGCGAGCCCCTCGGTCGGTTCGTCCATGATGAGGAGCTTGGGGTTGACCAGCAGAGCGCGGGAGATGGCCAGCATCTGCTGCTCGCCGCCCGACAGCTGGCCGCCCCCATTGCTGCGCCGCTCGGCGAGCCGGGGGAAGGTCTGGTAGATGCGGTCAATCGTCCACTGGCCTTTGCGTCCGGCCGACACCATCCGCAGGTGCTCGTCCACGGTTAGCGAGCGCCACAGCCTGCGGCCCTGCGGCACGTAACCGATCCCCATCTGCGAAATGGACGATGCCGATCGCCCGACGAGTTGCTCCCCGTTGAAGGAGATCGATCCGCTCGAGATCGGCACGAGCCCCATGATCGCCTTGCAAAGCGTCGTTTTGCCCATGCCGTTGCGTCCGACGACCGCCAGGATGCCGCCGTCGAGCGTCAGGTCCACGCCCTGCAGCGCGTGGCTCGCGCCGTAGAAGACGTTCAGTCCCCGTATGTCGAGGGCAGGGGAGCCGATGCGCTTTCGCTCAGCCATGCCCGCCCCCGAGGTACAGTTCCTGCACTTCCGGGTCGCTCTCGATCTCCCCCGGCAATCCTTCCTTGAAGATGCGCCCGTTGTGCATCATGGAAACCGTTTCCGACACACGCAGCGCGACGTCCATGTCGTGCTCGATGATGATGTAGCCGATATGGCGCGGCAGGCTGGTCAGGATCGCCACGAGATCGGCGCGTTCGGTGGGCGAGAGACCGGCGGCCGGCTCGTCGAAGAGGACGAAGCGCGGCGCTCCGGCCAGCGCCAGCGCGATCTCGAGCTGTCGCTGCTGGCCATAGGAGAGTTCGGCCACTTTGGTCTCGGCGACGTCGCTCAGATGCACCGCCTCGATCAGCTCGAAGGTGGATTGCATGAGCGCGTCGGAACGGCGCGGGCGGACCATGGAGAACCGAGCACGCGATACGCCCCGGCAGGCCAGGTAGACGTTGTCGACGACGGTGAGGCCGCCGAACAGCAGCGAGATCTGGTAGGTGCGCCGCAGGCCCCGCCGGATGCGCTCGTGCGGGGGAAAGTTGGTGACGTCCTCTCCGAACAGGCGGATCGTGCCCGAGGTCGGCAGGAAGTCGCCGGTCACGCAGTTGAAGAGCGTGGTCTTGCCGGCGCCGTTCGAGCCGAGCACGCCGCGTCGCTCGCCCGGCTTCACGGAAAGCGTGACGTCGGTGAGCGCTGCCAGCGCGCCGAACATCCGCGTCACGCCGCGCAGCTCCAGCGCGTTGCCGGTGCCGGCGGCGCCGAGGAGATCGCCCATCCCTCTGCTCTCGGCCGGGCTCATGGGTTTCCGCCCCTCGCGACGAGTGGATCGCTTGCCTTGCGCCGCCGCGCGCGCCACCGGTCCCAGAGGCCGAGAACGCCGTCGGGCGACCAGTAGACGACGGCGAGGAAGCCGAGCCCGATGAGCAGCTTGAAACGGTCGCCGGGCAGACTGAGCGCGGTGAGGATGTCGGGCGCGAACGTCCTGAGCACGACATAGATCAGGGCGCCGATGAAAGGTCCGATCGGACGGCCAATGCCGCCGACGATGGCGATGACGAGGATGTCGATCACCGCCGGCAGTCCGGCCGTGCCGGGCGAGATCTGGGCGTTCTGCCAGACGAGCAGGATTCCTGCCACCGAAGCGATCACGGCGGCGAAGGTGTAGGCGGCGACACGATGCAGGAAGACGTTGAAGCCGAGCGCGGCCATGCGGCGCGGATTGTCTCTGACGCCCTGCAGTGCAAGGCCGAAGGGCGCGCGCGAGACGTAGACGACGGCCAGATACGAGGCGACGGCGCAGGCCAGCGACAGGTAGTAGAACGGGACGGCGCCGCGCCAGTTGACGCCGAACACCGGTGGCGGCACCACGTTGGCGAAGCCGCTGTAGCCGTTGAAGATCGTGTAGTTCTGCCTTGTGAAGTAGAAGAAGGCGGCCGCGATCGCGAGCGTGATCATGATCGTGTAGATGCCTTCGGTGCGTACCGCGAGCGCGCCGATCAGCGTCGCAAAGGCAGATGCGATTATGATCGCGACCGGCACGTACAGCCACCAGGGCCAGTTGAGGCTGATCGCAGCGACGCCGCTGGAGCCGAGGATGGCGACCATGTAGCCGGCGAAGGCCGCGATCGACATCTGCGCCAGGCTGACCATGCCGCCATAGCCGCCGAGAAACATGAGGCTCAGCGCGATCATGCCGAGAATGAAGGCCCAGCCGAGAATCTGGAACAGGACGAAGTTGCTGGCGATCGCCGGCATCAGAAGCAGTATCGCGCCGACGATCCAGTATTGCGCGGGAACGCGCGACAACCATCCATGAAGGCCCTCGCGCGTGCCGTCCCTCCCGGCCATGCCGGCGTTGACGCTCGTGGGGTCGGTCACGGCCATGCTGCTAGCGCCCCAGCAGGCCCTGGGGCCTGAATGCGAGGACGGCCGCCATGATGAGGAAGGTCAGAACCACGGAATAGGTCGGCGCGTAGACCGAACCGAGCTGCTCAGCGAGACCGATCAGCACCGCGCCGAGTGCTGCACCGAGGATCGAGCCCATGCCGCCGACGATGACGACCACCAGCGAGGCGAGAAGGAAGCGCATGTCCTCGCCGGCGACCACCGACTGGAAGGTGCCGCCGACGATGCCGGCCATGCCCGCCAGGCCGGCGCCGAAGGCGAAGACCAGCACGAAGACATGTTGAACCCGCACGCCGGATGCCGCGAGTATGTCGCGATCGTCGACGCCGGCGCGGATGATCATGCCGATCCGCGTCTTGTTGAGTGCGAGCCACATCAGCACGCCCAGCGCGATAGAGGCGACGAGAATGGCGATGCGCACTGCGGGGAAGGAGAGGTAGGCATACTCTCCCTCCCGGTTGAGGCCCGTGATGAGGGGCAGGGTCACGGGTCCCGTCAGCCAGTCCGGCGACAGGATCTGGTAGGACTGGCCACCCCAGATCCACAGCATGATGTCGGCAAGCACGACCGACAGTCCGATCGTCACCAGCGTCTGGCGCAGGTCCTCGCCCTCCATGCGACGGAAGACGAGATACTGGAGCAGGACGCCGATCAGGGCGACGAAGACGAAGACGACGACGAAGGACAGGAGCCACATGCCCGTGGCCTCGGCGAACTCGTAGCCGACATAGCCGCCGAGCAGGTAGAGCGAGCCATGGGCGAGATTGACGTTCTTCATCAGCCCGAAGATGAGCGTGAAACCGCTTGCCACGAGAAAATAGAGCGCGCCGAGAGTGATCCCGTTGAAGACGGCGTTGAGGAAGATGCGCTTGCGGCCGGCCACGGCCTCGAGGCCTTCCGGCCACGGCGCGACGATCGCCCACAGCAGGATCGCGGCGGCGAGCGCGAGGACGACACTCCATACGGGGTGACGCTCGACGAACCTGTTCACGCGGTCCTCGCGCGTCCCGAACGGTATCGGGGCATGACCAATCTTCCTCCCGAAGGGCCGCATGAGGCCCGGCCGCCTCCTGCAGCCTGTGCCGCCAAGCTAGCGGAGTGTCGACCGAATCCGCATACCCGACAGTCTGTTCCCGTCGCAGATCATCCCAAAAGGACGCTCCGTTCCGCAGGGAAGGTCAGGCGAGGCCCGCGAAATGCACGACGCGGCGATAGTCGCTCGGCGGAATGCCCGCGTTGGCGATGAAGAAGCGGCTGAAACTCGCCTGCGAGGAGAAGCCGAGATCAAGACCGATGTCGGTCACGGCGTCCGCGGTTTTCGTCAGGCGGTCGATCGCGCTCTCCATGCGCAGCGTGTTCAGGTAGATGTTGGGCGTGATGCCCACCTGCTCGCGGAACAGCTTGTAGAAGTGTGGCCGCGACAGCCCGGAATCGCGGGCGATCTCGTCGAGCATGATGCGCTCGCCGACGCTTCGCTGCATCAGCTTGACGGAGTTGCGGACGCGGAAGTCGCAGACCGACAGCGCGATCCGGGACGGACCGGCGGGATCCTCGACCCATTGCCAGGACTGGTCGAAGCACGCCTGCGTCAGTTCGTACAGGTAGCCCGCGATGTAGCTGTCCTCGGCGTCGTCGAGCATGCCGGCCACGACAAGCGACTTCAGCCGGCCGATCATCTCGGTGATCTCGATGGCGCTGCGGCCGAAGCGGAGCGACGCGTTTGCCTGCCTGCTCGCTTCGAGGAACCAGAACGGCTTGATGTAGAGAGTGAGGAACAGGGACGGGTGATCGGGGTCCAGCGATATGTAGTTGTGCGGCTGCCAGGGACTGATCGCCACACCTTGGCCGGGACCGATCGGATAGGCCGTCTCCTCGATGAGGATCGAGGCTGGAGGGCCCTGTACGTGGATGATCAGATGGCCTTCACGGTGTGCATGAAGCGTCATCGAGCGGTCGAGATTGTAGAGGGCCACGCGGCCGAACGGCCCGTGATGTACCGCGAGTGCAGTACTCATCTTCCTCCCCTTCCGCGCTCTTCTTTGGTGGCGTGGATTTTGAAGGCCAGTCTATTACGCGGCGCGGCCTTGTCCAGCCCCGTGATTTCGCGCGAGATCATGCTCAGCATGCGGCCTTCATGATCGCCCGGTAGTCGGAGGCATCCGCTCGCCGGGGATTGGTCCGGTTGGCGTAGTCCGCCTCGGCGAGGAGCGAGGCGCGGTCTATGTCCTCGGCTTCCACGCCGAGATCGGAAAGAGATGCCGGCAGGGCGATCCGCTCGCGGAGCCTGACGATGGCGTCCGGCAGCGCCGAGGCCGAACGGAAGCCGAGTTCCTCGCCGATCTGGGCATAGCGCGACGCGACCGCCGGGGCGTTGAATTCGAGCACGAGCGGCAGGAGTATGGCGTTGGTGGCGCCGTGATCGATGCCGCCGGATCTTACGCCTCCTAGCGCATGACTCATGGCGTGGACCCCGCCGAGCCCCTTCTGGCCGGCGAGCGCGCCGTTCAGCGCGGCCGCCATCATCTCGCGACGCGCCTTGAGGTTGTTGCCGTCTTCCACCGCGAGTTCCAGATTGGCGACCGCCCGTCGCAGGCCGTCGCGTGCGATGCCGTCGGCGGGCGGATTGTATGCGGTGGCGATGAACGTCTCCAGGCAGTGGGTGAGAGCGTCCATACCGGCACTCGCCGTGTGATGAGCCGGCAGGTCGAGGGTAAGCGTGGGGTCGCAGATGACGACGCGCGGTACGAGATGGGGGCCGACCAGAGCGAGATTTGGACCGTTGCGCATCGACAGGACGGCGAGGCCGATCGCCTCGGGGCAGGATGCTGCCGTGGTGGGAATGGCGACAAGCGGCGGCAGCGTCCTGTCAAGCCTCGATGCGGAGCCTTCCACGCCGCACAGCCGACGCAGCGTGCCTTCGTGGCTGACCCTGAGTCCGACCGCCTTGGCGAGGCTGATCGCCGCCGAACCGCCGTAGCCGACGATCCCGTCGGCCTGGTGGTCGCGATAGAGCAAGGCAGCGGCTTCGCAATCATCTTCGGTAGCGCTGCCCTGGCCGATCTCGAGCAGGGCGGGCGTCACGTCGCGCGGGGTTGCGCGCAGGATGCGGTCCAGGACGCCGCGACGCGCAGGCCCGTCGTCGGCGATGACGAAGGGCCGGCTTATCCCGAGAATCTCAAGCTCCGCCTCGAGCGCGTCCTCGAGCACGTTCTCGGCGAAGTGGATCTTGGTGATGTAGTTGATCAGCGACATGGACGCATCCGCCAGCCCGCGGACGCGAAGCAGCTTCGCGTCCGATCGCCGTTCCCGTTCCGGCCGGCCATGCCCCGCGCCATGGGACGCGGGGCATGGGTGCCGATCAGCCCTTGACTGCGTCGCAGTCGGGCGTGTCGCGGGAGGGAAGCCCGATCTTGTCGAACTCCTCCTTCGAGAAGCCGAGCTTCTGGTCGACGTTGTCGACCTTCTTCTTGAAGGTGTTGTAGAGCGTGCCGTCCGGTCGCTCGGCCACTTCCGTGATGAAGACGGAGCCGATCGCCTGGCGATTCTCGTCGAGCTTGATGTGCCCGTTGGGCGTATCCATCTCGACCTTCGACAGAGCCTCGTGGAAGTTCTTCTGGTCAGCGTCGAGCTCGCCGTTGATCGCTTCCAGCGCCTTCAGGACGCCCATGGTGGAATTGTAGTAGTTGGTGGCGAAGAGCGATGGAGACGGGAAGCGCTCGTTCTCGGGGAAGAAGTCCTGATAGGCCTTCACATACTCCTTCCAGCCGGCGTCGTCCCAGTCGTCCGCCTGGACGCCCGAGCTCGGCGTGCCGACCAGCATCTCCTTTGCGCGACCGCGAGCGGAGAGCACGGTCTGGTCGACCATGATCGTGCCGCCGATCAGGTTGGCTTCGCCGCCGGCCTGTTCGTACTGGTTCAGGAAGTTGATGGCGTCGGTGCCGCCCACGCCGAGATAGATCGCGTCGACGTCGTCCGGAAGCGCCGCGATGATCGAGGCGAAGTCGCCGGAGCCCAGCGGCATCCAGAAGCGCTCGGCTATCTCGCCGCCCGCCTTGCAGAAGTCTACCGCGAAGCCCATGAAGTTGGTGTAGCCGAAGGAATAGTCTGCCGCGATCGTGGCGATGCGCTTCCAGCCCTTTTCATTGACCACGTACGAGCCGAGGCCGTAGCCCCACTGCGCGCCGTCGGGATGGAACCGGAAGAAGTTGGGCGCCGGGTTGACGTAGGTCGTTTCGAGCGCGCCGGAAGCGGCGTTGACGATGGTCTTGTCCGGGATCGTCTTGGCGTAGTCGCGCAGCGCGAGGCCCTCGGATCCGGAGAGCGGGCCGATGATGAAGTCGACCTGATCCTGCTCGATCAGCTTGCGCGCGATGCGGTTAGCGGTGTCGGGGGTGGCGTCGGTCGGGCCGAGCACCCATTCGATCTTCTTGCCGGCAATCTCGTTGTTGTATTTGGACAGGGCCAGCTTGAAGCCGCGGATGCCGTCGTTGCCGGGCTCCGTGAACACGCCTTCCTGGGGTGCCATCAGGCCGATCTTGATGGTGTCGCTCTGCGCCTGGGCGGCGAAGGGCGCCATAATCGCGATCGCCGCGACCATGCCGATCAGTTTCACTTTCATGGAACATTCCTCCCTGGGTGAACCGGCCGCGGCCGGGATTGCGGGTGGACAGGACCGACCAATGCCGCGGCGGCGACACGCATCCTGCACACTAATTCCTCCCTCGCCGGGATCGCGCGCGCCTGTCGGACGGACAGATGGCGAGCGCATCCCGATACGTCTCATGCTATCGCGAGGCCGGGGGGCGGCGATCTCCGGTCGTCAGGGCTTATATCCCAGCGTCTCATTTTTTGCCGTCGCCGGGCGGTTGCTCAGTAGGTCGCCCGCCCGCCCGAAACGTCGAAGACGCCGCCGGTCGTGAAGGAGCATTCCTCGCTCGCCAGCCATGTGACGAGCGCCGCGACCTCGTCGACCGTGCCGAACCGGCCCATCGGGATCTTGGACAGCATGTAGTCGATGTGCTGCTGCGTCATCTGGTCGAAGATCGCCGTCCTGACCGCGGCTGGCGTCACGCAGTTGACGGTGATCGGATGGCCGGCGAGTTCCTTGCCGAGCGACTTGGTCAGGCCGATGACGGCGGCCTTGGAGGCGCTGTAGGCGGGGGCGTTGGGGTTGCCCTCCTTGCCCGCGATCGAGGCGATGTTGACGACGCGTCCGTAGCCGCCGGCGATCATGTGCGGCACGCAGGACCGGCACGAATGGAAAACGCCGTGGACGTTGACGTCGAACACGGCCTTCCAGGCGTCGACGGGATATTGCCAGGTGGTGGTGTTGGGGCCCGTGATGCCGGCGCTGCAGACCAGGATCGAGATTCCGCCGAGGGCCTGCGCGCTCGCTTCGGCCGCGCGCTCCACGGCCGCGGCGTCGGTCAGGTCGACGGCCATGCCCGTCAGCGCGCCATCCGCGCTGGCATCCGACAGGGCGCGCTCGTCGCGGTCCCAGACCATCACGCCCGCGCCCTCCGCTGCGAACCGCCGGGCGATCGCAAGCCCGATGCCGGCCGCCCCGCCCGTGACGATCGCCTTCCTGCCGCCGAAGCGTCCCGCTGGTTCCATCGCGCAAATTCCCGTTTCTTAAGGGGCCGCAGCAGAGCGCGGCGCATCGGGCGTTTCAACCGCCTGCCATACCCGACGATCTCTTTCGGTCGTTACCGCATAGCCCGTTCGGTCGATGCCGGGCCTCGGCGCGATCGAAGGCGTTAGCGCGAACGGTCTGCTTGATCGCGCTCGCGAATTCGTGTTTTTGAGCGGTAGCTAATGCGTGTGCGGTTCGCGCTGGTTGCGGCAGCGAAGCTGTCGAAAACCGGCGGATTGAACGGTAGCCGACTGGACAACGACACTGACCTGAACCAAACTCATCCCGACTGGGCTGCATGAGCCAGTCCAATGCTCGCAATGTTGGGGCATCAGCATGCACGAGCCGCTTACGGACCGGGAATACCTAATTCGATACCTGAACTGCAGGGAAGCGCTTCGATATCCTGTCAAGGACCTGATCGATGGCGCCATAGCGCGCGGCTGGACCCATGACGAGGTCACGACCGCGCTGATCAACCTGGCGGCGGAACTGTTTCCCGACAAGGGATCGCCACTTGCCCCTGAAGAACTCGGCGAGCCGGCGCCCAGGAGGGCCCGCCTGAGGCACTAGCCGGTCGCATCGGGACCAACGCGCGCCAATGCCGATTGGCCGCGTCCGACCATCGTGGTCGCGGCCAATCACAACGAAACCGATCGACTGCCGGTGATTTCAGGGCCCCGCGCCCGCTCCGGCACCAGCTCCTGCGCCGGCACCACCGGCGCCTGCTCCAGCTCCAGCTCCCGCTCCCGCGCCGGCACCCGCGCCTGCGCCGGCACCCGCGCCTGCGCCAGCACCCGCGCCGGCACCCGCACCTGCACCCGCGCCGCCGCCTGCACCGGCACCCGCACCCGCACCTGCACCGGCACCCGCACCGGCTCCGCCGCCACCGCCTCCGCCGCCTCCGCCACCACCACCGCCGCCGCCGCCGCCGCCGCCGCCGCCGCCACCGCCGCCACCGCCACCGCCGCCACCGCTGCCAGAACCGTCACCGGCCGAGCCGCCGCCGAAATTGGCGTTCATCACGGTCTGGATCATCGCCGTGGACAAGGGCGGGCAGAGAGCGATCTGCTCGCGAGTGAGGATCTGTGCCCGATTCCGGGCGATGCAGCAGAGCGCAAAATTGCGCTGGGTTAGCGGCTGGCACTGGGCTGCCGCGAGAACGGGCCGAGGGCTCTCCTGCGCCGTCGCCGGCGACGAAAAGCCCAGACCTAGAATGACCGCCGATCCCGCCAGCGCCGTGGCGGCGTCGGTAAAGAGGCGACTGCAAGACATGACAACCTCCACCGCTTGCCATTGGTTGAAAGTGAACTGCCGTGTTAACCAACTGTTAATATACGCAATCCTGATTTGAGTGCGATGAGATTCAGTAGAGGTTGCTTAAACAATAGCAGCTAGTATGAATGGGCTATCGCGGCTGCCAGGGGTTTATCCGAATGGCAAGAATGCCCGTTTTGCTTGCATTGGCTGTACTTGTTGCTGGTTGCAGCGAGACGTCTTCAGTTCTCACCACGGCGCGAATAGGACCCGATTCCGGCCGCCTCGCGAGCCTGATGCCGACCACGGCTCCGGGACTCGCTTTCGCGCCGCCGGCCTTCTACGAGTTCTGCGAGCGTCAGCCACGGCTCTGCGCGACGACGGGTTCCGCCCGTACGGTATCGCTGACGCCGGCTCTGGAGAAGGAGATGCGCGAGGTCAATCTCGCGGTGAACAGGCGAATTCGCGAGCAGAGCGATCGGGAAGCGCTTGGCAAGACGGACGACTGGCGCCTGCCGAGCAGGGTCGGCGACTGCGAGGACTTCGCCATCCTGAAGAAGCACGAACTCATGAAGCGCGGATGGCCCGCCTCGTCCCTGCTCCTGACCGTGGTGACGAGCGGAGGGGAGGGGCATGTCCTTCTGACGGTGCGGACCGACCGCGGCGACTTCGTGCTCGACAACCGGACCAACGCGGTGCGCGACTGGCAAAGGGCGCCGTATCGCTTCTTCGCTCGCCAGTCGCAGACGGGCCACGGCAAGTGGGACCGCATAGGGTAGGTCCGTAACGTATCAGGTGGGAAAGCCGTACTTCCCGACGATTTCCCAGACCGCCCTGTTGATTGCGACCAGCGACGTGATGCTCGCCTTGATGCGCGCGATCTCGTCGTCGTCCAGGCTCTCGACCTTGCCGTATTTGATCTCGTCCTTGCTTTCAAAGATGCGCATGAGCTGCGTCATGCCTTGGCCGCTCTCCGGGTCGAACGAGTAGATGCAGTGGTTGAACTTGTTGCGCAGGCCCGCCTCGCGCGTCAGTTGCCGGGTCACGTCGAGTATCTCGTTGCGGCATTCCGCCGGCGTCCTCGACATCTTCGCCATGCGCTCGACCAGATCGATGCGGGCGCGGGGCGTGTTGAGCGTCAGGAAGATGACGATCGCGGTCTCCTTGTCGACGCGCGCCAGACCCGCGATCAGATAGATCAGCAGGCTCTCGGTGTTGGTCCACGTATAGTTGAGCTGTCCGACGAGAAGCAGGACCTCCTGCAGCCGCGGCAGCGGGCTTGCCGGGGGGATGGAGGCCGGCTTTCTAGCCGCGGCCCTTGGCGGCATTGTTGCCGGCCGCATCATTTGCGCTGTCCTCGCGATGGCCCAGATGTTCGAGATACTTGAGGGCCGCTTCAGTCCGGTTGTGCACGCCCAGCTTCCTGATGATGTTGTGGAGGTGAATCTTGATCGTGTGTTCCGACAGTCCGAGATCGGACGCGATCACCTTGTTCTGCTGCCCGCGCGCCACCATCGTCAGTACTTCGAGCTCGCGTTCGGTGAGATGGTCCATGAATTCACCTGCCTCATAGGATTGCGCGGCGGACGAGGCTCCCTGGACGGCATCGCCCCTGCGCTCCGCCGGCCGGACGGCCTGCAACTGGCGGAAGAGCGCCGGAGGGTAATATTGGCCACCCTTCAGCATGATGCGGATGATGGCCAGCCAGATGTCCAGGTTCACGTCCATGGGCACTATGCCCCGGATCGTCTGCGCTTCTATGAGATGGATCAAACCCGGCGGACAATCGGCTGGCGTACCCGTGACGATGGCAGTCGTTGCTCGGGGATGGACGCTGGCGAGCCTGTGCATCTGCTGCTCGTAGGCGTCGAGGAGGCCGCGATCGACCAGGATCAGTTGCACGTCCGCATCCAGGGCCTCGCAGGCAAGCTGCGGATCGGCGACCTGGCGAACGGATATCCAGTCGAATTCGCGCTCGATCGCGGCCGCCAGTGCCTCCGACACGTTGCCGCGCGGTCCGACGAACAGAAGAATCCGCCTGGATGATTGCCTGAGCGTTGCCCCAGCGCCAAAAGGAGCGTGTTCGCTCGCATGTAGACTCCCCGCCCGCTGCATAAGAAGGCTCCCACCCTTCACTCGATTACGCTGGATCGCTACCCGCTGCGGAGACCGCCCCATTCCGCCGTCCGCATTAAGGAACATTAAACCAATCGCGTATGCGCCGAAATAGCCCGAAGGAGCTATTCCTAGACCTTTGGTACCCAAATTACCTAGACTAATGGGCCTTACAGCTCGCCATACGCCCCCCTTCCTGGTGGGAAAAAAAGCTGCAGCCGGCCGCTGGTCATCCGGTGCGGCACAAGCCCCGACGACGCATCGGAACAATCGGCGCGGTGGCTGGGAAATGAAATCCATTACTTTCAAATCCCGACAATAAGTTCCTGAACGGACAGCATTATACATCCGCCGAGCTAGCTCTAACTGGCATCTTCAACGCAGTGAATTCCGGCCGCACACTTCCTTCCGTATCAGGAGGAAGCGGACGGTCAGCGGCATGCCGGCGCCTTTGTACGGCGTAGCGTCGGTCAGCATGGTGCGACTGGACCGCCTTCCCGAGAGAGGGAGGGCTTCATCACCGGCAATTGATCGTTCGACGGCGCCTTGCGTTCGCGTCGATGCGCGCACCAGCGCCCCCAGACACCTCTTTCTTCCATTTTCCGCGTGGCGAAGACCCTAAGGAGATGAATAGCGGTCAAGCCGTCGCGGTCCAACACTGAGGACACGACAATGGCAAAGAGAAAAGATCCGTGGGATTGGGACGACCTGTTCGGCAATTCCGACGAAAATTCCGAGAGTGAATCCGACAGCAACGCCAAGTCCGACAGCGACGCGGATTCGGATGCCGACGCCGACTCCAAGGCGGAATCCGACAGTGACGCGAAGTCGGAAAGCGAATCCGAATCCGACTCCAAGGCGGAGTCCGATTCCGACAGTGAATCCAAGGCAGAGTCGGACAGCGAGTCCAAGGCCGAATCCGACAGCAAGTCGGATGCCGACGCGGACGCCGAGGCCAAGGTCGATGCCGAGCTGAAGGCCAGGATCGACAACAAGAACGAAAACGACAACGACAACAAGAATGAGAACGACAATGAGAACAAGAACGTCAACATCAACAAGAACGAGACCGACGTCGACGTCGATGTGGACGTGAAGCTCGACCTCGAAGGCTACATGCCGACCGATGACGATTTTGCCGACATCGACATGAAGGGCGAGAACTCGATCGAAGGCATGTTCAATGTCCAGATGAAGGACATCATGAACGGCGCGTTCGAGGGTGAAGGCAATGATGTTGGCAACGTCATCAGCCAGATCGCCAACATCTCCGACGACGACAAGCTCGACTCCGCCGAAGTCAGCAACGACGGAGAGTTCAAGCAGGAGTTCAAGCTCGAAGGTGGCACGGCCGAAGCCAAGGAAGGCATCAATACCGGTGGCACCGGCGGCACCGGCGGTTCGGATGCCGACGCCAATGGCGGCGACGCCAAGGATGCCGGTTACGCAGAGAGCGGCTCAGCCGACGGTGGCAAGGGTGAGGGCGGCAAGGCCTTCAGCCTGGCAGTGGGCGGCGAGGGCGATGGCGGCAAGGCCGATGGCGGCAATGGCGGCGACGCGGATGCCGAAAGCGGCAAGGCCGAGGGCGGCAAGGGCGAAGGCGGCAAGGGCGAAGGCGGCAAGGGCGGTGAAGGCGGCGCAGGCGTCGGCCTCGGCCTCGGCCTCGGTCTGGGCCTCGGCATCGGTGCCGGCATCGGCGGCGACGGCGGCAAGGGTGGCAGCAACGACGGCGGCGACGGCGATGAAGGCGGCAGCGGCGGCGACGCCGATGGCGGCGACACCAAGAATGCCGGCGACGGCGGCGACAACAAGGCCGGCGACGGCGTTGACGCAAACATGGCCAAGATTCCGATCCTCAACTTCGGCGGCGACGCCAAGGATGCCGGCGATGGTGGTGACGCCAATGGCGGCAAGGGCGGAACGGCCGGTGACGGTGGCCAGGGCGGCGGCGGCGGTGACGCCAAGGATGCCGGAAATGGCGGCGACGGCGGCCATGCCGCGGGCGCGGGCGCCGGAGCGGGTGCGGGTGCCGGATACGGCGCGGGCACCGGCGGTGACGGCGGCGACGGCGGCGACGGAACGGGCGGCGACGGCACTGGCGGCGCAGCCGACAGCGGCTGGGCCTATGCCGACGGCGGCAGCGGCGGCGACGCCTATGCCAAGGGCGGCGACGGCGGCAACGCGCTGAGCGGCGCCTGGGCCGACGGCACCGGCGGCAACGGCCTCAGCGGCTGGGCCATTGGTGGCGACAACCAGGGCGGCGACGGTGGCGACGCCTGGAACGGCGGCGGCGGCGACGGTGGCGACGGTGGCATCTGGGGCTCGCACAACGGCCGTGACGGCTTCGTCGAGGGCACCAGCAGCGCCTCCGCGGATGCCATCGCGAATACCAGCGCCTTCAACCAGGAAATCGTGATGGGTGCCAACCTGCAGCAGAACGCGATCGACATGACCGTGGTCGGCGGCAACCTGCACTCCACGAGCGTTGGCCAGAGCCAGGGCGACGGCGACGACGACGCCTGATCGGGTCCGCATTCCGACAGCCGGCTGCGCGGGGCAACCCGCGCAGCCTCCATCAAGACCAAGAAGAACAACTGGTCGGCCTGAGGGCATGCCGATCGCGATCGGGAGACGCGTGTCGTGTTCATGGACCGGACTACGGAAGCCATCGCCCACTTCATCGGTCAGTTTGCGACGATCGTCGAGGAGGCGCGTGGCCGCGAGATCTACGAGGAATTTCTCCAGGCCAGGCTGCGGCCGGAGGATTTGCCCGATCTCCCCTCGGTGGACGTGGCTTTCGCCGCGCCTTACGAATTCGCGGGGTTCGACCCCAGTCTCTATTACAGGCCCGTCGAACCGGAGTGGTTCATGCGGCCGCACTCGGGCGACGTCGATTTCCGGCCGCCCGACATTCCAGTTCCGCACGCCTGGCCGATCGTGGACATCGGCAATGTCTGGCCGGCCTTCCCCTTCCAGTTCGGCGGCTTCAACGTCATTCTTCCGGAGGTGCCGACGCTCGGCTGCGTGGTGAACTACATCCACCAGGCGACCAGCCTGTCCGACCAGGACTATTTCGGCGTAGGCGGCCACGGCCTCAAGCTCACAGCAATGGCGCCCGACGACGCCAATCTGGAAAAGATGATGGCGATGGCCGGCGAACTTTCGCCGGTGCCCGACACGGGCATCGCCGGATCGGCCGACGCGCTCATGGACCTCGCCGACCAGCTCATGGTGGCGCTCGAGGACTTCGATCCGGAGGACACGGACTGCGTGTCCGTGACCGTCGAGAAGGCGCCCACCATCGAGGGCGTATTCGTCAATGGCGAGAAGGTGGAGGAAGCGCCGAAGCTCGAGGATCACTTCTCCATGAAGGAAAAGCTCGAGCAGGCGCCCTACGTCGACGATGGGCCAAACCTGAACGCGCACCTGAACGAGGACGGCAGCTACGAGATAGACGTCTGCGTCGACGTCGAGACCGGCGGCAACGCCGTCATCAACAATGCCGTCGTGCAAAACATGTGGACGGGCGCCACCGTGACGGCGGTTATGGGCGACCACATCGAGATCAACGCGATCATCCAGATCAACGCGTGGTGCGATAGCGACAACGTCACCTCGGCCATCGACGGTTGGAACAGGGCCCCGGACGCGAACGCGATCTTCAACGTCGCGACCTTCGAACGGAAGGACGTTGCCGACGATGACGACGGCGTCGACGAGGACGGTTTCCCGCAGCACTGGGTGATCAAGAAAGTCGAGGGCGATCTGCTCGTCGTGAACTGGCTGCAGCAGATCACCTTCATGAAGGACGGCGACGTGGGCGTCCTGTCGTCGTCGGGCGTGACCACCTCCGTCTATGCCGGCAACAACATCGCCTACAACGACACCTCGATCCTGGAGACCGGCTTCGCCTATGACCTCATCATCATCGGCGGGGCGCTCTACGACCTCAACCTCATCCAGCAGCTGAACATACTTTGCGACAGCGACCTGATCGGCGCCGTGGCGGGATTCGGGACCACCGGCGAGGGGGCCGTCTCCACCTCCGGCAATCTGCTGTGGAACCAGGCCTACATCATGAATGTCGGCGGGGCAGACCGCTTCGACACGCTGCCGGACCACTACAAGGCGGCCGCGGAGGCGCTGGCCGCCGGCGGCAACGCGCTCAACGGCGGCATCCTGTCGGATCCGGCATTCGCGGGCCTCGGGGCGCTCCGTGTGCTCTACGTTACCGGCGACTACGTCAACGTGCAGTACGTCAAGCAGACCAACATCGTATGCGACGACGACCAGCTTGCGCTGGCGATGCACGAAACCGACCCATACGCAGATGCCGAATGGTCGGTGAGCACCGGCGCCAACGCGCTTGTCAACAACGCAGCCATCCTGGACATGGATTCCTTCGGGTCGACCTATGTCGGCGGAAACCAGTATTCGCAGGAAATCCTGGTGCAGGCGGAGATCATCTCCACGGCGCCGGAATGCCGCATGCAGGATCCGGACGCACTGGTCAACGAGGCCATCATCTTCCTTGCCGACGACACGCAGGCGCAGGACGGCGTGAACGATCCCTATGTCGGGTATCTCGATCCGGACAACGCGCATGGCGACGCGCTTCAGACACTGATCGGCTAGCGGACGGGGGGTGAGATGTCCGGCAAAGTCAACGGACCGAACGGTTCGGCAGGAAAGTCGTCCGGCGCCCACGATCGCCCGGACGGCGCCGGGAGCGGCGGAACGAGCCTTTCGGACGCGCTGCGTCCCCAGGAAGAGGCGATCGACCAGAATTTCGCCGAGCTCGACAGGGCGCTGAGCGAACTGGTCGATGCCGCGGCCATGGAGCGCGCAGGGCAGCAGACGATCGCCCCGGCTTCCGACGGCCCGCCGCTGCCCCGGATGGAAAGGCCGAAGGCCGCTCACCCCGGCAATCGCGCCCCTTCGCCCGACGGCGCCGCTTCACGCGACAAGATCGAGCCGTCCTTCGCCGACGAACCGCGCGTCGCCATGCGAGAGGCGGGTCGGGCCGAGGGCATGATCACGATCGAGGCCGATCGAGGTCCCGTCGCCGCGCGTCGGCTGCCGGGCGATCCGGCCGCGCCGGGATCTGGCAGCGGCGGACGCATCGCCGGCAGCGATCAGGGCGTTTTTCACAAGCGTCTCGGCCCCATCGACTTCGCCGCCAGCCTGAACGCCGGTATCACCGCAATAAGGCGCAATCTCGCGGTCGTCATGCTGTTCACGGTCGCGAGCAACGTGCTGGTGCTCGCGATCCCCATCTATCTGTTCCAGATATCCGACCGCGTCCTGACCAGCCGCTCGCTCGACACGCTCGTGATGCTGACCGGCGTCATCGTCGGCGCGGTCGTGCTGCAGGCCGCCTTCGATGCGATCAGGCGCTTCATCCTGATGCGCACGGCGGTCGAGTTCGCAGCGCAGCTCGGCGCGCCCGTGCTCAGTGCGGCGGCCCGGGCGGCGCTCCAGAGCAACGGCCGTGAATACCAGACGCTCGGCGACCTGCAGCAGGTGCGCACATTCCTCGTGTCGCGCACGCTGCTGTCCTTCCTCGACGCACCGATCGCGCCGCTCTTCGTGCTGGCGGTCTTTCTGATCCATCCCGACCTGGGCTTCATCGTGGTCGGTACGGCGGGCATGCTTCTGGTGCTGACGATCCTGAACCAGCGTGCCACCGCGGCGCCGTTCGGAGAGGCCAACGCGTCGCAGGTGAAGGCAAACCTTCATGTGGAATCCATGTCGCGCAACTCGCAGGTCATCAATGCGCTGGCCATGATCCCGGAGGCCGTGCAGATCTGGGGCCGCGACACTGCCAACTCGCTGAAGCTGCAGGTGCTCGCGCAGGACCGGAACATCGTCTTCGCGGCGCTTTCCAAGGGTTCGCGCATGCTGACCCAGGTCGGCATGCTTGGTTGGGGCGCATACCTTTCCATCCACGGCGAGATCACCGGCGGCATGGTCATCGCCGCTTCGATCATCGCTGGTCGGGCCCTTGCTCCGATCGAGGGAGCGATCGAGGGATGGAGCCAGTACAGCCAGTCTCGCGCCGCCTATGGCCGCATCGCGTCGCTGCTGCGCAACTCGCCGCTCAACCTCGAGCGCCTGAACCTCCCCAAGCCGGAAGGGCGGCTCGACGTCGAGCGCCTCCTCTACGTGCCGCAGGGGACGAAACGGGTCGTGCTGAACGGCATCAGCTTCGCCCTGTCGCCAGGAGATTCACTGGCGGTGATAGGTAATTCGGGCGCCGGCAAGACAACGCTCGGCAAGATGCTGGTGGGCTCCATCCTGCCCACGTCGGGAAATGTGCGCCTCGATCTCATGGACCTGCGGAACTGGGACCAGCGCCAGTTCGGCGAGAATATCGGCTACCTCCCCCAGGACGTGCAGCTTTTCCCCGGTACGATCAAGGCCAACATCGCCCGCATGCGCGACGACGCGACCGACGCGCAGGTGTACGAGGCTGCCATGCTGGCCGACGTGCACGAGATGATCGCCAACCTGCCGCATGGCTACGAGACCGTGGTGGCCGCCGATGGCTCACCGCTGTCGGGCGGCCAGAAGCAGCGCATAGCGCTTGCCCGCGCGTTCTTCGGCAACCCCCGGCTGGTGGTGCTCGACGAGCCCAATTCCAATCTGGACACAACCGGCGACCACGCCCTGATGCGCGCGCTTAGGCACGCAAGAGATCACAAGATCACGGTCATCACGATCACGCAGCGGCCGGCGCTGCTGCAGAGCGTCGACAAGATCCTCCTACTCGTCAACGGAACCGTGGCGCTGTTCGGCCGGCGCGCCGACGTGCTGCAGGCTCTCGAGGCCCGCGGCGTGAACCTCGATACCGGAACCGGCTCCATCGGCCATCAGCACCTGCAGTGAGATCTCGTCATGTCCGACATCGCCAAGGTCCACGACATCGAATGGTATGCTGACGTCCCGCGTTCGATCTGGAAGCAGACGCTCGTGGGCCTCATCCTGATCGCACTGTGTTTCGGCGGCTTTGGCGGATGGGCGCTGACGGCACCGCTCGCCGCGGCGATCATCGCGCAGGGGCGATTCGTGGCGACGGGGCAGAACAAGATCGTCCAGCATTTCGAGGGTGGCATCATCAAGGAAATCCTCGTCGCCGAGGGCGATCACGTGCAGTTCGACCAGCCGCTGATCCGGCTCGACGAGACGGCCGCCCAGGCCAGGGAGCGTCAGCTCTACCTGCGTCGCGCGCGCCTCGAGGCGATCGCGGCGCGGCTCACCTCGCAGATCCGGAACGAGGACAAGATCTCATTTCCCGAACTCATTTCCGGCAATCGCGAGGACGAGGACGTAGCGCTCATCGTGGAAGGCCAGACGCTCAATTTCGAAGCTTCGCGCGCGAAGATCCGCGACGAGGTGGTGCTGATCGAGCAGAACATGAAGGCCCTGCGCTTCCGGGCCGAAGGCTTTTCCAAGCAGCGCGAGGCGACGCGCCTGCAACTGGAACTCCTGCAGCAGGAACTGGCCGGCAAGCAGCAGCTTCTCGACAAGGGTCTCGTGCGCAGCACCGAGATCAAGTCCGTACAGCGCGCGATCGCCGAGGCCACGGGCCAGGTGGGCAGGCTGTCGGCGGAGATGTCCGAGACCTTTGCCCAGATCGCCAAGCAGGAACAGCAGATCCGGCAGGCCCAGAATGCTCAGCGTCAGGCAGCGCTTGACGAACTGCAGGGCATACAGGGCGAGCTGGACGCCGTGCGCGAGCAGTCGCGGGAGGCCGAGAACGTGCTGCGCCGCGCCACCATCAACTCGCCGGTGGAAGGAACCGTCGTGCGCAGCTACTACCACACGGCCGGCGGCGTCATCGAGAGCGGCAAGGGCATCATGGAGATCATCCCCGCCGACGTGCCCCTGATCATCGAGGCGCAGGTGAAGCGGACCGAGGTCGACGCCGTCAAGATCGGCCAGCACGCCACCGTCCGCCTGATCGCGCTCAACCAGCGCACCACGCCGGTGCTGGAAGGCGAGGTGTTCTACCTGTCGGCCGACGTGCTCGCCGACACCAAGAGCACGTCGGGGCAGGAATTCTACCTTGCACGCGTCAGCCTTCCGGCCCGGGAGCTCGCCAGGGTACGGGGGTTCTCGCCGCCTCCCGGCATGCCGGTCGAGGTGCTGATCCAGACGTCCGAGCGGACCTTCTTCGACTACATCACGAAGCCGATAGCCGATTCGATGTCGCGCGCCTTCACCGAGGACTGACGGGCCGGCAATGCGGGGCAGGGGATGGCATGGTGGGCGATGAGAGACTCGAACTCCCGACATCTTCGGTGTAAACGAAGCGCTCTACCAACTGAGCTAATCGCCCGCTTCAGGCCATCCTGAGCTTCCCGTTTAGGCGTTTCCCGCCGGCGCTGCAAGTCGGCTGGAACGACGTTGGAAGCGCTTGGCGAATGCCGTTGCCGCGAGTGCTGAGCCTGCTTGACAGGCCCGTCCGAACCGCCTAATTCAGCGCCACGACGCGGGGCGGCGAGGCTGCCCGCAAGTCGATGCGCGGGTGTAGCTCAGTCGGTTAGAGTGCCGGCCTGTCACGCCGGAGGTCGCGGGTTCGAGCCCCGTCACTCGCGCCATTTCCTTTTCGCGGCATGCGCCGCTTGCCAAGTCAGATGATCGCTCGCCGCGTCACGCGGCAATCCCATGGTCTCGAACCGCGCCGCTGATCGCCTCGGCTGTCGTTTGCGGCGCCGGGGCGCCATGCTTTCGCACGGAACGCCGTCCCAGCGGCACGAAGCCGTTCCACCATGCCTTGACAAGCGACCCGCAGGCGCAGACTGTCGGCTCCAGGGAATTCGGAATTCCGTATGGAGTCCTGATTTGACGCCGATCGATCCGACGAATCTGATTCAGCAGGCCTATGCGCGCATCCTCGACGCGATCGTCGACCAGTCGCTGCCACCTGGTCACCGCATTCGCCAGGGCGACCTGGCCGGCATGCTCGGCGTGTCGCGTCAGCCCATCAGCCATGCCCTGCATCTCCTCCACCGACAGGGCCTGGTAACGGACAGTGGGCGCAAGGGTTTTGAAGTGAGCCGCATCGAGCCGCGGCGGATCCGGCAGCTCTATGAGGTGCGCAGCGTCGTCGACGGGCTGGCGGCGCGTCTGGCTGCGCAGGCCGCGGCCCGCGATCGGGCCGGACGCGCGGCGATGCAGCAGGCGCTGCAGGCGGGCTGCGATGCCGACGATTCGAGTTCGCTTACGGAGCTGATCGCCCGCGACGTCGAGTTCCACCGCGCCATCTACCGGCTGGCCGACAATCCGGCCATCGAGGAAATGGTGGCGCCGCATTGGCCGCACATGCGCCGTTCGATGGCAACGGTTCTCACCGAACTCGACTATCGCGACCGCGCCTGGCGCGAACACGGCATCATCGCGGCGAGGATCGTCGCCGGCGACGCCGATGGCGCCGAGGAGGCGGCCCGCGCCCACGCCATCATGGCCGGAAGGTTCACGGAAGAAAGCCTGGCTCGGGCGAGCCGGGCCGCCTGAGGGCTTTGTGCATGCGCAACAAGGAGGATGCAGAATGAGACTTACGCAGGACCAGGTCGAACAGTTTCACACCGAAGGCTGGCTGCTGCTGCCTGATCTGTTCCATCCCGAGGAGGTCGACCTCCTGCGCCGCGAGGCGCTGGCGATCTATGACCAGGAGCGTCCCGAGGTCTGGCGCGAGAAAAGCGGGGCGCCGCGAACGGCTTTCGCCGCCCATCTCTACAACGAGGCTTTCGGCCTGCTCGCCGCGCATCCACGCATGATCGAACCGATCGAGCAGATCTTCGGCGAGAAGGTCTACATGCACCAGTTCAAGATCAACGCGAAGTCGGCCTTCACGGGCGACGTCTGGCAATGGCACCAGGACTACGGGACGTGGAAGCGCGACGACGGGATGCCCGAGCCGCGCGCCATGAACATCGCGATCTTCCTCGACGAGGTGATGCCGATCAACGGTCCGCTGATGCTGGTGCCGCGCAGCCAGACGGCGGGCGATCTCAAGGCCGCCCACGATGTCGCGACGACCTCCTATCCGCTGTGGACGCTCGACGAAGAGACCGTCACGCGACTGGTGAACGAGGGTGGCATCGTCGCGCCGACGGGCAAGCCGGGCAGCATGCTCATGTTCCATGGAAACCTGGTCCACGGTTCGGCCGGCAACATCACGCCCTATCCGCGGAAGATCGTCTATCTGACGCTGAACGCGGTCTCGAACTACATCCGCTCGCCGACCCGGCCCGAATTCATCGCGCATCGCGACTTCACGCCGATCGAGCCGGTGGCGGACGACGCTCTGGTCGCGTTTTCGCGGCGGCATCGGCAGGAGGCCGCCGAATAGGCCGGTCGGCCACCGGTCCGGGCTCTAACCCCTGTTTACCCGGGTTCCACGCCGCGCAGCGTGGAACCCGGGGAACGCAGCCTCCAGTACCCGACGTTCAGAACTGCGTTCGCAGGCCGAGCACGACGTGGCGCCCGCGCAGGGGAGCGCGATCCTTTACGAAAGAGGCGTGGTTGAGCGCGGTTTCGTCGAGAAGGTTCGTGCCGCGCAGATAGATCTGGCTGCTGAACGGTCCGGTGCCGAAATTATAGGCCAGCGTCGCGTTCACCATGTTGTAGCCGGCGGTCGGCGTCTCGAAATCGGCGATCCGGTCCTGCTCGAAGACGCGATAGTATTCCAGGCTTCCCGACCAGTTCTCGTAGGCGATGTCGGCCCGTGCACCCAGCCGCGCCGCGGGAATGCGGGGCAGGTTCGACCCGTCCTGGAAGCTGGCCAGCACGTAGTCGCCGAACACCGTGCCCGAGAACACTGGCGTGAAGGCGTGTGTCAGGCTGCCCTCGACGCCCGTGAAGCGGGCGTCGCGCTGCGTGTAGCGGACGAGGCGGAAATCCTCGAACCGGTCGAGCGTGTCGGCGTAGATGTAGCCGTCATAGACGTAGTGATAGAGGCTCCCCGAGAAGGTCGTCGGACCGTCGGTCTTGCGCAGGCCGAGCTCGATCGAATGCGCGGTCTCTTCATCCAGGTCCGGATTGCCGAGCTCGTAGGTGTTGGTGGCGAAGTGCACGCCGCGGGCATAGAGTTCCTGGACGTGCGGAGCGCGCTGGGAGCGGGCCACCGTTACCGAGGCCGTATAGCCGGGGATGAAATCCCACTTCGCGGCGAGCGAGGCCGAGAAGGGCGCGTGCGAGGTGTCGGGCCTGCCCGCCCCGCTGGTTGCCTGCCATTCCTGGCGCAAGGCACCTTCCAGGCGCCAGTCCCCGATGCCGTATTCCTCGAGCAGGAAGACCGCGCCGTTGCGGGTGTTGCTTTGCGGGATGAAGCCTTCCGCGCCTTCGGCCACGAAGTCGTTGTCGGCGTACTGGGCGCCGAACACGCCGCGCAGCCCGCCGAGCGGCGCATGCCGGAGCTCGACGCGCATGTCGTAGCCATTGTTGCGGAAGGAGGTGGCGGGAACCCCGTCGTCGATCTCGTCATGCCGGTAGTCGGTGTAGCCGCCCCGCACGCGCAGCCGCTCGAAGCCGGCGAATGGATCGTTCCACTCACCGCGCACGTCGAAGCGCCGGCTCAGCATGTCGACCTCCGGCACTTCGGCGTGGTCGTCCTCGCCATGGTCGTGATCGTGGTCGTCGTCGCCGTGATCGTGTCCGCCGCAGTGCAGGCTCGACCCGTGCGGGTGGCAGTCCTCGTAGTCGTGGCTGTGGCCGGGAAGCCCGTAGCGCGCGCGACGCTCGGTATAGGCGACGCCCAGATAGCCCTCGGCCCCGATCCACGACCCGCCGATGGAGAACGTGCCGGTGCGGTTGAACGAGCCGGGCAGGCGGGTGAAGCCGTCATCGTGATCGTCATCGTGGTCGTGCCCGCCATGCGAGGGCGGCACGTAGTAGGGGACGCGGTAGTCGTCGAGGTCGCGGTGCGCGCCCTCGAAGCGCAGGGCGAAGTTGCCGGCGCCGACCGTGACGCCGCCCGCCGCGCTCAACTCGCCATCCGCGGTTCCGCCTCGCAGTTCCAGCGTCCCCTCGACACCGTTTCTGGGCAGCGCGGTCGGGATCCGGCCGTCGAGCAGGTTGACGGCGCCGCCGATGGCGCTGCCGCCATGGATCAGGGCGCTCGGACCGCGCAGGACCTCGACGCCGTCGAGCAGCATCGGCTCGACCGGGATCGCGTGATCGGGCGACACGTCCGACGCATCGAACATGCCGGCGCCGTCGCTCAGCACCCTGACCCGCGGCGCTGTCTGGCCCCGGATCACCGGACGGCTGGCGCCCCCGCCGAACGTGTCCGCAGCGATGCCCGGAATTCCCTCGAGGCTCTCCCCGAGCGTCGAGCCGCGGCGCTGGTGCAGCGTTTCGCCGGAGAGCACGACGACCCCGGCGCCTACGTCGTCCTGCGATCGACCGAGCGGATCGGCGACCACGACGATCCCGTCGAGTACGGTAACGGGACCATCGGGTTGCGAAACGTCCTGCGCGAGCGCGGAAACAGACAAGGCCAGCAAGCTGGCGGCTGACACGAATACGGTTCTGGATTGCATGGGGTCCCTCGGATGCTGCTCTGGCAGAGTGTTCTGTTATACAGTTACAAATGAGCTGGCAACGCCGGATCCGGTCTTGGCATCGCTTCGTTGCATCGGAGGCGAAAGTCCGTGCGGCCGAACGGCCTCGCGCGGAACGGCGCGGACTACGTGATCGCCTGCAAGGTCTGAGCTGCTTTGGCCGAAGGGGCCGATCGGGAACGCGATGACGCAGGTACACGGAGCACGCGGAACCGTTGGCATGCGCGAGCGTTGCTCCGGCACGGCCGGTGGCCGGTCTTATTGGCAACAGCATCCGGACTATCATGGCGACCATCGACCAAACCGCGCAGGCCGGACAGCCTCCGGCTTCCACTCCTTCGGTCCTCGAGACGGGCCGCAATTGCTGGCGCGTGGAGCGCGCGGACCGTGCTTCCGTGCTGGTCGATGCCGCGCCCTATTTTGCCCGGCTCGACGACGCGATGCGTCGCGCCCGCCGCTCCATCATGATCATCGGCTGGGACTTCGATGCCAGCATCGCGTTGGGCGGCCATGGCGGCCCCGGTGAGGCCGAGCGCCTGGGCGAGATGTTGCGCAGCCTCGTCGAGGCCAATCCCGAACTCGAGGTCCGGATTCTGATCTGGAACCTTTCCACGCTTCACGCGCCGAGCGCGATGGCGCCCATGATCTTCGGAGACAAATGGTGCGACCACCCGCGCATCCAGCTCCGTCTCGATCACGACCATCCCGTCTACGCCGCCCAGCACCAGAAGGTGGTCGTCATCGACGACTGCCTCGCCTTCGTGGGCGGAATGGACCTGACTGTGTCCCGCTGGGACACGCCAGAGCACCGCATGGATGACGAGCGCAGGGTCAACGCCGACGGCAAGCCCTACGACCCGGTGCACGACGTTCACATGGTGGTCGACGGCGCGGCCGCGCGCGCGGTCGCCGAGATGGCGCGCGATCGCTGGACATTTGCGATCGGCGAGACCCTGGCGCCATCGGCCCCGCTGGGGCCGGTGCCATGGCCGGAAGGGCTCGAACCCGATTTTCGCGGCGTGCCGGTCGGCATCGCGCGGACCGCACCCCGCTGGCGCGGCGAACCCGCCGTCCGCGAGATCGCGCTGCTGACGCTGGACGCGCTGCGAAGCGCAAGGAGCCACGTCTACATCGAGGCACAGTATCTGGCCGACTTCCGCGTTGGCGACTGCCTCGCCGAACTCCTGGAGCGCCCCGACGGCCCCGAGATCGTGATCGTGGTCACCAGGTTCCGCGACGCCTTCATGGAAAAGAAGTTCATGGGCGAGAACCGCGACCGGCTGATCCGGCGGCTGATGCGGGCCGACCGCCATGGGCGGCTGCGCACCTACTGCCTTGCAGTGCCCGGACAGGGCGGGGCATGCGGCGTGTTCGTCCACTCGAAGGTGATGGTCATCGACGACCGCATACTGAGGGTCGGCTCCGCCAACCTGAACAACCGTTCCACGGGGCTCGACAGCGAATGTGACCTCGTGATCGAGGCGACCGACGACCAGACGGCTGCCCAGGTGGCCGCTGTCAGGACCAGGCTGCTGGCCGAGCATCTGGGCGCTTCAGAAGAGGCGCTGCGCCAGGCCGAGTTCGAGACCGGTGGCCTGATCGCGGCGATCGAGAAGCTAAACGGCGGCGAAAGGCACCTGAACCGCATCACGGCCGATCTGGAAGGCCCGGTCCGGCCCGCGTTCGGCACGGCGCTGGTCGATCCTCGCCGGCCGATCCCTTTCCTCTCGCTCGGCCGCCGCTGGTGGCGGCGCGTCACCGGTTTCAGACCGCGCGTGCGGAGCTGGGCCGGGGAGACGAACGAAGTGCCAGTTCGCTGATGCCGAAGACGGCGCCGCCGATGACCAGCGGCGCCAGGAAGTAGGCGAAACGGAACACCAGCACGGCGCCGATGAGCTGGGCGTGGGGCAAGAGGTGCACCACCACCGCCTCGATGACGCCCAATCCTCCCGGCACGTGGCTGACAAGGGTGGCGACGTTGGCGGTAACGTAGACCGACGCGACGGAAAGGTAGTCCACCTCTGCCAGCCCGAGAATTGCCTGGTGCAGACAGGCCGCCACGAGCGCGAAGTTGATCGATCCGATCGCGATCTGGATCACCGCGAGGCGCGGCCCCGGAAGCTCCACCGTCCATGAACGCAGCCGGAGGCGTCCCCTGACGGTTGCCGCCAGCGCCAGATAGGAGGCCGGGATCGCAAGGCAGGCGATGCCAAGCCCGATAACGGCGCCGCTGCCCAGACCGGTGATCTCGGAGGCGAGGGAGGGGCTAAGGAGCAGCGAAATGCCGCCCAGCGTCGCCAGGCCTATCCCCACCGTGATGCCGCAGAACAGGATCGTCTTTGCGATCTCCTGAGTGCCCAGCCCCCAGCGCGAGTAGAAGCGATAGCGGATGGCGCCGCTCGAGAGCGCGGCGAAGCCGATGTTGTGGCCGAGTGACAAGGCGCTGAAGGAGGCGAGTGCGACGCGGTGGTAGGGCAGGGCATGGCCGGCGTAGCGCACCCCGAAATAGTCGAACCACGTAAGGCAGAAATAGCTGCCGGCCGCGAATGCGCCGGCGAGCATCAGCCGTGACGCGGGCACGGAGCGGACCGATTCCACGATGTCGGCGAATGCGTACTGGCTGAGCGTGCGATAGATCAGGATACCGGCGATGCAGACGAGCACCAGCGCGAGCACCGGTCCGCCGAAGCGCTTCCAGGCGGGCTTGCCGGGAGATGCGTCCGGATTTTTGGAGTTTCCTGTCGACAATGGCGTGAATTCCCTGCGGCGATGTCGCACAACACGCCACGGACCGGTGGGTTCCCCGGGAACCCGGCATACCTTTCGGGCGTCATGCAAAGGTTTCGACCAAGGGAGCTTCGAGGGGAGCATGATCGACGCAGGCGGGCCGATCCGCGTCATGACCTGGAACATCCATGGCGGTGTCGGCCTCGACCGGCGGTGCGACCTGTCGCGCATAGCAGACATCGTGTCGCGCCACGCGCCCGACATCGTCGCGCTGCAGGAGGTCGATTCCCGCGCGCGCCGAGTTTCGAACGCCTTCGAGACGCTGACCGACTGCCTCGGGGGCAACTGCGCGGAAGCGCGCCTGATCGAGGCGCCCGACGGCGACTATGGCCACATGCTGATCAGCCGCTGGCCGCTTTCTACGGTGAGGGTGCATTCGCTGTCGATCGATCGCCGCGAGCCCCGCGCGGCGATCGAGGTGAATGTCGAGACGCCCTGGGGGCGGCTCCACGTCGTCGCCGCGCATCTCGGGCTTGGTCTCGGAGAACGGCGTCGCCAGGCGCGACTCCTGCGCGCGCTTGCCGACGAAGCGCCGGATTGCACGGTCATGCTGGGCGACTTCAACGACTGGATCAGGATCGGGTCCGTCCGTCGATCGCTGGCCGCCGTCCTGCCGGCCCGCACGCCGCACCGCACCTTCCCCTCCTTCGCGCCGATGCTGAAGCTCGATCGCATATACTGCCGCCCACCGGGGCTCCTCCTGTCGCACCGCGTCGACCGCGACGCGTGGCGGGCCTCCGACCACCTGCCCCTGATCGCCGAACTCGATCCGACGATGCTGTGTGCGGCGGCGGGCGAGGGAGCCGGCTGCGACGGCGCTTCGGTCCGGGCCGCCTGACGCGGCAGTCCGGCCCATGCAAACCCGTTGCGCCATCGCGGTGCGTTGTCCGGGCTGCAAGGGCCGCGTATTACGGCGCAGGGAATTTCGAGGGAGGAAGATGACGATGGCGTTCGACCAGTTGACGAGCCTGGAATGCACGATCGAGGGCGGCGTGGCGCGTCTCGTGCTGAACCAGCCCGATCGCGGCAATCCGATCGACGGAACGACGTCGCGCGAACTGCGCGAAGTGGTGATCGCGCTTTCGGGACGGGACGACGTGCGCGCCGTGCTGCTTTCTGCCAGGGGGCGCTTCTTCAGCGTCGGCGGCGACATCCGCACCTTCGCGGCCGAGCGGTCGGCGCTGCCCGGCATCGTCCGGACTTGGACGGCCGATCTCCACTCCGCGATCGCGCGGCTGATGCGCATGCGCCAGCCCGTCATCGCGGCGGTCCATGGCGGCGTGGCGGGCGGTTCGGTCTCCCTCGTGGCGGCGGCCGACATCGTCTACGCGGTCGAGAGTGCGACGTTCACGGCGGGCTTCCCGATGATCGGCTTCAGCGCGGATTCCGGCTCCACCGTCACGCTTTCGCAGCGCATGGGCTTTCATCGCGCCAAGCGCTTCCTCCTGATGTCGGAGACGATCACGGCCAGCCAGGCCGAGCAGGCGGGTCTGGTCGACTACCTGTCGGCGCCTGACGCGCTCATGAAGGATGCCGAGGCAACGGCGGTGCGCCTGGCGGCCGGCGCCACGCAGGCATATGGCGGTATCAAGCAGACCATGGTGCGCGCGCGCAGCCAGGGGCTGGAAAGCCAGATGGAGGACGAGGCCCAGACGCTCGCGGCGATCGCGTCGAGCGACGATGCGTGGGAAGGGGTCAGCGCCTTCGCCGCCAAGCGCAAGCCGCAGTTCCGGGGCAGGTAGCACAGCTCAACCAACGGTAGGCGCCGGCTTGGAAAATTTTGCTCGCCGGTGCGCCGGGCGCTGTCTGCATTTTGCTGACAAAGGACGCCGCGGCATGCAACATTGCCGCAAGTCGCTTGGGTCAACGGGGGTGTCGCGCGTGAATGCAGAGGGGTCGACCGCACGGTCCGGCCGACATTTCGCCGCCGCAGCGCTGCTTTGCGCCGTGCTCGCCGCGGTGCATGCGCACGCGGACACGAAGGCCGATGGCGGCGACATCGACGAGGCCGTCGCCGCGGTGACGGCCCTGTCGGCCGATCCGGCATACGGTGCCTATCTCGCGGGCGAATGCGTGACCTGCCATCGCGCCACCGGCGGCGCCGAGATACCGACGATAGCCGGCCGGCCGGCCGGGGAACTCGTGCGGGCTCTTCTGGAATATCGCACCGGCCTGCGCGACAACGAAGTCATGAAACTGATGACGAGCCGGCTCGACGACGAGGAGATCGCGGCGCTCGCCGCGCATTTCTCGGCATTGCCGGCCGAATGAACGATCTTGAGAAACAGAGAACGCCCAGAACGGGAGGACGACGAATGAACCTGATTACGAGACGCAATTTCGGACTGTTGATGGGGGCGGGTGCGGCGAGCCTCGCGCTTCCGACCTATCTTCGCGCGCAGGACAGGCCGAAGGTCGTGGTGATCGGCGGTGGTCCGGGCGGGGCGACGGCGGCCAAGTACATCGCCAAGGATTCGGCCGGCGCGATCGACGTGACGCTGATCGAGGACAGCGACACCTTCACGACCTGCTTCTTCTCCAACCTCTATCTCGGCGGGTTCCGCGACCTTCCTTCGATTACCCATTCCTACGACGCGCTGGCCTCGGCCTACGGCATCACCAAGGTGACGGGCATGGCGACGGCGGTGGACAAGGCGGCAAAGACCGTGACCATGGCCGACGGCGCGACGGTACCCTACGACCGCCTGGTCCTGGCGCCGGGTATCGACATCATCTACGATTCCGTTCCAGGCTATTCGGAGGAGGCGGCCGAGACCGCGCCGCATGCCTGGAAGGCCGGTCCGCAGACGGAGCTTCTGAAGACGAAGCTGGACGCGCTTACCGACGGCCAGAACATCGTCATGGTGGCGCCGCCCAACCCGTTCCGCTGCCCTCCCGGGCCGTACGAGCGGGTGTCGATGATGGCGCATGTCCTGAAGGCGAAGGGCAACAACGCCTCGAAGATCTTCGTGATCGACGCCAAGCCGCAATTTTCCAAGCAGGCGCTTTTCCAGGAAGGCTGGGACAAGCACTATCCGGGCATGGTGGAGTGGTACGGTCCGGACGTGCATGGCGGCCTCAAGTCGGTGGACGTGGCGGCCGGCAAGGTGGTGACCGAACTCGACACATTCGAGGGTGCGCTGCTGAACGTCATACCGGCGCAGCGCGCCGGTGCGATCGCTGCGGCTGCCGGCGTGACGGACGAAAAGGGCTGGTGCCCGATCGATCCGGCGACGATGCGCTCGACGATGGACGAGGCGATCTACGTGATCGGCGACGCCTCCATCGCGGGCGACATGCCGAAGTCGGGCTTCTCGGCCAACAGCCAGGCGAAGGTGGCGGCGATGAACGTGCGGGCCGACCTGACGGATGCGAAGGCCTTTCCGGCGAAGTACTCGAACACCTGCTGGTCGCTGATCGAGACCGACGACGGCGTGAAGATCGGCGCGCAGTACGAGCCGAAGGACGGCAAGATCACCTCGATCGAGGGCTTCGTCTCGCAGCCCGGCGAGGACGCCGCTCTGCGAAAGGCAACCTACGAGGAATCCATCGGCTGGTACGACGGCATCATCGCCGACATGTTCAGCTGAACGGCGCTGCGCCGCGGCCGGCCTTCCGCCGGCCGCGGCATCAAACGCCCGGGATTTTCAGCCCCGCCCCGCGGTTCCACGCCTGCGCGGCGCCCTGCCATTCGGTGGAGCAGCCGTCGTTGGCCGACGGGGGCTTCAGCTTGAGTTTGTCCGCCGCGTCTATGTCGTAGCCCCAGTGGATGGCGCCGAGGGGTCGACCCCGCTGCGTCCCCGCCACGCAAAGCGCGACCGTTTCGAAATGATGGCGGATGTTCCTTCGGCACGCGGTCCGGGTCGGCTGGTCGTCGAGATGAGCCGAATCCAGCGCGTCGGGCATCCAGGAGCCGACCTTGCCGTCGGAGCCGGGAAATCCCGAGCCCTTTCCATTCTCTATCCTGAGCCGCACCGGCCCTTGCAAATGGTTGTTGCGCAGGCCGAAGGCAGGATTATCGGAACCGCCGGCGTCGATGAACCAGTCGCCCGCGACGCGCTCGTCCCTGGCTTCGCTCGTCAGATAGAGGTCCCAGCCCGCGTCGGTCTCGATCATCGGGCTGCAGGCCTGGATGAGCGCCACCCGGTCGTCGGGATTGGCGAGCGTCGGGAAGAAGTGGATGCGGCAGTGGACGCCCTTCTTGCCGTTGCCGGCATCGACCGGCTGGTAGATGGCGACGGAGAACAGTCCCCCGGCAGTGGCGAACCGCATTGCAGCCCCCTCGTTCGTGCCGACGTGCCATGCGGGATCGGCCGCGATGCGCGACTTTGTCCATCCGCGCATGTCGATGGTGACATCCGGAGGCGAGGCCTGTCGAGTCCTTGGAAGGGGCGTCGCGGCGGCAAGGTGGCTCCCCGGGCCGGATTCGAACCAGCGACCAACCGGTTAACAGCCGGTTGCTCTACCGCTGAGCTACCGGGGAATAGCCTGCTCGCGTGAACGGGGGAGCCTATAGCAAACCCGTTTCGGCTTTGCAAAGAAGCAATCGGCAAAAAAGTCGGCCATGGTGAAGCCGATTTCCCCTCGCAAACCTGCTGTCCCCGCGCCATATGGCTGTGGCCCGCGCGGTCACCGGCCGGCGGCGAACACGATCAGGAAGCCCATGGACGACCGGCCCGATCCGCAACCCGAGCGCAGCATCGATCTGTTCGGCCGCAAATTCACGCTGCCGAGGTCGCGTCGCCTGCGCATCTGCCTCGGCGTTTTGCTGGTGGTAGGAGGCATCCTCGGCTTCCTGCCGATCCTGGGGTTCTGGATGGTTCCTCTGGGCCTTCTCGTGCTGTCCTACGAGTTTGCCTGGGTGCGGCGCGGTCGTCGGCGCCTGGCGCTCTGGTGGCACGCCAAGAAGCGTACCCGCCGGAGATAACAGCGCAGCGAAGCGCGGTGCCAGAAAGGCGCGGCATGCATGCTTGACGGCGCGGGGCTGCTCACCTATTCCAGCCTCCTGATCGCCGGGAGCGGCGGGGCCTCGTGGCGGAGTGGTTACGCAGAGGACTGCAAATCCTTGCACCCCGGTTCGATTCCGGGCGAGGCCTCCACTCACTTCCAGGGCGTTGATTTTGCGCCGCAATTCGCCAATTCCCGTCAGGCATTAGCTTTTCCGGCATCCGCGTTAGCCTTTACCATTCTGGCACCGGCCGCAGCGGCGAGCCGAAGACGATTCGCCGCCTCGACATAGGGGCGCGCTTCCTTGGGATCGCGCCAGCCGAACCAGGCCATCAATTCATATTCCGAAGCGCCGTTTTCGGCCATCTTCGTCGCGAGCCATTTCCGCACGCCGTGGGCCGTCACGTCCCGCACGCCGGCCTGCCGGAACCACTTCGCCACGCGCTGCGAAAGCGCCTTGTCACTGGCGAATGCCGCGCCGTGTTCGTTCGTCAGGAACACGAGCGAGCGACAGGCGTCCATCTCCCGCCTTGCATCCTCTCCGATCGTCAGATTGCACAGAACGCCGGTCTTCACCGTCTCGAAGACGAGAAGCCCGTTGCGGGCGTGCTGGGGGCCTATAATCCGCAGGTCGCTCACGCGGACACCGAAGGCCTTCAGCAGCACCATGCAGCGGTGCGCCATTCCGTCGCGGTGGAACGATTCATAGGCCTCTATGTCCACGTCTGTGGCAGTGCGGTGGCCTCCGCGCGGTATCGAGAGACGGGTGGCGTCCTTGACGGGGTTGTCCTCGCGCCAGTTGCGGGCGACGGCGAGCTTGAATATCTGCGAAAGCACCTTCAGGCGCTCGTTCCCCGCATTGGGGTTCCGGGCCTTCCGGTCTCGGAGGATTTCAATGTGCCTGCGGCTGATCGTGGACAGCCGCTCCATGCCGAAGGTTTCCGGGAATTTCGGGTCCAGGCGTTCGTTCATCATTGCCAGGATGATGCGGCGACGGGCGTTGCGCGTGGCTGTCGCCTTCGACTTGAACTCCGGGCTGTCCATGTATTGGTCGCATAGCCAGCCGAAGGAGCCTTCCTTTTCGTAGGAGCCCTTCCATTCCATGCAGCGCCTGTAGGCTTCCGCGAACTCTACCGACTGCGGATCGCTCGGGAGCGCGACGAGCGGCTGGCCACGGCGCTGGAAATAGTATCGAATGGTTCCGTTCCTGTTTCGCCGGACGGTGACGTGCTTGAAGCGGATTCGCATGGTGGGGGAGTTCACAGTTGAGGCTCCCGGATTGGGCCGTCAGACTGTGGCGCGTCGTCAATCGGTCGAGCCGGTTCGTCCCCGTTGTCCGCGATAATCACATCCACCTTTTCCCCATCGAAGGAGACGCGCCCCACGGAGAGCCCGCACGAACGGACGGCGCGCACCATGCGGGCCACCTCGTCATGCGTGATCCGGGAGGCGCGCCGCGTCATGGCTTCTCTCCGAAATCCGATATATACTCTTGAGCGAGTTCTTCGGCCGCGCGCGCGGACCACACATAATCGGAGTCGCCGTACTCGACGCCGAGATAATCCCACAGCCAGCCACGGCATTTATCAGCGCTCATGCCAGGCCAGTGCCGCCCGAGGGCGAAAGCGAAGGCGATCTCAAAGCCTGGTTTGGATAGAACGGCATCGGGGAAACCGCTGGAACATTTCGCCCACTCTTCTCGCGGCAAAGAACAATAGACACACGGCAGTTCTGATTGCGCGAGCGCCGCTCGCAGCCTCGCGTTCTCCGCTGCCAGCCCTTCGAGGGCGGAGGCGGCTTCGATGAACCATTCATCGCGACCGTCGAAATCTTGCGTGGCGCGCTCTGTGTAGCGTCGCAGCCTCGTAATCAACTCCCCAATATCCCCCACCGGCTCCGCTTCTGCGGGTGCACGGAGGGCGGTACGGAACATCCGAACCTGATCGAGAACGGCGTGTCGCTGACGGTCATCATCCTCGGATAGGTCATTCGTGCTAAACCTCTTCGCGAAGTTCTCAGCGGCGCAGGCAAGGCGTTCTGCTCGCTCAATCAGCGCCTCGCGCGCCTCGTCCCGTCCACGTCCTGACATCCCCGGCTCTGCTTCTGCGGGGGCGCGGAGGGCCAAGAGAGCGGTGCGGGCGATGTTGACCGCCTCGAATGCGTGTTGCTCGCTCAGGTCGTGGCCCATCGCCTCGTCAAGCGCGTCGATCTTCTCCAGCGCCTCCCGCATCCTGTCGCGTTCCGCCGCGGCGGCTTCGAGGGAGGTCTTGGTGAGTGTCACCGCACATTCGAGGCACTGGCTGGCTCGCTTATCGCCCTCAAAATGCACGTTGCAGTTAAAGCAGACGCATGTGTATTTGCCGGGGGCATAAAACCTCAAGGGCCATGCCGTCTTCGCAATCGCCTTGTGGGGGGTCGGTCCGCGTCCTGACATTCCTGAAACCTCCAAATAAGCGGCCTCGAAGGCACCCGTGGGGTCAACCTCTGCGGCTGGGCGGATGGGGTAGGGGTGTTCAATCAAGCTCGCCACGGTCGCCTCCAAGGCTGTCGATGTTCCCGAGGACCGGACGGAAGGAGATCGCGCAAACCCATGGGTTTTCGTCCCAGCCATGGCCGCGCTCGGCGTATAGGCCGTCCCAAAGCAGGCGGAAGGCCTCGACGGGTGTCGGTGCGTTCAGCGAGCATCCATCGAGAGCGAAATGCCAGAAATTCGGGCCATCATCGAAGCTGGGATCGCCGCGTGCGATGTACTTCACACCGATACGCTCTGCGCCCTCGGCAATCGCGTCTTCCTCGATGATCTCCTGCACCCGCTGCACGCGCACGTCGGTAACGATCAGGGTGATGCGGGACGCCCAGCGGGGAAGGAACATGCCGGGCCGGAGCTTTCCTACTAGCCCGATCTCGGCGTAGTTCCTGGCCGTGGCGGCATGCTCGATGTCCGCATCACGCGGGATGTCTCGCGGCGGCGTGCTATTGAGGCTGCGGGCTGCGTGCCACGCCTCGCGCACCCAGAGGCGGTCGCCGACGCGGTAGCGCACATTCAGCTTCGCGTAGCGGTGGCCCGTCAGGGCATCGCCGACATGCCAGACACCATCATCATTGAAGACAGCATCGAAGGTCATCGGCGGCATTTCCAGAACCCGCCGCGTCACGGTCTTACCGGCGCCGGGGTTTTCGATCTCACGCAGGACAGCGCGGACCATAGGGGCTAAGAAACCGATTGGCTTGTCACTCACGGTCGTCGTCCTCTAATGATAGCGGCCTGTCGAGCGGATAGCGGGTGGCCGCGAAGCTGCGCGATTGAATGCGGGCCTTGGAGCGGGGCCACGTGCCTTCGTGTTTGCGGCGCACCCTGTCGGCCTTGGAGCGCGCTCCGGCCTCCGCTGCCGTCTTGGCGCGGTGTTCGATTGCCAGCGCAGGGGCGAGATTGGATTCGCGGTGCTGCCCTCCCATGGAGAGCGGGCGGACGTGCTCCAGCTCCCATCGCTCGCCGGGCATGATCTTCCTTCCCGACAAATGGCAGCGGCCCTTGGCGCGGGCGAATATGCGATCACGGACACGAAGCGGAACAGTGTCGTTCGGAGTGCGGGCTATCCACTCGGGAATTTCACGGCCGCCGAAAGGACAGGGGAGCATGGGCGTGGTCAACGCTTGATCTCCTTCCTGTCGGTGGGATGCATGTGCTTCTGCACAAGCTGTCGCGCGCGGCCGATGTGCATCGCATCCATGAACAGCCCGGGCGAGTTCACCAGCGTGGCGAATTCTTCGAGGCGGTCGCGAAGGCGGAATAGCGCCAGATCGAGGCGGTCGGCTTCAATCTGCGTCCGGGTGCGCTTTTGGGTTCGGGGGGCGTAAGCCATCACTTCTGCCCCCTCGCGATGCTGAGCGCTTCATCGCCCTTCATGCGGCCTCCTCGACTGCATCGCAGTCCTCAATTTCGATTGATGCTGACTGGCAGATGATGCCGCACGAGATGTCAGGCTCGCTTTCGTAGCGGCCCAAGTCTGGCGGGAGACGGTCGAGCGGGATCCGCTCCAGCATGCGAACGCCGCTTTCCGTCCATTCGCGTTTGCAGATGACGCGCCCAAGCTCGCGCTCGAGCGCGGCCATCTCCGCAAACCGCTCTGGGAAATCGACCCTGATCTTGTTCCAGTAACCTGCCTGGCCTTTGACGCAGCCGATGCAATTGTTGTTGCGATAGCCGAGCTTGTACATGACAGGCAGATCGATGCCAGCGCGGGCGACCATGGCCACGCAGTCATCGTGCGTGATCCCGCGCTCGTAGAGGATCGGCCAGAAGTCAACGAATGGTTCGGCGGCTTGAAGGCTCTTATGCCGGCGCTCGTATTCCTCCGCGCCGTAGCCGATGACGACACGATCGTCCGGGTGCTGGAATTCAAGCCGCACCTTCCGCTTCAGCTCTGCGGTGCAGCGTGCGCCTTTTGGCCCTACCAGAAACCGCGTCTTGCGAAACACCACATCGGGGTCGCGGTCGTAATCGTCATTGCCGAGGATGAGGATTTCCTGCCCGAACCAGCGCTGGCAGTCCTCGAAGAAGCGGCGGTTGTCCGGATGTTCGCGCTTGAACGTGTCGCAATAGGCGACAACAACCTCGTAATTGCCTGCGTTCTGGATCGCGAGCTTCGTCGCGACCGCGCTGGCGGCCCCGCACGAGAACCATGAGACGATCCTGCTCACTTCTGCCCCCTCTTCTCGCCAAGCTCTTCTTCCCAGCGCGCCAGTTCCTTTGCCAGTTCGGCGGCACACAGACGGCCAAGCACGTCATCATCGGAGACGAGCGCGCGATGGGCGTCCGTGTTGACCCTGTCGCGTAGAGAACGAGTGTGGGCGCGGACAGCGCAGGAGCGGGTCATTGCAGCCCCGCCTTTTCACGAACGCGATGGGCTTTGGCGTCAAGGATGGCGAGGTCGATGTTTTTTGCCATCAGCTTGCGGCATTCGTCCTCGCCGATGGTTTCTATCAGCCCGTCCGCGATCACGAAGAACATCGCGCCCATGGTTGCGAAGAACGCCTGGGTTTCGTCACGGCCGCGCACGCGCGACCGCTTTCCGAAGACGCGGGCGACGGCCCTGACATCGTCGTCCAGAATGTGCACATGGATGCCGGTTGACGTGTTCATGCTGCCCTCGCTTTCCGCCATCCGGTGAACGGGCGGGGGCAAATCGTTACCCAGCCGTCCCCGTCAACGGGTCCTTCATCGTCCCACCAGACATCGCGCTCCCATCCGTAGTGCGGGCTCCACAGGTCGATGATGCTCCCATCCTTCGGGGCGGTTTCCATCGGTTCCATTTGCGGCGCTCGGTTCATGCTGCCATGCCTCCGTTCTTCGCGAGGTCGTCGCTCGTGACGCCGAGCAGGTCGGCCACGAAGTCGAGAACGTCGCTCTTGGACCGCTGAAACTCGCCATTCGGCATCGCCTTCATCGATTGGCTCTTGGCCGTCCACACGCGCACCACGGCGTCGCGCACCGTCACGACGGCAAAATCGTCCATGGGCTTGACGAACGCCGCCACACGGGCCGCCTCGGCGGCGCTGGCGCACACGATGGACCGCTCGTCGCGGTAGCCCTTCCATATCAGCGCCTTCTTGCGCAGATGTTCTGAGGTCGGGTACGTCTCCAGGTGCTCGTCAGGCAGGGTGCTCCATGCGTCGTTGACAACGGCAAAGAAATGCCGGTGGCTGTTGGCCGATCGGTCGTGGTGCTCGGTGAGCTTGTATGCCTCGCCGATGACGTAGGTCAGGTCAGCGCGTCGAGCCCAATAGCCAGACGGCGACTTGAACTCGCCTTCGCCCATGTACTGGAAAAGCAGCGGCGCGCTCATGTCAGCCTGCCATGACGTTGCGGACGGCCTCGGGCACGTCGTCGTTGACGGGGTCGTATTGCGCGCGCAGGCGGGCCACCTTGTCGCGAAGCTCCGACAGGAACTCGCCAACGTCGGATTCGAGCGAGGCAATCATCTCGTCGTCGCGCTTCACGCGCTCGATCCAGATGTTCATGCTGCCCGGCATCCGGGGGTCAAAAGACACGAAATCGCACCACTGGCGGCCCGTGCACGCCATCTGCCACTGCATTTGCGTGACATACTTGGCCGGAACGGTCGCCCCGAGCAGCGTGTCTATGTGGGTCGCCGTGTTGGGGCATTTGATCTCGACGAGGCCGACGTCCCCGACATAGCCGTCAGGTGATGCGCCGGTCTCCGCGATCGACGGATGCGGCACGAAAGGCGCCGGATCGACCGTGGCGTTCGTGAAGAACTCGTACGCCGTCCGCGCGCTTTCCTCCTGCTCGATGCCCCACTGCATGGCGGCGTTGGTGTAGGATTCTGCAACCTCCCCCGTCAGCCGCTCGGCAATGAGTTGGGCCATGTAGTTGGCGCGCGAGGCGCCCCAGCCCGATTTCGTGCGCGCGACCACGTCGGCGACGCGGGATGCCGTGACCTTGCCGGCGCGCTCCTTGAGCCATTCCAGGCTGCCCTGAACAATCATTTCGCCGCACCGCCTAAGGTCATGAGGTGCAGGTAAACGCGACGACATGCGACTACGTCAGCCATAGCGTCGTGGGCATCCAGAAGTTCTTCGTCGAAGAAATGTCTGATGCATTCTTCGAGTTTTGGCGGCTTTGGCTTATCGAAGCCTGCCGCCTTCATGCGGTCCGTTGGGGGCAGATTGATAATGGGCGTAGCCGCGTCCATTGTGCAAAAGAGCGGCTTGCGCAACGGCATCACGCGCTGGTAGTGGCGCGAGATGGCTACCTCGATCACACCCCGGTCAAACTTGATGTTGTGAGCGCAAACCAGGTCCGCACGCGGGTAAAGGTGGGTGAACGCAGACAGCGCAAATTCCAAGGAGACACCGAATTGCGCCGCGCGCTCTTCGGTAATTCCATGGACTGCTGAGGCCCGTTCCGGGATTGCTGTCCCGACCCCGGGGTCTACGATGAAGGAAAAGCCAGAGATGGGAACACCATCATCTTCGCAAAGCTGCGCCGCCAATTGTACGATGTAGGGTTGGTCGGGGTGATCGATCGGTAGTCGATCTTGAAAGAATCCCGTCGTTTCGGTGTCAAAGAACAGGATCATTTCGCCATCCTCGTCTTCTTGGCTTCGAGCATCTTCACGGCGTCGGGGAAGTCGTCCGGGTGCATGTCGGGGAGGCTTTCAATCTTCCCCATCCGGCAGAATGCCTTGATGTCGCTCTCGGTCTCTTCGATGAGGCGGCGGAGCGTCACCAACTGCTCTTCCGTGATGAATTCGGGTTCGCGCTTGTTGAGCACGACGTTCCCGTCCCGGTCGTCGCCGGTCGAGATGTTGAACAGCATGCAAAGCAGGTAGCGGCGGCCATAGGTGGCCGTGGACCCGAACGCCTGCGTCCCGGTCTTGTTGACCTTGCCCTGCGAGCCAGCGCCATCCACGGGGATTTCGCCGACGCCGTTGCGGACGTGCCCGTCCTCGTGGCTGATCTCCCACAGGATGCGCAGTTCTCCCTGCTCGTTGTATCCGTCCGGCTGGAAAGACACCGCGAAGCCGTGCCGATGGATAATGGGCATGGCCTGCGTTTCGATCGCCGCGAGGTCGGCGTAATTCGACTTGGTGTGGTCGTTGTTCTGGTTCTTCGTGACGACAGGAAGCTCGGCCTGGCACTTCGACATGGCCGAAAAGTAAGCCCGCTTGGCAGCGAACTCGGCATCCTCGCGGGCGCGCCGCCGGGTGTTCTCGACTTCCTCGTTGCGGAGCTGGAGCATCCTTTCCAGCTTGTCGACCGACGCATCAGGATCGAGGACGACGCGCTCGATCATCTGAATGAACGGGTCGGGACGACCTTCGTAGTGTTCCACAGAACCGGATTCCCGGCGAATATCGACGGCGGTGTTCACGCTGCCCTCCGTTCGGCCTTCTCGGCCATCTGAGTGTAGATCCATGCGTCTGCGCGACAGGCTTCGGCGGCCTGAGCCTCACCGGCCCTCAGACAGGTTTCCGTCCAGCGGGAGAAGCACTCTGCGAGACGGCGGTATTCGGCCGCCTTCATGTGGGCGGGGAGGTTCATGGCAGGTTGGCCTCCAGCCAGAATGCGCCGTAGATCAGAGCGCACAGAAGAACCGCGGTGATACGGGGACGGGCTGCGAGCCAGTCACATGCGGGGTCGAGCATCTACTCGTCCTCCATTTCATCGAAATGCCGTTTGAAATGCCGGTCGTATTCGTATTCGAGGTGACGAAAGATGGTTTCGTGGTCGCCGCTTCGAAGCATTGGCTCGACTGACGGCCACACCGTTTCGGACGCATAGAGGCTCGTCCCGTCGTGCCAGCACGGCTCGCCGATAAGGGGGCAATTGACGTGGTCGGGGGCATCACCGGGGCGATAGCGCGCCCGGGCGGCGTGGTGGAATTCGAGTCCGCAAGAGGGGTCGTATCCCTTGGTCAGCGAGACGTGGAAATGGACGCCGCCCTCGGGGCCTACCAGTTCCCAATGATGCCGAGGCGACCCGAACGGATTGCTGTAAGTGTACTTGTGGTGGCGGAAGCGCGACATCACCCGGACCTCCCGAGCAGATGGCCGCGACCGGCGTTGATCATGTCGCGGCGATAGGCGCTATCGTCGGGGCTGCCGCTTTCCATCAGGCGCTCTTGCTGGGCAAGCCAGGCGGCCTCGGCGAGGCCGTCGTGCCACGCCTCGACTGCATCGATGCAGGCGAACAGCGTCCGTCCCCGTGCCACTTCCTCGTGAAAGTTTTCGTCGAGCGCGATCCAGCCGTCGTCGGTTTCCTGGAGCGTGCAATCACGGAACAGGACGAAGCCCTGCGACGTGTTGATGCGAACGGTTGCCATCATGCCCATCACACATACCTCCGCAGACGGCCGTCAGGATCGTGCGCACCCCGGCCCGTGAAATAGATGCCCTCGTCCTCGACGAGGCGCTCCATGACCCAGTCGTCGTCTTCCGCGAGGGAGGCGATGCGAAAGCCGATATCGGCCATCAACCTGTCCGCGTTGCGAAGCAGGGAGTTGCCACGCACGGACACGTCGTTGATGACGACGACCGCTTCGCCGCTCTCGATGTCGAGATCGCAGTCGAGATCGCACTCGAAGTCGCGGATGAAGCCGATGGAAATGCAGTAGGGGAGTTTCATCTGTCCGTCTCCCTTGTGGGCCGTGCCCGTGGTGTGCGTAAGCGTTCGGAAACGGGGCGCGGACGCCCCTGATCGGAGCGCTCAGGCGGCGCGCCAGCCCTTGGTCGCATGGAGAGCGAAGTCGCCATTCGTGAGGATGATGCGGCCGAAGGCCTTGCCCTTCTGGACGCGGCGTTCCGAGACGCGGGACCGAGACGGCGCGATGCGGGATGCAACAGTCGCCGCCTCGTCATAGAACCCCGACGCGGCCCGCTCCTTCTGCCTCCGCAGCCTATCGCGACGAGCGGCAATGCGGTCGTCAGCCTTCTGCTGCGATGCCGCGAGCTTGGCCTGTGCGCGCTCTTCGTGTCGTCTCTGCTGCCTCGTCATCTTCCATCTCCCTTCGCTCGTGGGCCGTGCCCGCTTCGTTGGAGGAGAACGTACAGCAAGACTATACAGATTGCAAGCCATGCTGGAAAAAAATGTGCAGCGAGACTTTACACGCAAATTGCCGAGGTTAAGGATGTCGTCGGAATCAGCGGCGACCCGGTGCAATTCCGGTGCAGGTGCGGCCGCAGGCGTGGGGAGCGAAAGTCCTACCGCGCTGCCTGAAAGAGAGGACGGATTGCTGAGAGGCGTCCTGCCACATGCGACCGACCGACCGACGGTTCAAGTCGCGGGCATGGTTTCCCCGGCTTCGTGGCGAAAGCCATGGGGTAGGGGGAAGCTTTGCCTCGCTCCCTCCCTCCCCTCGGGTTCAAGCCCTTAGAAGTTACCTCTGGAAATAGGCTTCCACTTGGCAATGACGATGTCGGTGATCTCGATTTCGGCGCCGGGCCGATTCGTGATGTCGATGTCGTCCTGAAATTCGAGGTCGTCGCTTTCGGGGCGAAGAATCACGCGCCCGTCAATCCGCAGATATCTCTTAGCGGTGTACTCGGCGAGCCCGTGGTCCATGCGCCTGGCAATGACAAGATCGCCGCTGATCGGGCGCAAGTCGGCCTTGTGGATATCAACGCAGTGGACGTATTCGCCGTCGTGAACGAGCTTGTTCACGGAGCGGCCTGAAACTCGATAAAGACGCTGTGCATCCGCTGGGTAGTTGGGGTGCGGCGTTACAGGCTGGGCGTAGGGCTTAAGCATGGCGGCGGCCTCCCTCCAGGAGCCTGCTGCCACTTCGCCCACTACCCACATTCCAGTATTGTCTTGGTCGACCCCGCTTTCAAGCCAACGAATGTCTTTCCCTGTCGCGTTCGCAATCAGGGTTAACGTGGAATGGCGCGGTCGCACCTCGCCGCTCTCCCACTGCGCCACGGCCCCGCGCGTCTTCTTCACGGCGTCCGCCAGCTCCTGCTGCGTCAGTCCGGCTTCCTTCCGTGCAGTGAAAATGCGCGCCTTCAAGTCCATCGGCCATTCATAGCCGACAGCCCCGTCACATTCCCGGCTAGTCTGACTTGACGGCAAGTTAGTTAGACTGTACATACGACGGGAACCACCCAACTTGGAGCACCGATCGTGCAGAAGCAGCTTACCGGGATGAACGCGGTCAAGGACAGGATGTCGCTCGCGCGCCTTGCCCGTGAGATCGGCATCACGCGGGGTGCGGTTGCGCAGTGGGACAGGGTTCCCGGCGAGCGCCTGTTCGAGGTGTCCAGAATTACCGGCATCCCGGTCGAGAGCCTGCGCCCCGACATGTTCAAGGACGAACCCCGCTCAGAGAGCGCCGCATGAGCGCCGACGCCGAACTCCGCAGCCTCGTCGATCGCATCCTTCGACTCAAGGAAGAGCAGGACGCGCTAGCCGCCGACATCCGCGACATCTACGCGGAAGGCAAGGGCAAGGGCTACAACAAGACCGCGCTGGGGCAGGTCGTGGCCCATCTTCGCAAGGTCGAGAAGAAGGGCGCGGATGCCGTCGGCGAAGCCGACACCATCTTCGACATGTACCTGAACGCCTATCGCGGCACGACTGGCACGGTCGTTGCTACGCGGGCGCATACGCATGAGAAATCCCCTTCCCCTGTCCCGCGACCTCAAGGGGGCGACGGCGGGCGTCCCGGCACACCAAGCACCGATGCGCGTCCTGGCGGGGAACAGGGTGGCTGCGAGCCAGACATTGTGACGGGACAATCGGTGCATCAGAGCGCGGGTTTCATGCAGGCCCGGAATGAGCCGGGAAGCGTGGAGCCCGCGTCCGCCACTCGCGTCAAGACGATCGCCGACTACCGGCCTCATTGCCTGAGCCCGTCGCCATCCATGTGCGCCGCCTCCGGGCTGCGGCATTGCCATGCGTGTTCCAAGGCTGCGGGCCTCGCCCCATCGGAGGCAGCATGAACGGCACCCCTCGCAAGGACATTGTTCTCGCTCTCCACCGCGAGCACCCGGACTGGCCGGCCCCGAAGATCGCCGCGCACATGGGTGTCTGTCAGGAGTACGTCCGCGCCACGGCGCGACGCAATGGCCTGACGCTGCCAAGGGCGCTTCCGGTGCCGACAGACTGGATTGCGGAGATTGCGGGCGCGCCTCGTCCTGAGCCGAAGCCTCGCCCCGTACGCAAGCCGAAGCCCGAGCCCAAGGCGAAACCCATTTCCATCGTCGCCCAGCGCAAGAAGAACGTGCGCGGCGGGATCGTCAGGAAGCCGACGCCGCCCAAGCCCATCCCTGTCATCGACGCGAAGGGCGAGGGCATCACGCTCATGGAACTGGCCCGGACCTGCCGCTGGCCAATCTCCGGGGAGCGCCAGCACACGCTGTTCTGCGGGCGTCTGCCGGACTTCCCGTCGTCCTATTGCGCGCATCACCGGGCGATCTCCCGAGGCGGCATCGAATGCGAGGAGGCAGCATGAGCACCGTCGGGATCCCCGAGGATCTGAAGGCGAAGGCGAGGCGGCTGGTCGAAACCTATGGCGTCGATGAAGGGCTTCTGACCGGAGCGATATGCGCCGCCCTTCTCCAAGTCCGCAACGAGGCCATAGCGCAGGAGCGGGAGCGCGCCGCGAAGATTGCGCAGGACAACGCCGACGAGTTCGAGCGCCTGCTGGCTGCGGGTAAGGGCGAGCACTGCAAGCCCGGCTACGTCACTGATGCGGTATGGCACGCGTGGGGCGGCAAGGCTTCTGCGTCTGCCGCTATCGCCGCCGCCATTCGAGCGAGGCCCTGACCCATGCTCACCTTCTTCACCCTTGCCGCTGCTCCGCTGATCTTCCTCGCTGGGATTCACTACGAGCGCAAGCGCGCCGAATGGGCCGAGCAGGAGCGCAATTCCGTCGCCCGCTATGTCGCCATGCGCAACGGCGGGGCTCGCCTCCGCTTCGGGCAGGAGGGCTGAGACCATGCGCGGCGCGTCGATACTCTGGTGGCTCGGCATGTTCCATCTGGCGATGTCGTGGCTCTTCTTTGCGTTCGGCGCCGGGGAGATATGGCAGGCCATGGCGGTATCCAGCGCCGTCACCTGCTTTGTCGGCTCGCTCGTCGTCGCGGCGCTCGGCAAATGACCGCGCCCGCCCACGAAATCGCACGGGGGGTAAGTTCCTCGTCCCCCGCCCCGTCCGGGTTCCCCGCGCACCCGAGCGATGAAAGCGCGGGGTTCGTTCCCAACCCGCACACCGCTTCCTCCTCCCTGGACTGTGCGGCAACTGGCGGCGGGGGTCTCTCCCTGGGGCTCCTGCCGCCATTTTCTTCCCGGCAGCATTCACTCGCGCCGATCGTCGTTCGCCGGCCGGGGAGTAGGGGCACGGTTTTCCCCGGCCGGCAGGCGCGAAGGGACACGCGCCTTTCTGGATTCGTCCGGTTCGCCCTGCACGGCGAGCCCGGAAATGACGCGCTGCACCGCAATCGAGATGTGCTGCATCTGAGTGTCCTTCGGCTGCTTCGTCACGTTGGCGAAGCTAGTCGAAAGGAATCACAAGGTGTTGTCGAAGCAGGACAAGGAATCCGGCATGAGTGACGCGGCGTTCTATCGCGACGTTATCCGGGATGCGTTCCCGGTGCCGCGCCGCCATGGCTCGGTGAAGGAGGCCATCAACGCGGCCGTGCGCTTCGTAGCGCCGAGGGTCGCGAAGGAGTTCGGCCACCGGCGCGCACGTTCAATCTGGGAAGGGACAGCCCGGCGCATAGACGCGGAAGAGGCGGCCGCGCTCCGACGCGCCCAAATCGAGGAAGATCGGCGTGAATACCACGAGATCAAGCAGCGTCTGGCGAGTCTTGAGGAGGCTTTTGCCGTGGCGGACGAGGCGTTTTTTGGCCCTCAGATGGATGCGTATCGCCATGCGGCGTCTCCGATGGGTCGAGGAAATCCATCCGGAACTGAAGGATGACTGAGATGAGCGGGTGGCAGCCCATCGAGACGGCGCCGAGGAACACGCCGGTCCTAGTCCTGCTTGCCGATCGGGAAGTCCGGCAAAGGGACTGGATGCACGGCCCCATGCAGGTCGCGGCCAATCGCGGACGAGGGTGGATAAGCATCCCCGGGATGTGGAAATGTGCTCCCACCCACTGGATGCCTCTCCCGCCCCCTCCGGCGAAGCGTCTAGTGCAACTCCGGTATAAGGACGGCGGCGAATTCAACGGCAACGAGCCGTGGAGCGAGCCGACATGACCGTCCGCCTTGCCCTCATTCTCCTCCCCTTCCTCGCCCTCTCATGGGCACTGATCCTCGCTACGGGGGCGAGGGCGCATGAGGCGCGTGGCTGGACTTATCCGTTCGCGTGCTGCTCAGGATATGACTGCCGGCCGGTCAACGGAGCGGGGGAGAGCAACGTTCGCGTGCTCGAACGCCCTGGCGGCTACGTCATCAGCACGACAGGCGAAGTCCTAGCCTACAACGACAAGCGCATCCGTCACAGTCCTGACAGCGACTTTCATTGGTGTTCGGTAGCGGGTGCCAATGACGGTCGCACCATCTGCTTGTTCGTCCCGCCGAGGTCGTTCTGATGGCCATCCCCATCCGCAAGGAAGTCGTCATCGGGGACTGTCGCCTGCTGCTGGGCGACTGCCTCGAAATCCTCCCGACGTTGGACAAGGTCGATGCGGTCGTGACCGATCCGCCGTATGGGATGAAGCGCGACGGGAAGCCACCGTCCACTTCCTCGCATGGAGGACACAAGGGCTACGAATTCAGAGGGTGGGACAGGCAAGCTCCCGGAGGCGAGGCGTTTGATCTCATTCGCGCTGTAAGCGGAGATCAAATCATTTGGGGTGCGAACTTCTTTCCGCAGCACCTCCCGCCGTCGATGGGATGGCTGTTCTGGGACAAAGGTCAGCGCATCAGTCAATCAGACGGCGAGCTCGCCTATACCAGCCTGCCGCGCGCTCTGCGTGTGTTCACACTCAACCGCGTTGCTATTGCTTCGGATGGTGCTGTCCATCCTACGCAGAAGCCCGTCGAGTTGATGCAGTGGTGCCTCGGCTTCCTGCCTGACGCCCGCACCATCCTCGACCCCTTCATGGGCTCCGGCACCACTGGCGTCGCCTGCGTCAAGCTCGGTCGCTCCTTCATCGGCATCGAGATCGACGAGGGCTATTTCGACATCGCCTGTTCGAGGATCGAAAAAGCTTACGCGCAACCAGACTTCTTTGTTGGGGACGTGAAACGGGAAACGCCAGTTCAGGAGGGCCTGTTCTGATGCTTTGTCGCCGGTGCAATCTAGACAAGGCGCACGCCGACTTCCCAGCGCACAAGGCTTACGCCTCCGGTCATTCAACATGGTGTCGCGAGTGCCACCGACAGGCCAGTCGCGAGTGGTACAAAGCGAATAAGAAAAAGCAAGGCGAGAAATCTAGAGCGTGGCGGCTGGCTAATGCCGAAGCGGCCAATATCATTGACAATCGCTACAAGCAGAGAAACCGGGGCAGGCTTGCGGCATCCAATGCGGAGTGGGGACGTAACAACCGCGACAAACGCCGCGCGACAACTGCCAAGCGGAAGGCAGCAAAGCTCCGAGCCACACCATCATGGGCAAACCATGATGAGATAGCCCGCATCTATCGCCTCGCGCAGGAACTGCAAGAACTGACCGGCGTAGCGATGCACGTCGATCACGTAGTTCCGTTGCAACATCCATTCGTTTGCGGGCTCCACTGCGAGCGCAACCTACAGATCGTTCCAGCCAGATTTAACGAAGGCAAGAAGAACTATTGGTGGCCCGACATGCCGGACGAACTCCGCAAGGCCTATTCCCAGCCAGACATCTTCATCGAAGCGGCAAAGCGCGAGCAGCCCGTCCAGCACTCGATATTCGAGGACGACGCCGCATGACCCGCATCACCTCCTCTGAATGGCGAGAGCAGGCGGGGAACGAAGACGCGCTGTCCTTCGACCTTCCGATGCCGCCCTCCGTCAACAGCATGTACCTCAACGTCCCCGGCAAGGGCCGCGTGAAAACAAAGGCGGCACGAGCATGGGCGACAGAAGCGCAGTGGATGCTGATTGCCCAGCGCAACCGTGCGGGCCGCCATGAGCGCATCGCAGGGCCGGTTGCCGTCGAGGTTCTGGCCTACCGTCCGGCCTCCCGCAGGCGCGATCTGGACAACATCCTCAAGGCCGTCTTGGACCTGCTCACCAACAGCAACACGATAGCAGACGACAGCCAGGTTGTCGCGATCAACGCACGGTGGGTGTCCGAGGGCGTTCCCTGCCATGTGACGGTGAGGCCGGCATGACCGACCGCATCTCCCACGAGGACATGGCCTTCGAACTCGACAAGCTGGTCTATTCCAAGACCACGTGGCTCGGCGACTGCGCCCAAGGCCCACGTCCCGGTCCCCAGCATGAAATCGACATCAAGCGCCGAGAGCTGGCCGTCCTGAAGCAGGCGGCGGCCGACTATCGCGCAGCGGCAGAGAGGAAAGACCAGTAGTGGCCGATTTCCCTTACCTCCCAATGTGGACCGATGCCTATCTGGCGGACACGACGCACCTGCGCACGGAGGAACATGGCGCCTACCTGCTTCTGCTGTTCGCGGCATGGAGGACGCCCGGGTGTTCGCTGCCGAATGACGATGAAGCGCTCGCGCGGATAGCTGGGCTGACGACGTCAAAGTGGCAGGCGATGAAGGGCGTCGTCATGGCCTTCTGGTCGCTCGACAAGCGCCGAAAAAGGTGGGTTCAAAAACGGCTCAAGAAAGAGCGTTCGAAGGCGTCCGAAAAAAGGGCCAAAGCCAGCAATAGCGCCGTAAGTCGTTGGAAAAAAACGAAACCGCGCGATGCGAACGCAATGCTTGGAGCATGCTATCCAGAACCATATCCAAAGGAAAAACCTAACGGTTTTTCTAAGCGCGCAGGCGCGCCGAAAAAATCCTGGGAAATCGAAATCGAAAAGGTGATGGCAGATGGCTGAGGTCGTGCCAGCGGACAGGTTCGCCAAGCTTCCCGAGCGGTACCAGCGCCGAGCGCGGGAGATAGCCCGTCGCGTTGGCGAGATCGACGCCCTTCGGCGCCCTGCGACTCCCGATCAGATTGGCGCCGTCGTGATCCGAATGAGGCACCAACTGCGGCCGCAGCCGGATACCGAGCCTGCCGATATGGCGCAGGGCTTTCGGGACGCCTGCCGCGATCTCCCCGATTGGGCGCTGTCGGAGGCTGCCAGCGATTTCCTTGCTGGACGCGTCGAGAATCACACCGGGCAGTTCATGCCAGCCTGTGCCGAGTTCGCCAAGCGCGCCCGGTCGATCATGGTCCCTTTCCTGGCTGAGCGCGCGGCGTTGTGTGTCGAGGCGGCAAAGCTGGTCGAGCGGGCGGCTGACGAGGCGAACCGCCTCCGCGTCGAGGCAGAGCGCCGCGACCCCCGAGTTCGTGAGCGAGTGGCAGCGCTCCTCGCGGGTTTCACCGCAGACGCGCCGAAGCGAAACGCATTGACGCACGGCATGTCCGGCGAGGCCCGGGCACGTCTCGATGCCATGAAACCGAAACGGGAATACCCGTCGAAGATCGGACAAACGCGCATCGCTCGCAGCGAGTTCAAGAAGGCGGAGTAGATCCATGCTGCTTCTCAAGGCTCTTGCGGTCGTGGCGCTGTGGCAGTCGCGCCGGTTCGACACCGCGGAAATCGCGGCTGCCCTCGATCTCCCGGAATCGGAGGTGTGCAGCGTCATCCATCATGCGCGGGAGGCCGCGCGCGTTCCCAACCTGACAGTGGTGAGGTGAGACATGGTATCGGAAGCACGGCAGCGCCGGGTGCGTGAGGAGTGGGCCGAAATCAAGGCAACGGCGGCGGCGAAGAAATCGGCCGGCCTGCAATTCTGCGTCGGCCAGAAGCGGGGCAAGGAAAGCTGGCTGAGGCAGGCGGCGCTGATCCCCGAGGACACGCGCGATCTGACTGCCCGGCTCATGGGTGATCCAATCCCGTCAGACCCCCGGAGGGCGAGGCGATGAACGGCACCGCGTGGACCGCGGAAGCCCGCAACATGGTCGCCCGCCTGCTGCGCAAGGGCCTCACGGCAACGCAGATCGGCGAGCACATGAAGGTGTCCCGCAATGCCGTAATCGGCATCGTCCACCGCGACAAGGTTCTCGCCGAGATCGGCTTCATGCGCGGCGGCTACACGCGCCAGAATCGCATAGAGGCGAAGCGGGCGGCCGCGAAACGGACTGTCGTCGTGAAGGCGGTCCAGCCCGAGCCCCAACCCAAGCCGGCGCCCCGCCCTGTCGTGGCCTTCCGTGAGCCCCACGTCGCCCCGGTGCCGTTGATGATGCTCGACGCCTGCCGGTGCAAATGGCCTGTCAACAACCCGCCACCAAGGCAGCCCTACCTGTTCTGCGGCGAGGTGAAGGACGCAACCCGTCCCTACTGCGCATGGCACATGACACGCAGCGTGGGGCAGGGCACGCCCAGCGAGCAGCGTGCGCCTGAGGCACTAAGGCGGGCCGCATGACCCCCTACTTCCTCCGCCGGGAGCGCCACGAATCCTACGGCTGGGAGCCTGTCGTCTATCGCGGCATGGACATATCGGACCCCGACATGATCGAGCTACCCCTTGAGTGCATAGGCGAGGATGGGGAGCCGAAGTTCGGAGAGATCAGGAGGCGGTTTCCAATGCCGGAGGGTGGGGAATGAAACGACGCGGCTTTCTCGGCTTCATGGGTGGCGCCGTGGCGGCTGGTCCTAAGCTGGCGACCAGCATAACGGATCAGGGCGATCGGCTGTTGCCGCACGGCGTGGGTTCGTACGGCGTCGAGCCGGAGGCGACTGGCAGCTGGAAGCCGCAAAGGATCGCCGAGCTGCGCAGGCTTCTTTCCGGCGTCCGGGCGGAGGACGACGATTATCGCGCCAGATCCCGCCACCTGTCGGCCATGGAAAGCGCCGACAGGTTCCGCCTCGATGGCCTTCGATCCGTTGCGGGCCACCACAAGGCCACCATGTTGCATCAGTCCAACGAAAGGCGCCGAGCCGAATGGGACGAAAACAGCAACAGGTGGGAGTTGTTCAACCTCTTGAAGGGCAAGTCATGAGCATGATCGAGCGAGTGGCAAAAGCGATCTATGAGGACCGCAACGGAGCCGGTTGCAAGCCGTGGTCCCACCGGCCCATAGCTCATCGCCGGCCGTATCTGGACGACGCTCGCGCTGCCCTGAAGGCCATGCGTGAGCCGACCGAGGCGATGCGGACGGCTGGGATCAACGTCGAGCCACTTCACTCCGACCCTCGCGATATCTACCGCGCCATGATCGACGTAGCCCTCAGTGAGGGGCATGAATGAAGGCGGGCATCGACGCGAGCAAGACCTGGTTTGTCGCAAGGACCAACATCAAGTGCGAGACCAAGGCGCTGGAGAACCTGCTGCGTGCGGGCTACGACGCCTATCTGCCCCGCTATCGCGTCGAGAAGCGGAACAAGCGCTCCAACACATGGCGCATAATCGAGCGCCCCTTGATGCTGCGCTATCTCTTCGTCGGACAGCCCCGCCACAATGCCGACTGGTTCACGCTCCGCGCCTGCGAGGGCGTCGAGACCGTCCTGGGCGATATAGGCGGCTCCTACATCCCCATTCCCACGGCGATCGTGGAGCAACTGTTCGACGCCGAAATGGACATGCGATACGACGACACGAGGGCAGCCCGTATCCACCGCAAGGAGGAAGCCCGCACGAAGCGGGGTACGGGCGCCATGCGCTTTCCGGCCGGCATGCCGATCACGGTTCTTGAAGGGCCGTTCGCGTCATTCCCCGCCACGGTGGACAGCGTGACGAGCCGAGGCGAGATCAGCGCGCTCGTGGAGATATTCGGACGCCTCACGCCTGTCACGCTCTCGCCCGAGCAACTGGGGCCCCGCAAGCGGAGGCGCGCGGCGTAGCAGATAATTGTACGAAATCGCGCGCATATATAAAAGAATTTGTGATTTTGCCCTTGACGCATACAAGCTGCTTTGATACAAAGGGTCATCAGCAAGGGAGACACACCGATGACCGCACAGCAGAAGATCAGCGCCCGCATCCTCGCCAAAGTCGCCAACGGGATGCCCGTCATGGACGCTCTCAAGGAAGTCTGCGGCACCGAGAACGTAGAGAAGATGATCGATGACCTCTACCACCAGCTCCGGGCCCGCGCTTAGCGGGTTCCGGTTTGTGTTGAGGCGGGGCGAGTTCCTATGGACCCATCCCGCAACGCGCGAACCGGATGACCTCGATTGCACGGACCTCTCGGACGAGGCTTTTGAGGCGATCGTCCGAGACACCAGCAAAGGAACCGCCCATGAGTCCTGAATCCTTTGCTCGCTGGCTCGCCGAAATGAAGTCGGCGGGCCTCGCTCGTTCAGACGCTGAGTGCGCTCGCCTCCTGGGCATCAGTGCCAACAGTGTCGTTAACATCAAGCGGTCAGGAGCCGATCAGCGAACCGCGCTCGCCTGCCGCGCGCTGCTTCACAGGCTGGAGCCTTACACCTAGTTGCAACCGATTCCGAACACGGGTATATCTTCGTCAGGCGACAAGGGACTGCCGGGCGGACTGGGGTGCACCCCCTACGGAAATTCGCCGAGCCCATGCCGGGTATTCGCTGCCCGAGCGCTTCATAAGCTTTGCCGAAATTCCACACCCTGCCTCGGCGGGGCTATCTGCGTTGAGGGGCAAATGGCTGAAGTCGTCAAGTTCCAGCCTGTCGAAGTAGGCTCAGGATACCGCTTCGACGCCGACGAACTGCTTGAGGCCAACAAGGGTCAGGACTTCACCACGCTGGTCCTCATAGGCGAGTTGCCGGACGGCTCCACCTACATCGCCGGCTCTGCCAATGCAGGCGAGACGCTGATCCTCATGGAACGCGCCAGGCACGCAATGATCTTCGGAGACGCGTAGGCGTCGGAACCCCCACCCAACAAGGAGAACATCATGGCCGAACGCTACGCAACCATCCTCAAGACCGATTCCGGCGAAGAGATCGTTTCCAGCATTGCACAGATGGAAGGCGTCCCCCCGGAAATCCGCTCGTCCATGAAGGACACCGCCCGCGTCATCAAGGCGCCGGACGGCCTCAAGATCGGCATGGTCAAGGGTGGCAAGCACCAGGCGGTCGGCGGCTTCGGCTTTCCCGACAATTCACCCAACCGCGCGGAGTCGGAACCGTCAACCTCGACGGTCGACAAGGTCCGCGCCGACGTGGCGAAGAAGTAGCCAATGGCTGCACGCGGTCGCCCGACTGACTACCAGCCCGAGTATGCCGAGCAGGCCGCAAAGCTCTGCGCGCTCGGTGCTACCGATGACGAGATGGCCGATTTCTTCGGCGTCCATCGGTCAACCATCTATCGCTGGAAGCTCGATCACGAAGACTTTTGCGACGCCGTAAAAAGCGCCAAGGAAGTCGCGGACGAACGGGTCGAGCGCAGCCTGTACCAGAAGGCAACCGGCTACAACTACACCGAAGAGCAGGCGATCAAGATCAAGAAGGGCCAGCACGAGGAAGAGGTTGAGGTCGTCGAGGTCGAGAAGCACGCGCCGGCTGACACGACGGCCGCCATTTTCTGGCTCAAGAACCGCCGCAAGACAGAGTGGCGCGACAAGCAGGATCACGAGCATAGCGGCCCGGGCGGCGAGCCGATCCAGCATCGTTTCGAGGTCCAGTTCGTTGGACCCGACAAGGATTAGGCTCCCGCAGGCATTCCAGCCTCTCACGCAATCGGCCCGCTACAAGGGCGCGTGGGGTGGGCGCGGGTCTGGCAAGTCCCATTTCTTCGGCGGGTTCCTCGTGTTGTCCGCGCTTAAGCGGCAGGTGAGGGCGGTCTGCCTGCGCGAGGTCCAGAACTCCATCAAGGACTCCGTCAAGCAGCTCATCGAGGACAAGATCCAGCAATACGGATTGCTCGGCGAGTTCAACATCACGGATGCGGAGATCAGGGGGCCGAATGAAAGCCTCTTTGTCTTCCGGGGCCTCAAGAACCACAACGCGGCATCGATAAAGTCCCTGGAGGGCTTCAACGTCGCGTGGACCGAGGAGGCACAGTCGGTCTCGCAGAAGAGTCTCGACATGTTGATCCCGACGATCCGCGCGGACGATGCGGAGTTGTGGTTTTCATGGAACCCGGACCAGCCGACCGATGCGGTAGACAAGTTCTTGAGGGTCAACCCGCCGGCCGACAGTATCGTCGTCAGGGCCAACTATTCGGACAATCCGTTCTTCCCGTCCTCGCTCCGAGCAGACATGGAGCGCGATCGACACGACGACCCGGAGAAGTACGCACATGTCTGGCTGGGTGAATATCAGGTCCAGTCGTCCGCGCAGTTCATCTCGTGGGAGTTGGTGAAGCAGGCTCAGGGGCGGGCGGTCCGCCGCGGGGACAGGCCGCTGCTGTTCGGGCTGGATGTGGCGCGCTTTGGCGACGACCGCAGCGTCCTTGCTATCCGGGAGGGTGATTGCCTTACCCGCACGATGGTGTGGGAAAAGCTGGATACGCAGCAACTCGCGGCGCACGTCCTGGAAGTCGCCAATGCGCGCAAGCCGGACGCGATATTCGTGGATGGTGTTGGCGTAGGGGGCGGCGTCGTCGATCGGCTTAGGGCGCTCAAGCTCCGGGTGATCGAGGTCAATGCCGGGGCCAAGGCCGGGCAGGACCGGCGATACGGGAACAAGCGCGCCGAAATGTGGGGCCGCATGAAGGAATGGCTCGGCGGGCGAGGCGTCCTTTCCGAGTGGGACCTTGACATAGCAGCCGAGTTGACCGGGCCGAACTACGGCTTCGACCCGTCAAACCGCATCTTCCTCGAGAAGAAGGAAGACATGAAGAAACGCGGGCTGCGCTCCCCGGACATTGCGGACGCGCTCGCCCTGACCTTCGCAGAGCCGGTCGCTGTTCCGTCCGTGGCCGCATACACGCCACAGTTCGTCCCGGCATCACGGCACGACCCGCTCGGGGATTTCCGTTGAGCGTTCGCATCGTCGGCGGCAACCTTCGTGATCTCAGCTATGTCGCGGCCAATCTCAGGCCTGCCGACTTCGCGGAGATCGATTGCCAGGTGGACGAGTGGACACCCGCCAGCATTGCCCTCAGTGCCATGCAGGGGATGGCCTACACGGCCCAGATGGACGGAAACCCGGAAGCCGCGTTCGGCGCCACTCAGGCGCGCGGGGGGCTTTGGGTGGCGTGGTCCTGGGGGTCGAGGCGCATGCCGCGCTGCGTCCCGGCGATGACGCGGTTCTTCTATGCGGTCCTGGGGCCTGACGTCGCTGCGCAGGGTGCCCACAGGGTCGAGGCGCGCGCCATGGGCGGCAATGTCCTCGCCGAGCGTTGGCTGACGAAACTCGGGGCAACGCGCCGCTGTGAACTGCCGGGCTTCGGCAAGGGCGGCGAAGATTTCGTCCTGTGGGACTGGACAAGGGAAAGCTGGAACCATGTGCTTCTTCAAAGCGCCAAAACTGCAGCCACTGCCGCAGACGCCCCGCGCCGATAGCGAAGAGGTTCGCCGTCGCGAGGCTCTGGAGCGCCAGCGTCTCGCCGCACAGGGCGGGACGGCCTCGACGGTGAAGACCGACCTGGCGCCTTCGGCCATTGCCGGCCAGCGCCGCGTCCTCCTCGGGGTCTGACATGCCCGCAATGAAGCGGACCTTCCGCGACAGGGGCGGGCTCCGCTGGTGGTACTGGCGGCGTCTGGCGAACCGCCTTGCCGGCAAGCCGTGGTCCATTTCCGATCTGTCGGCGACTGCGCTTTCGGATACCGAGGTCGAGCTGTCGTTCACCCCGGCGCCCGGTGCGAAGTCGCACGAATATCGGGTCGATGGCGGCACGGCTACGGCATTGCCGGAAGACCGCATCGTGGATGGGCTGGATCCGGCAACCGAATATGACTTCGAGGTTCGCGGCGTGAACGGCGTTCGTCTTGGCGAATGGTCGAACGTGGCGACTGAAACGACCGAGGCGTGAATGGCTGACTCCCGCGCCCGCGACATCCTCTCCCGTCAGGACGAGATGGAGCACGATCGTTCCGAGTACGAGCGCACCTGGGAGCAGGTATCGGAGTTCTGCGACCCGGACGCGCCTGACACATGGACCAATCGCGGGGCGAAGACGCGCGAGAACCAGGCATCGCGGCAGGAGCGCCGCGGAAGCCGGGTCTACGACAACACGATCAATTCGGCTGCGAACCGTCTCGCGGCGGGGCTGGAAAGCCTCATCATTCCGCAGTCGGAAAAGTGGCACGGCCTGTCTACCGCCGCGATTGACGACGAGGAGACCGACGAGGAACAGGAATGGGCCGAGAGCCTGCGCGACTTCCTGTTCGGGCTCCGGTATGCGGCGAACTCCAACTTCGTCCCGGCCGCACAGGCGTGCCTCAGGAACGTCGTGCGCTATGGACCGGCCTATCTCTACGCGGAAGAGGGCTTCTCCGGCGCGCTGATCCGCTATGCTTCCATCCCCGTGGTCGAGGCCTATATCGCACGCAACCGCTGGGGCATCGTCGACGTCTTCCACCGCAAGTACGAGCGGACGGCCCGCCAGTGCGCGCAACTGTTCGGCTACAAAGCCCTTCCGCCCAAGGTTCAGATGCTGGTCGATGACCCGAAGAAGTGCGAGGAGAAGATCACGCTGATCCAGTGCGTAAAGCCGCGTGACGAGCGCGGCATGTACCGCACGGACAACGGCATGGACTATCTCGATACGGCCTTTGCCTCTTACCACGTCGTCGAGGGCGAGGAGGTGGTCGTCAAGGAGAAGGGGTTCCGATCCTTCCCGGTCGCGACGTTCAACTGGCGCCGTTACGAGGGCGACACATACGGCATCAGCCCGACGATCGAGGCGCTGACGACGGTGAGGGAGATCAACGCGGTTCGCCGGACGGGCCTGCGAGCCCTTCAGCAGATAACAGACCCGGCCACGGCGTCGAAGTCGCAGCTCGACTTCGTGCCCGTGCTCAATCCGGGACAGAACTATCCGGGCCTCATCGGAGACGACGGGCGCCCGCTGATCGCGCCGATCAATACCGGCCAGAACCCGCAATGGGCGTTCGACTACGCCGGGTCACGCGCGGAGGAAATCCGCGACATGCTGTTCGTGAACCTCTTCCAGACGCTGGTCCAGAACCCGCAGATGACGGCGACCGAGGCCCTGATCCGCCAGGAGGAGAAGGGCGCGCTTCTCGGGCCGTCCGGGTCCATCATCCAGTCCGGTTTCGCCGGCAATCTGGACAGGGAACTGGACATTCTTGAAGCCAAGGGCCTGTATGACGAGGACAGCCGCTTCGTGCCCCCCGCATCGCTGGCCGGCAAGGCGATCCGCCCCACCTTCACGAGCCCGCTCGATATCCTGAGGAAGGCGGCGGAGAGCCGCGACACCGACATGGTGGTCATGGCGGCGGCTCAGTTCGCGCAGGCGAGCGCCGATCCATCGATCATGGACAACATCGACGGCGACGAATACCTGCGCATCAAGAAGGCCGCGAGCCGCGCGCCACAGCGCCTTCTGCGCAGGCAGGAGGAAGTCGAAAGCATCCGCCAGTCCCGCGCCCAGGCGCAGCAGGCGCAGGCCGGCATGGCAGCGATTGCCCAGGCGGGCACCACGGCCAAGGACGCGATACCGGCACTGATCCAGGCGCGTGACGCCGGTCTGATCCCGCAGGGTGCCGGGTGAGCCGGGGGTTTGCTCGCGCCGGGGGTACCACGGGGAAGGCTGCGCTGCAGCGCACCGAGGCTTACCGCCGGCTTTTCGAGGGGAACGGTTCACGGCAGGACGCCGAGATCGTCCTAACGGATCTTGCCAGCGTGACGGGCTACTATCGTCGGCCGTCCTACGCTGACTGGATGGCGAAGACCAAATCGCCGCATGGGTTCGAGCTTCACTCGGCGCTCTGCAATGCGCGGGCGGAAGTCCTCCAGCACATCATGGGTTTCCTGACGCTCACCGAAGACGAGATGGTGGCGCTGGAGAAGGCGGCTCGGCTCGAGTCGCGCTGACTGCCCACGGCGGGTCAAGCCGAAATCCCTCCCAAGAACGAAGGAACATCATCATGCCCCGTGGATTCCAGCGGTCGCTCGAACGCGCCGCAACCCGTGACGCAGGCAAGGCACCTCCGGTCAGCGGTCTCCGTGCCGTCACCAGCGGTCAGGGCGGCGCATTCCGCACCATCTTCACCTTCTCCGGCATGCGCATCACCGTCACCGACTCTCTGGCATATGCCTCGCAGAAGATATTCGATTTCGCGCCGGGCAAGATCCGGCTCAAGGGTGGCACTGCGTCCCTGGCGTTTGCCGTGCTGACGGCGAGGGCAAGCACGATCAACGCCTCGGCCGCGATGGACTGGTCCGCCGGGTCCGCTGCCGCGTCCAACGTGACGCTCGCCACGACCATGGTGGACTTCATCGCCAAGCAGGACAAGACGCTCGACGGCACCGATGCGGCGTATACGACCGCGCAGGCGGCCGACTTCGCAGCCGCTGCGACATTCGACGGCACGTCCGCTGCGATCGACCTGTTTCTGAACGTTTCCTTCCCCACCGGCACCGAAATCGACGGTGACGGCACGCTGGCCGTGCAGGGCACCATGACCCTGCTCTGGGAGTTGTGGGGAGATACCTGATCGCACCATGAAGGTGTGACGGCAAAGGGCTTCGTCAGCGGTGGCGGAGCCCTTTTTCTATTCCTGACACCGCAAGGACTTCAATCACATGAGTGATCTGGCCGACGCCGGGTCCGTGGCTGCGGAAGCGCAGCCGGCGGGCACCCCTGCACAGCCGACGACCTCCCCCGAGAACGGGTCTGCGGGGGTGGGCGAGAATCCCTTTTCCGGTCTTTCCGAAGGCACCCGGAAGTGGGTCGAAACCAAGGGCCTGAAATCGCACGAGGACATTGCGCAGTCGGCAATGAACGCGGAATCCCGTCTGGGCTCCATGTTCTCCCTGCCGGCCGAGGACGCACCCGAAACCGAATGGCGGGAGAAGGTACTTTCCCGCCTGCCGGAAACGATGCGTCCGGTGACCTCCGCAGACCAGATCGAGTTCCGGCGCCCGGAAGGGCTCCCCGAAGACCTGCCCTACAACCAGGAGCTTGCCGACACGGCCCGTCAATGGGCCGTGGATGTCGGTGCTTCCCCGGCGGTGGCGCAGGGCTACCACGACAGGTTCGCGCAGTGGGCGGCCGATCAGGCGATGGCACAGCAGACCGCCATCGCGCAGTCGGTCGAATCCACCCACGACGAGCTCGTCAAGGACTGGGGGCCGGTCGAGAGCGAAGGCTTCAAGCAGAAGCTGGAGATCGCGAACCGGGCCATGAAGGGGCTTGGGCTGGTGGACGCCTACAAGGCGAAGGGCATCCTCCTGCCGGATGGCAGTCTCACCGATCCGCAGATCGCGCGAGCGTTCAGTGCAATCGGGGAGAGGATGTTCGCGGAAGACACGATCGATCCCGTTGCGCCGTCTGGAGGGGCCAACCCCTTCAAGAAGGACGCCAACGGGAACCGCAACCTCACGGCGATTTCAGCTCTCGTCAAAAGCGACCCTGAACGCGCGAAGCGGCTGGCCCGCGATGCCGGGGAAAACCCCGACCTCTGGGTTTCGAGCAACCCGCTCTAGCGAACTCGACGCTTCGCAAAATCGCGAAAAGGTGAACGGCCATGGCCGATGCATGGACCAGGCTTTCGGACGCAATCATTCCGTCCGTTTATGCCCAGTACTCGTTCGAGGCGCACGTCCAGTCCCTGGAGATATTCCAGGCCGGCGTGCTCTACTCGGACCCCGAGATTTCCTCGAAGCTCAGCATGGGTGGCCGCTCGGTCGACATGCCTGGCTGGAAGGATCTCGGCAGCGACCCTTCCGAGCCCGTCAACGACGATCCGGCGGACTCGATCGAACTCAAGAAGATCGGCAGCCGCAGGGAAGTCGCGGCCAGGCACATGCGGGCGCAGGCCTGGGGTGTGCCGGACCTGACCGCCGTGCTTGCGGGAGACGATCCGCTCAAGACGATCGTGAACCGCCAGACCGACTACTGGCAGCGGGCACACAAGAAGACGCTGATCAACACGTTGCTCGGCGTCATCGCGGACAATGTCGCCAACGACTCCGGCGACATGGTGCTCGACACCAATGCCTCGATCACCGACACCGACGCCATCGACGCGGCCTACCTGATGGGCGACCGCGCCGACGACTTCAAGGCGTGGTGGATGCACTCGCGGCAGATGAAGGTCCTGAAGAAGGCGGACCTCATCGACTTCGTGCCGTCGTCCCAGCAGGGCGGGATGCTGATCCCGTACTACATGGGCCTGCGGTGCATCGTGGACGACGACATTCCGGTTTCGACCAACGAATACACGTCGTTCATGTTCAAGAACCGCGCGATCATGTGGAACGAGCTTCCGGTCAACACGGAAGGCGGGCCGCTGGAGCGTGACCGCAAGCCCAGGCAGGGCCATGGCGGCGGCGTCACCGAACTCGTCTCGCGCCGGCACTTCGTGCCGCACGTGCCGGGCACCCGGTGGCTGGACGCCTCCACGGCCGGCGAGTTCGCGACCGACGCCGAACTGGCGCTGGCGGCGAACTGGGACCGCACGGCGTCGAGCGTCAAGAACATGACGTTCATCGCGGTGCGCACGACCGAAGCGTAACGACAGGACAGGGCGGGTGGCTTCGGCTGCCCGCCTTTTTTCATGAGGATCACCATGATCGCCAACAAGCGCAAGCGCCGCGCCGAGCGTCGTCGCCGGCAGGTATTCGACGCCATGGCACAGCAGGCGGAGACCGTCGTCGCGCTCGACCGCAAGGGCCGCCCGCGCGAGCGTCGTGGCAAGCCGGTGCTGTTCCCGGCCGCAATGGCCAAGGTCTGATACCGTGGCCGAGGTCGATATCGCCAACATGGCGCTGGCCGTTCTCGACGAGGTGCCGATCACGGCGCTGTCCGACAACAGCACGGCCGCGCGCCTGATGAACCGGCATTTCGTGCAGACGCGCAGGGCCGAGCTGGCGAAGCATATCTGGACCTTCGCGCTCGATGTGGATTCCGTCGCGGGAACCGACACCGGCAGCGGCGAAGGCACGCTGAACTGGACTTACCCTGTCCCCGCGGACGCCCTCAGGATTCTCCCCCTGACGCACAATGGCGAGGCGGACGGCATTCCAATCTCATGGCGGCAGATGGGCGGGCTGATCTACTCCGACCAGGAGAGCCCGCGCATCATCCGTTTCATCGCCGACGTCGCAGACCCGGGCGACTGGCATCCGCTCTTCACGGAGGTCATGGTCGGCGCGCTGGCCATCAAGGTTGCACTCCCGCTGACCCATAAGTCCGGCATGGTGGAGATGGCCCGCGCGGCCTACGAGCGCGCGCTGTCGGACGCGACACGCGCCAATGCCTTCGATGCCGGTGGCGCGCTCTATCGCCAGTCCTGGGCCGTGGCACGCGGCGACACGCGGCACTGGAGGCCGTAGTTGGTCGCGCTCTATCCCGCACAGGACGCGCTGGTCCGTGGCGAACTGTCGCCGCGCCTGCATGCCCGTGCATCGCTGGAACTCTACCGCGCCGGGCTGGCGAAGTGCGAGAATTTCGTGACGCTGCCGCATGGCGGCGCCCGCAAGCGTGGCGGGACCTACTTTGCGGGCGAGACCAAGAACAGCGCCAAGAAGTCCCGCCTCATCCCCTTCATCTTCTCCTCCGAGCAGGCCTATGCGCTGGAGGTCGGCGACCTCTATCTGCGCGTCTACGCCTATGGCGCCCGCGTAGGTACCGTCGAGGTCGTGACGCCGTGGCCGGAGGCCGACATCTGGCGGCTGCAGTTCATCCAGTCGGCGGACGTGATGTGGATCGTCCACCCGTCGTATCTCCCGCGCACGCTGACGCGCACCGGGCATACGTCGTGGACGCTGGCGGAATTCGTCTTCAATGACGGGCCATACCTGCCGATCAACGTGACCGGGACGCGTCTGACCCCGGCCTCCAGGGGGTCGGTCACCCCGATCATGTCGAGCAACACGACGCCGAGCGGCACGGCTTCGAACAGTGCAGCGGGGTCAAGCGCCTGGCAGGTGTTCGACGGCGAGGGGGCCACGTTCGACTTCTTCACGCTGAACACCGGGACATGGACCTACATGTTCCCGGGTGGGACTACGAAGGTCGCCGACGCCTACTGGATCCAGGCGCGCGACATCAACAACATCGCCGGGCGCTCCCCCGCGCAGTGGAAGTTCGAGGGCTACGACGGGACGAACTGGATCGTTCTCGACTCGCGGACGGGTGAAAACGGCTGGGCAGGCGGCGAGCGCAGATACTTCGAATTCCTCAACGAGGTGGCCTATGAGGGGTACCGCCTCGTCGTTGCTGCGACCGACAGCCTCGACAACAACCTCACGATCGCCGAACTGGCCATCCATGAAAAGGCCACGACGCAGACGCCCTTCAACCTGACCGCGTCCGGGACGGCCGGGATCAACGACGGCGCCGGGTTCGTCGCGGGCGACGTGGGCCGAAGCATCCGTCTCCTCGGATCGGACAATGAATGGCGATGGGCGCGCATTATCGCCTATACCTCGTCAACCGTCGTGACCATCCAGCTTTATGGCCACGCGCTGCCGGATACCAACCCGATCACCAACTGGCGCATGAGCGCCTTCCCGTCCGGGGAGTATGTGGACAGCGTCGCCCTGTTCGAGGAAAGACTGGCCTTCAGCAAGCGGTTTTCCGTCTATGCCTCGAAGACCGGCAAGTTCGACGACTTCGCCACCGGTGAGGCGGACGACGACGCGCTGGAATTCGTGAATGCCGGCGGCGGCCAGGCGAACGACATCGTCTGGCTTGCCGACGCGGATGGTTTCCTGCTCGTCGCCACCACGGGCGGCATCCGCGCCCTGTCCGGGTCAGGCATCGACGAAGCCCTGACGCCTTCCTCGTTCAAGAACAGACGCTCCCGAACCTTCGGCTGCGCCAAGTCCCGGCCTGTCGATGCCGGCTCCTCGTTTCTCTACATCACCAATTCCCGCATGATGATCGCGGAGCTGACGCAGAACGCGCAGGGGCGCTTCACGTCGGACGATATCGGCCAGATATCGGAGCACATTCCGAAGAAGGGCGTCGTGGAGCTGGCGTTCCAGACCGACCCGGACCCGCTTCTGTGGTTCCCCCTCGACAACGGAGAGCTTGGCGGCTTCACGCACCAGCCTTCGCAGGAAGTTCGCGGCATGCATCGCCACCGGCTTGGCGGGGTGTTCTCCAGCACCAGCTGGGGCGTCGTCGAAAGCGCCTGCGTCACGCCCGGACAGGACGGGGTCGACGACGTCTGGCTTCTGGTCAAGCGCACGATCAACGGTTCCACCCGCCGCTATATCGAGGTGATGCAGGCTCCGTTCGAATACGACGCGATAGAGGACGCATTCCAGGTCGATTGCGGGCTTACCTATACCGGGTCGGCGACGGGCACGCTCTCGGGGCTTTCTCATCTGGAGGGGCAGACCGTCGATGTCCTTGCGACCCTGGCCGGCGCGACACGGGTCTATCGTGGGCTGACCGTCTCTGGCGGCTCCGTGACATTGCCGGGTGGCGCCACGACGACGAAAGCGCATGTCGGCCTGCCGGAGAGTTCGGAAGCCGAAACGCTGGAACTGGACATAGGCGGTCGCGACGGCTCCCGGCTGGGGCGGCGCAAGAAGGTCAAGGAAGTGATCCTGTCGCTGCTCGAGACCGATGTGTCCGGCCTGGAAGTGCAGTCCCTGGTGCGCGGCGAGTGGGAAGCGGTTTCGATCCCGTCCACGACCGCGCCAGGCGCCAACAAGACGCTGTTTACCGGCAATGTGTCGGTGCGGATCGATGACAGTTGGGAAGGGCAGGGGCGCATCCGGCTCCGGCATGTCAACCCGACGCCCTGCACCATCAGGGCCATCGTGCCGGTTTTTGACGGGGAGCCCTGACGCACCATGTGCATAGGCCTTGCAGAACTCGGCATTGCAATTTCCGTCGCCGGCTCGATCGCGTCCGGTGTCCAGCAGCAGCAGATGGCCAACGCACAGGCGCGGGCCTATGAGCAGCAGGCACAGGCAGACGCGCAGGCGTCCGCGTATGAGGCACAGCGGGAGCGCCGGAAGCAGGAACTCGTGGCCGCCAACGCCCGCGCCCAGGTGGGCGCGTCAGGCGTTGCCATGGCCGGGTCGCCCAGCGAAGTGCTGATGGCAAATGCGCGCGAAGGCGAACTGGACTTGCAGGCCATCCGTTACGGTTCCCAGCTCAGGCAGAACAACCTCAGGACGCAGGCAGACATCTCCCGCTATTCCGGCCGGCAGGCCATGGCGGGCGGGATCATCAATGCCGGCTCCAGCTTCGTGTCTGGCCTGTCGAACCTCTACGACCCGAACAAGGCGGTTCGCTTCGGGCGTTCGTCCTTCCCGTCCGGGGGGCTTTACTAGTGGCACGTATCCCGATCACCGTCGCTCAGCGCGGGCTCGATACCGGCTCGGTCGTATCGTATCCGTCCGGCTCGCCGATCGGCTCGGCACTGGAGAACGTCGGCAATTCGCTGCAGGCCGCAGCCGAGCGCATCAGGCAGAAGGACGAGCAGAAGGCGGCCTTCGACACCGACGTCCTGGAAAACGAGATGCTGGCGACGCTGTCTGGCGTCGAGCGTGACGCGATCAACGGAGCGCCGGCCGATGCGTCGGGCCTGCACGACAGCGTTTACGGCGAAATGCGCCCGGATGGCACCGTGGCCAAGCCCGGGTCGTTCGATGCGACCTTCGACCAGTTTCTCGCGCGTGTCCCGGAAAGCAGGCGGCAGGAGTTCGCGGCCAAGCGCGAGGTCTATCGGCTCAGGGGGTCCAACCGTCTTGCCCAAGCGCAATACAATGGCGAACAGGCCTATTACAGGACCCAGATCGAGAAGGCGCAGAACGCGCTCGTCAACGGCATTGCCTCCGTGGACCCCGGCGATGACCAGAGCTATGAGGAGTTCGTCAACCAGGGCCTCGCGCTGATCGACAAGAGTGGCCTCCCGGCACTGGAAAAGGACGTCGCCCGGTATAATTGGCAGGCCAATGCGTCGGAGGCGCTGTTCAAGGCGCGACTTGAGCGGGACCCGAGTTTCGCGGCCCAGGCCCGCGCCGCCCTCGGGCTGGCGACCGAGCGGACCGGGCGGGGCACGGGGTCCGTCATCGACCGCATCATCGGTGTGGAGAGCGGCGGGCGGGCAGACGCAAAGAACCCGAACAGTTCGGCCACCGGAGCGGGGCAGTTCATCGCGTCGACGTGGATGATGATGATCCGCCGGCATGCGCCGGAATTGGCCGAAGGCCGGTCGCGTGCGCAGATTCTCGCGCTGCGCAACGACCCGGCCCTGTCGCGCAGGATGACGGAGGCGCTGGCCAACGACAATGCCGCGGCACTCCGTGCGCAGGGCCTGCCGGTGAATGACGGGACGATCTACCTGGCGCACTTTGCCGGCGCGCAAGGGGCGATCACACTCCTGAAGGCGGCTCCCGACGCTTCCGTGCAGAGCATTCTTGGGGCGGATGCCGTGACCGCCAACCCCTTTCTGAGAGGCAAGACGGCTTCGCAGGTCGTGGCGTGGGCGGCCAACAAGATGGATTCCGCCGTTCCGTCGAGCGGCCCGGTGGACCCGCGTTTCCAGAACATCCCGTTCGAGCGCCGGCTGGTGCTGGCCAATCAGGCGGATGCGGCCATGGCCGATTTCCGAGCGCAGCAGCGCGGCAACATCGAGAGCGCTGTCGCAAACGCGCCCGTCGCGATCCAGAACACCGGGGGATACAATCAGCCGATGCCGACGCCGGAGCAGTTCATGCAGGCGTACGGCTCGCAGGACGGCGCTCAGCGCTACAATCAGTTCCAGATGGCGGTCGATACCAGTCGGCAAGTCTTCGAGATGAAGACGATGTCAGCGGACGAAATCCAAGCCCTGGTAAAGAGTGCGGAACCGACTTCCGCCGGCAATACAGCCGCACTTGACCAAAGCCGTTACAACATCATCAGCGCTGCTGCTCAGCAGACAATCGCAGCGCGCAACGCGGACCCGGCAACGTACACGAGAACTGTTTTCCCGAGTGTCGCGAAGGCGTGGGACGGCGCCACGAACCAAGAGGGGATGCAGGCGGCGATTGCCCTGACGGCGGCTGCGCAGGATCAGCTTGGCATTCGCACGCCGCGATATCTTCCCAAGGACATGGCAGCCGCTGCCATCGAGGTGTTCAAGAATGCAGACCGCAGGGAAGATGACCGCATCGGTGCGATAACGGGCATTTTGTTCGCGACGAATGATCCGGCGCAGCGCCGCGCGTTGTTCGAGCAGCTTGTCGATGCTGGTCTCCCGGAGATCACGGAGGGTGCAATCGAAGCGCTGTCGCGCGGTGACGAGGGGGCGGGCCGGCGCCTCTTTCAGGCGGCGCTCATTGATCCGTCAAAGCTGCCCGGACAAGCGCCGTTCAAGCCTTCCGAGATCGATGAGAGTATCCAGCTCAACCTTATGGACGAGGGCTCGATCGGAGACATCTACTACGGCCTGACGGACGGTACGGTTGAGAACTTTGAACGTGCGCAGCGCGATCAGCGGCTCATCAACAATGCGGTGAACATCCGCGTCCGCTCGGGCGAGGATCTCAACACGGCCGTCGCCGCCGTCTCCAAGGATCTCTACGGCGACGTACAGGTCGTAAACGAGAGATTTGCCAAGATTCTTTTGCCTAAGGACGTGGATGCCGAAACCGTCACGAAGAACCTTTCCAGTCTGCGCCCGCAGGTTCGGGAGGCTCTAACCAAGACACTGGCTATCCCCGCCGATGCACCTGCTCGCGATGGAACGAGGGCGATCCTCGGGGCCACGGCCGAGAGCTACATCAACAACGTGATGCAGGAGGGCTATTTCCGCAACGCCGGGGACGGCTTTGTGTTCGTCGATCCCTATCTCGGCGCAGCGATTGCCGGCGAGGACGGCAAGCCGCTCACGTTCAGCCTGGAAGAAGTGACCGCGACCCTGCTCCCCCTGATCAGGGTAAGGCCGGATGATGCTCCGCTTACCGATGATGATTTCGACCGGTTCCAGAAGAGGATGGGGTGGTGAGCGTCTTTTCGTTCCGCAGCGGGCCGGAGTTTCGCGCGGCGCAAAGGGCCGAACTGTTCGACTCGGCGCTCAACCAGCCGATGAGCGCGGGTGCCACTTTTTGGGATCAGGCCAAGGGTGGCGCGTTGGAAAGCTTCGGGCTGGGCACCGGCATCCGAGGTTTGGCGATCCCGCAGGGGAACACGTCGGAACTCAGCACCGCAGAGCGGATCGGGCGCACGGTGGAATCGGCCCTCACGGGCGGCCTGCCCGGCCTCGTTGTTCAAGGCGCGCGGCAGATTTTCTCAGAGCCGGAGCCGCCGCTCACGGAAGACGCATACAAGGCGTCCGAGTTCTACCGCGAGAACGTCCCCTGGGATGCGGCCATGACGCGGGCACGGGCCGCGGCGCTGGCATCGTGGGATGACGCTCGCAGGGTACGGCAGTATTATGCCGAGAAACGCCCGATCACATCATTCTTCGGCAACCTCGCCGGACAGGCGCTGGACCCTATCAATTATATTCCTGTCGCGGGCCCGGCCGTGAAGGCGGCAGCGACGGCGCAGGCGGGGAGGGTGGCTGGAACGGCAGCAGCGGCATCGCTGGACGCTGCGGCCAACACGGCGGTGTTCGGCCTTGCTACCGCATCTCAGCGCGGGCGCTACGGCGACGATGTATCGTGGCAGGCCATAATCTCGGAGGTCGCGGTTGCGGCTCTCATCGGTGGCGCGTTTGGAACTGCAGCGGGCGTTCTGGGGCGTCGAGCGGACACCAAGGCACTGAAGGACGCTGAAGCTCGGCTCTCGACGCTTAAGACGACGCAGGAAGCCCGCGTTGCGCTGAACGAGGCGATCGACGCCGTGGTGCGCGGAGAGCCGGTAGCATTGTCGCCGAACGCGATCGAGCCTGTCCAAAAGATCGTGGCGGCGGAGGCACCTCGGCTGACTATCGACAAAATGGCGCGAGAGGCCGACCCGGAAGCCTTTGATCGGCTGAATGCGTTAGACACAACATTCTATCTCAATGAGACGGAACTAAAGCGGCTTCAGAGCCAAGTTACGGACAACGAGCGCTATGGCCCCACTCGCGCCGCCATGATTGAGGTGGAGCAACTCGCGAAGAAACTCGAAAGATTCGAGGCGAACACCAGTAAGGCGGCTGGCACGAAACAGGAGGCCAGGCTGGCACTTCAGCGGGACGAGGTGCGCGCACAACTGCGCAACGCTGTGGCGAGAATTGACGACCGTCTGGTGCAGGAAATCGAAGATGCTGACGTTTCGCTGGCATCTCGGCGAGACGCGCAGGCAAAGGTCGCCGCCGAACGCGCCGCGGTCCAAGAGCGAGTGCGAATCGTCACAGACGAAGCGCGCAGGCGCTATTGGGCAAACCTTCCGGCGCCGGAGCAGCCCGCGATGGGTCAAGCCGCCGCGCCGGTCGTTCTCCGCCAGCCTGCCGTGGATGCTGTACGTGCTGCACCAGAGCCGGTTCCTGTCGGCCGCGCCGAAGCCGAAGCCAGGATCACGAAGGCCGAAGACCTAAAGGCCATCTCAGCGCAATACGGCGTTGACCCGCAGACCGGCGACTTCGTGGAGCAGGCCGAACTGAAGCAGCTGGAGGCCGAGGGCCGGCTGACCGACGAGGATCAAGCGGAAATGGCGGCGGCTGACGAAACTCTCCAAAACGCGGACGCTTACGGCAGGGCGCTCGACGCCGCCGTGGCGTGTCTGATCTGATGGCTTACGCGCCCGACCAGGCCTGCTTCGATGCAGCGAACGCCGCATCGGGCGGTCGACTCGCGCGCGATGAAGTCACTGCGGCATTCCAGCGCCTCGTCGATTACAAGGAAACCCTGAAGCGCAGCGGAGAGACTGACGGGCTAGCGGACAAGCTTCGCTCCTTTGCGGAACGCGAAGCGGAGCGGACGAAGATCGCCGCCGCCATGCAGCGGCGTCACGCAGCGCTGAACATTCTTGTCCGCGACCGACTCGACCAGCACATCGACGGCCTCATGAAGGGCGGGCTTTCGCCGCGCAAGGCGATACTTGCGGTGTTTGAAGGTACGCAGCGAGGCGTTGAAGGCGGGCGCGTCTCTGTCGCGGCACAGAACCTTGCCTATGAAAGCCGGTACCTCGGCGGTCTGATGGCCGAAATCCAGGCCAATCGCCCGCATCTGGTCGACACCCTTCGCGATCCGCGCATGGATAAGGACATCATGCGCGAGATGGCGGAGTTGAGGGAGGGCGGCAAGCCAGGTTCCACGGGAAACAAGGATGCGGAATATCTGGCGAAGGTGTTCGCATCCTATGCCGAGATGAGCCGCACCGACTTGAACCGGCTCGGCGCTTCGATCGGCAAGCTGGAGGGGTGGGCCGGGGCTCAGACCCACGACGATATCAAGATGATCGCGGCCGGCAAGGATGCATGGGTCGCAGGCGTCGTCTCCAAACTGGACATTGCGCGCACCTTCCCTGACGCGACAACGCCCGCCGAGATTCAGGATGCGCTTTCCGGGGTTTACGACACGATCATCACGGGCCATCCCAACCGGGTGACGCCGAGAGAGAAGGGGCAGCGCGTCAATCCGGCAAACCTTGCCAAGTCGCTAGGCAAATCCCGCGTGCTGCACTTCAAGGATGCAGACGCCGCGATGGCCTACCGCGACGAGTTCGGTTACGGCAACACCGTCTCGGGAATGATCTCGCATCTGAGGAACGCGGCGCGTCTCGCCGCTACGATGGAGACGCTTGGCCCAAACCCGGAAGTCATGTTCGGTAGCATCGTCGACACGATGAAGCGGAACATCAAGAACTCCAACGCCAGCCCTGAAGAGAAGGCCAAGCGCATCAAAGGACTGGACGCGGAAGCCGGACAGTTGCGCAACGCGCTCGATGTCGCGGCCGGGCTCATATCCCGCCCCGTGAACGTCACTGCGGCAAAGATCGGCGCGGATCTCCGCGCGGTCCAGTCGATGGCGAAGCTGGGCGCCGCGGTGTTCTCGTCCATCTCCGACAACGTGACCCCCGCCATCGCGTCAATGTTCCGGGGCTCGGGATTCTTCGAGGGCCTGAAGGCGCAGCTCGACGGCATCGTCAGGGGGAGACCGAAAGGCGAGGCCGCAGAAATTTCCTACCTTCTGGGGGAGGGCTTCGACGGCATCATTGGTCACATCGTTGCTCCGGCCGCCGCGACGGATGGCCCCGTTGGCAAGCTTGCGGCGCTTCAGGAGAAGTTCTTTCGATGGAATGGCCTGTCGTGGTGGACTGACATTCAGCGCGCCTCGGCTGGCCGCATGATCGCTGCTGAGATGGGCATGAGGGCGAAAGCCGAGTTTGGGAGTCTGCCAGACAGATACCGGCATGTTCTTGGCCTTCATGGCATTACGGACGTGAAGTGGAATGCCATCCGCCAGGTTGAGGCGCGCGAGGTCGGGGGGCGGGGTTACATCACGCCGGATGCGATGCGGAGCCTGCCAGACGAGACCATAGAGCCCATCGTGGCGCGACGCATTGCTGCCGCGCGCGCGGCCTTGAAGGTCGATGAGGCCAAGACGCCAGAGACCACGGCCAAGAGACAAGCCGCGTTCGAGGAGCGCCGCGCGGCACTCTTGTCGGACGGTCGCCGCGAACTGGAAATGGACGTGGCCAGGTTCTTTGCAGACGAAACCAGCTACGGCGTGATCGAGGTCGACGCCTCTACCCGCCGCATCATGACGCAGGGAACCCGACCCGGCACTTTCGCCGGCGAGGCCATGCGTTTTATCGGTCAATTCAAGGGGTTTCCCTTCGCCTTTACCAATCGGGTCGTCGGTCGCGCTCTTGTTGGTCATAGGCAGGGCGCCAGCGCCTTGGAGCGGACTGCGCATATAGGCTCGCTGATCGCCGGCATGACGGTAGCGGGCTATATGTCGCTCACCCTCAAAGACATGATGCGAGGCTACTGGCCGCCGCGCAACCCGCTCGACCCGAAGACATGGGCCGCAGCATTCGTTCAAGGTGGGGCGGCTGGCATCTACGGCGACTTTTTCTTCGCGCAGACCAACCGCTTCGGCGGGGGCGTTCTCGAGACGGTGGCGGGCCCTACGATTGGCACTGCCGCCGACCTGATCGAGACGGGGCTGAAAGCGAGGGACGCTGCTATCGGCGTTGCGACGGGCGAGGAAAGCAAGATGCCCGCGGCTCAGGCGCTCACGACCACGATCAATTCGACGCCGTTCATCAATCTGTTCTACGTCCGGCCGGCGGTCGATTTCCTCTTCCTAAATTCCATGCGCGAGGCCGCAAGCCCCGGCTACCTGAAGCGTCAGGAGAAGCGACGCCAAACCGAGTACGAACAACGGACAATGCCTATCCTTGGCGATCGTCAGCTATTGAACTGACAAGGCCGACGAAGCCGGCAAGCCACACCCACCCAAGAACGGCGGGGTATTCCGCCACGCCCGGGACACGTAGGCCTATCGCTCCGACGACCGCCCACGCGACGCTCACGGCGAAGAAGCGAAGTGGTTCGCTCAACGGGCGACCGACAGACGGCGAAGGCCCGCCCCCACCAGAGCGCCAAGTACTACTCCTGTCGCGGCGTCGACATGTCGATAGGCGAGCCAGAACGACAGTGAGAACCCGTCACCGTCTGCGGTGTGCACGAAGTAGGCGGTAAGGAGTCCGACCAATCCCCCGATTGCCATCGCAATCGCGTATCCAACCATGACCTGGCGGCTGTTCTCAGCGTTTCTCATAGCCGCGCAATGAACCCGAAATCCCCCATCTCGACAAGGCCCTGCTCCGGCGGGCCTTTTCTCATGGAGCATCACCATATGGCCCGTGTTCCCCAGGTAGCCGGCAACGGCCGCTGGACCCCTCCTGCTGCCCGCATCCGGGGCGAAAAGATACTCGCCGCCCGCAAGGCGCAGGAACGTATCGCTGCGGCGGAATTGCAGCGGCGCTCCGAGGAGATGGTCAAGGAGGCCGAGGCCGAGAAGAAGATCGAGGACAAGGTGGAGGCGCTGGACGACAAGATCGACCAGCTCATCCAAGACCTGCCGCGCATCCTTCCCGCTGGCGGCGGCGGGAAGCGCATGGTGGAGAAAGTCCTTCGCCGGGACTATGATTTCCCGCAAGGCCCGATCGGCGACATGCGGGGCAGCGCGAACCTGTCGGATCTGGACGACCCGGCTGCGGCTCTCGTCAATCTCGGCCTCATCAACGACCCCACCTTCGCCACGGCTTCCTCATCGAACATCAACTCGGCAGAGGCGACGAAGGCCTATGCCGACACGAAGGTCGCGATCGTTGCTGACCGGGCTGCGCTTATAGCACTCAATACGACGGCATTCACGGCCGCCGAACTTCGCGAGACGGGAAGGCGTGTCCGTCTCCAGTTCATTTCGGACGACCTGTCGGCATATGTCCTCGATGACAATCGCGGGCCGGTGATTGCTCCTTCATCCGATCCGACCGGGGCATCTGGCGCATGGGTCATGATGGATGACGGCGCGAACGATGACGGCGTGCCGACGACGGTCTGGCTCGACTGGTTCAAGGTTTCTGCCGATACCGACGACACCGATGCATGGGAATATGCGAACGACTACATCGAGGCGGTCGGTGGTGGCGAGCTCTGCCTTCGCAAGCGCGTCCAATATATTGGCCCGGCTACGCTGGCTTCGAAAATCGCCGTCAAAGGCGTGCTCCCCGGCCTTGGAACGACAACGATCGCATGGCCGTCCGGGAACACCAACAAGACGTCGACGTGGTTCGTCAATCGGGACGTCTCCCCGGATAGCGGAACTCGTCTCGCCGAGGATATCGGCTTCAAATATGTGACGGTCGACGGGGCAAACCGACCGCTCGACCGATGGCTTTCGCAGGCGGACGGGACGCCCGTCACGGACCCGGAAGCCGATTACGTCATGGGGACCGGCGCGCTCGCTTCTGGCATCGCCGATGTCAGTCTGACGGCGGTCCTTGCCAGTGACGCGGTCACCAGCGTGACGATCAACAATGGCGGCTCTGGCTGGAACAGTCATCCGACGCACCCCTACCTGCCGACGACGGTCCCCCTCCGTTTCGAAGGCGGAGGCGGAACCGGAGCACGCGGGTTCGCGACAATCGTCGCCGGGACGCTCAACAGCGTGACGATCGAAAACGTTGGCTCCGGCTACGTGTCGCCGCCGACGGTGACCCCGATGGGCGGCTATGCCGACATCTCGCTTCTGGTCGAGCCCAGCATCAATCGTCGCAACCCGAACTATGCGACAACGGGCGATGCGATCGTCTTCGATCGGGTCCAGCGCCCTTACATGAAGGACTGCAAGTTCCTGAACGTGAAGGCCCGCGTCGTCAATGATGCCGGGTGCCTCGACGGCACGTATTCGGGGCTGACTTTCGAAGGTTGCGGGAAGCGGGATGGCCCGTTCCACTGCCTTTGGGTACAGTCCAAGGGCAACCCGCTCTCTCCGCCTGCCACCTTCCAGGACACCGAAAACGCGCTCATCGAGAACATCAAGGTCATCGATGCGGAGCGCAGCGCCATCCTCTTTGCCCCCACGAAGGGCGGCACGATCCGGCGTCTCCATGCCACCGGCTGCGGCGAAAGCACGATCTTCATTGCCGGCGACCGCCTGTGCCGGAATGGCGGTCAGGCACTCATCGAGAACTGCTACCTGGCCGACAACGTCCTCCAGGATATCGCGGCCCAGCTCATCGAGGCCGGCGGGTGCAAGTACGGCCTGACCATTCGGGACAATACCCTCAAGGGGAGCGCACTCCCGGCCGTCGTGCTGACCGGGGCGAACAATGTCCGCTTCGTCGACAACACGCTCATCGAGTGCGTCACGATCGAGACCGAGACCGGAGACGGCAAGAACCCCTTCGGCCCCTTCGCGGAGCGGTATGGGTTCGCGGCGGGAACAAGGCCCATCGCCGGCCAAGCCCTTTCGATCGCGGCCAATTCCTACGCCACCATTGGGACCATCGGCGCGCTGGGGACGGACGGCCTGTGGATCGAGCGCAACACGATCATCGAGGGCCGCGCGACCTACCCGAGCCACATCTTCGAGCAGACGAAGAATTCGGACAACAACCTCAGCAAAAACGCTTACTTGTGCAGAAACAACATGACGCGCGTGCCGGCCGGCATGGGGCTGCTCAAGACGACGAACGGGAACGTCTGGGCGACGAACATGCCGCTCTGGATACAGGGCAATCTAGGTCACGCAAGCGAAGCCCCAGTCGTCATCAACGATCCGGTAAACGCATCCGCGACCGGGCCCAGGACATACAATGTCGGCTTCCGGCCATCGATCGTTCACGTCTACGCGTCGAACAACAACGGCGCCCTTGGTCAGCAGGCCATCGGGGCCTTCACATGGCCCCGTACCGGCACCCGGAATGACTTCTGCGTGACGCTCAGCACGCTCGGCGACTATGCGTCGGTCAGGTCGCAGGACGTTGCGCGCCTGGTCAACAGCAGCATTACAGACGTTCTGCTGATCGAGTTCACCGCGTGGACCGAGACGGGCTTCACGATCAATGTCCAGACGGCTGGCCAGAACTGCTTGATGCGACTGGTCTGCATCCCCTAGAACGGGGCATGCCTTACGCCGATCTCATCCAATACACGGAGCAGGTACAGGCCCAGCTCGCCGCGTATCGTGGATGGGTCCGCTCCCGCGTCGGCCCGACCGCGCCGAACGTCTCCCTCGATGAGGTTGCGCGGCGCGTCGGCGAGGCGCTTGACCTGCGGCACGGACTGTCCGTCGTTCGCAATGGAGACGGGGAAGGCGCATGTCTGTTCCAGGGCAGCGATCTCGACCTGCCCGACCTCAAGCGCGCCGTCATGGCCCGCACGCTGGGGCTGCATTTCGGCCAACCGGACTATCGAACGGAGGACTTCGAGTTCTGGGGCGCGACGATGCGGCGCGCGCTCCTGGCCGCAGACATTACCACGCCAGCGCGCACCGACGCTGTCATGGCCCGCTATGTCGACGCCGAGACACCCGATTTCCGGGGATATGTGGGATCGACCTATGGCAACGCCTTCGTCGCCACGAATCGTGGTGTGCTTGGCGCGGTCTACGAGGACGGCTATCTCCATCGCGCATTCCTGCCGCGCTACAGGGAGATCTTCAGCGGGCGGGAAATCGTGCTTGTGTCGCCGCATGACGTGGCCGTGGCCTTCGCCCGGCATTTCGGCTGCAATGTCGTTGCCACCGTTGCGATCCCAAACCAGGCGGTGAACCTGAAAGGGAAGTTTACCACGCAGCTCTATCCCGACCTGTACGAGGTCAAGCGGCAGGAAATCATCGGCCACTCCCTGCCGGGGCGGCTCGTGGTCGTGGCCGCCGGGCTGGCCGCCAAGCCCTACTGTGTCGATGCCGCAGGCGCGGGGGCCGTCGCCCTAGATGTCGGGTCCATGATGGATGTCTGGGCCGGCATCGGCGTCAGCGGATACCAGACCGACGAGTTCGTGGCGCAGCACCGCCTGTAGCGGGCCAAGCCCGCCCCCTTTCGCCCATCTCCAATCAATCTGCAACCTGCAAACCAGCGGGAGTGACCGCGTATGCGCACGAGCAACGAGGGCATCATGGCCCTGATCGCCCACGAGGGGATAGTCTTAAGCACCTACCGCGATAGTGTCGGTGTACCCACCATCGGCGTCGGCCACACCGCTGCGGCGGGCAACCCGGACCCGGCGAAGTTCAACGGTGAACTCACGCTGTCCGAAGCGTTCCACCTGCTTCGCGCCGACCTCCTGAAATACGAGGCGGGCGTGCGTGCCGCAGTCAAGGTGCCGTTGAAGCAGCACGAGTTCGACGCGCTGGTATCGTTCCACTTCAACACGGGAGCCATCGGCCGCGCAAGCTTCGTCAAGAAGCTCAACGCAGGCGACCGGGCCGGCGCGCTCAAGGGCATCATGGACTGGCGCAAGCCGCCGGAGATCGTCGGTCGCCGGACAGCGGAACGAGACCTGTTCCGTGACGGCAAGTATCCGGCACCATTCGCCACGCTCTACCCCGCCACGAAGGACGGTCGCGTCCTGTGGGGGCAGGGCGAGCGGATAGACCTGCGCAAGGCGCTAGGGACGCCCACCAGCGCGCCAAAGCCCTCCACCCCTCCACAGCCCCCGAAGCCGAAGCCCGCTCCTGAGCCTCCGCAGGACGGTTTCCTCGACCGCTTCTGGAAGTGGGTGTGGAGCCACCTCCCTTTCATTGGCAAGTAGAAGGAATGGAAGCATGTTCAGTTCTATCGACAAGGCCCTGACCGCTCTGGTCATGGCGGTTCTCTACCTCCTCAACTCGTTCGGCGGCATCTCCGTCGACTTCCTCTCCGAGGAGGCTATCACCATGCTCATCGCGGGCCTGACGCCGTTTCTCGTCTGGCTCGTGCCGAACAAGAGCTAAATGACCGCGCTCTGGCTCATCCTCGGCGGCCTCCTCGCCTTCTCCGGTCTGGCCTTCTGGCTGACCCGGATTGGCGGGGAGGCGGAGCGCGCACGGGCGGACGCCGACAGGCACAAGGCCCGTGCCGACGCGCTGGAGGAACGTCTCGAAATGCACCGTGACGCCGACGAGATCGAGCGGCGCGCGGCCGGCATGTCCGACGACGAGCTCAACCGGAGGCTGACGAAATGAAGGCCTTCGCCCTCGTCGCGCTTCTGGTGCTGGCGGGCTGCCAGACCACCATGCCGGTGGAAGACCCGCGCGCTGTCTGGTGCGAGACGAACAAGCCGTTTCCAAAGCTCCCTGACGTGGCTGTCGCCATGCTCGACCGGGAGACGAAGGTTGCCCTCGTGGCCCACCAGTTACGAGGCGAGAAATGGTGCGGGTGGCCGGAATGACCGCGTGGCCCTTCCACGCCATGCTGCTCGGGGCGGCGATTGCACTCCTGATGTGTGTCGCCGTCTCTGCACAGCCGCAGCCCATGTGCGACACGCCGAGGGCTCTGCTCGACTGGCTGGCGCGGGAGTTTCAGGAATACCCCATGTGGGAGGGCACCTTCCCCGGCGGGAAACTCATCATCACACGAAACGACAAGGGCGGCTGGTCCGAAGTCAGGGTCCAGGGTCAGCGGGCCTGCATCACCCTTGCGGGTCCAGCGAACAGATTCGACAAGGGCACCTGACATGAATCTCTGGCCCGTCACCATCCTTACCCTCGGGGCTCTCCTGTGCCTCGGAATGATCGTCTATCTGGCATAGGAGCATGGAATGCCCGACAGCTCGCAGGATCGCGCCATCGGGCGCCTTGAAGGAAAGCTCGACGCGCTCATCGAGAACGTGGCGCAGAGCCAGAAATCGTCCGGTGAAAGCCGGGCGAAGATCTACGCCAAGCTCGACCACCTCACCACCTCGACGGACAAGATTGCCCGTCTGGAGGAACGTATCGCCGCCATCGAGCCAGTCGCCGCGGAGTTCAACAAATGGCGGGAGCGGGGAATAGGCGCGCTGATGCTCATCACGTTCTTCTCGGCAGCCCTTGGGGCAGCCATCACGGCGGCGTGGAAGAAGGTCGTGGCAGTGGTGGCCGGGTAGACGGAATCGCCTGATTCTGGTAGGTAGAGGGTGAGGCGGCGGCGCTCTGGATAGAAGCGGAAGCCAAGAAGCCAGCGACCGGAGCGCAACGCTTGGCCCGCCTCGCTCACCACACCCCCACCCACTCCCCCAGCCTGTACCCTCCACCAAAGACAAGAACCACGACTGTCCCCCAAAGGACTATCTCAGAGCTTAGACGGGTGGAGGGGGAGGGGCGCATCAGTCTGCCGGCTCCTTCCGGCGAAGGCGGGCGAGGGCGGCACGCGACGCCTTGATGTCGCAGTCCCAGTCCTTGCTGTACGGACAGTCGAGCCCGTGCGGGCATACCGCGTCACGGATCGGGCAAATCCGCAACGGTATTTCGCTTATCGTCGCCTTCACGTCTCTGTCTCCTTCGCTAGAGGGGCATAGCGCGCGCTGCCGCGCGTGCGGCGGCATCTTCTGCCTCGATATCCATCACGATGTTCCACCAGACGAATATCGGCACTTCGCCATACGGACCCCATCCGAGCGCGCGGGCGCGGGCAAAGACACGCTCGCGTCCAACCCCGCTTATGCGTTCTTCGAGCGCCTTCTGGTTTGCTGCCATATCGATCGCTTGCGGCTCCGCCGATGGCGGCAGTGAGCCGGCGGCGGGCAGCCAACCGAAGAGTGAATTGAACACGCTGACTATCATGCGCTCCATCCTTCCCGTGGTAATTCGCGTGGGACTTTCGGGGCCGTTCCCGCGTTAGACATGCTATCGAAAACGGCCCTTGATAAGGCCCCGTGTTAGCAATAAAAGCCTTTTCCTACTATGAGGCTGGAAGACCGGGCGAGGCCTCCAGATCCCCGGTGATGGCGCGCCCCCGGCGCGGCCGGCACCGACTTCAATGGCGCCGAGGCGGCGCCCGAGCAGGACATTCGCGCATGACCGGTGATTTTGCCGACCTCCGCACCAAGATGGTCGACAGCCAGCTGCGTGCTACCGACGTCACCGACAACGCCATCCTCGACGCGATGCAGGCCGTTCCACGTGAGGTCTTCGTGCCGTCGCGGCGTCGCGAACTCGCCTATATCGACGAGGACATCGAGATCGCCTCGGCGCTGTCCGGCCGCCCGGCGCGCTTCCTCATGGAGCCGTCGCCCTTCGCGCGCCTCCTTCAACTGGCCGCCATCCGTCCCTCCGACTTCGTGCTCGACGTCGGCGCAGGCTCCGGCTATTCGGCCGCCGTCCTCTCGCGGCTCGCAAGTTCCGTCGTCGCGCTCGAGGCCGATCCCGAACTGGCCCGCCAGGCGAGCGACAACCTTTCCGCGCTCGGCTGCGACAACGTCGCGGTCGTCGAGGGTGCACTGCCCGCCGGCCATGCCGAGGAGGCTCCCTACGACGTGATCGTGGTCGAAGGCGCGGTAGCGGCATTGCCCGAGGCGCTTCTCTCCCAGCTCCGCGAAGGCGGCCGGCTCGTCGCCGTCGAAGGCTATGGGAACGCGGGCGTTGCACGCCTGTACGTGCGTGACGGGGCTTCGGTCTCGGGCAGGCCTGCGTTCAACGCCGCGGTCCGGCCCCTGCCGGGCTTCGAGGCCGTCGAGACCTTCAGGTTCTGAAACGCCTGACGTCGCCGGATCTTTCACGCCCCGGTTGCGCGCCCGGGGTGCGGGCTATCGTAACTTCCGCAGGATGCGCGACTTTCTTGCCACGCTTCGTGAGCAATCTCGAACGTGTCGGGCAGCGCCGGGGACGACAATGTTGCGCTGCGCTCCGGCGTTATTGTACCTCTACAGCCTGGGGCAAGAATCACGGCGTAATGCCTCGGAAAGATTTTTGGGGGCGGAATGCCCGACAGGGGCAAGACGTGATTCGACTTCGAGGATGAGGTAGCCGTGGCGCATCTTGCAATCAAATCCATCGCTCTGGCGGCGGTGTTCGCCGCCGGGACGCTCCTGTCTTCCGCCGCCAACGCCGAGACCATCAAGGGCGCGATGGCCAAGGCCTACATCAACAACTCCCAGCTCAATTCGGCGCGCGCCGGCGTGCGTGCCACTGATGAGGGCGTCGCCATCGCCAAGTCGGGCTACCGTCCGTTCCTGCGAGGCGTGGCGAGCATCGGTTACCAGGCACAGGAAAGTACCCGGCTGACCACGGGCTCCTTCGGCATCCAGCTCGAGCAGATGCTGTTCGACGGCTTCCAGACGCGCAACAACGTGCGCGCCGCCGAAGCACAGGTGCGTGCTTCCAACGAGAGCCTCCGCAATACCGAGCAGAACATTCTCATCGACGCTGCCTCCGCCTACATGGACGTGATCCGCGACCGGCAGATCGCCGGGCTCACATCGCGCAACCTCGAATTCCTGAGCGAGCAGGTTCGCGCCGCGCAGTCGCGCTTCGAGGTTGGTGAGGGCACGCGCACTGACGTCGCGCAGGCCGACGCGCAGCGCGCGCTCGCCGTCGCCAGGGTGAACTCGTCGCGCGCGCAGGTCGCCACGAGCGAGGCAATCTACCGCCAGGTCGTCGGCGAGGCTCCCGGGCGCCTCGAGCCGGCGAGCCCCGTCGGCAGGGCGCTCCCGCCCAGTCTCGACCAGGCTCTGACGATCGCCCACACCGAGCATCCCGCGATACGCGCGGCCCAGCACCTCGTCGACGCGGCAGCCTTCTCGGTCAAGTCGGCCGAGGGTGCACTGCTTCCGCAGGTCTCGGCCAATGCCGGAGTTACCTCCAGCTACCGCGACACGGACGGGCTGCCCGGCGTCGGCGCGGGCTCGGACGGTTGGAACACATCGGCGAGCGTAGGCGCCACGCTCAGCGTTCCGATCTACCAGGGTGGCCTCGCTTCCGCGCAGGTCCGCCAGTCCAAGGAGCGGCTGGGCCAGTCGCGCATCGACGTGGACGTCCAGCGCGACCAGGTTCGGGCAGCGCTCGCATCGGCATGGTCCGCCTATCTCGCCGCGACAGCGAGCCTGTCGGCCAATCGCGAACAGGTCTCCGCGTTCCGTCTCGCCCTCGACGGCGTCATCGAGGAGCGCAATGTCGGCCAGCGCACCACGCTCGACGTCCTCAACGCCCAGGACGAGGTCATCCGCGCCCAGATCGAGTTGATCAGCGCCGAACGCGACGCCGTGGTAGCGAGCTATGCGATCCTGTCGGCTGCCGGCCGGCTGTCGACCGATCGGCTCGGCCTGGCCGTCACCAAGTACCGTCCCGAAGAGCATTACAATGCCGTGAAGGACAAGTGGTACGGCACGCGCACGCCGGACGGCCGCTGACGTTCGACGACCTATCCTGTGAGAATTGGGTCGGCATGACCCGCCGGGGATTCTCCGCGCGGCTTCCGTAGGTTAGGCTCTGGACATGATTCGACAGGGCGTGCGCCGCGGGGGTGCGCGGCGTGGTCCGGATCGACAAGGCGGCGAAACGGTCATGGCACAAGCAAGCATCGCTCAGCGCGAACCCTCCATGGAGGAGATCCTGGCGTCGATCCGCCGTATCATCGAAGACAGCGACGCCCCGGCTCGCGCGTCCGAAGAGGCGGACCTTACGGACGTCGCCGCGCTGCGCGCCGAGGCGGCCAATCTCCAGCCCGCGGACGGGCCGGCGAGGGACGAGGACGCGTTCCGCATGGAGTTCGAGAGCGAAGAGGACACGGCCGAGATCCCGGAGACATTCCAGGAGCACGCAGCGGCATTCGAGGCGCCGCCCGCGATCGAGGCCGACGTGGAGACGGATCGGCTTCCCGAGCCCCCGAACGAGCGCTACGACGCGGCGCCTGCGGCGCCCGCGCCGATCCGGCAGGAGGCTGCCGCGCCGGCGCAGGACTGGGTTCCGGCAACGGCTTCGCGCAGCGCGATCCTGTCGGAGACCGCCAGCCGTCAGGTCGCGGCCGCATTCGACGAGCTTTCGGTCGCGCGGTTTGCTGCGACCCGCACGCGCAGCTTTGACGAGATGGCCGAGGAAATGCTCCGGCCGATGCTCCAGGACTGGCTCGACAACAATTTGCCGACCATGGTCGAGCGCCTCGTGCGCGAGGAGATCGAACGCATCGCGCGGGGCGGCACGCGGTAGAGCCTTTTGCACGCGCAACGGCTCGATTTGCCTGTTTGGGATTATCCCGCAACGTCCTGATACGCTCTGGCAGCGGCGCCTTACGGCCCGTACCGCGAAGCTGGTCGTCGCCGCCTGCCTCGCAGGCCGGCGTTGACTTGGCGCTACCCTTCCGGTTTACAGCGGAGCCTTCCCCCGACGCAGGACCGCGGACATTCCAATGCTCGACAAGACCTATGACGCGCAGGCCGTAGAACCCCGGATCGCAAAGCTCTGGGAGGACGAGGACGCCTTTCGTGCCGGCGCGGGCGCGCGTCAGGGCGCCGAGCCCTACACGATCGTCATCCCGCCGCCCAACGTCACGGGCTCGCTCCACATGGGCCATGCGCTCAACAACACGCTGCAGGACGTGCTGATCCGCTTCGAGCGCATGCGCGGCAAGAACGTGCTCTGGCAGCCGGGCATGGACCACGCCGGCATCGCGACGCAGATGGTCGTCGAGCGCCAGCTCGCAGAGCGGCAGATCCACCGCCGCGACCTCTCGCGCGATGAATTCATCGACCGTGTCTGGGAGTGGAAGGACGAATCCGGCGGGATGATCGTCAACCAGCTCAAGCGGCTGGGCGCGTCCTGCGACTGGTCGCGCGAGCGCTTCACCATGGACGAGGGCCTTTCGAAGGCCGTGATCGAGGTCTTCGTCACGCTGTACGAGCAGGGCCTGATCTACAAGGACAAGCGGCTGGTCAACTGGGACCCGAAGCTGCTCACCGCGATCTCCGACCTCGAGGTGGAGCAGCAGGAGATCAACGGACATCTGTGGCATTTCCGCTACCCGGTCGAGGGCGCCACCTACGACCCGGAGAACCCGGAAACCTTCATCACCGTCGCCACCACGCGCCCCGAGACCATGCTCGGCGACACCGCCGTGGCGGTCCACCCCGATGACGAACGCTACCGCAACCTGGTCGGGAGGAACGTCGTGCTGCCAATCGTTGGCCGGCTGATCCCGGTCGTGGCCGACGAATATTCGGATCCCGAGAAGGGTTCCGGCGCCGTCAAGATCACGCCGGCGCACGACTTCAACGACTTCGAGGTCGGCAAGCGCAACAAGCTGCGGGCCATCAACGTCCTGTCCGTCGAGGCCGCCATAAATCTCAACGAAAACGAGGATTTTCTCGACGGTCTTGACGTAACGGAGCAACGCCGTGCGACATGGGCGAGCCTGCACGGGCTCGACCGCTTCGCGGCGCGCAGGCGGGTGGTCGAACTGATGGAAGAGGGCGGCTTCCTGGAGAAGGTCGAGCCGCACCGACACATGGTGCCGCATGGCGACCGCGGCGGCGTCCCGATCGAGCCATTCCTGACCGACCAGTGGTATGTCGACGCCAAGACCCTGGCAAAGCCGGCGATCGAGAGCGTCCGCTCGGGGCGCACCAGATTCGTGCCGAAGGTCTGGGAGAAGACCTATTACGACTGGATGGAGAACATCCAGCCCTGGTGCGTCTCGCGCCAGCTCTGGTGGGGTCACCAGATCCCGGCCTGGTACGGCCCTGACGGACAGGTCTTCGTGGCGCGCGACGAGGAACTGGCTCTGGAGCAGGCGATCCAGCACTACATCGCCCACGAAGGTCCGTGGAAGGCCTGGGTCGAGGAGCAGCTCGAGAACTACGAGCCCGGGAAGATACTGACCCGGGACGAGGACGTGCTGGACACCTGGTTTTCCTCCGCGCTGTGGCCCTTCTCGACGCTGGGCTGGCCCGACGAGACGCGCGAACTGAAGACCTACTACCCGACCTCGGTTCTGGTCACCGGCTTCGACATCATCTTCTTCTGGGTGGCGCGGATGATGATGGCCGGCCTCCATTTCATGGAAGAGGAGCCGTTCCATACCGTCTACGTGCATGCACTCGTGCGCGACAAGAACGGCGCCAAGATGTCGAAGTCGAAGGGCAACGTCATCGACCCGCTGGAACTGATCGACCAGTACGGCGCCGACGCGCTGCGCTTCACGCTGGCGATCATGGCCGCGCAGGGCAGGGACGTTAAGCTCGATCCGGCCCGCATCGCCGGCTACCGCAATTTCGGCACCAAGCTCTGGAACGCAACGCGCTTCGCCGAGATGAACGGCGCGCAGCGCGTGCCGGGTTTCGATCCGTCCAAGGTGCGGCTGACCGTCAACCGCTGGGTGTTGACCGAACTGACCCGGACCGCGCGCGCCGTCACAGAGGCGATCGAGGGCTACCGCTTCAACGAGGCTGCCGGAGCGGCGTACCGCTTCGTTTGGAACCAGGTCTGCGACTGGTATGTCGAGCTGCTGAAGCCGGTGCTCTCGGGCGAGGACGTAGATGCCAGGCGCGAGAGCCAGGCGGTCATGGCCCATGTGCTCGACGAGGCCTTCAAGCTCCTGCATCCCTTCATGCCCTTCATGACCGAGGAACTTTGGCAGGTGACGGCGGGCGTGGGGCGTCGCGACGCGCTGCTGTGCCATACGGCCTGGCCCGAGCCTGCCTTCGAGGACGCGGAAGCGGCGGCCGAGATGAACTGGCTGGTCGAACTCGTCGGCGGCATCCGCTCGGTGCGCTCCGAGATGAACGTGCCGCCGGCCGCGATCGCGCCGCTGGTGGTGGTGGGTGCGAGCGAGGCGACCCGCAACCGCCTTTCGCGCCATGAGGCCGCCATCATGCGGCTCGCGCGTATCGGTTCGATCGGCGAAGCGGTCGAGGCGCCCAGGGCGTCGGCACAGCTCGTCGTCGGCGAGGCGACCGCCTGCCTGCCGCTGGGCGAACTCATCGATCTCGATGCGGAGGCTGCACGGCTCGCCAAGGAACTCAGGAAGACCGAGGACGAGATCGCCCGCATCGACAAGAAGCTGTCCAACCCGCAATTCGTCGCCAAGGCGGCGGAGGACGTGGTCGAGGGCGAGCGCGAGAAGAAGGCCGAGTTCGAGGAGGCGCGCGCGCGTCTCGCGACCGCCCTGGAGCGTGTCAGCGGGACCGCCTGAGCCGGTCGTTCGTGTCGCCTGCTTGTGGCACTTCCGCAACAGTGTTGCATTATGCCGACACTCGGCGGGCCGCGTGCCCGAATTTGCCCCGATCCCGCCATAAACCGGGAGCACCCGGTAAGGACTTTCAGCTATAGGGCTGGAAGGACCGCGGGGGCGGCAGGAAGGGCAAGTGGACGCTAGGGCGATATCAAAGGCGCGGCTGCCGAGCCGGCACGTAACGGAGGGGCCTACCAGGGCTCCCCATCGCGCTTTCCTCTATGCCATGGGCCTGTCGGAGCAGGAGATCGCGCAGCCGCTGGTCGGCGTCGCGTCCTGCTGGAACGAGGCCGCGCCCTGCAATATCTCGCTGATGCGCCAGGCGCAGGTGGTCAAGAAGGGCGTGGCGGCCGCCAACGGCACCCCGCGCGAGTTCTGCACCATTACCGTCACCGACGGCATCGCCATGGGCCACCAGGGCATGAAGGCGTCGCTGGTCAGCCGCGAGGTCATCGCGGATTCGGTCGAGCTGACCATGCGGGGCCATTGCTATGACGCGCTGGTCGGCCTGGCCGGCTGCGACAAGTCGCTGCCCGCCATGATGATGGCGATGGTCAGGCTGAACGTGCCGTCGGTCTTCATCTATGGCGGCTCCATATTGCCGGGCTCCTGGAAGGGCCGGCAGATGACCATCCAGGACGTTTTCGAGGCCGTCGGCCAGCATTCGGTGGGCTCGATCGACGACGACGAACTCGGCGAGATCGAGCGCCGCGCCTGCCCGTCGGCCGGTTCCTGCGGCGCACAGTTCACCGCCAACACGATGGCGACCGTCGCCGAGGCGATCGGCCTGGCGCTGCCCTATTCCTGCGGCGCGCCGGCGCCCTACGACATGCGCGACCGCTTCAATTTCGCCTCCGGCGAAAAGGTGATGGAGCTGATCGCCAAGAACATCCGCCCGCGCGACATCGTGACCCGCAAATCGCTGGAAAACGCGGCAGCCGTCGTGTCGGCCTCCGGGGGCTCGACCAACGCCGCGCTGCATCTGCCGGCGATCGCCAACGAGGCGGGCATCGCGTTCGATCTCTTCGACGTCGCGGAGGTCTTTGCCCGCACGCCCTACATCGCCGACCTCAAGCCGGGGGGCAGATACGTCGCCAAGGACATGTTCGAGGCCGGCGGCATTCCGCTCCTGATGAAGACGCTGCTCGACAACGGCTATCTCCATGGCGACTGCCTGACCGTAACCGGCCGTACTGTCGCCGAAAATATGGAGCATGTGTCCTGGAATGAGGACCAGGACGTCGTACACCCCGCCAACCGCCCCATCACCAAGACGGGCGGCGTGGTCGGGCTGCGCGGCAATCTGGCGCCCGACGGTGCGATCGTGAAGGTGGCCGGAATGTCCGACCTTGTCTTCACCGGTCCCGCGCGCTGCTTCGACAACGAGGAAGACTGCTTCGAGGCCGTGACCACGCGTGCCTATCGCGAAGGCGAGGTACTGGTCATTCGCTACGAGGGCCCGAAGGGTGGTCCCGGCATGCGCGAGATGCTGTCCACGACGGCCGCGCTCTACGGCCAGGGCATGGGTGGCAAGGTCGCACTGATCACGGATGGCAGGTTCTCCGGCGCCACGCGCGGCTTCTGCATCGGCCATGTGGGTCCGGAGGCGGCAGTTGGCGGGCCGATCGCGCTGCTTCGCGACGGCGACATGATCACGATCGACGCGGTCCAGGGGCGACTCGACGTGGCGCTGTCGGACGACGAACTGGCGGCGCGCTCAAAGGAATGGAAGCCGCGCGAGACGACGTCGCGCAGCGGCGCGATCTGGAAATATGCGCAGACCGTCGGGTCGGCGCGGGAAGGGGCCGTGACCCATCCCGGTGGCAAGAACGAAGTCGAGTGCTATGCGGATATCTGACGCCATCCGTTTTTCGAGGGCAGGGGCTTGCGTGGCCGTGGTCGGCTGCGGCCTGTCGATCGCGCCCGGCGTGGCGCTGGCCTTCGATGATGGCGTGGCATCCAACCCGCAGCCGCAGAAGACAAGCCCCTGGGCAGTGTTCCGCTTCGGCTTCTCCGCCTACAAGAGCGGCCACAAGGATCAGGCGGTAGAGGCCTACAAATATGCCGCCGAGCAGGGCCAGATCGGCGCGCGCTGGAAGCTGGCGCGCATGTATGCCGAGGGCGACGGCGTCGACCGGAACGACTACGAGGCCTACAAGTTCTTTTCCGAGATCGCCAGCCAGGACGTCGAACCGGGCAGCCCGGACGAGAGTTACGTCTCCGATGCGCTCGTGGCGCTCGGCGGCTATCTGCGCAGGGGTATTCCCGACTCTCCCGTCGGGGCCAATCCGGGCGCCGCTCAGGAAGTCTATATGCGCGCCGCGGCCAACTACCGCAATTCGGCGGCCCAGTTCGAGGTCGGCCGGATGTTCCTCAACGGGGAAGGCGTCAAGTCCAACGTGCGCCAGGCAGCGCGGTGGTTCCAGCTTGCCGCCGAGAAGGGCCATGCGGGTGCGCAGGCGACGCTTGGCAACCTGCTCTTCCATTCCGGCAAGGCCGTGCGGGGGCTGGCCATGATGACCGCGGCGCTCGAGCGTGCGCCCGCTGCCGACCGCGGCTGGATCCGTGCAATGCAGGAAGAGGCCTTCGCTCTCGCCGGCGAGGCCGACCGTCGCACTGCCATCGCGCTGGCCGAGGATATCCTCACCAAGGGCACGCGCTGAGTTCAGCGTGGCCTGTCCGGCAGCATTGCGCTGCGCCAGACTTCCCTGTGGATCAGTTCGGCCACTTTAGCCCGGCCTGAAACGGGCTCCCTTCACGTGAAGGCGTCGGGCGACGATTCCTTCTTGCGCGCCACGAAGTCCGCGAGTCCATCCGCAATCCCCGGATCGATGGCCGGAGCCTCGTAGCTCTCCAGCCACCGCCTGGCGATTTCGTTGGCGCGCTGTTCGGCGCGCTTCTCGCCCTCGGCGAGCCATTGCTCGTAGGAATTGTTGTCGGCGATGCTGGACCGGTAGAAGGCGGTCTGGAAGTTCGCCTGCGTGTGTCCGCAGCCCAGATAATGGCTGCCTGGGCCAACTTCGCGGATCGCGTCCATCGCCTGGCCGTTTTCCGAAAGGTCCACGCCGGCCGCGAATTTCTGCAGCATGCCGAGCTGGTCGGCATCCATGATGAACTTCTCGTAGCCCGATACCAGCCCGCCTTCGAGCCATCCTGCGGCGTGCAGCACGAAGTTGGTGCCTGCGAGCAGGGTCGAATTGAGCGTATTCGCACTTTCGTAGGCCGCCTGCGCGTCCGCGACCTTGGAAGCGCAGAGCCCGCCGCCGGTGCGGAAGGGCAGGCCGAGCCTGCGTGCAAGCTGACCCGCCCCGTAGGATACGAGCGAAGGTTCGGGCGTCCCGAACGTCGGCGCGCCGGACTGCATGGAGATCGAGGAGGCGAAAGTGCCGAAGACGACCGGCGCGCCGGGCCGCACGAGCTGCGTGAAGGCGGCGCCGGCGAGCACCTCGGCCAGCACCTGCGTCAGCGTGCCGGCGACCGTGACCGGGCTCATGGCGCCGGCCAAGATGAAGGGCGTGATGATCGTCGCCTGGTTGGCGCGCGCATAGACCTTCGCGGCTCCGAGCATGGTCTCGTCAAAGACCATCGGCGAATTGGCATTGATGAGGTTGATGACGACCGTATTCTCCTCGACGAAATGCTCGCCGAAAAGGATCCGCGCCATGGCGACCGTGTCCTCGGCCCGCTCGGGAGCGGTGACGGAGCCCATGAAGGGCTTGTCGGACAGCGTCATGTGAGCGTGCACCATATCGAGATGGCGCTTGTTGACCGGAACGTCGACGGGCTCGCATACCGTCCCGCCGGAATGGTGGATCGAGGGCGCCAGATAGGCGAGCTTCACGAAGTTGCGGAAATCCTCGATCGTGGCGTAGCGGCGGTTGCCTTCGAGGTCGCGCACGAAGGGCGGCCCGTAGACGGGCGCGAAGACGGTGGCGTCGCCGCCGATCTGGACGGAGCGCTCCGGATTGCGCGCATGCTGCGTGAAGGTGGACGGCGCGGTCTTCAGGAGTGCGCGGCACAGGCCTTTCGGGAAGTGCACGCGTTCGCCGCGCACGTCCGCCCCTGCATCCCTCCAGAGCGCAAGCGCTTCGGCGTCGTCGCGAAAGTCGATGCCGATCTCCTCGAGCACGGTGTCGGCATTCCGCTCGATGATCGCGAGGCCTTCCTCGTCCAGGACCTCGTAGACCCTGATCGCGCGCCGAATGAAGGGCATCTGCGCCCCCGGTCCGCCTCCGGTGCGTGCCGCGCGGCGCGCGGCCGCGCCGCTGCGCTCGCCACGACCCTTGCGTGCGGCGGTCGGTTCATGTTCCAGTGCCTGCATCTCGCCCATGGCGCACCCCGTCAGCGGCCGCGCTGCGCGGCTTCATTCCCGGCGATCCTAGATGGGCACTTGACGCGAAACGGCTTGCCAACGCCAAGCCATGTCGCAAAACGGATACGGCGGGGCGGCGAATTCCAGTCGCTATCGTCTTGAACGGTGTCGCAAATCGGCTATGACTGCAAGCATGCGTGAAAGATAACTAGACGCGACGGAGAGCCGTGCTTCGGCTCTCTTTTTTGCGCCATCGAGGTTGCTGCCATGTCCGACGACGAGATCATCCTTTCCGAACTGTCCGACGACGAACTCGTGCAGCAGATGCACGACGATCTATACGACGGGCTGAAGGAGGAGATCGAGGAGGGGACGCGCATCCTGCTCGACCGCGGCTGGATGCCGTACAAGGTCCTCACCGAGGCGCTGGTCGAGGGCATGCGCATCGTCGGAGAGGATTTCCGCGACGGCATCCTCTTCGTTCCGGAGGTGCTGCTGTCGGCCAACGCCATGAAGGCCGGCATGCATATCCTGCGCCCGCTGCTCGCGGCCACCGGCGCGCCCAAGCAAGGCAAGATGGTGATCGGCACGGTCAAGGGCGACATCCACGATATCGGCAAGAACCTCGTGGGTATGATGATGGAGGGCGCCGGCTTCGACGTCATCGATCTGGGCATCAACAATCCGGTCGAGAACTATCTCGCCGCGATCGCCGAGCACGAGCCCGACATCGTCGGCATGTCGGCGCTGCTGACGACGACCATGCCCTACATGAAGGTCGTGATCGACACGCTCAAGGAAAAGGGCATCCGCGACGACCTGATCGTCCTCGTCGGCGGCGCCCCGCTCAACGAGGAATTCGGCAAGGCCGTGGGCGCCGATGCTTACTGCCGCGATGCGGCCGTGGCGGTCGAGACCGCCAAGGACTTCATGAAGCGCAAACACAACCTGCGCGCGGCGAGCTGAGGCCGGAGTCTGGCCTCCCTTGGCGCGGGATAGGGCTACTCCTCGATGGCCTGCGCGGTCGAGCCTATGTCGCGCTTGACGCCCCGAACAGTGTTGGCGCAAGCCGCAACCGAAAGGGCAAGAAGCACGGCGAGGATGGTAGCGAACGTGGATTTCATCTGTGGTCCTCCTGGGTCGCACCGACCCGACATCGATGGCAACGCGTTTCGAGCCGCCCGGCCGTCGTTCTATGACTGATTCGCGACGCCTGCAAAGCGGAAAGGTTCAGGTGATCGCCTGCGGGATGCTGGCGCGCGAGATCCTTGCAGTCATCGAGGCCAATGGCCTCCGCCATCTCGAATTGACCTGCCTTCCGGCCGACCTGCACTTCCGGCCGGACCGCATTCCCGCCGCCCTCGATGCCGCGATCGTCAAGGCCCGCGCGTCGGGTTTCGATGATGTCTTCGTCGCCTATGCCGACTGCGGAACCGGTGGCCTGCTCGACCGGGTCTGCAAGGCGCATGGCGTTGAGCGCATCGCCGGCCCGCACTGCTTTGCCTTCTACCAGGGGATCAGGAATTTCGAAGCCCTTGAGGATGCGGACATGACGTCCTTCTACATGACCGACTTCCTGTGCAGGCACTTCGACGCCTTCTTCATGCGCCCGCTGGGTCTGGACCGGCATCCCGAACTGATCGCCGATTTCTTCGGCAACTACGAAAGGCTCGTCTATCTGGCGCAGACGAACGATCCGGAACTGGACACGGTCGCCGAGCAGGCGGCGGCGTTGCTCGGCCTCGCCTATGAGCGGCGACCGACGGGGTACGGCGACCTGGTGCCCGCTCTTGCGAGGGCGGCTCGAGCCTCGTGACATCAAAGCGCCGGAATTTTCGCGTCTGAAAGCGCCTTCGCGATCCCGCGAGCCCATTCACCCGCGACGTCACAAATGCTGCCAAGGACTCGGTTGCGTCTGGCCGCCAAACCTGTCACGAAGCGTTAACACCCGTCGCCTACCGTGAGATGCTGGTGTAGTAAAATCCGGAAGCGCGTGTCCGAAAGCGAAGTGTCGCGGATGTTCGACGGCAACATGTCCGAGTTCCAGCAGGAGTTCGTGTCCCACGAAGCCGTGAGACCCAAGCCCGAGCGCCTGTCGGAGCTGTTCGCAGCCGTAGCGCGTGACACCACCGGCAATGTGAGCATCCGGCAGCTTCGAGACCTCCTCGGCGATCGCAGCCTTGCCGCGTTCCTGCTCTTCTTCGCCGCACTCAACCTGTTGCCGCTGCCACCCGGCGCGACGCTGATCTTCGGCTTGCCGCTGATCATCATCTCGGTCCAGATGGTTTTCGGCGCCAAGACGGCGTGGCTGCCGCGCTTCATCCTCGACAAATCCTTCACGCACGACCAGTACGTCTCCATGACGTCGGCGATCGTACCCCGGATCGAGCGGCTCGAACGGCTCATCAAGCCGCGCTACTGGCCGTTCTGGCCCAGGCAGGGCGAACGCTTCGTAGGCATCGTCGCGCTGGTGATGGCCATCGCCGTCACCCTGCCCATCCCCCTCGGCAACTGGCTTCCCGCATTCTCGACGGCGCTGCTCGCGCTTGCGCTTTCGGAGCGGGATGGCATCCTTTTCGGCGTCGGCTGCGCGATCGGCGCCCTGTCGCTTGCCATCATCGCGGTCGTGGTCGGCAGCGCCGGCTTCGTGGCGCATTTTCTCTGGGCCGCAGCCTTCGCCACCGGTTGAGGCGCACAAGCACCTTCGCGTCGCTTTTCGCATTGCCCCGCGTCGCGCCGCAACAAGCGGTGCGCAGCGCCTTGCGGCAATCCTCTCTGACGCACTCGGAAAGGCCCCCGCATGGCAGACCTCATCGTCGTATACTGGCGCGACATTCCCGCCCAGGTCATCGTCAAGCGCGGTCGCCAGACGGCCCGGCGCGAATTGCCGCTGCGCTTCACCGAGGCGATCGACATGGCGGCGATGCGCTCGGGTGCCTCCGAGACCGACGCCTACCTTGCGGAATGGCGCAAGGCGGACCCGGTCCAGGTCGGAGACGACCTCGAGGCGGAAGCGGATCGCGCGATTGCGGAGATCGACGCGGCGTGGGACCGCGAGCGGCTGACGGCGATCGCCAGGGCCGGAGGCAGGAGCGATGGCTGAGACCGACGCTCCGACTTCGGGTCCCGGGGCGGTCCGACCGGTCGCCATCGCGACCGCCGCCGGTGGGGTGACCCAGGCGACGCTCGTGAAGAAGGCTGCGCCCAGCAGCGACTACCGTCCGGCCGACGTTTCGCCGCAGCGCCGGGTTCAGCGCCGCTACACGATGCGGCTGTGGTCTGTGCGCCATTCGCGCGGGCTCGAATGGTTCTACGCTCGCTTCGCCAGCCTCTTCCTCCACCTCCATCCGATCTGGAAGGCGCTCGGCTACGGGCGGGTCGAGGCGCCCGTCAAATTCGTCGAGAAGCGCGTCAAGGGGTTCATGTTCGACTGCCGGATGTGTGGCCAGTGCGTGCTTTCCTCCACCGGCATGTCGTGCCCGATGAACTGTCCCAAGCAGCTCAGGAACGGTCCGTGCGGCGGCGTGCGCGCCAACGGCAATTGCGAGGTGGAGCCGGACATGCCCTGCGTGTGGGTCAAGGCCTGGGAGGGTTCGCGGCGCATGGACAGGGGCGATGCCATCTTCGCCGTCCAGAAGCCGGTCGACCAGTCCCTGCGCGAGACCTCCGCCTGGTTGCGCGTCACCGCGCTGGCCGCGGCGGAACGGGAGAAGGCGAAGGTCGCGTCATGATCTCGCGACATCCGGGCCAGCCCGACGAGAACCCGGCCGGCGTCGACCTGCCGCTCGATCCGCTGCCGGGCCATTCCTCGCGCGGCCGGCTGGAACGGGTCCTGAGGCGTGGCGAATTCGCGGTCACGGCCGAGCTCAATCCGCCCGACAGCGCCAACCCGCAGGACGTCTACGAGCGCGCCTCGATCTTCGACGGCTGGGTCGACGGCATCAATGCGGTCGATGCGTCCGGCGCCAACTGCCACATGTCGTCGGTCGGCATCTGCGCGCTGCTGACCCGGATGGGCTATGCGCCGATACTGCAGATCTCGTGTCGCGACCGCAACCGTATCGCGATCCAGGGCGACGTGCTCGGCGCGGCGGCGATGGGCGTGGCCAACATCCTCTGCCTGACCGGAGACGGCGTCCAGGCGGGCGACCAGCCGGGCGCCAAGCCCGTCTTCGATCTCGATTCCATGTCGCTGCTCGAGACCATCCGCATCATGCGCGACAACGGCAGGTTCCTTTCCGGTCGCAAGCTGTCGACACCGCCGGAAGTGTTCCTCGGCGCGGCCGTCAACCCCTTCGCGCCGCCTTACGACTTCCGGCCGTTGCACTTCGCCAAGAAGATCGCCGCCGGCGCGCAGTTCGTGCAGACCCAGTACTGTTTCGACGTGCCCATGTTCCGCTCCTTCATGGAACGCGCCCGCGACGCCGGACTGACGGAGAGGTGCTTCGTGATGTGCGGCGTCGGACCACTGGCCTCGGCAAAGACGGCACGATGGATTCGCTCCAACGTGCCCGGCGTGCACATCCCCGACGCCGTGATAAAGCGGCTCGAGGGCGCCGCCGATCAGAAGGCGGAAGGCAAGCGGCTCTGCATCGACATCATCAACGAGGTCAAGGAAATCCCGGGGGTGGCTGGCGTCCACGTCATGGCCTACCGCCAGGAGGAATACGTCGCCGAGATCGTCCATGAATCAGGCGTCCTGCGCGGCCGTCGTCCGTGGCAGAAGGAGCCGCGCGCCGACGACCAGCTGGTGGCCGATCGTCTCGATCACATTCTCCACGACTCCATGACCGACGAGCCCGTCGCCATGGTGGAGAAGGCTGCTCACTAAGCCCGATGGCCTTGAACCGAAACAGATAACGATATAAAGAACTCTTTATATCATTGGAGGACGGCATGACCCGCACCATCGTCGCGTCCGCGACAAGAGAGATCGTCATCGGTTTCGATCAGCCATTCTGCGTCATCGGCGAGCGCATCAATCCGACGGGCCGCAAGAAGCTCGCTGCCGAGATGCAGGCGGGCAATTTCGAGACCGTGATCAAGGACGCGCTCGAACAGGCCGCGGCTGGCGCCACGATGCTGGACGTGAACGCCGGCGTCACCGCCGTCGATCCCAATGCAACCGAGCCGGCGTTGCTCGTGCAGACGCTGGAGATCGTGCAGGGGCTGGTCGACCTGCCGCTTTCGATCGACTCCTCCGTCACCGCCGCGATCGAGGCGGGCCTGAGGGTTGCCAAGGGGCGACCACTGGTCAACTCAGTGACCGGCGAGGAGGAAAAGCTCGAGGCGATCCTGCCGCTGGTGAAGAAGTATGACGTGCCGGTGGTCGCCATCTCCAACGATGAGACGGGCATCTCCATGGACCCGGACGTGCGCTTCGCGGTCGCCAAGAAGATCGTCGAGCGCGCCATGGACCATGGCATCAAGGCCCACGACGTCGTGGTCGACCCGCTGGTCATGCCGATCGGCGCGCTGGGCGATGCCGGCCGGCAGGTCTTCCAACTCCTCTACCGCCTGCGCAACGAGCTGAAGGTCAACACGACCTGCGGCCTTTCCAACATCTCCTTCGGCCTGCCGCATCGGCACGGCATCAACGCCGCCTTCATCCCGATGGTCATCGGTGCAGGCATGACCTCGGCCATCATGAACCCCTGCCGCCCGCAGGAGATGGAGGCTGTGCGCGGCGCAAACGTGCTCAACGGCACCGACCGCGACTGCATGACCTGGATCCGGACCTACAAGGACTACAAGCCCGGCGAGCACGCGGCACCCGCGCCGGTGCCGGTGACCGCACCTGGCGAGGCCGCCGCCGGCGGCCGGCGCCGCGGCGGACGCGAGGCGAGAAGAGCGGCGGGCTGAGTACGTCATCTTGAGCACAGCAGAGGGGGGTCGTCGGACATGAACGCCCACGCCAATCTCGACGACCCGCTGGTGCTCTTCATGCCGTCGGGCAAGCGCGGGCGTTTTGCCCGGGGCACCACCGTGCTCGAAGCGGCGCGGCAGCTCGGCGTCTATGTCGAGAGCGTGTGCGGCGGACGCGCGACCTGCGGCCGCTGCCAGATCGAGGTGCAGGAAGGCCAGTTCGCCAAGCACAAGATCACCTCCTCCTACACCCACATATCGCCGCGCGGGGCGAAGGAGGAGCGCTACGACCGCGTGCGCGGCCTGGCTCCGCATCGCCGCCTGTCCTGTTCGGCCACCATCGAGGGCGACCTCGTCGTCGACGTGCCGCAGGACACGGTCGTCAACGCCCAGGTCGTGCGCAAGGCCGCGAGCGACCGCGTCATCGAGCGCAACGCCGCCGTCCAGATGTGCTACGTCGAGGTGGAAGAACCCGACATGCACAAGCCGACGGGCGATCTCGAGCGCCTTAAGGCGGTGCTGCAGAAGGATTGGGGCTGGAAGGACCTGCGCGTCGCCCCGCACATCATCCCGCACGTCCAGAAGATATTGCGCAGCCAGAACTGGGCCGTCACGGCTGCTATCCACAAGGACATGGAGTTCTCGCGCGCCACCATAGTCGCGCTCTATCCGGGGTTGAAGAACGAGGCCTACGGAATCGCCTGCGACATCGGCTCGACCACCATCGCCATGCACCTGGTGTCGCTGCTCTCCGGCCGCATCGTC
>VFQR01000176.1_pt1 | contig 132722 bp, 134 predicted proteins | sample 3512321 | NCBI WGS metagenome assembly VFQR01 (sample SAMN10412374, study PRJNA504923) | tailings metagenome | isolation source: Relicate 3 Philex TSF1 revegetated site | place: Philippines: Tuba, Benguet | collected 2017-08-29 | reverse complement strand
AACATCTTCGTCTTCGGCCCCAACGGCGAGCAGATCGCCAGCCTCGACCTCGTCGTCGAGCGCGACGTCTCGGGCCTCCAGGACTATCTGAAGCGCTTCATCCCCAATTCCGACATCACCGTCGAACTGCTCAACGACAACGTCGTGCTGACCGGCACTGTGGAGACGCCGCTCGACGCGTCACGCGCCGCTCAGCTCGCACAGGTCTTCGTGACGGGCGGCGAGGCGACGACCGGCCAGTACTCGCAGACCGCCGCCGGCGGATCGGTGAACGGCGGCGTCGACATCGACAACCCCGACCAGGAGCGCCGGGTCAGCCAGATCGTGAACCTCATCAAGATCATCGGCGAGGACCAGGTGACGCTCAAGGTCACCGTGGCCGAGGTCAGCCGCACCGTCATGAAGCAGCTCGGCGTGAACCTCATCGGTTCGGGCCAGACCAACGGCATCACCTGGGGCGCGCTGTCCGAGAACGTTCCCGGTCTCGGCAAGCCGATCGTGCCCTCCCAGTTCTCGCTCGGCAGCTCGCTGATCGACGGCTACCTCAACGCGATGGAACAGGCAGGCGTCATGAAGACGCTCGCCGAGCCGACGCTGACCGCTGTGTCGGGCGAAAAGGCGACCTTCCGCGTCGGCGGCGACTTCAACCTCGTCACCGAGCAGGGCGGCGGCGACAATGGCAGCATCACCTACACGGTCGACCAGATCGAGTACGGCATCGGCTTGGAGTTCCAGCCCACGGTGCTCTCGCCGGGCCGCATCAGCCTGAAGATCCGCACCCAGGTGTCCGAGCCGACCGCCGAGTCCGGCGTGTCGCTGTCGGGCGGCGCCGGCCGGCGGGGCAACAACGGCTTTCTCAACCTGCGCAATCCTGGCATGACCGCAATCGCCATCCGTCGCCGGCTGGCCGACACGACCGTCGAACTGCCGTCCGGCGGTTCCATGATGATCGCCGGCCTGGTCCGCGACGAGGTGCGACAGGCGATCAACGGCCTGCCCGGCCTGTCCAAGGTGCCGGTGCTGGGGACACTGTTCCGCAGCCGCGACTTCGTCCGCAACGAGACCGAGCTGGTCATCATCGTGACGCCCTATCTGGCGCGGCCGATGGCACGCAACCAGCTTGCCCGCCCGGACGACAACTTCAACGCCGCGGGCGACGGCGCCGGCTACTTCCTCGGCCGCGTCAACCGCGTCTACGGCACCATGCAGACCGACAAGCCCAACGGCCGCTACTACGGCGTCGTCGGCTACATCTACAAGTGATCGGGGGATCGAGAGCCATGTCCGTCATCGTTTCCGAAGCGCGTGGGAAGTCCGCCCGCCCGGTCCTTCGCGGCGCCGTCGCAATCCTGACGCTGGCAGTGCTTGCCGGCTGCGCCGACCGCCACAACATCCATGTCGGCGCCATTCCCGACGACTACCGCACCAACCATCCGATCATGATCTCGGAGAAGGAGGAGCACGTCGACATTCCGGTCGGACGCTCCGACCACGGGATCACGACCATGCAGAAGACGGCGCTGTCGGGCTTCCTTGCGAACTACGATCGCTCCAACGCGCCGGTCGTCAGCGTGATGGTCCCACAGGGAGCCGCCAATTCCGCCGCTGCCCAGAAGGCTGCCGACGACATGGTCGGGGTGCTGCGTCACTCCGGCGTGCCGCGGCACCGCATCGCCATGCTGTCCTACGCCACGGACGCCGAGGCTTCGCCGCCGATCCGCGTGAGCTACGCCACCGTGCGGGCGCATGTGGAGAAGTGCGGTCGCTGGCCGGACGATCTCCTCTCGACGGAGGAAAACCGGCACTACGCCAATTTCGGCTGCGCGAACCAGAACAACCTGGCTGCGCAGGTCGCAAATCCGGCCGATCTGCTGGGTCCGCGCAAGCCCACCTCCATCGACGCGGAAAACCGTGGCCAGGCGATCGATCGTTACAAGTCCGGCGCCGTGGCGGAGGAATTCGTCCGCAACTCCGAGATCAACTACAACCAGTAGGGCCCATGAGCGGGGGACTGCACATGAACAACCTAGCCATCGACGCCGCGCACGAGCCCGATCGCGCGGACCAGGACCTCGCCGCCCTTCACGCGCTGCGCCCGGTTCCCAGAATATCGATCCAGGCCTTCTGCGAGACCGAGAGCGTCGCCAACCCCATCGAGCGGGCCGGCGAAGACCGCCGCATGGCGAAGACCCATCTCAAGGTGCACATGGGCGGCGTCGAAACCGCGGTCGAATTCTACCAGACCGCGCCGACGCCGAACCTCATCATGATCGAGTCGCGGCTCGAGCCCAAGGAACTCCTGGGCTCGCTGCGCCGGCTCGCCGACGTCTGCGACCCCACGACCAAGGTCGTCATCATCGGCCACTACAACGATGTCTGGCTCTACCGCGAGCTGATCCGCTTCGGCATCTCCGAATATGTCGTCGCCCCGGTCTCGCTTGCCGACGTGGTCAACATCGTCTCCACGATCTTCGTCAATCCGGACGCCGATCCTCTCGGCAGGTCGCTCGCCTTCGTTGGCGCCAAGGGCGGGGTGGGTTCTTCCACCATCGCCCACAACATCGCCTGGGGCATCTCGCGGCTGTTCTCGTCGGAAGTCGTGGTAGCCGATCTCGACCTTCCATTCGGCACCGCCAACATCAACTTCGACCAGGATCCCGCGCAGGGCATTGCCGAGGCCGTGTTCGCACCTGAGCGCATCGACGAGGTCTATCTGGACCGCCTCCTGTCGCAGTGCGCCGAGCGGCTGTCGCTCCTCGCCGCGCCCTCGACACTCGATCGCGTCTACGATTTCGACCCGGAAGCCTTCGCCCAGATCATCGATACCGCCCAGCGCTCCGCGCCGGTGCTGGTGCTCGACATTCCGCATGTGTGGAACGGGTGGACGCGCAACACGCTGCAGCGTGCCGACGAGATCGTGATCACCGCGACGCCGGAACTCGCCAACCTGCGCAACACGAAGAACCTTGTCGACATGCTCAGGAAGCTGCGGCCTAACGATCCGCCGCCCCACCTGATCGTCAATCAGGTGGGCGTGCCGAAGCGTCCGGAAATATCGGCTGCCGATTTCGCCGAGCCGCTGGGGCTCACGCCGCTGGCCTCGATCCCTTTCGATCCGCAGCTCTTCGGCAACGCCTCCAACAACGGGCGGATGCTGGGCGAGATGGAGGCCCAGCACCAAGTGGTGCAGATCCTCAACGATATGGCCCATGTGCTGACGGGGCGCAGCGAGGTCAAGGCGAAGAAGAAGTCGGGCCTGGGCGGCCTGCTCGGACGGCTGAAGCGCAAGAAGTAGTCTGCCGCAGGGAACGGGTGGGAAGACGATGTTTGGCAAACGCGGAAGCGGAAATGCGGGCGGCTTCGAGCCGCGCCAGTCCGGAACGGTAGCACTCGCTCCCGAGCCGGCGGCACCGCGCCCTGCGGCGGAAAAGGCAGCCCCGGCGCCGGCGCCCGCCGCCCAGCCGAAGCGGGCTTCCGAGCCCGCCGCGCCCGAAAAGCGTCCGGTGCGCGAGAAGAGCGAGACCTACTACGATACCAAGAGCCAGGTCTTCTCGGCCCTGATCGACACGATCGACCTGTCGCAGCTCGCCAAGCTGGAGCCGGATTCGGCCCGCGAGGAAATCCGCGACATCGTCAACGACATCATCGCCATCAAGAATTTCGCGATGTCGATCGCCGAGCAGGAGGAACTGCTCGAGGACATCTGCAACGACGTGCTGGGCTACGGGCCGCTGGAGCCTCTGCTGGCGCGCGACGACATCGCCGACATCATGGTGAACGGCGCCAAGAACGTCTACATCGAGGTGGGCGGCAAGGTCGAGCAGACCTCCGTCCGATTCCGCGACAACCAGCAGCTCCTCAACATCTGCCAGCGCATCGTCAGCCAGGTGGGCCGGCGCGTCGACGAGAGCTCGCCGATCTGCGACGCGCGCCTGCCGGACGGCTCGCGCGTCAACGTGATCGCGCCGCCGCTCTCCATCGACGGTACCGCGCTCACCATCCGCAAGTTCAAGAAGGACAAGCTGACCCTCGACCAGCTCGTCAAGTTCGGCGCGATCTCGCCCGAGGGCGCCGAGGTGCTCAAGATCATCGGCCGGGTGCGCTGCAACGTCATCATCTCCGGCGGTACGGGCTCGGGCAAGACGACGCTCCTCAACTGCCTGACCAACTACGTCGACCGCGAGGAGCGCGTCATCACCTGCGAGGACTCCGCCGAGCTCCAGCTCCAGCAGCCTCACGTGGTGCGCCTGGAAACGCGTCCGCCCAATCTCGAAGGCGAGGGCGAGGTCACCATGCGCGACCTCGTCAAGAACTGCCTTCGCATGCGTCCCGAGCGCATCATCGTCGGCGAGGTTCGCGGACCCGAGGTCTTCGACCTTCTGCAGGCCATGAACACCGGCCATGACGGCTCGATGGGCACGATCCACTCGAACAGCCCGCGCGAATGCCTCAACCGAATGGAATCGATGATCGCCATGGGCGGCTTCTCGCTTCCGCAGAAGACGGTCCGCGAGATCATCGTCGGCTCGATCGACGTCATCATCCAGGCCGCTCGACTGCGCGACGGCTCGCGCCGCATCACCCACGTCACCGAGGTGATCGGCATGGAAGGCGACGTGATCATCACGCAGGACCTCGTCCTCTACAACATCAAGGGCGAGGACCAGAACGGCCGCCTGTTGGGTGAACACGTGACGACCGGCATCAGCCGGCCGCATTTCTGGGATCGCGCCCGCTACTACGGCGAGGAGCAGCGCCTGGCGAACGCGCTGGACGCGATGGAGAAGCAGAGCGCCTGACGGCGCGCAGGAAGGGCGGAACGGCATGTTCGGCATCGACACCACCATCCTGGCATTCGTGCTGCTCGCGGGCCTGAGCGCCGGCGCCGTCGCCTATGCGCTGATGTTCCGCACGATCGAGAACGAGCGCAAGGCGGACCGGCGGCTCAACGAAATCAAGGCGGCCGAGACCGACCGTTCCGTCGTCACCGCGACGCGCGACCGCCTTGCCGAAGCCGCCAAGCGGCGCAAGTCGGTGCAGGATTCGCTCAAGGATCTCGACGAGAAGCAGAAGGCCAAGGACCGCAACGTCAAGAAGCCGCCGCTGCGCCAGCAGCTCAAGCAGGCGGGCATGACCGTCAGCGTCGAGCGGTTCTACCTCTATTCGTTGCTCGCCGGCGTGGCGGCGACGCTGATCGCCTTCGTGGCGGGCGTCCCGCTCTACGTGCTGCCCGGCGCCTTCATCGCCGGCGCGTTCGGCCTGCCGCGCTGGTTCGTTTCCTTCGTGCGGGGGCGCCGCGTAAAGGCGTTCCTCAACGAGTTCCCCAACGCGCTCGACATCATCGTGCGCGCGGTGAAGTCCGGCCTTCCGCTCAATGACGGTATTCGCCTGATCGCCAACGAAAGTCCGGAACCCGTGCGAACGGAGTTCCGCCGCATCGTCGAGGCCCAGCAGCTCGGCATGTCGATCCCCGATGCAGCCATGCGCATGCCCGAGACCATGCCCTGCCCGGAAGCGGGCTTCTTCGGCATCGTCATCCAGATCCAGAGCCAGGCCGGTGGCAATCTTTCCGAAGCGCTCGGCAACCTGTCGCGCGTGCTGCGCGACCGCAAGAAGATGAAGGCGAAGATCCAGGCGCTGTCGATGGAAGCCAAGGCCTCGGCCGTCATCATCGGCGCGCTGCCCGGCGTGGTCGCCTTCCTCGTCTATCTGTCCAGCCCCAACTACATCAAGCCGCTCTTCACGACGAGCACGGGTCACCTCCTGCTCGGCATCTCGCTGGTCTGGATGTCCTTCGGCATCTTCACCATGCGCAAGATGATGAACTTCGACATCTGAGGACCGACCATGACCGACCAGATCGCCAAGGCGATTACCGACCCGTCCTTCATGGTGGCATTGCTGGTGGCCGTCGCGGTCTTCGCGACGGTCTTCACGCTGATGCCGGCCTTCGGCGCCAACGCACTCAAGGTCCGCATGAAGACCGTGGCGCTCGAGCGTGACGAGCTGCGCGCCAAGCAGCGCGCGCGGCTGGCGGCCGAGGCCGACCGGCGCCGTCGCGGAGGCCTGCGCGAGGAACAGTCGACAGGCATGCGCGCCATCGTCGAGCGCCTCGACCTCAGGCGCGCGCTCGCCGACGACGCCACGATGGGCAAGCTGCGCATGGCGGGTTTCCGCGGCCAGAACCCGATGACGAAGTTCCTCTTCTTCCGGCTCGTGCTGCCCTTCGTGTTTCTCGCGCTCGCCGCGCTCTACATCTTCGTCGCCGGTGGGCTCGACACGCAGCCGACGGCGGTCAAGATTTTCGTCTGCGTCGTGGCCGCCTATGCCGGCTTCTACGCGCCGATCGTCTACGTCTCGAACCGAGCGTCCAAGCGCAAGCAGTCGATCCAGAAGGCCTGGCCGGACGCGCTCGACCTGATGCTGATCTGCGTCGAATCGGGCATGTCCGTCGAAGCCGCCTTCCGCCGCGTCGCCGACGAGATCGGTGCGCAGTCCGTAGAACTCGCCGAGGAACTGGTGCTCACCAACGCCGAGCTTTCCTTTCTGCAGGAGCGGCGGCAGGCCTACGAGAACCTGGCATCGCGCACGGGGCTGGAGACGGTCAAGGGCGTAACCCAGGCACTCATCCAGGCGGAGCGGTACGGTACGCCCGTCGCATCAGCGCTCCGCGTGCTTGCCAACGAGAGCCGCGAGATGCGCATGAACGAGGCGGAGAAGAAGGCCGCGGCCCTGCCGCCCAAGCTGACCGTGCCGATGATCCTGTTCTTCCTGCCTGTTCTGTTCATCGTCATTCTCGGCCCGGCGGGCATCACGGTCAGCCAGCGCGGCATCTTCTGAGTCCGTCGCGATAACTTGACAATCCAATTCATGTTAAAATAGCCTTCCGTATCAGCGCTGGTTCCGGCGCGCGACGTTGCGGAGAGCGCATGTTCGACTTCACCATCCGGCAGCCCGAGCATCTCGTGCTTCACGGATATCGCTGCTGGAACAGGGCGGCGACGCTCGGTTCACCCGAGCCGTGGCGAAATGCCGAACGCCTCTATCTGCAAGCTCTGGGCGACCGAAACGCGACTGTCGCGCTCGACGCCCTGGCGGAGTTCGCCAGCACGGCTGGCCTTTGTGCCCGTTGTCCGCTGAGGATGCTCACGCCAGGCGCTAAGGCGCTCTGCAGGGACGAGGCGCTGGTTCTGGGGTTGGTCTCATCGCTGCAGAACGGCGAGGACGCAACGGGGGCGTTCTGCGCGGAAGGACTGGCAGGCCCGGTCATGGCAGGACATGTCGGGTCGGCGGCGGCCGGGTACTCGGCGCTGCTGCGCGCCTGCGGCCAGCAACTGCTGCCCGTCCCCATCGATGCCCTGCGGGCCATCTGCGCGACAACATACGCGCACGGTCGGACAGGTTCGACGCTCCATTGAGGGCCTGGAGGCCGCTCAGCTGTCGCGCAGTTCCTTGAGCGAGTTCTGCTGGGCGAGGATGGAGCGGAGGTAGGTGACGTTGGCTTGCGCCTGCTCGGCCGAAAGCTCCTGGGTGGCGATCTGCTCTGCTTCGCCGAAGCGTCCCTGCAGGCCGACGACCAGCGCGAGGTTCTGGCGCACGCGGCTGTCGGCGCCAGGCTGTCCGATTGCCTGCTTGAGGTGCAACTCGGCCGTCTTGAGGTCGCCTTCCAGCAGGTAGGACATGCCGAGATTGGACAGCACCGAGGGCTCGTTCGGCTGCAGGTCGAGCGCGCGCCGGTAGAGGCCGCGGGCCTCCTTGGTCTGGCCGAGCTGGTCGAGGATCGCGGCTTCCGCCGAGACGAGCTTCCAGTCCGGATATTCGGGCGTCTGCGCGCGACGCACCGCATCCAGCGCCGGTTCGAATTCGCCTGCGGCGGCGAGCGACTTGCCGTAGGCGGCAAGCACGTCGCGGTCGGTAGAGTGGTGGATGGCCAGCTTGCGCATGACGGCGAGCGACTGTTCGGCCCGCCCGCTGGCCTGCAGCAGGCTGGCATAGCGCATGCCGATCGCCTTGTCGGACGGCTTGCCGGCGTAGGCCCGGCCGACGGCCGCCGTGGCGGCCTCCGCTTCCTGCGCCGACATCGTTTCGATCGCGCGGGTGGTGGCTGCGCCGGCACTGTTGACAGACCCGGTCGTCATCGGCTTGCTTGCGCACGCGCCCAGCGCCAGCGCGAGTGCGACGACCGCCGCTCCCGATGCCGTCGCTTTCCACAGTCCCCTGCTTGTGCCAATGCTCGACATGGCTCGAATCTCCGCTCCGCCCCTTGGCGTTCCCGAGGTCGAGCAATATTCCGTTAACCCTAACGGACGGTTAACCTGCGGCTTCCACGGAGGGGACAAGGGCCGATGAGTGTTCGACTTCTCGATCGCGGGTCCGCCTCCGCGCGTCCGATCCACCTGGTCTCGAAGGGGCGCCTGGCCGAGGCCGGACTGCCGGAGGGCGCCCGCCGCTGGGCGGAGCTGAACGGCTATGTAGGGGAGGCGGGCAGGCTGCTCGCCTATCCCGATGGAGACGGCGGGCTGGGTGGCGTGCTGTTCGGGGTGCCGGCCGAGCGCGACGCTTTTTCTCCGCTGGCGACCGGCGGGCTGGCGCGGCTGCTGCCAGAGGGCGAGTGGCACTTCGCACGCCCGCCCGGCGAGCCGACGCTTGCCGTCCTGGGCATGCTTCTCGGCGGCTACGAATTTCTTCCCTATCGCAACCGCAACGCTCGCGACGTCTCGCTCGTCGTGCCCGAAGGCTGCGACCGCGCGCGCGCCGAACGGCTTGCGGCGGGCGTTAGCCTGGCGCGCGACCTGATCAACACGCCGGCAAACGACATGGGCCCCGAGGCGCTCGAGGGTGCTGCGCGTGCCCTTGCGCGCAGGCACAAGGCGAAGCTGCGCGTGGTTGCCGGAAATGACCTGCTCAAGGCCAATTTTCCGATGATCCACGCGGTGGGTCGCGCGGCCGCGCAGGCGCCGAGGCTAATCGACATGAGCTGGGGCCCGCGCACCGGCCCGCGCGTGACGCTGGTCGGCAAGGGCGTGTGCTTCGACACCGGGGGCCTCGACATCAAGTCGTCCTCCGGCATGCTTCTGATGAAGAAGGACATGGGCGGAGCGGCATCGGCGTTGGGCCTTGCCTCCATGATCATGTCGGCACGGCTGCGGCTGCGGCTGCGCGTCATCATTCCCGCTGTCGAGAATGCGATCTCGGCCACCGCGTTCCGACCCGGCGACATATTGCGCAGCCGCGCCGGGCTGACGGTCGAGATCGGCAACACCGATGCCGAGGGCCGCCTCGTCCTGGCCGATGCACTCACTCTCGCCGAGGAGGACGAACCCGACCTGCTGATCGACCTCGCGACGCTGACGGGGGCCGCGCGGGTGGCGCTCGGCGCCGACCTGCCCCCCTACTACACCGATGACGATGCCTTCGCCTCCGAGCTCGACTTCGCCTCGCGGGACCAGGCCGATCCGCTGTGGCGCATGCCGCTCTGGCAACCCTATGACGGCAAGCTCTCCTCCAAGGTGGCCGACATGAACAACGTCACGTCCGACGGCATGGCGGGGTCGGTGACCGCCGCGCTCTTTCTCAAGCGTTTCGTGCGAAGGGCACGCACTTGGGCGCATTTCGACATCTACGCATGGAATCCGTCGGAGCGACCGCACGGCCCGGTCGGTGGCGAGGCGCAGGCGATCCGCGCGATCGAGGCCGTGCTTGCGCGCCGCTATCCGTCCTGATCGATTCGGTGCCGATACTTTCGGCGTCCGATTCGGCTCCGTCATCATTCGGCCGCGATCGACAAGCGGGATAAAACGGCACCGAAACGATTCGGAGGCGGAATGGCCGTTCAATTGCGCCCGAGTCAGGCTCTCAGGCTCTGGCAGTCGGTCGCCCTGTCGGAGGCCAGCGAAGGCATGCCGGATCTCACCTTCAGGCAGGCCGCCGTCCTGTTGTCCGTCTATCTCGATCCGCCTCCGCACACCGTGCGCGGACTCGCCGCGCAGCTCAACGTGACCAAGCCGGTGATCACCCGCGCACTCGACACGCTCGGGGCCCTGAAGCTGCTCTCGCGCCATCGCGACGCGGAGGACCGGCGCAACGTTCTCGTCCGCCGCACGGTGGAGGGGGCGCTGTTCGTCGAGCGCTTCGGAGACGTCATCATCGGCAGGGCCAGGGAACTGCCCCTATGACAACGCTCGACCGCCGCCTCCACGCATGGCGTCCGGACCTCGCGGACGCGCGGCTCGAGGGCCGCGTCGCCGCTTCGCGCTTCGCCCAGGGCGTTCCGGCGCACGTCGCCGTCCCGGTCGCCGATCTGCGCGGCGCGCCCGACCGGGGCGCCGGCCTGGACACGCAATTGCTGCTCGGGGACGAGGTTCTGGTATTCGACGTCGCCGCCGGATGGTGCTGGGTGCAGGCGGTCCGCGACTCCTATGTCGGCTACGTCGAGGAATCAGCCCTTGCTCCGGCCGCCGAGCCGGCAACGCATGTCGTCGCCGTTCCGCGCACCTTCGTATACTCCGCGCCCGACATGAAGCGTCCGGCAGGCAGGGCGCTGTCGCTCGGCTCGCGCCTGGCTTTCGCGGCGTCGGCTGAGACCCGCGGCACGAACTATCTCGTGACGCCGCAGGGCGAGGCCGTCATCGCCGCTCACGCGCTGCCCGTCGGCACCGAAGCGCACGACTATGTGGCCGTCGCCGAGACGTTGCTGCTCACGCCCTATCTGTGGGGCGGTGCGAGTGCCTTCGGTCTCGACTGCTCCGGCCTCGTCCAGCTTGCGATGCGCATGGCGGGCCGCGACGTTCCCCGCGACACCGACATGCAGGCTGCGGACCTCGGCGTCGCCTTCGATCCCGGTCCGGACCTTTCCGGCCTGGCGCGCGGCGATCTCGTCTTCTGGAAGGGCCACGTGGCCATCCTCCTCGACGGAAGCGAGATCATCCACGCCAATGGCCACACGATGCTGGTGACGCGCGAACCGCTTGCCGAGGCGATCGAGCGCATCGGCTATCTCTACGGCCCCCCGACCGGCTTCAGAAGGCCGTGAGTGCCGGGCTCAGTAACCCGCCTGGCGGTCGACGACGTTGCGCAGAGGCTCCCCGCGATCGTGCGCATCCATCTGGTCGAGCATGGCGGGCACGAGTTCGCTCGCGTCCGATGCCGCCGCCGCGTGCGGGGTGACGAAGACGCGCGGATGCGTCCAGAGCGTGCTCGACGCAGGGAGCGGCTCGGTCTCGAAGACGTCGAGGCTCGCCTCCTTGAGAATTCCCTCGTCGAGTGCCCGCAGAATGTCCGCTTCCTTCTGCAGCATGCCGCGCCCGGCATTGACGAGACACGGCCCGCCGAGCGCATTGTCGCGACGCAAACCGGACAGAAGGCGATAGTCGACGATGCCTTCCGTCTCCGCGGTGTGCGGCAGCAGCACGACGAGTATGTCGGTCTCCGCGAGGAACGCCGTCAGGCCGTCCTTGCCGGCAAAGCACTCCACGCCTTCCATCGACGTGCCGCTGCGGCTCCAGCCCCGCAGGCGAAAGCCCAGCGGGATGAGCGCGGCCGCTGCCGCACGTCCGAGCGTACCGAGCCCGAGTATCCCGACCGATACCATCGGAGCGCCGGGCTGGTGCGCTTCCTCCCAGATGCCCTGTGCCTGCCTGTGGCGGTAGAGCATGCCTTGCCTGTGATGGTCGAGCACGCGCCAGACCACGTATTCGCTCATGTGCCGCGTCAGGTCGTCGGCCACGACCCGGACGATCGGCACGTCGGGCAGGCTGGGGTCGGAAAGGATGTGGTCGACACCGGCGCCGATCGAGAAGATCGCCCTGAGGTTGGGAAGCCGGCTAAATGCACCGCGCGGGTGCTTCCATGCAACTGCGTATCGGATCGTCGGATCGTCGGCGCCGTCCGGTTCGCGAACGACCGCGCGCCGGCTTGCGATCTGTCGCTCCCAGGCATGGGGATCGTAGCCCGTGACGGAGAGGAGCACCCGGCCGGTCGCTGGCATCGGCAAAGCCTCTAGTCGCTGACGACGCCGACGGGCGCCGTGGCGATGTCGAAGGCCGCTGCGATCAGCGCGCGGGTGTAGTCGGTCCGGGGGTGCTCGAATATCTGCTCGGCCGGCCCGTGCTCCACGATCTGACCGTTGCGCATCACGATCACCTCGTTGGCGAGCGCGCGCACGACCTTGAGGTCATGGCTGATGAACAGGTATGCGAGATTGTGCTTCTTCTGGAGGTCGCGCAGCAGGTCGACCACCTGGGCCTGCACGCTCATGTCGAGCGCGGAAGTGGGCTCGTCAAGCATCACGAAGCGCGGCTTCAGGACCATGGCGCGGGCGATGGCGATGCGCTGGCGCTGGCCGCCGGAGAATTCGTGGGGATAGCGGAAACGGGTGGAGGGATCGAGACCGACTTCCCTGAGCACGGCGACAACCCTGTCGTCGCGTTCCTCCGCGCTGAGCGCGCTCTCGTGGATACTGAGACCCTCCTCGATGATCTCGGCTACCGACATCCTGGGACTCAGCGAGCCGTAGGGGTCCTGGAAGACGATCTGCATCTCCTTGCGCAGCGGGCGCATGGCCTTGAACGACAGCCCGTCGATGTCGCGCCCGGCGAAATGGATGCGCCCCTGCGACGAGATCATCCGCGACAGCGCCAGGCCGAGCGTGGTCTTGCCAGACCCCGATTCGCCGACGACGCCGAGTGTCTGGCCCGCCCGCACCGTCACGTCGATCCCGTCGACGGCCTTCACATGGTCGACGGTGCGGCGAAAGAAGCCCTGCTTGATGGGGAACCACACCTTCACCGCGTCGCCCTTCATGACCGTAGGGGCCGAAAGGTCTAGTGCCGGCGGACGTCCCTTCGGCTCGGACTCGATCAGATGGCGCGTATATTCGTGCTGCGGGCTGGAGAATATCTTCTCCGTCGGACCCGTCTCCACGATGCGCCCCTTTGTCATCACGCAGACGCGGTCGGCGATCCGCCGCACAACGCCGAGGTCGTGGGTGATGAAGAGCATCGACATGCCGACTTCGCCCTTCAGCTTCCCCAGCAGCTCCAATATCTGCGCCTGGACGGTTACGTCGAGCGCGGTGGTCGGCTCGTCGGCGATCAGCAGCTTCGGCTGGTTGGCGAGCGACATGGCGATCATGACGCGCTGGCGCTGGCCGCCCGAAAGTTGGTGCGGATAGGCCCCGAGGCGTTTCTCCGGCTCGCGTATGCCCACCTGGTTGAGCAGTTCCAGCGTGCGCTTGCGGGCCTGCGCCTCGCCCATTCCCTGGTGAATCTTCAGGACCTCCCCCACCTGCCGCTCGATCGTGTGCAGCGGGTTCAGCGAGGTCATTGGTTCCTGGAAGATCATCGTGATGTCGCGACCGCGGACCTTGCGCAATTCCTTCTCGGACAGCGACAGGAGGTCCTTGCCGCCGAACATGATCCGGCCCGAAGGGTGGCTGGCGGCCGGGTAGGGCAGAAGCTTGAGCACCGACAGTGCGGAGACCGACTTGCCGGAGCCGGATTCGCCGACCAGCGCCACCGTCTCGCCTTCGGCTATGTCGAATGAGATGCGGTCGACCGCGACCGTATCCCTGCCGCCCTGCGTGAACACGACCGAGAGATCCTGGACCGAGAGGAGGAAATCGCTCAAGACGCGGCCTCGATGCATGTCGATCGGATACTGATGGCCAAGGCGTCCTCCCTCACCGGAACGTCTTCCGCGGGTCGAACGCGTCACGCGTGGCCTCGCCGATGAAGATCAGCAGCGACAGCATCAGGGAGATCACCACGAAGCCCGAAATGCCGAGCCAGGGGGCGTTGAGGTTGCGCTGGCCCTGCCTGAGGAGTTCGCCGAGCGAGGCAGAGCCGGGCGGCAGGCCGAAGCCGAGGAAATCGAGCGAGGTGAGCGTCGTGATCGAGCCGTTGAGGATGAAGGGCAGGAAGGTGAGCGTCGCAACCATCGCGTTTGGCAGGAGGTGGCGGAACATGATCGTGCCGTTGGACACGCCGAGCGCACGCGCTGCATTGACATATTCGAAGTTTCGCGCGCGCAGGAACTCTGCCCGCACCACGCCCACGAAGGCGACCCACGAGAACAGCAGCATGATGCCGAGCAGTATGAAAAAGCCCGGCGGCAGCACGGCCGCTATGATGAGGATGAGATAGAGGACGGGTACGGACGACCAGATCTCGATGACCCGCTGGAAGATCAGGTCGGTCCACCCGCCGAAATAGCCCTGGACCGCGCCGGCGGAGACCCCGATCACGGCCGAGAAGATCGTCAGCACGAGCCCGAACAGCACTGATATGCGGAATCCGTAGATGACGCGGGCAGCGACGTCGCGCGCCTGGTCGTCGGTACCGAGCCAGTTCCAGTTGCCGACCGTACAGGCGGGGTCGTCGACGCCGCCCATGTAGCGCTGGCAGCGCGTTTCCTCGTCATACATCCATGACGGCTTGGCCGGAGCCGCTTCCGGGATGTCGTTGTTGACCGTGCGGTAGGAATAGCGGATCGGTGGCCAGATCAGCCAGCCATTGGCCTCGATCTCCTCCGAGATCACCGGGTCGCGATAGTCTGTGACGGCATAGAAGCCGCCGAATTTCTCCTCCGGATAGTCGACGAGCACGGGGAACAGGATCTCGCCCTTGTAGGAAGCGAGTATGGGCCGGTCGTTGGCGATGAACTCGGCGAGCAGCGAGAGCACGAACAGGACCAGGAAGATCCACAGCGACCAGTAGCCGCGTCGATTGGCCTTGAAGTTCTGCCACCGGCGCTGGTTCAGCGGCGACAGCCACGGACGCCGCGCCTCGTTGCGCACCCTCTCGACCTCGCCCTTGAGGATCACCTCCGACACCTAGACGTCCCTCTTGTCGAAATCGATGCGGGGATCGATCCAGGTGTAGACGAGGTCGGAAAGCAGCCCGACGAAGAGCCCGATGAGGGAGAAGATGTAGAGATTGGCGAAGACGACGGGATAGTCGCGATCGAGGACGGCGCGGAAGCCGAGCAGCCCCAGCCCGTCGAGCGAGAAGATGTTCTCGATCAGCAGCGACCCGGTGAAGAAGGCCGAGATGAAGGCCCCCGGGAAGCCGGCGATGATGATCAGCATCGCGTTGCGGAAGACGTGCCTGTAGAGCACCTGCCGTTCCGACAGTCCCTTCGCCCGCGCCGTCACGACATACTGTTTGCGTATCTCGTCGAGGAACGAGTTCTTCGTCAGCAGCGTCGTCGTGGCGAAGGCCGACAGCACCATCGCCGTGAGCGGAAGCGTGAGGTGCCAGAAATAGTCGAGGATGCGTTCCGGCCAGGAAAGGTCGTTCCAGTTCTCCGACACCAGTCCCCGCAGGGGGAACCAGTCGAAGAAGGAGCCGCCCGCAAACAGCACCATGAGAAGGATCGCGAACAGGAAGCCCGGTATGGCGTAGCCGACGATGACCACGCCCGATGTCCATATGTCGAAGCTGGACCCGTCCTTCACCGCCTTTCGGATGCCGAGCGGTATCGAGATCAGGTAGGATATCAGCGTTATCCAGAGTCCGAGCGATATCGAAACCGGCATCTTCTCGATGATAAGGTCGATGACCGAGATGTCGCGGAAATAGCTCTCGCCGAAATCGAACCGCAGATAATCCCAGACCATCTTGAAGAAGCGCTCATGCGCGGGCCGGTCGAAGCCGAACTGCTGTTCGAGCCGGGCGATGAACTCGGGGTCGAGCCCTTGGGCGCCGCGATAGCGCGACGAGGTTTCCGCCCCGGCGTCGAAATTCTGGGTGGCCATGTCCGCGCCGCCGCCCGATATGCGGTCGGTCGCGTCGCCGCCCTGTCCGGTGATGCGCGCGATCACCTGCTCGACCGGTCCCCCGGGTGCGAACTGGATGACCACGAAGGATATCAGCATGATCCCGAAGATGGTCGGGATCATCAGCAGCAGTCGTCTGAGGACGTAGGCCGCCATCAGGTCGTTCCCGCCTGCCGCGTGAGCCGGGAGAGGTGAAGCGCGTCAACCCTTGCCAATCGCCGTTGCCTTGTCCCGATCGAACCACCAGAGCGCCTCGACGGGAAAGCCGTAGTCGGGCTTCGGCTCCTTGAAGCCGAACATGTCCCAGAAAGCCGCCCGATGATTCGCCGCATACCAATTTGGAATCCAGTCGCGGCGCGCGCGCAAGACCCGGTCGAGCGCCTTGAGTGCGACGATCAGCGCATCGCGGCTGTCGGCGCGACCGGCTGCGGCGATCAGAGCGTCGACGGCGGGGTCGGCGGTGCCGGGAAGGTTGCGCGAACCCGGGATCGTCGCGGCGCGCGAGTGAAAGAGGTTCTCGAGCGCATCCCGGGTCGGGGTCGCCGACAGTGACAGCGCCATCCCCACCATGTCGAAGTCGAAATCGTTCGTCCTCGCCTGGAACTGTGCGGGATCGACGAGCCGGATCGAGGCGTCGATGCCGACAGCGCGCAGATTCTCCACGAAGGGCTGGTTGACCCGGACGAAGACCTCGTCGTTGACGAGCATCTCCAGCATCAGCCTTTCGCCGCGCGCATTCACCACGCTGCCGCCCTTGCGTTCCCATCCCGCCTCGCCGAGCAGGCGGGCCGCCGCCGAAAGCAACGACCTGTCGCGCCCCGAGCCGTTGGAAACCGGCTGCGTCACGGCCTCGCCGAAGGCGGCGTCGGGCACCTTCCCGCGCAACGGTTCCAGCAGTTCCAACTCGGCCGCCGAGGGCACGCCCTCCGCCTTGAATTCCGAGCGCTCGAACGAGGATTGCGAGCGCGTATAGGCGTCGTAGAAGAGGTTCCGGTTCGTCCACTCGTAGTCGAAGCAGAGCCCGATCGCCTCGCGCACCCGCGTATCGCGGAACCGCTCGCGGCGCTGGTTGATCGCCCAGCCCTGCATCGAGGCGCTCTTCTCGGTGGGGAACTCGCGCTTGACGACCTTGCCGTCGCGCAGCGCGGGAAAATCATAGCCCGTCGCCCAGATCCGGGCGGTGAACTCCTGGCGGTAGGCGACGTCGCCCTTCTTGAAGGCTTCGAAGCCGGCCTGGCGCTCGCGGAATATGTCGATGCGGATGCGATCGAAATTGTAGAGCCCGCGACTGACCGGCAGGTCGCGTCCCCAATAGTCCTCGACGCGCTCGTATTCGATGCTCATGCCCGCCGTGAAGCGGCCCACCCGGTAGGGACCCGAGCCCAGCGGCGCCCTGAGCTGCGACCCGTCGAACGGGTTGTCGGAGAACCAGGCCTTCGAGACGATCGGAAACAGCACCACCCCCTGTATGGTCCGGGCCGACTGCTCTCCGTTGAAGACCAGCCGCAAGGCGTGGTCGCCATCGGCCACTGCCTCGACGAGATCGCGCAACGGCAGCATGAGGGCGGGATGCCCCCTGTCCTTGAACGTCGCGTAGCTGAACGCGATGTCATGCGCGGTAAGCGGCGTTCCGTCGTGCCACCTGGCCTCCGGCCTGAGCGCGAATGTGAAGGTGTTCCTGTCTTCCGACACGCTCACCGTCTTGGCCACGAGCCCGTAGATCGCGTCCGGCTCGTCGATGGCCCGCACCATCAGGCTGTCGAAGCACATCTCCATGCGCGGCGGCGCGTCGCCGTTGGGAACGAAGGTGTTCAGCGTGTTGAACGTCGTGACATTCTGGTTGAAGGCCCAGTTTGGCGGCGAGAAATTGAACGTCCCGCCCTTCGGAGCGTCGGGGCTCGCATAGTCGAAATGCGTGAAGTCGGGCCCGTATTTCAGGTCGCCGAAGGCCGAGAGACCGTGCAGGGCCGTATCGGCAGGCACGTTGGCGAAGGCCCGCGGCGGTGCCAGCAGCGCGGCCGCCGACAGGGCGAGGAAATCGCGACGACCGATCCGCATGGCTCAGTTCTGGCTCCGGTAGCGCGCGGCGAGCGCCGCTTCCTTCTCGGTATCGATCCACCACGAATCGATGTCGATGCCGAAATAGCTCGGTTGTTTCTCCGGGATGCCGAACTTGTTCCAGTAGGCCGTCCATATCGTCGGCCGGTGCCATTGGGGTATGACGTAGTAGTTCCACTGCAGCACGCGGTCGAGCGCGCGCGTTGCGGCAACGAGATCGTCGCGGTCCTTTGCGAAGACGACCCGCTCGACGAGCGCATCGACGACCTCGTTGCGGATGCCCGGTGTGTTGCGCGAGCCGGGGATGTCGGCGGCGCGCGTGCTCCAGAAGTCGCGCTGCTCGTTGCCGGGCGACAGCGACTGCGCGAACTGGTCGGTAACGACGTCGAACTCGAAGGCCCGCTCGCGGTTGATGTACTGGCTGGTGTCGACCATGCGGATCGACGCGTTGATGCCGATGCGGCGCAGGTTTTCGATGAAGGGTGTCGCGATCACCTCGTCGGTCGGCGTCGCGCCCAGATATTCGAGCGTGAACTGCTCCCCGCGCTCGTTGACCATGCGACCGTCGCGGATCGTCCAGCCCGCCTCGGCGAAGAGTTCGACAGCGCGGCGCAGATTGTCGCGTGCCGCCTGGGGCGTGTCGTTGACCGGCAGCTTGAAGGGCTCGGTGAAGAGCTCTGGCGGCAGCTTGTCCTCGTATTCCTTGAGGATCTCGAGCTCGGCGCCCTCCGGCATCCCGCTCGCGGCGAGCTCTGTTCCCTGGAAATAGCTGGACGTGCGCGTGTTGAGGTTGAAGAAGACACGCCGGTTCATGCCCTCGAAGTCCAGCACATGCGTCAGCGCCTGGCGTACCCTGCGATCCTGGAACTGCGGCCTGCGCTGGTTGAGCACATACGCCTGCATGGGATGGCCTGACGTGCTCTCGAATTCGCGCTTGACCACGTCGCCGGACTGGAAGGCGGGAAAGTCGTAGCCCGTCGACCACCGGCGTGAGCTGTTCTCGCGCCGGAAGTCCTGGAAGCCGCCCTTGGTGAAGGCCTGCCAGGCCGCATTCTCGTCCTGGAAGTAGACGAAGCGCAGTCGGTCGAAGTTCTGGCGCCCCATATTGACCGGCCGCTCGGCCGCCCAGTAGTCCTCGACCCGCTCCCATACGATCTCGGAGCCGGGACGGAAACTTCCGATCCGGTAGGGTCCCGAGCCGAGCGGACGCTCCAGCGTCGGGCTGCGGATATCGCGCTTGCGTCCCTGTGCGTCCTCGCCTTCCCACCAGTGCCTGGGCAGCACGGTGAGGTCGCCCATGATGTGCGGCAGTTCGCGGTTACCGGTCTGGTCGAAGCGGAATTCGACCTCGCGTTCGCCGACCGCCACGGCCTCCGTGACGTTTGCGTAGTACCTGCCGTAGAGCGGGCTGATTTCCTTCAGGACCTCGAAGGACCAGATGACGTCCTCGGCCGTTATCGGCTTGCCGTCATGCCAGCGCGCCTCCGGATCGAGCCGGTAGGTCGCGGAGGAATAGTCGTCGGGATATTTGAACGCGTCGGCGATGAGGGCATGGCTGGTGCCGGGCTCGTCCGTCGCCTGCTGCATCAGCGTGTCGTAGAGCCGGCCGCCGAAATTGCCCAGCCCTGCCGCGGCCGTGCCGCGCACGATGAAGGGATTGAAGCTGTCGAAGGTGCCGGTCGCGATCGAATTCAGCGTTCCGCCCTTCGGCGCCTCCGGGTTCACGTAGTCGTAGTGGCGGAAATCCTCGCCGTATTTCGTGTCCTCGATCAGCGAGGACGTCGTGCGCCATTCCTGCGCCGTCGACGGCGCAGCGGCCAGGAGGCCGGCGACCAGCATCGCCAGGAACTTGGGCGCAGGGGCGGAAACGGACATGGGCACCTCGCTCGTCGTGTCGTCGCACCTTAGTGCGTGCGGCGCTTCTGGAAACCATTTTTGGGCCGAAACCCTGAATGGCAACAAAAAAGCCGGGCGAAACCCGGCTTTTTCGTGAAGTCGTCGATGACAACCGCGTTATTGCTGCTGCTGAGGCTCTTCTTCCGTCTCGGACGGCTCCTCGGCGGGCGGCGCTTCGGTGCCCGGCTGGTCGGTCGCGGGCTCGTCGGCGGTTTCGGTGCCGGCATCGGGCGTCGGCGCGGCGCTGTCGGCCGGGGCGGGGGCGTCGCCCTGCTGCTGCGGTTGGGCCGGCGCTGCACCTTCCCCGGCGGCGGGCTCTTCGGCCGCAGGCTCCTCCGCTGCGGGTTCCTCTGCCGCGGGTTCTGCCGCAGGCTGTTCCTCGCCTTCGGCCGGCGCCTCCGCGCCCCCCTCGGCGGCCGGCTGCTCCTCGCCCTCGGCTGCGGCGGGCTCGGCTGCCGGATCGGGCAGCGGCGCGGGATCCGCCGACAGTGTGCGCAGATAGGCGATCATGTCGGCGCGCGCCTGGGCGTCGCGGATGCCGGGGAAGTTCATCGCCGTTCCGCTGATGAGGCCGCGCGGCGAGAGCAGGAAGTCGCTCAGATGGTCGTAGTCCCATACGACCGAGCCGCCTTCGGAGAAGGCTTCCATGGCGCCCGAATAGGCGAAGCCCTCATGCTCGGCGATGGGCCGGTTGACGATGTCCCACAGGTTGGGACCGATGCGGTTGGCGCCGCCCTGATCGACCGTGTGGCAGGCCGCGCAGCGGCGGAAACCGGCCTCGCCGGCTGCCGGATCGGCAGATGCCAGGAGCGGTCCGATCGGCTCGGGACCGGCCTCCTCGCCACCGCCGCCCTCCGCCGTTTCCGGCTCGAGCGCAGCGACCGCGTAGCCCGGCGTTTCCGGCGCATGCGTGCTGAAGATCGCGTCGGAAACGATACCGACGGAGAAGAGGACGAAGACGGCACCGAGGAACGCGCCGATCATCTTGTTAAGTTCAAAGGAATCCATCAGGCAAAGGCTCCAGGTCGCGGCCGGTTCGCAGATTCAGCGCCGACCGCGAAGCCCTCTGGCCGAGTCCCCCGGCATCGGCCGCTGCCGCTGAAAATCGCGGCGGAAACTAGGTCTTTTGCTGACTGCTTGCAACACATATAAGGGCGCTTCCAAGTGAGACCTTTTGACCCGTCTGCCCATCTCCGGCGCTCCTCTTGAACCCTGTCGTCCTCATACCCGCCCGCATGGCCTCCACCCGCCTGCCCGGCAAGCCGCTGGCCGACATCGCCGGCCGGCCGATGATTGTCGAGGTGGCGCGCCGCGCGGCCGAGGCCGACATAGGCCGTGTCGTCGTCGCGACGGACACCGCGGCGGTGGCCGACGCCGTTCGCGAAGCCGGGTTCGAGGCCGTGATGACGCGCGCCGATCACCAGTCCGGATCCGACCGCATCCACGAGGCGCTGCTGGCGATCGACCCGCAAGCCCGGCACGACACGGTGGTCAACGTGCAGGGCGACCTTCCCACGATCGAGCCGGAAACGGTGCGCGCGGCCCTTCGCCCGCTTCGCGAACCGGCCACCGACATCGCCACGCTCGGCGTCGTCATCGCCGAGGAAGCCGAGCGGACCGACCCGAACGTCGTCAAGATCGTCGGCACGGAGATCGCGCCCGGACGGCTGCGCGCGCTCTATTTCTCCCGCGCCACCGCGCCCTGGGGCGAGGGGCCGCTCTATCACCACGTCGGCCTCTACGCCTATCGCCGCGGCGCCCTCGAGCGCTTCGTGGCTTTGCGGCCTTCCAGGCTGGAGATGCGCGAGCGGCTGGAACAGCTTCGCGCTCTCGAAGCCGGCATGCGCATCGACGCCGAGATCGTCGAGGCGGTGCCGCTCGGCGTAGACACGCCGCAGGACCTCGAACGGGCCCGGCGCATCCTTTCATCCAAGACGGGTAGCTGATCATGGCCTCCAGGACCAACAGGATCGCCTTTCAGGGCGAGCCGGGCGCGAATTCCGATACCGCGTGCCGGGACATGTACCCCGGCATGGAGCCGCTCCCCTGCGCGACCTTCGAAGATGCGTTCGCCGCGGTCGAAACCGGGAAGGCCGACCTTGCCATGATCCCGATCGAGAACACGATCGCGGGCCGTGTGGCCGACATCCATCATCTGCTGCCCGAATCGAAGCTGCACATCGTCGGCGAGTATTTCCTGCCGATCCATTTCCAGCTCATGGTGCTGCCGGGCGTCGGGCGCGAGGAGATCCGCACCGTCCACAGCCATATCCACGCGCTGGGCCAGTGCCGCAAATACATCCGCGCCAACCGCTGGAAGCCGGTGGTGGCAGGTGACACGGCGGGCGCGGCCAAGCTCGTCGCGGAGACAGGGGAACGGTCGATGGCGGCGCTCGCGCCGCGCCTCGCGGCAGAACTCTACGGCCTCGACATGATCGAGGAGAATGTCGAGGACACCGATACCAACGTCACGCGCTTCGTGGTGCTGACGCGGAGCAGGGACTGGGTCTCCCGTCCCGCGCCGGACGCCCAGATGATGACGACCTTCATCTTCCGCGTGCGCAACGTGCCGGCCGCGCTCTACAAGGCCATGGGCGGCTTCGCCACCAATGGCGTCAACATGACGAAGCTGGAGAGCTACCAGCTCGGTGCTTTCACCGCGACGCTCTTCTACGCCGACATCGAGGGCCACCCGGAAGACCCCCACGTCGCCCGCGCGCTGGAAGAGCTGCGCTTCTTCTCGCGCGAGGTGCGCGTGCTGGGCGTATACCCCGCCAGCGCTTCGCGCGGCGAGTGGAAGGTCGCGGACTGAAAGCGCCCGGGCCGGCCGAGGCCGGGCCCGATGCACCCCTTCAGTCGTTGTCCCTGGGCCGCGCGGCCCGCACCACCAGCGCGATGCGGTACACACCCTCCTGCTGGCCGATGAGGAAGACATCGGCCGCCGGGTTGCCGTCCGGTCGAGGCGGCTCGTCGAACTCGACCCGTAGCCGGTGCGTGACGGGCATGTTGACCCTGAGCGTGCCGCGTTCGGCCACCTTGTCCAGGCTGCCCTCCGGCAGCGGCTCCAGCTCGATCTTGCGTATTGGCCGCCCGAATTCGTGCCGGATCTGGAACCGAACGATCCGCTGCTTGATGACGCCGGCGCCCTCCCAGTTGACGAGGGCGTCGAACATCTGCTGGTCGCCTTTCGCCAGCGCGGTGCGCACCGTCTCGACGAGCTCGGCCTCGCTCGCCGGAAGTGGCGGGGACTGGCTCGCGCTTGCGGCAGGGAACGCGAGCAGCGCGGCGACGACGAGCGTTGCCAGGCGGATCGTCATTGCTGGGAGCCGGTCACCCGGTCCTTCAGCGCGAATACCCAGATGACGCCGCCCTGCGGCACGGGCGCCGGCTGCCGGTCGCCCAGCATCGAGGCGAGACCGCCATACATGCGCTCGGCATCGACGCCCCAGCCTGCCTGGACTGCGACATATTGCACGCCGTCGACCATGTAGGAGGAAGGTACGCCGGTAACGCCCGAGTTGAGCTTGATCTCCCACAGCTTCTCGCCCGTCTTGGCGTTGAGGGCCCGGAACATGCGATCCGGTGTCCCGCCGGCGAAGACCAGGTCTCCCGCCGTCGTCAGCAGCGGTCCCCAGTTGGCCATGTCGTTGAAGCTGTGCTTCCAGGCCATCTTGCCGGTGTTGACGTCCCATGCCTGGATCGAGCCGATCTCGAACGGCTTCGAGGTGTCGACGCTCTCATGCGGTCTGAGGCTGGTCAGTATCTCGTCGAGCGGCACGCCGATATAGAAGTCGCCCGCCTTGTACTCGCCGATCTCGACGCCGCCGAGTTCGGCGCAGAGATTGTCGTTCGCCGGTATGTAGAACAGCCCGGTGTCGGGATTGTAGGCCTCCGGCGGCCAGTCCTTTCCGCCCCACAGGCCCGGGCAGAACGTGACCTTCTTGCCGGTGCCGGGGGTCTTGGCCGGATCGTAGACCGGCCGCCCGCTCTCTGCGTCGAGACCAGTGAAGACGTTCTGCTTCACGTAGGGCTCGCCCGCGACGAAGTCGATCGACCCGTCATCGTTCCGCGCGAGCGACCACAGATAGCCGTTGCGCCCTGCATGAACGGCCCCGGCGAATTTCTGGCCGTTGCGCTCGATGTCGATCAGGACTGGTGCGGAAACCTCATCCCAGTCCCAGGCGTCGTTCCAGTGATACTGGTGATGGCCCTTGATCTGCCCCGTGGCCATGTCCACCGCGATCATGGAGGTGGCGTAGAGATTGTCGCCGGGCCGGTTGTCCGGCATCCAGGGGCCGCCGTTTCCTGTCCCGATATAGGCGAGCTTCGTCTCGGGATCGTAGGTCCCCTGAATCCAGACCGGCGCGCCGCCGGTTTTCCAGGCATCCCCGCTCCACGTGTCGTGTCCGGCTTCGCCGGGTCCGGGCACTGTGTAGGTCTTCCAGACTTCCTTGCCGGTCTCTGCGTCGAGTGCAGTGATGAAGCCGCGAATGCCGTATTCGCCGCCCGACACGCCGACCACCACCTTGTTGTCCGCCACCATCGGCGACAGAGTCATGTAATAGCCGTCCTGCCAGTCCGCCACGCACTCGTCCCAGGCGACGTCGCCGGTCTTGGCGTCGAGCGCCACGACGCATGAATCGACCGTTGCCATGTATACGCGGTCACCGTAGAGCCCCACGCCGCGATTGGTCGGATGCAGCTGAAACAGCTCCTCCGGCAGTTCGCGCTGGTAGCGCCACAATATGTCTCCGGTCTTGGCGTCGAGCGCGATCACGTTGTTCTGCGGCGTGGTGACGAACATCATGCCGTTGTTGACGATGGGCGGCGACTGGTGGCCTTCCGTCAGCCCGGTGGACAGCGTCCAAGCCGGAACCAGTTCCTTCACGTTGTCGGCCGTTATCTGGTCGAGCGCGCTGTAGCCCCAGCCCTCGTAATTGCCGCGATACTGGAGCCAGTTCTCCGGCTCCGGATTGGCCAGCCTGGCGTCGGTCACCGACGAATAGTTCATGCCCGTACCTTCGGCCAGCGCGATCCCTGGGACCCCGAGGGCGCCGAGTCCGGCGAAGCAGGCGATGCAGAAGCCGGACAGACCGGTCCGCAACGCGTTACGCTGTCTGGAATATCCTGTGCTCATGCTGTCCTCCCTTGCCCGGCGGGCATGTCTCGCCCGGCGGGGCTCATGCGTTGACGGACCGTTCTCCGCACGGGCCTCCTATGCCGGCGGACGTCAGAGGTGGGCTACTTCTTCCTGGGGCCGGGCTTCGCCGTGAAATCGGCGGCGACCCGCAATTCGCCGTTGGTGACCGTGAGCGGCAATATGGGCAGGCGGGCCGTGGCCGGTCCGCCCATGACCTTGCCGCCGGCGGCCGGGTCGAATTCGGAATGGTGGCAGAAGCACGCCATCAGCTTCTTGTCGGCGAGCCAGGCGCTGACGTCGCAGCCCTGATGGGTGCAGATCGCGGAATAGGCGAGTACGCCTTCGGCCGCGTGGGCGCGAAACTCCTCACCGATCTGCTCGGGATCGAGCCGCACGACGAGCAGCTTGTTGAAGCGCGAGCGAGACCGGATGGTGCCCGTCTCGATATCGACGGGCAGTGCCTTGAGCGGCGGGTCGCCCGCGACGACTTTGTCGAGAGTAAGGGTCTGGCCCTTGAGCGGGCCGTCCGAAATCACGATGCGGTCGCCGACCTTGGCGCGCTCGCTTTCGGGTTTGGATTCGGCGGGCACTGGAAAACCGGCCGCGATGATCGCCGCCCCGGCAACAACGAATTCGCGTCGGTCGAAAACTGCTCTCCTGGGCCGCATCCCGCTCCTCCCGGTCCGCGCCCCGCACCCTGCTTTCCCCAACGGAAGATTGATGACTCAATCGCTTCAAGGTTGCGAGCGGAATTCCCGATTCGCGGGTTTGACTATTTGGCAATTGCGCGTGCGGCCGTTTGGCGTTCCAGCCAAGGCTTCGTCACTGGATTCAGTCTGCGGCCCAGGCCTTGATGAGATGGGCCGCGATCGCGCCCGATGGCGGTACGACGATGCCGTCGGGATGCGTGCCCGCTATGATCGCCTTCACTTCGTCGCGTCCGAACCAGCGGCATGCCTCAAGTTCGCTCAGGTCGGGCAAGAGTTCCTCCGACAGCGCCTCCGCGAAGCAGCCGATCATCAGCGAATAGGGAAACGGCCAGGGCTGGCTCGCGTGATAGGCGACGCGGCCGACCCGGATGCCCGATTCCTCGAACGTCTCCCGCCGCACCGCGTTCTCGATCGTCTCGCCGGGTTCGATGAAACCTGCGAGGGCCGAGAACATGCCCGGGGCGAAATGCGGGCTGCGTCCGAGCAGGCATTTGTCAGGCGTCACTGCGAGCATGATCGCGACCGGGTCGGTGCGCGGGAAATGCTCGGCCTTGCAGGCTGGGCATGCCCGCTTGTAGCCGCCGGCCTTCATCGTCGTCTCTGCCCCGCAACGCCCGCAGAACCGGTGGCTGGCATGCCAGGCGAGCAGCGCGGCACCTTGTGCCAGCGCGCCGAGCGCATCCGGGTCGATCAGGCCCTGTACGTAGACGGACCGATGGTCGATCGCCTTGAAGCCGGCCGGCAGGTCCGCCGTGATGTCTGCCGGCGCAGCGACCAGCGGGCCGGTCTCGTCGCGGCCGAGCAGGACCGCCCCTTCCAGCCGGGCACCGAGCGCCGCCGCATGCATCGGCTTGAAAAAGGGCCGGAACCCCCGGTCCTCCTGCGCGAGCACGATGCGGCCGCCGCCGCTGACGATGACGCGCGTGGCGGGATCGTCCAGTGCCAGCGAGACGTCGTCGTCGCCACGCTTTTCCGATTGCCGGTCGATGATGTTGCCGGCAAAGCCGACAAAGGCGCTGGGCTCGCGCGGCGGCGCGTCGAAGAGGGGAAAGGGCATGAAGGGCTCTGCTTCGTCGTGGGTGTTTACATTGCGGCGCGCATCGTCTCGGCCATTCGGTGCAGGTCCTCGCGGCGGTAGGGCTCGCGCATCCCGTAACCCCAGACGGGGCCGGGCCAGCCGGGATCGCCTTCGTTCCGGGCGACGACATGGACATGGAGTTGGCGGACCACGTTTCCGAGCGCGCCGGTGTTGATCTTGTAACAGCCGGTCTCGCGCTTCAGCGCCTGGGCCACCATGTTCGTCTCGAAGGTCAGCATGGCCTGGTCGAGCGGCGTCAGGTCGTGCACCTCCTCGATCCCGGGACGCTGTGGCACCAGCACGAGCCAGGGCCATCGCCTGTCGTTCATCAGCCGCAATTCGCAAAGGCCGAGCCAGATCACCGGATGGCTGTCGGCGTCCAACCGGGCATCGAGCTCGAATCCCGGCTTGCGGCCCGGCAGCATGATCGTTTCCTCGTGAAATTGTCCGTTGACCGGAGGCTATTGTGGCAGCGGGGCGGCTGCAAGCGAATCGTGACGGATCGCGCGCCTCGCCAAATTGGGCGCGGCCTGCTTCCCGCCCTTGCTTTTCGCAAGCGGATTGCCGATATGGGAAGCGGGAGGTTGGTGGTGGACGAGCCACTCGCCAACCGGGTCAGGTCCGGAAGGAAGCAGCCCTAACGAGCTCCGGCACGGGTCGCCGTGCCAGCCTCCCGCCTTTCCCTTGCCGCCATTGACGATGCCGCCCGCCGGGGTTCAAGGTCCGGCGGTCTCGGGTGCCGTCGAACCGAAGGAGAGCTACGCGGCCATGGCAGATGCCGGCGAAGGCGGAATGGTGGCGTCGAAGGCGGGCTACCGCGTGCTGGCGCGCAAGTATCGCCCGGCCGACTTCTCGGCGCTGATCGGCCAGGAGCCGATGGTGCGCACGCTCACCAACGCATTCGCGACGGGCCGCATCGCCCAGGCATGGATGCTGACCGGCGTCCGCGGCGTCGGCAAGACGACGACCGCGCGCATCCTCGCCCGCGCGCTCAACTACAAGACCGACGTCGTCGACCAGCCCACCGTCGACCTTTCCATTCCCGGCGAACACTGCCAGGCGATCATGGAAGGCCGCCATGTCGACGTGACGGAGATGGACGCCGCCTCCCACACCGGCATCGACGACATACGCGAGATCATCGAGCAGGTGCGCTACGCGCCGGTCTCCGCGCGCTACAAGGTCTACATCATCGACGAGGTCCACATGCTCTCGACGCAGGCCTTCAACGGCCTGCTGAAGACGCTCGAGGAGCCGCCGCCGCACGTCAAGTTCATCTTCGCGACCACCGAGATCCGCAAGGTGCCGATCACGGTGCTGTCGCGCTGCCAGCGCTTCGACCTGCGCCGGGTGGAGCCGGCGGTCCTCGCCGATCATCTGAGGCGCATCGCCGGGCTCGAGGCCGTCGCGATCGAGGAGGAGGCGCTTGCCATGATCGCACGCGCCGGCGAGGGTTCGGTGCGCGACGCGCTCTCCATCATGGACCAGGCGATCGCCCATGGCGCGGGCACCGTCGAGGCCTCCGCCGTGCGCGACATGCTGGGCCTGGCCGACAGGGCCCGCATCGTCGATCTCTTCGAGCTTCTGATGAAAGGCGACATGGCGGCGGTTCTGGCCGAATTCCGCGCCCAGTACGATGCCGGGGCCGATCCCGCCGTGGTGCTCGCCGACCTCGCCACATTCACCCACCTCGTCACGAGGCTGCGTTTCGTGCCCGAGGCGGCGCGCGACCCGACGCTGTCGGAGGACGAGCGTCGCCGGGGCGCTGAATTCGCGGGCACGCTCTCCATGCGCGGCCTCTCGCGCGTCTGGCAGATGCTCCTGAAGGCGATCGCGGAAGTGGACGGCGCGCCGAGCCCGCTGGCGGCAGCCGAGATGGCGCTGATCCGCATTGCCCATGCCGCCGATCTGCCGCCGCTGGACGAGGTCCTGAAATCGCTCGACGAGAGCGGGCAGGAGGCCGCTTCGCCGCGCGGCGCGGCGCCTCAGGCCCCGGCCGGCAACGGACCGGTCGCGGGGAGCCGTCCGCCGCGCATGCCGTCGGGCAATGGCGGCGGCGCGCCTGCCATGCGCCTGGTGGCGCGCGAGGAGGCCGACCCGGGACCGGTTCCGCAGGCGGGGCGGGCAGAGGTCGAGGCGGTGTCGGACGCGGTCGTCGTTCGCAGCCTTGCCGACATTGCAGCGCTCGCCGATCGCCATCGCGACCTCGCTTTCAAGGTTGTGCTCAAGCGCTGTGTCAGGCCGGTCCGTATCGAGCCCGGACGCATCGAGGCGAGCTTCACGCCCGATGCCCCGCGCGCGCTCGCCAACGATCTTGCGATGCGCCTGAAGCAGTGGACGGGGCGGCCTTGGATCGTGTCGCTCTCGCGCGAGGCCGGCGGCACCACCCTTGCCGAGGCGGAGAACGCGAAGCGCGAGACCGCCATGCTCGATGCCCGCGAAGACCCCGCGGTGGCCGCCATACTGGCCCGCTTCCCGGGCGCCCGGATCACCGATGTCCGAATCCCCGATGCCGAAGGGGATGTCGATGTCGACCTGCCGATGGAACTGCCGTCCGAAGAACCGGACGATTCATGAAAACGAGGAGACGGTCATGAAGGACCTTCTGGGCCTGATGAGCAAGGCGAAGGAGATGCAGGCGAAGCTGCAGGCGCTCCAGGAAGAGGTTGCGGCGATGGAAGTCGCCGGCCAGGCCGGCGGCGGTCTGGTCGAGGTGACGCTGACGGGCAAGGGCGAGATGAAGTCTCTCAGGATAGACCCGTCCATGTTCCGCGAGGACGACGTGGAGGTGCTCGAGGATCTGATTCTCGCCGCCCACAACGACGCCAAGGCCAAGGCCGACCAGATGATGCAGGACAAGACCCGCGAGATGACCGCCGGCCTGCCCATTCCGCCCGGCATGAAGCTGCCGTTCTGACGGACGACTGAACAGGGAATGGCGAGTGGGGAGCCGCGGAAGGCGAATGCGGAAGTCCTTGGCCTGATAGCCTGGTCCTGTTCCCCTCGCTCCGCTCTCTCGTCTCCAACTATCCCCTGACCGATCCCATGTCCAAACGCATCGCCGGCCCCGAGATCGAACGCCTCATCCAGCTTCTGGCGAAGGTGCCTGGCCTGGGTCCCCGCTCGGCGCGCCGCGCGGCGCTCCATCTCATCAAGAAGAAGGAACAGCTCATGGCGCCGCTTGCCGGCGCCATGGCCGAGGCGGTCGACAAGGTGCGCGTGTGCTCCACCTGCGGCAACGTCGACACGGTCGACCCCTGCACGGTCTGCTCCGATCCGCGCCGCGACGCCGCCACCATCATCGTCGTCGAGGACGTCTCCGACCTCTGGGCGCTCGAGCGCGCCGGCGCCATGAACGTGCGCTATCATGTGCTCGGCGGCACGCTGTCGCCGCTCGACGGCATCGGCCCCGAGGACCTGACGATCGCCGGCCTCGTTTCCCGCGTCGCGGCGGGTGGCGTCGCCGAAGTGATCCTGGCCGTCAATGCCACGGTCGACGGCCAGACGACCGCGCACTACGTCACCGACCAGCTCGACGGGCTCGGCGTGCGCGTCACGCGGCTCGCCCACGGCGTGCCCGTGGGCGGCGAACTCGACTATCTCGACGAAGGCACGCTGACCGCCGCGCTGAAGTCGCGGACGGCGTTTTGACAAGGTTCGTGGATATCACCCGGCGATGATCTGGCGATTCGGTCTCTCCACCCTCACCTCCCTCTGCATGCCGCGGTCAGGCCCGCGCGGGAGATGTCTGGCGGCGCTGGCCGGCGTTCTCGTTTCTGCGATCCTCTCGTTTCCCGCCGAGGCCCAGTCCGTCGACGCGCAGTTCCGCAACTGGCTTGCTGCCGATCTCTGGCCGGAAGCGCGCCGCATGGGCGTGTCGGAACGCACCTTCCGGTCCGCCTTCGACGGCGTGTCGCCCAATCTCAAGCTGCCGGATCTCGTCCTGCCCGGGCGTCAGCCGGAAACGCCCAGGCGCCAGCATCAGGCGGAGTTCGGCTCGCCCGGCCGCTATTTCGAGCCAATCGGCGGCGTCGTCTCGGGCGGTAGGTCGCGCCTCGGCCAGCACCGGGCGACGCTTGAAGGGATAGAACGTCGCTACGGCGTGCCGGCCGGCATCGTGCTTGCCATCTGGGGCCGCGAATCCGGTTTCGGCACTGCGCGCATTCCTCACGATGCCTTCGAGGTTCTGGCGACCAAGGCCTTCCTCGCCACCCGCAAGGAGATGTTCCGCAGGGAGGTTCTGGCTGCGCTTCTCATGGTCGAGCGCGGCCATGTCGCGCCCGGCGCGATGAAGAGTTCATGGGCCGGCGCACTCGGCCAGCCGCAGTTCCTGCCGTCCTCATATCTCGAGCACGCGGCCGATGGTGACGGCGACGGCCGGGCCGACATCTGGGGCTCGGTCCCCGACACGCTGGCCTCGATCGCCAACTATCTGGCCAATTTCGGCTGGGTGAAGGGACGCGACTGGGGGTTCGAGGTCACGGTGCCGCAGGGGGTATCCTGCGCGCTCGAGGGTCCCGACCGTGGCCGTCCCATCTCCGATTGGGTACGGATGGGTGTCGAGCGCGTCGGAGGACGGCCTTTCCCGGAACACGAGGCGCGGGCCGAGGGCTATCTCCTGATGCCTGCCGGCCGATCTGGTCCGGCGTTCATCGTGACGCCCAATTTCTATGTCCTGAAGAAGTACAACGAGAGCGATCTCTATGCACTTTTCGTGGGACATGCGGCCGATCGGATCGTCCATGGCGACCGGGCTTTTGCCGGCGCCTGGGGAAGGGTGGGCGGACTCTACAGGTCCGACATCGCGGCCATGCAGCGCCGTCTGGAGGCCCAGGGCCACGACGTCGGCGGCGCCGACGGCCTTCCGGGCTTCAAGACCCGGCGTTCCATCGGCACCTGGCAGGAGCGGAATGGCCGCGCCGCCACCTGCTTTCCCGATGCCGGGGTCGTAGAGGCCATCCGATAGGCAAGGAGGCGGTCTTGGCGGGCAGGCATCCAGAAGCCGAAAGGCGCAAGGCGCGTCTAGCCGAGGAACTGCGGGCCAACCTCGCGCGGCGCAAGGCGCAGGCACGCGCACGCCGCTCGGGCGAGGCCGACCAGCGCGAGGGTATCGGCGCAGCCGGGGAGGGCGCGAAGGAGGAAGGCAGTGCCGTGCCGGACGAAGGCGTTTCTTGAACGGCAGGGGCCGTTGGTCTAGACCGCGTTCTTTCAAACTTTGGGGTCGGGGGATTCGCCGGCCGCGGAAGGAAATCAAAAATGGACCGTATCCGCATCGTCGGCGGCAATCATCTCGAGGGCTCGATACCGATCTCGGGCGCCAAGAACGCGGCCCTGCCGCTGATGATCGCCTCGCTGCTCACCGACGACACGCTGACGCTGGAGAACGTCCCGCATCTCGCCGATGTCGAGCAGCTCATCCGTATCCTCGGCAATCACGGCGTGGACTATTCGGTCAACGGCCGCCGCGAACGCCAGAACGAGGGCTATTCTCGCACCATCCACTTCACCGCGCGCAATATCGTCTCTACCACCGCGCCATACGAGCTCGTCTCCAAGATGCGCGCGAGCTTCTGGGTCATCGGTCCGCTTCTGGCGCGTATGGGCGAGGCGCGGGTATCGCTGCCCGGAGGCTGCGCCATCGGCACGCGGCCGGTGGACCTGTTCATCGACGGCCTGCGCGCGCTCGGCGCAGAGATCGACATCGACAACGGCTATGTCGACGCCAGGGCGCCGAAGGGTATCGGCGGCGGCCGCTACGCGTTCCCCAAGGTTTCGGTGGGTGCGACGCATGTGCTGATGATGGCGGCGGCGCTCGGCCGCGGCGAAACGGTGCTGGAGAACGCCGCCCGCGAGCCGGAGATCGTCAACCTTGCCGACTGCCTCAACGCGATGGGCGCCCGCATCACCGGCCATGGCACCTCCACGATCACGATCGAGGGCGTCGATTCCCTGTCCGGCGCCCGCGTCGCCGTCATTCCCGACCGCATCGAGACCGGCACCTATGCGATGGCGGTGGCCATGGCAGGCGGAGACGTGCTGCTGCAGGGGGCCCGGACCGATCTTCTGGAGAACGCCTTCGCGGTCATCGAGCGGACCGGCGCCGAGATAATCACGCTGAACGAGGGCGTCCGCGTGCGTCGCAACGGCGCCGGCATTGCTCCGGTCGACGTCACGACCGAGCCCTTTCCCGGCTTCCCGACCGATCTGCAGGCGCAGTTCATGGGCCTGATGACGCGTTCGAGCGGCAAGGCGCGCATAACCGAGACCATCTTCGAGAACCGCTTCATGCATGTGCAGGAGCTTGCCCGGCTGGGCGCGAAGATCACGCTGTCGGGCCAGACCGCCATCGTCGAGGGCGTTCCGGCCCTCAAAGGCGCGCAGGTCATGGCCACCGACCTGCGGGCTTCGGTGTCGCTCGTCATCGCAGCGCTTGCCGCCCAGGGCGAGACGATCGTCAATCGCGTCTACCACCTCGATCGCGGCTTCGAGCGGCTCGAGGAGAAGCTGTCGCGCTGCGGCGCCACGATCGAGCGTCTGTCCTCCTGATGCGCGCGGTTGCGCGCCGCCGCCATAGCGCATAACAGAGGGCACCGAGACGCCCTTTCCACCCAGTGGCCATGCTGAAGCTTGTCGCACTCGACGAGGAGGATCTGAGGATCGTGTCCGCCCACGTGCAGGACGCGGTGCTCAAGCGCGCCGATATCGATTTCAGGGCAGGCGAGAAGCGTCTCCTGCTCGCCATGAACAGGTTCGTCTGGGAAAACCCCGAAGGCATCTTTCGCAGGCGCAACGAGCGCCGTCGCAGCGTGCTGCATTTCGATCGCGTCCTTTCGGTGCGCTCCACCGGCATCGATCCGGCCAGGCCCGACGAGGTCTTGTCGCTGCTCGCGATCGGCTTCGAGCCGGGCGAGGCGCCGTCCGGCGTGATCGAGCTGGTCTTCGCGGGACAGGCTGCGTTGCGCCTTGAAGTCGAATGCATCGAGGCGCGGCTCGCCGACCTCGGCGCCGCCTGGGACACGCCGTCGCGTCCCGCGCACGAGACGTGAGGCGCGCATGGCTCTCTTCCTCGACGCGTCGCGACCGGGCTTCGAAGACGCGTTCGCCGCCTTCCTGACCACCAAGCGTGAAGTCTCCGAAGACGTCGACGCGGCCGTGCGCGAGATCCTGGCGCGGGTGCGCACGGAAGGTGACGTCGCGCTCGCCGGCTATTCGTTGCGATTCGACCGCACCGATCTCGCCCGTACGCCGCTTCGCGTCGCGGACGACGAGATCGAGGCCGCGTGGGCGGACGCCGACCCCGCCACGCGCGACGCTCTGACGCTCGCCCGCGACCGCATCGCCTCCCATCACGAGCGCCAGCTTCCGGTCGATGATCGCTACACCGACCCGCTCGGCGTCGAGCTCGGCTCGCGCTGGACGGCGATCGAAGCGGTCGGGCTCTATGTTCCCGGCGGGACAGCGAGCTATCCGAGCTCGGTCCTGATGAATGCGGTCCCGGCACGTGTCGCGGGCGTGGAACGCGTCGTCATGGCCGTGCCCGCGCCGGACGGCGCCCTCAATCCGCTGGTTCTCGTCGCCGCCCGCCTTGCCGGCGTGAGGGAGATCTACCGCATGGGCGGCGCCCAGGCGATCGCCGCGCTCGCCTACGGAACCGAGACGGTGAAGCCCGTCTCCAAGATCGTCGGGCCGGGCAACGCTTATGTCGCGGCGGCCAAGCGCCAGGTCTTCGGAACCGTGGGCATCGACATGATCGCCGGCCCCTCCGAGGTGCTCGTCATCGCCGATGCCGACAACGATCCCGACTGGATCGCCGCCGACCTGATCGCTCAGGCCGAGCACGACACCGCCGCCCAGGCAATCCTGATCACCGACGACGCGGGCTTCGGCGATGCCGTCGCGGCTGCCGTCGATCGTCAGCTGGCGCGCCTGCCGCGCGGCGAGACGGCGGCTGCGAGCTGGCGCGACTTCGGCGCGGTCATCCGGGTTGCAAAGCTGGCGGACGCAGTGCCGCTCGCCAACCGCATCGCCGCCGAGCATTTAGAACTTGCCGTGGCCGATCCCGACGCCCTGCTTTCCGGCATCCGCAATGCTGGTGCCGTCTTCGTCGGCCGCCACACGCCCGAAGTCATCGGCGACTATGTCGGCGGCTCCAACCACGTGCTGCCGACGGCGCGCTCGGCGCGCTTTTCCTCCGGCCTGTCGGTGCTGGATTTCGTCAAGCGCACCTCGATCCTGCGGCTCGGCGCCGACCAGCTTCGCGCGCTCGGGCCCGCCGCCATCACGCTCGCCCGCGCGGAAGGGCTGGACGCGCATGCACGCTCCGTGGCCATCAGGCTGAACCTCTAGCCATGGCCGAGCGCGACAGCCAGGCCCGCCTCGTAGACGTCGAACTGGACGAAACGATCGGCCGGTCGACGCCGGACGTGGAGCACGAGCGGGCCGTCGCGATCTTCGACCTGATCGAGGACAATTCCTTCCGCCCCTGCAACGACAACGGATCGGGACCCTACCGGCTCAAGCTGTCGCTCGCGGAAGCCCGGCTGGTCTTCGCCATCAGCCGCGAGAACGGCGACGCGGTGGTGACCCACATCCTGTCCCTGACGCCGTTCCGGCGGATCGTGAAGGACTACTTCATGATCTGCGAGAGCTATTACGAGGCGATCCGCAGCGCCAGCCCGAGCCAGATCGAGGCGATCGACATGGGCAGGCGCGGCCTCCACAACGAGGGTTCGCAGACCCTCATGGACAGGCTCTCGGGCAAGATCGAAATCGATTTCGATACCGCCCGACGGCTCTTCACGCTCGTCTGCGTGCTGCACTGGCGCGGGTGAGGCGGCTTGGCGGGAACGTCCGGTTCCGGAGCGGCTGAGGCGGATGGAAGGACGGAGCGCAGGCCGTCCTCGGTCCTGTTCCTGTGCGGCATGAACGCGATCCGGTCGCCGATGGCGGAAGCCCTGGCGCGGGGCCTGCTGCCGGCCAACGTCTTCATCGCATCGGCGGGCGTGCGTACCGGTGAGCGCGATCCCTTCGTCGATGCCGCCCTCGCGGAAATCGGGCTGACGCTGGGCGAGCGCCGGCCGCAGCGTCTCGACGACCTGGAGGACGCCTATTTCGATCTCATCGTGACGCTTGCCCCGGAAGCACACCACGCGGCGCTCGAACTGACGCGCTCGCTTGCCGTCGAGGTCGAATACTGGCCCACCGCCGACCCGACGACCGTGACGGGAACACGTGATCGCATCATGGATGCGTATCGCGACGTGCGCGAGCGCCTCCAACGGCGCATCGAGGCGCGATTTGGGGGAAGATGAGCAAGGGCTGTTCCCGGCGAAGTTCGGGGCAAGAAGCATGTTTCCAAAGCGGTCGCGATACTATAGGTTCCGCCGCGATTTACGGCCTATGGCATGTCGCTCGAAAGTGGTAACCGGTTTCGGGACAACGACATGCGCAGATGCAGTCTCTCGAGGCGCGCCGCACGAAGTTGATCGTCCGCGACGCGCGTCAGGGCGCCGTACCCGCAGGGCATGACCGCCCGCAGACCAAAGGAATCGAATGCCGAAGGAAGAAGTCCTCGAATTTCCCGGTGTCGTCACCGAGTTGCTCCCCAACGCCATGTTCAGGGTCAAGCTCGAGAACGAGCACGAGATCATTGCCCATACCGCCGGCCGCATGCGCAAGAACCGCATCCGCGTGCTGACAGGCGACAAGGTCCTGGTAGAGATGACGCCGTACGATCTCACCAAGGGCCGGATCACCTACCGCTTCAAGTAGCGCGTCGCCGCCGCGATGGCCGTTCAGCCAAAGCTTGTCCTCGCCTCGGGTTCGCCGCGGCGCATCGAACTGTTGCAGCAGGCCGGCATCGAGCCCGATCACCTGTTCCCGGCCGATGTCGACGAGACTCCGCTCAAGGCCGAGCATCCCAGATCGCTGGCCAAGCGCCTCTCGCGAGAGAAGGCGGAGCGCGCCCATCTGGTGCTGGGCGGCGACGAGGATCTGGCGGGATCCTTCATCCTGGCGGCCGACACGGTCGTGGCCGTCGGGCGTCGCATCCTGCCCAAGGCCGAGACCGTGGACGAGGCGTCCAACTGCCTCAGGCTGCTTTCCGGCCGCGCGCACCGCGTGTTCACGGCCGTCAGCCTGGTGACGCCCAAGGGGACGCTGCGCCAGCGGCTGGTGGAGACCCGCGTCCGCTTCAAGCGCATCGCGCGGGACGAGCTGGAGAGCTATCTCGCCTCCGGCGAATGGCGCGGCAAGGCGGGCGGCTATGCCATCCAGGGCCTCGCCGGCAGCTTCGTCGTGAAGCTCGTCGGATCTTATACAAACGTGGTCGGCCTGCCGCTCTACGAAACCGTGAGCCTGCTCGGCGGCGAAGGCTTCAAGGTGCATTTCAACTGGGTGTCCCGCCCGCCGGCGGAGGCGCCGTGACGGGCGCTTCGGGCAACGTCACGCCGCTGCGTCCCCGCCGTCCATGCCCCGAATGCGGCAAGCCGTCGGCGCGCGAGCACTTTCCCTTCTGCTCCGATCGCTGCAGGAGCGTGGACCTCAATCGCTGGCTCTCCGGCGCCTACGCGATCCCCGCAACCGAGGAGGAAACCGGCGAGGACGAGCCGTCCTGACCGGCGCCTGCGACAGTTCGGCAAGCTGCGGGAAACAATCCCTCCGCCGCGCTGGACAGGGGCGAAACTCGTGCTATAACCCACGCGCTTTCGGGGCGGACGCCAACGCCGCCCCTGGTGCCGCCGGGCTTCCGGCGCGCGGGAAGCCCGGATGCCCAGGTAGCTCAGTTGGTAGAGCAGCGGACTGAAAATCCGCGTGTCGGTGGTTCGAATCCGCCCCTGGGCACCATCATGGTTCGCCGGTACGATGCGTATGTCCGCATAATCTTGTAGCGCGCAAGTTCACTTGGCATCGATCGGCGCACATGGCGCCGGCGGAGTTGATCGCGGCGCGCCGGCCGTCATTCCTGGCAGTTCTCCGAAAGCGCCACACCCACGTCCTGAGGCTTGGACGCATCGAGGACGAAGCTCCGGAGGCCATCGAAGAGCACCGGCCATGCCTTCTCGTCGGGCAGGATCACGTGGTTGCGGCTCTCGAGCATCAGGAACTCGGCTTTCGGAATCCGCGTCGCAAGTCGGTAGGCTTGTTCGAGGGGCTGCACGCCATCGTCGCGGGCATGGATCACCAGCGTGGGCACATCCATCCCTTCCAGCAGATCGCTCACATCGAAGCCGTCGACCGCAGCGCGTATGGCCGCGGCGTTCTGCGGTGAGGTGGTCTGCCGTTGGAGGTTGGCGAGCGAGCCGATCTGGTCACGGTTGCCGTCAGGGATGAACATGGTGGCGAAGGCATCGATGAACGGACTGTTCGCCTTCCCCCAGCCGTGCCGCATGAGCGTGAGTATGGCTTCTGCCTGTGCCCGGTCGCTCTCGGCCATTCGGACCAGGCGCCCGCTCTCGTAGCCGCCATGCAGCACCAGATGGCTGACCCGCTCTGGATGGCGGCTGGCATAGGCGATGGCGATAGGCGCGCCCTGCGAGGTGCCGTAAAGCGCGAAGCGTTCGACGCCTGAGGCATCGACGACGGCTTCGAGATCCTCGACGAACCGTTCGAGCGAAAAGTCCGACACCTCCCATTCGGAGAGACCGTTTCCGCGCTGGTCGTACCGAACGACGCGGAACTGCCTGTTCAGCCTGTCCAGGTGTGGCCGCCAGATCGGGCTGTTCCAGTCATGCTCGAGATGGGTGAGCCAATGGCCAGCCTTCACCAGCGGGTAGCCGCTGCCGCTCGTTGCGTAGGCTATGCGCGTCCCGTCGGGAGATCGGCAGAACGCGACGCGCTGGCGGTCGGGATCGGCCGGATGGCTTTCGGACGAGACCGGGCCCTGTTGCCAGGCCATGGGCTCCACCATGCCGACGAAACGAAAGCCCCGTCGCGGAACGGTCCTGATCCATTGCTGATGCTTGCCGTCGTCGCCTATCGCGGAACGTGCGGCGCTGATCCTGGCGCTGATGGCCGAGTCCGAGACGATCCGCCCGTTCCAGACCACCTCTATCAGTTCGTCCTGGGAAACGACCCGCTCCCGCTCCCTGACCAGATGAAGCAGCAGGTCGAACACCTGCGGCTCGACCGGAAGCGCCACACCCGCCGCGAGGAGCTCGCGGGTTTCCGGCGCCAGCATGAAGTTTCCGAACCGATAGCGCATGCTCGTTTCTACCACGGAGCAGATCCCGTTCGTAGCGGCTGGCAGATCGATTGAAGAGAAGCAGGAGAAAGACAAGGAGAGCGCAATGTTTCCATCAAGCGCAACTGCTGTCTTGAACCGTAAAGTGGGACCTGACCAAAGGAGATTGGCCATGTCCCGGCAATTTGAAACCACCATTCGTCGCAGGTCGGACGGATCGATCGATACCGACTTCTACGTCCGTCGGGCGGCCCTTCTGCGCTCCGCCGCCCAGAAGGACGAGCCCATACGGTGGGTCAGAAGTCTCGGTCGCCTCGTGTCGAAGCTCGTGAGAGCAAGGCCCCGTGGTCGGTCTTGCGCGGCCGGGTCCTTCGGTTCGAACCCGGCGCGACAGTGGCCGGCGTGCTGGTTGGGATGAGCGTCTTCAGGCTGCCGCATGACGGACCGCGCACCCGGGCGCGGCTCTACCGCCGCGCGGTGGCCTCGTTGGCGCCGGCGATGACCGCGTCGCCGTCCAGGCCGTATTCGCGATAGAGGTCGGTCAGGTCCCCGCACTGGCCGAAGCGGTCGACGCCCAGCGCATGAACCGGGTTACGCGCGACGCTGCCGAGCCATGCGAGCGCCGCCGGATGGCCGTCATGCAGCGTCACGATGCCCGCGTCGCGCGGCAGCGCGTCCAGAAGCCGCTCGACATGCGAGCGTGCGTCCCTGTCGCCGCCCCGGCGCGCGCGGCAGGCCGCGGTCCAGTCCGCGAAGAGCCGGTCCGGCGAGGTGATCGCCAGAACGCCGATGCCGGGCCGTCGCTCGGCGAGCGCGGCCGCCGCCTCGATCGCCTCGGGTGCCAGTGCGCCGCAATAGGCGATGGCCAGCGGCGTGCCGGAAGCGGGAGGCCTGAGCCAGTAGCCGCCCGACACGATGTCGTCGCGCATCTTCTCGTCGAGGCTGCGGTTTATCTGCTCGACCGGCCGTGTGGACAGCCGCAGATAGACAGAGCCGCCATCCTCGGCCTGCATGTGACCGAAGCCCCATTCCATGATGGCGGCGAGTTCGTCGGCGAAGGCGGGCTCGAAATAGGTGAGGCCGTCCTGCGCCATGCCGATCAGCGGCGTGTTGACCGACTGGTGCGCGCCGCCCTCGGGCGCCAGCGTCAGTCCCGACGGCGTCGCGGTCAGCATGAAGCGCGAGTCCTGGTAGCAGGCGTAGATCAGCGCATCGAGGCCGCGATTGATGAAGGGGTCGTAGACGGTGCCGACCGGCAGGAGCCGGGTTCCGAAGAAGGCGTGGGCAAGCCCGAGCTGCGACAGCATCAGGAAGAGGTTGTTTTCGGCGATGCCGAGCTCGAAATGCTGTCCGCCCGGCTGGCCCTGCCACTTCTGCGCCGACGGCACCTTCTCCGTCTGGAAGATGTCGGCACTCTGGAACCGGTCGAACAGGCCGCGCCGGTTGACCCAGCCCGACAGGTTCGTCGACACGGTGACGTCGGGCGACGTCGTGACGATGCGATCGGCGAGCGCTCCGCCGTCGCGTCCCAGTGCCGTCATGATCTTGCCGAAAGCCTCCTGCGTGGACATCTCCCGTCCCTGCGGTATTTCCAGCGCGGGCACCGGCGTCGTGGCCACGGGTTCCGGCGCGAGACGGCTGGCGAACGGCACGGAGCCTAGGAAGGACCGAAGCTTCCTCTCCGGGTGGCGCATGCCTTCGAACGGCTCCCACTCGCGGCCTTCGGCCACTCCGCATGTCTGGCGGAACGCCGCGACCTGCGAGGCGGTAAGCTGCCCGGCATGGTTGTCCTTGTGGCCGGCGAGAGGCAGTCCGTTCCCCTTGATCGTATAGGCGAGGAAAAGCGTCGGCCGTTCGTCGTCGGCTGCCTCGAAGGCCTCCAGGATGGAGCCGAGATCGTGGCCCCCGAGATTGCACATCAGCGCGCCGAGCGCCTCGTCGTCATGGCCGTCCAGCATCGTCGCGATCCCGGAGGTGCCGGAGAGATCGATCTTCAGCCGCTCGCGCCATGCCGCCCCGCCCTTGAATGCGAGGGCGGAATAGAGCTGGTTTGGGCAATTGTCGATCCAGTCGAGCAGTGCCTCGCCCGCCGGTCCGCGGCGCGCCGCCTCGAGCTTGCCACCATACTTGAGCGTTATCGTCCGCCAGCCGAAGCTCTCGAACAGGCTCAGGAATTTCGGCGCGAGCTGGTCGTTGATGACGCCGTCGAGGCTCTGACGATTGTAGTCGACGATCCACCACAGGTTGCGCGCGTCGTGCTTCCAGCCCTCCAGCACCGCCTCGAAGATGTTGCCCTCGTCGAGTTCGGCGTCGCCCATCAGCGCGATCATCCGGCCCGGCCGGTAGCCCGGAGCGGCGAGGTTGCGCGCCGTCACCATGTCCTGAACCAGCGATGCAAACAGCGTCGCGGCGACGCCAAGGCCCACCGAGCCGGTCGAGAAATCGACCTCGACGGAATCCTTCGTGCGTGACGGATATGACTGTGCGCCGCCGAATGCCCTGAAATCGATGAGCTGCTCGCGTGTCTGGCGGCCGAGCAGATACTGGATCGCGTGGAAGATCGGCGATGCGTGCGGCTTGACCGCCACCCTGTCCTGGGGGCGCAGGGCATGGAAGTAGAGCGCCGTCAGCAACGTCGCGAGCGAGGCGCTGGAGGCCTGGTGGCCGCCCACCTTGAGGCCGTCGCGCGACGGACGCACCGCGTTGGCGTGGTGGATCATCCACGTCGAAAGCCAAAGAACCCGCCGTTCCAGGTCCGCGAGCACGTCGAGCCGCTCGCGCAGCGCCGTATCCTGATCGTATGCCTCTTTCGCAACGGCCATTGCCATCCTCATCGCGCGCTTTTCAGTCAAGAAACCATTCTATCCGCCATCGCTCGGGTGAATCCCTGCGAAGAATGCGCAGGATTCGCCAGCATTGGAGGAATCGTCTATGGAAACCCCCAATGAGAAAGGAAAACTGCAGGAATGAACCTCGACGAAATCGACCGCCGCATCCTCGCCGAACTGCAGAACGAGGGACGCGTGACCGTCAACGACCTCGCCGGGCGCGTCGGCCTTTCGCCGACCCCCTGCCTGCGCCGCGTGCGCAGGCTGGAGGAGGGCGGCGTCGTCACCGGTTATGCGGCCAATGTCGACCAGGTCATCGTCGGCCTGCCGGTCAACGTCTTCGTCAACGTGACGCTCACCAGGCAGGCGGAGGCGGAACTCGAGGAGTTCGAGGCGGCCGTGGCCGGCTGTCCGGAAGTCATGGAATGCTACCTCATGACCGGGACCAGCGATTTCCTGCTGCGCGTCGTCGCGGCCGACCTCTTCGCCTACGAGCGTTTCCTGAAGTCGACGCTGACCCGCATTCCCGGCATCGCCAACATCCAGAGCAGCTTCGCCCTCAAGCAGGTCGTTCGCCGCACCGCGCTGCCGATCGGCTGAATGCCTATTCGACGACGATGCGGCCGATCGCGTTGCTCTCGTAGCGCTTGACCATGGAATCGATGAGTACCACGCCGAGGCCCGGTCCCGTCGGCGAATGCAGATCGCCGCCGTCGATGACGAAGCCGGGGTCCTCCACGATGTCGTCGGTGATCGACTTCGTGTCCGTCGTCCCGTGCAGGTACAGGAACAGGCCGAGCTCGTCGTTGAAGCGGTCGGATTTGCGGCGCGAGACGGCGAAGTGCGCGCCGGCCGCCGCCGCGATCGAATTGCCCTGGTTGCAGATCTGGTAGTCCGTGAAGGTCAGGTCCATCAGGTCGGCCCACTTGACGCTGCGGTGGATGCCGCCGACGCGGCAGACCAGGCAGTGCGCGCCGTCATAGGCGCCGGCCTTGATGGAAGAGAAGGCTTCCGAGATCGACATTGCGCCGTGGTCGGCGAGCAGCGGCACGCGGCTCTTCGCCCTGAGCAGCACATGGCCCTGGACGTCGTAGGCCGGAAGCGGCTGCTCGACGAAGTTCAGGTCATGCTCGTCGAGACGTTCGATAGTGCGAAGCGCGCCTGAGAGATTGTAGGCCATGCCCATGTCCACGCCGATCGGGATGGCGTCGCCGAGCGTCCTGCGCATGGCCCTGAACCGGGCGAGCGCGTTCTCCGCATCGGCGTTGACGTGCAGCTTTATCGAGCGGAACCCGGCCTCGATGTAGCGGCTGGCTTCCTCTGCCGCCTCCTCGGGCGTCGGCAGGAAGCTCTGGATGTGCTCCAGCGGAATCCTGTCGCGTTGCTGGCCGCCCAGAAGCTCGTAGACCGGGACGTCGAGGATCTTGCCCTTCAGGTCGTAGAGCGCGCAGTCGAAGGTGCCGAGCACGTACCAGTTCTCGCTGTACCATCCGCTGATCGCCGCTTCGAGCTTGTTGAGGATGTGATGCGTGCGCCGCGGATCCTCGCCGACGATCAGCCCGGCGAGGTCCTTCATGAGCACCATGGCGCCTTCGCGCGAGACGCCCGACTTGAGCAGGGGCGCGTCGGGGAAGCTGTAGGAGCTGCCGATGCCTACGAGACCCGCGTCGGTATGGATCTTCATCAGGATGAAGTTGTTCGAGGCGGGCGTCGGCCCCGTGGCGAAGATCAGCCGTCCCTTGTGCGGCTGGTTCAGTGCGATGATCTCGACCCGGGTGATCTTCATTGGCGGTCCCCTCCTGCCTTTCTTTTGCGGCGCGCGCACCTTCGGCCGCGGTTTCGGACGTGTCAGTAACGGGGCAGGGGGACAGACCCGCGCCGGGGCGAACCGGAAGAAGGGTGCGAAGTCCCGGACGCGATGGAGCCACCCCATGACGACGATGAACGCGATGCGCATCCACGCCAATGGCGGCCCCGAGGTCATGGTCTGGGAGACGATTCCGCGTCCGGTCCCCGGGTCGGGGCAGGTGCTGGTAAGGCACACCGCCATCGGCATCAATTTCTCCGACGTCAATGTCCGCCGCGGCGGCTTCTACAGGACGATCCGCGCTGGCGCCGCCGATATCTTTCCGCTCATCCTCGGCAACGAGGCGGCCGGCGTCGTCGAGGAGATTGGCGAGGGCGTGGAGGGCTTCCGCGTCGGAGACCGTGTGGCCTATGCCGGCATGCACGGGCAGTTCTTCGAGGAGACGGGCGCCTATAGCGAGTTCCGCGCCGTGCCCGACGACCGGCTGGTTCCGATCCCCGACGCCGTCACCGACCGGCAGGCGGCGGCGATACTGCTCAAGGGCAGCACCGCCTCCCTCATCGTCAACAGGCTCTATACGCCGCGTCGGGGCGACGTCGTTCTGGTCCACACGGCCGCGGCCGGCGTCGGCTCGCTGCTCGCACAATGGGCGAGCCATCTGGGTGCCACCGTCATAGGCACCGTCGGCTCGGCGCAGAAGGCGGCGATCGCGCGCGACAATGGCTGCGCCCACGTGGTGCTCTATCGCGACACGGACTTCGTGGAGGAGGTGAAGCTGCTGGCACCGCAAGGCGTCCACGCGGTCTATGACGGCGTCGGCAAGGACACGTTCGAGCGTTCGCTCCGGCTGCTGGCGCCCTTCGGCAAGGCGGTGAACTACGGAAACGCTTCCGGCCCGGTGCCGCCGATCGACATCCAGACGCTGGCGCTGCGGTCGCTTTCGGTGGCGCGGGCCGGCGTTACCGGCCACATCCAGGACTCGAAGTCCCTCAGGGCCGTGGCGCAGGAACTGTTCGGCCTCGTTGCCGATGGCGCGCTGCGCCCGCGCGTCGAGCGCAGCTATGCGCTGAGCGAGGCTGTAGAGGCGCATCGCGACGTGGAGGCGGCCCGGTATTCGGGCTCGCTTCTTCTGTTGCCCTGATCGGCGGCGCTGACCTGCCCGTGCCCTATGCCGTGACGCGCAGCGGAAGCCGGCCGAGCGTGCGGAGCTGGTTGATCGGCCGGTAGACGGCCTCGCCCGCGAGCTCGATCGTGCGCGCCCGCTGAACCAGCGCCTTGATGATGCATTCGGCCTCCAGCCGCGCGATCATCTGGCCGATGCAATTATGCGTCCCGTGGCCGAAGGCGACATGAATGCCGGCCGTGTCGCGGGTGAGGTCGAAGCGCTCCGGCTCCGTCCAGAAACGCGGATCGCGATTGGCCGCGCCGGAGAACATCCCGATCTTTGTGTCCGCCGCGAGGCGGTAGCCCGCCAGCTCCGTCTCCCGCGTCGTCGTGCGGAAATTGACGTAGGAGGGCGATTCGTGCCGGATCGCCTCTTCGAACGCGTTGCGCGCCTTCGACGGGTCCGCCTTGAGCAGCGCCCACTGGTCCGGATTGCGGGCGAGCTGGTTGAGCGTGAACCCGATCCCCGCGATCGTCGTGTCCATGCCGCCGCGCACGAAGACGCGCGCCATGTTCGAAGCGACGCCCTCGTCGAGTTCGCCCTTGTCCTCCGCCTCGAACAGCATGGCCCCGATCGAGCCCGGCCGCATCGCCGCGCGGTCGGCCGTACGGTCGTACCACGCCATGTAGGGCTCGGCCTTGCGAACGGCCTCGCGGTGCAGTTCGTTGTCCGGCCCCGCCTGGTTGAAGCTCATCTCGCCGATGGCCAGCGCCTGTTCGCGCGGCAGTTCGACGCCCACCGCTTCGGGAAAGACGTGCAGCACGTAGTCCTCGGCCAGATGCTCGACGCCGTCGAATTCGCCCATCTCGACGAGGCGGTCGGCGAAGATCGCGGCCTCCCTTTCGAAGTGCTCGCGCCAGCGCCTGACGACGATCGGCGAGAGGATGCGGGTAAGCACCCCGCGGATCGAGGTATGCGAAGGCGGATCGTTCTCCAGCAGCCGGTTCGGCAGCCTGAACTTGCCCGGCTTGCGGATGTCGTGCAGTCCGATGCCGCCCTTGGCCGTGAAGCGGTCGTGATCGTTGAGGAGAATCCGGCTCTCTTCGTACCGCCCGGTCACGTACACCCCGTACTGCTCGAGTTCGACCACCGCCGCCGTCTCGCGCAGTGTCTCGAAGAACGGGTAGGGATCGACGAGCACGGGTACGGAATAGGGGTCGATGTCCAGCACCGGCGGTGACCCGGCCCCGTCCCGCGAATGCTCTGCTTGTCGTGCGGTCGAAGCCACGGCGTATCACTCCCGGTTGTCGTCTTGCGCGCGCCATGCCCGAAGATTGACTCTGGACGACGGCCCGCCGCGCTCGTCGAAGCCTGTTCGTGCGTGGTCTCCGACGCAGTCCCTTCCCCAAGGGACAGTCACCCGATCAGAAGAAAGTACAGTCCGCGCCAACTTCTTGCATCGTCAGGAACCTTGGGAGGAAGATCATGTTGGCGAGGAATATTGCAGGCCTTCTGGGTGGAATTGTTCTGGCGTTCAATGCAACGGCGGCCGATGCCGAACAGATAAAACTGAACTATTCGTCATGGCTTCCGACGGCCAGTTGGGTTAATCAGGACGTTCTTCTTCCGTATTTCGACCAGATCGAGGAAGTCACCGAAGGTCGTGTCAAGGTCGAGATGCTGCCTAAGGTCGTCGGCTCGCCCCAGAGCCAGTTCGACGTCGTCCGCGATGGTCTCGCCGACATGGGCTATATCGTCATCGGATACACCCCAGGACGCTTCAAGCTCGCTGAGATCGGCGGACTGCCCTTCCTCGGCAACAAGGCCGAGATCATGTCGCCGGCCTTCCATCGCATGTATGAGGAGCATTTCGCGCCTCTGAACGAGTATGAGGGCGTCCACGCGCTTTCGACCTTCACGGTCTCGCCCGGCCACGTTTTCACCACGCGCAAGCCGATCCGGTCGATCGAGGATTTCGCCGGCCTCAAGATCAGGAGCGTTTCCGAGCGGACCACCATGGCCCTTCAGCTTCTGGGGGCGACGCCGATCCTCAAATCATCGGCGGAGGCTTTCGAGATGCTGTCCACCGGTGTCATCGACGGCAGCCTCGTCATTCTGGAAAACATTCCCGTCGCCAACATGCAGGACCTTCTCAAGCAGGGACTGCTGATCGAGGGCGGCCTGTCCAACTCGACGCTTCTCCTCGCCATGAACGAGGACAAGTGGAAGTCGATCTCGCCGGAGGATCAGGCGGCGATCACCGAAATCTCGGGAGAGGCTTTCGCCCGTGTCATCGGCGCGGCATACGACGCCTCCAGCGACAGGGCGCTCGAACTGGTGAAGTCTCTGGGTACCGAGGTTCACGTCGCCGAGCCCGCCTTCGTCGATGCGCTGAGGACGAAGCTCGCGCCCGTCGACGAGGCGTGGGTCGCGGAGGCGAAGGCGCGTGGGCTCGAAGACCCCGCCGCCGTGCTGAAGGCTTTCCGCGAGGCTTCGGCCGACGCCGGCCAGTAGCGGGCGCGATAGAATGCATCGCCGGGGCCGCGGGGCGCCGGCGGTCCTTCCCGAAGACGGGCCGTATCGCCTCGACATGCGATGCGGCCTTTGTCGATACCTCTGATGGAGTGCCTGGCGTGAGCGAATACGACGTGATCGTGGTGGGATCGGGTGTGGCCGGGCTGACGACGGCCATCGTCGCGGCGAAGCATGGGCTGGACGTGCTGGTCGTCGAGAAGACGGAGTTCTTCGGCGGCACGACGGCCTATTCCGGGGGCGTCGCCTGGATTCCCAACAACCACCACATGAAGACGGCCGGTGTCGAGGACAGCCGCCAGCAGGCCGAGACCTATCTGCGGACCACGCTCGGCAATCACTACGAGGCAGCCAAGATCGGCGCCTTCCTCGACAACGCGCCGGAAATGCTGCGCTACATGGAGGCCAACACCGAGCTCGACTTCGTCGCGGTACCCACGCCGGACTATCTTCCCTGGAACGACGGCGCATCGCATCATCGCGGCGTGCTCGCGCGCGAATATGACGGCTCGCGCCTTGGCAAGCGGCTGAACGAGTTGCGCCGTCCGCTGAAGGTCTTCACGGTCTTCGACAGCATGCAGATCGCCGGCGCCGACATCGTGCCGCTTCGCAAGGCGTTCCGGACCCTCAAGGGCTTTACCCACACGGCCGGCATGGTGACGCGCTATCTCCGCCAGAAGCTGCGCCACGGACGCGGCACCCGGCTCGTCAGCGGCAACGCACTGGCGGGTCGCCTCTTCAGGTCGGCGATCGACGCCGGTGTCGAGCTCCGACGCAACACCGCCGCGAGCGAGCTCGTCGTCGAGGCAGGGCGCGTCGTCGGGCTTGTCGTGAAGGCCGAGGGACGCGAGGAACGCATCGGGGCACGGCGTGCCGTCGTGCTGGCCAGCGGCGGTTTCGGTGCCGATACCGAGATGCGGCGCAAGTTCATGCCGCTCGCCGAACACCATGTTTCCCTTCAGCCCGAGGGCAATGTCGGCGATGGCGTCAGGCTGGGCACGGCCGTGGGCGGCCAACTCGTCGAGAGCAATCCCGCCAACGGCATCTTCACGCCCGTTTCCATGGTGCGCGACGCCGCGGGCGGCGAGAAGAAGTTCCCGCACATCATGATCGACCGCTACATGCCCGGCTCCATAGCGGTGGACCCGCAGGGACGCCGCTTCGTCAACGAGGCCGATTCATACCAGACCTTCGTCATGACGATGCAGCAGAAGGGTCTGTCCAGGGTCCACATGATCGCCGACCGGTCCTTCCTGCGCCGCTACGGCATGGGCCTCGCGCGGCCTTTCCCCTATCCGGTCTCCCCATGGATCAGGAACGGCTATCTGATCGAGGCGCCCACGATCCGCGAACTCGCCGTGAAGCTCGGCGCCGATCCCGCCGTCCTCGCCGACACCGTTGCCCGCTTCAACGACAACGCGTCCAGGGGCGAGGATCCGGACTTCAACCGCGGCGCCGACGCCCATTCCCGCTTCCGCGGCGATCAGGAGAACAGGCCCAATCCGTCGCTCGCGCCGATCCTCAAGGCACCCTTCTACGCCATCGCGCTCGTTCCCGGCGATCTCAGCTCGGTCGCCGGCCTGAACACCGATCACAGGGCGAGGGTGCTGCGCAACGACGGGTCGGTGGTGGACGGGCTCTATGCGGTCGGGCTGGACATGAATTCCATGACGCGCGGGCTCTACCCGGCGGGCGGGTCGAGCCTCGGGCCCGGCCTCACCTTCGGCTACATCGCTGCCCGCGACATCGCCGGTGTTGGCGCGACGGGCACCGCCGAGGCGGCCTGACGCGTCAGGCCGCCAACTTTCGGACAGTCAAATGCATCCGAAAAACGGCGACGCGCGCTACTGATGCGCGTCGAACCCGCCGGCGAAGGCGCGCGTGAAGGCGAGCGGGTCGACATACTCGCGAAGGCGCGAGATGAGCCCGTCGGTGATCTCGAACACGCACACGTAGCGGTTCTCGTAGATGCGTCCGGTTTCGCCCACGAGGCTGCGGCCGGCCGCCTCGACGATGACGGTCTCGGCGTCCGGCAGACGATGGATCGCCGCGATCGTGAAGACATGGTCGCGGCGGTTGGCGAAGGCGGCGCGGTAGTGCGCCATGATCGCCGCGCGCCCCTCGAAGCTGGGCGTGACGAAGGCACCGAACCCTTCCGGAGGGAACGGGATTTCCTGCACCGCGTCCCGCGTCCATATCTCCTCGAAGGCGTCGAGGTCGCGGCGCATCAGCAGCGTGAAGTAGGACAGTGCCGCCGCCTCGGTTCTGTCGCGGGGCGTGATATCGTCGGCGCGCTGCATCGCAATCTCCCTTGTCCCGAAGCCCCGAGCAGACGTCGCCCGTCGCCGCGCGTAAGTCCCACGCCGGAGGTACAGAAGCGCGGTGGTTCGGCGTCTAGGAAGTGGCAGCCGGGCAACGCCGCGCACCGATGAACCGAAGGAAAGGCCAGATGGCGACGAAGGAAGAGCTGAACTCCCGCCCGCGGGACTGGATGGACAATTCGCTGGTCAAGGGGCTGGTGGCGCTGGTCGTCGGCGGCGGCAGCGGCATCGGGGCAGCGACGGCCGAGACGCTTGCGGCAAACGGTGGCCGCATCGTCGTCGCCGATCGCCGCAGGGAGCCTGCCGAGGAAATCGCCGAGGGCATCCGGAAGGCCGGCGGCGAGGCGATCGCGGTGGCCATGGACGTGTCGTCCCAGGCCGACATCGACGCCGCCGTCAAGGCGACGATCGACGCCTACGGACAGCTCGACATCCTCGTGAATTCCGCCGGCGTCATCTTCCCTGGCTCGCTGGAGGACTGCTCCCTCGACGAGTGGAAGACCTCCTTCCTCGTCAATGTCGACGGCGCGCTCATCCTCGCCCGCGCCTGCCTTCCGCATCTGCGCAAGAGCAGGGCCGCGTCGGTGGTCAACATCTCCTCGCTCGCAGGCGGCAGGGGCTACCCCAATGGCGGCGCGTACGGTCCCAGCAAGGCCGCGCTCATCTCGCTCACCCGCCAGATGGCGCTCGAATGGGCCAAGGACGGCATCCGCGTCAACGTCGTCAGCCCCGGCACGATCGACACGCCGCTGACCCGGGCGAACATGCGCCCCGAGATCATCGCAGACCGTGAATCCAAGATTCCGCTCGGCCGCCTCGGCGTCGCGACCGAACTTGCCGACACGGTCGTCTTCCTGGCGTCGCCCGCCGCCTCCTTCGTCACCGCGCAGGAGGTCTGTTGCGACGGCGGGCTTTCGCAGAGCCTGATGGCGCAGAAATTTTACGCCAACAAATAGCCGGGAAGGACGGAAAGGGCCGCGCAGCGGCCCTTCTCCTTTCCTGCGGATGACCATCCTCGAGAGGCAGGCCGTGCAGCGGCGATCGTACCGGGCGGAGAGTTTTCGCCGATGAACGTGCCGAACACGGGCATTGGCGGCACGCCGCTGCCGGCCATCTTCTGCGTCTTCGGCGCCTTCTTCCTGTTCTCCTGCACGGATGCCGGCGCCAAGGTGCTGGTGACCGCCGGCATGCACCCGGCCTTCGTGAGCTGGATGCGCTTCCTCGTGCATGCCGTGCTCGCCACGCTGTTCCTGCGCATCTGGTCGGTGCCGACGCGGTTCCGACCGAAGCACGTCGCGGCCCACCTCGTGCGCGGCACCATGCTCTTCTCTTCGGGACTGATGAGCTTCAGCGCGGTCCAGACCCTCCAGCTCGTCGAGTTCATCTCGATCATCTTCATGGCGCCGCTGGTCATCACCGCGCTGGCCAGCCTCGTCCTCGGCGAGCACGTCGAATGGCGGCGCTGGGCGGCGGTGGTCGTCGGTCTCCTCGGCGTCCTCATCATAACGCGTCCCGGTCTGGGCGTCTTCGAGGTCGGCCATCTCCTGGCCATCGGCGCGATGCTCGCCTACTGCGTCTTTGCGATCATGACCCGCCAGATGAGCGCGACCGAGAGCCAGGAGGCGCTCCTTCTCCTGCCTGCCCTGGTCGCGGTGATCGGCATGTTTCCCGCTCTTCCGCTCACCGGCTCCATGCCGGACGGTCCCGGTCACTGGGCCATACTTCTGTCGCTGGGACTTTTCGGGGCTTCCGGCCACTGGCTGCTGATCCGCGCCTACAGCATCGCCTCCGCCTCCGCGCTCGCGCCCTACGCCTATCTCCAGATGCTGTGGACCGTTTTCTTCGGCTACGCGATCTTCGGTGACCTGCCCGATCTGTGGACCGCTGTCGGGTCGGGCGTCATCATCGCGAGCGGCCTTTACCTCATGCATCGCGATCGCCTGTCCAGGCTGGCCGCGCGCACGCCGCGCTGATCAAACGGAAACGGCCGGGCGCGAGGCCCGGCCGTGTGCAGCTGCGTAGAAGTTCGGCTTTCCGTTTACTGGCTGACCGGCTCGGCCGCCACCGCCTGCTTCCACTCGTCGAGGATCTCCGCGGCGTTATCGAGACCGGCGCCCTTCGCCTTCTCGATCCAAGCGGCCTCGATCGGCTTCAGCCTCGCGCGGATCTGCTCGATCTGCTCCGGCGTGGCCTTGCCCATGTGGTAGCCGGCCTTCTCCATGGCCACGAGCGCCCTGGCGTCTGCCGCGTCGTAGGCCGCCCCGACCTTCCTGGCGAAGGCTTCGCCGGAGATGGCCTTGATGGCCTCCTGGTCTTCCGGCGAGATTTCCGCCCACTTGTCGGCGTTGAGGCCCATGATGATGACCGCGTTCGCGAGGCCGCCCGGCACGTGGTAGATGCCGTCCATGAGGTCGAGCTGGTTGAAGCCGGGAATGGTGTTCAGGTTCGTCACCTGGCCGTCGATGACGCCCGTCGACAGCATCTCGTAGGCTTCCGCCGCCGACTTCAGGATCGGCACGACGCCCAGCAGCTTGAGCACTTCGGTGAGCGTCGGCGAGGAACTGCGGAACTTCATGCCCTGCAGCTCGTCCACGGAGTTTACCTGCTTGCCCTTGGTCACCATCTGCAGCGGCGTGATGACGAGCAGCGACACCGGATAGACGCCGTCGAAGACGTTCTTCTCCTCGAGGTGCTTGCGATACATGCGGTCGAAGGTCGGGCCCAGCGCCTCCGCCTTCGGGCCGATGAGCGGCAGGTCGCCGAGCTCGACCAGCGGGAAGCGTCCCGGCGTATAGCCGGCCACCATCCACGAGAGATCGGCCAGGCCGTCGCGCACCACGTCGTATTGTGAGGCGGCGGTGCCGACGACCTTGGGCGCCACCTCGACCTTCACGCGGCCTTCGGTGACCTTCTCGATCTCGCCGAGCCACGGAACGATCACGTCGTCCCAGAGGAACAGCCCGGGCGGCAGCCAGTTGGAATAGCGGATGGTCACCGTCTCGGCGGCTGCCGAGAAGGAATTGAGCGCCAGGGCGAGGCCGGTCGCCAGGCCGAGCGCGGTACGTCTGAACATTGTCATCTCCGTTGCTTGCTAAAAGGATGGGGAAGGGGCGTCGGCGCGCACGCGCCCGACGCCCCGCATGGTCACTGCGTCGCGTCGATCGCCTCGCGGTACTCGGCCAGCACCTCTTCGGGGTTCTTCAGTCCCTTCTTGCGGGCGCGTTCGATCCAGGCGCCTTCGACGGGCTTCAGGATTTCGCGGAGTTCGCTGATCAGCGCGGCGTCGCCCTCGACGATCTCGTAGCCGCTGGCACGGAGCTTCTCGACGGCGGCGTCCTCGGCGCGGCTGTAGGCGGTGCCGACCCGCTCGGCGAGCTTGTCCTGCGAGATCGCCAGTATCGCCGCCTGGTCCGCGGGCGAGATTTCGGCCCACTTGTCCGGGTTTATCGCGACGAAGTTCACTGCGTTGGACACCCCGCCGGGCAGCAGCAACGCATACTTCGTCAGTTCCGCCTGGCCGAAGCCGACGACCGTGTTGGCCTGGGTGAGCTGGCCGTCGATGGCACCGGTGGCCAGCATCTCGTAGGCCTCGGTCGAGGGCTTGTTGATCGGTACGCCGCCGACCGTCTCGAGGAACGCCTGCGTGCCCGACGTGGGGCTGCGCATCTTCAGGCCCTTGAGGTCCTGAACGCTTTTGACCGGCCGCGTGGCCGTGAAGATCTGGCTCGGCGAGATCGTGTAGATCGACAGGATGTCGACGCCGTCATACTCGCCATACTGCTCCAGGTGCTTCCGGTAGAGCCTGTCGAAGGCCGGCGCGATGGTCGCCGCGTCGCTGGACAGCAGCGGCAGCTCGCCGAACTCCGTCATGACGAAGCGTCCGGGCGTGTAGGACGCGACCGTGAACGACATGTCCGCGAGCCCGTCGCGCACCACGTCGAACTGGCTGGCGGTGGTGCCGACGACCTTCGGCAGCACGTCGACCTTCACGCGGCCTTCCGTCACCTTCTCGATATCGTCGATCCAGGGCTTCAGTGCCTCGTCCCAAAGGAAGAAGTTGGGCGGCAGCCAGTTCGAATACCGGATCGTGACCGGTTCGGCGAAGGCGGCGGACGCGGTGGCGAGGCCGAGACCCGCTGCGAAGGCGAATCCGGCCAGTCTGTCGATGAACATCATTCTCACTCCCTTGGTCCGCGTGTGGACGGTGCGCGGACGGCTCCTCCCGAGCGGATGGAAGGCTCTGTCAGGGCCGGGCGGCGGTCTGTCCCCGTGGAAGTGACGAAAAGCGTGCGCTCGCGCGCCTGTCCGTCCCAAGGCCGGGGGACGGCAAAGCACGGCGGGGCCTGTATCTGCGGTGTCGAGATTGGAGAAATCCCGACATGCCCGCATTGCCGCTGCGCGACGACCTTCCCGAGCCGCCCGTCGTGGCGCTTGATCCCTACTCGATGGAGGTGCTGGAGAACCCGCTGCCCTTCTATCGCGACCTGCGCGAGGCGGGTCCCGTCGTGTACTTCGAGAAATACGGGGTTTACGGCGTCGGCCGCTACGACACCTTGCGCGAGGTCGTAACCGACTATTCGCGCTTCACGTCGTCGAGCGGCGTCGGCATCACCGACGCCCGCAAGCCGGAGTTCCGCGGCCGTCCCCCGAGCGCGCTGGTCGAGATCGACCCGCCGCAGCACACCGAGACCCGGCGCGTCGCCAACCGCATCATGTCGCCGCTGGTCATCCGCAAATGGCGTTCCGTCTTCGAGGAGAAGGCGAAGGCGGCGGTCGACAGGGTCCTGGAGATGGGCCGCTTCGACGGCCTGCGCGACCTCGTCGAGCCGGTCGTGTTCGGCGGCTTTCCCAAGGCCATGGGCATCCGCTTCGACGAGGACGCGATCCGCGCGATCGGCTACATGTCCTTCAATCAGACCGGTCCCGAGAACGAGCTCTACCACAAGGGCCTCAAGGCCGGCGAACCGTTCATGGAATGGTTCCTCGCCGCCTGCCAGGGCGACGCCGTGGAGCCCGGCTCGATCGCCCATTCCTTCTTCGAGGCCGAGGCGGCCGGCGAACTGCGCCCGGGCATCGCGTCCAATATCACGCGCTCCCTTGTGCGGGGCGGCATGGACACCACGATCAGCGGCATCGCCGCTGCGATCCGCAACCTGGCGGAATTTCCCGAACAGTGGGCCCTGCTCAAGGCCAATCCCGCCCGCCAGCGCTTCGTCTTCGACGAGGCGATCCGGCTCGAGGCGCCGAACCACGTCGTCTACCGCTGCACCGTCGGCGAGACCGAGCTTGCCGGCTTCCGGCTGCGCGCCGACACCAAGGTCGGCACTTTCCCCACCGCCGCCAACCGCGATCCGCGCAAATGGGACAATCCCGACACCTTCGACATCATGCGCAACACCGCCAATGTCCACATGTCCTTCGGGGCGGAGGACCACAACTGCATCGGCCAGAACGTCGCGCGCATGGAGGCCGAGTGCATCATCGCCGAACTCGTGCAGCGCGCCGCCTCGATCGAGCTCGACGGCACGCCCGAATACCTGATCCACAACCAGCTGCGCACGCTGGGCAAGCTGCCCCTGCGCGTGACGCCTGCCTGAGGAGCCGATCATGGCGACCGTTCGCCGCTTCACCTTCCTGAAACGCCGCGAGGGCCTGTCGCGCGAAGAGTTCCACGACGCTTGGCGCGCCGCTCACCGGGCCAACGGCCAGGCGCATGTCCACAACGAGGTGCAGCCTCCCGTCGGCGAACTCGTTCCCGAGCCCCTGTGGGACGGTCTGCTCGAGGCGGGCCCGGACGCCCGCGAGGCGTTCGAGGGCAACGCGTTCGCCGCGCTTTCGGGCGAGGCTGGCGGCATCGCCGACCCCGGGCAGGTGGTTGAGTTCCTGGCGGAGGCCAGGATCGTGCTCGACGGCCCGGCCCGCGGCGTCAAGATCCTGAGCCTGCCGCGCCGCAAGGGCGGCCTCAGCCCGGCCGAGTTCTCCCGGCACTACCGCCAGGTCCATGGTGCGCTGGTCGCGCGCAACGCGGCTTTCGTCAAATACGCCAACCGTTACGTGCAGCATCACGTCCTGCCCGACTCGGTCCGCGCCACCGGCGGCTTCGTGCCCTATGACGGCATATCGGAGTTCTGGTTCGACAGCCTCGACCACGCGCGCGCCGCCTGGGACGACCCGTCCTACATGGTCGAGCTCAGGGCGGACGAGAAGAACTTCGTCGGCAGCCCGCCCTCGCATCGCCTGCTCGTCAGGCCGGTCGAGCCTTGAGGGGCGCGTCGCTGGCCGATGTCGAGGATCGAGACGCCATGCATCCGCGTCTGCCGGCAGGACGCGGCGGCCGGCTTCTGCGTCGGCTGCGGCAGGAAGGTCATGGAGGTCTTTCGCTGGACCGAATTTTCGGACGAGGAGCGCCGCGCCATCGTGGAATCCTTGCCCGATCGCCTGGCGAGCCTGCCGCCCGGGAGCCGCATGGACAAGGGCCGTCCCCAGCCAGAGTGACATCCGTGCCGCCACGCTCGTGCTTCATGGGGAGGACGGGACGACCGGCCGAACGCCGGCAAGATGACACGCGTGCGCCCCGCGGCGTGCGACGCATGGGAGGTTCGATGCAGCAGCCCCGAGCAAGCGGCGCAGCCATGCCGCCGCCCGCGCCTTGCGAGGAGATGCGTCCATGCTGATGCAGCAACTCCTCAATGGCGTCGTCGTGGGCAGCGTCTATGGCGTTTTCGCGCTCGGCTTCACGCTGATCTTCGGCGTCAATCACATCATGAACATGGCGCATGGCACCGTCTTCATGTGGGGCGCATTCGCCGGCCTGTTCGTCGTGCTGACCTTCGACGCACCGTTTCCGGTCGCCGTTCTGTGCGGCGCGCTCGGTGGCGGTCTCCTCGCGGTGGTGCTCGATTTCGTGGCCTTCCGGCCCCTCCGAAAACGCAACGCGCCCGAATTCTCGTCCATCGTGTCGTCCATCGGCGCGAGCCTGATCCTGCTTTCGCTTGCCCAGCAGATGACGGCCACGCGCGTCATGCGCTTCCCGTTCGACATCTTCCCGATCGTCGTCTTCAACTTCTTCGGCCTGCGCATCCAGCTCCTGCAGCTCGTCATCATCGCCATCGTGATCCTGATGGTGTTCGGCCTGCTGTTCTACCTCTATCGCACGAGCTACGGCCGCCAGATCCGGTCCGTCGCCTTCTCCGAGAGCACGTCCAGGCTTCTCGGCATCAATCCGATGGCGATCAACTTTCAGGTCTTCTTCATCTCCGGCGCGCTGGCCGGGATCGCCGGGGTGCTGATCGGCATCGTGTTCAACTCGGTCCACTTCATGATGGGCGAGCCTCTGCTGCTGCGCGCATTCGTGGTGATCATACTGGGCGGGCTGGGCTCGATACCGGGGGCGCTGATCGCCGGCCTGATGATCGGCATCGTGCAGACGCTTTCCGTCGCCTACCTGTCCGCGGGCATGGCCGACGCCATCGTCTTCTCGCTGCTCTTCCTCGTGCTTCTGTTCCGGCCCACGGGCCTCTTCGGCGGCGCCACGGCCGTAGCCAGGGTGACACGCCGATGAACTTCCTGCTCAGCTATACGCCGCTCTTCGAACTGGCGATGTTCAATGCGCTGCTGGCCTTCAGCCAGTACATCGTCCTGCGCGCCGGCGTCTTTTCGCTCGGCACCGCGGCCTTCGCGGCGCTCGGCGCCTACACGGCCGCCATCATGGCGACGCGGCTCGGCCTGCCGGCATGGATGGGGCTTCTCGCCTCGGTCGCGCTCGGCGCAGCGGCCGGCGCGATCGTCGCCATACCGCTGGCGCGGCTGCGCGGCGTATTCCAGGCGCTCGCAACGCTGGCCCTCGTCCAGATCATGCTGTCGATCACGCTCAACTGGGTCGACGTCACCCAGGGCGCGCTCGGCATCAACGGCATCCCCCGCACGGTCGGCTTCTTCGGCATGCTCGCCGCGGTCGTGGTGGTCGGCTATTTCCTCGCCGTCATCGGCACCTCGTCCATCGGCCGTGCCTTCGACGTGATCCGCGAGGACGAGACGGTGGCCGTGTCGCTCGGCATTTCCGTCCAGAAGCATCACCTCATCGCCTTCGTCCTGTCGGGCGCGATCGCGGCGCTGGCCGGCGGCCTCCATGCCTACCATTCCTATTCGATCACGCCCAACGAATACGGCTTCCACATGCTGGTCATGGTGCTTGCCATGGTCGTGCTCGGCGGTCGCGTGTCGGTCTGGGGTCCCATCATCGGCGCCTGCATCCTGACGGTCCTGCCCGAGCTGCTGCGCGGCTTCCAGGAATACCGGATGGTCATGCAGGGCGCGATCCTGATGCTGTCCATCGTGTTCCTGCCGCGCGGCATAGCCGACACGGCGATCGGCGCGTGGCGCGCCCGAAGGGTCGCGGCCAGCGAGGCGGCCAGGACCAAGGCGGTGACGGCATGAAGGCGCTCGCCCTCCATGACGTGTCGCGCAGCTTCGGCGGCCTGCCGGCCGTCAGCGACCTGACGCTCAGCGCGCCGCCCGGCAGGGTGACGGGCCTGATCGGGCCGAACGGCGCCGGCAAGACCACCGTGGTCAACCTCATCACCGGCCTGCTCAAGGTCGGCGGCGGCAGGATCACCGTCGGCGACGACGACATGACCGAGGCCGACGCGCCGGCGCTGGCGCGGGCCGGCGTCGCCCGGACTTTCCAGAACATCCGCCTCATCACCGACGCCACGGTCCTCGAAAATGTGGTCGCCGGATTCCACCGGCACGAGAAGACGGGCGTGCTGGCCAATCTCTTCGGGCTTCCTTCGTCCTTCGCCGAGCGCCGCGAGCTGGAGGAGAGGGCGATGGTCCTTCTCGATCGGTTCGGCATGACGCCTTTCGCGCGCCATCCCGCGGGCAGCCTGTCCTACGGCCACCAGCGCCGCATCGAGATGATGCGCGCGCTCGCCATGGATCCGGCCGTGCTGCTGCTCGACGAGCCGGTGGCGGGAATGAACGACAACGAGGCTCAGAGCCTCTCCGACATCTTCCGCGACGTCGCGGGGCAGGGCGTGTCGATCCTCCTGATCGAGCACAACATGCGCTTCGTCATGTCGCTGTGCGCCCACATTTACGTCCTCGCCTCGGGCCGCCTGATCGCCGAGGGCGATCCGGACACTGTGGGGCGCCATCCGAAGGTCATCGAGGCCTATCTGGGGAGCTGAGAGTGCTGACCGTCGAAAACCTTTCCGTGGCCTACAGCGGCATCCGCGCCCTGCGCGGCGTCAGCCTGTCGGTCGAGAAGGGCGAGATATTCGCCCTCATCGGCCCCAATGGTGCCGGCAAGTCGACGCTTCTCAACACCGCCAGCGGCCTCGTTCCCGCCGCCGAGGGACGCGTCGTCCTCGAAGGCGAGCGGATCACCGGCCGTTCCGCCCACGCGATCGCGCGCTCGGGTCTCATCCAGGTGCCCGAGGGCAGGCGCGTCATCGCTCCGCTCAGCGTGCGGGAGAACCTCGAACTCGGCCGCCAGGCGGCGGGCTCGCGCGGTTCGGACGCCTCCGATCTCGACGCCGTGCACGCGCTTTTCCCGATCCTTGCCGAACGCCGCGACCAGCTCGCCGGTTCGCTCTCGGGCGGTCAGCAGCAGATGCTCGCTATCGGCCGCGCGCTCATGGGGCGCCCGCGCGTGCTGTTGCTGGACGAACCCAGCCTCGGCCTCGCGCCCGTGATCATCCGCGAGGTGTTCGACGCGCTGATCAAGCTCAATCGCCAGGGTCTCACCATCCTGCTCGTCGAGCAGAACGCAAAGCTCGCGCTGGAGACCGCCAACCGCGCGGCGGTCATCGAGCAGGGACGCATCGTGCACCACGGGGAGGCCGCCGCGCTTCTCAACGACCCGGTCGTGGCCGACCACTATTTCGGGCGCGCCGCCGCCTGAGCGGAGCATCCGGAGACCGGCGCCCGCGGGGCCGCCGGGTACCAGTCGCAACTCTGATCGCCGAAGGCGATCGAACAGGGAGGAATTGCATGACCATCGTGAGAAGGACCATCCTCGCCGGCGCGGTCTCGCTGCTGGCGCTTGCGCCTCTGGCCGGCACGGCCTGGGCGGAAAACGTCAAGATCGGCGTGATGAACGCGCTGACCGGACCCTATGCCTTCGGCGGCGTACCGATCCAGAACGCCATGAAGCTGGCCATCGAGCAGGCCAATGCGAGCGGCGATCTGGGCGACGTGACGCTTGAGGTAGTGGAAGGAGACTCGGCCGGCGACAAGGGTCAGACGGTGACGCTGGTGAGCCGTTTCGCGCGCAGCGACAACGTCCTCATGATCATCGGCCCCACCACCAGCCTGGAGGGCACGGCCGGTGCGCCGGTCGCCAACGAACTGAAGGTGCCGCTGATGGGCATCGGCTCGTCCAAGGGCATCACCGAGGCCGGACCTTATTCGTTCAAGGTCCAGTCCGTGGGCTCCGACATCATGGGCAACCTCGTCGACTACGTGGTCGAGAAGATGCAGGTCAAGAAGATGGCCATCGTCTTCGACCGCGGCAATGACGGCTTCGTCGGCCAGACCAACGCCTTCAAGGAGGGCATCGCCAAGGCCGGCGTCGAGATCGTCTCGGAGGACGGCATCCTCTCCTCCGACACCGACTTCCTCGCCATCGGCACCAAGCTCGCCAGCCAGGACATCGACGCCTTCTTCGTCGCGGCTCCGGCCGAGGTCGGCGCCAACATGCTGCTGCAGGCGCGCCAGGCGGGCGTGGCGATGGAGATCCCGTTCGTCGGTCCGTCGACCTTCGCCACCGACGCCTTCATCAACACGGCCGGCGGCGCTTCGGAAGGCTCCGTCATCCTTGCCGACTACTTCATGGGCTCGCCCGACGAGAAGAACCAGGCATTCGTGCAGGCCTACAAGGAAAAGTACAACGCCAATCCGGACAACTGGGCGGCGATGGGCTACGCGCTCGCCAGCCTCGCGGTCCAGGCGATCAAGGACGCCGGCCCGAATCCCGACCGCGACAAGGTCAAGGACGCGCTGACCGCCCTCAAGGACCAGCCGACCATCATCGGCAACCATACGTGGACGATGGACGAGGGCCGCAACCCGCACTACGGCGCGGCGATCCTCCAGGTGAAGGACGGCGCCTTCACGCTCGCGCCCTGACCCCACAGGCAGCCTGCCCCGGCGCCGTCAGCCGCAAGGCTGGCGGCGCCACTTTTTTGTCGACCGTCCTGCTGTCCCTACGCGAGGTACAGACGCTTCTGCGCCTGCTGCTACGACGGGACAAACAGTCCGAAGGGAGAGGGATGCGATGCGCTTCAGGGACAAGGTCGTCATCATCACGGGCGGCGGTTCGGGCATGGGGCTCGCCGCCTCCGCCATCTTCGCGGCCGAAGGCGCGATCGTGGCCGTCAACGACGTCAAGGCGGAAACCGCCGAGAAGGCAGTCGCCGCGATCGAGGAAAAGGGCGGTCGGGCCTTCGCCATTCCGGGCGACGTTTCGAGCCGGGACGTGGCGCAGGAGAGCGTCGCCCGCACGGTCGAGCGGCACGGCCGCGTCGACATCCTCCTCAACAATGCCGGCATCGCGACGATCCAGCCCGCCGAGGACTATACCGAGTGGGACCGCATCATCGGCGTCGACCTCGACGCGCCCTTCCTCTGGGCGCAGGCCGCCGCCAAGCAGAGCATGATCCCCAACAAGGGCGGCGCCATCGTCAATATCTCGTCGCTGGCCGGCTTGGTCGCCTATCCCGGCGACGTCGGCTACATCGCCGCAAAGGCCGGCGTGCTCGGCCTGACGCGCTCGCTGGCCGTCGAGTGGGCGAAGCACGGCATCCGGGTCAACTGCATCTGCCCCGGCTTCACCGATACCCAGATCATCAAGGACATGGAGGCGATCGACCCCAACCGCTTCACCGAGCGGCGGCGTCGCATTCCCATGCAGCGCGCCGGCCGGCCTGAGGAGATCGCGAAGGCCATGGCGTTCCTCGCCTCCGACGACGCGTCGTATATCACCGGGGCCGTGCTCAACGTGGACGGCGGCCAGGTGGCGCTGTCTTCCGGCTGGTCGCCCGCGTGATGGAGACCGCAATGCGTTTCACGGACAGGATCGTCGTCATCACGGGTGCCGGCTCGGGCATGGGGCTCGCCGCCGCCCGTCTCTTTGCCGCCGAGGGCGCGGTGGTCTGGATCAATGACGTCAAGGCGGATACCGCCGACGCGGCCGTTGCCGCTGTGGAAAAGGATGGCGGCAAGGCATTCGCCCTGCCGGGCGACGTCTCGGACGAGGCGGTCGCCGAGGCGAGCATACGCACGGTCGTCGAGCGTTCCGGCCGCGTCGACGTCCTGGTCAACAATGCCGGCGTGTCGACCATTGTGCCGGCTACCGAATACACGGCCTGGAAGCGCACCATGGCGATCAACCTGGACGCGCCCTTCTACTGGTCGCGCGCGGCGGCCAGGCAGAGCATGATCCCCAACCGCTCGGGCGCCATCGTCAACGTCTCGTCCAATGCGGGCTTCGCCGCCTTCCCCGGCGATGTCGGCTACATCGCCTCCAAGCATGGGGTCACCGGCCTCACCAAGGCTCTGGCCGTCGAATGGGCACAATTCGGCATTCGCGTGAACTGCCTCTGTCCCGGCCTGACCGAAACCAACATGATCCGCGAGATGGAGGCGCTGGACGCCGACCGCTTCGTGGAGCGGCGGCGGCGCATTCCGCTCGGCCGCATCGGCAGGCCCGAGGAACAGGCGGCCGCCATGCTGTTCCTGGCCTCGGGCGAGGCGTCCTACGTGACCGGGCTGATCATGAACAATGACGGCGGGCAGATGGCGCTCTACTCCGGCTTCTCGCCGCAGTGAAGTAACCGGAGGGGGTGACATCCTTCCGGTCGTACCGGTGTCACTCTCCCGCCAGTCGGATCCGGGAGAGTTCGCATGAAGTCACAGCTCGAGCTGCAGTCGTCCGCGTCCGCGTGTCCCTTCCACGGGGCCGGACGGGTCAGCCCGTTCTACCACGACACGATCTTCGACGAACTGGCCACAGCACGCGCCGAGGAGCCCGTCTTCTATTCGCCGGAAGCCGATTGCTGGGTGGTGACGCGCTACGACGACGCCATGGCCATCCTGCAAGACCACGCCCGCATCTCGTCGGAAAACACCAGCGATTCCGCCACGCCGGTGCACCAGGACGCGCTGGACATCATGAAGGCCGGCGGCTTCAGTGCCGAGAAGGTTCAGTCCAATTGCGACGGCGAGCGCCACACGCGCATCCGCAACGTCTCGGCGCAGATGCTCAACGTCAGGACCTTCTCGCTGCTCGAGCCCGAGATAAGGCGGCTGGTCACCCAGGCGCTGGACAGGCTGGAGGGCAGGCGCGAGGCCGACCTTCTCGCCGACCTGACCTACGAGCTTCCGGCCCAGGTCCTGTTCCTCATCCTCGGCATCCCGCACGAGGACACCGAGAAGGTGAAGGCATGGTCGGGTACCCGCACCGTCCTCAACTTCAGCCCGTCGACATACGAGCAGCAGGTCGCCGGCGCGCGCGACATGGTCGACTACTGGCAGTATTGCGTGGACCTCGTTCGCCAGCGCATGGAGCAGCCGGGTGACGATGTCGTCAGCGGTCTTCTCAGGGTGCGCGGCGGCGACGATTCCGTCATCACCCTCAACGAGCTGACTACCGTGGTCTACGGCCTCGTCTTCGCGGGCCACGAGACCACGACGAGCCAGCTGACGAACGCGTTTCGTGCGCTTCTCACCTGGCGCGAAAACTGGGAGGCGATCTGCGCCGAGCCCACGCTCATCCCGTTCGCGGTCGAGGAGGCCTTCCGCTTCTATGGAGCCGTGATCGGCTGGCGCAGGCGGACGCTCGAGGAGATCGAGGTTTCAGGGGTCACGATCCCGAAGGGTGCCCAGATACTGCTCTCATTCGCGGCGGCCAACCGTGACGGCGCACAGTTCGAAAATCCCGAAACCTTCGACGTGCGCAGGAAGAACGCCCGAAAGCACCTCACCATGGGCAACGGCAAGCATGTCTGTCTCGGCGCGCCGCTGGCGCGGCTGGAAATGAAGATCGTGCTGGAGGAATTCACCCGCCGCTTTCCCGATGTTCGCCTGAAACCGGGTGCGGAGATCGACCACGCATATACCTACGTCTTCAACGCGCCCAAGTCGCTTCCCGTGATCCTTGGCTGAGACTGCAGGCATGGAGCGCGCGCCCGATTTCGTCACGATCGAGACCCGGCCCGGCATCACGCTGAAGGTGGCGGTTGCCGGACGCGGCCCTCTGGTCGTGCTTGTGCACGGCTTCCCGGAGTCCTGGTACTCCTGGCGCAGCCAGATCGGTGCTTTGGCCGGCGCCGGCTACAGCGTGGCCGCCATCTCGGTGAGGGGCTACGACGGTTCCTCCCGGCCGCACGCGATCGAGGACTATTCGATCGTCGAGCTCGCCGGCGACATAAGGGCGGTGATTGCCGCGCTCGGCGCGCGCAGCGCGGTCCTCGTCGGTCACGACTGGGGCGCGGTGCAGGTGCAGGCAGCCGCGCTGCTCCATCCCGACAGCGTCGCCGGCGTCGTCACCATCTCCGTGCCGGCCGCGCTTCATCCTGCGTCCAGGCCTTCGGAGGTCTGGCCGCGGCTTTATTCCGATCGGCTGTTCTACCAGCACTATTTCCAGAAGGAGGGGGTCGCCGAGGCCGAGTTCGAGGCCGACCTGCATCGGTTCGTCCGCGTGTTCTTCCTGAGCCTTTCCGGGCAGGGCTCGACGACGGACAACGTCCTGTTTCGCCCCAGGGACGCGTCGACGCTCCTCGGCGGTCTGCCCGATCCGGCTGTACTGCCCGAATGGCTCGCGCCGGAGGACGTCGAATTCTATGCCGAGAGCTTCCGCCGCAGCGGCCTGCGCGGGCCGCTCAACCGATACCGCTGCGCCGACATCGACTGGGAGCTCATGCGGCCGTTCGCCGACCGGATGATCGAGCAGCCCGGCATGTTCATCGGCGGGCTCGATGAGCCCACCCGTTTCATGGTGCCTGGCCGGGATCGCTATGACGATCCCGTACCGCGCATGCGCGACGTGCGCGGTGTGCACTTTCTCGAACGCGTCGGCCACTGGGTGCAGCAGGAGGCGCCGGACGAGACCTCGCGCCTCGTTCTGGGCTTCCTCGACGGCCTCGACCTGCGCAAGGCCTCGCGACCGGAAGAAGTTTCGCCGGCAATGGGAGTGGCGGCACGATGAGCGATCTGGCCAAGGTCTGGAACGTGCCCAGCGTCGCCTGTCCGGTCGGCAGCATCGGCCGCCGCTACCGGCCGTTCGATCACCATGCCATGCATGCGACGCTCGCCGAGGCGCGCCGGAGCGAGCCGGTCTTCTACTCGCCCGAGATCGACTACTGGGTCGTCACCCGCTACGCCGACGTCATCGCCATCCTGCGCGATCCCGATCGCTTTTCGGCCGCGAATGCCAATACGCCCATCACGCCGGTCCCCGCCGAGGCGCTCGCCTTGCTACAGGAGGGTGGCTACGCGCTGGAGGGGATCCAGGTCAATTGCGATCCGCCCCGACATACGCGCATCCGCTCCGTGGCCAGCCAGGCCATGAGCATGAAGCGCTTCGTGGGCATGGAGGCCGAGATCCGGCGCATCGTCTGCGAGGATCTGGACAGGCTCGAGGGCCGGGGCCGGGTCGATCTCCTGCACGAGTTCACCTATGAACTGCCGGCCAAGGTGATCTTCCAGCTTCTCGGCATTCCCGACGAGGACGCTGCCCGGGTGAAGGAGTGGTCGACCAACCGCCTGCTGCTCAGCTTCTCCCGCCCCACGCCGGAACAGCAGATCGAAGCGGCCCGCAACCTCGTCAGCTTTTGGAACTATTGCGTGGGGCTTGTCGCCAGTCGCGTCGAGGCTCCGCGCGACGACTTCGCCTCCGATCTCCTTCGCCTTCGCGCAGGGGACGATTCCGTTCTGACGCTCAACGAGATCAACTCGGCCGCCTTCGGCCTGTTGTTCGCGGGGCACGAGACCACGACCAGCCAGACGACCAACACGCTCGACGCCCTGCTTTCCGACCGCGCCGCCTGGGACGCCCTGTGCAACGAACCCGGTCTCGTTCCCAATGCGGTGGAGGAGGGGCTTCGCCTCTACGGCGCGGTAGTGAACTGGCGCCGGCGCACGCGCACCGACGTCGAGATCGGCGGCATCGCCATTCCCGAGGGATCGAACCTTCTCATCTCGTTTACCTCGGCCAACCGGGACGCCGATCAGTTTCCCGATCCCGACCGTTTCGACGTCCGGCGGGCCAACAGCCGCAAGCACCTGACCTTTGGCCACGGCATCCACGTATGTCTCGGGGCCCCGCTCGCGCGGCTCGAGATGCGGATCATGCTCGAGGAACTGACGCGTCGGTTTCCACGCATGCGCCGCGTCGAGGACCGTCCGGTCGACTACGCGCCGGCATTTGCCTTCCGCGCGCCGCAATCCCTCTGGGTCGACCTCGACGGCTGACCCGCAGACAATTGAAAGGACCTTGCATGCTGAAGGGCCGCTTCCAGCCGCCGTCGCGACAGATCGTGATCTATGGGGAGCCCGTGGCCGAGGCGTTGCCGAAGCTGCTCAAGGAATTCTGGGCGACGCAGGCGGTGCTGGTCACCAACAGTTCGCTCGCGGTGCCGGGCGGCATTGGCCAGCGCGTCGCCGACGCCCTCGGCGATACCTGCACGGCGCGCGTCGACGGAGTCAGGGCCAATTCGCCGCGTCCCGACGTGATCAGGATCGCCGACGCGCTGCGCAGCCGCGGCGTCGAGGCGGTGGTCGCGCTGGGCGGCGGGTCCGTCGTCGAGGCGGTGAAGGCGGCCCGCATCTGCGTCACCAACAACGTCTCGTCGCCCGACGAGATGGACCGGCTGAAGCGCACGACCACCGCGGCCTCGCCCCGTCCATACCTGATCTCCGTGCCGACGACGCTTTCGGCTGCCGAGTTCACCCAGTACGCCGGCATCACAGACGAGCGTAACGGCGTGAAGGACGCCTTCCACCATCCAGACCTCGCGCCCGACGCCGTGATCCTCGATCCAGCGATGACGCTGGCGACGCCGGCGCCACTCTGGCTTTCCACCGGGCTGCGCGCCCTGGACCATGCGATCGAGACCTGGTGCGCGGCGCGACCGCAGCCCTACGCCGACGCGACCGCGCTTCATGCCGCGCGGCTGCTCGCCCGCGCGCTTCCCAGGACCAGGGCCGACCCGGGCGACCTCTCTGCCCGCCTCGATTGCCAGGTTGGCTCGTGGCTGTCCATCCAGGGCGCCACGATCGGCGTCTCGCACGGAGCGAGCCATGGCATCGGCCACGGCCTCTCTGCCGTCACCGGCATGACGCATGGCGTCACCTCGGCGATCATGCTGCCGCATGTGCTGCGCTACAACGCCGTCACGGACGCAGAGCGCCAGCGCGAACTGGCTGCCGCCATGGGTAGGCAGGGCCTCCCGCTGGCCGACCTCGTGGCCGCGCTGGTGGCCGAACTCGGTCTGCCTTCGCGCCTTCGCGACGAGGGGGTGGAGCGCGAGCGCCTCACGGCCATCGCCGCGGCCGCGCTCCCCAATCCCCGCGTCAGGGCCAATACGCGGCCGATCCCCGGTGAGGCAGAGATGATGCAGATCCTGGAAGCCGCGTGGTAAGTCGCAGCTAACCGATCTCGAACACTTCGTAGACCGCGCCCTCGGCCGTCCTGTAGCCGGCGCCGATCGCCAGTATGCCGTTGAGCCATGCGAGCCGCGGCGCGGCCGTCTCGAACTGGATGATGGTCCTGAAATAGTCTTCGCCGAAGGCCACCGGCGAGGATGTCTTGTAGCGCTCCATCACCTCGGGCGGGCCGTGACGGCGCCCGACATATGTCATGTATATCAGTTCGTGCTCCCAGGTCTCGAGCACCAGGCGTACGTCGAGGTGCATGCCGCCGTCCGGACGCATCATCAGGAAGTCGCCGCCGCCCGGCAGGATGTGCCCGCTCAGGCGCTCGCCCTCGAAGCGTCCCCCGGTCACGACCACCACGCGACGCTGGTAGCCGACCGGCACCGCGCCGATATGCGTGGCGCCGTTTCCCGTATCCGCCTGCATCCTGAAGAGCGGGCTGAGTTTCACTTCGACCATTTTTCCCTCCCGATGGGGCATCGGACCGAAAAGTGGGTTCCGGTATCCGGATGGTCCCGATGCTTTACCAATGACTTCGATCGCCTCAGATGCATCCGTTGCCGGGCACGGCGATCTGGCTGCGACATCCTGAACCATGCCGAAGGTGCGATGGTCCCCGGCGCCGGGGACAGACCCGGGCCGTCGCAGCGATAATCTGGCGTCGGGTTCATCGCAGCGTTGCGCCCGCACGGGCCGCAGCGCGCATGCACCATCCTCCCAAGGCGCCGCCGGACATTCTTCCGGCGGCGCGCCAGGGCACCGGAACCCGCCGGGCGATCGCCACGGCACATCCTGAGAGCCTCGACATGATCAATTTCGGACTGAACGGCCGCGTCGTCTGTGTCACGGGCGGCGCATCGGGTATCGGTCGGGCCGGCGTGCTTGCGCTGGCCGCGGACGGGGCCCATGTCGGCATCGTCGATCTGCGCCAGGAAGACATCGACCGCACGCTGGCCGAGGTCCGGCGGTACGGGGTGAAGGCCGCGGGCTACGCCATGGACGTCCGTGACGGCGAGGCCACCCGCAGGGCCGTTGAGCTGTTCGAAAGGGAACTTGGACCGGTGGACGGCCTCTTCGCCTGCGCCGGCATCTCGCGCACCGCCCCCGCGGAAGATCTGGCCGAGCAGGACCTGGCCGACGTCGTCGACGTCAACGTGAAGGGGCTCTTCCTGTCCTGTCGCGAATTCGGAAAAGGCATGATCGCGCGCGGCGGGGGGGCCATCGTGGTGATCGGCTCGATCGACGGGCTGGGAGGTCATCCCGGCCGGCTCCACTACGTCGCCTCCAAGCACGCGGTGAGCGGGCTGGCGAAGAACCTCGCCCTGGAATGGGGCCGCCACGGCGTGCGCGTGAACTGCATCGCGCCCGGGCTGGTCGACACCCCGCTTCTGCGGGCGGGCATGCCTGCGAAATTCATCGAGAATGTGGTGCTCGACCGCACGCCGCTCGGCCGCATGGCCAAGCCCGAAGAGATCGCCAGCGTTGCGCTGATGCTGCTCTCGGACGCCTCGTCATTCCTGACCGGCGCCGTGGTGCCGATTGACGGCGGGTTGACCGCCGGCTTCTTCACCCGCAGGCAGGGCGCCGACTATTCGTCGAACCGCCTGCTCGAGGCGGGCGTCTACACCGAATGACCGGAGGTGACCGAATGAGGGACGGGGCCGTGCGGGTCGAGGACGAACTTGCCATGCGCAACCTGCTTGCGCGATACGTCCATTACGCCGATGCCGGCGAGCTCGATCTCTTCGCCGGTCTGTTCCTTGCTGACGGCACCTGGACGCGCGAGAACTCCCCGCCCGCGACACAGGGCGGCTCGGGCCTCCCCGCCCAGACCATGACGGGCCATGCCGAGATCAAGGAGATGATCGAGAAGTCGATCATCGAGCGCTTCCGGCGCATGTTCCGTCACCAGATGACCGACGTGCTGATCGAGCCCGGCGACGGGCCGGACGAGGCGCGCGGCAGGTGTCGGGCGCTGATCACGGACTGGCGCGACGGGCCGGGCAAGATCGCCATGTGCGGCGACTACACGTTCCGCTTCGCCCGCACGCCCGATGGCTGGCGCTTCAGGAGCGTCAGCGTGCGCGTGCTTCCGGCCTGACCCGTCGCGATCCCGGAGTTCGCTCGTGAACGAAATCCTGTCGAAGAGCGTCGTCACTGGAGATCACCGCAGCTTCTATCTCGAATGCGGTCCGATCGACGGACCTGCGGTGGTGCTCATCCACGGCTGGCCCGAACTGTCGCTGAGCTGGAGGCACGTCATGCCCAGGCTCGCAGGCTTGGGCTTCCGGGCGATCGCTCCCGACATGCGCGGCTACGGGCGTTCCTCTGTCTATCCCGATCACGCCGACTATCGGCAGGAGCGTGTCGTCGCGGACATGATCGGCCTGGTGGACGCGCTCGGCATCGGGCGGGCGGTCTGGGTCGGCCACGACTGGGGAACGGCCACGGCATGGAACATCGCCGCCCACCACGGTGACCGTTGCCATGCGGTCGCCAACCTCTGCGTCCCCTACCGCACGATCGAGCTCGGCCTCGAGCACCTGGTCACGCTCGTCGACCGCGACGTCTACCCGGCCGGGAAATATCCCGATGGCCAGTGGGCCTATATGCGCTTCTACCACGAGCGGTTCGACCGGGCCCGCGCTGTCTTCGATGCGTCGCCCTATCGTGCGGTCAAGGCGCTGTTTCGGCGCGGCAATCCAGAGCAGCTCGGCAGGCCCAGCGGCCACGTCTCCGTTTTTGCCAACAATGGATGGTTCGGCGGCGGCGACACGCCGCCGGATCTGCATCGAGACGATGCGGTCCTCTCCGAAGAGGAATTGTGCACCTATGCCGAGAGCCTCTCTCGCAACGGCTTCTTCGGCCCGGATTCCTACTACATGAACGACGACGCCAATCGCGACTATTGCCTGCGAGCCCCCGACGGCGGGCGTCTGGAGATGCCGGTTCTTTTCGTCGCCGGCCGCTACGACATTACCTGCGAATCCGTATCCTCGAGGCTGGCCGATCCCATGCGCGCGCTGTGTGACGACCTGACCTTCGAGGTGGTCGATTCCGGTCATTGGATGGCGCAGGAGAAGCCGACGGAGCTGTCGGGCGTGCTCGTGCGCTGGCTGGCGACGAAGGTGCCGCAGGCCTGGCCGGCATAGGGCTGAGGCTCAGGCGGGCGCGAGATTGGCCCGCGGCATCGAATAGGCGACCGGCGTGACGATGTGGATGTCGGTCGCGCGTACCAGCGGCCGGCCGTGCAGCCGCCGCTCGGCATCGCGCGCACGAAGGATTTCCGCGTCGCCATGATGGGCCAGGCTGGCCTCGGCGAGCGCATTGCCGTCCGGCCAGGCGAGGATCGCCACCGCCTGGTTCATGCGCGTTCCGAACCAGGTAGAAAAGATGCCGAGAAGGCGCGCGCCGCGCGCCTTGAGAAACGGCAGGTCGACCTCTTTGAATGCCGAGTGGGGGAGGTTGGGATCCTGGTTCCAGACGTCCAGCAGCCGGATTTCGTGAACGCCTCCGATCGGTTCCGCCGATGCGGCCTCCTTCAGCCCCTGCCATACGGGAGATGGGCGCAGGATGAAGACGTTGGAGCGGTCGACGCGCTGTTGTCCCGCATAGTTCTGCGCCATGCGGCTCTGCCATTCGGGGTCGGCATAGAAGCGCCTCCAGGCCGCCATGCGATCGTCCAGGCTGCGCCACGGCAGGATGTAGCCGTAGAGCGGTGCCATCGGACCGGCATGGCCCTCCCATGTGGCGAGCGGCGTCGGGATGCCGTTCTTGGCAAAGAGCGGCGGGACCTCTTCGCCCATCAGCCGATGGAAGTCGGGCGTGCGCCCGGGGATCATTCGGTAGAGGCGAAGCTCGTAGTACTCGTCGATCGAGACCGGCGGCGCGAGGAGATCGCTCGTCATCTGTCTGCTCCCAGGTCGGTGCGCGGGCGGTTCCACGCGACGGGCTGGAGAAGATGCTGCCGCGTCGCGAGCACGAGCGCGCGTCCGTGGCGCTGGCGTTCACGCGCGCGCTGGGCCGCGATGGTCCCGTCAGCGTCGAGCGACAGCCTGGCCTCCGTCTGGCTCTCGAGATTCGGCCAGGCGAGCAGCGTCACGAAGCGCGGCCGGTCCGGCCCGATCGACACTTCGAAGAAGCCCAGCACCTTGGCGCCGAGCCGTCGGGCAGCCGGCAGGTCGACGCTCGCCAGCACCTCCGCCGCCTCCCGCTGGGAGCCGTTGAGGATGTCCTCGACGCGTAGCTCGTGCACGCCGCCGGCCTCCGCGTCGTCGCCCTCGGCCAGCGTGGTCCATTCGGCCAGCGGATCGAGAAGCCAGTTCTCGATCGAATCGACCAGCGGCATGCCGTCCGTCAGTTGACCCCGGCGTGCCCGCCAGAACGGATCGCTCCAGAAGCGCGGGAAGCGGGCGTCGCGTTCGGCGAGGCTGGGCCATTTCATGATGTAGAGGAAGCCCGGAGCGGCCGGGCCGGAAAGCGTCACCCACGAGCCCAGCGGGCGCGGCACGCCGTAGCGCTCCCAGAGCGTTTCCCGGTGGTGCGGCGGGCCTCCCTCGATGTCGGGCGCGCCGGCGATCGCCATGTCGTGCACCAGTGCGAGTTCGGAGGCCATGCGGCCGCTCGCGACATGGTAGAAGCGGAACTCGAAGACCGACATCAGTTCTCCACGGCGCCCTCGCCGACGAGGAAGCCGGTGAAGGCGGCCTCGAAGGCGAGCGGGTTGAAATATTCCCGCATGAGCGCGATCCGCCCGTTGCGGAAGCCGAACACCCAGACGTAGCGCTGGTCGTAGACGCGTCCGGTCTCGGGCACCAGACTGCGCCCGCCGACCTCGACGATGACGCAGTCGGGGTCGGCGGTCTGGTGGATCGCATCGACGGTGAAGACGAGGTCCTGCCGTTTCTCCAGCACGGTCCGATAGTGGAAGGCGATGCGCTGGCGGCCGGAGAAGCCGTCGTCGAGACCCTCCTGGGCCGGCATGAACGGGTTCTCCTGCCTTGCATCCTCGTCGAACAGCGCCTCCCAGGCAGCGAAATCCTTGTTCATGAGGTGGCGGTAGAAGTCGAGAACGATGGTCTCGTTGCCGGTCTTCGGGTCCATCGTGTCGGCGCGCGGCACCCGATCAGCCCGCCGCGGCCCGGCCGCCGACGATGAAGCCGTCGAAGGCGCGCTGGAAGACGATCGGATTGAAGTGCTCGCGGTTGAGCACGATGAGGCCGTCGCGCAGCCGGAAGATGAACACGTAGCGCTGGTCGTAGAGCCGGCCGGTCTCGCTGACGATGCTGCGGCCCCGCGCCTCCACGATGATGACGTCGGCATCCTCTGTGCGGTGGAAATGGTCGATCTCGAACACGTGGTCGCGCCGCCCGGGTATCGCCTTGTTGTAGTAGGACAGGATCGTCTCCTTGCCGTGCCAGGCCGATTCCAGCCCCTCCACGCCCTTGGCGAAGGGCATGTCCTGGACGGCGTCGTCGGCCCACAGCGCGGCGAAGGCCTCCATGTCCTTCTTCATCAGGTTGGTGAAGAACCCGAGCACGGTGCGCTCGTTTCGGTCGCGGGGCGTGATTGTGTCGGCGCGTGGCATGTCATCCTCCCTGATGCCTGCATTCAGCGGTTGGCGGCTTCCCATGCCCTCAGGTCGAAGCCTTCGGCCGCCGCCTCGTCGGGGCGTGGCGCGGTTCGGCCGGAAAGGATCTTTCTCGCCGTCATGAAATCGCCGGGGCGGTTCACGGCCTCGACCGCGATCAGCCGCCCGCGCCGGTAGAGCAGCACCGAGAAGCTGCGCGACGCCGGGTCGCCCAGCCGCACCGTGGCGTCGTGGCCCTGCGAGAGCCCGACCATCTGGAGCTTCAGGTCGCCCTGGTCGGTCCAGAACCACGGCACCGCGGCATAGGGCGCGCCCTTGCCGGTCAGCCTGGCGGCTACCGCGCGGGCCTGGTCCGCCGCGTTCTGCACCGATTCCAGCCGGATCGATCCGCCGGCGTGCTGGCTGGGGAACATGGCGCAGTCGCCGATTGCGGAGATCCGCTGGTCCGACGTCACGAGAAACGGATCGACGCGGATGCCGTTCTCGATGTCGAGCCCCGCCTCCGCGGCGATCTGCTGGTTGGGAAGGACGCCGATGCCGAAGACGACGAGGTCGGCAGGGAGGCGTCTCCCGTTGGTCAGCACCACGCTTTCCACGCCGTTGGCGCCGCCTTCGATGCTGGCAAGGCCCTGGCCGAAATCGAGCTTCACCCCCCAGTCGCTATGCGCGCGGGCGAAGAAGGCGGCGGTCTCCGGCGAGACGGCGCGTGCCATCGGCCGGTCGGCCAGTTCGACGACATGGACGGACTTGCCCTGCGCGACCGCGACGGCGGCGAATTCCAACCCGATGAAGCCGGCACCCACCACGACGACGTCGCTGGCCTGCCTCAGCCGTTCGGCGAGCGCGTCGGCGTCGGCCAGGTTCTTCAGCCCGAAGACTCCGGCGAGGTCCGAGCCGGGAACGGGCAGGGCCCGGTTGTGCGATCCGGTCGCGATGACCAGATGGTCGTATGCGAGCGCGGCCTGGCCACGAACGGAAACACGCCGGTTCGTGCGGTCGATCGTGCTCGCTTCGCCCGTCACCAGGTCGATCCGGTTGTCGGCGAAGAACTTTTCCGGACGGAACTGCAGTCCCGGCGCATCGGTCTTGCCGAGCAGATATGCCTTCGACAGCGGGGGGCGCTGGTAAGGCACGCCCGGCTCGTCCCCGACCAGCGAGATCGCGCCCTCGTAGCCGTCCTGCCGCAGCGACGCCGCGGTCTGGAACCCGGCCTGCCCGGCACCGATGATAACGACGGATTGCAGCATCTGGCTCGTGATCCTGGTTCGCGCTGCCTTCTGCTTGGACCAACTCGGCGCGGCTCCCTATCCCATGACCGAGGGACGCGGACGTGCTTTGGGAAACTTCCCCAGCCGGGGGGACAGACCGGCGGCCACGACCGTTGGTATCGACACCGTAGGCTGGCGGACCCTGCGTCGAATGCCTCCCGATCCGGCCTTTGATTTTCTGGGAGCTCGTGAATGAACCAAGCCGTCGTGGATCGCAGTCTGGCCGAGGCGCCGGATCTCGACATCGATCCGTATGCGATCGATGTGCTGCGCAATCCCTACCCCTTCCATGAAGCCCTGCGCGAGGCGGGACCGGTCGCGCGCATCGCTCCGCACGGGGTCTATGCCGTGGGGCGCCACGAAGAGGCGGCCCAGGTGCTGGCCGACCACGAACGCTTCACGGCGGCGGGCGGCATCGGCATCCAGGATATCCGCAAGCCTGGCGAGTTCCGCATTCCCAACCGCCTTCTCGAGAACGATCCGCCGAGCCACACCGGTATTCGCGGAACCTTGACGAAGTATCTCTCGCCGATCGTCATCCGTCGCTGGCGGGAGCATTTCGAGAAGGAGGCAGCCGATCTCGCCGCGCGAGTCGTGGCGAAGGGCACCGTCGACGGCGTCGCGGAAATCGCCGAGGCGTTCGTGCTCAGGGTGTTCCCGGACGCGGTCGGTGTCGAGCTTCCACGCGACAATGTGCTGGCCATCAGCGAGATGCGCTTCAATCAGAGCGGCCCGCAGAATGAGCTCTACCAGCGCGCCATGGCCAGGGCGCAGCCCTATCTCGAATGGTACGAGAACAGCACGCGTCGCGACAGCGTCCGCCCCGGGTCCATCGCCGAGATGCTGTTCGAAGCGGAGGATCGCGGCGAGTTCGACGAGGGCATCGCCTCGAACATGGTGCGCACCTTCGTCGGCGGCGGAACCGATTCCACCATCACCGGCATCGGCCACGCGCTGAACCTTCTCGCGCGCAATCCCGACCAGTGGGCGGTGCTCAAGGCCGACCCCTCGCGGGTCAAGACCGCCTTCGAGGAGGCGATCCGGCTGGAGACGCCGTTCCAGGTGACGTTCCGCACGACGACGTCGCGCGACGTGGAACTGTCCGGCGTCCGCCTCGATCCCGATACCAAGATCGGCGTGTTCCTCGGGGCGGCCAATCGCGATCCGCGCAAATGGCCGGACCCGGACCGTTTCGACGTCACGCGTGACACGACGGGCGTCCATCTGGGCTTCGGAACGGGAGCGCACAACTGCATCGGCCAGATGATCGCGCGGCTCGAATCGGAAGCCATCCTGCGCGCGATCGTGCTTGCGGCCGACAGGCTGGAGCCTGCGGGCGAGGCGCGGATCAGGCCCATAAACCAGATGCGGCAGCTCGACCACCTGCCGCTGCGCTTCGTCAGGGCGTGATCGTGATCGCTGTCGAGCCCGTATCCAGCGTAAGGGCCGGAACCGTGGCCGGCCTGCGCCTGCGTCGCATTGAACTCGTCGGCGCGCCGGCCTATCGGGTTTCCGGATTGCCTGGGCCCGGCATCGCGCCGGCACTCCGTGAGCCAGCAACCACAAGGAGGCGCAACAGATGAGCGCTGCCCCCGCCAAACGTCTCCCCGAGCCGCCGGTGCTCGACATGGATCCGTTCTCCGACGACAACATCCGCGATCCGTATCGCTTCCATACGGCTCTGCGCGAGACGGCGCCCGTCGTCTACATCGAGAAGTACGCGATGTACGCGGTGGGCCGCTACGACGAGGTGAAGACGGTGATGAGCGACTATCACCGCTTCACGAGCGAGGGCGGCATCGGCATGTCCGACATCCGCAAGCCCGGCGCGTGGCGCACGCCCAGTCCGATCACAGAGGTCGATCCGCCGCGCCATACGGCAGTGCGCGGCGCGCTGACCAAGGTGCTTTCGCCGATTGTGATCCGCAAGTGGCGCGAGCACTTCTCCGCCGAGGCAGAGGCGCTCGCCGACAGGGTCGTGGCCAGGGGCGAGGTCGACGGCGTTAAGGAGCTCGCCGAGGCGTTCGTCCTGAAAGTGTTTCCCGACGTGCTCGGCGTCGACATGCCGAGGGAGAACTTCATCGCCATCGGCGACATGAACTTCAACCAGATCGGCCCCAACAACGAGAACCTGCGGCATTCGCTCGAGAAGGTCGAGCCCATTCTCGAACAGTACCAGAAGGGCTTCCAGCGCGAGAGCATGCTTCCGGGCGGCTTCGGCGAGAAGATCTATGCCGCCGAGGATGCGGGCGACTTCGCCCCCGGCACGGCCGGGCTTCAGGTGCGCTCCTTCCTGCGCGCCGGCGTCGACACCACGATCGCCGGCATAGGACACACGCTCAACCTGCTGGCGCGCAATCCCGACCAGTGGGCCAGATGCGTGGCCGACCCGTCGAAGGTGCGCGGCGCCTTCGAGGAAGGCATCCGGCTGCATTCGCCATCACAGGTGATGTTCCGCACGACGACCGGCGAGCAGGAATTGTCCGGTTTCATGCTGGCGGGCGACATCAAGGTCGGCAACTTCATGGGCGCGGCCAACCGCGATCCGCGCAAGTTCGACGATCCTGACAGTTTCGACATCGAGCGCGACGCGGCCGGTGTCCATCTCGCGTTGGGAACCGGCCCGCATATCTGCATCGGTCAGATGATCGCCCGGCTCGAGGCCGAATGCATCCTCGGAGCGCTCGCCAGGCGCGTGGAACGCATCGAGCCGACCGGCGAGCCCGAATACCGACTGGTCAATACGCTGCGCACGCTCGATCGCCTCCCGATCCGGCTGGTCCGCAGGAACTGAGAAGAAGAGGTCTCCAGAAATGCCCAAGGTTACCTTCATCAATCCCGACGAGAGCCGCATCGAACTCGATGTGCCCGTGGGCCAGAGCCTGATGCGGGCAGCGACCGCGCATGGGATCGACGGCATCGTCGGCGATTGCGGCGGCGGACTCACCTGCGCGACCTGCCACGTGCTCGTCCAGGAGAACTTCCTGCCCAATACCCCGCCCATCACGCCGAACGAAGACCAGATGCTCGATTTCACGGCGATGGGACGTCACGACAACAGCCGCCTCAGCTGCCAGATCGTGATGACCGAGGAACTCGACGGGCTGGTGGTACGGATCGCCGATCCCCAGCTCTGACCTCTGCGACATCACGCATTGGGCGCGCGCCGGAGCAATCCGGGGCGCGCTTTGGATTCGCGTTCCCGAATAGGCTCTCGATGCCGCAGGCATTCCGTCCCGCCACGCGGACGGACATCGCCTTCCTCTTTGCCCGTCGTGACGCGCAAGGATCTGCGCGCCATCGCGGCCGCCCCTTGAACACCGTTGACCGAGGACCTCTCGAGGGGGGCGTTACGATCCTGTCTCGTGTCCGTGTTTTTCTGTTTCATGAAATATATGTGCGATGCAAAATCGCAAATTATGAGACAAAAAATCATGTTATAGAAAGGGAGTTATATTCAAGACATTCAATGGTTTATGACGTGTGCACCGCACAATTGATATCATATTGCAATATTTTCGTTTTGTAACTAATGTCCCTCCCAACGAACGATCGGGAGGAGTTTTCTATGTCGGCATCGCTAGCGCTTTCAGCGGCATTCGTGGATCGTCAGGGAGCCGCGGATCTGTTCGAACTGCCCGAAATCGTCGAGGCGATCGGCAGCGAGAATTTCGCCGCTCAGCTGCTTTCGTGCTTCGACAATCTCGTCGGTGCCGATCACTGCTCCGTCTACCAGCTCAAGGACTTCGAGCTGAACGAGGTCGCGAGCGCCAGCCTGCCGGGGGCGGGTGCGATGCTGCGTACCGATCTCACCCCCTACGAGGTGAAGCGCCAGCTTTCCATGTCCGGTGCCGCGGTCCGCGTCGACGTGTCGAGCGTCCATGACGCGGAGGTCGCGCGGATCGAGGAACGCGCCGTATCGCGCCGGCAGCGCATCATGATCAGCGCCAGGCGCCAGGACGCGTCCTATTGCCTGCGCATCATGCGCTCCGCCCATCGCCCCGAGATGACCGACGATGAAGTCGAGACGCTGCGCCAGCTCTCCGGCGTGCTGGTCTCGGCGGTGGTGAAGCATCTCGACCTGACGCTCCGCCGGCCGAACCTGACGCCTGCGCTCTGCTCGCTCGAGGAGATCGAGCGCTGCGTCCTGTCGACCACCGAACTGTCGCGGCGCGAGGGCGAGGTTTGTGCGCGCATTCTCTACGGCCTGTCCTCCTGCGGCATCGCGCTCGATCTCGGCATCGGCAAGGAGAGCGTCATGACCTACAGGAAGCGCGCCTACCAGCGGCTCGGCATCGGCAGCCAGCGCGAACTCCTGATGCACTACCTGTCGCTCTGGAGCGCATGGCGCGAGTCCCAGGCGGCTTCCCCAGCCCTCAACTAGCATCGATGCGGCCCGCGCCCGCGCCATGACTTCGCTGCCGCCATTTCTCGATCTGACGGGGCGCAGCGTACTCGTCACCGGAGCGGCGCGGGGCATCGGCCAGTCGGTCGCACGTTGCCTTGCCGCGCTCGGCGCCGACCTCGTTCTCTCCGATCGCGGTCCGCTCGACGAGACCGCGCGCGGCATAGAGGCCGCCGGCGGCCGCTGCCGGTCCATCGTCGGCGATCTGCTCGACCCGGGCCATGTCGAAGCTCTCCTTTCCGCCGGACCATTCCATGCCCTGGCGCATGTCGCCGGCGTCTTCAAGGCGCCGGACGGCATGGCGCCGAAGGAGGCCTTCGACTTCGTCATGGGCGTCAATCTGAAGGCGACCATCGAACTGGCGTCCGCCTGCGTAGACCGCATGGCCGAGGCTGGCGGCGGCTACGTGGTGCTCGTCGGGTCGGCCGCCGGCCGCAATGGCGGCGCCTCCGGCGGTGGCGGGCTCGAATACGCCGCCTATGCCGCGTCCAAGGGCGGCGTCCACACGCTCGTCCGCTGGCTTTCGCGCCGCGCCGTCGGTCGCAACGTGCGCGTCAACGGCGTGGCCCCGGGCGTGGTGCACACGCCGCTGGTCGACAGCATCGCCGGCACGGTCAGATTCGATCCGGCACTGCTGCCGATGGGCAGGCTCGCTGACCCGGAAGAGCTTGGCTGGCCGATCGCGCTCCTGTGCACGCCGGCTGCCTCCTATATGTCCGGCGCCGTGGTCGACGTGAACGGCGGAAGCTTCGTCGGCTGACGCTCCTGTTGCGTTCCGAACCGATTGATCCCGCGCGCCTCGTGGCGGCCGCGGCCGCGCTGCCCGACGAAAAAGGGGTGCGACCTGGTCGCACCCCTTGTCGTTGCAGCTTCGATCCGCCCTGCCTATCCGAAGAACAGCGTCGGCAGCCAGAGCGACAGGATCGGGAAGGTCGCGATCACGAAGACGCGGATGATGTCGGCCCCGACGAACGGGATGATCCCCCTGACGATCGTGGTGATCGGGATGTCGGGCGCGAAGGAGCGAACCACGAAGAGATTGACGCCCACTGGCGGCGCGATCATGCCCAGTTCGCACAGCACGATCACGAGCACGCCGAACCACACGGGGTCGTAGCCCAGCCCCGTCACGATCGGGAAGAACAGCGGCACGGTCAGGAGCATCATCGAAAGCTCCTCCATCAGTGCGCCCAGCACGATGTAGATGACGCAGATCACCATGATGACGCTGAAGGGTGAGAACCCGCTGTCCTGCACGAAGGACAGCAGGCCCGTATGTGCCCCCGTGTAGTTCAGGAATTCGGTGAAGATCAGCGCGCCGATCAGCAGGCCGAAGATGACGGCGGTGGCCTGGGCGCTGTCCAGCAGGATCTCGTAGAGCACCTTGGCGTTGAGCCGCCCGCGGAACAGCGCCAGCAGGAATGCGCCCGTCGCGCCGATGCCTGCGGCTTCCGTCGCAGTGAAGGTGCCGCTGTAGATGCCGCCGAGCACGAGCGCGAACAGCACTATGACAGGCCATACCTGGAGCACCGCCTCGCGGCGCTCGGCCCGCGTCGGACGCACGGCCGGCGGTGCGGCCGTCGGGTCGCGCCACACGGTCCACTTGACCGCGAGAATGTAGCCGATGATGCCGATGATGCCCGGGATCAGCGCGGCCGCGTAGAGCTTGCCGATATGGGTCTCGGTCATGATGCCGTAGATGACCAGGAGCACGCTCGGCGGGATGATGATGCCGAGCGTCGCGCCCGCAGCGATGGTCGCGGCGCTCAGGCTGTCCTTGTACTGGAAGGAACGCATGGACGGCAGCGCGACCTTGCCCATCGTCACGACCGTCGCCACGCTCGATCCGCAGACCATGGCGAATCCGCCGCACGAGACCACCGTCGCGCTCGCCAGCCCGCCGCGTCTTGCCCCGAGGAATGCCTGCGCCGCGCGGTAGAGTTCGCGCGAGACGCCTGTCCCAGCGATGAAGTTGCCCATCAGTATGAAGAGCGGGATCACCACCATCGAATAGGACATGGCGGCGTCGCGCGTGGTCAGGGCGAGCATGATCGAGGACTGCTTCCAGCCGATCAGCATGCCGAAGCCGATGAAGCCGGTGATCCCGAGCGCTACGGCAATCGGCACCCGCATGAAGATGAGAATAAAGGAAAAGAGGAAACCTGCGCCGGCTGCCAGCATCGAATGGGCTCCTTGCCGCTAGGGGTTGTCAGACGCTGAATGGCAGCTTTTCGGCTTCGTCGCTTGATGCCTGCTCTGAGGGCGCCTCGGGCTCGCGGTGCATGACGATCGCGGGAATGGTGATCAGGAAGGCGATGACGTTGAACCCGGCCAGTATCGCGACGAAGTAGAATACTGGCGCGAGCGGGATGCCGAGCGACGGCGTGGCGTCCGCATAGCCGGCGGCTTTCGTGCCGAGGACCCATAGCTGCTGGGCGATGAGCGTGAACATGCCGGCGCTCAGCAGCGCCGCCGCGATGTCGAGCACGATCCGCACCGGCCGCGCGATCACGTTGTCGATCAGGTCGATGATGATGTGCTGCTGCCGCAGCGCGACCTGCGGCAGCATGAGGAAGATGATGCAGGCCAGAAGCACTTCGGTGAGTTCGGACGCGCCGACCAGCGGGCGGTTGAGCAGGTTGCGTCCGAAGACGTCGATGAACGTCACGGCCATGAGCAGGAAGAGGAGCGACGCGCCGAGAAGTCCGACGAGTATTTCGACACGCTTCAGCATGGATCGCTCCTCCTTCGTTCAGGGCCCGTTACTGGGACTGCTTTTCGGCAGCCGCCACTTCGGCCCTCAGTTCCGCGAGAACCGCGGCCGGGTCGGCGAGCCCCTTCTGCTTGGCGCGCTCCACCCACGCGGCTTCCAGCGGCGCGACGGCTTCCTTCAACTCGGCCACGAAAGCGTCGCTGGCCACCTGCAGCGTCAGCGTCGGGGTCTCGCGCATCGTCTTTTCGGCGTCGGCGTCGGCGTTGTAGAAGCTGGTGCCCATGGCGAGCGCCAGCTTCTCGTGGCTGATCTCCTCGATCGCGGCGCGGTCTTCCTCGGAGATCCTGTTCCAGGTGTCGGTGTTCACGATCACGCCGAGCGCTGCGCTGAACAGCCCGCCGGGGATGAGCGTGCCGTAGCCCATCAGGTCGATCATGTTCATGTTCTTGGTGGTCTCGCGCTGCGCCAGGCTGCCGTCGATGACGCCGGTCGAGAGCATCTCGAAGGCCTCGTTGGAGGACTTCAGGATCGGGATCGCGCCGACGCGGTTCAGAAGCTCGGTCGTGTAGGGTCCGGTGCTCCTGAGCTTCAGCCCCTTCAGGTCCTCGATCGAGTTGACCTGCTTCTTGGTGGTCATGATGTTGCCGGGGGCATTGGAATAGATCGTCAGCAGTTCCACGCCGTCGAACTCGTTCAGCGGCTCCATGTGCTTGCGGTAGATGCGGTTGAAGGCCGGCGCGAAGATGCGGGCGTCGTTGCCGATGAAGGAGAGTTCTCCCATCTCCGCCAGCACGAAGCGTCCCGGCGTGTAGCCGGTGACGATGAAGGACACATCGGCGAGGCCGTCGCGGATGACGTCGAACTGGCTCGCCGCGGTACCGACGACCTTGGGCAGGATCTCCACCTTGACGCGGCCCTCGGTGACCTTCTCGATCTCCTCGAACCAGGGATACATGGCGTTCTGGTTGACGTGGTGGGCAGCGGGCAGCCAGGAAGAGTAGCGCAGGGTCACCTCTTGGGCCCAGGCGGCGGCGGAAGAGAGGGTGAGCGTGGTCGCGGCCGCGAGGCCGAGCAGGGTTTTCAGCATTGAAGTTCCTCCAGGACGTTTGGTGGCGGTCGACGGCTGACGTGCGATTCTCGCGCTGTCACATGCGTCCGTTCCCCAGGCTGGGAAGCTAGACGAAACCGGCCGGCGTGCTGTCACATGTACCGGGGACAGGCTTTCCGACGCGAAACGCCGGATTTCCGGGAAACGAAGAAAAGGCCGCGCATCGCGGCGCGGCCCTTCGGCGTCCGGGCAGGGTCGGTGGCTATTCCGGTACGATGCGCAGCGGCAGCCTGCCGAGCATGCGCATCTGGTTGACCGGCCGGTAGACAGGCTCTCCGGTCAGTTCCAGGGACTTCGCGCCCTTGACCAGCGCGGTAAGGATCGCGTCCGCCTCGAAGCGGGCGATCATCTGCCCGACGCATTGATGGTCCGCCACGCCGAAGCCGAGATAGTTCCCGACCACCTCCCGGCCGACGTCGTAGCGGTCGGGGTCCTCCCATCTGCGAGGATCGCGGTTGGCCGCGCCCATCAGCACGGTCACCTTCGTGTCGCCGGCAAGACGGTACGCGCCCAGATGCGTGTCGCGCGTCGTCGTGCGCCATGTGTACTGGAAGGGCATGTCCATCCGGATGCCCTCCTCGAACGCGTTGCGCACCTTCTTCAGGTCGGCCTTGACGATGGCGAACTGGTCCGGGTTGCGCGCCAGGTGATGCAGCGTGTGGCCGAGCGCGCTGATCGTCGAATCGACGCCGCCGCCCACGAAGGAGCGCACGATGTTGGAAGCTACGCCTTCTTCGAGTTCGCCTGCCTCCTCGGCCTGGAACAGCAGGTCGGCGATCGATTCCGGCACCACGGCATGCCGCTGGCAGGCATTGTCGTACCATTCCAGGTAGGGTTCCGCCGCCTTCATGGCCTTGTGGTAGAGTTCGTTGTGCGGGCAGCTCTGGTTGAACCGCATCTCGGCGATCGTCAGCGCGGCCTTGCGTTCCAGGTTGACGCCGACGGCGGCGGGGAAGGCCGAGATGACGTAGGGCTCGGTGACCTCGTCCACGCCGTCGAACTCTCCCTTGGCGAGTATGTCGGCGGCGAGTTCGGCGGCCTGCTTCTCGAAGAATTCGCGCATCCGCCGGATCACCAGCGGCGACATGACCCGGTTCACGACCGAGCGGATCTGCGTGTGCTTGGGCGGGTCGACCTCCTGCAGCCGGCTCGGAATGCGGAATTTGCCGGGCTTGCGGATGTCCTGCATGCTGGTGCCGGCGCTGGTCATGAAGCGCGAATGGTCGGACATGACCGTCTTGCATTCCTCATGCCTGCCGACGGCATACATGTCGTACTTGGTCAGCCAGACGATCGGCCCCGCCTCGCGCAGCGCGTGGTGCAGCGGATAGGGATCGGTGAGGTTCTCGATCGTCCACGGGTCCCAGTCGAAGGACGGGGGATCGAGTGTGGCGACGGTTTCGGCTGTCTCTGCGGCCATTTCCGGTCTCCGGCTTGGAGCATCGGACCGAGACGTGGAATCCGGCTTTCGGATTATCCGATGCTCGATCAATAGTTTAGATCGTCCTTTGTGCGTCCGTTGGGACGCACGGCGATCTGGCGTGACGGCTTTCGGCCGCGCCCGGGCTGGGCGCGGCCGATCTGTCGGCGTTCGTTCAGTTGGCGGGAACCGAGGCGCGGAATTCCGCAAGGATCTCGGCGGCGTTCTCGACACCCTTCTCCTTGGCTGCCGCGATCCACTTCTCCTCGATGGGCTTGAGCGCCTCCTTGACCTTGGCGGTCTCTTCCGCGCTCAGTTCGCCCACCGTGTAGCCGGCATTCTTCATCGCCTCGAACGCCTCGGCGTTCTGCGTCGCATAAGCCTCGCCCACTGCGCCGGCGAGCTTTTCACCGGAGATGGCCAGGATCGCCTTCTGGTCTTCCGGCGAGATCTCTGCCCAGCGCTCGGGATTGATGATGATGGCGTGGACCGTGTTGAAGAAGCCGCCCGGCACCACGGTGAAGGTGTTGAGCAGATCGAGCGAATTGGCCGACACCACCGTCTCGGGGATCATCAGGCTGCCGTCGATCGCGCCGGTCGAGAGCATCTCGAACGCCTCGGCTGCGGATTTGAGGATCGGCACGGCGCCGAGCAGGTTGAGTGCCTCGGTGGCGCCCGCCGCGGCACTGCGCAGCTTCAGGCCCTTGAAGTCCTCCATCGTCGCGACCGGACGGTTCTTCGTGGCGACGTGGCCGGGGCTGCCGGTATAGATGGCGACGAGCTCGATACCCTTGAACTCGTCATGCTTGGCGAAATTGTCCATGTAGGTCCGGTGGAAGGCCGGCCCGGTCGCGGTGGAATCGCCGCCGAACGGCAGCTCGCCCATCTCCGCCAGCTTGAAGCGGCCGGGCGTGTAGCCCACGACGATCCAGCTCATGTCGGCCAGCCCGTCGCGCACGACGTCGAACTGGCTCTGCGGCGTGCCGACCATCTTCGGCAGGATATCGACCTTCACCCGGCCTTCCGTGACCTTCTCGATCTCTTCGAGATAGGGAACGATCGTGCCGCCCACGTACCAGTGATTGACCGGCAGCCACGAGGAATAGCGGATCGTCACGGTTTCGGCGAAGGCCGCGCCGGCCGATGCGGCGAGCGCGGCCGCGGCGGCTGCCGCGAGAAGAAATTTCCTGATCATTGCTCTCTCTCCCTGGTGGTTCGACCGGCGCCGCGGAGTTCGGGCCGGGTCGCTTGGCCGCGGGAGCGGGCGGCCGCTCCCTTCCGGACTTGCGGAAAGGCTCTCAGCCGGGGCGGGCTCCGTCTGTCCCTGACGGGGTGACAGTCGATCATCAGTCGATCGGGCCGCGGCCGAACATCTTCAGTTCGCGGTAGGAAACGTCGTCCGGACCCGGCAGGCTCGGCCGCAGGATCATGTGCTTCGGCTGCGCCGGGTCGGGGGCCGCCGCCTTGCTTTCGAGCAGCCAGTCGCGCGTCACGCCGCGATAGGCGATCCGCCACACGCCGTCGCGGCATTCGTAGCGATTGAAGGTCCGCGAGCCGGCCGTCACTTCCTCGCCATTGGGGCGGCGATGGTAGGAGACGCGGTGCGTCTCGCCCTCGGCGCGGTCGCCGTCGACCTTGTACCACTCGTTCATCACGTAGTGCGCGGTGACCTCGAACTGAAGCAGGTAGCCGGCGAAGATGTAGTCGACCCACTCGTAGCCGGTGCCGTGCCAGGCGTCGCCATGATCCTCGATCGCGTCTTCGAAGTAGATGGAGCGGATAAGCTCGGCGTCGCGCCGGTCGATGCCGCGGCAATAGGCCATTTCGAGTTCGTGCAGCCGCTCCTTCACCAGGAGGTCGCGCATGGCGGCGGTGGTCGTGTCGTTCATCGGGGGCCTCCGGTTTCGATGGATCGGGTCCCAACAACCAACTGCACTCGCGGTGGTCTGTCCCCACGGGCAGGTGCAGAGCGGCGCGCCGCGACCGCTAGTTTCGGTGATCGACCATCCGGCATCGCCCGTCGCGGCTGCCACCCCCAGGCAAGGAGGAAACGCATTGGCCAGGATCGCCATCGTCTATTACAGCAGCACCGGCCACAATCATGCGCTTGCCTTGGCGGTTGCGGCGGGCGCGGAAGCCGAGGGTGCCGAGACGCGTGTGCGCCGCGTCCGCGAGCTGGCGCCGGATGCCGCTATCGACAGTCGTCCCGGCTGGCGCGAGCACCTCGAGGCCACCCGCGACATTCCCGAGGCCGAGCTCGCCGATCTCGAATGGGCCGACGGCTTCGTCTTCGGCACGCCCACGCGTTTCGGCCTGCCCGCCGCGCAGATGAAGCAGTTCCTCGACCAGACCGGAGGTCTGTGGTCGCAGGGCAAGCTCCAGGACAAGCCGGTCAGCGTGTTCGGCGGCGCCGGCAATCCCCATGGCGGCCAGGAATCGACGCTGCTGGCGCTCAACAACGTCTTCTATCACTGGGGTTCGATCATCGTGCCGACCGGCTACACCGATGCCGCCTTCAGGGCTGCCGGCGGCAACCCCTACGGCATCAGCTTCACCGCGTCGAAGGACGGCCCATCGGTCGAGGCGATCGAGGGCGCGCGCGTTCTCGGCCGCCGCATCGCGCGCTTCGCCGCCGTGCTTTCGGAAGGCCGCGCACGGCTCTCCGCGAAGAAGGATTGAGACGGATGGCCATGTTCGGTCTGGAAGGAAAATCGGCCGTCGTCACCGGCGGTGCGTCGGGCATCGGCGAATCCACCGTCAGGCGGTTCCTGGAGGCGGGCGCCAGGGTGCTGATCCTCGATCTGGCGGATGGCGAGGCGAAGGCGGCCGAACTCGGCTGCGCCTACCGGCGCACCGACGTGTCGGACCGCGACGACGTGGAGGCAGCGCTCGACCATGCCATCGCGATCCATGGTGGCCTCGACATCCTCGTCAACAACGCAGGCATCGCCATGCATCGCGCGTTGACCGACGTCGAGCCCGAGCGAAACACGCGCATGTTCCAGGTCAACGCACAGGGCGTCATCTACGGCATGTCCGCGGCGGCCAAGCGCATGGGCAAGGGCGGATCGATCGTCAACACCGCGTCCGAGGCCGGCATCGCCGGCATGCCCGGTCTCGTCGAATACGGGGCCACGAAGGGCGCCGTCGTCGCTGCGACCTACAGCGCCGCGATGGAACTGGGCCCGCGCGGCATCCGCGTCAATGCTGTCTGCCCCGGCGTGGTGCGCACGCCGCTCGCCGCCGCCAGCGCCTCGCGGCTCGGTCGCTCCGGCCCGATGATCGCCGCACTGGAGCGCCCGGCGCAGCCGGACGAGATCGCCGCGGTGATCCACTTCCTGGCAAGCGATGATGCCAGCTACGTCACCGGCCAGGCGATCGCCGTCGATGGAGGCTGGATCACGGGCACTACCGCGCGCACGATCGACGCGGCAAACCCCTGATCCGGAAGAGTTTTCGTGACCGCAATGCCGCGACGCCTCCGCCCTTGCCCGTCGGAGGCGGGCCGGAGGTGCGTCCCCCCGTCACAGGACAGAGCCTGCCGAGGTAGCCCCTAGTTTCGATGCCGTGTTAAGGGGTCGCTGCTTGGCAGGGGGTCGCCGATGGTCATGTCGAATTCGCGGGCGGGGGAGGGCGGCGGTCGGTCTGCCGGCTTCCAGTATGCCGCCGCCGCGCTCGTCCTGTTCCTGGCGCTGCTCGGCAGCCACCTCGCGACCCCGCTCTACCCGCTCTGGCAGCAGCGCTTCGGGCTGACGACCTCCCAGGTCACCATGGTCTTCGCCTGCTATCCGATGGGCGTGACGGCGGGGCTGCTGTTCGGCGGAAGGCTCGGCGACCAGCTCGGCCGCAAGCCCCTCATTCTGGTGGGCATCCTGCTCACCGCCTGCTCGAGCATGGTCTATCTCGCCGCCTCGGGCATGGGCCATCTCGTCGCCGCGCGTCTGATGAACGGCGTTGCCATCGGGCTGCTGAGCGGTCCCGCCGTCGCGGCGATCGTCGAACTGCACCCCACCGGCGACCGCTCCGAGGCTTCGCGCATCGGCGCCATCGCCACGCTGGCCTCGCCGGCCGCGGGCCTGCTCATGGCGACTCTCGTCGTCCACTTCGCCGCGCCCGGCAACGTCACGACTTTGCCGTTCCAGCTTCAGCTCGTCGGACTGGCCGCCGCGCTCGCGCTCTTCGGCGGCTATCGCGAGACCATACTGCCGGAAAACCGCCGGCGCCTGGCGAACACCTCGTTTGCGCCTCAGGGCCTGCGCGTTCCTTCCGAGATCAGGGCGGGCTTCATCTTCGCCTCGGTCGCGGGAGCGCTGAGCTGGGCCAACACCGGCCTATGGCTGGCGCTGGGGCCGGCAATGGTCTTCGACGTTCTCGGCTCGACCAACCGGCTGCTCGGCGGCCTCACCGTCGTCGGCTTCCTGACGACAGCCGGTGTCGTGCAGCTCTTCACCCGCGGCATGCACTACCGCCGTGCCATCTCGCTCGGCCTCGTGCTGATCCCGCCGAGCCTGATGCTGATCTGCGCCACCCTCGTATGGAAGTCGGGTCTGGGCCTGCTCGCCGGCGCCGTCATCGCCGGGGCGGCGCAGGGGCTGAGCTGGATGGGCTGTTCCGAACTCGTCAATCGCATCACGCCTGCTGCCATCCGCGCCTCCGTCCTGTCCGCGCTCTACATCGCCGGCTATTTCGGAGCCGCGCTGCCGGTGGTCGCCACCGGCTTCGCCGCCGACTGGCTCGGCCTGTTGCCGGCCATCCTCATCCTGGCCGCCTTCTTCTCGGTCCTGGCGATCGTGCTGCAGTTCCGCAACCTGCGTTTCGGGCGCGAGGAACGCGCCGCCGTTCCTCCTCCTCCGCCGGCGATCTGACGACTGTCCCCGGCGCGGAGGACAGACCCTTCGCCGCCTCCCGCCTATCGGGGACATGTCATCGTCGCGGCAAGGAAGAGCCCGCCCATCATGAGCCAGACCTCCTCGTTCGGACCGCTGACCGGCCTGCGCGTGCTGGAAATCGGCCACTTCGTCGCCGCTCCGTTCTGCACCCGCATTCTCGGCGATCTCGGCGCCGACATCGTCAAGATCGAGCCGCCGGGCGGCGACCCTGTGCGCCAGTGGGGCGCACAGATCGATGGCAATTCGCTCTGGTGGTCGGCGCATGGCCGCAACAAGCGCTCCGTGACGCTGAACCTGAAATCGCCGAAGGCGCGCGACATCGTGCTTGGCCTGGTGCGCGATTGCGACGTGGTCGTCGAGAATTTCCGGCCCGGTCAGCTCGCCAGGATGGGGCTCGGCGACGCCGCGCTCCGCGAGGCGCGCCCGGATCTCGTCATCGCCCACATCTCCGGCTACGGCCAGGACGGTCCCTATCGCGATCGCGCGGCCTTCGGCGTCATCGGCGAGGCGATCGGCGGCCTGCGCTTCCTCACCGATCATGCGCCCGGCACGTCGGACCTGCCGCCCGTGCGCGTCGGCGTCTCGATCGGCGATTCGCTGGCCGGGCTCTACGCCGCCTTCGGCATCGTCTCGGCAGTGTGGCAGCGCGACCGCGTGGCGGGCGACGGCAAGGGCCGCACGCTCGACGTTGCGCTCACCGAGGCGGTGCTGTCGCTGATGGAGGGAATGCTTCCCGAATACGGCGCCCTCGGCACGATCCGCCAGCCCACCGGCTCGCGCATCCCCACAGCCGCCCCGTCGAGCGCCTATCCTTCCGCCGACGGCAAATGGATCCTCATCGCCGCCAATTCCGATCCGCTCTTCGCTCGTCTCGCGAGCCTGATCGGCCGTTCGGAACTTCCCTCCGACGCAAGGTTCGCCGACAATCGGGCGCGCGTCGCCAACGTCGCGGAATTGGACTCGCTGATCGCCACCTGGACCCGCCAATTGCCCATGGAGGAGATCGAGGCCCGTCTCACGCAGGCCGACATACCCTCCACGCAGGTCTACTCGGCGGCCGAATGCGCCGCCGATCCCCAGTTCCTGCATCGCGGCATGGTAAGGCGCGTCGACGACGGCCTTCTCGGCGAGGTGCTGCATGCCGGCATCGTTCCCCACGTGCCAGACGATCCCGGCGCCATCCGCTGGACCGGACCCTCGGTCGGGGCACATACGGACGAGGTCCTGGCCGACCGTCTCGGGCTCACGCCGGCCGAGATTGCCGCGCTGCGCGCGGAAGGGGTCGTGTGATGGCCGGACCGCGCTCCGTCGAGATCGTCGAGGTCGGGCCCCGCGACGGATATCAGGGGATCGGACCCTTCATCCCGACGGACACCAAGATCGACTTTCTCAGGCGGCTCGTAGCCACCGGCATCCGCCGCGTCGAGATCGGCTCCTTCGTCAGCCCGTCTGCGCTTCCGCAGATGCGCGACACGGCCGAAATCCTGCGGGCGAGCGCGACGATCGACGGGATCGTGCCGCAGGTGCTCGTCCCGAACCGAAAATGGGGCCGCGCCGCGCTCGACGCCGGCTCCGATTTCCTCGCCTACGTCCTGTCGGTCTCCGAAGCCCACAATCGCAACAACGTCCGCCGGCATCCGCTGGAATCCGCCGATGACTACGCCGCGCTCGTCGGCGAGATGCCCGCCAGCGCCGACATGCGGCTCAATCTCGCGACCTCCTTCGACTGCCCGTTCGAGGGACGCGTACCGATCGAAGCGGTCGTGGCGTTGCTGGACCGGCTGGTGCCGCTGCGTCCCGACGCCGAGATCTGCCTGTGCGACACCACGGGCAAGGCCGATCCCGAACATGTCACGGACCTTTTCGAGGTCGTCATGGCGCGCTATCCGCAGGCCTCGCGCTGGGCGCTTCACGCGCACGACACCTACGGGCTGGGGCTCGCCAACGTCCACGCCGCGTGGCGCCTGGGCATCCGGGTGTTCGACGCGTCCTTTGCAGGACTTGGCGGCTGCCCCTTCGCGCCCGGCGCCACCGGCAACGTGGCCACCGAGGATCTGTGCTGGATGTTTGCCCGCATGGGCGCGGAGACGGGCATCGATCTCGACAGGCTCGTCCCCGTCGCGTGCGACGGCGCGGCGATCCCCGGCGGTCTCTCCGGCGGCCGTGTCCGTCAGGCGCTCGCGACGGTCAGATAGTCACTACGATCTTGCCGAAATGCCGGCCCGAGCGAAGGTGGCGATAGGCCTCCGCCGCGTCCTCGAAGGCGAACACGCTGTCGATGACCGGGCGCAGGCCCGATCGGTCGATCGCACGGTTCATCTCGCTGAACATCGCGCAGTTTCCGACCGTGATCCCGACGAGCCGGATTGCGCGGCTGATGACCGCTCTGGGGTCGATCGTCCCGCCGCCGCCGACGAAGCCGATGCTGACGATCGTGCCGCCGACGCGCACGGCACGGAACGAACGCTCGAGCGTCGCCGCGCCTCCGACCTCGACGATCGCGTCCGCGCCCCGCCCGTCGGTCAGGCGCAGCACCTCCCGGTCCCAGTCTTCGGTCGCGCGATAGTCGAGCACGGCGTCGGCTCCGAGCGCGGCGAGCCGTTCGAGCTTCGCGGCATCGCTCGACATATGGATGACGCGCGCGCCCATGGCCTTCGCCAGTTGCAGGGCCATGACCGAGACGCCGCCCGTGCCCTGAAGCAGCACCGTGTCGCCCGCGGCGATCCGCGCCACCTCGGCCAGCGCGTTCCAGGCCGTCAGCGCCGCGCATGGCAGCGTCGCCGCCTCCTCGAAGGAAAGATGCGCGGGCAGGGCGATGGCGGCGTGCGCGGGCACGCGGACATATTCGGCGAGCACGCCGTCGACCGTTCCGCCCAGGGCCCGCGCGCGCGCCTCCGCGCTGATCGGGCCCGACATCCAGTCGGGAAAGAAGGACGCTGCCACGCGGTCGCCCACGGATGTCCCCGTGACGCTTGCGCCCACCGCCGAGACCTCGCCCGCGCCGTCGGAGAGCGGGATCAGCGCGGTCGCCTTCGAGCCGTAGACATTGTCGGCGACGAGCAGGTCGCGATAGTTGAGCGAGGCGGCCCGCATGCGGATGACGACCTCGCCGGGGCCGGGCTCCGGCATCGGAAGCGTCGCCATCGCAAGCGTTCCGTCGGCCGCCGCCGGGTTGATCCGCCAGGCGCGCATGGTCTGGCTCAAGGGATCAGCGCGATCTTGCCGAAATGCCGGTTGGCGGCCATGTGCGCATGGGCGGCGATGGCTTCTGCGAGCGGGAACGTCCGGTCGATCGGCAGCGAAAGCCGTCCCGCCGCGACGTCCGGCCAGAGATCGGCCTCGACGCGGCGCACGATCTCGCGGATTTCCGCCAGGCTGCGGGTACGGAACGTCACGCCGATATAGTCCACGCGCTTCGCCGCGTGCAGGTCGAAGTCGAACTCGGCCTTCGTGCCGCCGAGGCGGCCCACATTGACGATGCGCCCGCGCACGGCGGCGATCGCCAGGAGCGCGTTGAAGCCGGCGCCCGACACCATGTCCACCGCCACGTCGATGCCCTTGCCGTCCGCCAGCTTGGCCAGCGTGTCGACCCAGCCCTGCTGGGAAGCGTCGAAGGCGTGCGTTGCGCCGAAGGACGCCAGCCGCCGCCTGCGCTCCGCGTCGCCCGACGTCGCCGCGATCAGCGCCGCGCCCCTCGACCGCGCGATCTGCAGCGCCATCAGCCCGATCGCCGAGCTCGCGCCGTGGATGAGAACCCGGTCGCCGGCCTTCATGCGCCCGTTGGTGACGAGCGCGTCATGGGCGGTCATCAGTGCCAGCGGCAGCACCGCGGCCTGTTCGAGGGTGAGATCGGTATCGCCGATCCGGAGCGTGCGTCCCCTGTCGGCGACGGCATATTCTGCATAGCCGCCTGCGCCCGAGCACATCACGCGGTCGCCCACGGAAAGGCCCGTCACGCCGGAACCGATCTCGACGATCTCGCCGGCCCATTCCATGCCGATCGGTTTGCCCCAGGCGTCCTTGCCGACCACGCCCGCGCCCTTCGCGGCGTTCAGGTCGGCGCGGTTCATGCCGGCCGCCGCGACCCTGACCAGCACCTGCTCGGGTCCCGGCGCGGGCCGCGCCACCTCGGCGATCGACAGACCGCGCTCGCCGGCCACGCCGGCCTTCATCGTTTCGGTCATTCCTGCAAAAATCACATCTCGCTCGGCGTCGTCAGTGCATGAAGAGGCCGCCATTGACGTCTATCGTCGCTCCGGTCACGAAGCCAGCCTCCACGGAGGCCAGGAACGAGGCTGCCGCCGCGATCTCGACCGGCTCGCCGACGCGCCCGAGCGGCACGGCGTCCAGCTTGGTATATTTCGTGCCGCTGTTGGTCTGCCCGGTGGCCTGTGCCAGCATCGGCGTGTCGATAGGTCCTGGCGCGATGGCGTTGACCGTGATGCCGAGATTGCCGAGGTCGCGCGCGGCCGTCCTCGTCAGGCCCAGCACTGCGGCCTTCGACGCCGAGTAGGCGGCGCCCGACTGGAGCCCGCCTGTCTGCCCGGCGAGCGACGAGACCGTGATGATGCGCCCGTGCTCGACCGGCTTGGCCCGGCGCCGGCGCGCCATCTCCCGCACCACGAGGAAGGTTCCGCGCGCATTGACGCGCATGACGCGGTCCCAGTCGTCGACGCCGGCATCGATGAGCGTGATGCCGGTCGCGGTGCCGCCCGAGCCGAGCATGCCGGCGAAATGCGCCAGCACCGCGATCGGTCCGAGGTCCTTCTCGACGCGTTCGAAGGCCGCGATCACCGCGTCCTCGTCGGCCACGTCGAGCGCGATGCCGAGATGACCCGAACCCTCGAGACCTTTGGCGACGCGTTCGGCCGCGCCGGCGTCGAGGTCGGCGATCACGACCGTCATGCCGTCCTCGGCGAAGCGCTTCGCGGTGGCGAGGCCGAGCCCGCCGGCGCCGCCGGTGACGAATGCAATGCGCATGGATGCTTCCTCTCGAATGCTGGATCGCCCACCCGGTCAGGCGGCCGGATGAGCCTGTTCCCAGGCGGCGATCATCGCCTCGCTGATGAATACCGACGACGTCTGGCCGCCGTCCACCGCGATCACCTGGCCGGTCACGAACCGCGCCTCGTCGCTGGCCAGGAAGGCCACCGTGGCGGCGACGTCCTCGACCGCGCCGACATGGCCGAGCGGCATCGTCTCCACGATCGTGGCGCGGAAGCGCGGTGCGTCGCGGCGCCCCTCCGTCTGCGGCGTCGCGATGATGCCGGGCGCGACCGCGTTCACGCGGATGCCGTCCGGGCCGTATTCGGCCGCCATGTGGCGCGTCAGCCCGATGATGCCGGCCTTGGCGGCGGAATAGGCCGCCCAGCGGCGATAGCCCGACAGGCCGATGCTGGAGGCGATGTTGACGATGTTGCCGCGCGACTTCTTGAGTTCGGCAAGCGCGTCGCGCGACAGGCGGAACGTGGGCCGGAGGTTCACGCCGAGCTGGAAGTCGTAAATGGCATCGGTCGTCTCGTGCAAGGGCGGGGCGTTGCCGACACCGACATTGTTGACCAGCACCGTGACCCGGCCGAAGGCCGACAGGCAGGTTTCGATGATCCGGCCCGGCGCGTCGTCGGTCGTCACGTCGCAGACCAGCGTCTCGACCCGATCGTCGGCCGCGATCGTCGCCAGCCCTGCATCTGTCTTGTCGACGCACAGCACCCGCGCGCCCTCGGCAATGAGGCGGTCGGCGATGCCGCGCCCGATGCCCTGTCCGGCTCCGGTGACGATGGCGACGTGGTCTGCGAAACGTTGCTGCATGGCGGCCTCTGTGCTGGACGTGCCGCGCAGATTGGCGACAGGGGCGGGGGGTTCCTATCCCCGCCGCAAGGGACAGTGCGCTCCGTCAGGAGAAGTGCAGGCCGCCATTGATGTCGATGACGACGCCGGTCATGTAGCCGGCGCCCGGCGTGCACAGGAATGCGAGCGGCCAGCCGACTTCCTCGGGCTTGCCGAAGCGCCGCGTCGGCAGCTTCTCGAGATCGAAGGGCTGCCCGGAGGAGGTCGTCATCGGCGTCGCGATGGGCCCCGGCGCCACCGCATTGACGACGACGCCGTCGGCTGCGCACTGGCGCGCGAAGTAGCGCAGCAGCGCCTGCAGCGCGCCCTTGGAGGCGACGTAAGCCGGCTCCACGGAAAGGGTCGTGCCCGAATTGCGCGCCGCCATCGAGGTGGTCAGCGCGATACGCCCGTAGCCCCGCGCCACCATTCCCGGCATGATGGCGCGCACGAGATTGACCGGGCCGCGCACGTTGATGTCGAGCGTGCGCTCGAGATTGTCCTCCCAGGCGTCGCCCCCGTCCACCCAGTCGCCCTTCACGTAGACGCCGCTGGCGTCGCAGAAGGCGTGGATGTCGCCGAGGTTGGCCACGAACGCGTCGACCGCCTTCCGGTCGGTATTGTCCAGCGCATGCGCCTCGACGTTTATGCCGGTGGCCGAAAGCTCGGCGGCGATCGCCTCCGGCGCGGCGATGTCGGCCAGCACCAGTTCCGCCTTCATCATCGCCAGCGCGCGCGCGGCCGCTCCTCCGAGCGAGCCGCCGGCGCCGGTGACCAGCATGCGCTGGCCGGTGAGGTCGAATGCGTTCTTCATGTTCGTTCCCGGTGGTTCATTCGTTGACGGGTGGCAGGGTCTGGCGCAACTCGCGCTTCAGCACCTTTCCGTAGTTGTTCTTGGGCAGGCTCTCGGCGAAGAGGTATCGCTTCGGTCGCTTGAAGCGGGCGATGTGGTCGTTGCAGTGGGTGTCGAGCTCGCCCGCCTCCGGCTTCGCGCCCTCGCGCGGCACGATCACGGCCACGACGACCTCGCCCCACTCGTCGTGCTTCTGGCCTACCACGCAGACCTCCTCCACGGCCGGGTGCTTCAAGAGCACCTCCTCGACCTCCCGTGGATAGACGTTCGACCCGCCGGTGATGATGACGTCCTTGGATCGGTCGCGCAGCGTGAGATAGCCGCGCTCGTCGAAGGAACCCATGTCGCCCGTGAAGAGCCATCCGTCCCGCAGCGCGTCGGCTGTCGCCTTCGGATTGTTCCAGTACCCGGACATGACGCTGTCGCCGCGGCAGACAACCTCGCCGATCTCGCCGGTCGCCAGCGCCTCGCCTTCTGGCGTCACCACCGCGACCTCGATCCCGGTTCTGGGATAGCCCACCGAGGCGAGTTGGGCGTCGTCGGCGCCCGGATAGTCCGCCTGGCGCATGCCGGTGATGGTCATCGGCGATTCGCCCTGTCCGTAGATCTGGACGAAGACCTGGCCGAAGACGTCGATCGATTTGCGGATTTCCTCCAGATACATCGGCCCGCCGCCATAGATCACGGCGCGCAGGTTCTTCGGCCGGCGTCCGGTCTTTTCGGCATCGAGCCGCAGGCGCTGCACCATCGTCGGAGCCAGGAACACGCCGCAGGAGGGATGGGCGTCGCAGAGATCCATGAACTCGATGGGCTGGAAGCCGCCGCTGACGGGCACCACCTGGCGCGCTGCTCTTGCAACGTAGGGAAGGATGTAGAGGCCCGACCCGTGCGACATCGGCGCGGGGTGGAGGAGGCTGCAATCGGCGTCGATGACCTCGATGTCGGCCAGATGGGCGAGCGTCATGGCCATCAGGTTGCGATGCGACAGCATCGCCCCCTTGGAGCGACCCGTGGTGCCGCTGGTATAGAAGAGCCATGCCAGCGCGGCAGGGTCGGATTCGACCCGTCCGGCGAAGGGCTCTTCTGCGATCATCGCCGCGTATTGCGGGCCGGCGATTGCGATGCGCCGCGCCGAGTTTGCCGGTGAACCGTCCAGCGCTGCGTCGATGCCTTCCTGGAGCTTGGGCGACACGAAGATCGCCGCAGCACCGGAATCCTCCAGAAGCTGCACCACCTCGCGCGCGTGGAGCTTGGCATTGATCGGCACGGCCGCCATCTCCGCCGCCCAGATCCCGAACAGCAGTTCGACATATTCGGGCCGGTTCTCCGACAGGATCGCTATGCGGTCCCCCTTGCCGAAGTCGCGCCGCAGCGCCGCCGCCAGGCTGAGCGCGCGCCGGCGAAGCTGCGCATAGGTGGATACCGGCGTCGTTCCCTCGAAGACCGCGGGACGGTCCGGGCACCGTGTCGCTGACTGGTCGAGCAGATGGTAGAGGTTCATTTGGGCTCCTGCCTGTTCAGGCCGCGGCGCGCGCTTCCCGCAAGCCACCCTTGGTCGGGCGCCGCCGCCTGAGAATTTTGGCCAGTGCGTCGTCGAGGCTCAAGTGGGCTTCTTCGCTGCCGGGCGAGCGCCAGCCGACATGGTTGTCGGGTCGCACGAGAACGGCCCCGTCCTCGCCGACTTCCCTCAGCCGGTTCCAGCCGCGCTCGGCGTCGCGCCAGTCGCAGCCGTCGCCGATCGAGACCACCCGCAGATCGATGCCGTAAGCCTCGCCGAGTTCGGCGGCGGGACCGCTCCAGTCCGCGCCCCGTTCCCCGACGATCAGCACGAAGGACCCGTCCCGGGCGAGGTCCAGCGTGGAGATGCGCTCCCCGTCGCGCTCCAGCCATGCATGGGGCAGGCGATGCCCGGGTCGCGTCGTCGGCGTGTAGCGTCCGCCCATCGGGTCGCGCACCGGCGGCATCGTGCCATCGGCCACCAGTGCCCCATGCTCGTAGTTGAAGCCGAGTTCGAGGTCGTGCGCCTGCCATTCCATGCGCTGCACGCCGATCACCTGTTCCAGCCGGGCGCGCCGGGTGCGACCCTCTTCCGTCTCGGCGAAGAAGGCCGCGAAGTTCTTCCGGCTGACCTCGCCATTGCCGCGCACGAGCCCGATGCCCACGTCGGTGAGCTGGTGGTTCTGGAAGGTCAGCAGCGCCCATGCCACGTTGCGCTCGGCGACCGGCCGTCTCTCGCCTTCGTATGTGTCCAGCAGCGCGTCGCTCGCCTTGCCCTTCAGCACGGCGTCGAGCTTCCAGGCCAGGTTGTGCGCGTCCTGGATCGCCGAATTGAGGCCGAGCCCCGTCGTCGGCGGATGCCTGTGCGCGGCGTCGCCGGCCAGGAACACGCGCCCGAAGCGGTAGCGGTCCGCGATCACGCCTTCCACCACCCAGTGGCCGATGCCGATGATGTCGGGATCGAGGTCGGGCAGCTTCAGGAGTTCACGCATGCGCGGCAGCAGCGACGTCTCGTCGAACCGGGCCGGGTCGTCCGGGCGGAAGCTGAAATGGAACATCCACTCCTCGGAGTGCCGGTCGAAGCGCGTCGGGCCGAGCTTGCCGAGCACGCCGCTGCTCCACGATCCCCCCTCCGGATTGACGAACCACGTCGTCATCGCGAAGTCGTCGTCCCACCATTTCGAAAGGTCGGCCCGGAAGTAAACCGTCACCATGTCGACGAGATTGGTCGCCCCTTCAAGCCGGCTTCCCACGATCGGCCCGATCGTGCGTCCGCCATCCGCGGCGATCACATAGTCGGCCGTAACGCGGATTTCCTCGCCCGTTTCCCGATCGCGTATCATCGCGGTGGCGGCCGCCTCGTCCTGGGAAAGCGAAACCAGTTCGTGATTGTAGAGCAGGCCGCCGGGATTGCGGTTTTCGGCCTCCGCGCGCAGCAGCGGCTCCAGCCGTACCTGCGGATAGAGCGTGCTTTCGCAGGGGCTGTCGGCTGCATAGGCCGTCAGCGACCCGCCGCCGAAGGAATCGATCGCGTAGAACGTCCTGCGGTCGAGCGGGCCGTCGCCGGCCAGGCTCGTGCACCACCGGATGCGCGAGATGTATTTCAGAGGCATCGAGCGCTCGTAGACCGCGTCCGCCACGCCGATCTGGCGGAACACCTCCATCGTGCGCTGGTTCAGGTAGCGCGCCTTCGGCAGCCGGCCGGGCGAGGCATGGCGTTCGATCAGCAGCGATTTCGTTCCGAGTTTCGACAGCGCGATCGACGCGGTCAGGCCGCAGCCGCCGCCGCCGACAATGAGCACGGGAACCCTGATCTCCTTCATCTGCAGTGCCTCCGTGTCAGCCTTCGAGAAGCCTGCGTTCGATAAGCCACGAGCGCTGCAGGTCGATCGCCTCGGCGAGTTCCTTCGGCTGGCCGGCATAGTAGTGCGTCGCGCCCTTGATAACGTGGAACGTCTTGTCGGCGCTCGCCGCCGCCCGGTAGATCATCCCGGTATGCGGCTGAGGTGCCGCGTCGTCGGCCGAATTCTCGATCGCCAGGAACGGCGCGCGGATGTGGCGCGCGCATTCGACGCCGTTCGCGCGCGAATCCTCGATCGACCATTGCGAGAGCCAGGACCGAAGCGTGGAGAACCGCCCGAGCGCCACGGGTCCGCTGTTCACGGTCTCCGGGTTGCCCAGATAGGACCAGCGCGGCTTGCGGTCGTTCGGATCGAGCGTGGGGTCGAGGAAGCGCGGGTCAGCGAAGGTACGGTGGGTGACGAAGCCGCGCTCGACCTCTCCGCCGCCGCGTTTTCTCAGCGTCTCCAGCGTGTCGAGCACCCAGTTGCGTATGCGGTCGATGCGCGCGCGCTGGCGCGCACGGTATTCGGCCACGAAATCGGCCGGGTAGGGCGGCTGCGCGGGGTTCGCCGGATCGTAGATGTCGAACGCGCGAAGTCGGTTGTCTGGATCGAGTTCGTCGGTCACGGAAGGATCGATGCTGTCGAGCAGCAGCTGTGCGCGTGAAATATGCGCGGCCTGGAAGATCAGCGCGTCGGCGGGGATCAGGCCCGCACCCTTCACGTCGACGGGGTCCCCGGCGGGCGTATCGGTGATCGTGGGGTTCTCCGCCTGCGACTGGTAGAAGAGCGCGAGCGACCCGCCGCCGCTCCAGCCGACGATGACGACCCGCTCGTAGCCGAGCACCTCCTTGGCGTGCCGCACATATGCTCCGAGATCGAGAAGCACCTTTTCCATTATGAGCGCCGCATCGTTCTTGGCGTAGCGGCTGGCCGCGCACAGCACGTGCGCTCCATGCTCGACGGCGGCGCGGGGAACCGGCAGCAGCTGCAGTGTCGAGGTGGGGTGCATGAAGATCAGAAGCGTCGAGGATGGGCGCCCCTTCGGGCGCATCAGTATTCCCTCGAGGTTGACCGCGCCCTGGTTGCCGGCGAAGCCATAGGTTTCGACGAATGCCGACGTCTCCTTGTACTGTACATGCAGCCAGCTATACTCGATTTCGGCTTTCTGGTTGTTGGTCGATGTCATTCCAGGTGTCTCCCGCCTCGTCCTGGCACGAGTCCCGCGATCGTCTCGTCGGGGATGGCCGGCACGGCGCTTGGCCGATCGTATGAGCTGGCTACGGTCCTTTGGTCTTAGGGGCTGTCCCCTCTCCGTGTTACAGCAGCAGGTGGGAGAGAGGATACAAACCTGAAGGGGATGGCTCCTCGGTGTCGCTTGCGTCTGGCTTTTCCGATGCGGAGCCCGTTTCGGATCGCGGCGCATTGCGCGCATTGACGGGGGCATTGGAGGCTGGATGGCGAGGCAGAGGAAATCGGAACTCGACGGCCTGGCCGACGAGGAGCTCCGCCGTCACCAGTTGCCGGAAGGCTTCTTCACGCCGGAGGATTCGATCGCGCACTCCTTCACGGTGGTCGTCAACCGGGTCAGCCAGATTCTGGAGAAGATGTACAGCGACCGCTACGGCCTGACCGTGGTCGGCTGGCGCCTGCTGGCCATCATCTACAATCATTCGCCGCTTTCGGCGAAGGGACTGGCCGAGTTCAGCGCCATGGACCAGGTCAGCATCAGCCGCGCGCTGGAGCAGCTCGTCGGCAAGAAGCTGGTTTCCCGCCGTACCGACCCCGCCGACCGCCGGCGAGTGGTGCTCCGGCTGACGAAGAAGGGCGAGGCCGTCTACAACGACATCGTCCCGTTGTCCTACGCCGCCGATCGCGCCTTGATCTCGGCGCTGCCCGAGGCCGACGCAGTGGCCCTGCGCGACATGGTCGGCAAGCTGGTCAGGCGCTCGGCCGAAACGATGTCGGAAGACCAGGACTGGCTCAGCGTATTGTCGCGGTTCGGCTTCGGGGCTCCGGATGGCAGGGCGACCTCCGGCAACAGGCATGTCGACGAGGCCGCCGCCGGATGAGGCAATGGACCTTCGCCCCGGCAAGTCCCAAATATGGGGGACATACCGTCCGGTACGAGGATCGTAGGTTGCGGGAACGGTGGGGAAGCGAGATCGAACCCCGATCGGCCGCTGCCGCGCCAGGCATCGGTCCGCCCCCGAAATCGGAGCCGCAAGGAGAATTGTTCTGATGTCGGTAACACTTGAAGCGCCGCGAACCGCTGCGCCCCGCAATCCGGGTCTTACCCCGACCATGCTCAACCATGCGGCGTGGGTCACGCACGACGTCGAGGCGACGCATGATTTCTACACCCGCATCATGGGTATGGAGATCGCGAGCACGGTGATCGACGACAAGGTGCCCTCGACGGGCGACGCGTTCCCCTATTTCCACATCTTCTTCAAGATGAAGGACGGGTCCACCTTCGCCTTCTTCGAGGCGCCCGGCCTTCCCGCGCCGGCAAAGTCGACGCATCCCGCCTACGACATCTTCAACCACATCGCGCTCGAGGTCTCCTCGCGCGAGGATGTCATGAAATGGTATGAGTGGCTCAACCTCAACGGCATCGACGTCGTCGGTCCCACGGACCACAAGGGCCTGATCCTCTCGATCTACTTCCACGATCCGAATGGCGTGCGCCTCGAGATCACGACGCCGCTCGACAAGGACTGGAATAACCACACCGAGAACGCCAAGCGCGATTTCGCATTGTGGGTCGAGGCCAAGGAAAGGGCCAAGCGCGAGGGTCGCGACGTCACCCAGGCGATGATCGACCTCGCCGTCGATATCCGTCAGCGCTACGGCGAATGATCCGTCGCTGACGGAAGCGGTGCGTCGGTCCGTCCGGCGCATCTTGCCGTTCGGGCTGCGGCGGGCGCATCGTCCGCCGGGCGCCGCGCGCGCACCATTCTTTTTCTGGAGATCGTCTTGGCTGAGGACTGGCTGGGTATCGACGGCAAGGTCGCCGTCGTCACGGGAGCGGGCGGCGGCATCGGCCGCGCCATAGCGCAGACGCTCGCCGCGTCGGGCTGCAGGGTGGCGGTGCTGGACCGCGACGTGGAGAGCGCTCGGGAGACCGTGCGGCTCGTCGGGGAGGGCGGCGGAACGGCGCTCGCCGTCGAAGCCGACATCTCCGACCCGCAAAGTGTGGAGAAGGCGGCTGCCCGCATCGAGGAAGCGCTCGGTCCCTGCTCGGTCCTGGTCAACAACGCGGCGCTCCTGCGCAATGGCCCTCTGGCAGAGCTCTCTCTTTCAGACTGGAACGCCGTGCTCGGCGTCAACCTCACCGGCTTCTTCATCTGCTCGCAGGTCTTTGGACGTGGCATGATGGAGTGCGGCGGCGGCAGCATCGTCCACGTCTCGTCCATGTCGGGCACCTATCCGCAGCCGACCAGCGGGGCCTACAGCGTCAGCAAGGCCGGTGTGATGATGCTCTCGAAGAACCTCGCCCTTGAGTGGGGACCGAAGGGCGTGCGCAGCAACGTCGTCAGTCCGGCGATGGTGTTCACGCCGATGTCGGAGGTCATCTACCGCGATCCCGAGATTCGCGCCCGGCGCGAAGGCATCATCCCCGTTCGGCGCATCGGAATGCCGCAGGACATCGCCGATGCGATCTGCTTCCTCGCCAGCGACCGCGCCAGCTACGTGACCGGGCAGGAGATCCTCGTCGACGGCGGCTGGAGTGCCGCCCTTCTGGCGATGGTGCCGCGCCCCGGCTTCGACCAGCCGAAGCAAGCCTGACCGACATTCCGCAAGGAGGAACGACCATGCCGCGCCCGAAATCCAGCAGGTCCATCGAGGAACGGCTCGACCGGATCGAGGACTATATCGAGATCATGCAGCTCATCAGCGCCTATGGTCCGGCGGCCGATGCCACGCATTGGGAACTCATCAAGGAGATCTGGGCCGAGGACAGCGTCTACGAGATCGGCGGTCTCGGCGTCTATGAAGGCCATGCCGGGCTCGAGAAGGCCTTCTTCGGCGAGTTCCACCAGGGGCTCATGGAATCCGGCTCGGGCCACGTTTCCTCGATGCCGCATCTCGTCATCGAAGGCGATCGCGCCGTCGCGACCCATCACGGCACGCTCTACAAGCAGATCGACGGCGAGTTCCCCGTCATCCGCCTCATCGCCTCGCGCTGGGAACTCCAGCGCCGCGAGAAGGGCTGGGTCGTCACCCGGCGCACCAATGAACTCCTGAAGGAAAACGAACGCGCCCGCGCCCTTCTGGCGCGGGTCAAGGAAGGGCCAACCACCATCGCCGAGGCGGCGGAGTAGGCGCCCCTCAGGATACGAGCGTGTTGCGGGCCAGCCCCTCGAAGGGGTAGGCCACGCCCTGGCGCTCGTTGCGGCCATACTCGGTCTTGAACTCCGCACTCCGGCGATAGGCGTCCTGAACCGCCGGGCGGGCCAGAAGCGCGCCGTGCCAGCGCGCCAGGGCCGGTCGGCGGTCGGCGCCGTGGTCGAGATAGTGCACCCACGGAAAGCAGGCCATGTCGGCGATCGAATAGGCGCCCGCCAGGTGGTCTGACTTCCTGAGCCGGGCCTCCATGACGTCCCAGATCGCATCGAGCATTCGCCTGTAGCGCCGCCGCGGATAGGTGAAGTCGGTTCCCGGCTCCAGCCGTTCGGCAAAGCGCTCGAAATGCCAGAACTGCCCGCCGATCGGCCCGAGATTGGCCATCTGCCAGGTCAGCCACTGCAACACCTCGAGCCGCTCGCGCGGTGCCGTCGGCAGGAAGCGGCCGGTCTTTTCGGCCACATACGTCATGATCGCGCCCGACTCGAACACGGTGATCGGTGCGCCGCCGTCGTCGGGCGCGTGGTCGCGCAGCACCGGCACCTTGGCCGTCGGCGACCCGGCGATCTTGTCCGCGTCGAACTGCTCGCCCTTGCTCAGGTCCACGAAGCGGATTTCGTAGTCGAGCTTCATTTCCTCCAGCGCGACCATCACCTTGAGCACGTTCGGGCTCGACGAATAGAACAGCTCGATCATCGTCGCCCCTCAGCGCGGAGAATTGCGCAGCGACGCATATGGCAGCGCATAGGCTGCCGGCCGCGCGACGGTGATGTCGGCGCTACCCAGCAGCGTGCCGCCCAGCGTTTCGCGCTGCCGGTTGTAGGCCTGGCGCATCGCCGGGTCGCTTTCGAAGGCGAGGCTGCCCTCCAGCCAGGCTCTCTCGTCGGGCCAGGCGAGCAGGGTGACGATCGCCGGCATCGCCGGCCCGCTCACCATGTCGCAGATGCCGATGACATGGGCGCCCGCCGCCGTCACGCGCGGCACGTAGGTCGAACCCAGAAAGTCCGCCACGGCAGCGTTCTGCCCGATGGCCGTCTTCTGCACGATGATCTGGTGCAGTCCGCCGATGCGTCGGCGGCTGTCTCCCTCTTCCTGCCGGAAAGCCGGGTTGGGGCGCATGTAGACGAGGTGGTTCTCCTGCACCATCTCGTGGCCCGCATTGGTCGCCGCGCGCACCCTGGGCCATTCCGGATCGCCGTAGAAGGCGGCCCAGGCAGCCTCGCGCTCGGCGAAGTCGGTCCATTCCATGATGTAGCAGAACATCGGCGCCCGCGGGCCCGCCACCGCCGCCCAGCGGCCGACGACATTGACGCCGTGACGCTTGAGAAGCGGCGGCGTGTGGTTCTCCATGCGGTCGTGGTTGTCGTCCATCCGCCCGCGGTCGATCAGATACTGCCGCATCTCGTAGAGCATGTGCTCGCCTCCTGTTGCGGACCGCAGGGAAGTCGTTCCGTCCGGCCATGTCTGTCCCCGCCCTCGTTACAGGGTCACTCGCGCGCGGGACAGACCGGTGCCCACCGCGTATTACCTTCGCGTTGACCTCGGCGCACGCCGAGGCGGATACGGGACATGTCATGGCAGGAACGATCGATGGGGCGGGGGAGGCGAGCGGATCGACCTCGGGTCGGGCGGCCGCGATATTCTTCATGGCGGTCGCCTCCTTCGCCGCAGCCGCCACGACCCGCATCATGGACGCCGTCCTGCCGCAGATCGCGCAGGAATTCAGCGTCACGGTCGGGCACGCCGCCTTCGTCGCCACCGCCTATGCGCTCGCCTACGGCGCCTTCCAGATCGTCTTCGGCCCGCTCGGCGACCGATACGGAAAATATCGCGTCGTGCTGCTGGCCTGCGTCGGCTCCGCGCTCGCCACCTTCGCCTGCGCCTTCGCCGCGACCCTCAACGGCCTCGCCGCCGCGCGGCTGCTGTCGGGCGTCATGGCTGCGGCCATCGTGCCGCTCGCGATCGCCTGGATCGGCGATGTGGTCAACGACGCCGACCGACAGGCGATCCTGGCGCGCTTCATGTCGAGCCAGATCATGGGCCTGCTGGCGGGGCAGATCGGCGGCGGCGTGCTCGGCGAGTTCTTCGGCTGGCGTTCCGCCTTCCTCTTCATCGGATCCACCTATTTCCTCGCCGTCGGCGGCATGCTTTTCGCAATGGCCCGAAACCCGGCCACGCTCGCCTCCGGCAGCGGCGGCGCCAGCCTGTGGCGTACGGTGCACACCTTCGCCGGCCTTGCGAGGCGTCCGGTGGTGCGGTTCGTGCTCATGATGGTCTTCATCGAATCCTTCGCGATGTTCGGGGCCTTCACCTATGTCGGCGCCAGCCTGAACCTGCGTTACGGCTTCGACTTCGCCACGATCGGCCTCTACCTGGCCGTCTATTGCTTCGGCGGCCTGTTCTACATCAGCCAGTCCAGGCGCCTCATCGGCTGGCTCGGCCCGGCGCGCCTGTCCTTCTGCGGATGCCTCATCGTGTCGGTCGCCTATGTGGCGCTGGCCGCCGCGCCCGGTCACCTCGCCTATCTTCCGGCGATCGCGGTGATGGGAGTGGGCTTCTACATGCTCCACAACACGCTGCAGACCATGGCCACCCAGATGGCGCCGGACGCGCGCGGTTCGGCTGTCGCGATCTTCGCCACCTGCTATTTCCTCGCCCAGGCGATCGGCGTCTATCTTGCCGGCATCGTCATCGACATTCACGGCCCGGCGCCCGTCTTCCTCGCGGCGGCTTCGATCCTTTTCGTGCTCGGATTCCTGCTTCTGACACGCTTCCCGGCCGAACTCGCGGGCTCCCGGCCGGGTTGACTCGCGTCCTCTTGTCAGGAACGCTCGCCCGATTGCCGCGTCGGCCGTCATCGACACAGGAGGCGATCATGTTTTCGTTCTTTCGCAGCCTGCTTGCGGAGATCTTCCCGCCGAAGCCTCACGCCTTGCGGCGTCGTTCGCCGCTCGATCGCGCACGCGAGGAGACCCAGCCGCCGCCCCGTGACGCCGCCCGTGCCTTCGGCCGGCGCGGCGTCGAGCCCGGCGACCAGCCGCCGCGTTCCCGCAGGCACCGGCCATCTTGAACGCCGGCCAACCGCGCGTTCAGTCTGCCTTCATATTCTCCCTGCAAATAGTCGGCCGGGTTTCGGATGATGAAGGAGACGTTACATGAACCGCCGACTTTTCCTCTCGGGCGTGGCCATCGCCGTTGCAGCGCCCGGACTGGCGTTTGCCCAGGACCGGGCCGGCCCGTCTTCGGGTGAGATCATGCGCAGGCTCGACGCCGCGCCCCGCCAGCGCGTGCGCCCGCAGGACCGCGTCACCATCCAGGAGTTCCGCCGCCGCCCGGACCTGCGCCGCGCCGCGCCGTCGATCGACATCCAGGCGATCAATTTCGATTTTGGCTCCGCCGAGATACCGCGCTCCGAATTCCGCAAGGTCCGCGAGATCGCCAGCGCTTTCGACCAGCTTTCGCGGCGCCGGCGCGGCGCGCGCTTCCTCATCGAGGGCCACACCGACGCCGTCGGTTCGCGCGAATCCAACCAGGTGCTGTCAGAACGCCGGGCAGACTCCCTCAGGCGTGTGCTGATCCGTGAATTCGGCGTTTCCCCGCGAGCCCTCGAGACGGTCGGCTACGGCGAGGACTTCCTGCTCGTGAACACGCAGGCCGAGGAGTGGCGCAACCGTCGCGTCACGATCCGCCGCATCGACGAGTTCGTTCGCTGAACGCGAAGCGCCGGCGGCGCCGCCTCAGCGGCACTGCCTGCGCGGCCCGCCGTCGTAGGGCTGGTACGAATTATCCCTCGGATCGTAGGAACGGTAACGGCTGAAGCAGTAGTCGACGTGATCCGCCGACATGAAGACGCCATCGGCTTCCGCCGCCCGATAATCGGCGGGGCCTGCCTCCTGGTCGAACGCGGATTCCTCGCGGAAATCGATCTCCTCGCCGGCCACCGGCGCCGTGGCGATGCCGTCGGAATAGGGCGAGACGCAGGCGCGCCGGCCGCCGCTATAGGGCCGGTACGAGTTGGTGCCGGCATCGTAGGAACGGTAGCGGTCCATGCACCAGGCGACATGTGCTTCGCCGTTGCGGCCTTGCGGATTCGTCGTCTCGTCCATGGCAGCCGACGCGGCGTCCTGGTCGATCGACGCCGTGGTCGTCATGTCGAGCGCGTTCGTGTCGAGCGACGGCTCTGTTCCAGCATCCTGCGCCGAGCTTGATCGCGCCGGAGTTTCCGAACCGGCATCGGCCGGCACGGCGCGCGCGGGCAGGCGCTCGAGTTGTGATTCGGCTCCCTCCCTCACCGTGCGCGGCTCCGCGGTCCATAGCGCGGTCTGGTCCTGCGCGCTCACGGGGTCGCGGACAGGCTTCGCCGTCAGCATGGTGCCGGCAACCACGGCGCCGCTGACGAAGATCGCCAGCGAGATGACGAATCCGGCGATGACCGCGAGCACGGCTTTCATGATGCGCTCCTTCCCTGCTCAATCGATAGGTCGGATCGTCTGTCCGCGCCCGATCGGACGCACGGCGATCTCGCCGGGAAAATGCCCTTGGGCGGCGATCGGTTCCGAATTCCGTCGTGCAACGTGCTGGAATGCGATGCCCGGCCGCCACCGGCCGGGTCGGCGGCGTCAGAAGAGTGACCCCTGCGTGCCGGAACCGGCACGCGGTGCGGCGGGCTTTCGCGGTGCCGGGGCGTCCGCGCCGAGCGTGACGGCCGAGCGCTCGCCGTCGGCAAACTTCATCGTCACCTGTTCGCCCCCGGAAAGCTGGGCCGCGCGCTTCACGAGCGCTCCTTTCTGATCGGCGACGAGCACGAAGCCGCGCGCCAGCACGCTCTCGTAGGACACCGAGGCGAGCAGCCGTGCCGCCTGTTCCAGGCGTCCGGCGCGCCGGGCGATCCGCTCGGCGATCGGTTCGGGCCTGAGCCTCAGTTCGGCCCTGTGCAGACGGTCGGAATGCCGTTCGTGGCGGCGCTCCCAGGCACGGTCCGCAAGCGTCGACGAGCGCTGCAGCGCGGCACGCGCGAGGTCGATGCGGCGCGTCAGCGGCGCAGGCGAAAGGCGCCGCGATGTCGTGGCGAGGCGCACGGCGCGTTCGCGCATCGTTTGGGCCGCCACGGCCGCGAAGCGCCCCCCGCAGCGGTCGAGGTGCCGCCCCGCCTCCGCTATGGATCGCGCGAGCATCGCCGGCTCCAGCCGTGTCGAGGCAAGCCGCGCACGACGCCGCTCGGTCGCAGCCACCAGCGCGCGCTCCAGGCGGCCGGCCGCCACGTCGAAGCGCTGGCGGCGCACCGCGAAAAGCTGGTCAGCCGAGGGCAGCGCGCGTGCGGCCGCCCGCAGCGCCTGCCTGCGCTGCTCGCCGGCCCGGCGCACCGCGCCCGAAAGCCGGGCGCCGAGCGTGGCAAGCGATGCGTCGAGTTCTGCGCGCACCGGAACGGCGAGTTCGGCAGCGCCGGTCGGCGTCGGTGCGCGGAGGTCGGCCGCCAGGTCGATCAGCGTCCAGTCCGTCTCGTGGCCCACGGCCGAGATGACCGGGATTTCCGAGGCCGCGACCGCGCGCACGACGGCCTCGTCGTTGAAGCCCCAGAGGTCCTCGAGGCTGCCGCCGCCGCGTGCCACGATGATGACGTCGGGGCGCGGCACCGGCCCGTTCGGGTCCAGCCGGTTGAAGCCGTCCACCGCGGCCGAGACCTCCGCGCCCGTCGTCTCTCCCTGCACGCGCACCGGCCACACGAGGACATGCAGCGGGAACCGGTCGGCGATCCGGTGGATGATGTCGCGGATGACCGCGCCCGTCGGCGAGGTGACCACGCCGATGACGCGCGGCAGGTAGGGGAGGCGGCGCTTGCGGGAATCGTCGAACAGTCCCTCCGCGGCGAGCCTGCGCCTGCGCTCGTCGAGCAGCGCCATCAGCGCCCCGGCGCCCGCCGGCTCCAGGCTGTCGATGACGATCTGGTACTTGGAAGATCCCGGATAGGTGGTCAGCCGCCCCTGCGCGATCACCTCCATGCCTTCCTCGGGCCTGAACCTCAGACGCGAGAAGGTGCCCTTCCAGATGACCGCCTCGAGCCGGGACCTTTCGTCCTTGAGTGCGAAATAGGCGTGGCCCGACGAGTGCGGGCCGCGATAGCCGGAGATCTCGCCCCGCACGCGCACATTGCCGAAAGTGTCCTCTACGGTGCGCTTGAGCGCGCCGGAGATTTCCGAGACCGTGTATTCGGTGGCGTTCGTTGCCGAGGCGGGAGAATCCGTCATGGCGCGATCAATGCCGGACGAGGCGCGTCCGTCAACCCGCCTGCGGATCTGGACGCGAAAAGGCCGGCGGCTCGCGCCGCCGGCCCTTGATGTGGTCCGTCGCTTGTCAGGACTTCGCGTGGAGGTCGGTGCCCAGCGTGTCGCGCACGAACAGCGTGCCGATGACGAGAGACATCGCCGCGATCGCGATCGGGTACCAAAGCCCGTAGTAGATGTCGCCGGCCGCCGCGCTCATCGCGAAGACGGTCGCCGGCAGGAGCCCGCCGAACCAGCCATTGCCGATATGGTAGGGCAGCGACATGCCGGTATATCGGATGCGGGTCGGGAACATCTCGACCAGGATCGCCGCGATCGGACCGTACACCATGGTCACGTAGATCACGAGCACGACGAGGATGGCGATGATGCCCGGCCAGCTCACCGCCTCCGGATCGGCGGTCATCGTGTAGGCCCCTTGCGCGTTCTGCACCAGCGGGTAGCCCGCCTGCTGCAGTGCCGTGAAGGTCGCGTTCTGGAACGCAGTGCTCTTGGCCGCCGCGTCCGCGCCCGCCTGCACCGCATCGTAGGATTCGACCGTCTGGCCCGCGATCGTCACCGTCGCCGGCGTGCCGGCCGGTGCGGTGGCAGCCACTTCGTACGGCACCGAGTTGCGCGTCAGGAACGCGGTCGCGATGTCGCACGAGGTGGTGAACTTCGCGGTGCCGGTCGGGTTGAACTGGAAATTGCAGTCGCCCGGAGCGGCCGTCACGGTCGCCTGCACTGTCTGCTGGGCGGTCGCAAGTGCCGGGTTCGCCGCCCAGGTCAGCGCCTTGAAAAGCGGGAAGTAGGTGACGATGGCGAGCAGCAGCCCCACCATGATGATCGGCTTGCGGCCGATCTTGTCGGATAGCCAGCCGAAAAGCACGAAGAACGGCGTGCCGATGGCGAGCGCGATGGCGATCATGATGTTGACCGAGACCGCGTCCACCTTGAGCACGTTCTGCAGGAAGAACAGTGCGTAGAACTGCCCCGAATACCAGACCACCGCCTGGCCGGCCGTGAGGCCGAGCAGCGCCAGCAGCGCGATCCGGGCGTTTTTCCACTGGCCGAAGGCCTCCGTCAGCGGCGCCTTGGAGCCCTTGCCCTCGTCCTTCATGCGCTGGAACGTCGGCGATTCGTTGAGCGACAGCCGGATCCAGACGGAGATGCCGAGCAGCACGACCGACACCAGGAACGGGATGCGCCAGCCCCAGGCCTTGAAGGCTTCCGGTCCCATGGCGGTCTGGATGGCCAGGATCACCAGCAGCGACAGGAACAGCCCGAGCGTTGCCGTCGTCTGGATCCACGACGTGTAGTAGCCGCGCCGGTCGTCGGGCGCATGCTCGGCGACATAGGTCGCCGCGCCGCCATATTCGCCGCCGAGCGCCAGGCCTTGCAGCATGCGCAGCGCGATCAGGATGATGGGTGCGGCGATTCCGATCGACGCCGAACCGGGAAGCAGGCCGACCAGGAAGGTCGACAGGCCCATGATGAGGATGGTGACGAGGAAGGTGTACTTGCGACCGACGAGATCGCCGATGCGTCCGAATACGAGCGCGCCGAAGGGCCGCACGAGGAAGCCGGCCGCGAAGGCCAGCAGGGCGAAGATGTTGCGGGTCGCCTCCGGATATTCGGAGAAGAAGGCCGCGCCGATGAACACGGCGAGCGAGCCGTAGAGATAGAAATCGTACCATTCGAAGACGGTGCCGAGCGAAGAGGCGAAGATGACCTTCTTTTCCTCCCGCGTCATGCCGCGCTTTGGTGCGTCGGCGACGGATGCCATGGCCATGGCTTGGTTCCTTCCCGGTTGAAGAACGCCCGGCGGACGGCAGGTCGCCGTCCGCCGCGAGACACCAATGGCCTACGCAAGGAAAGTATTTTTGAAAATCGATTCTTTAGGATTATGACTTAAGTCTTAAAACATACATCATAAGTGAATTGTATGAGGTGTATATACGTGCAAGTGTACTTGCAATACAAATATTGGCTCAGGCGGCCTTGTCCGTCTTTCCTGCAAGGTAGCCGCGCTCGCGCAGCCATCTGGCGAGGACGAGTTCCACGAGCGACGACACGGAGCGGTGGTCGTCCTTGGCCGCGCGCACGAGCGCTTCCTTGATTTCCGGTTCGATGCGGAAGCCGAGCGGATGGGTCTTCATGGTGGTGTTCCTGTACTGGATTGGGCATCCGGGCCGGCGCCGCTTCGGGCGCGCTGGCGGATGTCCGTTGATCGGAATTGGACTGCGGGGGTCGACGCGTTGCCCTTCGGGTCCGCGTGGGCCGGCCGGATGCCCCGTTACGGTGGGGCGCGGCGATCGTCAGGCCAGCGGAGGGGCCTGGGCGTCGTATGCGGGTGGCAGCGCCGTCCGCAGGAGCCGGGAATACGGGGATGGCCCTTCGCCGGCGAGCCGAGGCGGCAGCCGGTCGATCGAAACGATTGTGTCGGCTTCCGCGTCGGGAAGCGCGAGTATCGCCGATCGGATGACCTCCCGCGCCGAGATGGCCGCGGTCTCGCGCCCCACGACGACCGGCGTGGCAAAGCGCACCGGGAGTTCCGCCGCCGCCAGTCCGCCGCCCCGGTTGGGCGCCTGTCCGTAGAGCGCGCCGGTTCCGAGCGGCGTCTCCACGACCGCGAACAGCATCAGAAGCCAGAGGCCGAGCCGGAGCGCGAGCGCGGGGAGCCCTTCGGGTCTCTCCGTGCACTGCCGGTTCATGACTTCCGCGTTGCGAAGCATCTCGGTCTGAGCTTGTCGGGCTTCCTGCGACATCTGTCTTATGCGCTCGGCGCGGCGCTGCTGCAATGATGCAAAAGTCGCAGCCCTGGCCGCCATGTCCTACCAGCCGGGCATCACGTGGCCCGGCTTGAGCCGCCGGCCTCGTGAGAATGCCACCGTATCGAAATCGAAACTGCCGGTCTCTGCGGCGACCGGAACCGATATGTTGTCCAGGCTTTCCGTGATGTGGCGCGCCAGCGCATCCACGACGTCGCGCCGGCCCGACTGGCCACGCAGTATGCCGATCTTGCAGTCGGGCAGGTTGCCGAACCCGTCCGCCTCGCCGAGCACGCGCATGCCGGGCCTCAGCGCGCATTCGGGCAATACCGAGATCGCCAGGCCCGAAAGCACGGCCGCCGTGATTACCGTCGCCGAGAAGCTCGTGAAGAGCACCCGGTATTCGCGGCCCATTTCATCGAGCACGTCGCAGGCCGCGCGCCGCCACACGCAGTTCGGCCGGCCGAAGGCCATCGGCAGCGGGTCCTGCTCGTGCGTTGCGTGGTTGGCCGAGGACACCCAGAGCAGCGGCTCGCGCCGCACCACTTCCGACGGTCCCCGCGCCTCGTTGTGGGTGACGATGGCAAGGTCGAGATGGCCGCGCTTGAGGTGGTCGACGAGCCCGGGCGTCGGCTCGCAGATGACGGTCAGTTCCACCCGCGGGTTCGAGCGCGAGAACCGCGCCATGATCTCGGGCAGGAACCTGTCGGCATAGTCGTCGGGCGTGCCGATCCTGACCGTGCCTTCCAGCGCCCGGTCGTCGAATGCCGCCAGCGTCTCCCTGTTGAGGTGTATCAGCCGGCGCGCATAGGAGAGCAGCTTTTCCCCGTCCTCCGTCAGCCGGTTCGTGCGCCCGTCCTTCTCGAAAAGCGCCTTGCCTATCCGCTCCTCCAGCCGCCGCATCTGCATGGACACGGCCGACTGGGTGCGGTTGACCCCGTCGGCGGCGCGCGTGAACGAGCCGGTATCGGCGATCGTGACGAAGGTAAGGAGCTGGTCGAGGTCGAGGGGGGCGGCCATGGCGGGTCCCATCATCTGGATTGATGTCAAAGATTAGAAACATTCTTTGGATTTATCAATCTGCGCCGGGCATTCTCCCGCCGTAAACCCTGAATGGCTCAGTTCGCGCCGGTTGCGGCCGCATCCTCCCTTGCGGCCGGCCGGCTGGCCTGTGCCTTCGGCCACCAGCCTGAAAGGAACATCCCATGGCCGCGCTCGATCACTTCTCCGCATCCTTCGGCACCGTTCGCGCGACGATCGTCGCACGCGTGCTCAATGCGGCGGTGGCGGCTTTGCGCGCCTGGAAAAACCGTCGCGAGGTCTATCGGCTCGGCGAGATGTCGGACTGGGAGCTGGCCGATATCGGCCTCACCCGCGCCGATCTCCACGTCGCCGTGCGCTCCCCGCTCGGCGTCGATCCGACGGCCTATCTGGGTTCGGTCGCCGAGGCGCGTGCTTTTGCCGCCGAGGCCGCGGCCCGCAGGGTCTGCTGAGTTCCCCCGCAGGCGTCCCCCACGACCGCCGGCTCCCGGCAAAGGCCTGCGTTACTGCCCGGTCCCCAAGGGGGCCGGGCCTTTTCGTCTCGGCGCGTGCCGCTACCGGTGCCGATCCATCCCCTTGAGGAACTGGTCGAAGACGGATTCCATGTTCTTCTGATAGGTCTCGCGCTGCTGCGCGCCGGTCTCGAACATGTCGCCGAACAGGTCGTCATAGGGCGTTCGCGGCCGCCCGGACGGGTTGGTCTTCGGCTTCGCACGGGGCTCGGGCTCTGGCGCCGGGCGCGACTGGGGACCACGCAGCATCTCCTCGAAGATACGGCCCAGCGGGTTGTCGCCATAGGGGCTCTGCGGTGCCTGCGGTGCCTGCTGCCCGCCCCCGCCGAACATTCCCTCCAGCATCTTGCCGAACGGGTTGTCGAAAGGATTGGCGCCGGGCTGCGGCGCCTGCGGCCGCGGCGCCTGCATGCCGCCGCCCATCATGCTCCCTCCCTGGCGCATCATCTCGGCGAAGAGGTCCTGCAGCGGGTTGCCGCTGCCCGCCGGCACGCCGGCATGCATCTGCCCTGCCGACTGCTTGAACAGCCCGCCCATGATCATGGAAGCGATCACCGGCAGCATCTGCTTCATCACCTCCTGGCCGATGCCGGTCGCCTGGGCGGCCTGGGCGGCGACGGCGCGCGAAAGCTCCTTCGAGCCGAACAGATGTCCGAGGATGCCGTTGCCCTCGTTGATGCCCTGCGGGGAGAAGGCCCGGGTGGCGTCCTCGAAATACTGGGCGTGCTGGCCTGTCGACAGCGCCGCCAGGAAGGCGCCCACGCCGTAGGGGTCGGAGGCGTTGCGCTTCAGCCCCTGGCTGAATGCCGGCAGCAGCGCCTCGATCGCGGCCTGCGTCTGCTGCTGCGACAGATTGAACTGGCGCGACAGGGCCTCCATCGCCGTGCCGTTCTGGGCATTGGCGAGCATCTCGAACAGGGGCAGCATCGGTTCTCCTCCTCGGCGGTCCAGGTGCCGGGGGAGAGCCTAGCCGAAAGTCTGCGGGCCGCAAATCGGCATCTGCGGCCGGTGCCCGCGCGATTGCGCCCGCACCCTCAGTAGGCATACTCCATGAAGACCGGCTCGATCGAGCCGCCCCAGCGCGTGTGGTACGCCTTGACCATCTCCTGCGCGCTGGTGGTGCCGCGCGCGACGACTTCTTCCAGCGGCGCCAGATAGTGCGTCTCGTCGTAGCCGTCCCGGTTCTTGCGGTCGCGGTTCCTGAGCCCCATGCGCGAGATCGACAGCACCTCGCGCGCGACCTCGCGCAGGCTGACATTGCCGTGCACCACGTCGAGCCCGCCGGCCGGCACCGCGTCGCGCATCGCGCCGACCGCCTCGTAGTCCCAGCCCCTTGTCAGGTCCTCGGCGGCGTCCAGCGCCTGTGCGTCGTAGATCAGCCCGACCCAGAAGGCGGGCAGCGCGCAGATGCGCCGCCACGGCCCGCCATCGGCGCCGCGCATCTCCAGGAAGCGCTTCAGCCTGACGTCGGGAAACAGCGTCGAGAGGTGGTTCGCCCAGTCGCCCATCGTCGGCCAACCGTCCGGCACCTCGTCCTTGAGCGCCCCCTTCATGAACTGGCGGAAGGTGACGTGGGTGACGTCGTGGTAGCGCCCTTCGCGGATGAGGAAATACATCGGCACGTCGAGCGCCCACTCCACATAGTCCGCGAAGCCGAAGAAGGGCGAGAAGCAGAAGGGCAGCAGGCCGGAACGCTGGTTGTCGGTGTCGCGCCAGATCTCGCCGCGCCAGCTCTGCAGCCCGTTCGGCCGCGTCTCGGTGAAGGGCGAGTTGGCGAAGAGCGCGGTGGCCAGCGGCTGCAGCTTGAGCGACACCTGCATCTTGCGGCGCATGTCGCTCTCGCTCTCGAAGTCGAGGTTCACCTGGATCGTGCAGGTGCGGTACATCATGTCCAGGCCCTGGGTCCCGACCTTGGGCATGTAGGCCGTCATGATGTCGTAGCGGGATTTCGGCATGCGCGGCGTCTCGGCCAGCGTCCATTTGGGGCTGCCGCCGAGGCCGAGGAAGCGGATGCCGAGCGGCTCGGCGATCTCGCGCAGCTGCGCCAGATGCGCGTTCCCCTCGCGGCAGGTCTGGTGGATCGTTTCCAGCGGCGCGCCGGACAGCTCGAACTGGCCGCCGGGCTCGAGGCTGATCGCGCCGCGTCCGGTCGGCTCCACCAGGCCGATGACGTGGCCCGCATCCATGATCGGCTCCCAGCCCAGCTTCTCGCGCATGCCCTCGAGCAGCGCGCTGATGCCGCGTTCCCCGCCGTAGGGCACCGGCGCGTGGCCGTCGACATAGAAGGGGAATTTCTCGTGCTCCGTGCCGATCCGCCACGCCGCGCGCGGCTTGCAGCCCTCCGCGATATGCTCGACGAGTTCGTCGACCGTCTCGATCGGCCTTGCGTCGGTCGTGTCCCGCGCCATTCTCGTTTCCAGTCCCTGCCTGCTTCTTGGCCGAGCATTGGACGCATGTCCGATGCCCGATCAAGCGAAAAATCCTGAAGTCGTCCTAAGTTGGCGGAACTTCGGTCCAGTCGCCGATGGTCGCCTGGATCACCGCCAGCGCCGCGACGGCGGCCGTGTCGGCGCGCAGGATGCGGGGGCCGAGCGGTATCGCGGTGACGAAAGGAAGGCCGCGGAGCTGCCGCCGCTCCCCGTCCGAAAAGCCTCCTTCGGGGCCGACCAGAAGACCCAGGTGCCGTTCCTCCACGCCGCGCAGTATGGGCACCGGATCGTTCGTTCCGGCCGATTCGTCGCAGAAGAGCAGCCGCCGTCCCGGCTCCCATTCCCACAGCAGGCGGTCGAGCTTCACCGCGTCGTCCACCGTCGGGATGGAGAGCACGCCGCACTGTTCGGCCGCCTCCAGCACGTTGGCGCGCAGCCGGTCTGTGCCCACCGTGGACATCTGCGTGTGCTGCGTGATGACCGGGGTCAGCCGGCCCGCGCCCATCTCCACCGCCTTCTGGACCAGATAGTCGAGCCGCCCGGCCTTGATAGGCGCGAAGCAGAAATGCAGGTCCGGCGCGTCCGGCTGGCCGCGCGTCTGTATCGACGGCACCAGCGTGGCGCCCCGCTTGCCGGCGGCCATGAGCTTCGCCAGCCATTCGCCGTCGCGCCCGTTGAACAGCAATATGTCGGCGCCCTCGCGCAGGCGCAGCACGTTGAGGAGGTAATGCGCCTGCTGCTGGTCGGTCTCGACCGCGACGCCCAGCGCCAGGTCGTGGGGCAGGTGCAGGCGTTGCAGGCGGTAATTGGCGCGCATGGCGCGACAGATGGGCCGGGCGCGCGAGGCGGTCAAGGCCCTTGGGCGCGCGCGTCGACGCTCGGATGCCAGCGCGGTTCGTAGCCCGCCGCGAGCACTGCCACGATCGATGGCGGCGTCACGAGCCGCAGATGCCGCTCGCCCGCCGCAGTCCCGCCGTAGCCTTCGAAGGACCAGGCGACCGGCCGGCCCTTCCTGATCGCGAACGCCCGCGCGCCGTCCGCCACCATTGCGCCGTCCGGCAGCGTCGACACGTCGGCGACCGGCTCGCCCCGTGCGCCGGTCGACGCCAGTCGCTCGCCATGCAGCACCGCGTCCATTGCGGGTGCGGGCAGGGGGGCGCCGGGGAAGGCCGCCGCGAAGCGCTTCGCGTCGGCGCGGCGGCAGAAGAAACAGGGCCGATGCCCGGCCGCCAGCGCCGTCACCTCGTCCAGGAAGAAGAGTTCGGTCCAGCCGGGCCGCCCGTCGTGCCCGTTGAAGCCCATCACGTCGCGCCGACGTCCGCGGAAGTCGCACACGCAGGCGATCCACGCCTTTGTCGTCCAGCGTCGCCCGGTCAGGCTGCGCGAGGCCGCATGATGCAGCACGCCGCGATTGCCGGTCATCGTCCCGCGCGCCGCGACCGCGTGGAGGCGGCCGAACGGATCGACCCTGTTTTCGAGCGGCATCTCGCCTCGCTTGTCCTCTGGCCGGATCATGATAGTGCTCCCGAAGCCAAAATCATCGGGAAGCATCATGCGCGTCCTCGTCGTCCAGAACTACGACGGCACGGGTCTGGGCCAGATCGCGACGGCCCTCTCCGAGGCCGGGGCGGAAATCGTCACGATCCGCGCCCATCATGGCGAGGCGTTCCCGCCCGACGCGCGCGACCACGATGCCCTCGTCGTGCTCGGCGGCGCCCAGAATGCTCTCGACGACGCGGCCCACGGATACTTCCCGGCATTGCTCGACACGATGCGGGACTTCGCGCATTCGGGGCGCGCCGTGCTGGGCGTCTGCCTCGGCGCGCAACTGCTGGCCCGCGCGCTCGGCGGCCAGAACCTCATCGGCGCGGCGCCCGAATTCGGCTGGACCGCGGTCGACCTGACGCCGGACGGTCGCGCCGATCCGCTGCTGGCCGATCTCGACGCGCGCTTCACCACCTTTCAGTGGCATGACGACACCTTCACCCTGCCGCCCGGTGCGCTGCACCTCGCCCGCAACGCGGCCGCCGAGATCCAGGGGTTCCGCTTCGGCCGCGCCGCCTACGGTATCCAGTTCCATTTCGAGGCCGACCGGCCGCTCGTGGCCGAATGGAGCATTGCCTTCGCGCCGTATCTGGCGGAGCGGCAGCCGCACTGGGCAGATGCCCACGCCCGCGAGGCGGCCGCGCACGGGCCCGAGGCCGATCGCGCAGGCCTTGCCGTCGCCCGCGCGTGGGTGGCGCGCATCGCGCGCTGATTGCGCTGCCGATAGGCGTGACATTTTTGGTACGCCGCCTGGAATCTTGTGAGGGATGCTTCACCGACGGCTGGTGCGCGAAGGCGCTAGGGGATAGAGAACCGGCCGATCGAAGCGGAAAAACACCGACTTCGAAACGAATTCGCTGAAAAGCGAACCAAAAACGAAATCAAAACCCCTGCGACGCGGTGGGAACCTTCCGAGGTGCGCACCGTTTGGAGCGCAACGGAATTGTAACCTGCGGAACGCATGGTCCAGCCCGAGGCAACACCGAGATGACCCCTGTGAAAGCAGCCCTTCTGTCCTTCGTCATGCTCTCCGGAATCGTGCTCTGGGGCGCGGGAATCTATTCGGCCGACGCGGCCGGCGGCGCCCTGGTGGTGGATGGCTACGGCGTCAGCGCGCAGCTTCGCTGATCCAGCTTCGCAGCGGCCGGGCGCGGGCGCTCAGCCCGTCACCTGAATCAGCCTCTTGAAGTCGCCGTCCACGACGAGCCCGCTCAGCACGCCTGTCTCGTAGGCGGCAGTGTCGAGATTGACCCGGTTTGGACGCAGCTCCACCACCGCCGACGGCGTGTGGCCGTGCACGACGACCTTGGGGTGCAATTCTTCGGCGTTCAGGAATTCGCGCCGGATCCAGACGAGGTCGTGCGGGTCCTGCGCGTCGAGAGCCACCCCGGGCCTTATTCCTGCGTGGCAGAAGAAGAAGTCCCCGAACATGACCGAGCGCTCCAGCCCGGCCAGGAAACGGCGATGCCGCGCGGGCACCTTCGCCGCGAGCGCGCGGCGTGTGCGCTCCACGCGCTCGGCGCTGCCGAAATCGGCGTCGAGCCCGTAGGAGACCGCAGTCGCGGCGCCGCCGAAGCGCTGGAAGAGCGAGCTGTCCCCCGGACCTGAGATGAAGTCCAGGAAGGCCAGGTCGTGGTTGCCGCAAAGCGCGATGTGGCGCGAATCGCGCTTCTGCGCGTTGATGAGCAGTTCCAGCACGCCGCGCGACTCCGGCCCCCGGTCGACATAGTCGCCGAGATGCACGACGCGCCAGTCGGCGGGCGCCTCCTCGGCGATCTCCTCGGCGATGCGTGCATGCATAGCCTCCAGCAGATCGCGACGCCCGTGCACGTCGCCGATTGCATAAAGACGCATCCCGTCCGGCCCTCGGGCCTCGTCGAAGGATATCCTTTCGGCCACGGTCGTCAGCCGACCACGATGATGTGCAGGGCGCGTGGCCCGTGCGCGCCGAGGATGAGCGTCTGCTCGATGTCTGCCGAGCGGGACGGGCCGGTGATCAGGTTCACCGTCCTCGGCAGTCTCGGCCCCTTGCGATTGTTCAGCTTCTTCAAGACGGATTCCAGGTCGCCTTCGATGTCGTCGGCCGCGAGAACGACGATGTGGTGTTCGGGGAGGAAGTTGATGGTGGTCGGGTTGGCGCTGCCCGAATGCAGCACCAGGGTGCCGGTTTCCGCAACCCCACCGAACGCATGGCTGACGCCGGCCTCGTCGTCACCGTCCGAGGCGCCGTCGCGCAGTTGCAGGGCGCGCTGTCTGGCCCACGGCGCGGCGGCCAGTCGCTTGTCGCTGCCGATGCGGATCGCTGCCGGCAGGTTGCGGCTCCTGAGATAGTCCGCGACCGCCGCCGGCACCTGGTCGTAGCCCTTGACCCGCTTGAGCGTTGCAGCCGCCTTGTCCGCCATGTCGCAGAACAGCGCCACGCGCGCCTTCGGCTCCAGTTGTCCGCGCGCCGGGATCAGGCCCTTCGGCGCGCGCGCCAGCCGCGTCTCGACCGTCTTGCGCCGCGCGGAGTCGTCGCCGCTGCCGGCGAGTGCGCCGCGCATGCGCTGCAGTATCGCCTCGCGCCCGCTCACCCTGCGCTCTCCTGCCTGCCCGCCTGCTTGAGCGTGTCGCGATCTCGATACTGCTGCATGAATGTCCGCGGCTCCGGCGCCGGCAGTTCGCGGTGATGCGTCCATCCGCCGGCGAGCGGAAGCCAGGAGAACCTGCCGCGTCCGCGCGACAGCATCGCGAGCGCCGGGATCGCCAGCGACGTGGCCAGCCGGTAGAGCCGGGGACGGCGCGCGAGGAAGGCCCATGCCCCGAGGCCCCAGCGCTGCGTCGCCGGGTTCAGGCCGCGCTCGAACTCCCTCTCGCGCCAGTGGCGCATCATCTTGGGCAGCGGGATGTGCATGGGGCACACGCTCTCGCAGCGCCCGCAGAAGGTCGAAGCGTTGGGCAGGTGCCCGCCCTTGTCGACGCCGATGAGCGACGGCGTCAGCACCGCGCCCATCGGGCCCGGATAGACCCATCCGTAGGCGTGGCCGCCCACCGCGTGGTAGACCGGGCAGTGGTTCATGCAAGCCCCGCAGCGGATGCAGCGCAGCATCTCCTGGAATTCGGTGCCCAGCATCGAAGTGCGCCCGTTGTCGAGCAGCACCACGTGGTATTCCTGCGGCCCGTCCGGATCGCCGGGTCGGCGCGGGCCGGTCGACAGCGTCGTGTAGACGCTCATTTCCTGTCCCGTGGCCGAGCGGGCGAGCACGCGCAGTATCTGCGCCGCGTCGTTGAGCGTCGGCACGATCTTCTCGATCGAGGCCACCACGACGTGGACCTTCGGCAGCGTCTGCGTCAGGTCGCCGTTGCCCTCGTTGGTGACGATGATCGACGTTCCCGTCTCGGCAACCAGGAAGTTCGCGCCGGTGATCCCCACATCGGCCGCGAAATACTCCTTGCGCAGCACGCGCCGCGCTTCCGAAAGCAGCGCCTCGGGCTCCGAAAGGTCGCGGTCGACCGGCAGGTGGTCGTGTACCCGGCGGAAATCGGCTTCCACCTGGTCCTTGTTGAGGTGCACGGCCGGCGCGATGATGTGGCTCGGATGCTCGCCTCTGAGCTGGATGATGTATTCGCCGAGATCCGTCTCGACCGGCCTGATGCCGTTGGCGGAGAGGTGATCGTTGAGCTCGATCTCCTCGGTGATCATCGACTTGCCCTTGGTGACGGTCCGCGCGCCCGCCGCCCGGCAGATGTCGAGCACGATGCGCCGCGCGTCCTCTGCGGTCTCGGCCCAGTGGACCTTGCCTCCGGCTTCGGTCACCCGCGCCTCGTAGGCCTCCAGGTAGAGGTCGAGATGCGCGAGCGCGTGATCCTTGATGGCACGGGCATTGTCGCGAAGCTGGTCGAACTCGGCGAGCCCCGCCACAGCCTTGCGTCGCTTCTCGATGAAGCCGCTGCGCACGTTGCCCATCGCCCTTTGCAACTGCGCGTCGGCCAGCGCCCCCCGGGCGTTCGCCTTGAAGTGCGGGGACGTTATCTGCATGGGACGCGACCTCGCGCTGGCTTTGCCGGACCGGCGATGTTCACCGGGGAGCGGAAGGATGCCACGCGTGGCCTAGGCAACGGCATGTGGGTTGCGGCGTCCATCATCGTCCCCCGATCGGCGGCGTGTCGGTCATGCCCGCGAGCACCTCGGCGACGTGGCGCACCTCGACGGTCGATTTTTCGCGCCTGAGCTTGCCTGCCATGTTCATCAGGCAGCCGAGGTCCCCGGCCAGCAGCAGTTCGGCGCCGGTCGAGCGGATGTCCTCGGTCTTCTTCTCCACGATGGCGTTCGAGATCGCGGGATACTTGACGCAGAACGTGCCGCCGAAGCCGCAGCACACATCCGGGTCGCGCATCTCTTTCAGTTCCAGCCCCTCGACCGAGCGCAGCAGCGCGCGCGGCTGCGCGCGTATGCCGAGCTCGCGCAGCCCCGAGCAGGAATCGTGATAGGTGACCGTCGCCGCATGCGAGGCCGCCACCCGCTCCACGCCGAGTATGTCCGTCAGGAAGGACACGAGTTCGTGCACCTTGGCCCCGAACGCCCCGGCGCGTGCCTCCCATGCCGGGTCGCCGACGAATAGCCGCGGATAGTGATGCGACAGCATTCCCGCGCACGAGCCCGACGGCGCCACCACGTGGTCGAACTCCTCGAAGGCGCGGATCGTCGCCTCGGCCAGCGCGCGCGCGTCGGCCCGGTCTCCGGAATTGTAGGCGGGCTGGCCGCAGCAGGTCTGCGCCATCGGCACCTCGACGGTGCAGCCGGCATCCTCCATCAGCTTGATGGCGGCGAAGCCGACGGTCGGGCGAAAGAGATCGACGAGGCAGGTCACGAAAAGCCCGACCCTCGGCATTCTGTTCTTCTTGCTTGTCACGCCGATCCCTGCACGAAACTGGATGCTCCCCCCGATGCCGGCGGCGCCGGCTCGGCCTCGATACGCTGGCGCAGCCTCAGGCGCGAGACCCTTTGCCAGTCGCCGGTGCGCTCGGCCTCGGCCATGGCGCGCTCGACGAAATTTATGTGATCCTCGGCCGCCGCCCGCGCGCCATGCGGATCGCCTGCCAGGATGGCCTCGTGGATCGTGCGGTGCTGCGCCATCAGCCGCGTGCGAGCGCCTGGCAGGTTGTAGATCATCAGCCTGTTGTAGAACACCCCGTCCGACAGCAGCCGGTAGCAGGAGCGCAGCGTGTGCAGCAGTATGATGTTGTGGGCGCACTCGCCCACCGCGCTGTGGAACTCCACGTCGATCGAGGCCTCGTCCTCGAAGCTGTGGCGTTCATGGGCTATTTCCATGCGCCGCATGATGTCGGCGAGCAGTTCGCGGTCTTCGGCCGTCGCCCGCTTCGCCGCGTATTCCGCCGCCATGCCCTCCATCTCCCGGCGGTATTCCAGATAGTCGGCGGTCGCCTTCGGGTGGCTGGCGATCAGTTCCATGATCGGCTTGGTGAAGACCTGGCCGATCACGTCGGCGACGTAGGTTCCGCCCCCGTGTCGCGTATGCAGCAGCCCCCGCGCCTCCAGGGCCTTCAGCGCGTCGCGCAGGATCGGTCGCGAAACGTCGAAGCGCCGGGCCAGGTCGCGCTCCCCCGGCAGGCGGTCGCCCACGCGCAGGATACCCTCGAGGATCAGGCTCTCGATCTGCTGCACCACCTCGTCTGCGGTGCGGGAATGCTCGATTCGGGAGAAGATTTCGCTCAACGGCTTCGCTTTGTCGTGACCAGTCGGGAGGCCGAAACCTTAGGAACCGGGCCGGTACTGGTCAAATGAATTATCCACGTGGCGCCGCGCATCCGATTTGCGCGCAGGCGGCGATTCGGCGCGCGCGCTATTCCGCCGCCGCCCTCATGGCGCCGGCTGCCGGGCGTGCCGTCGCTGCATGCTCCTCCCAGTAGGGCGTCGGCCCGTAGAGATCGGCCAGGTAGTCGATGAACAGCCTGACCTTGGCGGGCAGGAAGCGGCGCGACGGATAGACCGCGTGGACGGCGACGTTGCGCGAGGCCTGGTAGTCGGGCAGCACACGCACGAGGCGCCCGGATGCGAGTTCGGGGCCCACGTCCCAGGTCGAGCGCAGCGCGATGCCGATGCCGGCCAGCACGGTCTGGCGCAGAACCTCGCTCGAATTCGTGGCCAGCGGCCCCTCGGGGCGGTAGACCAGCGGCCCGTCCGGCCCTTCCAGCCGCCAGGGCTCGTGGTTGTGCGCCGGCAGGCAGACATGCCGGTCGAGGTCCGCGAGCGATTGCGGCATGCCGTTGGCGGCGAGGTAGTCCGGTGCGGCGACGAGGAAGCGCTCCACCGGAGCCAGCCGCCGCGCCACGAGGCTGGAATCGGAGAGTTCAGCGATGCGGATGGCGAGGTCGAACCCTTCGCCGACGATGTCGACGAACTCGTCGGACAGGACGAGGTTGAGCGACAGATCCGGATTGGCGCGCATGAAGGGGCCGAGATGCGGCGCGATGTGCATGCGGCCGAACGACGTAGGCGCCGAGACCTTGAGCGTACCGCGCGGCAGCGTCGAGCGGCGCGTCACGAAGGCCTCCGCCTCCTCGATGCCCGCCAGGATCGCCACGATGCGCTCGTAGAAGCCCTGTCCGGCTTCCGTCAGCGCGGTCTGGCGCGTGGTGCGCTGCAGCAGCCGCGTGCCCAGCCGGTCCTCCAGCTTGCGCAGGCGCTTGGATACCACCGCAGGCGAAAGGCCGAGTTCGCGGCCCGCCGACGACAGGCTTCCCGCCGAGACGACGCGTGCGAAGATTTCGAAGTCGCTGAAGCTGCTCATGACGGGCTTTGATCCGCTGCGCTCTGGCGAGCTACGATTTTTCTGGAATATCGGTTCACTGGCTTTTGCCCCAAATAACGGCAATCATGACCGCATTGGGCTGCACTGGGCAAGACTGCTTCGCCGGGCGGCCAGTTTGCAACATGCGCGCCCACTGGTAAAGCTTGTTGACCACGGAATGCGGGAGGAATCCGTCCTATGTCCGGTTTAGTCATGCCGAAGGCCGACGCCGCGACCTTGGCACGCCGCGACGAGATCGTGGCCGACATGAGGATCATCGTCCCGGGCGAGGGCGTCGTGGACGCCGTCAACGAGATGCGCGCCTTCGAGAGCGACGGCCTGACCGCCTACCGCCAGCTTCCTCTCGTCGTCGTCCTGCCGGAAACGGTGGCGCAGGTCTCGCGCATCCTGAAATACTGCAACGAGCGCAATATCCGCGTCGTGCCGCGCGGCTCGGGCACCTCGCTTTCCGGCGGCGCGCTGCCGCTGGAGGACGCGGTGCTCCTCGTCATGAGCCGCTTCAACCGCATCCTCGATGTCGACTTCCTCAACCGCGTCGTGGTGGCCCAGCCCGGCGTCACCAATCTCGGCATCACCCATGCCGTCGAGCAGGAAGGCTTCTACTACGCGCCCGACCCGTCCTCGCAGATCGCCTGCTCCATCGGCGGCAATGTCGCGGAGAATTCCGGCGGCGTGCATTGCCTGAAGTACGGGCTCACCGCCAACAACGTGCTGGGCATCGAGATGGTGCTGATGGACGGCGAGGTGGTGCGCCTCGGCGGCCGGCACCTAGACGCCGAGGGCTACGATCTGCTCGGCGTCATGACCGGGTCGGAGGGCCTTCTGGGCGTCGTCACCGAGGTCACCGTTCGCATTCTCCGGAAACCGGAGACGGCGCGCGCGGTCCTCATCGGCTTCCCCTCCAGCGAGGAGGCGGGGCAGTGCGTCGCCGACATCATCGGTGCCGGCATAGTGCCCGGCGGCATGGAGATGATGGACCGGCCGGCGATCCACGCGGCGGAGGATTTCGTCCATGCCGGCTACCCTCTCGACGTGGAGGCCCTGCTGATCGTGGAGCTCGACGGCCCGGGCGCCGAGGTCGACCACCTGATCTCGCGGGTCGAGACGATCGCCGGCGAGAACGGCGCCACCACCAGCCGCGTCTCCACCTCCGAGGCGGAGCGCCTGTCCTTCTGGGCGGGGCGCAAGGCGGCCTTCCCGGCGGTCGGCCGCATCTCGCCGGACTACTACTGCATGGACGGCACGATCCCCCGCAAGGAACTGCCGCGAGTGCTCGCCGGCATGCGCGCGCTCTCGGAACAATACGGGTTGCGTGTGGCCAACGTCTTCCACGCCGGCGACGGTAACCTGCATCCGCTGATCCTCTACGATGCCAACGAGCCCGGCGAACTGGAGAAGGCCGAGGCCTTCGGCGCCGATATCCTGCGGCTCTGCGTCGAGGTCGGCGGCGTGCTCACCGGCGAGCATGGCGTCGGCGTCGAGAAGCGCGACCTGATGCCGGAAATGTTCACCGAAGCCGATCTCGACCAGCAGATGCGGGTCAAGTGCGCCTTCGATCCGAACCACCTGCTCAACCCGGGAAAGGTCTTCCCGCAGCTTCGCCGCTGCGCCGAGCTCGGCCGCATGCATGTCCATCGCGGGCAGGTCGCGTTCCCGGACATACCGAGGTTCTGACGTTGAAAGTAAGGCAAAAATGCCTTACTTATCGTGCCGACGGGCGCGAGGAGACGCGACGATGACGACATTGACCATTACGGCCAAAGGCCAGGTGACGCTGAAGAAGGAATTGTTGCGGCATCTCGGCGTGAAGCCGGGCCAGAAGATCGAGGTGGATGCCCTCCCTGACGGTCGGTTGGCAATATCGCCGGCTCGACCCATGGGATCGATCGAGGACTTTTTCGGAGTCCTGGCAGGCAAGACGGACAAGGTCGCGACCATCGAGGAGATGAACGAGGCCATAGCGCAGGGATGGGCGGGACTGTTGGATGAGGATCACCGCTGACACCAACCTCCTGGTCAGGGTCGCGACGGAAGACGACGAAGAACAGGCCGCGACGGCACGAGGTGTTCTCGCAACGGCGGAGTCCGTCGTGGTGCCGCTCCCCTGCGTGATGGAGTTCGTATGGGTTCTGCGGAGCGTCCATCGCTTTTCGCGGGACGATGTGGCGCGCGCGCTGCTCAGTCTCATCGGGTCAAGCAAGGTCGTTGCGGATGGCGCCGCGATCAAGGCAGGACTTCGTGTCCATGCGGCCGGCGGCGACTTCGCCGACGGCGTCATCGCGGCAGTGGGAGCGAGCATGGGCGCTGAGGCTTTCGTCTCCTTCGACCGCAAGGCCGTTGCTTGCGTTAGGGCGATCGGCATGCGTGCCGAACTACCCTCGGTCGTTCCATGACCACCTTCACCCCCGCCACCGCAGAAGAGGCCCTTTCCGCCGTGCGCTGGGCGGCGGCCGAAGAGCAGCCCGTCGAAATCCTCGGCCACGGCTCCAAGCGCGGCATCGGCCGGCCGGCGCAGACCGGGCACGCCATCGACCTGTCGCGCCTCGCAGGCGTGACGCTCTACGAGCCCGAGGAACTGGTCCTTTCGGCGCGCGCCGGCACCCCGCTGGCCGAGATCGAGGCGCTGGTCGCCTCGCGCGGTCAGGAACTCGCCTTCGAGCCGATGGATTACGGCCCGCTCTTCGGCGCGCCTTCCGGGCGCGGCACGATCGGCGGGGCGCTGGCCGCCAATCTCTCCGGTCCCCGCCGCATCAAGGCGGGCGCGGCGCGCGACCATGTCCTTGGCATCCATGCCGTCTCCGGTCGCGGCGAGGCCTTCAAGTCCGGCGGCCGGGTCGTCAAGAACGTCACGGGCTACGACCTCTCGAAGGTCATGGCCGGTTCTTGGGGCACGCTGGCGGTCGTCACCGACGTCACCTTCAAGGTGCTGCCCGCCGCAGAGACCGAGGCGACGCTCGTCCTTCGCGGTCTCGACGACGGCCGGGCGGTCGAGGCCATGGCGGTGGCGATGGGTTCGAGCGGCGAGGTATCTGCTGCGGCACACCTTCCCGAACTGGTCGCCGCGCGCGTCGCCGGCGGCGCGCTGGGCAAGTCGTCGGCCACGCTCCTGCGCCTGGAGGGCTTCGGCCCGTCCGTTGCCTATCGTGGCGAGCGTCTGCGTGCCCTGCTCGGTCCCTACGGCGCGAGCGACGAACTCGGCGCCGACGCATCGCGCGCGCTGTGGCGCGAGGTCAGGGACTGCATTCCCTTCGCGGACGGCACCGACAAGCCGGTGTGGCGCGTGTCGATGGCGCCATCGCAGGGATGGCGCATGCTTGGCGCGCTGCGCATGGAAGCCGCCGTCGATGCTTTCTACGACTGGCAGGGCGGCCTCGTCTGGCTGCGCATGGAGGACGATCCCCAGGCCGGGCTCCTGCGCCGCCTGGTCTCCGCGCATGGCGGCGGACATGCGACGCTGGTGCGCGCCGCCCCGTCGGTTCGCGCCGCCGCCGACGTTTTCGAGCCACAGCCGCCGGCGCTGCGGGCCTTGACGCAGAGGCTCAGGAGCGAGTTCGATCCGCGGGGCATACTCAATCCCGGCCGCATGGCGCCCGGGGGCTGAAGGAGAGGGAAATGAGCGACAGTGCAACACCGCCCGCACCACGCAAGACCGATCGCTGGCTCGAACCCGGCAAGACCAATGTCCAGATCGTCTACGTGCTCTATCTCGCCGGCTTCGCCATCGGCATCACGCCGCTCATCGGCCTGATCATCGCCTATATGAACCGCCGCAAGGCCGGCGGCTGGGTGGATACGCACTATACATATGCGATCCGCACCTTCTGGATCGGCCTGCTGTACAGCCTCGTCGCCATGCTGCTGATGCTGCTCCTGATAGGCTTCGTGATCCTGTTCGCCGTGGTCATCTGGGTGGTGGTGCGCTGCGTCATCGGCCTGCAGAAGGCCTCCAACGACGAGCCCATCGCCAATCCCGAGAGCTGGCTGATCTAGAGCCTTTCATGGTTACACGGAAACGGTTCTGTTTCTCCGATGGTGCGGTGATCCGTCAGGAGAGATGCGAAGGTCGTGGTGGTGCCACGGCCGAGCGGCTCGACGCAGCGGGCGCCCGCCAGCGGGAAACCCTTTCGGGCCGGGTGAATTCGCGCCATTGCCTTCGGACTTCGTCTCGGCCGATGCACCACATCGACCTTCACCAAAGTCCTCGACATTGACCCGAATTCCCTCCGGCAGAACGATTCCGTGTAGCCATGAAAGGCTCTAGGCGCCATGCAGACCTCCTTCACGCCCGCCCAGCTTGCCGACCCGCATGTCGCCGAATCCGAGCGGATCCTGCGCAAATGCGTCCATTGCGGTTTCTGCACCGCCACCTGCCCGACCTACGTGACGCTCGGCAACGAACTGGATTCGCCGCGCGGGCGCATCTACCTCATCAAGGACATGCTGGAGAACGGGCGTCCGGCCGACCGCGAGATCGTCACCCACATCGATCGCTGCCTGTCCTGCCTCGCCTGCATGACGACCTGCCCGTCGGGCGTGAACTACATGCATCTCGTCGACCATGCCCGCGCCCATATCGAGGAGACCTATCGCCGGCCGCTCCCCGACCGCCTGATACGTGGCATGCTGGCGGCGATACTTCCGCACCCCGGCCGCTTCCGCGCGGCGCTGAAGCTCGCCGCGCTGGGCCGGCCCTTCGCGGGTCTGTTCGATCGCATCGGTCCGCTGAAGCCGCTGGCGGCCATGCTGAGGCTCGCGCCGCGCACGGTGCCTCCCGCGCGTCCTCGGCCGACCGCCAGCCCGACGCCTCGTCGCGGCCGCGTCGCAATTCTTGCCGGCTGCGCGCAGCCCGTGCTCGACCCCTCCATCAACGAGGCGACCGTGCGGCTGCTCGCGCGCCTCGGCATCGAGGTCGTGGCGCCGAAGGGCGAAGGCTGCTGCGGCGCGCTCGTGCATCACATGGGCCGCGAGGACGACGCGCTCGCCGCCGCGCGGCGCAACGTCGATGCCTGGACCGCCGAGATCGAGGGCGACGGGCTCGACGCGATCCTCATCACCACGTCGGGCTGCGGCACGACCGTGAAGGATTACGGCTTCATGCTGCGCCTCGATCCGGCCTATGCGGCGAAGGCCGCCCGCGTGTCGGCGCTCGCCAAGGACGTGACCGAATATCTGGCCTCGATCGAACTGCCGGAACCGTCCGTTCGGCCGGGCCTTGTCGTCGCCTATCATTCGGCCTGTTCCATGCAGCACGGCCAGAAGATCACGCGCCAGCCGAAGGAACTGCTGGTCCGCGCCGGCTTCGTGGTGAAGGACCCGCGCGAGGGGCATCTGTGCTGCGGTTCGGCCGGAACCTACAACATCCTCCAGCCGGAAATCTCCGCGAAGCTGCGCGCCCGCAAGGTGAAGAACATCGAGGCCACCGGCGCGACCATCGTGGCCACGGGCAATATCGGCTGCATCACCCAGATCGCGTCCGGTTCCGACCTGACGGTCGTCCACACCGTCAGGCTGCTCGACTGGGCGTGGGGCGGGCCGAGGCCCGATGGCATCCCCGAACCCGCCGCTGTTCTGGAGGCGGCGGAGTAGCGCGCCCTAGGCCACGCGCCGCCGCCACAGCACGAACGGGATCGTCACCACGTACATGGTGATGCCGTAGACGCCGGACGGCAGCGAGAAGGGCGGCAGCGCGCTCGCCTGCTCGACCAGCAGCGAACCGACCGTGATCCCCAGCGTGGCATTCTGCACCCCGCTCTCGATGGCGATCGCCGAGGCCTGTCTTTCGCCGAGCCCGGCCATCTTCGCCAGCATGAGGCCCAGCGCCAGCAGCACGACGTTGAGCAGCACCAGGCTCGGCGCAAGCAGCGCGAAATTGGCGACGAACAGCGACCAGTTGGCCGCCAGAGCGCCCACGACCACGATCACGAACAGCGCCACCGCCACCTTGTCCAGCACGGGCTCCAGCGCCATCGCGAAGCGTTCCGCGAAATGCCGCACCGCCAGCCCGAGCATCACCGGCGCGGCGGTGATCAGGAACATCGAGATCCCCAGCCGCGTCACGTCCACCGAGGGGGCGTCGAGACCCATGAAGTGGCGCGAGAAGAAGACGACCAGCGGCGGCATGGTCAGCACGGCCACGAGGCTCGACACCGCCGTCACCGAGATCGCCAGCGCCACGTCGCCCTTGGCGAGCTTGGTGAGCAGGTTCGACGTCACGCCGCCCGGGCAGAGCGACAGGATCATCAGGCCGACGGCGAGTTCGGGCGGCAGGCCGAAGATGCTGGCGATGGCGAAGCCCGCCACCGGGATGCCGACCAGCTGTGCCAGCGCGCCGACGGAAAAGCTCTTCGGCTCCAGCGCGATGCGCGTGAAGTCGCGCACCGTCAGGCCGAGTCCGAGCGAGAACATGATGATCGCCAGCGCCAGCGGCAGGAAGATCGTGATGAGACTGTCCATGATGCGCCCTCCCGCGCGGCCTCCGCGCCGCGCCCCGTTTCCGCAATAGCCTTTGGCGCCGCGGTTGCGAAGGGTGGCCTGTGCATATCTCGGCTGCAGGCGCGTTGCGAAAAGGAGAAGGGGCGGCGCGCCCCCCGGCCCGCCGCCCCTCCTTGTGCTCCGCCGCGTCCCCGGCGGCGTCGCGCTCCCTCTCCGGGGAATCTACATGACGATGACGCGCGCCCCGACATTCACCCTGTCGTAAAGGTCGACCACGTCCTCGTTGCGCATGCGTATGCAGCCGGAAGAGACCGCCTGGCCGATCGTCCAGGGCTGGTTCGTTCCGTGGATGCGATAGAGTGTCGAGCCGAGATAGAGCGCGCGCGCGCCGAGCGGATTTTCCGGCCCGCCGACCATGTGGACCGGCAGGATGCGGCCCTTCTTCTTCTCGCGTGCGATCATTTCGGCGGGTGGCCGCCAGTCGGGCCATTCGCGCTTCGAGGTCACCTTGTGCGTGCCGGCCCATTCGAAGCCGGGCTTGCCGGTGCCCACGCCGTAGCGTCGCGCCTTGCCGCCCTTCTCCACGAGGTAGAGCAGGTTCTCGCGCGTATCGATCACGATGGTGCCGGCGCCGTGCGGGCCTGTGTAGTCCACCACCTGCGGCAGGTATTTCGGGTCGATCTCGCGGCGCGGGCGCACCACCGCTTCCGAAGCCTGCGGCTGGATCGCGATGACGCGTGAATTGCCCGGCCGCGCCTGTACTATGCCGGCCGTGGCGCTGCGCTCCACACGGCGCGGCTCCGCCGGGCGCATCGTGTAGCTCTTCTGCCGGCGCTGCTGGTTTCTCGCCGCGCTGCCCTGCGGCGAGCGCTGCAGTTGCATCACCCAGGGCGCGGAAAGGTCTGGGCTCACGACCACGGGCGGCCGCTGGCCGTAGCGGTCCTGCGCGGTCGCCGGGATCGCGACGAGGCCGATCATTGCTGACAGGCCTGTCAGGAGGAATATGCGTTTCATGGGACTCGGTCCGGTTGCTCGTGAACGTCGCTTCGGCGGCGCGTTCTCGCGGCGCCGTCCTGAACGCGATCTTTGGCGACGAGGTCCAACGGAAAGTGAATCACGGTCGTTAAATTGCGTGATTTCGCGGAAAGGTTCCGGTGTGGTTACCGGGCGGTTCAGGAATCTGGTAAAGCCATGATTAAGCGGACGAAACCACGTTAAGGATTGAACGATGCAGGCGGTGGAGACGATCGAGGGCGCGGATGGCAGGTGCCGCTGCTTCTGGCCGGGCAGCGATGCCTTCTATTGCGCCTACCACGATCGCGAATGGGGCAGGCCGGTCGCCGACGAGCGCCGCCTCTTCGAGAAGATGTGCCTGGAGGGTTTCCAGTCCGGGCTTTCCTGGCTCACCATCCTGAGGAAGCGCGAGAATTTCCGCGCCGCCTTCGACGGCTTCGACTGGACGAAGATGGCCGGGTATGGCGACGCTGAGGTCGAGCGCCTGCTCGGCGACGCGGGCATCATCCGCCATCGGGGCAAGATCGTCTCGGCGATCAACAATGCGCGCCGGATGGAAGGGCTGGTAGGCGAATTCGGCTCGCTCGCCGCCTTCTTCTGGTCCTTCGAGCCGCGCCGCGCCGAGCGCCCCGGCCGCGTCACGCGCGACTGGCTGGTCGCCAACCCGACCTCGGAGACCTCGACCCGCATCTCGAAGGAGTTGAAGAAGCGCGGCTTCACCTTCGTCGGCCCGACGACGATGTACGCGCACATGCAGGCCATGGGCCTCGTCAACGACCATGTCGAGGGCTGCTTCTGCCGCGACGAGGTCGAGGCCGAGCGCGTGGCCTTCGTCAGGCCGGTCTAGCTTCCATCATTCCCGACCGGACCCACACAGCGGGCGATGCCCCTACCACCTCCGTCATTCCCGACCTTGCGCGCGAGCGGAGCGAAGCGGGAAGTGTCGGGAATCCACGCCTCGCCGTCCCATCGTCGGTCGGTGCGCGGGCAGGAAGGCACGCCGGATCCCTCCCCCCTGAGGGGGTCCGAAGGACGGGCGAGACAAGCGGCTCGCCCAGGT
>VFQR01000175.1_pt1 | contig 132779 bp, 149 predicted proteins | sample 3512321 | NCBI WGS metagenome assembly VFQR01 (sample SAMN10412374, study PRJNA504923) | tailings metagenome | isolation source: Relicate 3 Philex TSF1 revegetated site | place: Philippines: Tuba, Benguet | collected 2017-08-29 | reverse complement strand
CCTGCCCTTCTACGCCATCCTGCGCGCCATCGACTTCAACATCCTGTTCATCGACTCCCGTCTGGGCGGCGTGATCTTCTTCGCAGCCTCGATCGTGGTGCTGTTCTTCGTGCCGTGGCTCGATACCTCCAAGGTCCGCTCGGGCACCTTCCGCCCGATGTTCAAGTGGTTCTACTGGCTGTTCGTCCTCAACTTCCTGATGCTCGCCTATCTCGGCGCGGCTTCGGCGGACGGTTCGGTGCTGGGCATCTCGGTGGCGGACTTCTCCAAGATCTGCACCGCCTACTACTTCCTGTACTTCCTCGTCGTGCTGCCATTGCTGGGCATGTTCGAGACGCCGCGTCCGCTTCCGACCTCGATCTCCGAGGCCGTGCTGACGATGTCGCCCGCCAAGAGTGGTGCGGATGGCGACATGGCGAAGTCGACGCACTGATACCCGGGGCCGAACGAACATGAGCATGATCAAGTCTATCCTCGGAGCCGTTGCCCTCGCAGGCATGATGCTGGCGCAGCCCGCGCTGGCCGCTGGGGAGGCAATCGAGATCGAGAAGCAACCCTGGACGTTCGCCGGCGTGTTCGGCACCTACGACCAGAACCAGCTGCAGCGCGGCTTCCAGGTCTACCAGAACGTCTGTGCCGCCTGTCACGGCATGCGGCTGATGGCATTCCGCAATCTCAGCGAACCCGGCGGCCCGCGCTTCTCCGAGGAGCAGGTCAAGGCGCTGGCTGCAACGTTCGAGATTCCGGACGAATCCGCCGAGGGTGGCGTGCGTCCCGGTATCGCGGCAGACCGCTGGCCCTCTCCGTTCGCGAGTGATCGCGAGGCGGCCGAGGCGATGGGCGGCAAGGCCCCACCGGATCTTTCCGTCATGGCCAAGGCCCGCGGCACCAGCCAGCCGTTCCCGTGGTGGATCCTCAACTACGTCACGCCCTATGCCGAGGGTGGGCCGGACTACATGTACGCCCTCCTGACCGGATATGAGGAAGAGGTGCCGGAAGGTGTGGTGGGTGCCGACGGGCAGCCGCTGGTGCTCGGACCGGGGCTCTATTACAACCACGTCTATCCGGGCCACGCGATCGCCATGGCGCCGCCGCTGGCAGACGGATCGGTGACCTACGAGAATGTCGAGGGCGTCGCGCAGGTGCCGGAGACGGTCGAGCAGTACTCCCGCGACGTGTCGGCATTCCTGATGTGGGTGGCCGAGCCACATCTCGTTGCCCGCAAGGAGGCCGGCCTGCGGGTCATCCTGTTCCTCATCCTGTTTGCTGGCCTGCTCTATGCGGTCAAGCGGCGGATCTGGGCCAAGGCGCACTGACCGCCTGACCGCCGACGCGAATTCCGAGAAGGGGACCCGGCGGGTCCCCTTCGTCGTTTCGTGCGATCGTCTTGCGCACAGACCGCGTCTGACGGATAATAGAGCGACGTTCTTTGGAGGCCTTGTCATGTCCGTGCTGGGACGCGCCCTCGGCGCCGCTTTTGCTGCCCGTACCGTGCTCGGGCACCCCGTGGTTCAGGTGGGCCTCGCGGTGGCACCGCTGCTGCTCAGCCCGCAGGTCCGCTCCGCGGCGCGCGACATCACGCTCAAGGGCGCCTACAAGGCCGGCGTCGCAGCTCGCAAGATCGTCGACGCCAGCCGCGCCGGGCGCTAAGTCGGCCCGTAAAACCCGTTCATCCCCGTTCACATCTGCGGCGGTTCTCTGTCATGCTCGACCTGAAGTCGCTTGTCCGCTCCATCCCGGACTACCCGAAAAAGGGCATCCTGTTCCGGGACATCACCACCCTCATCGAGCACCCGGAAGGGTTCCGGGAGAGCGTGGAGCGAATCGCATCGGCCCATAGGGGGCTCGGGATCACCCATGTCGCCGGCATTGAAGCGCGCGGGTTCATCTTCGGCGCAGGCGTCGCCATCGCCCTGGGCGTGGGTTTCGTCCCCGTCCGCAAGAAGGGCAAGCTGCCAGGGGAAACCATCGGCCAGAACTATGCGCTCGAGTATGGTGTCGACACCATCGAGATCCACGCCGACGTCGTCACCGAGGGCGATCGGGTGCTGCTGGTCGACGACCTGATCGCCACGGGGGGCACCGCGCTCGCTGCCGTCTCGCTGCTGCGGCGCACCGGCGCCACGGTGGGGCATGCCGGATTCGTCATTGATCTCTTCGACTTGGGTGGGGCGGAGAAGCTCCGCCACGCCGACGTCGAGGTCTACAAGCTCATCGACTTCGAAGGCCACTGAGCCACGTCACCAGAGATTGCGGCCATCGACCTTGTGCACCGGGATGCTGCTGAGGTCGAAGTCGATCAGCAGGCGCAGGTTGACGCTTATCTTGTCGTCCTCCGGCACCTCCGTGCTGCCGATATGGGCCTCGGTGTAGTCCGGCGCGAGGCCGTGGGTGGTGCACCCGCACACTGCGCAGAAGAAGTGCTGATGGCGCGGGTTGGTGGGCACATAGGTCCCACCCTCCGCCCGCGATAGCACGGTTACCTCTGCGGGCTTGTAATAGGCCCAGACCGCGCCGGTTCTGGCGCAATAGGTGCAGGTGCACTCGGTCCCGTCGGTGGGGGCGTGCGGCAGGCTGAGTTTCGTGGCGCCGCAATGGCAGCTGGCTATCAGGGGCATGTGGTTCATCTCCTCGTCGGAAACGAGGTCTGGCGGTATTGCGCGACAGCTTCTGTCAGGAGATTGAGGGAGGGCCTCCGTCACGCTTGCGTGCTTCACGCATCCAATCGCATCGCCACGCTTTCTCCGGCCATGACGCAGGCCATCACATCCCCAGCAGCCGGTACCGCCCGACCAGGGCGGGCGCGGCTCGAAGGCATCGACGTGGCGAGAGCGCTGGCGCTGGTCGGCATGCTGGCCGTGCACTTCGGCCCGGAGGATGGAGAAGGGTTGCTGGGACGCTTTTACAGCCTTGCCCATGGCCGGGCATCCGTGCTGTTCGTCCTCGTCGCCGGAGTGGGCATGGCCTTGCTCTCGCGACGCGCGGAGCAGATTCCGTCGGCCCGCATGCGCTTGTTCTGTTTTGCGATGCTGCTGCTGCCGCTGGGGTTGGCGCTGCAGACCCTCGACCACGGCGTAGCCGTGATCCTGCAGCACTACTCGGCCATGTTCCTGCTCGGCGCCGCACTAATCGGCCTCAGACGGCGGACGCTGTTGCTGATTGCTGTTGTCGTAAGCATCGCCGGGCCGCTGGCCTATTTTTCGCTTGGTGCGGTCTGGCCCGTGCTTGTCGAGCGCGTGCCGGCGCAGCTCGGGCAACCCGGCTGGTACCTGCCGCTGGCCCTGCTGCTGAGTGGCCCCTATCCGCTAATCGTCTGGGCGGCTCCGGTGCTGTGGGGCCTCTGGCTCGGCGGGCTGCCTCTCGGCACAGCGCAGATCCAGCGCCGCCTGCTGATGTGGGGCGCGGTCGCCGCTGCCGGCGCCATCGCCCTGTCGCAAGTGCTCACGCACACGCTCGGCGAGCCTGAAACACCTGCGGATGGGCTGCAGCTCGTGGTGATGTATGCCCATAGCCAGATGCCCTTGTGGCTGGTGCAATCGATCGGGCTAGGCGCCGCCGCACTCGGGCTTTGCCTGATGGCGGGGCGGAGTTTCGGCCGGTGGCTGCTGCCGTTCGCGGCGCTCGGACAGTTTGCGCTCACCGTCTATGTGGTTCACCTGGTGGCGCTGCACTTCGCCACAGACTGGCTGCGCTATGACGAGGTGATCCCGGCGATAGCCAGCGTTTCCGCGTTCGCGCTTGTGGCAATGGCGGTGGCCACGGTCTGGCAAGGCATGCTCGGACGCGGTCCGCTCGAGTGGCTCCTCCATGCGACATGGACCGGGGTGAGCCGCTCACTGTCCCCCGATGCACCAGTCGCCGCACACGGTGGCGACCGCGAGAACAGAGCCCTCAGCGCGGATAGCAGGTGAGAACGTTGCGCTCCGGCGTGTAGAGCTGCAGCACGTCACGCCCCTCGGTGTCGAAGTCGAGGATGGCCATGTTGATGCCGGCGCCGACCAGCAGGTTTCCGTCGAGGAAGGTCACGCCGTTCGAAGCCATCTCGACATTGCCGGTGCCGGATGCGGCGCTGCCGAAATTGACCGACGCGTAGCCGTAAGAACCGGCGTAGATCGTCAGCAGGCCGGCGCGGGTGCCATCAATGTTGGCCCGGCAGCCCCAATTGCCTTCCACACCTGCGCCGGTCAGGCTCTGGGCGGTGGCGGCGCCAGTGATGGTCAGCGACAGGCAAGCGGCGAGAAGCAGGCGCATCGGCGATTCAACTCCCTTTGCGCCGCAATCTCCTCAATCCTGGCAGTGCGGTCAACGCCTGCAGTATCTGGAGATGGATGGGCATGCGGTAGTCCCGCAACTTGGAGAAGCCTGCGAACTCCGCGAGATAGACCGGCTCGCCATGCTGATTGGCGGCCTTGATGGTGTTGAACAGCAAGCCCCAGCCGGGAATGGAATTCGATGGCCGCTTGCCGGTGACCGTCAAGGTGTAGGTGATCGTGTCGCCTGGCCGGACCGGTGCCTGGAACTCCATACGGCTGACACCGGGGGAGGGGCCGGACACGCCTGGACGTCGACCGCTCGAGCGAATGCGCACTTCCTCTTCGCTCAACGCATTGACCATCTTGCGGTGGCCGATGGCAGCCGTGTGCCAGCCGGATGCGACCACACCGCCAAAATGGCTGTGCGGGGCCAGATCGGGATCCATGTGGAAGTACTGGGGGTCATACTCCTCGGCAAAGGCGATGATCTCGGCTGCATCGAAGGTATGGCTGCCGAGGTCGAATTCTTCGCCGGGGACCACATCCTCAAACCACCGTGTCATCTGCACCCCCTGCTGCCGATGGCGACCGAATGTCGACCAGATTCGCGAGGCGCATCGACATCACGGGCGTGCCGCTCTTGCGTTGCACTTCGATGTCGATGGTGACGATGCCCCATTGCGGATGAGTGCGCGAATGACGGAGTTCGGCGATCGTCGCGGTGCCGGTGATGACATCGTTCTTGAGCACCGGCGCCTTCCATTTGAGGTCGGTGAAACCAAGCCCGCCCGCAGCAGCAATGTGGGTGAGGAACCGGTCGACCAGCATGCGCAAGGCCAGACCGGCCGTCTGCCAGCCCGAGGCGGCAAGCCCGCCCAGCAGGGAGCGCTTCGCCGCCGCTTCGTCGAGATGGAAGGGCAGGGGATCAAATCGCTTGGCGAAGTCGATGATCATGTCGCGGGTGACGGTGACCTCGCCCAATGCGATGACCTCGCCAACCGTCAGGTCTTCGAAATGGCGGCGGGATGCTGTGACCGGGTTCATAGGGTTGACGTATAGGTCAACCACGGTCGCGCGGGCAAGATGCCATAGCGCCGCCGTGCCCTTGAGGCTGTGGTGCCGCCACTGGCGGTACCTCGAGCTGTCAATGAGACCGCCTCAGCGAGAGCGAAGCGAGACGGGCAGAGTGATCTCGACCATGATGCCGAGCAAGGCGAAGCCCAAGATGCCGATGCCGGCCAGCCAGATGGCGGGATGGCGCTCTGCCGCATCGCGCGCAATGCCGGCGATCCAGATCAGCAGCAACAGGGTGCCGACCACGAAGACGAAGATTGCCGAGGCGACGGTGGCCACCATGCTACCCATGGCGAAGAGGAATGGCGAGATCAGGCTCAGGAGCGCGGGCGCGGCAAGGCGGATCGCCTCGCGCACCCGCATGACGAGGGCCAGCAGGATGCCCACGACCAGGAAGGCCATACTGACGCCGCCGACAATGGAGAAGGATGAGGTGCTGCCGGAGAGCAGTGCCGTAGGCGAGGTGAAGAACAGCTCGATGACCGAGCCCCAGCGGGCCAGTGCAGCTTCCAACATTTTGAACCAATCAAGTTGCGCGCCTCATATCCGGATCAACCGGCGAGGCGCAATAATATCACTGCTGTGACTGGTGGGGGCTCAGTCGCGAATACTGGAGCTATAGGTCGGCGCCCATGGAACGGCAAGGACGGGCTTGCTGTGGCTAGCCGGGTGGCGGTGCGTCGGACGGGATCGGGTGCCGGGAGCGCGCCAAGGTGCCGGGCGATAAGCGCTGCTGCGGCGACCGCGCCCGGCATCTTGCGGTCACGTGTTGAACTTGAACAGCATCACGTCGCCGTCGCGGACGACGTATTCCTTGCCTTCATCCCGCGCCTTTCCGGCTTCCTTGGCGGCCACTTCGCCGCCGAGGGCGACATAGTCGTCAAAGGCGATAGTCTGGGCCCTGATGAAGCCGCGCTCGAAATCGGAGTGGATGACGCCGGCGGCCTGCGGGGCCCGGTCGCCCTTGTGAATGGTCCAGGCGCGCGCCTCTTTCGGCCCGGCGGTGAAGTAGGTCTGGAGACCGAGCAACTGATAGGCCTCGCGGATGAGGCGGTTGAGGCCGGGCTCGTGGAGGCCCAGGCTCTCCAGATACTCGGCCTGTTCGGCGTCCGGCAGTTGTGCCAGCTGGCTCTCGATTTCGGCGGAGATGACAATCACGGCGGCGTTGTGCGCCGCGGCGTAGGCTTCGACCAGCTTCGAGAGCGCATTGCCTGTGGCGGCAGAGCCCTCATCGACGTTGCAGACATAAAGAGCAGGCTTGGACGTCAGAAGCTGCAGTTCGCGGAACGCCTTCTCCTCGTCCGCACTGCGTTCGACCAGGCGGGCGGACTTGCCTTCGCGCAGCAGGACGAGGGAGCGGTCCACCAGATCCAGGGTCTGCTTGGCTTCCTTGTCGCCTTGCTTGGCCTTTTTCTCGAGGCCGGAGCGGCGCTTCTCGAGGCTTTCGAGATCAGCCAGCATCAGTTCCGTCTCGACGACTTCGGCGTCGGCCAGCGGGTCGACCTTGTTGGCGACATGCAGAATGTTGTCGTCCTCGAAGCAGCGCAGCACATAGGCGATCGCATCGCATTCGCGGATGTTGGCGAGGAACTGGTTGCCGAGGCCTTCGCCTTGGCTGGCCCCCTTCACGAGGCCGGCGATGTCGACGAAGCTCATCCGGGCCGGGATCATCTCCTGGCTCTTGGCGATCTTTGCCAGCTTCTCCAGCCGGGCATCGGGTACGGCAACCTCGCCGACATTGGGCTCAATGGTGCAGAAGGGGAAATTGGCCGCCTGCGCCGCAGCGGTGCGGGTCAACGCATTGAACAGGGTCGACTTGCCGACATTGGGCAGGCCGACGATCCCCATTTTGAAACCCATGTCGATCTCCGAGTGGTTGCGGCCGTCAGGCCTGAGCGGGTGGAAGGCTCAATCCTTGCGGAAGAGCTTCTTGAGCATGTCGGCCATGGGGCCGGATTGCGAAGTGGCGGCGCGCGTTTCGGCCTGCGGAACGGCAGCCGGCTGGGATGGGCGTGCAGCAGGCCGGGGCGCTGACACGTCGCCGTCGCCACCGACGGCGAGGGCCAGCTTGTTCATGAGGCCATTGTCGTCGCCGCGGAGAATCATGCCGGCGTTCTGTGCGAGTGTGTCGAGTACGGCCTCGAGCCAGGCCTGCTGCTCGGCCTTGGAGAAATCTCCCAGGACGTGGCGCATCACCAGTTCCTTGCTGCCGGGATGGCCGACGCCGAGGCGAACTCTACGGTAGGCGGTGCCGATCTGCGGATCGATGGAGCGCAGGCCGTTGTGCCCACCATTGCCGCCGCCGGTCTTGATCCGGACCTTGCCCGGCGCCAGGTCGATCTCGTCATAGATGACGGTCACGTCGGCCGGCGCCAGTTTGTAGAACCTGACGGCTTGCTGAACGCTGTCCCCGGACGAATTCATGAAGGTCTGCGGCTTGAGCAAGAGCGCGCGCTTGCCATCGATGCTGCCTTCGGCGATCAGCCCCTGGAACTTGTCCCTGAAGCCTGGAAAGCCGTGTCGGCGTGCAATGGCATCGACGGCCATGAAGCCGATATTGTGCCGGTTGTTGCGGTACTTGTCCCCGGGATTGCCGAGTCCGACGATGAGTTGCATCGGCTGAGCTCCAGGCCGGCGGGGAGGTGGAGCGGGCGCAGGGCCCGCTCCAGCAGGGATCAGGCCTGAGCGTCGCCCGCACCGGCGGCAGCTTCCTCGGACCGTAGTCCCGAGGGCGCGACGATGGTCGCGATGGTCAGGTCGTCTTCATGGCTGTGGTCGGCAGTGCCGGCCGGCAGCTTGATGGCCGAGATGTGAATGGTCTCGCCGACGTCGAGGCCGGTCAGATCCACGGTAACCGCCTCGGGGATGTTGTCTGCAATCACGGTCAGGTCGAGCGTGTGGTGGACGATGTTGAGCACACCGCCGCGCTTGATGCCCGGGCTCTGCTCTTCATTGATGAAGTGCACAGGCACCTGAACGTTGATCTTGGTGCCGGCGGAGACACGCAGGAAGTCGACGTGCAGCGCCTTGTCCTTGACCGGATCAAGCTGGTAGTCGCGCGGGATGACGCGGTGCTTGGTTCCGTCGACATCGACCGTGACGATGTGGGACAGGAAACCACCCGCGAAAATGCGCTTCATCGCCTCATTGTAGGAGATGGAGATGGGCAGCGGCGGCTTCTTGTCGCCATAGATGACAGCGGGGATGAGCCCCTCACGACGCAAAGCACGGGCGGCCCCCTTGCCCACCCCGCTGCGCGCCTGAGCCTTGAGCTCGGTCGTTGCAGTAGCCATGGAATGTTCCATTCCGGTTGATGCGGGCCATGACATCATAGCTCGCGCACCCGTCCTCCAGGGGTGACGGGTGCTTCATGCCGGTGGCTATAGTGCAATGGGGGACAAGGAGCAAGCGCCAGGCGAGGCGTGTGGCGGTCGGAAGGCGGGCAAGGATCGAACCATACAATTGCGTGGCGGGGCTACCTGTTTGGCGCCGTGTGGCTCACAGACGTCTTGAATGTGGCGCAATTGGCGTGCATAAAGGAGGACGTTTCGCTGAAATCTCGCGCGCTGCCCTTCATGCCGCTAGCCGGCAGTTGGTTGTAACCTTGATACTGTGAACGCTTCTACCGCGGTTGGCGCGTTGCCTCCGCGGAACTTGCGCTTGCAGCAATGCCGCCGGCGCATAAACAGCAAGGGACGCCATCATGATCGAAGGCACCGTGAAGTTCTTCAACACCACCAAGGGCTATGGCTTCATCCAGCCGGATGACGGCACGAAGGACGCATTCGTCCATGTGACCGCGCTCGAGCGCGCCGGCCTCTCCAGCCTGGCCGAAGGCCAGAAGGTCTCGTACCAGCTGGAAAAGGGTCGTGACGGCAAGATGTCGGCGACCAATATCGCACTGCTCTGATTTCAGGGCCCTCGCCTCGCGAGCAAGATGAAGGGCGCCTCCGGGCGCCCTTTTTCGTCTGTTGCTTTGGCGGCGTCGGACGAGGCGCGGAGCTGGGGCTCCAGCCTACGGCCATCAATCCAGAAGGCTGGAGACGCTCTGTTCGGCGGCGGTCCGGGCGATTGCTTCCCCCAGCAGCGGCGCAATAGAAATGCGACGAATATTGCGGGCCGACCGTATGGCCTCGGTCTCGGCGATCGAGTCCGAGATCACGAGTTCCTTCAGTTTGCTGGCAGCGATGCGCTCGGCCGCGCCATCGGACAGGACGCCGTGGGTTATGTAGGCGCTGACCTCGGTGGCTCCCGCCTTCAACAGGGCCTCAGCGGCATTGACCAGCGTGCCGCCTGAGTCGACGATATCGTCGATCAGCACGCAGGCGTGGCCGGCGACGTCGCCGATGATGTTCATGACTTCCGAGACTCCGGCGCGAGGGCGTCGCTTGTCGACGATCGCCAGATCGGCGCCGATGCGCTGGGCGGTGGCCCGGGCCCGGGCCACGCCGCCGACGTCCGGCGACACGATCATCAGATTGCCGCCGCTGTAGTTGCGCTGGATGTCGCGCACCATGACCGGCGCACCATAGAGGTTGTCCGTCGGGATATCGAAGAAGCCCTGAATCTGGGCGGCATGCAGGTCGAGCGTGATGACCCGGTTCACGCCGGCTTCGGTGATGAGGTTCGCGACGAGCTTGGCTGAAATCGGGGTGCGGGAGGCCGACTTGCGATCCTGTCGCGCATAGCCGAAATAGGGGATCACTGCGGTAATGCGGCGGGCGGAGGAGCGGCGCAGCGCGTCACTGAGAATCAGCAGTTCCATGAGGTTGTCATTGGCCGGGAAGGCCGTCGACTGCAGGATGAAGACATCCTCGCCGCGCACGTTTTCATGGATCTCGACGAAGATCTCCTTGTCCGCGAAGCGCTTGACGGTGCAGTCGGTCAAGGGAAGCTCGAGATATCCGGCAACGGCCTCAGCCAGAGCACGGTTCGAATTGCCGGTAACAAGTTTCACGAGGCGCGCTCCGCAGCAGGCCGGTCAGGGAGATGCCGGGCCCCTGTTGCGCGGGTCTTAGCTTCACCGGCCGCCATGCGCAATGCGCCATGTGACTGAAGCGTGAAGGAAATGCTGCAGTGCGGCGCGCTTGCCGCGGTTACAGGCCGCCGAGACCGATGATGCTGAGTTGCCGTCCGGTCGGCTGACCCTTCTGCTGGGCGAACCGATGCGAGAAGTACTTCTTGGGTTCGGTATAGGTGCAGAGCGCCAGATCGTCGACCAAGCCGATGCCGGCTTCGATCAGGCGATCGAAGACGAAGCCCGGCAGGTCGAAATGCTCGCGTGAGCCGAAGGCGCCGGAGACGCGGTTGGCAGCGTCGCGGTGCCGGGCGAGCAGATCGCGAACGAAGTCGGGGCCAACCTCGTAGTTTGCAAGCGAGATGGTCGGGCCGATGGCGGCAACGATGCGGTCGGAGCGGGCGCCCTCGACCTCCATTGCCGCGACGGTGGCCTCGATGATCCCGCCGACAGCGCCACGCCATCCCGCATGGGCCGCGGCAATCACGCCGGCATCGACGTCCGCGAGGAGGATCGGCGTGCAGTCGGCGGTGAGGATGCCAAGGCAGAGGCCGGGGTGACGGGTGACGAGGGCGTCCGCTTCCGGAGGAGGCGCTGCCTGCCCATCAACCACCGCGACGCGGATCGAATGGATCTGGCGAGCGGTTCGCAGCCGGTCGGGTGAGAAGCCCAGGAGGCCCGTGATCTGGGTGCGATTCTCGGTGACGTTGGCCGGCCTGTCACCGACGGTCTCAGAGACGTTGAGCGAGGCGAAGTCACCGGTGGAGGAGCCGCCCCGGCGGCCGAAGAAGCCGTGGCGGATGCCGCTCAGGCGCTCCAGGGCGCGGCTTTGCTCGAATGGAATGGACATCAGGCAAATCCCAACGGTTCGAGGTCGCCGTTGTGGGCACAGAACACCTTGAACAGGGTGCCCATCTCGGCGGTGTCGGTCAGCCGGCGCAGCGCGGCGCCGATCTCGTCGAGGCGATCGGGGTTGGCGCGAGCGAGGGCGGTGGCGCGCTCGACAATCCCCAGCCGGGCGAGGAAGTCGCGCTGCGTGGCGAGGGGTTCGGTCTTCAGCCCCAAGTCCTTGGCGACGCGGGCCAGGGCACCGAAATCCACATGTGCCGAGAGGTCAACCTCGCCCGGTTCGGCCAAGGGGTCGGCGAAGGCGTGCCGCTTGACGGCCTGCAGGGTCTCGCCGGTCTGGGTCGCGGGGTAGCCATAGTCGATCGCGAGGAGCGCCCCGCGCTGGGCGGCGATCCTTTTGCCGAGGCGCTGCATGATATCGGCAGCAGCGAGGCCGATTTCGGCGATGCTGCCTTCTTCAGCGTCCTTGAGTTCGACGGGCATGGCGTCGGCCGGCACCGGGGTAGGGGAGAGGCCGAAGGCGCGGCGGCCGTCGCGCAGGCCGACCTGCCTTTCGTGCCAGCCCTGTTTGCCCCGGACGAACTGCCGGATCGGCAGTGCATCGAAGAACTCGTTGGCGACGACGAAGAGCGGGTCCTCCGCCACGGCGTCGATCTCGTCGGACCAGTAAGGCGAGTAGGCGCCCAGCCTCTGCTCCTGCTGGGCCCGCAGCGCCGGGCTGGTGTCGTAGAGCTGCAGGTGCAGCGCATCGATGAAGCCATCGGCCTTGGCGGCGACGCGCAAGGCATCCTGCATCAGCGTGCCGCGGCCGGGGCCGAGCTCCAACAGGGTGAAGCTGCGCGGTTCGCCCAGCTGCTGCCAGAGATTGACGATGAAGAAGCCGATCAGCTCGCCGAACATCTGGCTGATCTCGGGCGCGGTGACGAAATCACCGGCGGCGCCCAGCGGATCGCGCTGGCCGGCATAGTAGCCGCTGCGGGGGTGCGAGAGACAGAGGCCCATATAGGTGGCGATCGAGATGGGGCCGGACTGGATGATCTGGCGGTCGATCTGTTCGGCCAGGGACAGGGTCGGCTCAGCCATGGCGCGACCTCATGGCGTTGAGGACCAGCAGCGCGCCGACGATCAGCATCGGCAGGCTCAGCAGCATGCCCATGGTCAACCAGCCACCGAACAGGTAGCCGAGCTGCGCATCGGGCAGCCGGAAGAACTCGACGAAGATGCGCGAGACCGCATAACCGATGCCGAAGAGGCCGGCGACCAGCCCCGGGCGACGCAGCGCGCCGAAACGATGCGTGGCGATGCGGATCAGGATGAACAGCACGACGCCTTCGAGCAGCGCCTCATAGAGTTGGCTGGGATGCCGGGGAAGCTGATCGGGATCGGTCGGGAACACGACACCCCATGGCATGGTGGTCGGCGCGCCATAGAGTTCGGCGTTGATGAAGTTTGCGACCCGGCCGAGAAACAGGCCGATGGTGGAGATGGCGCCGAGCAGATCGAGGCCGGAGAGGATGTTGCCGCCCTGCCGCCGCACGAAGAAGGCCATGGCGAGGACGATGCCGACGAGGCCACCGTGATAGCTCATGCCGCCATCCCAGACCGCAATGATCTGTCCGGGGTCCTCCAGATAGGCCGGCAGGTTGTAGAACAGCACATAGCCCAGCCGGCCGCCGACCACGATGCCGATGACCGCCCAGAAGGCGAAGTCCCAGATGCCGGGGGCAGGGAAGGGCGGCTTGTCGTCGCGCCAGAGATCGGCGCGGCGCAGCAGGGCGGCGCCATAGGCCGCGCCGCCGAGGATCCCGACGAGATAGGCGAGCGAATACCAGCGGACCACCAGGGGGCCGATGGCAAAGGCGACCGGATCAATCTCGGGAAAGGGCAAGGCGGGCGGGCTCCGGACGGCTTTGGGTGAGACCTTTTAGCCCGCGGGACGCTATGGTCAAGGCGGCCACGGACGCCTAAGAGTCAGCCGTCGCGAAATCTGCGGAAGGACAATGCCATGACACAGAACAGCAGGCTCTTCGACGAGCTCGGCAAGTTGATGAACAACGCCGCCGGTGTCGCGGACGGGGTACGCCGCGAGATCGATACCATCGTGAAGGCCCAGCTGGAACGGCTGGTGAACGACATGGACCTCGTCAAGCGTGAGGATTTCGATGCGCTGCGCGAGCTGGTGCTGGCGCAAGACGCCGAGATCAAGGCGCTGAAGGCCGAACTCGACGCGAAGAAGTCTGCCGAGTGAGGCTGGCGGTCCTCTCCGACATCCACGGCAATCGGCATGCGCTCGATGCGGTGCTGGAGGATGTGCACGAGCAGCGGGTCGATGCCGTGCTGCACCTCGGAGATTACCTGTCAGGGCCGTTCGATTTTCGCGGTGTCGCCGACCGCCTAATGGCGATGGGCGGCCCGCAGGTGCGCGGCAATCACGATCGCTTCATCAGCGAAGGCCGCGCCGATGACTGGCGGATCGATGCGATGGTGCGTGACGGGCTCAGCGCGGAGCAGCACGCCTGGCTCGCCGCGGTGCCGGACACGGCCGTGTTCGCGGACGAGGTTTTCCTCTGCCACGGCACCCCGCGCAGCGACAACACGCTGTGGACCGACGGCACCGCCGATGACGGACGGATGTTCCAGCGGTCGCGCGAGACCATCGAAGCGGAAGCTCAGGGCTTCGATTATCCGGTGCTGCTGTACGGCCACAGCCATATCGTGAGGACACTGCGGCTCGCCGATGGGCGGTTGCTGGTGAATCCCGGGAGTGTCGGGCTGCCCATGCTGCTCGGCTCGCCCGATGCGCGCTATGCGGTGATCGAGAAGGGACGCAGGGGCTGGAGCGTCAGCTTCAGGGCGGTGCCCTATGATCACGAGGCGGCTGCGGCCGTCGCCGAGGAACGTGGTGAACCCCGCTGGGCCGAGGCGATCCGAACGGGCTGGCTGACCTCGCGCGATCTCTGATCCACACGCGCTGCGGTGCGGCCGATCAGCAGGGGATTGTGCTTTCGCTGGAAGCGGATGGCGCTGGACGTGCCGAAACGCCCGACCGGCCTTGGCCTCCGGGGTTTTGCTCTGGTCTTGCCGCTGCTGGCGCTGCGGCATGGGCGGGACTTCGTCCCTGTTCTGCCGGTCTATCCGGCGCTGTAGTCGGTGGGACTTTCGCCCCGCCCATTGCGAAGGGACTTGTGGCGCACGGCACCGCGAAGCGAGGCAGGAACCGCAGTCACCCCAGATGCGACGGCTCGCACCTGGCCCCCAACCCTCCCCGCGATGCCCCGTCGACATCTCGCACCGGGGAGGTGACGAGACTATAGGGCCACCCTGAGGGGGCGGGGATAAGTTTTGTATGGCCCTCGGCAGTCGGAGTAGGGCAAGGGGCAGGTCCGGCCTGTTGTGATGCCGACGGGCCCAGCATGAGGCGGAGCCGCTCAGGGGCCGCTTACGACTGGATGGGCCGAGGCTGTTCGCCGTGGTGCAGTGCCCTGAAGGTGCTGGGCGGGGCGGCATCGTAGCGCGAGTCGGCGGCGCGAACCGTGCCAGAATTGTGCAAACGGGCTGTGTACAGACTCGGTCGGTTAACACCCTGTTAACCCTCCCGCCCGGATCATCCACAACAGAAAGCCTTGGAAAGACCCGCGGGGTGCGGTCCCCGGAATCAGGTGCGCTGTGTAGCGTTATCGGGATGGGACGATTCGTAGGCTTTGCGCGTGCGGCAGTCTTGAGAGTCATGCGTAGGCCGTTACCGGCCGCCTTACTATTTCGCCCAACGGGACGCAGAACCAATGGCACAGCTTGTAGAATTCGAACCGGATCGCGCGGTCCACCCGGTGGATATCATCGAACATATCGCAGCGATCAACGACTGGAACTTCGAACGGCAGGATGCCGACGAGATCTCCATTTCGGTGACCGGCAACTGGGCGGACTACCATGTGTCCTTCAACTGGATGGAGGATCTCGAGTCGCTGCACATTGCCTCCGCCTTCGATCTGAAGGTGCCGGAGACGCGCCGCGCCGAGATTCGCCAGCTGATCGCGCTGATCAACGAACAGCTGTGGATCGGCCATTTCGACATGTGGACGCATGAGGGGGTCGTGCTGTTCCGCAATTCGCACCTGCTGACGGGCGGTGCGGATGTAACGCCGCAGCAATGCGAGGCACTGCTGCGTTCGGCGACGGAGAGCTGCGACCTGTATTATCAGGCGTTTCAGTTTGTGATCTGGGCCGGCAAGACTGCTGCCGACGCGCTGGGTCAGGTGATGTTCGAGACGGTGGGGGAAGCGTGAGCCTTGCCGAAATCGGCCCGGTCGTCCTGATCGGGGCAGGAAAGATGGGCCTGGCGCTGGCGCGCGGCTGGCTGGCCGGCGGCCTGCCGCCGGACCGGCTGGTGCTGTGCGACCCGGCGCCGGCAGAGGCGGCGCAGGCGTTTGCAGCCGAGCACGGGGTCAGGCTACTCGATGGCCCGGCGGGCGTGCTGACGCATGTGCTGGTGCTGGCCGTGAAGCCGCAGGTGATGCCGCAGGTCATGGCCGAGGTGCAGGGCGTCGTCGGCGGCCAGACGCTGGTGATCTCGATTGCCGCAGGGATCAGCCTGAGCACCATAGCGGAGGCATTGGGGACCGGGCGCGTGGTGCGGACCATGCCGAACACGCCGGCGCAGATCGGTCGCGGCATCACCGGTGCGGTGGGGCTCGACATCTCCGAGACTGACCGTGCCATCGCGGACGAACTCATGCAGGCGGCCGGCAACGTGCTGTGGTTCACAGACGAAGCCCGCATAGATGCGGTGACGGCGGTCTCCGGCTCCGGGCCGGCCTATGTCTTCCACATGGTGGAGGCGCTGGCCGCGGCCGCCGAACGGCAGGGCTTTTCGCCCGAGGAGGCGATGCTGCTCGCGCGGAGCACCGTCACCGGCGCGGCGGCATTGATGGATGCGGAGCCTGCAGTGTCGGCGGCGCAACTGCGAGTGAACGTCACCTCGCCCAAGGGCACCACCGCGGCGGCGCTGGAGGTGCTGATGCGCAGGGAGGGGGGGCTCGCGGCGTTGCTCGACGAGGCCGTGGCCGCTGCCCGCCATCGCTCCGAGGAACTCGGTCGAGCGCCATGAGCGAGATCAGCTTTTCCGACTTCGAGAAGGTCGACATACGGGTCGGCACGATCGTCGAGGTGCGGCCATTTCCGGAAGCGCGGAAGCCGGCGCACCTGATGCTTATCGATTTCGGACCCGAGATCGGGATCAAGAAAAGTTCAGCGCAGATCACGGTGCATTATGGCGCGGATGTGCTCGTAGGCCGGCAGGTGCTGGCCGTGGTCAACTTCCCGCCGCGGCAGATCGGTCCAGTGCGCAGCGAGGTGCTGACGCTGGGCTTCGCCGATGCGGACGGGGCGATCGTCTTGGCCGCGGTGGAGCGGCCGGTGCCCAACGGTCAGAAGCTCATGTAGCTGGGCGGGGCGAGCGGCACGCGGCGGCACGCCCTGGGGTTCGACAGCCTCACCATGACGGCTAACTTCGGGTTGTGAGTCCGTCATCCTCCGTTGGACGTAAGGCGCCTAACCAGTCAGCGGCGGGATAAGGAACCGGCCTACTGTTGACCACCCTACACGCCGTCGGTGAGGCGGAGGCGGTCGAGGAGGGGGCGATCCTCGGCTTCGACCATGCCGACGAAGAACTTGAGCACGGTGCGCTTGCCCTCGGGTGGCAGGGCCGCTATGGCGGCTTCGATGCGGCTAGTCTGGGTGGCCGAGAGCACTTCGAACAGTTCGCGGCCCTTGCCGGTCGCGTAGAGGAGACGCTGGCGGCGGTCGGACTCGCCGGTGCGCTGCTCGACATAGCCACTGTCGACCAGTTGCCTCAGGACCCTGGCCAGGCTCTGCTTGGTGATCTTCAGGATGTCCAGCAGGTCCGCGACGGGCATGCCCGGCCGCAAATTGACGAAATAGAGCACGCGATGATGGGCGCGTCCGAAGCCCTGACGCTCGAGCAGCGCATCAGCGTCGCTGACGAAGTCCCTGTAGGCGAAGAAGAACAGCCCCATTACATCCAAGGGCATACCATCGGCCGTCGCGCTCGGCGTATTTATGTCAGCCTTGTTGACATTTATTCCGGCCGGTGCCATCATCACCCTATTCGAGAAAGCGGTTCCTGCCTTATCCCAAAGCCATTCCGGTTTGCCAAGGGCAACCGGCTGGGGCAGGATTAAGGGAAGCAACAAGGCGGCTGCATGCCGCTCAGAAGATGTGGGAGATGAGAATGGCAGGCGTGCCGATGGACCAGCGCGACGGCTGGATCTGGTTTGATGGCGAGATGGTGCCGTGGAAGGACGCCAAGATCCACGTGCTCACCCACGGCCTGCACTACGCCAGCTGCGTGTTCGAAGGCCAGCGCGCGTATGGCGGCGAGGTCTTCAAGCTGCGCGAGCATACCGAGCGCCTGATCCAAAGCGGCAAGACGCTGGACTTCACGCTCCCCTATTCGGCCGACGAGATCGACGAAGCCTGCCGGCAGGTGCTGGCCAAGAACGGGCTGGTCGATGCCTATATGCGCCCGGTGGCCTGGCGCGGCTCTGAGGAGCTTTCCGTGCCGGCCCGCAACAACACCGTGCACGTCGCCATCGCCGCCTGGGTGTGGCCGAGCTATTTCTCGGTGGAGGAGAAGCTCAAGGGTATCCGGCTCGAATGGAGCAAATGGAAGCGCCCGAGCCCCGACACCATTCCGTCGTCGGCGAAAGCGGCTGGTCTCTACATGATCTGTACGCTGTCCAAGGATGCGGCGATGGCGAACGGCTACGCCGACGCGCTGATGCTGGACTATCGCGGCTACGTCGCCGAAGCGACCGGGGCGAACGTGTTCTTCATCAAGGGCGATGAGATCCACACCCCGACGCCGGATTGCTTCCTCAACGGCATCACGCGGCGGACAGTGATCGGGCTGGCCAAGGAGCACGGCTACAAGCTGGTCGAGCGCCACATCATGCCGGACGAGCTGGCGGGCTTCGAGGAGTGCTTCCTCACCGGCACGGCTGCGGAAGTGACCCCGGTGAGCCAGATCGGCGAATTCCGCTTCACGCCGGGCAAGGGTTGTCAGACGCTGATCCACGCTTACGCCGAGGCGGTGACGCCGAAGCGCGCGGCAGCGGAGTAACCGGCACTTCGGAAATTGGGGCGGGGCGCGAGGCGTCCTGCCCGGACTATTGCTGGTCCCAGCGCGCGCGGGCGCCGTCGTCCTCGGCGCGCGCATCGACCCAGCGATCCCCCTCCGGGGTGTGTTCCTTCTTCCAGAAGGGCGCGTCGGTCTTCAGGAAATCCATCAGGAACTCGGCGCCCTCGAAGGCGGCGCGGCGGTGCGGGGCTAGGGTCATCACCTGAACGATGGGCTCGCCGGCCCGTAGCGGTCCATAGCGGTGGATGACGCTGGCCTTGAGCAGGCCAAAGCGGACAATGGCCTGGTCGAGCGCCGCGCCGATCTGCGCCTCGGCCAGTTCCGGGTAGACTTCGAGGGTCAGCAAGTCCACCGGATCGTCCGGCCGGGAGCGGACGAGGCCGGTGAAGGTTACCGCGGCGCCGGCGCCGGCTGTCGCCGCGAGGAAGGCGTTGCTCTCCGCGCCGGGATCGAACGGCTCAGACTGCAGGCGGACGGACATCTCAGCCACCGGTCATCGGCGGGAACAGGGCAACGACCCTCGCGTCACCGATCGGCGTGTCGTGCGGCACGATGGTGGTATCGAGCGCGGCCTTGATCAGCTGCGGCTTGGCCATGGCGAGGTCCGCGGCGGGATCGCGCGACCGGAGCCAGGCGATGAGGTCGCCGACAGTGCGCACGTCAGGGGGCAGGTCGACCTCCTCCTCGCCACGATTGAGGCGCTCCCGCAGCCAGGCGAAGTAGCGGATCTTCATATTTCCGGGCCCGCCAGATGCGGCCAGGCCGAGCGCAGATATTGCCAGCCGGTCCAGACGGTCATGATCGCCGCCAGCCAGAGCAGCAGGTGGCTGACGATGGTGAGGCCAAGCAGCATCGGATCCACCATGATGAAGGCCAGCGCGACGAGCTGGACGGTGGTCTTCCATTTGGCGAGCCAGGTGACCGGCACGGTGACGGAGCGGCCGCCCAGATATTCGCGGAGGCCGGCGACGAAGATTTCTCGCAGCAGGATGGCGATGGCCGGAATCAGGTCGAGGGCGTCGAGGTCGCGGGTCCAGGCTAAGGTGACGATCAGGGCCCCGACCAGCAGCTTGTCGGCGATGGGGTCCAGCATGCGGCCGAGTGCCGAGTTGAGGTTCATGCGGCGGGCGAGGAAGCCGTCGAGCCAGTCGGTGAGCGCAGCCAGCACGTAGAGGATGGCGGCGAGCCAGCGGAGCGATTCCCAGCCGGTGGCAACGAGGACGCAGATGACCGGCACCGCGAGGATGCGGGCGATGGTCAACTGGTTGGGCAAGGTGAGGAGCTGCGGGTGTATCTGCATCGCGGCGACCCAATCCTATCGCTTATCCATGGTCAAGTGGAACCGATGAAGGGCATGGAGGGTTGCTGCCATCGATCCAACGGAGGATGCGATGACAGACGCACTTCACGACGACAAGCCCGAGACCGAGCTTCCGCCCGGCGAGAGCGCCACGGCGTTCCGCGACAAGGAGAAGCCCGGCCCCGCAGAAGACAAGAACCAGGTCCGGCCGGCCGGTCCGGATGGGATGCGCCAGCCGCCCAAGCGCGAGTGGACCAAGCATGACGAGGCGGTGGACGAGTCGTTTCCGGCGAGCGACCCTCCTGCGGCCAACCGGTTCGACTGAGGTATGAGACGAGAGGGGCATCGGGTCGCAGGACTCGGTGCCCCTTGCGCATTCAGGCGACGAGCTGGCCGGTGACGGTACGACGCTGAGCCACCGCCTGGGAGAGCGTTGCGAGGACGGCGACGGTATCGTCCCAGCCGATGCAACCATCGGTGACGGACTGGCCGTAGTTCAGCGGCTGGCCGGGAACGATGTCCTGGCGGCCGGCGACGAGATTGGACTCCGCCATGATGCCGAAGATGCGCTTGTCGCCGGCGGCAATCTGGGCCGCGACGTCGGCGAGGACGAGCGGCTGGTTCTCGGGCTTCTTCGACGAGTTGGCGTGGCTGGCATCGATCATGACGGCAGCCCGGAGGCCGGCGCGCTCGGCTTCGGTACAGGCGGCGTCGACGCTGGCGCTGTCGTAGTTCGGGGCTTTGCCGCCGCGCAGGATGATATGGCAGTCGTCGTTCCCGGTGGTGCTCGCAATGGCGGAGCGGCCCGATTTGGTGACGGCGAGGAAATGGTGCGGCTGGCTGGCCGATTTCACCGCATCGACGGCGATGCGGACATTGCCATCGGTGCCGTTCTTGAAGCCGACCGGTGCCGACAGGCCGGAGGCGAGTTCGCGGTGCACCTGGCTTTCCGTGGTGCGCGCGCCGATGGCACCCCAGGCGACGAGATCGGCGAAATATTGCGGCGTGGTCATGTCGAGGAACTCGCAGCCCGCCGGCAGACCGAGATTGTTGACCTCGAGCAGCAGGGAGCGGGCGACGCGCAGGCCGTTGTCGATATCGAAGCTGCCGTCGAGAGTGGGGTCGTTGATCAGGCCCTTCCAGCCGACGGTGGTGCGGGGCTTTTCGAAGTAGACGCGCATGACGATTTCGAGGGTGTCCGCGTGCTGCTTGCGCAGCTCCACGAGGCGGCGCGCGTAGTCGATGGCGGCGGCGGTGTCGTGGATGGAGCAGGGGCCGACCACGGCGACCAGCCGGTCGTCGGCACCGTGCAGGATGTTGTGGATGGCGTGGCGGGAGGCAATCACGGTGCGGGTCGCGGCATCGGTGCGAGGGAACTCCCGGATCACTTCCTCGGGCGTTCTCAGTTCGCGCAGTTGTCGGATACGCAGGTCGTCGGTGGATTTGAGCATTTGTCTTCGGTCCTCGATATGGGCCCGGCGACGAAAAAGCCGCCAGGGGTCTGGCGGCTTTTCGGGTAATTCAGCGTTCGGTCTTCAGATCAAACGCGCCCCTCCGGCTGCCAGCGGCTTCCGTTGCTAAAGTACCAATAGAAGGTGGCGGCGCGGTGAGACATGAAGCTCGTATAGCGCAGCGGCGACGGGGCTGTCATCCGGAAACTGTCGGCCTGGCTGCTACGACTTCCGTCTCACACCGGGGCTTCGCGGCCCGCAGCGCCCTTTACGGCATCGAAGACGCGTTGCGCGGCTTCGAGATCCTCTACGCAGAGATTGGCGAAGATCTGCATGCGCAGCGCCTGGAGTTCGTCATGCACCGCCGTCACGATGTTCCTCCCCTTCTCGGTCAGGGAGACGACATTGGCGCGACGATCGGTCGGGTCGGTCTCCCGGCGGACAAAGCCGTTGCCTTCCAGTTCGTCGATCAGCCGGACCAGCGAGGCCCCTTCGATGCCTACCGCTTCCGCGAGCACGTTCTGGCGCACATGGTCACCGAGCCGGTCGATCCAGATGAGTGGCGAGGACGCTGCTTCCGTGACGCCGTGGCGCGAGGCCGCCTGACGGCCGATCTTGCGCCACAGACGGCCGGCAAGGACCATGTCATGCGTGAAGTCGCGCAGCAGCAGGGCGGTCTTTGGGTCTGACATCACTCACAACTCACATTCCGTCGAACAAGTTCGCGATATTAACATATTCGTCCTGACCCAGAAAACATGCACTTGCGCTATGAGCAACCTTCTTTGGCGGTTTCAGGTGCTTTTTGCTCAGTGGATAAGCAATGAACTCATATCTCATTAACGCGCCATGACCCTGTTGCATGGCTCGGTTGCGCTCAAGACGACTACTCCAGTCGAGTTACCAATCCTATATGGAGAGCGTAAACAGAAGGGGACCAGAAATGAACATCCGCCAGAAAATCGCTCAGTTTGCCGCCTATCAGCGCACCGTTCGCGAGTTGTCGCAGCTTACGCCTGCTCAGCTCCGTGACCTCGGCATCAGCCGCGAGGACATCCGTAACGTGGCGCGCGGGACTGTCAACTAAGCAGTACTCCTGCACAGCAGCGGCAGACAAGACGAAGGCGCTCCATCGGGCGCCTTTTGCTTTTGGAGCCCTGCATTGCTCAGCTGCCGTTGAAATGATCGTAGATCTGCTGCGCCAGCTGGTCGGATACGCCCGGCACGGCCGCCAGATCGGCCTGAGAGGCCCGACTCACCGCCTTTGCCGAGCCAAACCGGTTCAACAAGGCCCGTTTGCGAGTCGGGCCGATGCCCTCGATCTCATCGAGCGGATTGCGGGCAATGTCCTTCTTGCGTCGCGCGCGATGCGTGCCGATGGCGAAGCGATGCGCCTCATCGCGCAGGCGCTGTACATAGTACAGTACCGGATCGCGATGCGGCAGCATGAAGGGCTCGCGCCCTTCAAGATGGAATTTCTCGCGACCGGCGTCCCGCTCCTCCCCCTTGGCGATGCCGATGAAGGTAACCTCGCGCGGCAGGTTCAGGGCGGAGATGACCTCGCGCACGGCATTGAGCTGACCGGCGCCGCCATCGATGAAAACGACATCGGGCCAGTCGGGCATGCCTGACTGCTCGTCCTCGGCCTCGAGCGGGCTCTCGCTGGCGAGCCTGCTGAAGCGCCGCGTCAAGACTTCGCGCATCATGCCGAAATCGTCGCCGGGCGTGATGTCGGTCGAGCGGATGTTGAAGGTCCGGTAGTGCTTTTTGGAGAGGCCCTCTTCGCCCGCGACGACCATGGCGCCGACGGCATTGGTGCCGGCGATATGCGAGTTGTCGTAGATTTCGATGCGGCGCGGCGGAGCATCAAGACCGAAGCAGTTGGCGACCCCTTCGAGCAGCGTCTTCTGGGTGGCGCCTTCGGCCAGCTGGCGCCCCAGGGCCTCGCGCGCATTGTTGTGTGCGTGGACGACGAGGTCGCGCTTTTCGCCCCGTTGCGGCACCTGGATGGCCACGCGGGCCCCGGCGCGCGCCGAGAGTGCGTCCTGCATCAACTCGGTCTCCGACAGGGCATGCGAGAGCAGCACGAGCCGCGGCGGCGTCCGGTCCTCGTAGAATTGCGCGATGAAGGCCTCGAGCACCTCGGCCTCGCTGAGGCTGGCATCGGCGCGCGGGCGATAGGCGTGGTTGCCCCAGTTCTGGAAGGCGCGGAAGAAGAACACCTGGACGCAGAACTGGCCGGCTTCCTGGGCGACGGCGAAGACATCCGCCTCCTCGACCGAGCGCGCCACGACATCGCCCTGCGACTGGACGAGTGCCAGCGCCGACAGACGATCGCGCAACAGGGCCGCGCGCTCGAAATCAAGGGCTTCGGCGGCCGTGTTCATGTCGGTCGCGAGGTGATCCTGCACGCTCTTCGAGCGCCCGGAGAGAAACTGCCGGGCCTCTTCGACCAGTTCGGCATAGTCGGGCAGCGAAATCTCGCCGGTACAGGGCGCCGAGCAGCGCTTGATCTGATGCAGCATGCAGGGGCGCGTGCGGCCCTTGTAGAAGCTGTCGGAGCAGGTGCGGAGCAGAAAGGCGCGCTGCAGCGCATTGATGGTGCGCTTGACGGCCAGCGCAGAAGCAAAGGGGCCGAAATAGTGGCCCTTGCTGCGGCGGGCGCCCCGGTGCTTGCGCAGTTCCGGCGCCTCATGATCGGTGGCGATCAGGATGTAGGGGAAGCTCTTGTCGTCGCGCAGCAGGACGTTGAAGCGGGGCCGCAGGCGCTTGATGAGATTGGCCTCGAGCAGCAGTGCTTCGGCCTCGGTCTCGGTGCGGACGAACTCCATGTTGCGCGTCGCTTCGATCATCCGCCGGATGCGGATGTCGAGGCCCTCGGGCCGCGTGTAGTTGGTGACGCGGGCCTTCAGGTTGCGGGCCTTGCCGACATAGACCACCTCGCCCGCCGCATCGAGCATGCGGTAGACGCCGGGGGAGGGGGGGAGGGTCTTGACGAACTCCCGGATGACGTCGGCGCCGGACAGCGGCTGGTCCTCGCTCATGTGCGGCGGCCCGTCGGGCCGCGCCGGGCGGGCCACTCGATATGCTCGCCGCCGTCGAGCGCCAGCATCTGTCCGGTCAGGGTGGGCAGGGCGAGCAATGACAAGACGCCGCGCGCGATGCCGTCGGGGTCAGCGGCGGTGCCGAGCGGCAGTTCGGTGAGGCGCTGGCTGTGCTGGGCTTCGGAGACGTGCGGGGGTGGAACGGTGGGACCCGGCGCGATGGCGTTCACCCGGATGCGCGGGGCCAGAGACTGCGCCAGCGTGCGCGTCATGGTCCAGAGGGCGGCCTTGGAGAGGGTGTAGCTGAAATAGGCCGGCGTGAGGTGCAGCACGCGCTCGTCGATAATGTTGACGATGTTGCCGGCGACGCCCTCGGGCAGTTGCGCCGTGAAATCGCGGGCGAGGAAGGCCGGTGCTTCGACATGCACCGCGAAATGCTTGTCCCACAGGGCCTCGTCGAGATCGGCCACGCTGTCGCGCTCGAAGAGCGAGGCATTGTTGACCAAGAGGGTCAGCGGACCGAACGGCGCTGCGGCAGCAGCGATCAGGCCGGAGCGCTGGGCGCGATCCGCAAGGTCTGCTGCCACAGTCTCGGCGCGGCCGCCGGCCGCAGTGATGGCGGCCGCGGTGGCCTCGGCCTTTTCGCGGGAGCCGCGGTAATGGACGAGTACGGCCCAGCCTTCGGCCGCCAGATGGTGGGCTATGGCGGCCCCTACGCGATCGGCTGCCCCGGTGACGAGGGCGACACGCTGTTGCGGCGGGGGGAGGATGGGGGGATGCGCGGTCATGGTCTCGTGTCTGACATAGATGCAGAAGCGGCGGTTTTCAATTCGGCAGCTCGGCGGCGAAGACCAGTGGGAACCGGCCCGGCTCGCCGCTGAAATCCTCGCAATCGGGCTGCATGCGGTATTCGAGCATATCGAAGGCGTTGCCGTTCCAGCGCCAGATGCCGGTCATGCCGCAATTGCCCATGCTGGTGCCGGGATTGCTGGCAAACAGGCGCAGGCTCGCCGGGTCGAAATGACCGAGCCAGATACCGGGTTCGGCCTGCCAGCCGCCGCGATAGTTCATGCCCGCGAACCAGAGCCGCTCGTAGTCGCGGCCGTCCGACAGCCAGGCGGCGTGAAAGAAGCGATAGGCGCCCGAGGTGCAGGCGACGAGGTAGAGCGTCCTGCCGTCCCCGAGTTCGGCGACATAGGCCTGATCGCCATTGGGCAGGTCTTCGGGCGCGTCGCAGTCCGTTGCGCGCTCGGCGTGAAGCGCCAGCAGGTCCGGCGGCAGGGTCTGCAAGGGGACCGGCGGCAGGCTGTCGCCCGGATCGGCCGACGCCGTGTCGGGAGCGACATAGACCAGCGGGAAATTGCCGGCCTCGTAGTCGTCGTCGACAGCGTCGCAACTGCCCTTGTGCGCGAAGCTGCGGAGCACGAAGCTGTACTCGCGCCACGCCCAGGTGCCTGCGGAGCCGCAATCGCCCAACCCGCGCGCCTTGCTGACGCTCCCCAACTCGGCGGTTGCGGGATCGTACCAGTAATTCACCAGCGTCGTGGTGGCGGTCCACCCGGTCTCGGGGACATATTGCGGAAATGCCATCAACTCGAACTCCCCCTCCCAGACTTCGACAAACACCTTCCAGCCGAAATTATACGCTGCCGACCAGCAGGGGAGGATAAAGAGCGGCTTGCCGTCGGCGAAGGTGCGGTTGATCTCGATGTCGGCGCCATTGGCGAGTTCGGCGAAGGGGCGGCATTCGGTGTCCGCTTCCATCCGGGCGAGGAGCTGTGGCGGAATGTCGGCGATTTCAGCCGCACCGGCGGCGAACGCGCCGGCAAGGCTGGCAAGAAGGGCAAAGGCAAACCGGCGCATGGTCGACTCCCTGAAGACGATGCTGGAAATCTAGCGCCTCGTTGCTTGCGTCGCTATCGGATGGCGATGAAGCTGGCTAAGGTGCAGCTCTTTCCACGCCCGCCAAGGGGCGGACAGCTCCGGCTTGCCGTGATGCCCCGCCAAGACTGAATGACCTCCATGGCAAACTCCCGGCTCCGCGCCGACAATGTGGCGCTCGGCATCGGCCTGACGCTGTGCGCCGTCATCATCTTCGGCGTGCAGGACGCGATGTCGAAGCTGCTGGTCGCCAACTACTCGCCGTTCCAGATCGCGATGATCCGCTTCTGGGCGTTCGCTGCGTTCTCGCTGGTGCTGGTCGCCCGGCAGGCGCCGCTGCGGCAGGCGTTTCGCTCGAAGCACCCGTGGCTGCAATTGCTGCGCGCCCTGCTGCTGGTCGTCGATATCTGGTTCTTTGCGGCAGCGCTGATCAGCGTGCCGCTGGCGGAACTGCAGGCGATCGTCCTGATCTATCCGCTGCTGACGACGCTGGTGGCGATCCCGATCCTCGGAGAGAAGGTGGGCGTGTTCCGCCTGACGGCGGTCAGCATCGGCTTCCTCGGCGCGCTGATCATCGTGCGGCCGGGCGGGCTGCCGCTCGATGCCGGCGTGATCTTCGCCGTGCTTTCGGCGGCCTGCTATGCCGTCTACATGGCGCTCACCCGCAAGGTGTCGCGCAGCGATTCCACGGCGACCAGCATGGTCTATGTCGGCGTGGGCGGGCTGGTGCTCACCAGCCTCGTCGGCATCTTCTTCTGGCAGCCGGTGGCGATGGAGGACTGGCCGCTGATCGTGGGCGTGATGCTGACCTCGGTCGCGGCGCACGGGCTGATGATGGTGGCGCTGTCGCGGGCACCGGCCAGCACGCTGCAACCCTTCAACTATTTCGCGCTGCCCTGGGGCATCCTGCTCAGCTATCTGATCTTCTCGCATCTCATCGATCCGATCGCGCTGATCGGGGGTGCGGTCATCGCCGGTGCTGGCCTGGCGGTCATGGCGCGGGAACGCCGGCTGATGGTGCAAGGCCGCAAGCGGGCAGTGACCGAGGCCGAGGAAGAGACGCCGCCGCACTGATCGGGGCAGCAACCCTTGAACTCGCGGGTCGACATGGGCATCTGCACGGCATGGAAATCCCCTGCGTGACGGAGCGAAGCCAATGATCATCGTGCTGCAAGTCCTGCTGGTTCTCGGGCTGCTTGGGGCGCTGGCCACGTTCCTTTTCCGCCAGCGCGACGACAGGGAACGTCAGGAGGTGCTGGAGCGGCGCGTGGAGGCCTATATGCGCACCATCCGTCGCGAGGGCGCGCACCCCAAGGTGGAGGCCATGAGCGACATGGAACTGCGCGACCTGCTGCTGTCCGGGGCCCGCAATATCCGGATCCAGGCGGAGCGGCGCTGGTATCTGCTGCTGGGCGGCGGGTTGATGGCGGTGTTCGCGGCGATTATCGTGGCCACGGAAGAGGGGCTGCGCGGCTTCGGCATCATGCTGCTGATCGCCGGGCTGGTGCTGTACGGCATCAATGAAGTGCTGGCGCGCCGCATGAAGCAGCCGCTGACGCAGCTTGGCATCGACCCGGAGCGGTTGCGGGTGGAATGATCAGCGCCGGCGCACGGCGCCGAGCATGAAGACGATACCGCCGGCGAGGACGAGAGCCACCGGTACCAGAACCATCAGCGAGAGCAGGGTGCCGTCGATATGGCCGGTGCCGTTCGCTTCGCGGAGGCCGTCGAGCACCAGGCGCTCGACGGTGAAGAGGCCGATTCCCAAGGTTACGAGAGTGGCGGCAAGCTTGGCGTGAGGTTTCATAACGAGGTCCGGGCGCTGACCGGGGCTTAGATAAGCCCGTGGCCAGCGCCCGGCAAGGTCAATCAGCGCGAGACGCAGAAGGACGCGTTGGAGCCGCCGACGCAGAACTGCGCGTTGGGACGGACCGGATAGCGGCGGTCATAGCCGCGCCAGCGCCAGTCATTGCGATAGCGCGGGTAGCTGTCGCGGTAGCGGGGATAATCATCCCGCCAGCCCGGAGCCGGGCGGACCGCCGGACCCGTGCGGGTCAGGTAGTTGGCACTGACCCAGCCATTGGGGCCGCTCTTTTGCACCAGGCACCACGAACCGCGGCACTGCTGGATATCGACGCGTTCGCCGCGGCGCAGCGTGTCGACCACGGCGAAGTTGGTGCCCGGGCCGGTGCGGACATTGACGTTGCCCGAGGCGACGGCGGGAGCCGCGCTTGCCGCGACCGTGCCCAGCATCATGGCGACGACGCCGCCGGCGACGACCTTGGAAATATGCTTCAGGGACATGAGTGTCCTCCTTTTGCTCAGTGACAATCCCAAGCCCTCAATCCCGCCACCCTGCCAGGAGTTCCCTGAACCTGCGGTGAACCATCCCGTAAGCTTCCAGCAGAAACGACAATGGTCACCCCGGGAGAGCCCCGAGGCGACCACTGAGAGACTGCAGCAGACGGGAAGTATTAGTAGCCGCCGCTCATGCAGAACTGGGCGTTCTTGCCGTTGACGCAGAAGGAACCACCGGCGCCGTAGCCGGGACCCCAGCTGTCGACCCAGCCACCGCCGCCCCAGTCGTCAAAATCGAGTGCGTTGGCGCGGACCCAGCCATCGGGGCCGGGGATCTGGATCTTGTACCAGTTGTTCCACTGGCCGATGACCTTGACCTTCTGGCCTTCCTCGACCCAGTTCACGGTGGCGGAGGCGTTGGAGTGGTTCTGCTTGACCTTGGCGTCGTAATCGACCCAGGCCCAGGTGGCGGCCATGGAGGCGCCGGCGGTGGCGGCGACGACGGCGGTGGCGAGGGCGATGGTCTTGATGGTGCGAGCGAGCATTTGAGGTCTTCCTTCCGGGCTTTGGCTTGGCATCACTGCCTTGACACCGGTTCTAGAAGAAGCTGGCTGAACCGAAGCTGAAACCTCCGTTTAGGTTGGATTTTACGCGTCAGCGTCAGAACGGGCGGCGCGGGCGGGAGGGCAGCGGGTCGAGCGGATCGAAGAACTCGAACTCGGGCGGGGTCACCTGCGTCTTGGCGGCGGAGCCCACGAGATAGGACCCCAGCACCCAGCCGGCCGGCGCGCCGTCGAGGATGACGAGGCACCATTCCGAACGGCGGGTGCAGCGCTCGAGATGCACGGGCAAATCCTTGGGCAGGCGGCCGAGAATGTCGGACGAGGACCAGGGGCGCTCGTGGAGGGGGAGGGGGGCGGTGGCGCGGGCGGTGGAGCGGCTCGCAGCCTCCGCTGCGGCGGTCAACAGTCCGAGCAGCGCGATGGTGACGAGGCCGAGGAGCGCGCCACGCCATGGCGCAAGGGATCGGGTGGGGGTGGGGGCGGGGTGGGGCATGGTGGAGCACTCCTCAACGTCTGGCACACAATCTAGCGCAGCCCGGACCCTGCGGGGATGGATTTTCACCGCGCAAGGACCACGGCGCCCGATGCGGACGCCGCGGCCGGGCCGATCAGAGCCGGACGGTGGCGTTGTCGCCGAAATCGGGCTTGTTGCCGGTGACGGCGGCGGTGAGCATGGCGGTGAAGGCGACGAGCCGGCCGGGCGAATCCCAGAGCTCCGCGCGCTCCGGCACCACGGTGATCAGCCGGATATCCGGATCGTCGGCGGAATCCCACCAGGCCTTGTCGAAATCGCTCCACAGCTCGGCGATCTTGGCGCGATCGTTGCTGAGCGTCGCCTCACCGGCGATGGAGACGAAATCCATGCCCTTGGTATCGGCATAGGCGAGGCCGACCTGCGGGAAGCGCTCGATCTGCCAGTTCTTGGCGCCATCGGCCGAGACGAGGAAGTGGATGGCGTGCTCGGCCCGCCGGACCCGCGAGGAGAGCGGGCGGGACTGCTGGCGCGTGCCGTCCCAGGTGTTGAACATCACGAAATCGATGTCTTCGGCCAGTTCCCAGACCCGGTCGACGATTTCCTCAGGCGACTTGTCGGTATGCTGCTGCGGGTGATGCGACATGCGCTCTCTCCATTGTTGCTGGCGGGGGCAACGAGCGGGAGGGGGCGCGGGTTGCGCGGGGACGCGACGCTATTGCCGGTTCTCCTCGAGGCGGGTCGTCTGGCCGAGCGCGGCGCGGCGGGCGGCGAGACGGCGGGCGCGTCGCTCGCGGGCCCGGGTGACCAGAATGCGCGTCAGCGCATAGAGCACCAGATAGGTGAGGATGGAGAGCGGGATGGCGCCCACGATCATCGCCTGCACCACCGGCCAGACACTCTCGAAGCCGCTGGTGAAGATGTTGCCCATCACGTCGGTCATCTCCTGATCGGCGAGGAGGCGCTCGGCGGCGCGCTGGTCGCCCGGGATGATCATGCGGCCGATATTGTAGGTGGCCGCGAAGATGAAGGGGAAGGTGATCGGGTTGCCGGCGGCGGTGCCGATTGCGGCGGCGAGCATGCTGCCGCGGGTGAAGAAGGCGAGCACGAAGCCGAGCAGGAAGTGAAAGCCGACGAAGGGGAAGATCGACACCGCGGCGCCCGAGGCAATGCCGGCCGCGATGGCATGCGGGCTGGCGCGCAGGCGCTGCGTGCGGCGGGCGAGATAGGTGGCGTAGCGGCGCGGCCCCATGCTGGGCCAGAAGAACTCGCGCACCCGGCGCCACCACCCCATCGGCGCGCCCCCCGCGGCCCGGCGGGCGCCCGCCCCCCCGGCACTGCTGTCACTCGTCATGGATTCGCACTCTCCGCTGCGCCCCGCTCACGGGAGCAGAGTGGCGAAATTCGCGCGTTTGAGAAGGGGTAATCGCCATCAGCGCGTACGATGGACGACGAAAGCGGCGGCATGCGGGCCGGGCGAGGCGCTTTGGCGGGGTGGGGGCTGACGAAAATGTGATTCCCGGGGGGCGGTTGGGAGCGAATAGCGAATAGCGAATAGGGAAGCGGCGATCAGCAGTCGGGCGCCAGGGCGGGCGGCTCCATCGTCTCCTCCCCCCTTGAGGGGGAGGGACAGGGTGGGGGGTGATGGGGGTGTGCACAGAAGCTGGTGCCGACTGAGGGACCCCCACCCCTAACCCCTCCCCTCAAGGGGGAGGGGAATCCCGACTGAGCGCTTTTGTGGGGTGGTTGGGGCGGAAGCGAATAGCGAATAGGGAGTAGCGAGTAGGGGAAAGGGATGGCGCGCAGGCCGAAACGCCCGCCGGCTTGCGCCTCGGGTTGGTGCGGGGGAGAGGACTGCGCCGGCGGGGGTCGGCCCCAGCGGTCGTCCGCAAAAAGAGTGGCAAGGCGTTGCCCCGCCGGCGCGACCGGACGTTTCCACCTCGCTCCGGCGGACCGCGGGATGATCCCGGAACCGCAGTGCCTGGCCACCGGCGGATTGCTCCGACCGGCCTCCCGAAAGAGGGGGCTTATCCCCGCAGTCCAGATCCACGGAGCCGAAGCCCCGGACGTTTCTGCGCAGGCACCCCGACTCCCCGCGAAGGGAGCCTCGGCCCCTGGCCGCCCGAAAGCGGCCGTGACACCACTGGCGGCCCTCGCCTTCCCTCTGGAAGACCTCCGGCCGGCCGGAACTTCGGCAAGGAGGGCGCGACACCCTCCATCCGATCCTGTCCCCGCAAACCGTTCGCTCGCGATCCCGTCCAGCACGGGGGCAGTGGGGGGATAGTAAGGGCGTGCGCGAGGGCGGGGATAGATTTCTTCAGCGGATGCGGGGCATGGGCGGATGGTCCGGGGTCTCGGCCGTTGTCGCAACTGGCGCCGGCCCGGCCTGGGGGGTGCGGCGGGCCCGGCGACGGCGGCTTGCGCGGCGCATCCTCGTCTGGCGGATATGCGGCATGGGCGCGGGCGGCCGGCCCGGCGCCGGGGGCGGCGGCGGTGGAGCCGGCGCGGGCCGCAGCTCCTCCGGCAGCGCGACGTCGTTGCGCTCGGCGTAATCGGTGGTGAAGCGGCGCACCAGGAGGGCCTGCAGCCGGGTGATGTCGTCGATCTCGTCGGCGACGGTGCGTGGCGGGGGCGGGGTGTGGCGTGCGACGAGCGGCGCGAGCGCGGCCTGCGCCTGGCGCAGCGCCAGGGCGAGGGCGGAGAGGGTGAGGCGGGCGCCTGCGAGAGCCGGCGGCAGGTGCAGCGGCAGCAGCCGGTGGCCGGGCGCGCGCCGCAGCAGGCGCCGCGCCACGCCGAGCAGCCGCTCGGCCTCGGCGATGAGCGATTGCGGCGCCGGCAGGGCGGGATGGCGCTGCGCCAGCGTCCAGCTGTCCTCGGCCAGCCGATCGAGCAGCGGCGCCAGTTCGTGCAGTGGCTCGGGCGCATCGTCGGTGGGGGTGGGTTCGGGCTGTTTGGCATAGCGCCGGCGCATGGGACGCTCCTCACGATGGGGTTGGCGCCGAGGATAGGCCGGGGTGGGGGAGGCGGGGATAAGTTGGGGGGGAGGGGGGGGGCGGCGATGGGGCGGGATGGTGCCCCAGCTTACCTCTCCCGCTTGCGGGGGAGGGGGACCGGCGCAGCCGGTGGAGGGGGGCCGCTTGCGCTGAGCGGGGGGCGCTCGCCATATGGGTCACGTCGCGCTGGCAGAGATAGCAGCGCACGACGACCAGCTGGCTGTGCTCCGTGCGTGGGGCACCCCCTTCCGGCTGTCGCCACCTGCCTTTCGAGCGTAGCTCTCAAGGCCTTCTCCCCTAGAAATGCTCCACCGGAGCATTTCTGCCTTCGGCGCGGCTCGAAGCCCCGCAAGCGGGAGAAGGCCCTGCGGCGCGATCGTGCCACGGCGGTCCTCTCCCGCGTGACGGCATGGGCATGGCGGTCGGGACTCGCTTTTGTTCCTGATTTGTTCTAGTCTCGGATGATCGACCCGTCCATTCCCGAGCGAGCCCATGCCTGTTCACACCCTGCGACTCACCGACCATGCCCCGGCCGCCACGGACGGCAGCGGCCGCGCGTCACGCTGGCCGAGATTCACCGCCGCGCAGGCGGCCGAGCTGCGGGCGAAGGGGTTCCGGTTTTCGATCTATCGGCCGGAGGAGGACGAGTTCCGGCTCAGCCTGCCGCTGCAGACGATCGAGGACCGGGAGCACGGGACGCTGACGATCGAGCAGGGGTGAGGCGGCGGCCAGGCGGCAGCTGCCGGTGGCTGCGCCGCGCCATGCCGAGCAGCGATCGGGGGGCATCGGCGGTCGGGCGCCGGCGGGGGAGCGAATGGCGAGTAGCGAATAGCGAATGGGGGCTTGCCTGCACGCCCGGCGCGGCGGCTCCATCGTCTCCTCCCCCCTTGAGGGGGAGGGACAGGGTGGGGGGTGGTGGGGGTCTTGCGCGGGAGCTGGTGCTGACTGATGGCCCCCCACCCCTGGCCGCCACTGCCGTGGCCTTCTTCGGGGAAATCGGTCCACCGGACCGATTTCTGATCCCTCGAAGTCGACTGAAATGGCGCCACCGGCGCCATTTCCGGGCGTCTCGAAGTCCCTCAAGGGGGAGGGGAACCCCGACTGAGAGTCTTGGGGCGCATGAAGGGTCGCCTCGGCTGTGCGAGTGTCGCGGACACGTCCGCAGTCCCGGTCGCTGAACCAATGGTACTGGCAGCAACAAGGGTCGAAAATTGGTGCTGATTGGCGAGAAAAAGTTTGACCGCAGCAGCCTAAAGTGCATTGCCCTACCAGTTGAGTAAGTCACTCAGTAGTCGCCTATAGCCGCCTGACATGTGCCCGTGGCTCAATCAACACGACTACTTTTCCCCGATTGCAGATGTCCCAGTTGCGGGCCGCGCCGAATCGGCCCAAGCTCCGAAGGAGCAGAGGCGCATCGTTCTCATTTTGTTGAGAGGTGTGCCTTGCCTTCCCCGAAAAAGCTCGACACGGACCAGCTGACTATTCGCATCGGCCAATGGTTCGAGGCATCAGCATCTGGTCGACTATCAGTCCTTACGGTAGCCCTCGCCTTCGTGATTGCCGTCGCAGCCAAGTACCTGGGCTGGTGGTAGTCGCGACGCCGCAGCGCCAGAGGGCCACTCAGAGAACTCGACGGCAGATTTGGTATTCACGACGACGACTGCCTGTTCTCTACAGGCCGGAGGAGGACGAGTTCCGGCTCAGCCTGCCGCTGCAGACGATCGAGGACCGGGAGCATGGGACGCTGACGATCGAGCAGGGGTGAGGTTGTTGAACGCGGCCTGCTCTATGCATACTTAGTCGAATGCATGCGAGGTGAATTGATTGGGCATTTTGACAGAAAACGGGGTGGACGCCGTTCACCACTACACTCCCCTACACTACCTTCCATTTATTGCTCGGTCGGGCAAACTGCTAGGCAAGCCAGCGCTAGCCAAAGCGGGGTTTGGCGCGTCTCATCTGCGCTCCATGTCGAGCCAACAGGACATACAACGTGGCTTCGGTGAGCACGGCTTTCTCACGATAGACTCGCATCCCCGAATACTGGCAGCGAAACTAAATGCCGGATTCCCGCACATAGGTGTATTAGTTCCATCAGCTGTTATCGAAGGGCAGAAGTTCGCACTTTGCCGTTATAACGTGGCCATGACTCGATATCTGCGTCGACTGGGGAAACCGGGCTTTGAAGCAAGTGCCACGAACGGTCGGTACTATGGTTCTCGACAAATCCCAATTGCGCTTGAGGACGCTGACAAGGCAGCGATGCTCCAAAAATATGTTGGCTCCGATACCATGATGGAGGTGCTGACGTACGATGAACTGAACCTGCCGGCCGATACAAAGGTCGTCGTCTACTCACAAGCAGACGGCACGATTGCCGAAAAGGTACTAAACGTGCTTAACGTTCCCTGGTCCATAGTGTTGACAGATGCTCCCGGGGAATATCATCGTAGACAGGACTACGCTGCGGCCGTGTCGGATTTTATTGACAAAGCGCTTGCGGATGAAGAATGGCGAGGAGATGGTTTGGAGTTTGATAGGGTTTGAGTTTGCAGTTAGTTCTCATGAGCGGCGCGGTAGCTGCGGGTAAATCAACGGTTGCTGCGCTGCTGATCTCAGGTCAGCGTTTCAAACGGGTAAGTAGTGGGGATCACCTTCGTCGTGTGGCGGCTGAGCGAGGCCTACACAATGATCGAGCTTCGCTACAAGAGTTAGGCGATCAACTGGACTTCGATACGGATTTCGCGTGGCTGGTCGATGATGTTGCGGTTCCAATGATATCGTTGGATGGCGCGGAGCGCTGGCTTGTTGACGCAGTGCGTAAGCGCAAACAGGTGGAACATTTCAGGCGTCGCTTCCCCGACCTTGTTCATGTCCACTTTTGGGCGCCCGAGCCGATACTTCGAAAGCGTTATGTTGATCGCCTCCTGGCATCAGGGTTTACGCCCGAGCACGCCACAAATGAGTATGAACGCGCAGTTATGCACTCAAACGAGATCGAGGCGCGATCGCTTTCGGATATAGCTGATATAGTATTCGATACAGGCAGAATCCTGCCGAAAGACTGTGCGGCCGCAATTGGAGGGCGAGTTGCGAAAGGTATTACTGATTAGCGGTCGAACCTGCTCAGGCAAGTCCGGGCTCGCGAGGCGTCTCAGTGAAGAGTATGGCTATTTTCGGATACACACTAGTGACCTACTTCGCCAAATCGCCAATGAACGGGGGGTAGAGGTCGACCGGCATTCATTGCAGCAGCTTGGCGACGAACTGGATGCGGAAACAGATCATCGATGGGTGTTTGACCGCGTTGCCCCGATTGTCGCCAATACGATCGAGGGTGCGCCTATAGTCATCGACTGTGTTCGCACAGCCGGACAGTTGAAGCACTTTCGATTATTCCGGGGGTATGACGTAGTTCACGCCCATCTCTATGCGCCAGTTGCGGAGCTAACTGAACGCTTCCTAAATGCGCATCCCCATGTGGATTCGGCAAATATACTTCAGAAATTCCGTGCTGCGGACCTAATGAAAAATCACGACGACGTTGTTTTCTTCAAGGGGGATGCGGACGTCAGGATAAATACTGGTCGAACCGATAGCCGTGATACCCTGATAAGAGTGGCTGCTCGCCTAGGGCTGCTTTCCCCGTCGGACACAAAATGCGTCGATGTTATCGTAGGAGGGCAATACGGGAGCGAAGGAAAGGGCCATGTAGCAGCATATCTGTCCAAAGAGTACGACGTTCTTGTTAGAGTGGGTGGGCCGAATGCAGGGCATTCCGTATCCAGTGGCTCAGGAGTGTACGTATATCACCAGCTGCCCTCCGGATCCAAGGACACCGATGCCAAACTTCTGCTTGGGCCGGGAATGACAATAAATGTCGATAAACTTCTCATAGAAATCAACGAGTGCGCCGTCACTCCAGATCGCCTCTTTATCGACCCTCAAGCGATGATAATCGACGAGCGCGACATCGCGTCCGAAAAAGGTCTGGTCGCCACCATTGCATCAACAGGGCAGGGCGGCGGGGCTGCTGCGGCCCGGCGAATTACGGATCGCAAGGATTCAGGTCTTCGTCTTGCACGAGATGTTCCGCAGCTGCAACCCTACGTTGGCGTTGGGCCGAACTACCGGGGCTCGACCAGCAAACAGCTTGAGATAGCGTATAGTCAAGGTCTTTCCATCCTCCTTGAAGGTACACAGGGTAGTGCCCTAAGCCTTTTTCATGGCCAGTACCCCTATGTCACGTCTCGAGACACCAACGTGGCTGGCTGTCTGTCTGAGGCCGGAATTTCGCCCAGTAGGGTGCGCCGCATATTAATGGTGGTAAGATCAACGCCGATTAGGGTCGGTGACCCGGATGGTGATGAGGGCCATACCTCGGGCAAGCTCAGGCGAGAAACCACATTCGAAGCTGTCGCTAGAGGCGCAAGGTTAGACCCTTCCGAAGTCATTCAGTACGAGAAGACCTCGACTACAAATCGACCAAGGAGGATAGGCTGGTTTGAATGGGAACAGTTTCGCTTGGCCTGTTCGCTCAACGGTCCGACTGATATTGTTTTGACATTTGCCGACTATATCGACGTAAAAAACCGTGAAGCGAGGCGGTTCGAACAATTGACGGAGGAAACGATCAAGTTCGTTGAGGAGCTTGAGCGCGTTTCGCACGCTCCGGTCTCGTTAATAAACACACGATTTAGCAGGGAGGCCGAAAGTGCCTATGACATACGCTCGATTATCGATCGACGGGGATGGCTATCAAGGCGACGGTCGAAGGAAACTGAGGGCAATTAGCCCCTAATCCCTCGCGTGCCACTCGAGCGTAGCTCTCGTGGCCGCCGTTCACTCAAATCAGTCCACCGGACTGATTTGCCGGCCGCTACGCGTCCGTCGTTCCGGCGTCCAGCACATCCAGCTCCATCTCGCGCAGCCGCTTGATCTCGTCGCGCAACCGCGCGGCCTTTTCGAACTCCAGATTCGTCGCCGCCTCGCGCATCTCGCGTTCCATGTCCTTGATGACGGCGGCGAGGTTGGCGCCGGCCTGGACTTTTTCGCGGCCGGTCTTGTCCTTGCCGATCGAGACGGTGACGTGGTCCTGCTCGTAGACCGAGTCGACGATTTCCTTGATGTTGGACTTCACCGATTGCGGCGTGATGCCGTTGGCGGTGTTGTAGGCCACCTGCTTTTCGCGGCGCCGGCTGGTTTCGGCCATGGCGCGCTCCATGGAGCCGGTGATGTGGTCGGCATAGAGGATGACCTTGCCGTCGACATTGCGCGCGGCGCGGCCGATGGTCTGGATCAGCGAGGTCTCGGAGCGCAGGAACCCTTCCTTGTCGGCATCGAGAATGGCGACGAAGCCGCATTCGGGGATGTCGAGGCCCTCGCGCAACAGGTTGATGCCGACCAGCACGTCGAAGGCGCCGAGGCGGAGATCGCGGATGATCTCGATGCGCTCGATGGTGTCGATGTCGGAATGCATGTAGCGCACGCGGATGCCGTGCTCGTGCATGTATTCGGTGAGATCCTCGGCCATGCGCTTGGTGAGCACGGTGACCAGCGTGCGGTAGCCGGCCTTCGACACCTGGCGGATCTCGTCGACGACGTCGTCGACCTGGTTCTTGGCGGGCCTGACCTCGACCGGCGGATCGATGAGGCCGGTGGGGCGGATCACCTGCTCGGCGAAGACGCCGCCGGACTGCTCCATTTCCCATGAGCCGGGGGTGGCCGAGACATAGACCGTCTGCGGGCGCATGGCGTTCCACTCCTCGAAGCGGAGCGGGCGATTGTCCATGCAGGAGGGGAGGCGGAAGCCGTATTCGGCGAGCGTCGCCTTGCGGCGGAGGTCGCCGCGATACATGGCGCCGAGCTGGCCGACGGTGACGTGGCTCTCGTCGATGAAGACCAGCGCATTGTCGGGCAGATATTCGAACAGGGTCGGCGGCGGCTCGCCGGGCTTCCTCCCGGAGAAATAGCGGGAATAGTTCTCGATGCCGGCGCAGGAGCCGGTGGCCTCCATCATTTCGAGATCGAACAGGGTACGCTGCTCCAGCCGCTGGGCCTCGAGGAAGCGGCCGGCGCCGTTCAGCTCCTGCAGGCGGGCAGCGAGCTCCTTGCGGATTTCCTTGATGGCGCCGGTGAGGGTGGCGCGCGGCGTGACGTAGTGCGAATTGGCGAAGACGCGGATGGAGAGCAGATCGGAGCTCTTCTTGCCGGTGAGCGGATCGAACTCGGCGATCTGCTCGATCTCGTTGCCGAACAGGGTGATGCGCCAGGCGGCATCCTCGTAGTGGGCGGGGAACAGCTCGATGGTGTCGCCGCGGACGCGGAAGGTGCCGCGGGTGAAGCCGGCGTCGCCGCGCTTGTACTGCAGGGCGGCGAGGGAACGCAGCAGTTCGGTCTGGTCGACCTTCTGGCCCTTGCGCAGATCGAAGGTCATGGCGGTGTAGTCTTCCACCGAGCCGATGCCGTAGATGCAGGAGACCGAGGCGACGATGACCACGTCGTCACGCTCGAGCAGGGCGCGCGTCGCCGAGTGGCGCATGCGGTCGATCTGCTCGTTGATGGTGGACTCCTTTTCGATATAGGTGTCCGTGCGCGGCACATAGGCCTCGGGCTGGTAGTAATCGTAGTAGGAGACGAAGTATTCCACCGCGTTGTTGGGGAAGAACGCCTTCATCTCGCCATAGAGCTGGGCCGCCAGCGTCTTGTTGGGCGCGAGGATCAGGGCCGGGCGCTGGGTGCGCATGATGGTCTGCGCCATGGTGTAGGTCTTGCCCGAGCCGGTGACGCCGAGCAGCACCTGGTCGGTCTCGCCGTTCTCGACGCCCTCGACCAGCTCGGCGATGGCGGTGGGTTGGTCGCCGCGCGGCTCGTAGGGGGTGACGAGTTCGAGCGGGATGCCGCCCTCGGATTTCTGGCGCGGGGCCGGGCGGTGCGGCCGCCATTCGGTGTTGCCCTCCACCTCCTTGCGGCCATGCAGGATGATCTCCTCCAGCGCCTTGACGGTGGCGGAGATGCCGACGGTCTGCGCCCCGGCGAGCGACTGGCCGGGCATGTTTTTGGCGCGCACGCGCTTCTTCGACTCTTCCAGAGAGGTGTTCAGCGCCGCGTCCTTCGAGACGGCGCTGCGCGCCTCCTCAGGATGAGGGCCTGCGGCGGAGAGCCGGCCCGAGGGGACGTGGCCGAAGCCGGCCTGCGGCGCCTCGCCCATGCCGGAGAAATCCGGGCGATCGACGGCATTGGCGCGCGATTTCGGCGCCTTCAGCGCCATGCCGGTGGCGGTGGAGCGGGTGGGTTTCTTGGGCTTCTTGGTCTCGTTGGCGCCGCCTCGCCCTTCGACAGGCTCAGGGTGAGGCGGGGTCGGGGGCTCGGCAGGGTGGGCTTCGGCAGAGTCGGCCGAGCGGCGGAGGGGCTGGGGCTTCAGCGGCTGGATGCCGGTGCCGGCGGCCTCGGCGGCGCGGCGGGCGGCGTTGTCCAGCGCGCGCTTGTTCTTCAGCCGCTCCTGCGGCAGGCGCTGGTTCAGCCGCTCGTCCTCCGCCTTCTCGATCTCGCCGAGAAAATCGTCGATGGAGAAGCTGGAGGGGGCGGATTTCTTCGGCGGCATGGCGGACTCGTCGGGCAGGGGAGCGTCAGCGGCCACCATAGATAGGCACGCTGCCGGGACATGTCAGTATGGGACGCGATCACGGCTTAGCATGGGCGGAACGGAATGGGAACGGGTGGGTGGGGGCGCTGCGCCTGCATCTGCGTGGGGGCGCGGCGCCGGCACCGGGGTGGGCCATGGTTGTTGCGGGCCCGTGAAGTCGCTAGGATGGCGGCATGAGCAAGCCGACGATCTTCACCGTCACTGCCGCATGGGATGCCGAGGCCGCGGTGTGGGTCGGGCATTGCGACGACATTCCCGCGGCGGCCGATGCGGCCACGCTCGACGAGCTGCTGGCCAGGATCAACGCGATGACGCTGGACCTGCTGCCGGACAACTTCCCGGAGCTCGACCCGGCCAGTGTCTACCTGCAGATCACGGCACTGAAGGAAGCCGCGCCTTGAACTTCTCGCCACACAATCGAGCATGCGTGGCCGTCGCTACAAATCCATCTCGCCCTGGGTGCCCTTCACTTCCTCCCGCTTCGCCCGCTTGAAGGCGGAGGAGTCGACGAAGGGCATTTCGGGGCGGTGGCCGGTCAGCATCTGCTCGATGGTGAGGATTTGCAGCTTGCGGAAGCGGCCCTGTCCGGTGTCGACGAAGCCGGCTTTCACGGCTTCGGTTTCCATGTCGCGGGTTGGCGGCGTCAGCGTCAGGAAGAAGCCCTGCAGGGCCTTTTCGCGGTCGATGACATGGGCGAAGTCGCGGACCATGGCGACGCCGACATTCTTGCCGCCCTTTACCGAGATCATGGCGCGGTGGCTCTCGGTCTTGCCGGTGCGCAGATAGACCTGACCGTCGATGCCGGTGTCCGATCCCTTCTTGCCGCCCTTCCACGGCTGCGCATCGGGGATCAGCGACACGGCCCAGAGCTGGAAGGCATGCGGGTCCTGCTCGAAGAGGGCGCGGGCGCCGTCGAGGTCCTGCGGCAGGCCGATGACCTTGAAGTTGGCGGCGGCGCCGAAGGCTTCGGTGAGGCGGCGCTTGATCAGGTTGATGGCCAGCGGGGTGATGTCGATGCCGATCCACTCGCGGCCCAGTTTTTGCGCGGCGTGGACAGTGGTGCCGCAGCCGCAGAAGGGATCGAGGATGACATCGCCGGGATTGGAGGAGGCGGAGATGATGCGTTCGAGCAGGGCCACGGGCTTTTGCGTGGGGTAGCCGAGGCGTTCCTGGGCTTGGGAGTTAACAGGTGGTATGTCCGTCCACACGGTGGTGCATGGCGTGCCCTTCATTTCGTCGAGATACCGCTTGTATCTTGGCATTCCACTACTCGTGTAGTGAAGACGCCCAGCGTCGTGCGCTTCTTGCATCCGCTCCCGAGTCCAGCGCCATACCCGGATAATCCCATTCCATTCGTAGGTCAGGTTGGGTCGATCTGGATTTGGATTCAGAACATCACCAAGCGTGTACCGCCGTCCGGTTTCCGGTTCGATGTTTGAATAGTGAGACCGGATATAGCTTTCATCGTGCCCGGCATACTGCGTGTTCCAGATGAACCGTTCGGACTTCCGGTAATAGAGGATGCTGTCGTGGCCGGAGGGAAAACGAGTGAACGCATGACCCTTTGTGTTTGTGCGCTGCCAGATCACCTCATCGGTGAAGGCCCCTCGGCTGAACACCGCATCCAGCAAAATCTTAAGATAGTGGCTCGCGGTCGGGTCGCAGTGGAGGTAGAGCGAGCCGGTCGGTTTCAGCACACGGTGCAGCTCGATCATGCGGATGGCCATCATCGACAGATAGGCCATCATGTCGTTTTCGCCGAGAAAGGCGCGCATGGCTTCGAGCATCTTGGCGGCGTCGGAATTGCCGCCGTGCAGCACCTGCCAATAGGCGTCCTCCGCCGCGTCGGTCCAGTGCCAGGTGTCGTCGAAGGCCTCGATCTGGCTCTGGCTCTGCTGCCCGTCAGGCGCCTTGAACAGCACGTTATAGGTGGCGTTGGAGTTGAAGGGCGGATCGAGATAGATCAGGTCGACGCTCTCGTCGGCGACGTGCTCGCGCAACACCTTCAAGTTGTCGCCGTAGTATAGCCTATTGACCACGCCCTTGCCCCCGTGAGAACATAATAAGAACACGCAATGAGTCGCGTGTCCACTCTACCGTTTTGCATTGCGCTGCCAATCCAAAGGAGATCGGGCGATGGCGAAGAATACGGGCGATGGATTTCGACGGGGTGCGGTGACCGGCCGCACGCAGATGCAGCACGCGAATGGCGACTGGCAAAAGCGCAACGAGCGCAATGGGCAGTTCATGGAACGCAAGCAGAGCGACGGGCCGTTCAAGGGCGTGGCCAAGGAGCCCGATGGACGCGACACGCCGCGCAGCCCCGAGAGCCCTCACCGGCGGTAGAGCAGGGCTCGTCCGCTGGCTGCGGCCGGAGGACCAGATCCCGCGGCTCGGCCGGAAGGTCGCCGGGCGGCGTATTTCGTGCCGCGGCAGGGGGCTGCGCCGGCTTTGGTATGTGGGGCTGCCCCCTCCACCACCCTTCGGGTGGTCCCCCTCCCCCGTAAACGGGGGAGGATCAGGAGAGGGCGGTGTGTGGGGCGCCTGCATTGGCTTTGGTGCGTGGGGCGGCCCCCTCCCCCGTTGGCACGGGGGAGGATCACCGAGAGGGCGGTGCGTGGGGCGCTGGGGCGGCAGTCGGGATCCTCACCCGTTTACGGGGCTTCGAGGGATCAGAAAGCGCTCCAGTGGAGCGGTTTCCCCGAGAAGGCCATGAGGCCTATGGCCGAATGGCAGCAGGACCGGCGAAGCCGGTGGAGGGGGCGGCGCACGCCGCGAGGGTGATGGCTTGGAGGCAGCCTTCCAGCTGGTCGTCGCGCAGCACGTCGGCCGCGAGGAGGCGCAGCACCCGGATGCCGCGGGCGGCGAGCCAGGCTGTGCGGCGGGCATCGCGGGCCGCGCGGTCGGGATCGTCATGCGCCGCGCCGTCGATTTCGACGCAGAGCCGGGCCGAGGGGCAGTAGAAATCGAGCACGAAGGGGCCGATCGGGTGCTGGCGCCGGAAGCGGAGGCCGGCGAGCCGGTTCGCCCGCACATGTTCCCACAGGATCACCTCGGGCAGCGACAGGCTGCGCCGCAGCCGGCGGGCCGCGGCAGTGGTGCGGGCGGGAGCACGCATGGGCGGGTCCGGGTGTGATCGCGGCGAGTTTAGCGGATGGGGTGGGGCGGGTAAAGGGGGTTTTGTATGTGGGGCGGCCCCCTCCACCACCCTTCGGGTGGTCCCCCTCCCCCGCTTCGCAGGGGAGGATCACCGAGAGGGCGGTGCGTGGGGCGCTGGGGCAGCAGTCGGGATCCTCCCCCGTTTGCGGGGGACTTCGAGGGATCAGAAATCGCTCCAGTGGAGCGATTTCCCCGAGAAGGCCATGAGGCCTATGGCCGAATGGCGTCAGGACCGGCGGAGCCGGTGGAGGGGGCGGCCGCAGACTCGGGACTGCACCAACCGGCACTAAAGATTAAGGTCTTCAAGCAATTCAGGACTTTTCAACTTCGCGCCGGACAGCGACAGTGCTGGCGAGGGAGTGAGAATGGATTCCAGGGTATTCTGGCTGGCGTTGGCCGCGTTCGTCGGGGCCATCGAGGGGGGATCGATTGCCGGCCTGTTGCCGCTGATCAGCGCCGAATTCGGGGTGAGCCTGGGGCAGGCGGGGCTGGTGGTGCTGGGCTATTCGCTGGCCTATGCCGCGGGGCCGCCCATGCTGGCGGTGCTGCTGGGCGGGGTGGGGCGGCGGCGCATCCTCGCCTGGTCGGAATTCGGGCTCGCGGTCTGCGCGCTGCTGCTCGCCATCATGCCGTGGTTCGAGGGCGTGGTGGTCGTGCGGACCATCCTCGCCATCGCGGCGGGCACCTTCACCGGCACGGCCATGGCGACGGCGGCGATGCTGGCGCCGCTCGGCCAGCGCGGCCGCTACATGCAGGTGATCAGCCTCGGGCAGGCGATCGCGGCGCTGGCCGGGGTGCCGCTGATGGCCTGGATCGGGGCCAATTTCGGCTGGCGCATCGACTATTTCCTGCTCGCGGCGATGGCCGGGCTGGCGGCGCTGGCGCTCTATCGCAAGCTGCCGCGCGGCATGCCGGGCGACAGCCAGACCATGCGCGACCGCATCCGGGTGCTGCGCAATCCGGGGGTGGGGTCGGCGCTGTTTTCGACGCTGCTGTTCATGATGGGGACGGCGCCGTTCATGGTCTATATCGGCGCGCTGATGGCGGCGGTGGGGCTCGGCTACGACCTGCTGCCGATGGTGCTGTTCGCCGGCGGGGTCGGGGCGGTGGCCTGCGGCACGGTGGCGGGGCGGATGGCCGATACGCTGGGCAGCGTGCGCACCGGACTGATCAACGGCACCGCGGTCGTTCTGGTGATGGCGGCCTATCTGCTGCTGCCGCTGCTGCCGGAGGGCTGGGCGCTGCCGGCGCTGCTGGCGATTTCCGTGGTGCAGGGGTTCGTGGGGCGGACCTACAATATCGCGGTGACCAGCCATATGGCGCATCTGGCGCCGACCGCGGTGCCGGTGGCGATCTCGCTCAACATGTCGACCTTCTCGATCGGCATGGCGGTGGCGGCGGCGGTGGGCGGCATCGTGGTCGACGTGTGGGGCGCCATGCTGCTGCCGGTGATCGGCATTCCGCTGGTGATCGGCTCGCTGCTGATCTGGCGCACCGTGCCGGAGGGCGAGGTGCACAGGCGGCCGGGGCAGGGCGCGGAGACCCGGCCGGGACCGGATTCGGCGTGAGGCCGGAACGCGGGGGGCGGGATACCGCCTGACCCGCGCGATGTGAAAAAGGGTTTACCTCGCGGGCGCCTGGCTGTCTTGTGCCGGGCGTGAACCGGAGGAGTGGTTCGCACCAAGGGAGGTTGATTTATGAAATATCGCTATCTGGGCCGTTCGGGCCTGCTCGTGTCGCGGCTCTGCCTCGGGACCATGACGTTCGGCAACAGCCAGTGGGGCTGCGACCAGGAGACGTCGAGCGGGATCGTGCGCACCTTCGTCGAGGGCGGCGGCAATTTCATCGACACGGCGGACGGCTATTCGGGCGGCGAGAGCGAGAAGATGCTCGGCGTGGCGCTGAAGGACTACAACCGCGACAGCCTGGTGATCGCCACCAAGTGCTGGTTCCCTGCGGGGCAGGCGGTGACGCAGCGCGGGCTGAGCCGCAAGCATATCGTCGAGGCGGTGGAAGCGAGCCTCAGGCGGCTCGATACGGACTATATCGACCTCTACCAGTTCCACGGCCCCGACCCCTACACGCCGATCGAGGAGAGCCTGCGGGCCGCCGACGATCTGATCTCGGCGGGCAAGATCCGCTATCTGGGCTGTTCGAACTTCTATGGCTGGCAGATCGCCAAGGCGAACGGGGTGGCGGCGCTGAAGGACTACGAGCCGCTGGTCTCGGCGCAGCATCTCTACAACCTGATCCGCCGCGACATCGAGCGCGAGATCCTGCCGGCCTGCGAGGACCAGGGCCTGGCGATGATCTGCTGGAGCCCGCTCGGCGCCGGCATGCTCAGCGGCAAATATCGCGGCGCCGACAAGCCGGACCCGAACTCGCGCATCGGCATCCAGGCGCAGATCACCATGGGGCGCTACTGGTTCGACGAGGCGCTGAAGATGATCGACCGGGTGGGCGACATCGCCGACAAGCTGGAGAAGACGCCGAGCCAGGTGGCGCTGAGCTGGCTGTTCGGCGATCCGCGGGTGACGGCGGCGATCATCGGCGCGCGGACGGTGGAGCAGGTGGCCGAGAACATGGAGGCGGGCGATTTCGACCTGCCGACCGAGCTGCGCGACGAACTGACCGACGCCATGCCGATGAAGCTCGGCTACCCGCATGAGTGGACCGACATGAACGTGACGGCGACGTTCGGCAAGGCGGAGGCGGAGCCGCGTCACACGGTGCGGATTCCGTAGCCGGACGCAGGGTCTTCCAGGGGGCGGCGAGCCTGTCGCCGGTACGTGGCGCGCCGCCCCATCTGCCGCCTTCGTCATTCCGTCATGGAACTGTCGGTGAACTGACATTGCGCTGAGAGCGAAGTGTCATCGGGTCTCTCTAGGAGTGCGCCGCCCTCAGGCACCACACTCGGAGACCTCAAATGAAGCGCACCCTGCTGCTCAGCGCAGCGACCACCATGGCAACCCTGGCCGTGGCGACCGCCCCGGCGATGGCGAAGACCCAGTTCGAATTCTGGTACGGCCTCAGCGGCGACCTCAGCGAGCGCGTGCAGGACATGTGCCGCGGCTTCAACGAGTCGCAGGCCGATTACGAGATCGTCTGCGTCAGCCAGGAAAACTACGACAACACGCTGCAGAACACGATCGCGGCCTATCGCGCCAACAAGCAGCCGACCGTGACGCAGGTGTTCGACGCCGGCACGCTCGACCTGATGCTGTCGGGCGCCTACATGCCCGTGCGCGAGCTGATGGAATCGAACGGCTACCAGATCGACTGGAGCAACTACGTTTCCGGTATCGCGAGCTATTTCTCGACTTCGACCGGCGAAATGCTGTCGATGCCGTTCAACCACTCGACCGCCGTGATGTACTACAACACCGACGCGCTGGCGAAGGTCGGCTTCGACGGCGTGCCGCAAACCTGGGAAGAGGTCGAGACCGCGGCCCGCGCCATGAAGGAGGCCGGCTACGAGTGCCCGATCGCCTTCGATCCGTCGGGCGTATGGCAGTGGTTCGAGCAGTTCTCGGCCGTGCACAACCAGCCGATCGCGACCCAGGGCAACGGCTTCGGCGGTCTCGATGCCGAGCTGATCGTCAGCCAGGGGCGCTTCGTCGACCAGCTGACCTGGATCAAGGGCCTCTATGACGAAGGCATCATGGTCCACAAGAGCCGCGATGCCGGCGAAACCGCCAACGACGCGTTCGTGAACGGCCGCTGCCAGATGACCTCGTCCTCGATCGCCGACCACGGCACGTTCGGCCGGCAGGCCGCCGAGGGCGTCAACTGGACCGTCTCGATGCTGCCGATCTGGTCCGACGTCGAGCGCACCAACTCGCTGGTGGGCGGCGCCTCACTGTGGACGCTGAAGGGCAAGTCGGACGAAGAGTACAAGGGCGCCGCGGCGTTCTACAACTACCTCGCCCAGCCCGAGCAGGCCAAGACCTGGTCGACCATCACCGGCTACGTGCCCGTGACGATGGAAGGCTTCGAGAGCATGAAGGCTTCGGGCTTCTACGCCGAAGCGCCCTACAAGGGCCGCGAGCTCGCCATTGAGAGCCTGACCGCGACCCCGCCGACCGAGTACAGCCGCGGCATCCGCCTCGGCAACTACCCCTCGATCCGCGCCGAAATGGTCAAGACCATGCAGAGCGTGATGTTCAACAACACGCCGGTGCTGGAAGCGCTGCAGGCCTTCGATGCCCGCGGCAACGAAATCCTCCGCCGCTTCGAGAACACCTACAAGGGCGCGCAGCTCCCGTAAGCGTCGATCCCCGCGGCACGGGCGGCCAGTCGGCCGTCCGTGCCTACTTCCTTGCTTTATACGGAGTGCGGCAATGGAACGACGCGCCTTCTATCGCAACGGCGTGCTGCCCTGGCTGCTGATCGGCCCGCAGCTGCTGCTGGTGCTGGTCTTTTTCTACTGGCCTACGACGCAGGCCCTCTACTGGGCGTTCACGCTGGAACAGCCCTGGGGCGGCGGCAATAGTTGGGTCTGGCTCGACAATTTCGTCGCCATCTTCCGCGACAATGAATACTGGGGCACCGTGCTTCGCAGCGGCTTCTACGCGCTGTGCACCACCGGGCTCTCGATGGGCGTCGCGCTGTTTCTCGCCTGCTTCGTCGACCGCTCGCTGAAGGGCACCCGGCTGTTCCAGTCGGTGTTCGTGTGGCCTTATGCGATCGCCGCGCCGGCCGCGGGCGTCGCGTTCCGCTTCATCTTCGCTCCGCAATCTGGGCTGGTGGGCGCTGTCAACACGATCTGGCCGGGCATCTGGGATCCCTCGACCAATGGCCTGCATGCGCTGGCGATGGTGATCATCTGCCATGCCTGGCTCGGCATCGGCTACAATTTCATCTTCTTTCTCGCCGCCTTGCAGATGATCCCGCGCTCGATCACGGAAGCGGGGGCGATGGACGGGGCACGACCGGTGCGCCGGCTGCTCGACCTGCAGCTGCCGCTGATCACGCCTACCGTGTTCTTCCTGCTGATCATGAACCTCATCTCGAGCTTCACCGACAGCTTCGGGCTGATCGACACCATGACCGAAGGCGGCCCGATCGGGCAGACCGAGGTGATGGTCTACAAGATCTACTTCGACGGCTTCAAAGGCCTCGACTATTCGGGCGCCGCCGCCCAGTCGATCGTCCTGATGCTCCTCGTTATTGCGCTGACCTTCATCCAGTTCAAATGGGTGGAAAAGCGCGTTCACTACCATTGAGGGCGCCGAGATGATCGAACGTTCCCCTGTCTTCAACCTCGTCACCTACGGCGCGATGGTGCTTGGCCTCGTCATCGTCCTCGTGCCGTTCTGGATCACCTTCGTGGCCGCCAGCCAGAACCTGCAGGAGGTCAGCCGCGTGCCGATCGTCCTGTGGCCTTCGGACCATCTGTTCGAGAACATCGAGGCCGCCTGGACGCGCGGCGACCTCGGGCCCAAGCTGCTCAACAGCCTGATCGTTTCGGTGGGCGTGACCACCGGCAAGATCATCCTCGCCTCGCTGTCGGCCTTCGCGATCGTCTTCTTCAACTTCAAGGCGCGGATGCTGTGCTTCTGGCTGATCTTCATCACGCTGATGCTGCCGCTCGAAGTGCGCATCGTGCCCACCTATGCGATTGCGGCGAATGCGCTGCTGCCGGCGCAGGTGGTGATGGATGCGCTGGGGATCAGCTGGCTGCTGCAGACCGTGGCCAGCATCCGCGTCAACCTCGAATGGAATTTGCTCAACTCCTACACCGGCCTGATCCTGCCGCTGGTGGCGACGGCGACCGGCACCTTCCTCTACCGGCAGTTCTTCATGACCATTCCGGACGAGCTGATCGAAGCGTCCAAGATGGACGGCGCCAAGCCGATGCGCTTCTTCATCGACGTGCTGCTGCCGCTCAGCCGCACCAACATGCTGGCGCTCGCCACCATCATGTTCGTGTCGAGCTGGAACCAGTATCTGTGGCCGCTGCTGATCACCACCGACCGCAAGAATTACGGCACGGCGGTGATGCAGCTCAAGGCGCTGATCCCCACCCAGAACGGCACGCCCGACTGGAACGTGACCATGGCGGGCGCGCTCATCATCATGCTGCCGCCCCTGCTCATCGTCGCCTTCATGCAGCGCTGGTTCGTGCGCGGCCTCATCACCCGAGACAAGTGAGATATTCATGGCAGCCATCAGCTTTTCCGGCGTCAAGAAGCGCTACCAGAAGACCGACGTCGTGCATGGCGTCGACGTGGAAATCGAAGCCGGCGAGTTCGTCGTGATCCTCGGCCCCTCGGGCTGCGGCAAGTCCACGCTGCTGCGCATGATCGCGGGGCTCGAGGACATCTCGGCCGGCACGATCGCCATCGACGGCACCGTGGTGAATGATCTGGAGCCGCGCGAACGCGGCTGCGCCATGGTGTTCCAGAACTACGCGCTCTATCCGCATATGAGCGTGCGCCAGAACATCGGCTACGCGCTGAAGGTCGCGGGCATGCCGAAGAACGAGCGGGAAGCCAAGGTGCTCAAGGTCGCCAAATCGGTGAGCCTCGAGCCCTATCTCGACCGCAAGCCCGGCGAGCTCTCGGGCGGGCAGCGCCAGCGTGTCGCCATGGCCCGGGCGATGGTGCGCGAGCCCAAGGTGTTCCTGTTCGACGAGCCGTTCTCGAACCTCGACGCCAAGCTGCGCGTCGCGATGCGCGCCGAGGTGCGTAACCTGCATCGCAGTCTCGGTGTCACCTCGGTGTTCGTGACGCATGACCAGACCGAGGCGATGACGCTCGCCGACCGGCTGATCGTGATGAACGCGGGGGTGGTGGAGCAGGTCGGCAAGCCGTCCGAAGTCTACCACCACCCGGCGAGCCTGTTCGTTGCCGACTTCATCGGTTCGCCGGCAATGAACCTGGTGCGCGGCCAGTTCGACGCCGAGGGGCAGTTCCGCCACGGGCAGGGCGGCACGATCCGCCTGCCGGAGCTGGCGCGGCAGCATGTCGGGCAGGACGTCACCATCGGCATCCGGCCCGAGCTGGTGCGGCGGGTGCCGGCGGAGCAGCATGGCGCGATTGCCGCCACGGTGGACTACACCGAGGAACTGGGCGCCTCGCGTCTGGTCTATGCCCATGTCGCGGGCACCCAGATCATTGCCGTCGACCCCGCGAGCGATCCGCTGAGCAGCGGCATGCCGATCCATTTCACGCTCAACGAGAGCGACGTGCACGTGTTCAGCAACGACACGCGGCGCCGCATCGACCGCAATGCCGCGGCGCGCCCGGCGCGCGTCGCAGCTTCCGTTCCCGCCTGACTTTAGGAGATCCAAATGGGCAACATCATCGGCACCGGCTTCAATGTCGGTTCAATCGACGGCGAACTCGACAGCCTCCACGAGGACATGCGCGCGCTCGCCGACATGGGCGTGGACACGGTGGAAATCGGCCTCACCAGTATCGACCTGATCGCCGGCGGCCGCATCATTCCGGAGCGGCTCGAGCGCCTGCTGGCAATCACCGGCCAGTTCGACTTCCGCTACACCGTGCACGGGCTGGTGTCGTCGAACTTCATGGACCCGGTGACGCAGCGCTACCAGCTCGACGCGGCCAAGGCGCTGATCGAGGTGTGCAACCGCATCGAGGCCGGGATCATCGTCCAGCATGGCGGCGCGCTCAGGGCCGACCAGATCGCCGATCGCGCCGGCGCCGACCAGCGGGAGCGGGAAGCGCTGACCGAACTCGCCGAGTTCGCCCGTCCGCATGGCGTGCGCATTGCGCTCGAGAACATCTTCACCACCGAGCCAGGCCAGTACCGGCAGACGCCGAGCCAGGTCGCCGAAACGGTGAAAGCCGTGAACCACGCCAATGTGGTGGCGCTGATCGACTTCAGCCACGCCTATCTCGAAGCGACCTATCGCGGGCTGGACTTCTTCGCCGAGATCGCGGCGATGGCGCCGGTCACCGGGCACCTGCATGTGCATGACAGCTTCGGGCGGCCGCAGGGCTTCTACCATGGCTATCATGCACAGGAAAACACGGCGATGGGGATCGGCGACCTGCACATGCCGCTCGGCTGGGGCGATATCGACTGGGACCGCATCTTCAGCGAGCTGACCTTCCTGCCCGATACCGTGCTGATGATGGAGATCGGCCGGCGCTACCGTGCCGAGCAGCCGCAATGCCTCGCGCGGGCGCGGGCGCTTGCGGGCCTCGGCGCCGAGACGCTGGCCGCAGCGCAGTAAGGCTGCCAACACAAGCTACGGGGGGTGCCGGCGGAATGGTCGGCACCCCTTTGGTTTGTCCTGGCCCGAAAGCCGGTTCAGTCGAGGTCCGGGCGGCCGCTGCGGGATTGCTTGATGCGACCGCGCTGAGACTTGGCCTCGAGGCGACGGCGCTTGGAAGCGAGGGTAGGTCGCGTGGCGCGGCGCGGGCGGGGCGGATGCAGCGCGGCGCGCAGCAGTTCGGCGAGGCGCTCGAGGGCATCCTCGCGGTTGCGCGGCAACGTGCGGTGGCGGCTGGCAGTGATGACGATCTCGCCCGCGCTGGTCAGCCGGCTGCCGGCGAGGGCGGCGGCACGCTGGCGCACGCCTTCGGGCAGGCTCGGCGACCCCATGAGGTCGAAGCGGAGCTGGGCGCTGGTCGCGACCTTGTTGACATTCTGCCCACCCGGTCCGGGGCTGCGGATCGCGATGATCGCGATCTCGTCGAGCGGCACCGCGAGGCCCGGCGAGAGGATCAGCGCGTCAGGCATGGCGAGGCGGGATGGCGGATCATGGCATGGGACCCTACCGCATTCGCGTGGCGGGTGAAACGTAAACGGGACGCCGTGGCCGCGCCGCGCATGCCGGGCCGGAGAGGGCGGGGGCAGGCTCGCTGCAGGCAGCGTCCCTGTAGCCCCCGCGCTCGTCTACGACATGGCCGAGGAGCCCAGTCGCGCGGCGAGGTTCTCTATGGCGGAGTGGGCGCTGCGTGCGGCGTAGGTGTTGGCGTGCTCGGCGGTTTCCTCGGCGACGCGCTGGCGGAGCAGGCGGACTTTCTCGCACAGGGCGCGGCGCTCGTCCGCGACGGAGCGAATGTCGCCGTCGGTGCTGTGGCGGGAAGTGCCGCGCGCGTCCTGCAGGGCGCAATGGTACTGCACGGTGGCGATCTCGCGCAGGATCGGGCGCAAGATCGCACGGGCGTTGCGCTCGGCGATGACCTCGGGGCTGACTTCGCGTCGACGTGGGGGTTCTCTGGTCTCCATCATGCGTCTCCTCGTCGGTAGGGCCGGCTCACAGCTGGGGTCCGGGCTGACCGGTGGCGAAGGTGAGCACGATCGCCAGCAGCACGATCACGAGTGCCGCGATGGCGAGGCCGATGCCGAGCCCCGAAAAGCCTGACAGCCGGTTGGTCCCGCCCATGGGCCGCTCATCGCCCTGGGTCGGCACCTCGGTAGGTCCGGCAGCGGCGTTGCCGCGAGGCGACGCCGTGCCGGGGTGGATACGATCGTTGGGCGCGGGCGAGCGCGGCGGATTGGCTCCGCCGGGATGGCGCTCCCGATCGTAGAACTCTTCGTTGGACGGGTGGGGGTCAGCCACGTCGCGATCCGGCGCGAGTGCCGTGCCGCTGCCGCTCGGCACCGCCTGGGTGCGGCGGGCTGCGGCCGGCGGCGGCTCGCCATAGTCGCCGACGAGATGCTGGGGCGGGTTGGCGCCGCCATGGATCGCAGCGGCATTGTCGTGCTGCGACGGCCCTGTGCTCTCCGCGTGGCGCTGCGGCAGGCGCAGCGCTGCCGCCAGCGCCTCGTCATGTGTGGCATGGGGACCGCTGACCAAGCGCTCGCCGTCGCTAACGGCGAAGCCGTCAGCGTTCCGGACGATCTGCCAGCCGTCCACTCTGCCTATCTCGCGTTGCATGTCGACTCCCGACCGGGCCCGGCCAGGATGTGGCAACTGGAAGATCAAGCGCGATTGCGCCCCAGTTCCGTCTGCGGACCCGTTAGGGCAACCAAGCGCGACGGATGATGTTCCCGTCAGTTTCGGGGAAACCGACCAACAATTGTTATTGCGCCGCGTGGAGAGTGGAGCCGGATGTACTGCGCGAGACTAGGGCGCGAGGTCGGCTGGGACTGGCGGTGCGGCGTAAAGGACAGTGATTTCAATGCGTCCGTTGCCGGGCAGGTAAGGGTCATTGGGGAACATCGGATTGGCGGTCGCTTCGCCTGTGACCGAGGCTACGCGATCGTCGGAGAGGCCGAATTCGCCGAGAATGCCGCGCACCACATTGGCGCGGTCGCTGCTGAGTTCCCAGGCGCCGTAGCGGGGGTTGGGATAACGCGCGCCGGCGGCGGTGTGGCCGGAGATGCGGATCTGCGCGGACAGTTGCTGCAGGATCGGTGCCAGGGTGGCGAGGGCCTCACGGGTGTATTCGTAGGGGTATTTCGAGCCTTCGGGGAACATCGGCCGGCCGATCTGGTCGAGCAGGCGGATGTTGAGGCCGTCCTCGGTCTCCTCGACGACGAGGCTGTCGCTGAGCGTGGTAAGGTCGGGATTGGCCTGCCAGGACTGCCGCACGCTGGCGGCGGCGGCATGGAAGGCCTGGTTGAAGCGCGAGTTCAGCTCGACGCGCGACGCTTTTACGGCATCCTGCTCGGCACCACCACGCTCTCCACGACCGCCGGTCGAGGCGATCTGGGAGCCGAATTCGGAGCTCTCCGGCGCCGTAAGTGCGTCCATTCGGGCGTCGGACGTCACCTTGGCGCCCAGTTCCTCGAATGCCTGGCCACCCATGACGCCACCGGCACCGGAGGCGGATTCGGAGACATTGGGAGGCGCGAAGTAGTCGGCGAGACCCTTCTTCTGCTCCGGGGTGGTCATGGAGATGAGCCACAGCAGCAGGAAGAAGGCCATCATGGCCGTCACGAAGTCGGCATAGGCGATCTTCCACGCGCCACCGTGGTGGCCGTGGCCACCCTTCTTGATCTTCTTGATGATGAAGGGTTGTTCGTTGGTCGCCATGGTGGATCAGGTTCCGGATCAGGTCGCGGCGGGCAGGTTGGCGGTCGCCGCGTCGACTTCGGCGAAGGTGGGACGCACCTCGCTCATCAGCGCCTTGCGGGCGAACTCGATGGCGATGGTGGGGGCGTAGCCCGAGATGTGGGCGAGCAGCCCGACCTTCATGGAGAGGAAGTACTTCGACTCCGCCTCGTAGATGTTGCGCAGCGACTGGGCCATGGGGCCGAAGAAGCCATAGGCGACGAACACGCCGAGAAAGGTTCCGACAAGAGCGCCGCCGATCATGTGCCCCAGCACTTCGGGCGGCTCGCTGATCGAGCCCATGGTCTTGATGACGCCCAGCACGGCGGCGACGATGCCGAGGGCGGGGGTGCCGTCGGCAAGGCTCTGCACGGCGGTGACGGCGCGTTCCTGCTCCTGGTGGTGGGTCTCGAGTTCCTCGTCCATAAGCGCCTCGATCTCGTGCGTGACGCGCGTGCCGAGCGTGACCATGCGCAGGTAGTCGCACATGAACTCCACGGCGTGGTGGTTCTTGGCGAAGGTCGGGAACGCCGTGAAGATCGAGGATTGCTCCGGGTTCTCGATGTGCGGCTCGAGCGCGAGCACGCCCTTGGACTGCACCAGCTTGAAGATGGTGAACTGCAGCCCGAGCAGTTCCACATAAGCCGCCTTGTTGTAGCGCGGTCCGCGCATCAGAGCGCCCATCACGCCGCCCATCTGCTTCAGGACGGCGCCGGTATTGCCGATGATGAACGCCCCGGCCGCGGCGCCAAGGATGATGACGGCCTCGAAGGGTTGCCAGAGCACATAGAGCTTGCCGCCCATGGCCATGTAGCCGCCAAGGACGCAGACGATCACGACGATGGAGCCGACGATGAGGCGCATATGGTCAAATCCCAGATCAGACGTGGTTCTGGCCGATGCCTCCTGGAGGCAATTCGACCCGTCCGAGACCGATGCACCGAACGGCGGGGAGCCTGAATTAACTTCCTCGTGTGGAGTTAAATCTTTCCTAACCGCGAGAGCGCACTAGCCGGCCCGTTGCCTGCATCATTAGCGCCTCAGGCTTAACAAACTCCGACGAAGAACCCTCGGACCTGCGGCAGATTGAGCCGCTATGGGGCCGCTACAGCTTGCCTTTTTGCCGCCAAGCGCCTAATGGGCAGGCAGTGCAACCCGGCCGGCAGGTGGCAGATGGACATCCTCGGAAACGCAAACCGCTTCAGCTTTGCTTTCGAGGATCATCATGCCTGCTTCCATTACACTCGCCCGGGTGACGCTCAGCGCTCCTGACGGCCAACCCCTCCTTTCCGATCTCGACCTCAGTTTCGGCGCCGAACGCAGCGGCCTCGTCGGGCGCAACGGTGTCGGCAAGACGACGCTGTTGCGGCTGATCGCTGGCGAACTGCAGCCTGTCGCCGGTACCGTCACGCGCAGCGGGCGGCTGGCGATGCTCCGGCAGTCGACCCAAATCGTCGCGGGCACCAGCATTGCAGACCTGTTCGGGGTGCGTGCGGAACTCGACCGACAGCAGCTGGCACTCGCCGGCCGCGCCGACGCCGACGCGGTCGCCGCGCTCGACTGGACGCTGGAGACCCGGATGGCGACGGCCCTTTCGGCGCTGGGGCTCGAGGCAGCGCCCGACACGCTGCTGACCGAGTTGTCGGGCGGGCAGGTGACGCGCGCGGCGCTTGCGGCGCTGGTGTTTGCGGCGCCGGATTTCCTGTTGCTCGACGAGCCGACGAACCACCTCGACAGTGTCGGCCGTGCCGCCGTACGCGACCTGCTGGCCGGCTGGAAGGCCGGGGCGATCGTCATCAGCCATGATCGCGAGTTGCTGGAACAGATGGATGCAATCGTCGAGCTGACCAGCCTCGGGGCGACCCGCTATGGCGGTGGCTGGAGCCGCTATCGCAGCCTGCGCGACGCGGCACGGGATGCGGCCGTGCAGACGCTGGCCGAGGCGGAACGGCACGTCGCCCAGGTGCAGCGTGCGGTGCAGGCGACCGTGGAACGGCAGGCGCGGCGGAACAGCGCCGGGCGGCGCAAGGCGGCGCGAGGGGATATTCCGAAGATCCTGATCGGTGGCCGCAAGGAGCGCAGCGAGAACACGGGCGGGGCGCAGTCGCGGCTGGCAGACCGGCAGCGATTGGCGGCGGAGCAGGAACTCGTCGCGGCGCGCGAACGGCTGGAGGTGCTGCAGCCTTTCGCCGTGACGCTGCCCTCGACCGGGCTGCCGGCGGGACGCACGGTGCTGAGACTGACAGAGGTGAGCGGCGGCCATGATCCGGCCCGGCCGCTCTTTACCGGCCTCGACCTCGAACTTGTCGGGCCGGAACGTGTGGCGGTGACTGGGCCGAACGGGGTGGGCAAGACGACGCTGCTCGCGATTGCGACGGGGGCGTTGCCGCCGCTCGCCGGCGAGGTAGTGCGGCCGGTGCCGTTCGTGATGCTGGACCAGCGGATGGCGGTGCTCCATCCAGAGCTGTCGGTCGCCGAGAACTTCGCGCGCCACAATCCGGAGGCGGACATCACGACCTGCCGCGCGGCACTCGCGCGCTTCATGTTCCGGGCCGATGCGGCGCTGCAGCTTGCCGGGACGCTCAGCGGCGGCGAAATGCTGCGGGCTGCGCTGGCGGCGGTGCTCGGAGGGCCGCGTCCGCCGCAATTGCTGATCCTCGACGAGCCGACCAACCATCTCGACATCGAAGCGGTGGAGGTGGTGGAAGCGGGGCTGCGCGGCTACGACGGGGCGCTGCTGGTGGTGAGCCACGACCAGACATTCCTCGACGCCATCGGCATCACGCGCCGCATCGTGCTGGACAGGAGCAGGGAGAGCAGCGGTTGACAGCAGCGTTGTTGCCTGGCTGGTGCGCCGGGTCGCGACGCAGCGCTGGTTGACCGGTGCGGATGAAACCGCAGCGCTCCCGCGCACGTAGTTGTTGTAGTGCAAAAAAATGCGGAGAGCGGCAGCATGAACGGCAACGCGGCAGGCAACGGCAGGATCGCCTGGATCACGGGGGCGGGCAGCGGCATCGGCCGGGCGCTGGTGCTGCGGCTCGTCAACGATGGCTGGCGCGTCATGGTGAGCGCGCGTTCCGTCGACGATCTCGAGACGCTGGCCAAGGAGGGACAGGGCATCCACGCCTACCCGCTCGACGTGACCGATCTCGCGGCGGTCAAAGAGACGGTGCGCCGGATCGAGGCGGAGCAGGGGCCGATCGCCCTCGCGGTGCTGGCGGCGGGCACCTACAAGCCGCTGTCGGGGACGGCGTTCTCGGCCGAGGCGTTCGGCGTCAATGTCGCGGTCAATCTGGGCGGGACGGCGAACTGCCTCGAAGCACTGGTGCCGGTTCTCTCGGCGCGCCGGGCGGGGCATATTGCGGTGGTGTCGTCGCTGACGGGCTATGTCGGGCTGCCGACGGCCTCGGGCTACGGGGCGACGAAGGCGGCGCTGATCAATATGTGCGAGGCGCTGGAGCCGGAACTCGAGACGGTCGGGATCAAGATCAGCGTCGTCAATCCGGGCTTCGTGAAGACGCCGCTGACCGACAAGAACAGCTTCCCGATGCCGTTCCTGATCTCGTCGGAGGATGCGGCTGATCGCATTGCCAAGGGCCTTGCGGCGGGCAAGTTCGAGATCAACTTCCCGCTGCGCATGACGCTGGCGATCAAGCTCTTGGCGGCGCTACCCCACCCGCTGCGGCTGATGCTCACCCGGCGGATGCTCCCCGGCTGAGACGACGAGGCTCGCGACGCGCTCGGGGATCTTCGGGTGCGGATGGATGCGGAGGCCCTTGAGCAGGAGCCGGATGGCCTCGACATGGATGCCGAGCGTCACCTTGAGCGTCATCAACGGATAGCGGAAGAAGAGCCGCAGCAGGCCGGCATCGGTCAGCGGCTGGCGCTGGCCGGAAAAACTCGCCGCAAGCAGGGGGCCCTCCGGATCGGCTTCATCGATGCGGACGAGAACGCGGTCCTCGGGCGGCTCGATATGGAAACGGTAGACGCAATCCATCGGCATGAAGGGCGAGACGAAATGGCGCTTGGGCGCCTGCTGCTCGATGGGGCCGCCGCCCGCGGCCGGGATGATGTAGGTCATCCGCTCGCCATAGGTGTTGCTGACCTCGTAGAGCACCGCTTTCAGCGTGCCGGCGTCGTCCGAGCAGAAATAGAGCGTCAGCGGGTTGAAGACGTAGCCGAGGATGCGGGGGTAGCAGAGCACCTCGATGCGCGGGCGGCCTAGATCGAGGCCCGCCTCGGCGAGCCGCGCCTCGACCCAGGTCCTCAGGCCGCCGCGTACGCCCGCGCCGTGATCGGACTCGCGGAAACTGAACAGAGCCGGACGGTCGTGGCCGAAGAGGCGCAGGCGGCGGTCGAGGTCGGGCAGTTCGTCGAGATCGAGCAGCAGCGAGAAGACGCGGTAATGCAGGCGGTGCCGGCGCGGGCGGCGCCGGGTGTGGAACACATCACCGGTGTAGACGGCCGAACGCATCAGGCATAGGCCGCGGGCAGGGGCGTCTCGGCGATCCGGCTGGCGCTGGAGGCGACGCGCCAGGGCCGGCCGACACCGCCGACGGCTTCCGCGACCGAGAGGCCGGACTGCAGCGCGTCCTCATGGAAGCCGTAGCCGAAATAACTGCCGCAGAACCAGACGCGGTTCCGCCCCTGCAATTGCGGCAAGCGGCTCTGCGCGGCGAGGGCGCTGTGGTCGAAGACGGGGTGGGTGTAGTGGATAGCCTCGACCAGCTTGCCCTCGGCGACGGGGCGGGGCGGATTGAGGGTGACGAAGATCGGGTGGGCGCGGTCGAGCTTCTGCAGCTTGTTCATCCAGTAGCTGACACAGAGCTGGCGCTCCTCGCCGGTGCTGGTGTCGCCGATGTAGTTCCAGCTCGCCCAGACCCGCTTGCGGCGCGGCATGAGGGTGGCGTCGGTGTGCAGGACGGCAGTGTTGTCGGTGTAGGTGAAGGCGCCGAGGACGCTGCGTTCGAGCTCGTCGGCGTCGCCCAGCATGGCGAGGGCCTGGTCGGCGTGGGCCGCGATGATCACGTCGTCGAAGCGGTCCCGGTGACCGGCGGCGTCCGTGACTTCGACGCAATCGCCGATGCGACGCACATCGACGACCCGCGCGCCAATGCGGCTGGTCGGGGCGGCGGCCAAGCGGGCGACATAGCGCGCGCTGCCGCCCTTGACGGTGCGCCAGACCGGGCGACGGTTCACATCGGCCTGCAAGAGGCCGTGGCTCATGAAGAAGCGCACGAAGGCGAGCAGGGGATAGTCGCGCATCTCGCGGGCGGTAGTCGACCAGATGGCGGCGCCCATCGGCAGCAGATGGTCGCTGATGAACACTTCGGCATAGCCGTTGCGGTCGAGATATTCGCCGAGGGTCAGTTGCGCCATGTCGGGCCGCGTCAGCAGCGACGGCGCCTCGCGGTAGAAGCGCAGCACGTCGCGCAGCATGGTCCAGAAGCGCGGGCGGAGCAGGTTGCGGCGCTGGCCGACGAGGCCGTTGAGGCCGCAGCTCGAATATTCCAGCCGGCCATTGTCGAGCGAGGCCGCAAAGGACATGTCGGACGCGACCGTCTCGACGCCCAGATGCGCGAACATGGCGGTGAGGTTGGGGTAGTTGCCTTCGTTGTAGACGATGAAGCCCGTATCGACAGCCACCTTACCGGCGGGCGTTTCCACCTCCACCGTGTTGGAGTGGCCGCCCAGGCGCCTGTCCGCCTCATAGAGCACCACATCGTGCCGGCGCGACAGCAGCCAGGCGGCGGAGAGGCCAGCGACCCCCGAGCCGATGACCGCAATGCGGCGATGCGGACCCCAACGATCATTCGAGACAGACTGCACGGACAATTCCTCTGCGTGACATGTGAGATGAGATACGGGCGGCAAGAGGCTTTAGGTGCAACCGAATGCAAAAAATGTTCGTATCTCAACGATCAGCCGCTGCAGCCCTCGGGAGGGTCCGTCGAAATGCAATATGTCGTCGCCTATATCGCCACCGCGGTGGTGTTCTTCGCACTCGATTTCATCTGGTTGTCCACAGCCCTCAGGTTCTATCGCGAACATATCGGGGACCTGCTGCTGGAGCAGCCGAACCTCGTGGTCGCGGGTGTGTTCTACGCCGTCTACGTCGTGGGCATCGTCGGGCTGGTGGTCGCGCCCGCGCTCAATGGCGGCAACTGGGTGAATGTACTGCTGCTCGGCGCGCTGCTGGGCCTTGTCGCCTATGGCACCTATGACTTCACCAATCTCTCGACGCTCAAGGGCTGGTCGGTCACGGTCAGCATTGTCGACCTGTGCTGGGGCACGTTCCTGACCGCGGTCTCGGCGTTGGGCGGGTTCTTCATCACCCGCTGGCTGATGCCGTAGTGGCGGGCACCAAAAAAGGGCCGCGGAAGCGGCCCTTTTCGTGAGCTTAGGTAAGACAGCTGCGATCAGCGAACGCGGATCGAGCTGATCTCGTCATTGGCGCCGCGCAGGTTGGACACATCGCGGGAAATGATGATGCAGCGGCCGCGGAAGTTGCTGTCCTCGCAGACCAGTGCCTCGGCGAAGCCGCGCACGCGGATGGACGAGATTTCGTCATTCCAGCGGCCGAGGCGGGCGAGGTTGTCACCCGGGCGGGCGCAGAAGCTGTCGCCGCGGAAGTTGGTGTTCTCGTAGAAGCAGACTTCATCGCGACCCGGACGCGGACCGAAGCCCGGACGGTCGGGGCGCACCGGACGGACGTCGAAGCCGCCGCTGCCGATCTGGAAGCTGAAGCCCGGCACGCCGAAGCCGATGCTCACATCCACATCGGGACGGCTCGGCCGGCTGGGGGCCGGCTCATCGTAGTAGTCGTCATCGGTGTTGCTCAAATAGCGGGCGGAGACCCAGCCATCCGGGCCCGGCTTGGTGACGAAACACCAGCCGGAGGAGTTGCAGCGGTCGATATCGACGCGCTGGCCGGGACGGAGCACGTCCACGACTGCGCCGTTCACCGGCGCGCTGCGCACATTGACCGAGGCGGTGGCCGTAGCGGGAGCTGCAGTAGCAATCGTGGGCAGCGCCCCGACGCCCAGCAGCACGGCGCCGAGAGCGGCTAGCTTCAGGAGATTCATGTTTTCCTCGCGCGAGATTTTGATGTTGTTGTGGCCCGCGCTTCGAACGTGGCGCGGCGCTGATAAGTTCCATGCGCCGCAGTTTGGGCAGTCTCAAGGCGGTGGCAGCCGCAAATCGGCGCAAATGGCCGATCACGGCGTGGAAGCTCACTACATGGTTAGCCTCGGCTTGCGGGCCGCGCGAAGGTTTCGGCGCCGTTAGCAGGACTTCCGGAAGGAACGCCGGTCAGCGTAGTGACGCCGCGTCAGTAGACGCGCATCGAGGAGACCGCATTGTTCAGGAAGCCGTCCAGTGCAGAGGCGCTCTCGTTGTAGCGCTTGCAGAAGCTCTTGAAATCGCGGTCGCGGCAGAGGGTCACCGAGACATTGCCCTCGACGCTGACGGAGGAATAGCGGTTGTCCTTGCGGTAGCGCAGCAGGTCGCGAATGACGAAGCCCGAGCTGCCGCAGATCGAGGCGCCGGTGTAGCCGGTGCCCTCATAGAGACACACGGTGCCCGGACCGCCGGAATTGTAGCCGAGGCGCGGGCCGGTGAACGGGCCACGCGGCTCCTGGCCGAAGCTGAGGTGGTCCTTGGAGGTCCAGCCGCGCGCGCTGCCGGAGCGGATGTGACACCAGAGGCCGCTGCACCGCTCGACATAGATGCGCTGCTCGCCAGCCACTTCGGCCACAAGATCATAGCCGGCACCGGGGCCGGTCCAGAGCGTCACGGGGCGGATGGTCCAGGCGGGGGTGCCGGTCTCGACCGCTGCCGCCGTGCCGATGCCGAGCACCATGACGCACAGTGCGGCAAGAAGGGAAATCACGGCTTTCATGCGACGGCTCCGGCACCTCGGTGGAATGCCGGGCACGGTAGCCCTGCCGGCGGCGAGGGGGAAGGGCGGAAAGGCAACAGTCCCGGTTTTGTTGTGGTTCGACGCGGGATTGTCGCCGATCAGCGCGGCACTTGCCGCTTGCGCCCCTTTTCGTCGAGCGCGACGTAGACGAAGCGGCCATCGGTGACTTTGACCCGATCGGCGATGCGGTTGCGCCGCGCCCAGGCCTCGATGCCGACGGTGATGGAGGTGGTGCCGACCCGCTCGATGGTGGTGTAGACGCACAGGATGTCGCCGACCTTGACCGGCGCGATGAAGGTCATCGCCTCGACGGCGACGGTGACGACCCGGCCCTGCACGCGCTCGACGGCGGCGATGGCGCCGGCGATGTCCATCTGGCTCATCACCCAGCCGCCGAAGATGTCGCCCGCCGGGTTGGTGTCGGCCGGCATGGCGAGGGTGCGGATGGTGAGCGTGCCGAGCGGCTCGGCGTCCGGAGCGGAAGTCATTTGCGCGGCCCCTTCACCGGCCAGCGGCCGGTTTCCTCTTCCCAGTGCCGACGGCACAGGGAGACATAGACGGATTTCTCGATGGAGACCTGCTCACCCTCGGTCAGCACGCCCCCTTCGGAGTCGCGGCGGACGACCATGGTCGCCTTGGCGCCGCAAAAGCAGATGGTGCGAATTTCGCGCAGTTCGTCGGCGATGGCCAGCAGTTCTGCGGAACCGGGGAACATGCGGCCCTGGAAGTCGGTGCGGAGGCCGTAGCACATGACGGGCACCTCCAGCCGGTCGCTGACCCGTGCGAGCTGCCAGACCTGATCGGCTTCGAGGAACTGTGCCTCGTCGACGAAGACGCAATCGACCTTCGATTCCTGCATGTGGTCGTGGACGCGGTTGTAGAGATCGTCGCCCGCCCGGAAGGTCTCGGCTTCGGCGGCGATGCCCAGACGGGATGAGATACGCCCCTGGCCGTTCTCGCTGTAGAGCTCGTGGGTGAAGAGCAGCGTGCGCATGCCGCGTTCGACATAATTGTACGACGCCTGCAGCAGCAGGGTGGACTTGCCGGCATTCATTGCGGCGTAGGAGAAATACAGCTTGGCCATGGCGCACTCATGCCCGAGGCGCGGGGGCGGCGGCGAGGGGCGCGCAGGCGATCTCAACAACAAAGCGGTGCTGGCGGGCGAAAAACAAAAGTCGGCCGCCAGGCGGGGGCGGCCGACCAGAATTGCCGAGCTGAAGAGTCGGCCTGAGGCGCAGGATTGGCGGCAGCGCCTCGTCGTCAAGGCAATACGGCCGCTGGCAGGCGGATGGCGGCCGGCAGTCGGCCCGGAGGGCAGGTCGGGGAACCAGTCCGGGCGTCAGGAGGCTAGGAAAAACAGATGACACCGATGTGACGCCGCTGCACCATGATCATGTCATCTTCCGCCATTAGGCGAGAAGCGCTGGGGCGTATCGGAGAGGCAAATGAAGACTATCGTCAAAAGCGCGGCGGGCTGGGTCACGGCACTGGTGCTGGGGGTGGCGCTGGCCGCACCGGCAAGTGCACAGGACGTGTCGGTGATCGGCAAGTGGCAGACCAAGGACCGCGATGCCAGCTATCAGACCGAGATGTGCGGCGCCGACAATACCCGCCTCTGCATCCGGCTGGTGGAACTGCACGGCAAGGGCGACAAGGCACGCAACCGCGCCTATCTCGGCAAGCTGCTGGTCGACAAGGCGCGTCCGGTCAGCCAGGTGCGCTGGCGCGGCAAGATCGACCTGATGGGGCAGACGGCTGACGCCACCTTCACGCTGCGCAGCGCCAATACGCTCGAGGTGAGCGGCTGTGCCTATGTGGTGGTGTGCGACAGCTTCAACCTCACCCGGGTGGAGTAGGGCGCCCCCTGCTCAAGACTTCCCGGCGCCGGGCTGCCAGCGCCGGGAGGGCTTCGACGAGAACGATCGCGACCATGATGAGCGCGGCGCCGAAATAGCCGATGGCGAGCAGGCGCTCGCCCAGCAGCAGGGCGCCGCCGATGGCGGCGAACAGACCCTCCGACGACAGGATGATCGCGGCATTGGCCGGCGGCACATATTGCTGTGCCACGGCCTGCAGGGTGAAGGCGACGGCGGTGGACAGCACGCCGGCGTAGAGAATTTCGACCCAGCTCCCGAGGATCGCCTCGAACTCGGGCGTCTCCACCGCGAAGGCGCCGACGCTGCCGGCGATGGCGGTGGAGAGGAAGCACAGCGCCGAAATGGTGACTGGCAAGCCGGTGCGCCGGCTGACGATGCCAATCAGCAGCACCTGCACGGCCCAGGCCAGCGCGCTGGCGATGACCAGCAGATCGCCGGCGTTCAAGCCATCGAGCTGCCCGCCATTGAGCAGGAACACGCCCAGCACGGCCATGCCCGCGGCGGGCCAGAGGATGGGGTGCGGACGCTGGATGCGGACGATGATCGCCAGCAGCGGGACGAGCAGCACATAGAGGCTGGTGAGGAAGCCGCTATTGGTCACCGTCGTCATGGTGATGCCGAGCTGCTGCAGCCAGACGCCGATGAAGAATGCCGCGCAGATCAGCGCGATGAGCCAGAGATCGCGCGGGGCAGGGCGCACACGGGTCCGCCGCAACTCCCACAGGACCAAAGGCAGGATGGCGAGGGTGCCCAGCGCATAGCGCACGCCGATGAAGGTGAGCGGCCCGATGCCGTCCATCGCGGTCTTCTGCGCGACGAAGGCGAAGCCCCACAGCATGGGGACGAGCAGCATGGCCAGAAAGGCGACCGGGCGGGACATTGAACCGTGGGGGTGCGGGACGAAAGACACCGCCGCCGGATGCGGCGGCGGCGGCGGCTAGAAGAGGCGCAGGCGACGTGGAGGCTAGCGCAGCTCGGCGTCCAGTGCCTCGATGAGCTGCACGATCTCGGCAGGGCTGGTGTAGTGCGTGAACGAGAGGCGCAGCACGCCATGCGCCGGATCGACCCCGACCGCCTCGAGCAGCCGCCAGGCGTAGAAATGGCCACCGCCGGCCATGATCTTGTGCTTGGTGGCGAGCCGATCGGCGAGGATGGTGGGCAGTTCGGTGGTCGCGATGGCAACGGTCGGCGCGCGCAGGTCCGGGTCGCTGGGGCCGATGAGCCGGATGTCGTTGCGGCCGCGCAGGTAGTCGAGCAGGGGACGGAGCAGCGCCACTTCCTGAGCACGCATGACGTCATGGGCGCGGCGGAAGGGGTTGGCACCGGCTTCGAGCCCGGCGATCTCGGCGACGCGCTCGAGATAGTCTGCGACGCCCGCGGTGGCGGCGATCTGGGCATGATCGGGGCCGGCGGGGACGAGGCGCTTGCGCGGCTGGCTCTCGTTGAAGAAGTGGCCCTGATTGGGCAGTTCCGACGCGAAGGACGGGCGGATCGCCATCACGCCCTGATGCGGGCCATAGGTCTTGTAGGCCGAGAACATGTAGGCGTCGCAGCCCAGCTCCAGCAGATCGGGCAGACCGTGCGGGGCGTAGGAGACGCCGTCGACGATGGTGACCGCGCCGTAGCTCTTGGCCTTCTGCGTGACTTCGCGGACCGGGTTGATCTCGCCGACGATGTTGGAGGCGTGCGGCATGCAGACGACGCGGACCTTGCTGTCGAGCAGCGGGTCGATGTCGGCGGCGTTCAAGCGGCCGGTCGACGGGTCGACCTTCCACTCGCGGATGACGATGTCGCGCTCGGCGAGGCGGCGCCAGACACCGCTATTGGCCTCGTGGTCCTGATTGGTGACGACGATGGCGTCGCCAGGCTTCAGCCAGCCACCGACCGCGTGGGCGAGGGTGTAGGTATTGCCGGAGGTGGAGGGGCCGATATGGATCCAGTCCGGGCTGACGTTCAGCGCCTGCCCGATGCGGCGATAGGCGTTGTCCATGGCCTGGCCGGCTTCGCGGGAGGCCGGATAGAAGCCGTAGGGCTGCACCTTGGTGGCGCGGTAATACTGCGTCAGCCGGTCGATGCTGTGGCGGGCGGTGTAGGAGCCGCCGGCGTTTTCGAAGAAGGCCCATCCCGCAAGGCTCGGCTCGGCAAAGGCCGGGAACTCGGCGCGGATCAGGTCGGGCGAAAGCGGCAGATCGGTCATGTCGGGGCCCCAGGTCGTCGGCCTCGTGGCCGGGTTATTCTCGTTAGCCGAGGCAAGGGCGGCCCGCAACAGCAACAAGAGCCGGCGGCCCCGGGCGCGAAGGCGTGCCCGGGGTGCCAGCGAAAGGGCGAGCCGGCGGAGCAGGGGGCGCTCCGGCCGGCTAGCTGAGCGAAGCTCGGTCAACCGTCGTTCGGGCCCGGCCGGTCACCGCGGGGCGAGCGATGCTCGGGACGCGGACGGAGCAGGTTGGCCTGCTGGCCGTCGTCGAGGCTCTCGTAGAAGGCGCGGAAATCCGGGAGGACGGCACCGAAAGCGGCGAGGCGCGCCTCGTCGAGCTGCAGCCGGGTCTCGAGGTGCTGCAGCAGGTCGGGGCGGGTGCCGGCGGAACGGTCCGGCGCGAGCTCGGCGCAACGGTCGGCGAAGCTGGTCTGGGCAGTGAGCGCGGAGGTCATCAGCGTGTCGAACAGCGCCTGCTGCTCGTCATTGAGCGAGAGCCGGTCCGACATGCGCTCGAAGCCGGTGTGCATGCGGTCGGCCGCCTGCGGTGCGCAGGCCATGGCCAGCAGCTGCGGGCCGCGATGCATCCGCATATGGCGTTCCGCGAGCGCCTGCCGATCGGCCCTGGTGTGGCGCTCCGAGCGCTCGGTGCGCTCGCGGCGCGTCTCGCGCTCCGCCCGTTCGGGGCGCGCCTGGCGCTGATTGCGCGGGTCGGGCCTCGTCAGCTCGCCCGAGGCGGCCGGAGCCTGGGCGCCGGCCGGCGGGGCGGGCGGCGGGGTCTGCGCCGAGGCGGGCAGGCTGGCGAAGCCAACGGTGGCGAGGAGGGCGGCGATGGCCGCGGCGCGGGTCGGAGTCATAGTCTTCTCCCAGGGTTGTGACGTGCCGGGACCTGCGACCCGACACGCTCACCCTAGGCAGGTGCGACTTGCCCCCCCATGACGGCCCGATGAAATCGCGGCAACGTTGGAAAGGTGCGGCGCTGCCGATCAGGAGGCGATGTACTGCTTGAGGGCCTCGGCCTCCTGCAGCGTTTCCTCCATGCGACCCTTGACGACGTCGCCGATCGAGACGATCCCCGCCAGCTCAGTACCCTCCAGCACCGGCAGGTGGCGGATGCGGTGGCGCGTCATCAGCTCCATGAGGTCGGCGACGCTGGCCTGCGGCGTGGTGGTGATGACCTTGGCGGTCATGGCGTCGCGCACGGGTGCAGCCAGCAGCGCAGCTGGATCGTCCGTCAGCCGGCGCACGATGTCGCGCTCACTGAGAATGCCGGCGACCTTGCCGCGCTGATCGACCACGACCACGGCGCCGATCCTGTGCGTGTTGAGCACCCGCACCGCTTCGGCGAGCGGCGCATCGGCGGCGACGGTCCGAACCGCGCGGCCCTTGGATTGAAGGATATTCTCGACTTGCATCGTCAGTCCTCCTCTCAAGCGAATATTTTGCGCCGAAAGGGGGCTTTGGGCAAGGGCACGGGCAAATCCTGCCCCGAAAATCACAAAGGCGGCCTAAGCCGCCTTTGGCACTGGTGTTTCTGCCGCGAGTTACTGCGCGGGTGCGAGCTTGAGATCGCGCTTCTCGTTCTGGATCGAGCCGGCCGGAGGCGTCGCATCGCCGGACGAGTCGAGTTCGAGCGAGGGCGTGCCGTCGACACCGGACTCCGGTGGGGTCGCGTCCGGTGCAGCGCCCGGGGCCGGAAGCTCCGGAACGGGCAGGGGGTCGCCGGAAGCTTCGGCGGTGATGGTGACGCGGCCGGCAAGTGCCGCCGGGTTGGATTCGAGCGCGGCGAGATCGGCCATGCCGATGCCGGCCGGATCATTGGCGGTGATAGTCAGGTGCAGTTCCGGGCTGCCGCCGAGGAAGTTGCCGATGCCGATGGCAGCCCGCAGCGACTCCTCGCTGTTGCCGAGGAAAGCGAGGGTCATGCCCTGCACCATGCCGGCAAGGGCGGTGCGGAAGCCCTCCGGCGGCTGGCCGGCTTCCTGCGCGCCGATGGCGGTGACGATGCCGCCGAGGCCGTAATCGGTGACCTTGAGGTCCAGCGACTTGACGGTCAACGACATGGCGGCGGTTTCGGCAGCCTGCATGTCGTCGCCGAACAGTGCCGGGGTGGCGTTGCCCAGCGTTCCGGCAATCGCCACGCGGCCCAGCTGATCGACGTCGAGCAGCAGTTCCTCGAAGACGATCGACTCGGTGCCCTTGTCCCAGCGGAGATGGGTGGCGAAGTCGAGGATCAGCCGCTCGATCCCGAGCGCCCGGAAGTCTGGGGTGTCGCCACCCGGCGGCGGGACCTCGGTGTCGAGGTTTTCGACGCTGAAGGCGATGTCGGACGGGACGCCGTTGATCCAGCTGCCGAGGGTCAGGTCCATGCTGTCGAGCGCACCGGACACCGGCGGCGTGCCGTCGTCGGCCACGAAGTCGAACACCAGACCGGAGAGGGAGAAGCCATCCATGGCGGGCACGAGCTTGCGCCAGTTGGCGATGAACCACGCTTCGTCGAGGACGGAGGCGGAGCGCAGGGCTTCGATCGGGCCAGTGAGGTCCATGGCCTTCCAGACGAAGTTGCCCATCTCGAGCCCGCCCTTGTCGCCCATGTCGATCTCGAAGGCGTCCATGCCGGTGGCGGGATAGAAGCCCGGCTCGTAGGCGTCGCTGTAAATGGGGCCACCGCCGACCGTGAAGCGGTCGCCGTCTTCACCACCTTCGCAGTCGAAGCCATCGAAGCTGATCGGGTCGGACCGGAAGGCAGTGATGAAGTCGAGGTAGAAGTTGACGAGGGTGGAGACGGCCTCCGGCGAGGGCGGTGCTTCCGAGTCGGGTTCGGCTTCCAGCTCCGAGATCACCTCGAAGAGTTCCGAGAAGCTTGTTGCCGGGGCGCGGGCGCTGAAGCTGCCCGAGGACATGCCGCCGATCTGGCAGGCGAAAACGCCGTAGTCGATCTCGCCGCCGTCGAAGGTGAAGCTCGAGTAGACCTCGCGCAGTTCCTCATAACCTTCGGGCGGAACGAGGCCGTAGAAGGCGAGGACCTGACCGATATTGAGGTCGCTCATCACCAACTGGTCGAACACGCCCAGCGATTTGTCGTCGCCATAGACCTCCGTCGAGCCGATCACCGACTCTGCCGCGACGCCGTCGACGACGTCACTGATGACGAAGTCGCGGTAGGTCGTGGTGCTGTTGGTGAAGCTGAGTTCGTCGTAGCCGGTGCCAGTCGGCGTCTCCGGCAGGTTCTGAACAACCGAAAGCTCCGGGATCTCGATGCGGGTTGCGGAAAGGCTGCCGAGCGTCGCGATGACGTCCGTATCGCCGGCAAAGATGCCGCGGACCTGCGCCTCGGTGAGGTTGCCATCGACGATGGTGATGGAGGGCACGGTGACCTGGAACAGCTCGCTGCCAGGCACCTCGAGATCGGTGACGGTGAGCGTCTCGGCGCGGGCCGCCGACGACATGGCGGCGAGAGCGATGCCGCAGAACAGGACGGCGTCAAGGCCCCTGCGACGACGGCTGGGGAACTGGCCTACGAACATCGAGACTACTCCTCCTCAGGGGGACGGTTGCCGAATCGGCACATAGAAAAGCCGGGACTGATGGTCCCGGCCGAGCTTGTCGCACAGCAAAGCTGTCCGCAACATGAACGAATTCTGTCAACCCTCGCCGGTGCCCGGACGCCAGGCGCGCGGGCTGCGGGCGGGCGCAAGCAGGCCCTGGCCGGGCAGCGTGCCCTGGGTGAAGCCGAGGCGCACCACTTCGACGAGCAGGGTCGCCATCAGGGCGCAGAGGGGCACCACGAGGAGCAGGACGGCAAGGTCCAGCGATGCCATGCCGGGAATGGCGAGGGGCGGCACGAGCCCGAACAGGATGGCGAGGCCCGCCACAACGAACGTCAGCGAAAACGAGATGGCGGCCGTGGCCATCAGGGCGTTCTCGCCGGAGAGGATGGAGGGGCGGGGCGACTTGTCGGGCATGGCGATCCTCGCGATATTCACAACGCGGTGAAGACACCACCCAAATGCGGGATTCCTTCGTTGCTGATGCGGAGAAGCGCGGACGACTTCGCGGCAATCCTGTGGCGGAGCGCCCGTCTCGAGCGATGGAGGTCGCCATGAGAAGGGTAGGACTGGCGTTGGCAGTAGCGTTGGCAGTGGCGGGCGGCGCCGCAGCGGTGGCGCAGCAGAGCGCACCCGGCCAGACGGTGGAGCAGGCCGAACTGGCCTGGCAGGCGGTGATCACGGGGCAGATCGAGGCGTTCCGCAGCGGCGATGCACCGGGAGCGTTCCAGTACGCCGGCACGGCATTCCAGACCGGGTTTCCCTCTGCGGAGGCGTTCTTCATCACCATTATCGCATCGGGCTACTCGCCGATCGCGGCCTCGCGCAGCCACAGCTTCGGCAGGTGGGAGCGGATCGGCGAGGGCATGGTGCTGCAGACAGTGCGGCTCTCCGGTGTCGACCAGTCGCTGTACGAGGCGATCTATCAGCTGGGCGAGGAGCCGTCCGGCTGGCGAGTGCTCGGGGTGCGGCTGGTCAAGCTCCCGGCGATCTCCGTCTAGCAGCAGAAGCGGCGCAATGGCGATTGTGCGCCGGCAGCCGAAGGCCTAACAGTCCGGCGGTTCAACACGCTCGAGCTCATTGCCATGGCCTTTCTCTCCGACGCGCTCAACCGCATCCAGCCCTCCGCGACCGTCGCGATCTCGCGCAAGGCGGCCGATATGGCGCGGGAGGGGCAGGACGTCATCTCGCTCGCTGCCGGCGAGCCCGATTTCGACACGCCGCGCCATGTCCGGGACGCGGCCATTCGCGCCATCGAGGCGGGCAAGACCCGCTACACCAATGTCGACGGCATCGTCGAGCTGAAGGAAGCCGTGGCGGCCAAGTTCCGGCGCGACAACGGGCTGGCGGTGACGGCGGCGGATTGCTTCGTGTCTGCGGGCGGCAAGCAGATCATCTTCAACGCCCTGATGGCGACGCTCAACAAGGGCGACGAGGTGGTGATCCCGGTGCCGTACTGGGTGAGCTACCCGGAGATCGTGCGGCTCTGCGATGCCGAGCCGGTGTTCGCCGTGGCCGATGCCAGTACGGGCTTCAAGCTGAAGCCGGAGGTGCTGGAGGCAGCGATCTCACCGCGGACCAAGTGGCTGATCCTCAACACCCCCTCCAACCCCACCGGGGCGGCGTATAGCGCGGAGGAGCTCAAGGGGCTCGCCGAAGTGCTGCTGCGGCACCCGCATGTGCATATCCTCACCGACGATATCTACGAAGTGCTGGTCTACGATGGCGGCAGCTTCGCCACGATCGCGCAGGTGGAGCCGGCGCTGCAGGACCGCACGCTGACGATGAACGGTGTCTCCAAGTCGCACGCGATGACGGGGTGGCGGATCGGCTACTGCACAGGGCCGAAGCCGCTGCTGGGGGCGATGCTGAAGCTGCAGAGCCAATCCACCACCAATCCGTCGTCGATCTCGCAATGGGCGGCCGTGGAAGCGCTGAACGGGCCGCAGGACTTTCTCGCGGAGTGGCGGCAGGTGTTCCAGGCGCGCCGCGATCTCGTCGTCGCGGGGCTCAATGCCAATACCGGGCTCGACTGCCTGACGCCCGAGGGCGCGTTCTATGTGTTTCCATCGGTTGCGCGTCTTCTGGGGCGTAAGTCGGCCGGCGGTCGGCAGCTCGAGACGGATGCGGATTTCGTCCTGGCGCTGCTCGAGGAAACCGGGGTGGCGCTGGTGCACGGCACCGCTTTCGGCCTGCCGGGGCACATGCGACTGAGCTATGCCGCGGCGACCGAGCAGCTGCAGGATGCGGTGGCCCGCATCCAGGGCTTCTGCGCCAGCATCCGGTAGGCGGCAATGCGGCGCCCGATCGCGGCAGTCCGCGTGGCGGGCTGGCTCCAGGTCGGCGCGGGGGCAGCGCCGGATAAAAAAAGGCCCCGCTCGAGGGGATGAGCGGGGCCGAAAGGTCGTTGGCCGAAACCGCGGACCTGTCGAGACGCAGCCCGGGAGGAGGAGGGCCACAATCTCTGGAACGCTGGCCAGGGAGGAGGTTGGCCGGCAATTCCGTCTCGCTGAATATGGCGGCACCCGCGGCTCTGCACCAACGCGTATTGCGAACGGCAGCTATGCATGCGCCGAAAGCGTCGCCGGGACGGGGTGGCGCGCATGACTGGTCCGCCGTGTGGCGCTGCCAAATCTAGTGACGGGTGAGGAAGATGAGGCTGAGCAGAAAAAAAGGCTCCATCCGAAGATGGAGCCTGTGATCGGACCGAAGCCCAAATCTGAAGTGTTGGCAAATGGACGAGGGAGGAGGATACGCCATTCGCCGGGTGGGCCAAAGTCGAGGGAGGAGGAAACGACTTCAACCCGGGTGTCGCAGAGCAGAACCGAGGGAGGAGGAAACGGTGCGGCTCACATCGACAACAGCAATATGGACTTTGACCGTTTGGTCAGCAATGGCGTCTGCGACATGTCAGCTATGCAGTTTCGCAAAGGCTCGTTCAGGCGGTGAACCCCGCGGCTGTAACCTTTCAGCGCGTTCCGAAAGGCAAAAAAATAAGGCCCCGCTCGAGGGGAGAGCGGGGCCAGAGTGCAGGCGTTGCCACCTGCAAGAACAAACAGCGAGCGCGAGGAGGAGGAGGGAGAAGCGCTCAGCCGCTGTCGACCGGGGATATAGGTGTGGGGTGCCCCGCCAGCAATGATATCGTCATCAATGCAGCCATGCGCTGAGCGCATAGTTGCTAAACCACTGATCAGTATCCTGAAATTGTCTCGTCAAGCGTGTGCCGCAGATACCCGCCGGCCTCGAAGCCGACATCGTCGATGCGCCAGACCGGTTCGGAATCCTCCGGCCGGAGCAGCATGAGTCGGAGGTAGAGATGATCGCGCAGGACGATCTCGGGCGCATCGGCAAACCCGTAAACCAGCTCAACAGACGCGGCGTCCGTGTCGTAGGTGACGGTGCCGGGGGTGCAGGTGTCGGCGTAATCCTGCCAGGATTGCCAGGGGATGCCGTCGCCCAGCGGCGGCTTCTCGCCCGGATTGGCGGCCGCCCATGCCGCATCCAGCGCTTCCGCTTCGGCGATGGTCGCGGCAAGCTCCGGCGACAGCAGGCCGGCGATGAGCCCGGTGTCGAGGGTGGTGCGTGACAGGCAGAAGATGGTGGCGATCTGTTCGGGCTGGACGCCCGGGATCGTGGATTGGCCAAGGGCGGGCGCGGCCAACGTCATCAGGGCGAGGGCGCCGAAGGCGCGGCGGGAATGCATGAGGTTTTGTCTCCTGTCAGCCTGCCGCTTCAGCAGCATGTGCCGAAGGTGACGAATCCGCGCCCCTTTGAACAGCCCCCTGATCGGTGCCCGCTTACCGCGCGGCGGACCCGCGGCGCCAGTGCAGGGCGAGCCCGAGCAGGATGGCGATCAGCACCAGCCAAGCGGGTAGGCTCGCGAGGCCGTCGTCGACCCTCGCGAACATGACCTCGTGCATGATGCGGCCCGGCAGCAGGGTAAAGAGACCGGCGATGATGAGCGCCCCGAAGTAGATGGACTGCATGGTGTAGCGGTGAGCGGCGATCCGATGTTGCTGCGCTTCGCGCACGCCGTAGACGAGCGAGACGAGCGTGACGACCGACAGCAGGTGGATCGGGCTGAATTCCCCGATCATGCGGATTTCGCGGATGAAGAAAGAGGAGAGCGCCACCACGACCATCAGCGCCACCCAGATCCTGCCACCGAGCCGGTGGAGCCGGTCACCCTTGCGCCGAAAGAGGGTGAGGGCGCCCAGCAGAAAGGCGGCGATGGCCGCAAGGGCATGGATCTGAATCGCCGGGCTGGCGGCGAGGAGGGGCTGAAGATACATGGCGGCCTCCCGCTAGAGTTGGTGTCCAGTATGTCGACGCCGCTCGCTGCGACGCCATGCGGGTTGACCTGCGAAGAAGCGCGCTTCTATGCAAGACCAACTTCGCCAGTCGACGGGGGCGTGCGTGAACGACGGAGCCCTGCAATTCACGAAGCGCCAATTGCAGGCGACGCTCAGGTCGCCGCAATTCTGGGGCGTGCTGCTCGGTATCGCTTTGCTGATCGGCCTGATCGGGCCGTTCGGCACTTTCGCCCTGCCCTTGCTGCCGCGCCTCGGCTACTGGCTGGGTGTGAGCGTTGTCACCTGGTTCGTGGCGCAGACGGTCGTGCTGCTGCTCGTCGGCATGGTGCCGCGCGACTGGCCACTGTCGTCGATGGCGACTGCTGGGCTGGCGGGAGCGGTAGCGGGGCTGCCGGTCGCGCTGGTGGTGTGGGTCTTGAACCTGCTGGTGATCCCGGAGCGCAGCCTGTCGCTGTGGCAACTGCTCGCCTACTGCGTAGCGCTGACGGGCGTGATTTCGCTGCTGGGGGAGATGCTGAGCCCCAGCCAGATGGACGAGAACCAGATGCCGCCGGTGAACGACACCGCCAAGCATTCGCCGATGCCGGCCAACGAGACCCCGCTGCTGCAGCGTCTGCCGCCGGAACAGCGCGGCAGCCTGCTCTACCTGTCGATGCAGGATCACTATGTCGAGGTGCACACCGAACGCGGCAAGACACTGCTGCTGTTGCGGCTGGCCGACGCGATCCGGGAGACCGGGGCGGTCGAGGGCGTGCAGATTCATCGCTCGCACTGGGTAGCGCGCACCGCAGTGCGGATGACGCGACGCCGCAACGGTCGGCTTTGGCTGGTAATGTCCGACGGTGCCGAGCTACCGGTCAGCCGTTCAGGACTGGCGGCCGTGCGTGCGGCGGGGCTGGATGCGCGTTGAGCGCGCGCCGGACCTATGGATGGTCCGACCCTAGAACGACCACTCGCGGGCCTTGCCGACGAGGAAATCGCGGAAGACGCCGACGCGCTTGGAGTTCTTGAGGGCAGGGGGATAGACGAAATAGGCCTCGTAGGCCGGGAGTTCGACGCCGGGCAGCACACGCACCAGGTCGTTCTCGTTCTCGGTGACATAGGCGGGAAGCATGGCGATGCCGATGCCGGCGCGGCAGGCCTGCATCATGCCGTAGATGGCGTTGACCTTCATGGCGGGGCGGCGCGGCGAGGAATCCGGACGGCCGAGGCGCTCGAGATAGTTGATGTCGCCCAGATAGCTCGGTACCGGGTCGCCGAAGGTGATGATGCGATGATTGTCGAGATCCTCGACGGATTGCGGCTCACCGACCTCGGCCAGATAGCTGCGCGAAGCGTAGAAGTGGTTGTGCACCGTGAACAGCTTGCGCTGGATCATCTCGGACTGGTTCGGCCGGTGCAGACGGATGGCCACATCGGCCTCGCGCATGGCGAGATCGAGCTCGGCATCGTTGAGCTTAATCTCGATCTGGATTTCCGGGTAGAGCATCAGGAATTCGTGGATGCGCGAGCTGAGCCAGGTCGAGCCGATGCCGACGGTCGTGGTGACGAGCAGGGGGCCGGTGGGCACCTCCTGGCTCTCGGACATCTGGGTTTCGACCTGCTGCAGTTCCCAATGCATGCGGTGGGCGGTGCGGAACAGCTGCTCGCCGACCTCGGTCAGCACCAGCCCGCGGGCATGGCGGATGAAGAGCTTGAGTCCCAGATCGTCCTCGAGCGCGGAAATCTGCCGCGAAACGGCGGACTGGCTCATGTTGAGGCGTTCGGCGGCGTGGGTGAAGCTCCCCGACTCGGCGGCCGTATGGAAGATGCGGAGCTTATCCCAATCCAGCATCGGCTATTCCGCCGCCTCGGCGAGGTGGTGCTCCGCGAGGAAGCGCTCCGCCTCGAGGGCTGCCATGCACCCCATGCCTGCGGCCGTCACGGCCTGGCGATAGACGTCGTCCGTCACATCGCCGGCGGCGAACACGCCCGCCACATTGGTGGTGGTGGTGCCGGGGACGACCTTGAGGTAGCCGCCGGGCTTCATGTCGAGCTTGCCGGCAAAGATCGAGGTGGCGGGCGAGTGGCCGATGGCGATGAACACACCGTCGGCCGCCTTCTCCGTGACGGCGCCGGTGCGGGTGTCGCGGATGCGGACGCCCTTGACCGAACGGGGCATGTCGTCGCCCAGCACCTCTTCGATCTCGGCGTTCCAGATCACCTCGATCCTGGGGTTCTTGAACAGGCGGTCCTGCATGATGCGCTCGGCCCGGAACTCGCCGCGGCGATGCACCACGGTCACCTTGGAGGCGAAGTTGGTGAGGAACAGCGCCTCCTCGACGGCGGTGTTGCCGCCCCCGACCACGACCACTTCCTTGTTGCGGTAGAAGAAGCCGTCGCAGGTGGCACAGGCACTTACGCCGAAACCCTGAAACTTAGATTCCGATGCGAGGCCCAGCCAGCGCGCCTGGGCGCCGGTGGCGATGATGACGGAGTCGGCGGTGTACACGGTGCCGCTATCGCCGGTGAGGACGAAGGGTCGGCGATCGAAGTTCACGTCGACGATGATGTCGCTCACCATGCGGGTGCCGACATGCTCGGCCTGCGCCTTCATCTGCTCCATCAGCCAGGGGCCCTGGATGACGTCGGCAAAGCCGGGATAGTTCTCGACATCGGAGGTGATGGTCAGCTGGCCGCCGGGCTGCAGCCCAGAGATCATGACGGGCTCGAGCATGGCGCGCGCAGCGTAGATGGCGGCGGTGTAGCCGGCCGGCCCCGAGCCGATGATGATGACCTTGGCGTGCACCGTGACGCTCCCGATACGCGAAGACTTAAGTCTCGCAAAATAGGACGCACAGGACGACGCTTTCAAGGCCGCCACCATCGCAATCGGCCGATGCTGGGCGCAGACTCACCGAAAAGACACAGCTGCGGCGGGGTGCCGCAGCCGTTGAGGCAGCCTCAGACGTATTTGACGTCGAGGATCTCGAAGCTGCGGGCGCCGCCCGGCGCGGTCACTTCGAACGAATCTCCGACTTCCTTGCCGATCATGGCGCGGGCGATGGGGGAGGAGATGGAGATGCGACCGGCGCTGGCGTCGGCCTCGGCGTCGCCGACGATCTGGTAGGCGTTCTCCTTCTCCGTCTCCTCGTCGACGAAGCGGACGGTGGCACCGAACTTCACGGTCGAGCCGGACAGCTTGCTCACATCGATGATTTCGGCGAGCGCGAGCAGCGACTCCAGCTCCTTGATGCGGCCTTCATTGAGGCTCTGCTGTTCCTTGGCGGCGGAATATTCCGCATTCTCGCTGAGGTCGCCATGCGCGCGCGCTTCAGCGATGGCGGCGATGATCGCGGGGCGATCTTCGGCCGTGCGGCGGCGATATTCCTCGCTGAGCGACTTGTGACCGCTCGGTGTCATCGGAATCTTGTCCATTGCCGTCTCCACGTAAGAACAACGCTTCCCGCCATGTCACTGGCTCTCGGCAGGCGGACCTTGAGGGGAAGCAGTTTGAATAAAGTGCCTTCGACGAAGGCTGCGGTCAAGCGCAGGGCAAACGGTTTGCCGGAGCGCCTGATGCCCGGAGATCGTTCGCATCGGCAGCGAAGTCAAGCCGTCGCGGCCGAGAAGCGAGCTGCCGCGGCTTGGAAGCGAGCTGCCGCGGCTTGGAAGCGAGCTGCCGTGGCTTGGAAGCGAGCGGCCGACAAGCCATGGGGCGCGGCAGGCAGGCTGCCACGCCCCATGACAATGGTGATCGTGCGGTCAGGCGGGCTGCAGGTTGTCGGCAGCGTTCTTGCCGGTCCGCTTGTCCTTGACGATCTCGTAGCTCACCTTCTGCCACTCGTCGAGCCCGCTGAGGCCCGAGCGCTGGACGGCCGAGATGTGCACGAAAACATCCGCCCCACCCTCGTCAGGCTGGATGAACCCGTAGCCCTTCTGTCCGTTGAACCATTTAACAGTGCCGGTAGCCATATAAGTCCCTTTCGCAGACTGCCGTGGCGGTTCCCACCCCAACAGGAACCTTTGCCAATCGAATTCCTTGGATGACCTCAGCAGGCGCATGGACGCCAGGCACGAAGTGTCGGCCGCAATATTCGACGATCACTTTGTAGCCGGAAATCTTCTGCCCATCAATACGGATCGGACAGCCGAAAGCGCCCGCTGCGAAGACTATCGCAGCAGGGAAAAAACGATCCGGACCAAGCAGTCCCTGCGCCGGATGAGGAGAAGGCGGCAGGGCCGAAGATAGAGGGACGAAGGGCCCCTCGGAGCGCGCCGGACAAGGCAGGCGCGATCGATGCAATCTATGCCCCAGCAATGTGACAGCAAAGTGGAAATCGTTGTCCGTCCACCTCTTCCCGGCATCGATGCGATGCGCTAAAGCGCTCGCCGCTCTCCCTCGGGTGCCTCACATCTTGCCGCATTTCACTCACAGCTCTGGCGACATCGTCGCCGATCGCCGGGCGGAATACGCCCGCGCCGCCGCTCTCGACCACGCCCATGCCGAAGCTGCCGAAATCATGGCGCAGGCGCTCGAACTGGCGCCGGGATGGGCGGCCGGCTGGTGCCTGCTCGGCGACTACCGCAGCGAAGCGGGGGATGCAGCAGGCGCGATCGCCGCATATGAGGAACTGGCGCGGCTCGACGCCGAGGGCGTGTTCGGCGCGGTGCTGAAGCTCGCAGCGCTGGGCGCGGCGCCGGCGCCGAAGAAGCCTGAGATTCCCTATATCGAGAGCCTCTTCGACGACTATGCCGACCGCTTCGAGGCGGAACTGGTGCTGGGCCTCGGATACGAAGCGCCGATGCGGCTGGCAGAGCAGATCGAGACGGCCTGTCGCGCGTTCGGGATCGACCAGGTCAGCCACGCCATCGACCTCGGCTGTGGTACCGGCCTGATGGGCGAGCGGCTGCGGCGCCGGGCGAGCTTCGTCGAGGGGGTCGATCTGTCGGGAGCGATGATCGAGGCGGCCGGCCGGAAGGGGATTTACGATCGGCTGGAGCAGGCAGAGCTGACGGCGTTTCTCGCGGCCTCGGCGCAGGCGGTGGATCTCATCGTTGCGGCCGACGTGCTGAACTATTGCGGCGCGCTGCCGCCGGTGTTCAACGCCGCCGCTGGGCGGCTTGCCCCGGGCGGGGTCTTCGCCTGCACGCTGGAACGCCACGTCGGAAGCGAGCCGCTGATCCTGCAGAGCTCGCTCCGCTATGCGCACTCGGAGGCTGCGGTGCGGGCGGCGTGCAGCGAGGCCGGTCTCGAACTGGTGTCCCTGACGCAATCGCCGCTCCGGCATGACAGGGGCGAGCCGGTGATCGGGCTGTATCTGGTGGCGCGCAAGCCCGTCATGGTGGCTGCCGCCGCGCCGGAACCGGCTGATGACGCGCAGGAGACCTCGGTTCCGTTGCACTGAGCCGAGCCAGCCATGGCGTGCCCGCGTTAGGGACAGTTTAGGTATCGATCTTTGCGCTTTCTTGCGCAATTGGGGGGAAGCTAAGGCGCCCCAAGGTCCGAAGTGCCAGGTCTGGCGCGACCGGACAGTGCTCCCAGGAGGGATCGATGACGGTCGACGCCGCTCTGCCGCCCAAAGCCGGAACTGCCGCGCCTAAAGCCGGGACCGCTGCGCCGAAGCCGCGGCCCGCGACCCCAGCCCCGGTGCAGCCGCAACCTCCCGAGGCGCAGCGGGCGCTCGAACAATTGCTGAGCGGGGGCGTCAAGCTGATGAGCGACGTGCTCGCGATCGCCCGGCCCGAGGTGTTTCAGAAGGCGGCCAAGGTGCAGCGCTGGGCCCGGCGGCTGCGTCCGCATCTCAAAATCGAGAAGTTCTGGGAACTGGACCTTGCGGCGCTCCTCTATCCCTTGGGCGTCATCGCGCTGCCGGACGAACTGGCCGCAAAATACGGGGTCGACCTGCCGCTGACCGAGGAGGAGGCACGGCGGGTGGAGGAGAGCGGCCTCGTTGCCTCGCGGCTGATCGGCACCATGCCGCGCATGGAAGGCGTGGCGCGGGCGGTGTTCTACGCCCATCGCGGGTTCGACGGCTCGGGATGGCCCAAGGACGGTCCGAGCGGCATGGACCTGCCGCAGGCATCGCGGGTGCTCAAGGTCTTGATCGATCTCGCAGATGAGGCGACAGGGGCAGAGCGGACGCGAGAGGCGGCGTTCCGGAAGCTCGCCATGCATGCAGAACGTTATGATCCGGTGGTGTTCGAGGTCGCGTCACGGGTGCTGCTCATTCCGCTGCAACATGCGCCAGACGAGCGGATCAACATCGCGCCGGGATTGGCGCGAACCGGCGACGTGCTGGTTCAGGACCTGCTCGATGCGGACGGCAGGCTGCTGCTGAGCGCGGGCACGACACTTACCGAACTCGGGGCGCGCCGGCTGCTGTCGCTGACCCAGACCCGAAAATTACCCAAGCAGATCATCGTGTTGCGCTACGGTGCAAGCCGCCCGGCAGCGGACGGACCGCTGCCGGATACGGAGCTGTTCTGATCGGTCCTTGCCGCCGGTCCGGTGCTACTTGGCGAAGTAGCTCTGCAGCGGCCGCACGGTCAGATTGTCCTCGCGGTAGGCGATGATGCCCTGCACCGCCGCAGCGGCGCCCGGGATGGTGGTGTAGTAGGGCAGCTTCCCCATCAGGGCGGTGCGGCGGATGTCGCGGCTGTCGGCGATCGACTTGGCGCCGTCGGTGGTGTTGATCACCAGCTGCACGCCGCCATTCTTCATGGCGTCGACGATATGCGGCCGGCCCTCCAGCACCTTGTTGACCTTGGTCGCTGGAATGTTGTTTTCCACCAGATACTTATGCGTGCCCGAGGTGGCGACCACACCGAAGCCCGCCTGGGTGAGGCGGCGGCAGAAATCGAGGATGAGCGGCTTGTCGTCGTCGCGCACCGAGATGAAGACCGTGCCCTCGCGCGGCAGCTTGTTGCCGGCGCCGAGCTGCGACTTGGCAAAGGCGGTGGCGTAGTCGTAGTCGAGGCCCATGACTTCGCCCGTCGACTTCATCTCGGGGCCGAGAACCGTGTCGACGCCGGGGAAACGGTTGAAGGGGAAAACCGCTTCCTTGACAGCGATATGGTCGAGTTTCTTCTCAGTCAGCCCGAACGAGGCGAGGCTCTCGCCGGCCATGATCCGGCTGGCGATCTTGGCGATCGGGGTGCCGATGACCTTGGCGACGAAGGGCACCGTGCGGGAGGCGCGCGGGTTTACTTCGAGGATGTAGATCGTGCCATCCTTGAGTGCGAACTGCACGTTCATCAGGCCGCCGACCTTGAGGGCCAGGGCGAGTTCGGTGGCCTGGCGCTTCAGCTCGGCCACAATGTCGTCGCCGAGATGAACGGGAGGCAACGAACAGGCACTGTCGCCTGAATGGATGCCGGCCTCTTCGATGTGCTCCATGATGCCGCAGACGAAAACGTCCTTGCCGTCGCTCAGGCAATCGACGTCGATCTCGATGGCGCGGCTGAGGTAGCCGTCGAAGAGCAGCGGGTTGTCGGAGAGGACCGAGTTGATCTGTCCGGTCTTGTCGTTGGGGTAGCGCATCAGGATATCGGGCGGCACGAGACCCGTGAGGGTATCCTGAACATAGCGCTCGAAATCGTTCGGCGAATGGACGATGGCCATGGCGCGGCCACCCAGCACGTAGGACGGGCGGATGACCAGCGGGTAGCCCAGCCGCTCGGCGACGAGGCGGGCCTGCTCGAGCGAGTAGGCGATGCCGTTCTTGGGCTGGGCGAGGTCGAGGCGGCCGATGAGCTTGCTGAACAGGTCGCGGTCCTCGGCGAGGTCGATCGAGCTCGGCTGGGTGCCGAGAATCGGGACGCCGGCCTTCTCGACGGCTTCGGCCAGATTCAGCGGGGTCTGGCCGCCGAACTGCACGATGACGCCGTGCAGCGTGCCGTTCTGCTTTTCGGTCTCGAGGATCTCGATAACGTCTTCCTCGGTGAGCGGCTCGAAGTAGAGGCGGTCGGAGGTGTCGTAGTCGGTCGAGACGGTCTCGGGGTTGCAGTTGACCATGATGGTCTCGTAGCCGGCGTCGCGCAGGGCGAAGCTGGCGTGGCAGCAGCAATAGTCGAACTCGATGCCCTGGCCGATGCGGTTGGGGCCACCGCCGAGGATGACGACCTTCTTGCGGTCCGACGGACGGGCCTCGTTCTCCGGAGCACCGAAGAAGGGCGATTCGTAGGTTGAGTACATATAGGCGGTGGGCGAGGCGAACTCGGCCGCCGAGGTATCGATACGCTTGTAGACCGGGTGCACGTCGAGGCTGTTGCGCAGGGCGCGCACATCCTTGGGCTGCTTGCCGGCGAGTTCGGCCAGACGGCGATCGGAAAAGCCCATCGACTTCAGCCGACGCAGGGTGGAGGCATCCTGGGGCAGGCCGAAGTCGCGGACCTTCTGCTCGGTGTCGACGATGCCCTTGATCTGCTCGAGGAACCACGGGTCGATCTTGGACGCGTCGTGGATGTCTTCGAGCGAGTAGCCGAGCCGCATGGCCTCGGCGACGTGCAGCAGCCGCTCCGGCGTGGCGGTGGCGATGGCGGCGAAGACGGCGTTCTCGTTGTCGTCTTCGGGCGCGCCGGTGACGAAGCCGGGGATGCCGACTTCGTTCAGGCCGGTGAGGCCGGTCTCCAGCGAGCGGAGCGCCTTCTGCAGCGATTCCTGGAAGGTACGGCCGATGGCCATGGCCTCGCCCACCGACTTCATCGAGGTGGTCAGCCGATTGTCGGCGCCCGGGAACTTCTCGAAGGCGAAGCGGGGAATCTTGGTGACGACATAGTCGATGGTGGGCTCGAACGAGGCCGGGGTGGCACCGCCGGTGATGTCGTTTTCGAGCTCGTCCAGCGTGTAGCCGACGGCGAGGCGGGCGGCGACCTTGGCGATGGGGAAGCCGGTGGCCTTGGAGGCGAGCGCGGAGGAGCGCGAGACGCGCGGATTCATCTCGATGACGATCATGCGGCCATCGGCCGGGTTGATCGCGAACTGCACATTGGAGCCGCCGGTCTCGACGCCGATCTCGCGCAGGACGGCGAGCGAGGCGTTGCGCATGACCTGATATTCCTTGTCGGTCAGGGTCAGCGCGGGGGCGACGGTGATGGAGTCGCCGGTGTGGACGCCCATCGGGTCGAGGTTCTCAATGGAGCACACGATGATGCAGTTGTCGTTCTTGTCGCGCACGACCTCCATCTCGTACTCTTTCCAGCCGAGCACGGATTCCTCGATCAGCACCTCGTCGGTGGGCGAGGCGTCGATGCCGCTCTCGACGATGGCGAGATATTCTTCCTTGTTGTAGGCGATGCCGCCGCCGGTGCCGCCGAGGGTGAAGCTGGGGCGGATGATGCAGGGGAGGCCGATCACCTCGAGCGCCTGCAGCGCCTCGATGGTGTTGTGGGCGAGCATGGAGCGCGGGGTTTCGAGCCCGATCTTCTTCATGGCGTCGCGGAAGAGTTCGCGATCCTCGGCCTTGTCGATGGCCTCGGCGTCGGCGCCGATCATTTCGACATTGTACTTGTCGAGCACGCCCATCTTCCTGAGCGACAGCGCACAGTTGAGCGCGGTCTGGCCGCCCATGGTCGGGAGCAGGGCGTCGGGCCGCTCCTTCTCGATGATCTTGGCGACGATCTCCGGGGTGATCGGCTCGATATAGGTTGCGTCCGCCAGATCCGGGTCGGTCATGATCGTGGCCGGATTGGAGTTGACGAGGATGATCCGGTAGCCTTCGTCACGCAGGGCCTTGCAGGCCTGGGTGCCGGAATAGTCGAACTCGCAGGCCTGTCCGATGATGATCGGCCCGGCACCGATGATGAGGATCGATTTGATGTCGGTGCGTTTGGGCATGTTCCGGCTCGTTCTTGGTTCTAGCGACCCCGGGCCGTCCGCAGGCAGGTACCGGCCAACGGCGGCGCATGTGGACAGGCGCGGTCGGCACGGTTGGGGCGGCGGATTCTTCGGGCTAGGCGGGCTCTGTAATCGAAGCGGGGGCGGAAGGGAACCCCTTGGGCGCATGTTGTCGCTCTGGTGCGACAATCGGTGAATGGAGCAGGGGAGTCTCTGTCGCGACCGGAAAAGGCGCGGGAACTGCGGGGTCAGCGACTGCTCGCGGCCACAAGGTGGGTTGATCAGGATCAAGGCCGAACGCGTTCGGGTGGTCCAGCGTGGCGTGAAACCGCGAGGGGTGTGCCATGATACCCAGTTTTGCCGTCACCGAAACCGTTCCCCAGCCTTTTGCCTATCTGCGCCGTCACACGCCGATCGCCGAGATCAGCGGCGCAATGACCGAGGCGTTCGCCGCGCTCGACAAGGCGTTTCGCACCGCGCATGCCGTGCCGGCGGGGCCGCCGCTGGCGCATTACGTCGCCTATGACCAGGAGGACACCAGCTTCGAGCTCGGCTTTCCGATCATCGCCGATGATGCTGAGGCACTGAAGGTTGCGGGGCTCGAGATCGGCGAGACCTATGGCGGCCCGGTGATGCGCGGGCTGCATCGCGGGGCCTATGACACCGTCACCGCCACCTATGAGGCGATGATGACCGACATGGCGGCGCGTGGCCTCGTGGCGGCCGAGGACATGTGGGAGTGCTACCTCAGCCCGCCCGGCACGACGGCGGAGCGGATCGAGACCGAGGTGATCTGGGGCGTCGCGCCACACCCATGAGCGCCATCAATCCCGGCGTTGCGGCAGCAGGGCGGCGACCGCGAGCAGGAGCCAGCCGACAATGAGGGCGCCGCCGCCGAGCGGGGCGGCGAAGGGGAAGAGCGGCCGCGCGGCGAGATCACGCAGCGCCAGATCGCCGGCGAACAGCACCAGCCCCACAAGCAGCACCAGCGCCGCAGCGCGGAGCGACCGGCGCGCCGGCAGCAGCGAAAGCGCCAGGAGCGCTGCGGCATGAACCAGCAGGAACTGCGCCGCGATTGTGAGATTGGCGTAGCCGCCATGCGAGGCGTAGGCGGCCGCGGCAACGCCGGACGCACCGCACAGGCCGGCGGCGGCAAGGAGCAGGCGGGATGGGGTCTGCATAGGGCGACCGGAGTGGGGGCCGCGCGCCGGTTCCCCGGCGCGCGGGGTGATCAGCTGCGCGACAGGCTGATGTTCGTCGCGGTCTTTTCGCCCTTGGCGTCGACCAGCTCGAAGCTCATCTGGATCGCGTTGCGATTGAGCTGCATGGTCGAGCTGGCGGTGCCGTAGCGGGTCTGCATGCCGCTGGTGCTGAAGATGAGATTGTTGCCCTGACGCCGGCCGACGGTGGTGACGGTGACGCCCTGAGCGACGGACGCCGACTCGAAGCGGCCCCGGCTCTCATTGTAGGTCATCGTGCCGCGGAAGCTGGCGCCCGAGGGCGGGATGGTGCAGCGCCCCGAATAGGCCAGCTGGCCGGCGGCGGTGTTGCGGAAGGTCATGCGGCAGGCGACGGGGCCGCCATTGGGACCGGTGACCTGGCCGCGTCCTTCCCACACGCCTTCGATGCTGGCGAGCAGATTGTTCTCGGCCGGACCGGCGGATGCAGGGAGGGTGGGGAAGAGGGCGGACACCGCCACAAGGGCGACTCCAAGAATGGACGGCAGGCGCGGCATCAAGAGCTCCGAATTGCTTGTAACTGGGCGACGACTGCGGCGAGACGTCTGCAAAGGCGAATAAGACCGACGGCAGGGCCGTGGTTCCAGCACGCTGGACAGGGTACTTGCCCGACGCAACCTGAATGAATGCTGACAGGCAGCAAATCATCGACAGCACAGGCGCCTTGGGAATAGGCCCCGGAACAACAGCCAAAGCAAGGCCAAAACGCGGCCACGCTTAACCGCAGCGGCAGGAACCGGCGGCCGGTGGTCGCCGTTGCACCTATCCAATAGCGGAGGCTCACATGGTTGGATTGCTGATCACGCTCATCATCATCGCGCTCGTGGCGGGGGCGCTCGGCTTCACCGGCATTGCCGCGGGTGCCGCCGTGATGGCCCGGATCGTGTTCGGCTTGCTGGTCTTCGGCATCGTGATCGTGCTGATCCTGCTCGCCATGGGGATTTCGTTTATTACGTGAGGGCGCTTCATCTTGCGGTTGTGCCGGCTAGCAAGACATGGCGCCTCAGTCGGCTTGCTTCCGTCGGGCGGCAGGGCCGGTTTGGGGCGCGAGCCGGTGAAGCAACGGCTTGTCCGGTGGCTCTCCACCCCCTCCCTTGATCCCCCCCACAAGGGGGAGGGCTTTCGCATTTGGCACCGTCCCCAGCTGTGATCACCTTCTCCCCTTGAGGGAGAAGGTGCCCGAAGGGCGGATGAGGGGTGGGCCGCCAGCGCAGAACCGACCTCCGCTCCGCTTCGGTCGGCACAATCCTGGCGGATTGTGCGCCCCCTCATCCGGCGCTGCGCGCCACCTTCTTCACCTTCGGTCGATCCACTGGATCGACCGATCGCTACGCGACCGGCTCGAAGTCCCTCAAGGGGAGAAGGGAATCGGGGAGAGACCGGTGCACGATCCCATATGCGACGGCCCTCCCCACAAGGGGGAGGGAGACGACTGCACGGCCTGTACGTCAGCCCTGAGGGCAACGCCCTGGCGGTCGGAGTGTGGGCGCTATTCCTCGGGCTCGGTGGTGAAGAGGAGGGGGAAGCCGGCTTCGCGAGCCATTTCGGTGGCGCGGGTGGCCTTGGTTTCGGCGATCTCGCGGGTGAAGACGGCGACGACGCAGGCGCCCTTCTGGTGGGCGGTGAGCATGATGCGGTAGGCCTGTTCCTCGCCGATGCGGAACTCGGCCTTCAGCACGCGCACGACGAATTCACGCGGGGTGAAATCATCGTTGACGAGGATGACCTTGTGCAGCGGCGGCCGGGCAGTCTTGGGCCGGGTGCGGGTCTTGGGCTTCAGATCGGCTTCAGGCATTTCAATCTCCAGCCGGCATAGCCGGGACATCGCGGCGGCGAAAAGTCCGGCCGGCGGGGTGACGCAACGGCCTATATCGGCTAATACCGATGAAGGCCATGCGCAAGCGGGCCTGAACCTTCCGCAGCGGACGCAGTTTCCGCTCCAGCAGACAGCATTGATGACCCAAGGCGACCGCTCGGCGCCCAAGGTCGGCTGACGCGGATCATACCCTTATGGAGGCAGAGATGGCATCGGTACCCACGATCAAACTTCGCGACGGCAGCGCGATTCCGCAGCTTGGGCTCGGGGTCTGGCAGGTCGACCCGGAGAGCACGGCGCGGGTGGTGCAGGATGCGCTGGATGCGGGCTATCGCTCGATCGACACGGCCGAAGGCTACCAGAACGAGGAGGGCGTGGGCGAGGCCTTGCGCGCCTCGGGGCTCGGGCGCGACGAGGTGTATGTCACCTCCAAGCTCCGCAATGGCGCCCATGCGCGCGACGCGGCGCTGAAGGCGTTCGACGAGACGATGCGGAAGCTCGGGCTCGAGCAGCTCGACCTGTTCCTCATCCACTGGCCGCTCCCCAGCCAGGGCAGATATGTCGAGGCGTGGAAGACGCTGGTGGAGCTGAAGCAGCAGGGGCGCATCCGCTCGATCGGGGTGTCGAACTTCAACGAGGATCATCTCGAGCGGATCATCGGGGAAACCGGCGAGGTGCCGGTGGTCAACCAGATCGAGCTGCATCCGCGCTTCCAGCAGCGCGACAAGCGCGACTACCATCAGCGCCAGCAGATCGCGATCGAAAGCTGGAGCCCGCTGGGGTCGGGCCGGATGCTGGACGACGAGACGGTGGGCGGGATTGCGCGCAAGCACGGCAAGTCGATCGCGCAGACGATCATCCGCTGGCATCTGCAGGAGGGGCTGATCGTGATCCCGAAATCGACGCACAAGGAGCGGATCGTCGAGAATTTCGCGGTGTTCGATTTCGAGCTTGATGCCGAGGACCTGGCGGCGCTGAAAGGCCTCGACCGCGGGGCGGCGGGACGGGTGGGGGCGGACCCGGCGACGGCGTCGTTCCTGTTCTGAGGCTGAAGGGCCGGGGCGTCCGAGGGCGCCCCGGTCGCGCTCAGGCGGGGCGCCGGCGGGAGAGGAGCAGGTCGCTCGCGGCGACGAGTGCGCCGGCGGTGATCAGCAGGCAGGCGACGAGGATGACGTGCGAGTAGGCGGCGTAGCCGGCGAGGATGAGGATCAGCGTCGAGAGCAGCGGGGCGGAGTAGGAGGCGGCGCCCAGCACCTGGATGTCGCCGCGCTTGACGCCGATGTCCCAGACATAGAAGGCGAGTCCCACCGGGCCGAGCCCCAGCCCGACAATGGCCAGCCATTGCCAGGGATCGGTGGGCCAGACCGTGGTTTCGAGCATGAGGTGGGCGATGGCGGCGAGCAGCGCGGTGGCGAGGCAGAAGCCGGTGATCGCCTCGCTCGGCACCGCGGCGAAGCGGCGCGACAGCACCGAATAGCTCGACCAGGCGAGCGCCGCGCCGAGCGCCGCGAGATAGCCGAGGCCGTATTGCGCCTCGAAGCTGAAGCCCTGGCCGCGGGTGACGACGAGCACGGCGCCGGCGAGCGCCAGGGCGCAGCCGAGCATGTGCTTGAGGGTGAGCCTTTCGCCCGGCAGCAGGGCGGAGAAGACGACGATCAGCAGCGGCCAGAGATAGTTGATCAGCCCGGCCTCGACGGGCGGGGCGTTCCGCAGCGCGAAGAAATAGAGGAAGTGATAGCCGAACAGTCCGCCGACGCCGAGCAGCCAGACCCGGGGCGGCTGCCGCATGGCCCTGAGCGAGGACGGCCGGAACAGCAGCAGCGAGACGCCGCCGATCAGGAAGGTGATCGCCGTCAGCTGCAGGGCGGGCATGGCGCCGCTCGCCGCGGTGAGGACCGCGAGCAGCGACCAGAGCAGCACGGCGATAAAGCCGACCAGGGTGGCGGCGGGACGGGAAAGCGGGTTCGGCATGGCGGGTTGTCTAGCCCTTTTGCCGCCGCGCCGGAAGGGTGGGCTTGCTTGCGCCGGGTTCAGTTCCTAGCTTGAGCGGCATGACGCTCAGCATGCCCGACCTCGTCGCGCTCCGGCAAAGGCTGGAAGCCGGCTTCGACATGATCGCCACCGAGATCGCGGGCGAGAAGGCCTCCTCGATGGGCCATCACGGCCGCATGGTGGAAAAGGCCATGGCGGCGCTCGCCGCCCATGATGCCGCGCCCGATCCCGCCGTGGAGCGGCAGGACCTGGTGCGAGCGGCGGCGCGCGAGGTGTGGGCCTATTTCGTCACGCGGGAGAGCTGCGGGCTGCGCGACCATCGCGAGGTGATCAAGCATTACGGCATTCCCGGCGAGGTGCTGGTGCGGCTCGGCGCGGTGGAGCGCTGAGTCGCGGCCGCGGGTTCGGGCTATTCGCTGAGGTAGTACTTGAAGCCTTCGTGGCTGCGGGCAAAGCCCAGCCGCTCGTAGAAGCGATGCGCGTCGCGCCTGAGCTTGTTCGAGGTCAGCTGCACGAGAGCGCAGCCGCGGGCGCGGGCGGTGTCGATGGCCCAGCGGATCATCTCGGAGCCATAGCCGCGATTGCGGGCGGTGGGGACGATGTGCACCTGCTCGATGAGGCAGCGCCAGGCGCCGAGGCGGGCGATGCCGGGGATGAAGGTGAGCTGCAGGGTGCCGATCGCTGCGCCCTCGGCCTCGGCGATCAGCAGCATCTGGTTGGGATCGGCATCGATGGCGGCGAGCGCGGCGAGGTAGCGCGGATCGTCGGGGTGGTCGGGATCGTCGCCATGCGGGGTGACGCTGTCCGCAACGAGCAGGCGGACGATGAAGCCGAGATCGGCGGCGGTGGCGGGGCGGTAGGCGAGCGGCATCGGGGCTCTCGTGGCGCGGGTGGCGAGGGTGTGGCGGCGCGTCAGGCGGGGCGGCCCTTCGGGCTCAGCACATAGGCGACGAGCAGCACGAGTAGCGCAAGCAGCCCCGGCATCAGCGCGAGCCATTGTCCACCGGCGGCGAGGACGGCGGTGCCGGCCCACATGATGGAACTCAGCGCCTCAGAGATGGTGGCGGCGCGCGAGGCGACCTGGCGGCGGCGGAACATGGCGCGGCGCATCGGCACGCGGAACCAGAGCTGGATGGCGGTGGCGGCGCTCGCCGAGACGGCAACGAAAAGCCCGGTGACGAAGGCCAGCCGGGGCGAGGCGATGGCGACCAGAGCGAGGATGGGCAGGAACACCACCAGCACGGCGCCGAGCACGGCCTCGATCTTGGCGATCAGCACGGCGCGCGGCGCGATGGGGGCGGTGACGACCAGATCGTGCGCGTCCTCGCCGGAAATGGCGAGCCAGGCGAGGCCGCCGGCCAGCTGCCCCGCGGCCATGACGATGACCGGGATCAGCACGACGAAGGTGCCGGCGCTCTGGCCGTAGGAGACCCAGAGGAAGAGGGCCGGCGGGAAGAGGTAGAGGATCTGCATCAGCGTCTGGCTGAGCAGCCAGGGGTCGCGGCGCAGCAGCTTCCACTCCTTGAGGCGCAGGGCATGGCGCTGCGAGGCGCGCCGGAACGGGCGGGCGCGCTGGCGGCGGCTGGGACCCGCGCCGATCCCCGCCGCCGCGATGGCGCGGCCGGCAAAGCCGGGGCCGGTGAGGCGCAGCACGCCGAACAGCAGCAACAGGCCGGCGCCCAGCACCAGCAGCATGTCGGGCCAGGCGCCCATGGCCCCACGCGCGGCGAGCCAGAACGGGCTCTCGGCGGCCGGCATGGCGGCGATGAGTTCGGGCGACTGCAGCACCGAGAAGCGGTTCATGCTGCCGAAGCTCAGGATGGCGACGGCCTGGATGCCGATGATGAAGCCGGCGCCCACGACGCCGGCGATGATCTGCGCGATGGTGCGGGTGCGGCGCGGCCCGACCAGCCGGAAAAGTCCGATGGTGACCAGCACGGCCAGCGCGGCAGCGACGGCGCCGAGGCCGGCGAGCACGCCATAGGCGGCCAGCCAGTGCGGGCCGGCCGTGAGCGCCAGCACGTTGATCATCGGGCTGGCGAGGAGGCAGGCGAGCAGGATGGTCGTCAACGCGGTGGCGCCGGTGCGGACGGCGAACAGCCGGGCCGACGAGGCGGGCGAGGAGAGGATCAGGTCGAGGTCGGAGCGGGCGTAATAGGCGCGGGTCACCGATTCCAGCGCCTGCGACAGCATGACGGTGAAGAACAGCAGCCCGGAGCTGCCGACCAGCACGAGATTGGCCACATCGGTCCCGATCCCCTCGGCGACCCAGGGCGCGAGGAGGGCGAAGGCGAGCAGGTGCAGGCCCGCATAGAGCAGCACGAGGGTGACCAGCAGCACGACGCCGCGGACGCGGCGGCCGCCGGTGAGCATGGCGAGGCCGTCGCGCCAGGCGAGGCGCAGCTCGTAGCCGGCGAACCAGGTCAAGCTTCCGGGGGTGGTCATGCGGCGGCGGCGCCATCCATTCGGGGATCTGACTCGCCGCCTTCGGCGACGAGATCGAGGAAGATCTCCTCGAGCGTCGTCTCGCGGCCGATGCGGGCGCGCAGTTCCCCGAGCGTGCCCTCGGCCACGAGGCGGCCATGGTTGATGACGCCGATGCGCTCGGCCATGCGCTCGGCGACTTCGAGGATATGTGTGGTCATGATGATGGTCGCGCCCTCGGCGACCTTCTGGCACAGCACGTCCTTGACCTGTCGGGCGGAGCCGGCATCGAGCCCGGTCAGCGGCTCGTCGAGGATGATGAGGCGCGGCTCGTGCACCAGCGCGCCGGCGAGGGCGACCTTCTGCAGCATGCCTTTGGAGAAGCCGCCGCAGCGGGTGCGGGCATGGGGACCGAGCCCGAGCCAGTCGACCAGCTCGCGAGCCCGCGCTTCGGCGGTTCCCGGTTCGACCTGCCACAGGCCGGCGACGAATTCGAGATATTCGAGCGGGGTCAGCCGGTCATAGACCATGGGCTCGTCGGAGACCCAGGCGACGATCGACTTGGCGGCGATCGGGTCCTTCGCGGTGTCGATGCCATGGATGGCGATGCTGCCGGCATCGGGGCGGAGGAGCCCCGCGACCATCCGGAGAATGGTGGTCTTGCCGGCGCCATTGGGGCCCAGCAGCGCGTAGAACTCGCCGGCTTTCACTTCGAGATCGAGGCCATGGACGACGGGGCGGTCGAACGCCTTGGCGAGGCCGGCGATGCGAAGGGCGGGCGGTGGGGCAGGGGCAGCCATGGCGGGCTCCGGGACAATGGCCGAACCGTAGCGCAGATGCCTTGCAGCCAAGTGAACAGGCGACGTTAAGAAGCCGTGCCGGGAACTCAAGCAATTGTGTTGCCGTTGTGAGGCCACCAACAACAAGGAGACCGAAAATGGTCGATCGTGAAGTCATCGTGGATCGCGGCGGCGGCAGCGGCATGGGCGTGATTGCCGGCATCGTGGTGGTCGCGCTGGTCGTGCTGGGGCTGTTCCTGTTCTTCAACAATCAGGGCGGCGGCGGCACAGTGGATGTCGACGTGCCGGCCGTGTCCGTCGACGTGGTGCCCGACGGCCAGTAAGCCGTCCCTACTGCAGGCCCACCGGATCGACGATACCCCCGTCACAGCCCCCGCCGGTGGGCCGCGCAGCCTGGATCAGCGCGGCAAAATCGGCATCGGCCGCCGGCACGCCCCACAGGCCGATGGTGATCTCGTCGATCAGCTCCCGTCCGCCGTCATCGACACAGGAAATGCGGACACGCTCCCCGGCGCCCGGCCCGAAGGCGCGGTCGAACGCGGCGCGGATGGCGCTCCGCTCCAGACGCCGCCCGACATTGTCGGCGAACAGGTCCCGCACCGCCGAGTCGTTCAGTGCGGCCATGAAGGCCAGCGAAATCTCGTAATAGTCCGTAACGGTGCCGCCGAGGCAGGTGCCGTGCTTGATCCATTCGTGGCGGTCGAGGCCGGAGCGGGCGCCAGGCATGGCCTCGGCGAGGCGCGCGGCAAGGCCGGGGGCGAGTTCGAGCGCGGGCAGGTCCGCCCAGCGGCTGGCGCGGTCGCGCTCGACGAGGGCTGCAGGGACGCCGCAATATTCGTCGCGCGGCCAGAGCCCGTGGAGGGCGAAATGGCTGGCATCGTAGCGGTCCTCGGTCATCGAGCGGCATTCGGGCCGCCGCGGCTGGGTCTCGCAGAAGGCCGGCTGCCAACTGGCGGCGAGGATCAGGAACTGCTCGGCCAGCGGCGCGGCGGGCGCGGCCTCCGGTGCGCGCCCCGGATCGGCCGCCTGCGTCGCACTCTCGCGGGGCGAGACGGGTGCCCGCTCCGGCTGCAGCCAGAGCACGACGCCGCCGAGAGCGAGCGCGACGACAGCGACCAGCGGCAGGATGTTGTTGAGGCGCATGGGAGCTCCATCTGCTCGACGCAAGGCGGAGAGAGCACATGCTCGAGCTGATGAGAAGCTTGCTCGTCCCTGACTCAGCCGAGGGTGAGGGTGACGGCGATGTTGCCGCGGGTGGCGTTGGAGTAGGGGCAGATGGCGTGGGCGGCGGCGAGGAGGGAGTCGCCGGTGGTCGTGTCGATGCCGGGCAGGTAGACGGTGAGGGCCACCGCGAGGCCGAAACCGGGGCCTTCGGCGCGCGGGCCGATATCCACTGCGGCCTCGATGCGGGCATCCTCGGGGAGCTTCAGCTTCTGCTCGCGGGCGATCGATTTGAGTGCCGAGAGGAAGCAGGCGGAATAGCCGGCGGCAAAGAGCTGCTCGGGATTGGTGCCGGCCTCGCCGCCGCCGCCAAGGCCTTTCGGCATCGTCAGCGTCACGTCGAGAGTGCCGTCGTCGCTGCGGGCATTGCCGATACGACCGCCGCTGGCGGTGGCGCGGGCGGTGTAGAGGACCTGCTTGAGCATGTTCGTCTCCTGGGGGTTGGGCGCCAGAGCGCGTCGCATTCGATAGCGCACAATTCGATTGTGTGCAATTGAAAATGGAATGCTATGGGGAGATGTCGGTTGCAGGGAGCGGGACGCATGGATGGTGGCAAGGGTGGCGAGGCGGATCTGCTCAGGCTCGACCGGCACCTCTGTTTTGCGGTGTATGCGGCGGGACATGCCTTCACGCGGTTCTACAAGCCGCGGCTGAGCGCGCTGGGGCTGACCTACCCGCAATATCTGGTGCTGCTGGTGCTGTGGGAGGGCGACGGGCTGACGGTCAAGGCGCTCGGCGAGCGGCTCTATCTCGATTCGGGGACCGTGACGCCGCTGCTCAAGCGGCTCGAGGCGCGGGGATTGCTGGAGCGGCGGCGCGACGAGGAAGACGAGCGGCAGGTGCTGGTGTTTCTCACGCCCGCAGGGCGTGAGTTGCGCAAGACGGCGCTCGCCATCCCACTCTCGGTGGCGGGGCTCGGCGGCGCGGAGGTCGCGGCGATCGATGCGCTGCGTGACGATCTGGTGCGGCTGCGGGCCATGCTGCTGGCGGCGGCGGAGTAGATGAGTGGAGACTGCAACCCCTCGCGGAACGTGAAGCAGGGGTTGCCGGTTGTGCGGCGACAGCAGGTCGTACCGGCAACGGCCGGGGCCAGTGCAGCCAGTGGGGAGACGTTGAGATGAAGTTTCGCGGACGGCGGCAGAGTTCGAACGTGCAGGACCGTCGTGGCGCCGGTGGCATGGGGGGCATGGGCCGGATGGGCGGCATGCGCGGCACGCGGCTGCCGATCCCGATGGGCGGCGGTGGCCGCGGTGGCGGGCTGGGCCTGCTCGGCGTCGTCATCGTGCTCGGGATCATCTGGTTCGCGACCGGGCAGAACCCGCTGGACTCGATCCTGGGCGGGGCCGGCACCACGACGTCACAAAGCGACAGCCAGTTCGCGCCCGCGCCGAATGCGCAGGATGGCGAACTGCGCGAGTTCGTCGGCGTCGTGCTCGCCGACACCGAGGATTTCTGGAATGGCGTGTTCGCCGATAGCGGCATGCGCTACGAGGAACCGCAGCTTGTGCTGTTCTCCGGTCAGACCAATTCCGGCTGCGGCCAAGCGGATGCGCGGACGGGGCCGTTCTACTGCCCGACCGACAAGCGGGTCTATATCGACCTCAGCTTCTACCGCCAGCTGCGCGACCAGTTCGGTGCGGCGGGCGATTTCGCGCAGGCCTATGTCATTGCCCATGAGGTGGGCCACCACATCCAGAACCTCACCGGGGTGCTGCCGGAGTTCAACCGCCGGCGCGGCTCGATGAGCCAGGAGGAGCAGAACGCTTACTCGGTGCGGGTGGAGCTGCAGGCGGACTGCTATGCCGGGGTGTGGGCCAATTATGTCGAGCGGCAGAACTATCTCGAGGATGGCGACGTGCAGGAGGCGATCAACGCCGCCAACGCCATCGGCGACGACACGCTGACGCGCGGCTCGACGCATCCGCGCAACTTCACCCACGGCACGTCGGAGCAGCGCATGCGCTGGCTGCGCCGCGGCATGGAGACCGGCGACGTGAGCCAGTGCGACACTTTCAGCGGAGCGATCTGATGGCTGAGCCGGAGACCCATCTGCTCGCCGATGACGGCGTGTTCCCCAACAGCGTGCTGCCGCTGCTGCTCTATCGCCAGGCGGTGCCGGAGGGCGGGGCGGAGGCGATCGAGGCCCTGTTCGAGCGCAATGGCTGGCCGCCGGCCTGGCGCAGCGCGGTGGCGGACTATCACCACTATCACTCGACGACGCATGAGTGCCTGGGGGCGGCGCGCGGCACGGCGACGATCCGCTTCGGCGGGCCCGAGGGGCAGTCGGTGCGCGTCGCGCCCGGCGATGTGGTGGTGATCCCCGCCGGGGTGGCGCATCGGCAGGAGCAGGCGAGCGCCGATTTCATGATGGTCGGCGGCTATCCGGAGGGGGCGCCGGACTGGGACATGCTGCGGGGCAATCCCGGCGAGCGGCCGCGGCCGATCGGCGCATTGCCGCGATCCCCCTGCCGCCCAGCGATCCGGTGTCCGGCACGGGCGGGGCGCTGCCACGGCTCTGGGCGAAGGCCGGGAGCGCTCAGTCCGGGACGTAGAGATAGACCGGGGCGGTAATCGCCGGTGTGTAGTGGGTCGCGATGGCCGCGTTGACCGGCTCGGGAAAGCTGGCGCTGCCGGCATCGTAGAGCTGCAGCATGGCGTAGTCGCGCGCGGCGAGGCTGGCGATGAAGGCGTCACGGGTCGCGGCGTCGAGCAGCATGCGCTGGCCGGCATTGGTGAAGTCGACGGCATTGTCGCGGCGGGCCCAGTAGCAGAAGGTCGGATCCTCGCAGGCGACGGGGCCGGGGGCATCGCGCAGGGCGGCGATGACCGGCGCCACCTCCTCGGCATAGGTCGGCGCTGCGAGGCGGGCTCCATAGTAGCCGAGCGCGCTGGGCAGGAGGAGCAGGGCGGGCACGAGGGTCGGTATGGCGAGGAGAAGATGCACCGGGTTGGCGCGCCGCAGCCAGCCCGCAGCGAGGACGCCGTGGCGCTGCAGCACGAGGGCGAGGAGCGGCATGGTCGCGATCGCGAGATCGAACCACGCATTGGCGGCGACGCCGCGGCCGGCGGCAAAGAACAGCCCGAACAGCGCGGCGCAGAGCAGGTAGATGCCCAGCAGGGCGATGCCCGGATCGCTGCGGCGGAGATAGGCGTAGCGCCCAGCGATGATGGCGGGGAGCAGCAGGACCAGCATGGCTTCGCCGCTGAAGCCGAGTTCCCCGAGCCCGACCAGCCGGCGATGCCCGAGAATCTGGGTGAAGATGTCGGGCCCGTAGAGCAGTTGCGCGGCGAGCGCGACGAGCGGCAGGGCGACCGCGGTCAGCGCGAGCCAGACCGCGATGGCGCGCCGCTCGCGTAGCATCAGCCAGATGGTCACGGCCACGGGGAGCGCAACGAGGTTGTGCTTGATGAGCCCACCCAGCAGCAGCAGCGCGAACACGAGGCCGAGGCGCCGCGGATCGAGCCGGGCCGGATCGGCGGAGAGCAGCAGCAGGAGCGCGATGGCCTGTGGCAGGTGCGCCAGCCATTGCGGATCGGCCACCACCATGTAGCGCGGCGCGGCGAGCGCGACGAAGAGGAGGAGCAGGCCGGCGGCCGCGAGGCTCGCGAGCCAGTCGCCACCGAGCCGGCGGACCGCGAGGCCGAGCAGCAGCATCAGGCCGAGCTGGCTCGCGAGCGCAAGCAGCCGCCCGGCGAAGACGATGTCGCCGGTGAGGCTGCCGGCGGCGCCGAAGAGGTAGAAGCCGAGCGGGGGGTAGTTGTTGAAATTGGCGAGCCCGTCGAAGCGATAGAGCGGCAGGCCGCGCAACGCATCGCGGGCGTGCAGGGCGTTCCAGCCCTCATTGCCGTTGAAGGGGAAGCGGGCGAACAGCCCCGAGGCGGCCATGACGAGGAAGGTGGCGGCGAGCGTGAGGACAACGAGCAGCGGCAGGCCGGGCCCCGATCCGTTAGGGACATGCGCGGGGGTCCGATTCATGGCTGCGGCTCCGGGGCGAGATCGCGGTGCAGGTAGAGCCGGACCGGTTGCTCGCGCAGGAGGGAGTACTCCTCCAGCAGGGGGGCGAGGGCGCGTGACGCAGCGGAGCGGCCGGAGGGATCGAGCTGGATGATTGCGGGGGCGCTTGCTGCGAGACTGTCCCGGAAGGCGGTGGCGGCCTCCGGTCCGGCCAGCAGCCGCTGGTAGGTATTGGCGCCGTCGACGAGGCTCGCCTTGCCGGCCCAATAGCACAGCGCCATGTCGAGACATGCGGCCGGGCCCGGTACGGCGGCGATTTCGGCGATGACCGGCGCCAGCTCCGCGGCTTCGGATGCCGCCATGGCGCGTCCGCGCCAGGGTCCGAGCGATGTGACGGCGAGGTAGGCGACGGTCACAACGCTGAGGCCGAGGACCAGCAGCCGGGCGGGGCGCCCAAGCGCGCTCCAGTGGCGCAGGCCGAGGCCGAAGGCGAGCGCCGCGGCAATGCCGACATCGAAGTAGTTGTTGAGATTGACGCCGACGCCACCGGCGAAAACCAGCCCCAGCAGAACCGCCACGGCCAGCCAGGCGGCAAGGAGACCGAAGGCCGGATCGTTCCCCCGGCGCAACAGGACCAGTCCGGCGATGGCGAAGGGCAGGTAGCCGGCCATCCAGCGGACCGATGCCGGGATCAGCGCCAGATCGTAGACGCGTTCGTGCCCGAGCACCTGCTGGAAGATGGCGCCGCCGAACAGGGCCCAGCAGAGGGCGAGGGCGATGAGGCAGAACAGGGTCGCCGAGATCAGCCAGCCGGCCAGCAGGCGACGATGGGCGAGCGCAAGCCACAGCGTTGCAGCGAGGGGCAGGATGATGAGGTTGAGCTTCACCAGCCCGCCCAGCACCATCAACAGAGCGGCGAGCGGCACGAAAAGCGCGGCACGGCTGGCAGGGTTTCGGGTCGCGGCCACGAGCGCCAGCAGCCCTCCCAGTTGCAGGGCATGGCCGAGCAGTTGCGGTTCGCCCACCCCGGCATAGTAGTGGGCCATGCCGAAGGTGAGGACGAGATAGAGCGCGGCGGCAGTCACCGCAGCAGGAAGCGTAGCGCCAAGCTGGCGCGCCAGTGTGCCGACCAGGATGGCGACGCCCAGCAGCGCCGTCGTGGCGATCAGGCGCGCGGCGATGATATTGTCGCCAACGAGCAGACCGAGCCAGGCGACCGGATAGAAGGCGAGCGGCGGATAGTTGGGAAAGCTCGCATAGCCGTCGGGCGCGTAGAGATTGGGGACGGTAAGCGCCCTCAGGGCGTAGGTCGCGTTCCAGCCCTCGTTGGTCAACGGCGCGCGCACCGAGAGCGTGGACGCGATGATGCCGACCGGGATCGCGGCAAGCACGAGGAGGGCGACCGGCACCGCCCAGCGGCGCCAGTCGTGCGGCGAGGCCGCGATGGTGCGCGACCCCGCCGGAACGGTCATTCGGGCTTGGTCTGCTCGGGCTTGAGCTCGAGGCCCTTCTGCGCCCGGACCAGGTTCAGGAACCGGGTGAAGAGGTAGTGGCTGTCATGCGGGCCGGGGCTCGCCTCGGGGTGGTACTGCACCGAAAAGATCGGCTTGCCCTCGACCTCGAGCCCGGCATTGGAGTTGTCGAACAGCGAGATGTGGGTCTGCCGCACATTGGCGGGCAGGCTCGCCGTGTCGACGGCAAAGCCATGGTTCATCGAGGTGATCTCGACCTTGCCGGTGGTGAGATCCTTGACCGGATGGTTCGCGCCATGGTGGCCCTGATGCATCTTTTCGGTCTTGCCGCCGACCGCGAGGCCGAGCAACTGGTGGCCGAGGCAGATGCCGAACATCGGCTTGCCGGTCTCCATCAGCGCCTTGATGGTCGGCACGGCGTACTTCCCGGTCGCCGCTGGATCGCCCGGGCCGTTGGAGAGGAAGATGGCGTCGGGATTGTGCGCGAGCACATCCTTGGCACTCGCCGTCGCCGGCACCACGGTGACCCGCGCACCTTCCTCGGCCAGCTGCCGCAGGATGTTGCGCTTGGCGCCGAAATCGATGGCGACGATGTGGAATTCGGGGTTGGTGAGCGTGCCGTAGCCCTCGGTGCGGCTCCAGGTGGTCTGGTCCCAGTGATAGGTCTGGGCGGTCGTGACCTCCTTGGCGAGATCGAGGCCCTCGAGGCCGGGAAAGGCCTTGAGTTCGGCGACCATCGAGGCCTCGTCGAAATAGCCGTCGGGGGCGTGGGCGATGACGCCGTCCGGCATGCCCTTCTCGCGGATGCGGGCCGTGAGGGCGCGGGTATCGATGCCGGCGATACCGATGATGTTGCGCTTCTTCAGCCAGGCATCGAGCCGCTCGACGGCACGATAGTTGGAGGGGTCGGTGATATCGGCCCTGAGCACGCAGCCCCTGACGCCGGAATGGGCGGCGAGGTTCACCGTCTCGATGTCCTCGTCATTGGCGCCGACATTGCCGATATGGGGGAAGGTGAAGGTGATGATCTGGCCGGCGTAGGAGGGATCGGTGAGGATCTCCTGGTAGCCGGTCATCGCCGTATTGAAGCAGACCTCGCCGGCCGTGTGGCCGACAGCGCCGATGCCGTGCCCTTCGAGGCGCGTGCCGTCTTCGAGGATCAGAAGGGCGGTCGCGGGCTTTTGCTGCCAGCCGGACATGGCGGGGCTCCAGATACTGCGGGTTTCGGTTGAGGGCTCTCCCTAGACGGGGGGGCCGCCGAGCGCAAGTGGCGCCCGGGTGTATTTGCGCTATATGAGGGCCAGTTTGCGTTGCACAAGGGAGTAGCTGCCATGCGCGGAGCGATCGATGACGCCTACAAGACGGCGCTGAAGGCCGGGGACAAGCGGCGCACGGCGACGTTGCGGGCGGTCAATGCCGCCATCAAGGACAAGGACATCGAGGCGCGCGGTGCGGGAAAACCCGCGCTTGGCGCCGAAGAGGTGCTGGTGCTGCTGCAGAAGATGGTGAAGCAGCGCGAGGAATCGCTCGCGATCTACGAGCAGGCCGGGCGCGAGGACCTCGCCGCGGTGGAGCGCGAGGAGATCGCCATTCTCGGCGAGTTCCTGCCCAAGGGCCTGACGGAGGCCGAGCTCGAGGCGGCCATTGCCGCCGCGATCGCCGAAACCGGCGCCACGAGTGGCAAGGACATGGGCAAGGTCATCGCCGCGCTGAAGGCCAGCCATCCCGGCCGGATCGATTTCGGCAAGGCCTCGGGCAAGGTGAAGGCCGCGCTGGGCTGAGCCGGGCGCACCAACTGCCGCTTGAGTGGCACCCGGCGTCGCGATATGGGTTAACGAGACGTTAACGCGGCGCTCGGGACAGCCATGGGTATCACGTTCAGCTTGCGGCGGCCCCAGGGGAGCGCGTCGCCGGACCTGCTGATCAGCGAAGACGATTACTCCGTGCGGGTGACGCATGTCGCCGACCAGCGCTTCTGGCTGCGGATGGAGAAGCACCCGGGCGCCGAACTGGTGGTGTCGGACTGCGCGGCCGGGCAGGCGGACGCCGATACACTGGCGGCAGCCTGTCGCCTCGCCGTCAGGCGACTGGGCGCCATGCGGCCGAGCCGCGTGGTGTTCCGCGACGTGGTCGCCGGTGGGCACCAGACGGCGGATTTTCCGGTGAAGATGCTGATGGCGGGCCAGCTCGCCAAACAGCTGGCGGCCAGCATTGCCGCCGAAGCCGGCCGCCGCCCGGGCTGCCTGGCACTGACGCCGCGCCGCGGGCGGCTCGATGCGGTGGTGGGGCTGGAATAGGGCGGTTTACGCCGCGGCCGAATTGTCTCTCGGTCGGCGTTCTGCTTCTGGCCGGGGTTCGTGCCTTTGCTCGGGTGAGCCGGTGAAGCAACGGCTTCTCCGGTGGCTCTCCGCCCCTCCCTTGATCCCTCCCCACGAAAGGGTAGGGTGTTGCATATGGAGTTGAACGCAGGCCTCTCGGCAGTTCCCTTCGCCCCTTGAGGGAGAAGGTGGCGCGCAGCGCCGGATGAGGGGCGCACAATCCGCAAGGATTGTGCCGACCGAAGCGATAGCGGAGGGCGGTTCAGTGTTTGCGGCCCACCCCTCATCCGCCCTTCGGGCACCTTCTTCACCTTCACTCGCTCCACCGGAGCGAGTGATCGCTGCGCGACCGGCTCGAAGTCCCTCAAGGGGAGAAGGCGACAACAGCTGGCCCCGGTGATTTATGCGGTAGCCCTGCTACTAAGGGGCAGGTGTCGACTGCATGGCCGGTGCATAAGCCCGAAGGTGCAAGGGTTGAGCGGTTAAGCCGCGATGCGGGTCTCGGGACCGTGGACGCAGTTCCGGCCGGCCTGCTTGGCCTGGTAGAGCTGCCCGTCGGCCTTGTTGAGCAGGGTCTCGAAGCGTTCGCCGCGCCCGGTACTCATGGCGATGCCGGCGCTGACGGTGGGCGAGCCGAATTCCGCGGAGAGTTCGTCCGTGTCCGCGAGTGCCGCCCGGATGGTCTCGGTGACCGTGCGCGAAGTGCACACGTCGACATCGCGCAGGATGACGCAGAACTCCTCGCCCCCGATCCGGGCGGCGGTGTCGTGCGGCTGCAGCTGCAGCTCGACCGCGGCGGCGAAGCGGCGCAGCACCTCGTCGCCTGCGGCGTGGCCGAAGCGGTCGTTGATGGTCTTGAAATCGTCGAGGTCGAACATCACCACGGCGGTCCCGGCCGGCAGCAGCGCATCGCCCGTCAGCTCGAACAGGGCGCGCCGGTTGAGCATACCGGTCAGCATGTCGGTCATGGCGAGGCGGCGGTGTTCGCCGGACGAGCGCAGCTGGTGCAACGACATGGTCATGGCGCCACCGCCGGCGAGGGTGACGATGATGGCGATGTTGTTGAGGTCCTCGGCCCAGTTGTCGGGGCGGGCGACGAGCGTCAGCTGGCCCTGCATGGCGAGGGCGACGGCGCACAGGATGAAGGAGATGGCGGTGATGCCGAACAGCGCTGCCTTGCCGGTCATGGCGAGGGGGGCCTCGCGGCGGCCGCGCCAGTGCTCCCTGGCCGCCATCAGGAGGAAGGTCGCAGCACCGGCATTGGCAAGCATGGTGCCGATTCCGCTCCAGCCGATGCCGAAGCAGACCCCCATCGCGCAGACGAAAGCGGCCCAGATCCACAGCATCCGGTGCCAGGGCGCATGCCCGGAGCGGAACTGGCTGTCGCCGACATAGACGACGCCGAAGCCGGCGATCAGCATGGCAAAGCTGCCGAACTGCAGCAGCGGAATATAGCTCTCGACGAGGCCGTAGAGGACGATGGCCGGCACCATGAGGGCGAGGGCAAGACCCCAGCTCAAGAGGTAGCGGTACTGGCGTGCGCCCAGCCAGGTCAGCAGCAGTGTGAACATGAGCGCCAGCGTCGCCATGCCAATGGCGGCCAGCAGAGTTGTCTGATCGAGCATATGCATTTCCAGCCGCTGCGCCCCAGCGATCCGCGAACCCTACAGCAAGATTGTGCAATTGCGGCACGAGCTTGCCTTCGATGGTGAAGGAGCGCTTACTGTCCTGCTGCCGCCGTTTGCGGCGCCTGCCGGCGCTCGAGCCACCACGAGAGCGCTGCGACGCCTGCCGCGAGCAGGCTGCAGACCATGCCGACTGCCGGCAGATCGGCATAGCGCACGCCTTGCGCGAGCAGCGCCGCGCCCACGAAGGCGCCACCGGCGATGCCGATGTTGAAGGCCGTCGAAATCAGCGAGGAGGCGAGATTTGGCGCGGCGCGGGCCCCGGTGATGACGCGGGCCTGCAGCGGGGTGGAGAAGGCGAAGCCGACGATGGAGCTGGCCATCAGGTTCACCGGCATCCAGACCTTGTCGTAGACCGCGAACAGCATGGTGAAGAACAGCAGCGACTGCAGCAGCAGCACGGTGATGAGCGTCGGCATCGGCTTCCAGTCGGTGCCGCGCCCGCCCAGCCAGATGCCGAGCACGGAGCCGAGGCCGCCGACGAGCAGGAAGATCGGGATGATGTCGAGCGAGAGCCGCGTCACCTGCTGCATCAGCGGCACCTGGAAGGTGGCGAAGGCGAGCTGCCCTGTCATCGTGAGCGCGATGACGATGAAGCTCATCCAGACCTGCTGGTGGCGGAGGACGCGCACCTGGTCGATGAGGCGCAGATCCGTGATGCCGGCGCCACGGGCCGGGGGCACGCGCCAGGCAATCATCAGGGCGGCGGCAAGACCGATGGCGCCGACGACGAGGAAGGCGGTACGCCAGCCGAAGGCGACGCCGACATAGCTGCCGCCGGGCAGGCCGAGCAGATTGGCGAGGGTGATGCCGCCGATGAACAGCGAGAAGGCGGCGCCCCGGCGCTCGGGCGGCACGAGGCGCGAGACCATGACGTTGCCGACGCCGAAGAACGTGCCGTGCGCCACGGCCGAGACCAGCCTGGCGGCGAGCAGCAGGCCGTAATCCGGCGCGAGGGCGCAGAGCAGCTGCGCGAAGGCGAACAGCAGCATCAAGCCGATCAGCACCGCCTTTTGCGGGAAGCGGGTGACGAGCACGGTGAGGATCGGCCCGCCGATGGCGACGCCGACCGCATAGGCCGAAACGAGCAACCCGGCGGTGGGGATCGACACCGCGAGATCGCTCGCCAGCGGCGGCAGGATGCCCGAGATCAGGAACTCGGCGGAGCCGATGGCGAAGGCGGCGAGCGCCAGCGCGTAGATCGCAATGGGCATCCGATTCCCTCCCCCCTACAAAGCCGGGGGGACAGGATCACTTCTGGTTCTCGGGCGCAACCGTGCGCGGCCGGCCGGTGTCGAGGTATTCCAGTTCGGTGTTGAAGGCGGAGCCGAATACGAAGATCTGCGCGGAATTGTACATCCAGAGCAGCAGCACCACGGCGGCGGTCATCGAGCCGAAGCTCGCCTCGAAGTTGGAGAAGTTCTCGACATAGATCGAGAACAGCGCCCCGGCCAGCATCCAGACCAGCGAGGACAGTACCGCACCGGGCCAGATATAGCGCCAGCGGCGCGGGTGCCGGTCGGGCCCGTAGCGGTAGAGCAGGCTGATGACGATGATGGTGAGCGCGAACAGCACCGGCCAGCGAAAGGTGAGCAGCAGCAGCTCGTTGCCGGTGGGGAAGGGGAGCAGCGCGGGGAGGCCCGCCACGGTCAGCAGTGCGACGATGAGAAAGATCGAGCCGCCCACCGACATGCCGACGGAGGTCGCGACCGAGGCGATGAAGCCGCGCTTCGGCTCTCCGCCCCTGACGCTCGACATCGCGTAGAGCAGGGCATCGACGCCGCGCGAGGCGCTCCAGAGCGCGATGGGCACGGAGACCAGCAGCCCCAGGCCCAGCGAGGCGCGAGGCTGGTCGATCAGCGTGCGCAACTGGGCCGAGATGAACTCCACCGCCGGCTCGGGCAGGATGCTGTCGAAGGCGGCGACCGTGCCGCGCAGATCGTCGCGATCGGCGATGAGGCCGTAGATCAGCACCGCCGTGGCGATGGCGGGAAAGAAGGAGAGAAAGCCGAAATAGGCCGTGCCGGCGCAGCGCAGCGACGTGTCCTGGCCCTTGAAGATGCCGAACGAGCCTTTCAGCACCTGCCACAGGAAGGCGAGGCCCTTGCGCTTTTTCGGCTTTTCCGGGGCGGACGCGGTATCGACGTCTGTGGCGGTGTCGGCGGCTGTCGGCATTGTGGCTTCCCCGTGGCTTTGCTGTGCAACGGCGCGGCGGCGCTGTGGTTGCAGGCGGGAGGGGGAGAGGGGTGGGCAATCGGCAATCGGGAGTAGCGAATTGCGAATGGCGAATTGCGAATGGAGAATAGCGAATAGCGAATAGCGAATAGCGAGTAGGGAAGAGGGAAGAGGGAAGAGGGAAGAGGGAAGAGGGAAGAGGGAAGAGGGAAGAGGAGTGGCCGTCGCGCGCCCCGGGGTCGGCGGCTCCATCGTCTCCTCCCCCCTTGAGAGGGAGGGACAGGGTGGGGGGTGGTTGGGGTGGGCACAGGAGCTGGTGCGGACTGAGGGACCTCCACCCCTTTTCCCCCCTCAAGGTTGAGGGGGACCCGACTTCCAGATCTGAGCGGTCGGCAGGGGGGCGCACATGGCGGCTCCGCGCGTGGGGCACCCCCCTTCCGGCTGTCGCCACCTGCCTTTCGAGCATAGCTCTCAAGGCCTTCTTCGGGGAAATCGGTCCACCGGACCGATTTCTGATCCCTCGAAGCCCCGCAGGCGGGAGAAGGCCGATGGGCGAGATCGCGCCACGCGTGTTCCTCCACCGTTTACGGGGGCTTCAAGCCGTGCCGAAGGCAGAAGCGCTCCAGTGGAGCGCTTCCAGGCGAGGAGGCCATGAGAGCTACGCTCGAATGGCAGGGGGGACCGCCGTCAGGCGGTGGAGGGGGGTGCCGCTTGCGCTGTGGTGACAGGGGCGGGAGGCTGGGGGTCGCACTGCCTGTGATGCACACCGCAATCCCGCGTGACACTCGCGCTCTTCGTGCTTACCTACGGCCATGCGCTTTTCCGACTCCTTCCTCGACGAGATCCGTCAGCGCCTGCCGATTTCGCAGGTGGTGGGGGAGCATGTGCTGTGGGACAAGCGGAAGTCGCAGCCGGGGCGGGGGGATTTCTGGGCGTGTTGTCCGTTCCATGGCGAGAAGAGCCCGAGCTTTCATGCCGATGACCGGCGCGGCATCTACAAGTGCTTCGGGTGCGGGGCGGCCGGCGACCACTTTCGGTTCCTGACCGAAAAGACCGGGATGAGCTTTCCCGAGGCGGTGGAAAAGCTCGCCGGCATGGCCGGGGTGCCGATGCCGGCCCGCGATGCGCGCGATGCCGAGCGACAGGAAACGCGGCGGACGCTGCATGACGTGATGGACCTCGCGACGCGCTATTTCGAGGCGGCGCTGAGCCACAATATCGGGGCCCGGGCCCGCGGCTATCTGCAGGAACGCGGGGTGGGGGCGCCGGCGCAGGCGCGGTTCCGGCTCGGCTATGCGCCGGACAGCAGCAACGGGCTGAAGGAGCACCTCGCCGCCAACGGCGTCTCCGCCGACGAGATGGTGGCGGCCGGGCTGGTGGTGGTGCGCGAGGACCAGCCGCTGCCCTATGACCGGTTCCGCAACCGGGTGATGTTCCCGATCATGGACTTGCGGGGAAAGGTGATCGCCTTCGGGGGGCGGGCGCTGTCGGCGGACGTGCCGGCGAAGTATCTGAACTCGCCCGAGACCGAGCTCTTTTCGAAGCGCATGACGCTCTACAATGGCCACCAGGCGCGCGAGGCGGCGCGCGGCGGCAAGACGGTGATCGTGGTCGAGGGCTATCTCGACGTGATCGCGGCGGTGACGGCAGGCTTCGAGGGCACGGTCGCCCCGCTCGGCACGGCGCTGACCGAGGAACACGTGCAATTGCTGTGGCGGATGAGCGAGCAGCCGGTGCTGTGTTTCGACGGCGACGCGGCCGGCCAGCGCGCGGCGGCGCGGGCGGCGGATATCGTCTTGCCGCTGCTGCAGCCGGGGCGCACGGTGAAGATCGCGACGCTGCCCGAGGGGCTAGACCCGGACGATCTGATCAAGGCGCAGGGACGCGGGGCCTTCGAGGAGGTGATCGAGCGGGCGCGGAGCCTGTCGGACGTGATCTGGAGCCTCGAAACCGGCGGCATCGTGCCGGAAACGCCGGAGGCGCGGGCCGCGCTCGAGGCGCGACTCAGGGCGCGGGCCAATGCGATCGCCGACCAGTCGGTGCGGCGGCACTATGCGCAGGCGTTCGACGAGCGGCTGGCGGCGTTCTTCACCCCGGCGCGGCCGGGACGGCGCGAGCGCGGCGGCGCCGGGCGGCAGGGTTATGGCCAGGGTGGCTATGGGCAAGCCGGCTACGGCACGGGGCGGGGCCGGGGCTCGCCGCGGCTCGTAGTGTCGGAGACGCTGCGCAATTCAAGGCTGATGAAGCCGGGCCGCGCGCTGGACGTCACCCCGCGCGAGGCGGCGATCCTGATGACGCTGGTCAACCACCCCGCGCTGTGCGAGAGCCGGCTCGAAGCGCTGGCGGAGCTCGACTTCGCCTCGCCCGTCGCGCGCACGCTGATGGGGGCGATGCTCGACCTCGTGACGCGCGACCATGATATCGACGGGCCGGCGCTGACGGCGGCGTTGGGCGCGCGCGGGCATGGCGAGACGATCCAGAAGATGGCGGAGCTGCTCACTCGGCAGGGGGTGTGGCAAAGTGGCGCCGATATCGCGGACGGCGACGCCGAGATCGGTCTAAAGCACGCGCTGGCCTTGCATTACAAATCGGTTGAGCTAAATAAGGCGCTCAAGGCAGCCGAAATGGCGCTGGGCGACGACCCGAGCGATGAAACCTTCGAACGGCTGCGAGACATCCAGAACCAGATTACCACCGTCGATGGCACCGAGGCATTGATCGAAGGGTTTGGTTCGTTATCGGGTCGCGCGACACGCAGCTTCTGAGGGGGTTGCGGGTTCGCGCCGCTTCGCATGTGGGCGAATCAGTCCGCAGGCGGGTTCGATGACGGACAAGTGACGGCTGACGTGGAGCCGGCGCCGCAAGGCAACCCTTTACCTAGTCTCAAGTCATGACCACGTACCCACTATCGGCGATTCGTCCCCAGGCGGGCGCCCGGAGCAGTGATCTACATGGCCACCAAGGCAGCTACACAGACCAAGTCCAAGGAAAACGAGAAGCCCGAGGCCGGCGCGGCCACAGAGGCCCCAGACAGCCCGCTGCTCGACCTTTCCGATGCCGCGGTCAAAAAGCTGATCAAGGTCGCCAAGAAGCGCGGCTACGTAACCTATGAAGAGCTGAACGCGGTCCTGCCCTCGGACGAGGTCTCCACCGACCAGATCGAGGACATCATGGCGATGTTCTCCGATATGGGCATCAATGTGGTGGACGAGGACGAGGTCGAGGAAGCCGAGCCCGATACGCCCGAGGAAGAATCGAGCGAGATCGCGGAGCGCACCGGCACGGCGGTCGCCTCGAAATCCAACACGCGCGAAGGCAGCGACCGCACCGACGATCCGGTGCGGATGTATCTGCGCGAGATGGGCTCGGTGGAACTGCTGAGCCGCGAGGGCGAAATCGCCATCGCCAAGCGCATCGAGGCCGGCCGCGAGACGATGATCGAGGGGCTGTGCGAGAGCCCGCTGACGTTCCAGGCCATCATCATCTGGCGCGACCAGCTGGCGAATGCCGAAATCCTGCTGCGCGACATCATCGACCTCGAAGCCACCTATGCCGGCCCGGACGCCAAGCAGGCCGCCCCGGTGATGCCGGCCGAGGCGCCGCGCCCCGCCTCCGCCCGCGAGGAGACCAAGCCCGCCGCCCGCGCCAAGCCGGCGCCCCGCCCCGCGAGCGGCGACGAGGACGACTATGTCCCCGAGGAGCCGCAGGCGCCGCAGGACCCGGTCGAGGAAGAGGACGACGACTTCGAGAATTCGCTGTCGCTGTCGGCTATGGAAGCGGAGCTGAAGCCGCAGGTGGTCGCGACCTTCGACCGCATCGCCGAGGCCTATGGCAAGATGCGGCAGATGCAGGACCGGCACGCCGAGGAGCGGATCGCCGGCGCGGCGCCCGCCACGGCGTCCGAGCTGAAAAAGCTCGGCGACTGGCGCTCGGAAGTGATCGCCGACGTGAAGTCGCTGTCGCTCAACAGCTCGCGTATCGAAAGCCTCGTCGAGCAGCTCTACGACATCAACAAGCGGCTGGTGCGGCTGGAAGGCCGGCTGCTGCGGCTGGCCGAGAGCTATGGCGTGAAGCGCGAGGAGTTCCTCGCCGCCTATTACGGCAGCGAGCTGGACCAGAACTGGGTGGGGACCATTGCGGCGCGGCCGGCCAAGGGCTGGGCGGAATTCGCCAAGCGTGAGGCCGACACCATCAACGAGCTGCGCGGCGACATCCAGACGCTCGCCACCGAGACCGGCCTCGATATCGGCGAGTATCGCCGCATCGTGCACAAGGTGCAGAAGGGCGAGCGCGAAGCGGCCATCGCCAAGAAGGAGATGGTGGAAGCCAATCTCCGCCTCGTGATCTCGATCGCCAAGAAATACACCAATCGCGGGCTGCAGTTCCTCGACCTGATCCAGGAGGGGAACATCGGCCTGATGAAGGCGGTGGACAAGTTCGAGTATCGCCGCGGCTACAAGTTCTCGACCTACGCCACCTGGTGGATCCGGCAGGCGATCACCCGTTCGATCGCCGACCAGGCCCGCACCATCCGTATTCCGGTGCACATGATCGAGACGATCAACAAGATCGTCCGCACGAGCCGCCAGATGCTCCACGAGATCGGCCGCGAGCCGACGCCGGAAGAGCTGAGCGAAAAGCTGCAGATGCCGCTCGACAAGGTGCGCAAGGTGCTGAAGATCGCCAAGGAGCCGATCAGCCTCGAAACGCCAATCGGCGACGAGGAGGATTCGAACCTCGGCGATTTCATCCCGGACGTGAACGCGATCCAGCCGATCGACGCGGCGATCCAGTCGAACCTGCGTGAGACGACGACCCGGGTGCTGGCCTCGCTGACGCCGCGCGAGGAGCGCGTGCTGCGCATGCGCTTCGGCATCGGCATGAACACCGACCACACGCTCGAAGAGGTCGGCCAGCAGTTCTCGGTGACGCGCGAGCGCATCCGCCAGATCGAGGCCAAGGCGCTGCGCAAGCTCAAGCACCCGAGCCGCAGCCGGAAGCTCAGGAGCTTCCTCGACAACTGAGTGCGGGAGGCCCGGAGCAATCCGGGCCTTGTTGTTTTCGGGGGCTATGAGTGCCGACTATTTCGTTCTTTTATGGCATCGCCATTCGGATGTTTGTGCAGGATCACCCGCCACCGCACTTCCACGCAGTGTATGCCGAGTGGGAGGCCACGTTCTCGATTGAGAGCGGCGAAGTGCTGGAGGGGCGATTGCCATCCCGCGCCCATCGTTTGGTGCGTGAATGGTATGACTTACATCGGGCCGAACTTGCGATAAACTGGCAGCGGGCCCAGCAGGGCCTGGCGCTGGAGAGAATTGAGGGACTCGATGCTAACCAAGGTCACTAGCCTCAAAGTGGTGTTCCCGTACGGCCTTGACGTTCGCTTCAACGACGGCAGCGGGGGAGTGCATGATTGCGCTTCGTTGGTGGAGGCAGGCAAAGGCTTGGCTGGGGCTCTGGCGGACCCTGACTACTTCGGCCGCGTTTTCCTCGATTTTGGTGCGCCAACCTGGCCGAACTCGTTCGACATGGATGCCGAGTGGCTGCGCCGCGAGATGATCGCGGCAGGAGAACTGGTCGTCCACACCGCGGCCGAATAACTCGCGGTATCCTCGCGCCATGAACGAGTTGCCCCACACTCGACACCTTGGACCGAAGACGACGCAGGCAGCCGACGGCATGCCGCGCAGGGCGTGGACGCTCGCCGAGATAGAGGCGATGGTCGCGGCCGGCATCATCGACGAAGACGAGCGGTTCGAACTCATCGGCGGGGAGGTGGTGCCGATGTCACCCAAGGGCGCGCGCCATGAACTGGTGAAGATCGACCTGAACGAGCACCTGCAGCGGCTAGGGCTAACCACCTACCGCCTCGCGCAGGAAACAACGCTGCGGCTGGACGAGAAGTCCTTTCTCGAACCGGACTTCATAGTCTTTCCGCGAGAGGTGTCCCTGGAGGCCCTGCGTGGCCACCACGTGCTGCTGGCGATCGAAGTGGCCGATACGAGCCTCCGCTACGACCTCGGCCGCAAGATCGGCATCTATGCGGCGTGGGGCATCCCGGAGGTGTGGGTGATTGATGCCGAGACGCTGGTGACGCATGTGTTCCGGAAGCTGGGGACCGAGGCCTATAGCGAGCGCTTCCAGGTGGCGCCGGACAAGGTGGTATCCGGCGCGCTGGTGCCGGATGTGACGGTCAGCCTCTCCGCACTCGGTCTGAAGCCGCTCTGACGCCGGGTTGATCGCGATCAAGCGCCTGTGGCTGGAGTTGAGCTAGCTTTTCCTGGTGGAGGGCAGGCCGATGCCGGACAAGGTTGATTTCAAGAAGGTGATGAAGCGCTACTGGCAGCCGCCGGTGGGGGCTTTCGTCGTGGTGGAGGTGCCGCGACTGAACTTCCTCATGGTAGACGGCAAGGGCGACCCGAACACCGCGGCGGCGTATTCCCGGGCCGTGCAGTGGCTCTACTCGATGAGTTACGGGCTGAAGTTCATGTCCAAGGCTGCCGGCCGGGACTATGGCGTGGCGCCGCTTGAAGGCCTGTGGTGGGCCGACGACCTGACGAGCTTTGCGTCCGGCGACAAGAGCCAGTGGCTGTGGACCGCGATGATCATGCAGCCGGACTGGATCGATGCTGCAGCGTTCGCAGCGGCGCTCGAGAAGACTCGGAGCAAGTTGGGCGAGCCGCCCGAGAGCCTGCGCCTCGCGCCTTTCGAGGAAGGGCTGAGCGTCCAGACCATGCATATCGGCCCCTATGCAGCCGAAGGCCCGACGATTGCCCGCATGCATGAGGAGTTCCTGCCGCAGAACGGGCTCAGGGAGAACGGCCATCACCACGAAATCTATCTCAGCGACCCGGGGCGTACGGCGCCCGAGAAGCTGAAGACGGTGATCCGGCAGCCGGTCGCACGGGTGTAGGTGGAAGCGCGGGCTCCTTTGTCTGTGACACCCACCTGCGGTGGACAAATGCCGGCTCGCGGCCTAAAGCCAAGGCAGCGGATGTTTGTGCGAGGCGGTGATGTCGTTCTGGAAGAAGCTGTTCGGCGGTGGATCGAGCGAGAGTGGCGCGGCGGCCGAGCCGGCGGTGGTGGGTGAGGAGAGCTACAAGGGCTTCACCATCAAAGCCGTGACCATGCCGGTGGGCAGCGAATTCCAGCTGGCGGGCCGGATCGAGAAGTCCATCAACGGCGAACTGAAGAGCTACAGCTATGTGCGCGCCGACCGCTTCTCGTCGCGCGAGGACGTGGTGAGCTTCTCGCTCGCCAAGGGCCGCCAGATCATCGACGAACAGGGCGAGCGCATCTTCGCCTGACGGTGCCGCCGGCCCCGGATGCCGCGGGCCGCGCACCAACCCTCATGATGTCATCAGCGCTCGGGACCGGGAGAGCCAGCGGCTCTTCCGCCAGCGCATGCCGGGAGTTACGACGACATGGCCAGAAAGCCCACCGCTCGCCAGGAGTTCGTGCTGTTCGACGTCGTCTACGCGGACGGCAGCCAGCGCTCGAACCGAAAGGTGCCGGCCGACCTCCTGGGCGGCCTCGACAAGGACGAGCCGGCGCGCAGCTTCATCATGGAGCAGGACCGCGAGATCGGCGAGAAGTCCGGCCTGCCGCCGCTCGCCATCAAGTCGCTGAAGCGCAGCGGGAAGTAGCGCGCCGCGCTAGCAGCACCCGGGCGCGTTACGCGCGCGTGTCGTTCTGGTTGGCCGCGGTGCTGGCCCGCTGCAGCAGGTCGGGGCTGGGTTGCACCACCACGTTGCGTGCGCGCCATAGCTCCTTGCCGCCGAAGGCCGATACGAAGCGGGCGGCGTGGCGCAGATTGCCCTTGAGCTTGTCGAAGCGCTTCTGCAGCCAGCTCGTACGTTGCGGCCGCGTGGCGAAACGGTGGCGACGCTCCGTCGTGATATCGCTACGGGCGGCTTCGCTCACCTTGTCGAACATGGTGAGCTGGACGGCGAGGGCCGGATCGGCCTGATAGATGCGCGCATGATAGAGCGTGTCGCCGTCGCGGCTGAACAGCAGGCGGTCGACCGCGTAGTCGTCGAGATCGGCGCGCGCCAGCAGCCGGGCGGCGAGGCCCGCGGAGATGAGATAGGCGCAGGTGCCGAGGCTCGACGACATCAGGCGGCGGAGCTGCATGCCCGGCTCGATGGTCGGCTCGGCGGGCCCCAGGACGGCGGTGGAGCGGTGGGTCTCGAACTGGATGGCGTCGAAGCCGCGGGCCAGCAGATGCGGGTCCGCCAGCACCGCCGGCAGCCGGTCCGAGAGCAGCGCATCGTCCTCGAGCACCAGCGCGGCCGGCAGCCCCCGTTCGAGCATCAGCGTCCAGATGTGGCGGTGGCTCAGCGAGCAGGCCAGTTCCGTCGGCGCCAGCCGACCGCGGGTCGCTGCGGCGGCCAGCCGGTCCGGCGCGATATCGGCAGGGGTCGTCGCGCGCACCCGCTCCGCGACGAGACCGGCCCGGGCGAGTTCCGCCTCGAAATGGGCGCGGCGATCCGTCCGGGAATCGAGGTTGATGTAGAAGGCAGGAATGGATTGAGTGGCCGGCAGGCGAGTCATGGCGCTGGTAATGGCACTTGTCATGGCACGTGTGCTCGCATGCGGGACGTGGACCGTCCAGAGCTGGAATGGGGGCGTGCAGGAAAATGCCGATATCGAGTGAGCCTGGCGGCCGGCCGCTCAAGGTCGTGCACGTCGAGCTGGGTGGGCGGATCGTCGGCGGGCCGCAGCAGGTGCTCTATCTGCTGGAGGGTCTGAAGGCAGCCGGCGTGGACAATGTGCTGGTGGCGGCGGCGGGTGGGCCGCTGGCGGCGCGGGTGAGCAAGGGTGATGACGCGCGGGTCGTGCCGATGCGCTGGAGCGGCGACACCGATCTGAGCCTGCTCTTGAGACTCTGGGAGCTGTTGCGGCGCGAGCGACCGGACGTGCTGCATCTGCATGCCGGGCCGGGCGCCGTATTGGGCGGGGTGGCGGCACGCCTCGCGGGGGTTCCTTCGGTGCTGTCGCGCCGTGTCGACAACGCCCCGCGCAGTCCGTTCAGCCGGTGGACCTATAGCCGGCTCTATGACCGGGTCATCTGCATTTCCGAGGCGATCCTCGAAGTGCTCCAGCGCGCGGGGGTCGACCCCAGCCGGCTTGAGCTGGTGCGCTCGAGCGTGGTGGCGGATGATTGGGTCCGTCCGGCGTCCCTTGCGGCATTCCACGCCGCATTCGGGCTGCCACAGGACGCGCTGACGCTGGGGGTGGTGGCGCAGCTCGTGCCGCGCAAGGGCCACCGCGTGCTGTTCGAGGCGCTGGCGCTGGGCGTTCCACCTGAGGTGCGGGTGATCTGCTTCGGCGAGGGCCGTTTGCGGGCGGAACTTCAGGCAGAGGTGGAGGCCAGGGGGCTGGGCGACATCGTGCAGTTCGCCGGGCATCGCAACGACCTGCCGGAATGGATGGGACAGCTCGATCTCGTCGTGCATCCGGCGCTCACCGAAGGGCTCGGAGTGGCGCTGCTGCAGGCGGCGTCGGCCGGGGTGCCGGTGCTGGCGAGTGCCGCCGGCGGCATGATCGAGGCGGTGGCGGATGGCGAGACCGGGATGCTGGTGCCGCCGGGCGATGCGGCAGCGCTGCACCGGGCACTGCTGCAACTGCTGGCGGACCCGAAGCTCCGGTCCCGCTTTGGCGCCGCCGGCCGGGCGCGGATGCTGCGGGAGTTCGATGTGGCGCGGATGGTCGAGCGCCACATCGCGATCTATCGGGCCCTCTCCGGGCGCGACTGAGGCCTCAACTCTCCAGCGCCTTGTCGATCGCCGGCTTCACCACGGTGCCGTAGAGCTCGATGGCCTTCATCACCCTGGCGTGGGGCAGGGTGCCGACGCTCAGTTGCAGACCGAAGCGGTCGTGCTGGAACCATTCGTGCTGCATGAGGATCTTGTCGATCACCTGCTGCGGCGAGCCCATGTAGTAGGCGCCGTGCGGGCTGGCGCCGGCTTCGAACTGGGCGCGGGTGGTGGGTGGCCAGCCGCGTTCGCGGCCGATGCGGCTCATCGCCTCGTGATGGGCGGGAAAGGCGACATCGAGCGCCTCCTGCGAGGTTTCGGCGATGAAGCCGTGGCCGGAGACGCCGATCGGGAGCCGCCCGGGATCATGCCCGACCTTTTCCGCCGTGCGGCGATAGAGCTCGGTGAAGGGCTGGAACTGCTGCGGCTGGCCGCCGATGATGGCGAGCATCAGCGGCAGGCCGTAATAGGCGGCGCGGGCGACGGAATTGGGCGTGCCGCCGACGGCGATCCAGATCGGCAGCTCGGCCTGCACGGGCTTGGGGAAGATTTCGATGCCGGGGATGGGCCGGGTGTGTTCGGAGCCCGGCCAGGCGACCTTGCCGCCTTTCCGGATCTCCAGCAGCTCCGCCAGCTTTTCCTCGAACAGCGCGTCATAGTGCTCGAGGTCGTAGCCGAACAGCGGGAAGCTCTCGATGAAGGAGCCGCGGCCGGCCATGATCTCGGCCCGGCCGCCGGAGAGCAGGTCCAGCGTCGCGAATTGCTGCCAGACCCGGATGGGATTCTCGGAACTCAGCACGGTGACGGCGGTAGAGAGGCGAATGCGCTTGGTGACAGCTGCAGCGGCCGCGAGGATGGTGACGGGCGCCGAGGCGACGTAGTCCGGCCGGTGGTGTTCGCCGAGGCCGTAGAAATCGAGCCCCAGTTCGTCGGCGAGGCGGATCTCCTCGATGAGATCGGCAAGGCGCTCGGCAGGCGATTGCAGCCGGTTGCCGTTCAGCGGGTCGGGGGTGTTCTCGGCAAATGAGTAAAGTCCAAGCTGCATGGCGCAATTCCTGTTCGTGAGCGCCAGAGATGGCGAAAGGCCTGCGCGTCCGCAAGAACGCACAGGCCTGATACCGCCGCTGCAGGTCGGTCAGACGTTGTTGCCGGCCGGCATGTAGCTCGCGGCGGTGCCGCCCGCGGCCGGCGGGGTGAGGCCCGCTTCGCGGTGGATTTCGGCGACCAGCGGCGGCGCAAGGCGCAGCTTGTGCGCCAGCGTTTCGAGATAAGCGCGCTCGCTCGGGGTGTCGGGCCGCATGGCCACCAGCGAGGCGGCGTAAATCTCGGCCGCGTGCTCGGGGGTGTCGGCGCGGGCGACGACGGCGTTGATGTCGAGCGGGCTCGACAGCTCGTCGAAGACGAAGGCCTTCTCCTCGGCGGAGAGCGGCATGGTCTCGAGCCGGGCGAAGATGCGCTGCTTTTCGTCGGCATCGATCTGGCCGTCGGCCTTGGCGGCGGCGATCATGGCGCGGACGAGCGACTTGCCGAGCTCTTCCTGCTCAGCCTCGGCGCCGGGGATGAAGGCGTCGCGCGAGGCGGCCGGCGCCGGCGCGGTGCCGGCCTGGCCCTGCTGGTATTTCTGCCACGCGCCATAGGCGAGCCCACCCACTGCGGCGATGGCGCCGGCGGTGGCGACGTTGCCGGCGAGCTTGCCGAGCTTGCCGCCGCTCAGCAGCATGCCGGCCGCCAGACCGGCCGCGCCGGTGAGGGCGGTGTTCTTGGCGTTCTGGTCCGTGGTCAGGGCCTTCATGATGCTGTCGATGTTGAACATGGGCGTGCTGCTCTCCCTTGGCTGAAGCCCTGCAATTGGGGAGGGCGGGGCGCTGCTGCAAGAGGGGAGGCAACAGGGCGACAGCTCGTCGCGCCGGCGCCGGATTCCTGGGCAAGCAAAAGCCCCGGCACGGGGGGATGCCGGGGCTCCTGGGGGCGCTTCAGAGGGAGGGCTGAAGCGTCAGGGAGTGGTTTTTCTTATTATTGGGCCGGAGCGGCCGGGGCCTCGGTCACCGGAGCGGGGGCAGGCTCAGCGGGGGCGACCGGAGCGGTCTCGGCCGGAACGGCCGGAGCGGTTTCGACCGGCGCCACGGGGGCGGTTTCGGTCATGGGGGTGGTGGCCGGCGCCGCGGGCTCGATCAGCGCGGGGTTGTTGTTCACTTCCACGCCCGTCGTGGCGGGCTGGTTGTTGGCCGAGAACACCAGGTAGCCGATGGCCAGCAGGGCCAGGGCCACGATGATGCCGACGAACCAGCCGGTCGCGCTCGACTGGCGCGTGTAGGTGGTCGTCGTCCGGTTGGTGCCGTCGGCGGAGTAGGCGGTATCGCGATCGGGGGCAGCCATTGTAAGCTCCTCTGTTTCAAATCCTTATGGCCCCAACAACGCGGCGTGTAGAGCAAGGGTTCCGGGGCCGGCAATCCGGAGAAAAACGTGGGGTGTCGCCAGTTAAGCCTTTGATTGGCAACATCTTCCTATCGGAAGCTGTGTGCGGTCGCTCTTCCGAGATTCAGGCCTTTTTGTGTTTTTTGTGTCCGGACCCCACGAGGGGCGCCGAATTCGTCCCGGCATCGGGCCGGTGCCGGGAGAGTGCGCGGCGCAGTTGCACCGGCCGGGCCGCCCGCTAAAGATGCGCCGGCGATTTGAGGGAGTATTGCGACAGATGATCAGCGCCGAGGCACAGGCCGAAATCGACAGGATGTTCGCCGAGCGGAAGCCGGAAATGCCGCTGGAGCAGAGCCGGCGCAACTGGGAGGCGGACGCGGCGCTGCTCGTCCTTCCGGATGGAGCGCAGGTCTCGGCGGTGGAGGCAGGGGGCGTCGCCAGCGAGTGGATGGAGATGCCGGACGTGGCGCCCGACCGGGTCATGCTGTTCCTGCATGGCGGCGGCTATCACGCCGGCTCGCCGCGGACGCATCGGCGCCTTGCGGCGGAGCTGAGCCAGGCCTCTGCCACGCGCCTGCTGCTGCCGGATTATCGGCTGGCCCCGGAGCACCCGTTCCCGGCGGGGCTCGAGGACGCGCTCGCCGCCTATCGCTGGCTGCTGCAGCAGGGCTTCGCCCCCGGGCAGGTCGTGCTTGGGGGCGATTCGGCGGGCGGCGGGCTGGCGCTGTCGCTACTGCTCGCGCTGAAGGCCGCGGGCGGACCGATGCCGGCCGGGGCGGTGCTGCTGGCGCCGTGGACCGATCTCAGCTGTTCCAGCCCCTCCTATGCGGCGCTGGCCGAGCGCGACCCCATCATCGTGCCCGAGCGGCTGCGGCGGGCCGGGCTCGAATATGCCGGCAGCCGCGATCCGCGCGAGCCGGCGATGTCGCCCTTGTTCGCAGAACTCGACGGCCTGCCGCCGCTGCTGATCCATGCCGGGGGCGACGAGACCATGGTCGACGACAGCCGCCTGTTTGCCGAGCGGGCCGTGGCTGCGGGCGTTTCGGTAGATGTCACGATCTATCCGGGCATGTGGCACGTGTTCCACAATGCCAGCGCCAGCGTGCCCGAGGCGCGGCAGGCCATCGACGCCGTCGGCATTTGGGTGAAGGACCTGTTCCGCGCCGGGGCTGCGCCGAGGCGCTGAGGCTACCGATAGCGCCGACCGCAACGCCGCGCATAGCAAAAGGGCCGGGGATGAACCCGGCCCTTCGGCATTTCTGGAACTCCCCGGCGCGTGGCCGGGGAGGGGGGTCAGCGGCCGGCGACGGTGATCAGCGGGGTGATGCGCTTGATCGAGACGCGACGGTTGAGGCGCTCGGCGGCCTGGGTGTTCACCTTGAGGAACTGCTCGCCATAACCCTGGGTGACCAGGTTCTCCGGCGGCACGCCGTAGAAGTCGGTCAGGATCCGGGCAACGGTGGTCGCGCGACGGTCCGAGAGGATCAGGTTCGACTCGTAGCTGCCCACGGCATCGGTATGACCTTCGATGAGGAAGGTCTCGGCCGGGTTGTCGTCGAGCAGGGCCAGCATGGCGTTCGCCACCTTGCTGAGCGCGCCGACCTGGGTGCGGGAGATGGTCGCCGCACCGGTATCGAAGGTCAGGCTGCCCACCTCGACGCGGCGGACCATGTCGCGGACGCGGGCGGAACGCTTCACATCCTCGATGGTGTAGATCTGGCGCACGCGCTCCACCGGCGGCTCGCGGAAGAACAGCTCGACCTGATCCGCATCGGCGGTGTCCGCGTCGAGGATGTAGTCCCGGACCGGGATGGTCAGCCGCAGCGGCGGCAGGTCGAAACCGGGATCGCGCCAGTCGGTGAAGCCGAAATCGTCACGGTCCTCATCGTAGTAGGCCAGCACGTATTCACGGCCATCCGGCATGATGCGCGAGCGGCGCAGCACTTCACCATAGCGATTGCGCACGGTCACGATCTGCACGCCGTTGGGCCGCGTGACGATCTCCATGATGTTGCCGTTGCGCAGCCGGCGATACTCGACCTCGTCGCGGTCATAATCCCAGATGCGGTCGAAGTCCTGGCCTGGATTGGAGATGACCAGGTTGACGCCGATCTGGAAGATGAAGCCGTTGTTGACGTAGCTCGGCCGATCACCCCTGTCGCCGCGACCGCCACGACCATCGGTATCACCCACATTGGTGGTGTTGTTGGTGATGTTGGTGGTGTTGGTCACATTGGTGATGTTGTTGATGATGGTGACGTTCTGCGGCACCTCGACCGGTTCGAACGCCTCGGCCGTCACCTGCTCACCCTCTTCAAGCAGGATGGACTGCACCTGCACATCGGCCAGTGCATCCTGGGCAGCCGCATCGCTTTCCGGCGGAGGCGCGGCAGCTTCCTCGGGTGCGGCCACCTGCGGTGCGGCCGACGGATCGGCGGCGAGCTGCTTGGCGCTGTCGAGCAGCGGGGCCGCTTCGCCGGCGGCTGCCTCGGGCAGCACTTCGACGGTCTCGGGGGTCACTTCGACCTCGGCACCGGGCAGCTCGGAGAGCGGGGTCACATCGACCGCGGCAGGCGGAGCGGCAAGCTCCGGCACCGGCGGCAGCTGGACGCCGAACTGCTGCAGGCACTGCGCCACGTCATTCATGCCGATCTCGGCACAGATGGTGGCGAAGCGGGTGTTGGCCGCCTCGATGGTCGACTGTCCGGCCGGGTCGCCGCCCTCGATCTGGGCGATGCCGACCATGTAGAGCTCGACCGCGGTGTTGAGCTGGGCAGCGGCGTCGGCCATCGGATCGGGCGCGGCCGGCGTTTCGGCCGGGGCGGCTGCGGCGTCAGCTGGCTCCTGTGCGGGCGCGGTGGTGCCGGCAGGCAGGTCGGTCGGCTGATCGGCAGGCTGCTCCGACGGCACGGGCAGCGGCGGCAGCGGCTGGCCGATGCAGGCCTCGATGGTGGGGTAGCCGTTCTCCTGGCAGAGCTGGAGAATACGGGCTTCGGCCTCGGCCGCGATCGGCTGGGCGCCGGCATAGTCGCCGGCAGCGGCCTGGTTCAGGGCGCGCTGGTACTGATCGAGCGCGGCCTGGAGATCGGCGATGAACTGCTCCTGCAGCTGCTCGGGAGACGGCGACTGCTCGGTCGGCGCCGGCGCAGGCTGTTCGGCGGGCTGCTGCTGCGGGGCAGGGGCGGGTTCCTGCTGCTGCTGCGGGGCGGGTGCGGTTTCTTCGACGGGCGCAGGAGCAGGCTCGGGAGCGGGCGCCGGTGCGGGTTCTGGCTGAGGTGCGGGCGCCGGCGCGGGTTCGGGTGCCGGCTCAGGGGCAGGGGCAGGCGCTGGTTCGGGAGCCGGCGCAGGAGCGGGCTCGGGCGCGGGCGCCGGGGCGGGCTCCGGCTCCGGAGCGGGGGCGGGCTCGGGTTCAGGTGCCGGCGCGGCCTGCGGCGCAGCGCCGCCGCCCTGCAGCGTCGCGACGCATTCGCTCACGCTGGAGAAGCCAGCAACGATACACGCCTCGGTAAACGCCTGCTGCGCGGCCTCAATGGCTTCGGCATCGCCGGAAGCCTGGGCTTCGAGCAGTGCGCGGTATTCGGACTGTTGGGCCTGCGCGATCGTGGGGACCATTGCAATCGCAACGAGACTGGTACCTGTCAGCAGCCAGTGGCGTAGACGCATGCTGGTGTTCCTTCTTTTGGTTCGTCAGTTGGGGCGGAGCATTGGCGCCGTCTACCTGAACCCGACCTGAACGTCGGCGATGGTCGGGCGGTCGGCACTTCTCCCTCGAAGGTGGCAACGCAGAGCCGCCGCAGCGGGTTCCAGCGGAACACGCGGAGGAATCGTGGCACCAGTGCGGCGCAGTGCGAGGAGACGGACGGATGCAGCAATTGCAGAAGGTGATCGTGGTGCGGACGGGCGGTCCGGGACTGACGGAAATCACCGGACAGCTCATCGATTTCGTGGCCGAGGCCGGGATCGAGTCCGGGCTCGTCACGGCGTTCTGCCGGCACACTTCCGCGTCGCTGCTGGTGCAGGAGAACGCCGATCCGGACGTGCAGCGGGACCTCACCGAGTTCTTCCGGCGGCTGGTGCCGTGGGGGACCGAATGGTTCGTGCATGATGCCGAGGGGCCGGACGACATGCCGGCGCATATCCGCACCGCGCTGACGCAGAGTTCGATCAGCGTGCCGGTGGGCGGCGGGCGGCCACTGCTCGGCACCTGGCAGGGGCTCTATCTGTTCGAGCACCGGCAGCGGCCGCATCGGCGCGAAGTGGTGCTGCATGCGATCGGCAGCTGAGGGCGCGACATTTTGCGCCGGCGCTGGACGGTTGCGGCACTGACGGGCTAGGGCGCCGGGCCGCCGGTGTGGCAAGGCTGGGCCATGGATTTCCTCCTCGACTACTGGCCGTTCCTGATCGGCTTGCTGACGACCGGGCTCGCTTCCGGCGTCGCGGCGGGCCTGCTCGGGATCGGCGGCGGCGCGATCATCGTGCCGGCGCTCGCGACCGCGCTGACCCTGCTCGGCTATGATGCCGAGGTGGTGCAGCATCTTGCGGTCGGCACCTCGCTCGCCATCATCATCCCGACGGGGATTTCGAGTGCCCTCGCGCATCATCGGCGCGGCGCCGTCGACGGTACGACGCTGCGGCTCTGGGCGGTGCCGATCGTGCTCGCGACGCTGGGAGGCGGGCTCGCGGCCCGCTATTTCCCCGGCGACGTGCTGCGGCTGGTGTTCGGGGTGATGGCGCTGTTTATCGCCGCCAACATCGTGCTGCCGTTCCAGGAGCGGCTGATGGGACATTTGCGCGGCTCGGCCATGACGCACCGCATCTCGGCGACGCTGGTCGGGTTCGTGTCTGCGCTGATGGGCGTGGGCGGTGGGGCGCTGAGCGTGCCGACGCTGTATGCCTTCGGCGCCGACATGCACCGCGCCGTCGGCACCGGGGCGGCGATCGGGGTGTTCATCGCGTTGTCGGGGACGCTGGGTTTCGCGATATCCGGCTGGGACATTGCCGGGCGACCGCCGCTCAGCATCGGCTATGTCAGCCTGCCCGGCCTGCTGCTGGTGGGGCTGACGGCCACGCTCGCCGCGCCGCTCGGGGCAGCGCTGGCGCACCGGCTGCCGCAGCGCACGCTGAAGCTGGTGTTCGCCGGCTTCCTGACGCTGGTGGGGCTCAACATGCTGCGCCAGGTGCTGCTGGGGTAGCAGCGCAAACAGAAAAGGGGCCGCGGCGGGCGGCCCCTCTCGCATTGCTTTCGGCGCTCCAGCGATCAGTCGTCGAAGGACCAGGTGACCTGCACGTTGATCTGGAAGCTCAGCTCGCCCGTCGCGACCGGCACCGGCGCGGCGGCCGCTGCATCCATGGCGCGCATCATGTAGGGCTGCGGCTGGCCGTAGGACTGCGACTCGGTGATCGAGACCAGATCCCCCAGTTCCTCGCCGGCGACGTCGGCATAGAGCTCGGCCTTGCGACGGGCGTCGTTGAAGGCGGCGCGGCGCGCTTCGTTGTAGAGCTCGGTCGGGTCGGCGACCGTGAAGCTCACCCCGTTGATGGTGTTGGCGCCGACCGTCACCGACTGGTCGAGAATGCTGCCGAGCGCATCGAGGTCGCGCACGCGCACGGTGACCGAGTTGGAGACCATGTAGCCGGCGATCTTGGGCGGCAGCTGGTAGCCGTTCTCGTCGCGGGCGTCGGTGTAGACATAGTTCGGCGAGACCGAGAAGCCCGAGGTCTGGATGTCGCGGGCGGCGATGCCGGCGGCCTCCAGCGTCGCGAGCAGTTCGGTCATGGCGGCCGTATTGGCGTCGAGCGCCTCGCGGGCGGTGGTGCCCTGGGTGGTGACGCCGGAGGTGACATAGGCGGTGTCGGGGGCCGCGGTCACTTCACCCACGCCGTTGATGGAGATGCCGTAATTGTCGTCGGCAAAGCTCGGCGCGGCGAAGACGGCGGCGAGGAGGAAGGGGGCGAGGGCGGTAAACGGACGCATGGCGTCTCTCCTTGAAGATGCAGAGGCCGGATCGCAGCCGGCGACAGGCAGTTATGGCATCGGCGATGAACGGAAGTTGAACGCCTGAAGCTGCAGATGAGATGCCGCCCGCGCGGCAAAGCTTTGGCCCATGCAGCAGAAAAAACGTCTTGCGATCAGGCAAAGCCCAGCCGTGCGTAGAGCCGGCGCGCACAGAGATTGTCCACTTCGACCTTGAGGCGCGCTTCGGGCAGTCCGCGTGCGGCGAGGGTTGCGAGGGCGGTGGCGAGGAGGGCGGTGCCGAGACCCTTGCCGTGATGGGGCGGATCGACGACGAGGTCCTTGACGAAGCCCGAGCTCCAGCAGAGGCACAAGCCCGCCGGACTGTCGCCATGGAGCGCGACGAAGCAGAGCGCGGGCTCGAACTCGCTGTCGCCGGCCAGCCCTTCCCACCAGTCGAGCCAGTCGGGGACCACGCTGCCGCCGCCTTGCGCATAGGCGCGCCGCAGCAGGCCATGCAGTGGCCGGGCGAGAGATGGGGACAGCGGCGTGCGCGTGAAGCCTTGCGGCCACTCCGCCATGGGAAACGGGGCGGCGAGCGGGCGCCGCAGGGTGAGATAAGCCGGCGCGGCCGGGGTATGCGTCACTCGGCGGCGGCAGCGGGACTGAGCCCGCCCATGCGCTCGATGAAGGCGATGATCTCGTCGAGCCCCTCGCGGCGCAGCAGGTCGGTGAAGACATAGGGCCGCCCCTCGCGCACCTTCTGCGTGTCGGCTTCCATCACCGACAGATCGGCATGCACATAGGGGGCGAGGTCGGTGTGGGTGACAATCAAGAGGTCGGAGCGGGAGATGGCCGGGCCGCCCTTGCGCGGGATCTTTTCGCCCTGTGCGACGGAGATGACGTAGAGCGTGATGTCGGCGAGGTCGGGCGAGAAGGTCGCCGCGAGATTGTCGCCGCCGGATTCGATCAGCACGATGTCGAGGTCGGGAAACTTGCGGTTGAGCTCGTCGATGGCGGCGAGGTTGAGCGAGGCGTCCTCGCGGATCGCGGTGTGCGGGCAGCCGCCGGTTTCGACGCCGACGATCCGATCCTCCGAGATGGCCTGCACGCGGCTGAGGATCAGCGCGTCCTCGCGGGTGTAGATGTCGTTGGTGACGACGGCCATGGAGTAGCGGTCGCGCATCGCCTTGAGCAGCATTTCGCACAGGGTGGTCTTGCCCGACCCGACCGGGCCGCCGATGCCGACGCGCAGGGGACCGTTCAGCGATTTCATAGCAGCCTCATGAGCACCAGGATGATGAAGCCCGCGCCGATGCCGAGGCAGAGCGGGGCATAGTTGCGGCGATCGAGCGTCGCGAAGGGTTCGACCGGGTGCCGCTCGCGCCAGCCGGCGGTGTAGGAGAGGGCGCCGCGCCACAGGAACAGCGCGCCCAGCGCAAGGCCGGCAAGCGAGAGTTCCCAGCCGCCCGCGGTGTGATCGGCGAGGGAAAGGGCAAGAATGCCGGCGGCGAGCGCGCCGATGGCGACGAGCAGGGACTGCAGACGCGGCACGCGGACGACACCCGGGCGGCCGATGACGGTGCGGGCCAGCAACTCGCCGTCGCGGATGGGCCAGCGGCTGCCGATGGCCCACAGGAAATGCGCCAGCGTGGCGGCGAGCAGCACCACGAAAACCAGCGCGGCGACCAGCATGCTCATGACCGGAATATCCTCGGCTCGATGACCTCGTGTCGCATCTGGGCGACATCGGCTGCATAGGCGATGCCGCCGATATCGTCCATGCCCGCGTTTGCCGCAGCGGTTGCGAGGGCGGCAATCTGCGGCTCGAGCGCGGCGAGGACGCGGAGCCCATCGGTCTGCCCCAGCGGCACCAGCCGCACCGCAACCGAAATCTGGCCGTGCACGGTCGAGGTGAGCCAGGCGAGCAGCGTGTCGGTGAGGTCGATGTGATGCGCGGCCGCGATGGCGCCGACCGCGATGGGCCAGGGGCAGGGCGCCGGGAGGCGGTCGAGCACCGCGACCGGCCAGGCGGCCATGGCGCGGCGATAGCTGTCGGCGGTGATGGTGGTTTCGAGCCACCGCTCCCGGCTGCCGATGAGGGCGAGGCCGAGATCGGCGAGGGCGGCGAGTGCGAGGGCGGTGTTGGGGGAGGCCGCTTGCGCCGTGTCGGCATCGACCACCCGCCACGCCTCGGCGAGCAGGATCGCATCGGTGCGGGTGCCGCCGGCGGCGAGGTTGCCGACGATCCAGTTCTGCAAGCTCGTGGAGTCGGTTATGCGGCGATCCGCAATCGCCGTCTCAAGCCCGGCCGACCAGGCGAAGCCGCCGATGGGGAAGGCGGGCGAGAGCCAGGTGACCAGTTTCTGCAGCGCGTGCGGGTCGGTCATCGGTTGAGGAGCGCGTGGCTCGGCTCGCCATGGCTGTGCGCATAGGCGCCTTCCTCGGGCGAGAAGGGTTCGGTGACCTCGCTTATCGTGGCGCCGAGGGCGGCCAGCATGTCGCGGATGACGTGGTCGCGGAGGATGAGGATGCGGCGGCCGGACGGACCGTCCTCGAGCGCGGCCTTGAGGTGGCGGTTGCCCAGGTGCCAGCAGAGCCGCATCAGGTGCAGTTCGTCGCGGCCCCGCACCTCGTAGAGCGGCTCCTCGGCGGCGATGATCTCGACACGGCGGCCATCCTCCAGCACAAGGGCGGAGTGATGCTCGAGCGTCACCGGGGCGGGGAAATCGACCAGCACATGCTCGCCGCCGCTGAGGGTGAGGCTGCGGCGGCGGACGCGGCGCGCGTCATGCGGAAGGATCGCCCGGTCGAAGGGCGCGGCGCCCGGGCTGCCGGGCGCAAGATAAGAGACCGCGCGAAAGGTCTGCGGCATGCATGGTACCAAGTCTTGGAGGCTTCCCAACCTGCGCGCCGAGCTTAGCCGCGAAGCGCCGCGGCGGCAAATGCGACATGGCGCCGGCGTTACGGGGTTTCGACGAATTCCTCGCAGTCGAACGGGCCCTGCTGCTCGGTGAGGTCGGTGAGGGTCGCATTGGTGCCGCGGGTCCAGAACTCCCACTGGCCGGAGACATAGCGCACGCCTGAGGCCGAGATTGTGGACACGAACACCAGCCGGTTGTCGATCACCGGCACGATGGCGAGGAAATTGGGCTGGGCGTTGATGTAGTCGACAAAGAGCGGCTGCTCGATGCCCTCGCAGCGGTACTCCACCACGCGGCGCTCGAAATTGCCCTGTAGCGACAGCACCACCTGCGCAGAGACATCGACATTGGCCAGCATGGCGGCGGTGGCAAGGGCTTCCATGGGTCGATCCTCCTCGAATCCGGCAAGGCTAGCCTGATTCGCGGCAGCAATGATGGCAGCGGCGCTCAGGAGGCGTCGGGCAGGAAATCTAGGTCGAGGATCTGCTCGATCGCATAGGGGCAGGTCTCGGGAAAGGCGGCGAGCGGCAGGCCGGTCTCGCCCGAGGCACGCAGCCGCGCGATCTCATAGCTCCGCGCGTCCATCGCCGTGGCGGGGTAGGGCCGAAGGCTGGGGCTGCGCCGGATGACGCCCTCGATCTCGGCGCGCTGCTCGATGAGCGTCGCCTTCCAACTGTTGCTGCGCTGCTCCGGCTGAAACTGCCACTTCAAGAGATGCGTGACCAAAATCTTCAGCCGGCTCTCGATCTCGTGCTTCTGGCTGTTGCCCAAGTAGTCGAGCTCCCCCACGAGATTTTCGATGTCGAGGCGGTCGAACGCCCCGGCCGCCAGTAGCGCAGCCTGCTCCGCGCTCCAGAGCGCGAAGTCCTCGTCTATCGCTGTAAGCCGCTGCGGATCGAGCCTGTTCATGGGTGCCAATATGCGCTTTTCGCCCAAAAGCTGCAAACGGACCGGCTGACGGCGCTCTGCCGGGACCCAGTTACTCCGGTAGGAAATCGAGGTCGAGGATCTGCTCGATCGCATAGGGGCAGGTCTCGGGAAAGGCGGCGAGCGGCAGCCCGGTTTCGCCCGAGGCGTCGAGGCGGGCGACGCGATAGCTGCGTTCGAGAACTTTGGCCGGATGCGGCGCGAGACTGGGGCTATCGGCGATCAGCGCGTTGATGGCGTCCCGCTGCCCCAGCATGGTGGCGAGCCAGCTATTGCTCCGATTCTCCGGCTGGAATTGCCATTTCAGCAGGTGGTGCAGCAGTACGGCGAGGCGGCTTGCAATCTGGTGGCGTTCGCTGCGGCCCAAGCTTGCAATCTCCTCGGCGACGTTCTCGAGATCGACCCCATCGAACTTGCCGGCACGGATCAAGGCAGCCTGCTCCGCGCTCCAGAGCGCGAAGTCGTCGTCTATCGCTGTGAGCCGCTGCGGATCGAGCCTGTTCATGGGCGCAATATGCGCCTTTGCCGGGCAAGCAGCAATTCATCACCGAAAGCGGGGATCAAACGCCTCTCCCGAACCGCCCGAAGTTAGGCCTCTGACCGCCCGTAGCAATTGCATCCGCCACCTGCCGTTCCCACATTCGTGAAGACGATGTGTGCGGCGCGGAGCGCCTTTCATCTCGGCATGCGAGGCTGGACTGCCCCGGGTGGGCCGCACGGAACGGCAAAGGAGAACTCAGATGTCGGAACTGATCGTGATCGGCTACGAAAGCCACGGCAAGGCCAGCGCGGCGCGCACGGCGCTGCTCGGGCTCAGCAAGGAATATCTGCTGCAGGTCGGCGACGCGGTGATCGCGAGCCGCGACGAGAAGGGCGAGATCAAGCTCGACCAGATGGTCAATCTGTGGACGTGGGCGCGGCCGGCGGCTCGATCTGGGGCTTGCTCGCGGGGCTGCTGTTCTTCAACCCGCTGCTGGGCGTGGTAACCGGCGCGGCCGCGGGCGCGGTGGCCGGCGCGCTCGGCGACTACGGCATCAAGGACGATTTCATGCGCGATATCGCCGGCGTGTTGCAGCCGGGGCAGGCGGCGCTGTTCGTCCTCGCCGACCGGGTGAGTTCGGAGCGCGTCCTGGAAAAGCTGGGCCCCTTCGGCGGGCGCGTGCTGCGCACCAATCTCGACCGCAGCCAGGAGCAGAAGGTCCGCGACGCCATCGAGCATGCCGCCCGGCAGAATGCCACCGCGGCGGAAACCGCGGGGGATGCGGCGGGCGAGGGCGCTCCGGCGACGTGAGGTTCAGCGCTCGCGCGTGCAGGCTGGCCCGGTCCTCGTGGTTCGACAAGCTCACCATGAGGACCTTCGGGGGGCCCATGACGCGGCGCTACAAAGCGGCAACCTTGCCACCAGGACCCCGGCGCCCGTTCCCGGCGAAGCTCCGCACCCGCTGCGCCCTCATGGTGAGCCTGTCGAACCACGAGGGCGCGGGCCCCCGCCGATCGCCTGCTCCTCAGAACAGGAAATACCGCTGCGCCATCGGCAGCACCGTGGCGGGTTCGCAGGTGAGGAGTTCGCCGTTCGCCCGCACCTCGTAGGTTTCGGGGTCGACGTCGATGTCCGGGGTGGCGGAATTGTGGATCATGGCCGCCTTGCCGATGCCGCCGCGGGTGTTTTCGACCGGCAGCATGCCCTTGGCGACGCCGAGCCGGCCCTGCAGCCCATTGTCATAGGCGGCACGGGAGACGAAGGTCACCGAGGAATTGGTCCTCAGCTTGCCATAGGCTGCGAACATCGGCCGGTAGTGCATGGGCTGCGGCGTCGGGATCGAGGCGTTCGGGTCGCCCATCGGGGCGGCGGCGATGGAGCCGCCCAGCAGCACCATTTCCGGCTTCACGCCGAAGAAGGCGGGGTTCCAGAGCACGAGATCGGCACGCTTGCCGACTTCCACCGAGCCGATATGGCGGCTCAGCCCATGCGCGATGGCCGGGTTGATGGTGTATTTGGCGATATAGCGCTTCACCCGGAAATTGTCGTTGTCGCCGGTCTCCTCGGCGAGGCGGCCGCGCTGGCGCTTCATCTTGTCGGCGGTCTGCCAGGTGCGGATCAGCACTTCGCCGACGCGGCCCATGGCCTGGCTGTCCGACGAGATGATCGAGAAGGCGCCCATATCGTGCAGGATGTCCTCGGCTGCGATGGTCTCCTTGCGGATGCGGCTTTCGGCGAAGGCCACGTCCTCGGCGATGGCGGGGCTGAGATGGTGGCAGACCATCAGCATGTCGAGATGCTCGGCCAGCGTGTTGACGGTGTAGGGCCGGGTCGGGTTGGTGGAGGAAGGGATGACGTTGGGGTGGCTCGCCACCTTGATGATGTCCGGCGCATGCCCGCCGCCCGCGCCCTCGGTATGGAAAGCATGGATGGTGCGGCCGCCGATCGCCTTGACGGTGTCTTCGACGAAGCCGGATTCGTTCAGCGTGTCGGTGTGGATCATCACCTGCACGTCATAGGCGTCGGCAACGCTGAGGCAGTTGTCGATCGCGGCGGGCGTGGTGCCCCAGTCCTCGTGCAGCTTCAGCGCGGCAGCGCCCGCAAGGATCATCTCCTCGAGCGGGGCGGGCTGGCTGGCATTGCCCTTGCCGGCGAGCGCGAGGTTCATCGGGAACGCATCGAAGCTCTCGATCATGCGGTGGATGTGCCAGGTGCCGGTGCAGGTGGTGGCGAGCGTGCCGTGGGCGGGGCCGGTGCCGCCACCCAGCATGCAGGTCAGCCCGCTCATCAGCGCTTCCTCGATCTGCTGGGGGCAGATGAAGTGGATATGCGCGTCGAACCCGCCGGCGGTGAGAATCTTGCCTTCGCCGGCGATCGCCTCGGTACCCGGCCCGATGATGATGTCGACGCCCGGCTGGGTGTCCGGATTGCCGGCCTTGCCGATGGCGTGAATCTTGCCGCCCCTGAGGCCGACATCGGCCTTGTAGATGCCAGTGTGGTCGACGATCAGCGCATTGGTGATGACGGTATCGACCGCCCCGCCGGCCCGGGTGACCTGGCTCTGGCCCATGCCGTCACGGATCACCTTGCCGCCGCCGAACTTCACCTCCTCGCCATAGGTGGTGAGATCGCGCTCCACTTCGATGAACAGCTCGGTGTCGGCGAGCCGCACCCGATCGCCGGTGGTCGGGCCGTACATCTGGGCGTAGGTGGCGCGGGAAATGCGGGCGGGCATGACAAGGACTCCGGGCGGAACGGTTTGCTGCATCTGAACGCCTAATTTTGTGGCTGTCCAGCACCTTGCCGGCCTTTTCGGCAAATCCGCCGGGTTTGCACATTTTGGTTCCGGCGCAGCCGCTTGCGGTCTATTGTCGCAGGCGGGGCGACGGACGCAGCAGCCCCGACGGAGGGTTTTTCATGCGGTTATTTCATTGCCTTGCGCCACTGGCGCTGGCGCTGCTCGGGACCGGGGGCGCCGTTGCGGCGCCGTCGCTCGAGCGGGGCGATTATCTGGTCAATTCGATCATGGCGTGCGGCAGCTGCCACACGCCGCAGGGGCCCGAGGGCCCGCTGGCGAATATGGGGCTGGGCGGCCAGTTCCTTGAGGAAACCGAGGCCTTCACGGCCGTGGCGCCGAACATCACCCCGGCCAGCCGCATCCACGAGTGGTCGGATGCGGAGCTGATGCGGGCGATCCGCGAGGGCATCCGGCCCGATGGTTCGGTGATCGGGCCGCCGATGCCGTTCGAGGTCTACAAGGCGATCTCCGACGACGATCTCGCCTCGGTGGTGATGTATCTGCGCACCGTGCCGGCGGTGGAGAACGATCCCGGCGTTTCGGAGTACCGCATGCCGCTGCCGCCGGCCTATGGCCCGCCGGTCGAGAGCGTCGCCGCCGTGCCCGACGGCGTCACGGTGGAATATGGCGCCTATCTCGCCGGGCCGCTCGGCCATTGCATTGTCTGCCACAGCCCGATCGGGCCGCAGGGCGCCGATATCGAGGGCCAGCTCGGGGTGGGCGGCAACGAGTTCCACGGGCCGTGGGGCGTGTCGATTTCGCCCAACATCACGCCGGTGGGTCTCGCCAACTATTCCGATGCCGAGATCGAGACGATGATCACCCAGGGCGTGCGCCCCGACGGCAGCCGCATGCTGCCGCCGATGTCCTATCCGCATTATGCGCGGATGACCGGCAACGATGTCGACGCGATCGTGCTCTATCTCAGGGCATTGCCGCCGAAATCGTGAGGCTGAGGGAGCGGGCGCACGAGCGGGGGCCTGCTCACCACTCAAGTGCGACTTGCGACCGGCTATGGTGGTGCGTCGTTCCACAAGCTCACGATGAGGCGTTCGACAAGCTCACGATGAGGCACTCTTCTTGAGCGCCTCATCCCCATCCGCAGCCCTCATCCTGAGCCTGTCGAAGGGCGATGGCGTGGCACGAGAGTGATTCCGGTCGAACGTGAAGCGCTCACGCGGGCCGATGGCCGCCCCCTCCACCGCCTTCGGCGGTCCCCCTCCCCCGTCTTCGACGGAGGAGGATCACGCTGCCCGCGGCCCGCCGCTCAGTGGCTGGCGGCGCGGGCGGTGATGGCGCGGCGGTAGGTGCGGAGGGCGCGCTCGATCACTGCATCGAGCAGGGTGACGCCCTGCTTGAGGTCGGGCTCGTTCATGGTGCGCGCGACCATCGACATGGCGAGCAGCTGGATGGCGTAGGCGGCTTTCACCTTGCCCTCCTCGAGATAGGCATTGCCCTGGTCACGGAAATCCTCGACCAGCTGGTTGTAGCCGGCGGTGGGCAGGCCGTTCTTGAACTCGGCCCAGGTCTTCAGCCGGTAGGTGGCAATCAGCCCCGAGGCGAGACGCCCGAGGATGCGCATGGCCTCCGCGTCCCGCACCCCGTCCTGCTGCAGATCCTGCATGATGGCGATGAGTCGGGACCGGAATTCTCGCTGGCGTTCGTCCATGGTGCTTTCCACGCAGACAATTTCGCTGCATCCGTAAACGAAATCGCGTCGCAATGCCAAATAGGCTATGCGTCATGTCTGCATTTCGCCACAGGCGGCTGCTGTAGTCGCCCGTATCAATCGGAGGCTTTCATGAAATCCATGTTCACCGCGGCGCTGGCCGTGCTGCTGCTGTCGGCCGCGCCGGCTCTGGCGCAGTACCGCGACGTCAATGCCGTCATCGCCGGCATCGGCGGCAGCTCGTTCCTCAGCGCAGCGCAGAAGATCGACGGCGCTTCCTCGGTGCAGGTGGTGCGGCTCTCGACGCTGCTGGGCGCGAGCGGCGGGCAGGCGAGCCGGCTCTATTCGGTGGCGGCGCTGAAGCAGCGCGACATCAACTATCTGCAGTCGAGCCTCGTCATCAATCCGATCGCGATGACGGCAATCCGCAATTCCGGCTTCTCGCTGCGCGACATCGTCTCGGCGACGATGAACGGCGACAACTCGGCCGTGATCTACGCCAACGATCTGTGATCCGAGTCGGGCCGGCGCGCCGGCCCCCTCTGCCCGCTCAGAGCGGGCCCATGATCTTCTGCTGGAAGCCGTAGACGACGCGCTGGCCCGAGAGCGGCACCAGCCGCACTTCGCGGGTCTGGCCCGGCTCGAAGCGCACCGCCGTGCCCGCGGCGATATCGAGCCGCATGCCGTGCGCCTGCTCCCGATCGAAGCTGAGGCCGGCATTGGTTTCATAGAAATGATAATGCGAGCCGACCTGGATCGGCCGGTCGCCGGTATTCGCCACCTCGAGGGTGATCTGGGGCGCACCGGCATTGAGCTCGATGTCGCCGGGCAGGGTAATGACTTCGCCGGGGATCATGGACATCGGAATCACCTGATCGGTTCGTGGACGGTGACGAGCTTGGTGCCGTCGGGGAAGGTGGCCTCGACCTGCACGTCGTGGATCATCTCGG